>Ga0070713_100000028_pt1 | contig 93227 bp, 106 predicted proteins | sample LARL82metaG_FD_65465 | JGI IMG/M metagenome (GOLD analysis project Ga0070713, IMG submission 65465) | Corn, switchgrass and miscanthus rhizosphere microbial communities from Kellogg Biological Station, Michigan, USA - LAR L8-2 metaG | ecosystem: Host-associated > Plants > Roots > Rhizosphere ... | reverse complement strand
CGGCGACCCGACCTCACGGCAGCGCAGACGGCCACGCGCGTTCCAGGCCGACCGCGGCGATTCGCTGCAGCACTGCAGGCCCGCCCGCGTGCGCCGCGACCAGCCCCTGCTCGAAGGCGACCACGCGCATGCAGGCGCGCACGCGGTCAAGCAATTCGTCGGGGGCCAGCAGAAAATCCCGATTGGAGGGCTTGCCGAAGGCTTCGTTCCCCTGCGCGAACGTTTCGTACAGCAGCGCACCGTCGGCGGCGACACTGGTTAGCAGCTCGTCGATACGGGGCCGATGCAGATAGCGAGTCACCACCACCGCGTCGAATCGCCGGCCCGCGAGCGGCCAGGTGCCCTGCTCCAAATCGGCCTGCAGCGTGGTCGCGCCGTCGACGCCGTACAGTTGCCGCAGGGCGTCGGCGTCGCGGTCGACCGCGAGCACGCGCTGGCCTTGAGCGCAGAGCAGCCGCGTGTGTCTGCCGGTGCCACACGCAAGGTCGAGGACCAGGCTGCCCGCAGGGATCAACGCGGCGAAGCGCACGATCCACGGCGATGGCGCCTCGCGCTCGCGCTGCAGCTCGCCGGCGCTCATCGCCGAGCGCGCGCTGGCGCTGCCTTGCGCCGGCTGGCCGTGACCACCGGTGTGCCGGTCTGCGCGCAGTCGGCGGCCGCCTCGTGCACCAGCCAATCGACGAATGCGTGCGATTCCGCGCGCATGTTGGCCTGCGCGGTCGTCACTACGTAGTAGGCGCGTGGCGTCGTGTACTTGCCGCGCAGCGGTGCCACCAGTCGCCCCTCGTTAAGCAAGCGGTCGATCAGCGGGACGCGCCCGAGGGCCACACCCTGCCCGTCCAGGGCCGCCTGCATCACCTGGTCGAAGTGATTGAAGCGCATCGACCCCGCCGGCTTCAGATCGCGTATGCCGACCGCGGCAAGCCAAACCGACCAGTTGAGCCAGGTGAAGCGCCCACCCTCGTCATCGATGTGCAGCAGCACGTGCCGTTCGAGGTCCTCGGCTTTGCGCAACGGACGTTTCGGGTCGGCAGCCAGCGAAGGACTGCATACCGGCAGCAGCCGCTCGCCGAATAATCGCGGCGAGCCGGGCGGAGCCATCGCCTCCGAACAGTAGCGCACGGCAAGGTCGATGCGCTCGCGCTCGAGATCGACGACGCGGTTGTCGGCGGAGATGAATACGTCGACGCTCGGGTGCAGCGCGCGGAATCGGGCCAGCCGCGGAATGAGCCAGAGCGACGCAAAAGGCTGATTGGTGGAAACGGTGAGCGGCTGCGCCGTCTGCTCGCGGCGGATCTTGGCGACCGACTGCGTCAGCTCGTCGAGGACCACCCTCGCGCTGGCGTGCAGGATCTGGCCAGCGTCGGTAAGGCGCAACTCGCGGTGCCGGCGCTCGAACAGCTGGGCACCCAGTTGCTCCTCGAGCGCCTGGATCTGGCGCGACAGTGCGGATTGCGTCAGGAAGAGGTCCTGCGCGGCGCGGGTGAACGACAGGTGGCGCGCCGCGGCATCGAACCCCTTGAGGAGGTCCAGCGAGGGCAAACGCGCCGGGATGGGTGGCTTAGCCATTCCTAACTTGCATGCGTAGGATGCGCCTTTTTCGTTTGTGATCGGCTGCGGGCGAACCCATAATCCAAGGCATGCATCGCAGTTTTTGCCTATGGCGGCACTTGAATGATGCATGAATTATACGCATTCAAAAGGAGAAATACCATGCCCTTCGACCACACCCCAGACCGCACCATCCAGCGCGCAGTGCTGCCGCGCCGGAAAACGTTCGTCCTCGACGACGCGGCCGGAAGCGCCATCAGCCTCGACTACGGCTGCGTGTGGATCACGCTCGAGCGCGACCCGCGCGATATCGTGCTGCTCCCCGGGATGCGCTTCGAGATCGATCGCGAAGGCCGCACTGTGGTTACCGCCGAAGAGGATTCGCGCCTGCGCATCGAGCGCGCGCCAACCTGGGCGCAACGGGTGTCTGCCGCGCTAGACTCGTTGCGCGCCGAGCCCGTTGACAGCGCCGCGCAAGTCGCTGACGGGGGCGTCGCCAGCGCGCACCGCTTCGTCGACCGCGCACGCGTGCCGTACTACTAGGGCGCTGCTAGGCCGACCTGCGCGAGCTGCTCACGAAGAGACTCGACATGAAACGCTACCAACCGAAGACCCCGCGCGTCGCGCTCGCACTGCTGAGCATCGCCGTGAGCGCGGCGATGCTCGCCACGCTGGTCGTGGTGCCCTCGGCCATCGAGCGCGACAGCACGCTTTTCGTCGCGCTCGCCGAGCCGGCGTCACTGCAACCGCCGTGCGTTCAGCGCGTCGATGTCGATTGACCTGGTCGGCAATCGATCGCCGCACGCTGGCGACCGGTCCTAGCGCCTCGCGAAAGCGATCGTGCCGCCCTTCTCGACGATGTGCACGGTATCGCCGGGGCCGAACTTGCCCGCCAGGATTTCCCTGGCGAGCGGGTTCTCGATCTCCTGCTGGATCGCGCGCTTGAGCGGGCGCGCCCCGTAGACCGGGTCGAACCCGATCTCCGCGATCCTGCCCAGCGCCGCGGGCGTCGCGTCGAGCTTGATCTCGAGCTTCGCGAGCCGCGATTCGAGGCCGTGCAGCTGGATCTTGGCGATCGAAGCGATGTCCTTCTCCGACAGCGCATGGAACACGACGATCTCGTCGATGCGGTTGACGAACTCCGGCCGGAATCGCGTCTTGACCTCGGCCATCACGGCAAGCTTGATGACTCCGTAGTCGTCGCCTTGCATCTGCTGGATCATTTGCGATCCCAGATTCGACGTCATGACGATGACGGTGTTCTTGAAATCCACGGTGCGCCCCTGGCCGTCGGTCATGCGCCCGTCGTCCAGTACCTGCAGCAGCACGTTGAACACGTCGGGGTGCGCCTTCTCGACCTCGTCGAGCAGGATCACGCTGTACGGCTTGCGGCGAACGGCTTCGGTGAGGTAGCCGCCCTCCTCGTAGCCGACATACCCCGGCGGCGCGCCGATCAGCCGCGCCACCGAGTGCTTTTCCATGAATTCGGACATGTCGACGCGGATCAGGTGCGACTCGGAGTCGAAGAGGAAATCGGCGAGCGCCTTGCACAGCTCGGTCTTGCCGACGCCGGTCGGGCCCAGAAACAGGAATGAGCCGTAGGGTCGGTTCGGATCGGACAGACCCGAGCGCGAGCGCCGAATCGCGTCGGCGACCGCGGTGACCGCCTCGTCCTGTCCGATCACGCGCTTGTGCAGGGCATCTTCCATCTGCAGCAGCTTGTCGCGCTCACCCTGCATCATCTTCGACACGGGGATGCCGGTGGCGCGCGACACGACTTCGGCGATTTCCTCCGCGCCGACCTGCGTCCGCAGCAGCTTCGGTTTTTTCGCATCTTCGCCGGCGAGCTTCTTGTCGGCTTTCTTGAGCTGTGCCTCGAGCTGCGGGAGCCTGCCGTACTGCAGCTCGGAAACCTTCTGCCAGTCGCCCTTGCGCTTGGCGTCCTCCATCGCGACCTTGACCTTGTCGATCTCCTCCATGATGTGCTGGCTGCCGGCCACCTGCGCCTTTTCCGCTTTCCAGATCTCCTCGAGGTCGGCATATTCCCGGTCGAGCCGCACGATCTCCTGCTCGATGAGCTCGAGGCGCTTTTTCGACGCCGGATCGGTTTCCTTTTTCACCGCTTCGCGCTCGATCTTGAGCTGGATGCGGCGGCGATCGAGCCGGTCCATTACCTCCGGCTTGGAGTCGATCTCCATCTTGATGCGCGCTGCCGCTTCGTCGATCAGGTCGATCGCCTTGTCCGGCAGGAAGCGGTCGGTGATGTAGCGGTGCGAGAGCTCGGCGGCGGCCACGATCGCAGGGTCGGTGATCTCGACTCCGTGATGCAACTCGTAGCGCTCCTGAAGTCCGCGCAGGATCGCGATCGTGGCTTCGACCGACGGCTCGTCGACCAGCACCTTCTGGAAGCGGCGCTCGAGCGCGGCGTCCTTCTCGATGTACTTGCGGTACTCGTCGAGCGTGGTCGCACCGACGCAATGCAGCTCGCCGCGCGCGAGCGCGGGCTTCAGCATGTTGCCGGCGTCGATCGCGCCCTCGGCCTTGCCTGCGCCGACCATCGTGTGCAGCTCGTCGATGAAGACGATGGTCCTGCCCTCGTCGGCGGCAATGTCCTTGAGCACGGCCTTCAGCCGCTCCTCGAATTCGCCGCGGTACTTGGCGCCGGCGAGCAGCATCGCCATGTCGAGCGAGAGCACGCGCTTGTTCTTGAGCGTTTCGGGAACTTCGCCGTCGACGATGCGCTGCGCGAGCCCCTCGACGATCGCGGTCTTGCCGACCCCCGGCTCGCCGATCAGGACCGGGTTGTTCTTGGTACGCCGCTGCAGGATCTGGATGGTGCGCCGGATCTCGTCATCGCGTCCGATGACGGGATCGAGCTTCCCCTGGCGCGCGCGGTCGGTAAGATCGATGGTGTACTTCTTGAGCGCTTCGCGCTGACTCTCGGCGTCCGCTGAATCCACGCTGCCGCTGCCGCGCACCGCATCGATCGCCGCCTCCAACGCTTTCTTGGTCAGGCCGTGATCCTTCAGCAGCCGTCCGGTGTCACCCTTGTCGTCGCCGAGCGCCTGCAGGAACAGCTCGGTGGCGATGAACTGGTCGCCACGCTTGGTGGCAATCTTGTCGCTGACGTTGAGCAGGTTGGTCAGGTCGCGCGACGCGCTGATCTCGCCGCCCTGGCCTTCGACCTTGGGGAGGCGCGCGATCGCCTTGTCCAGGGCGGTCTTGAGCGCGGGTACGTTGACGCCGGCGCGGGCGAGCAGCGACGCGGTCCCCGTGTCGTCCTGGCTCAGCAACGCGGAAATCAGGTGCTGGGGCTCGACAAACCCGTTGTCGTTGCCCAGCGCGAGGCTTTGCGCGTCGGCCAGCGCCTGCTGGAATTTGGTGGTCAGCTTGTCGAATCGCATTGCATTTCCCTCAGGAATTTATCCCTACCGCGGAGATGGGGACGGCATCGGCGGGTTCAAGCCGCAAAATGGCCGAAGCAAACCATTTCACCATGCGGTCCGCGCGAAGCGCGCGCAAAGCTGCTGCCCGCGCATGCTACGATCATTCTTGCTGCGGAAGCGCTCGATTTCCCACACGATTTTTCATGGCCCCGAACGATCCCGCGCCGCCCGAGCATGTCCAACCCCGTCCCGCCAGCTTTTTTCGCGTGCTCGGGGCCGTTTTTGCGAGTTTTCTGGGCATTCGCAAAAAAGCCGCGGGCGAACACGACATGGTCACGATCAAGCCTCATCACGTGATCATCGCAGGCGTGCTTGGCGCCGCGCTCTTCGTGGCGATCCTGATCGTGCTGGTTCGCTTCATTACCCGTCACGCCTAGGCGCACCGGCGGCTCAGCCAGGCGCCGCGAGAATTCGTGCGAGCGCGGCGGCGGCGCGCGCCAGTTCGTCGTCGGTGCTGAGGATGTCCGGGCACAGGCGCAGCCAGCGTCCGCGCGCATCCACTATCACCCCTTCGTCGTCCAGTGCCCGCGCGCAGCGCAGCGCCGCGTCCTCGCCGCGATGCGCGAGGTCCACCACGCAAAACGCACCATGCGCTTCGTCGCCACCGGCCGCCGCAATGCCCTCGCGCGCAAGCCAGTCGACCAACCCGCGTTGCTGCGCCAACGTGTACTCGCGCACGCGCGCCGCACCGAGCGCGAGCGCCAGGCGCTGACCGGCGCGCGCCTGGTACCAGGTGAGCACCGGCGGCGTCGACTCCATGAACGCGTCGCCTCCCTCGGCCCAGCGCGGCGGATCCGGTCGCCGGTAATCGAAGGCGTCGCGCTTCGCGAACCATCCCACGTCGAGAGTCGACACGTTGCCGTCGAGGTGGCGCGGATGGAGATATAGAAAGCACGACCCCGGTCCTCCGCGCAGGTACTTATAGCTTCCACCGACGGCGAAGTCGACGTCGAGCGCCGCCACGTCCACCGGCAGTGCGCCGAGGGAGTGATAGACGTCGAGCAGCACGCGCGCACCGGCGCCGTGCGCATCGTCGACGAGTGCGCCCAGTTCGGGTAAGACCTGGCCGCTATTGAACATGACCTGCGAGAGCACCACCAGATCGGTCCCCGCGCGCACCGCGGCGCGCACATCGGCGGCGGCGAAGGTGCCTCCTTCGCCAGGCTCGACGAAGCGCAGCCTGATGCGTCCGCGCTGTGCGTAATGGCGAAGAATGACGTCGATGGAATCGAACTCGCCGCGCGTCGCGACCACTTGTGCGGCGTGGTCGTAGGTGTTGAGTATCGCGCGCAATCCCTGCCCCGCGCTCGTCTTGGGCACGATGCAATCGGGACGCGGCGCACCGAGCAGGCGCGCGAGGCGCTCGCGAAGGGCGCGCAGCTCGAGAGACCAGTCGTCCCATGCGCGTCCCATGCGCGTTGGCCAGAGTGCAAGCGCCTCGGCAACGTCGTCGGCCGTTGCGTCAAGCGGGCGGCCCAGCGAATGATTGGCAAGATAGATCTTGCCTGCCTGTTCGCGCAGCACCCGCGAGAACAATGGACGCACATGCCTCGACAGCGTCGTCGCGCTGAGCGCTCCCGCGCCCATCGCAGCGACCGCCTCCTCGATGCGTCCTGCGGCCATTACCGGCAGGACATCTGCAGTATCGTCCGGCTGCGCCGCGGCGCGCGGTTTGCCCCGGAGGGGGCGCGCGCTTTGAGCGGCCCCGCAGCGCTCATCGGCTTCCGATCACGGTGCGCACATCGAGAAGCTCCGGGAAGAATGATTGGTCCATTGCGCGTCGAAGGAACGCCGCTCCGCTGGACCCGCCGGTACCCGTCTTGAATCCGATGATGCGCTCGACGGTCTTGAGGTGCCGAAAACGCCACAGCTGAAACGACTCCTCCACGTCGACCAGTTTCTCCGCCATCTCGTAGGCATCCCAGTAGCGTTGCGGGTCCTCGTAGATCGTCTTGAACACGCCGACCAGCGCAGCGTTGCGTCGATACGGCTGCGTCCAGTCGCGCTCGACGACGTCCGCCGGCACGGGCAGGTCGCGACGGGCGAGATGGCGCAGGAATTCGTCGTAGAGCGACGGCGCGCGCAGCAGCGCGTCGAGACTGGCATGACTCGCAGGATCGTGGCGAAAGACGTCGAGCAGCGCAGCATCCTTGTTGCCGAGCAGGAACTCGATGGCGCGATACTGCGCTGACTGAAAACCCGACGATTGGCCGAGCACCGGACGAAACGACTCGTATTCAGACGGTGTAAGCGTCTCCAGTACGGCCCACTGCTCGAAGAGCTGCTTCTGGATGAGTTTGACCCTCGCGAGGATCTTGAAGCATGCGTCGAGCTGGTCAGCGCGGATGAAATCGGTCGCCCGCACGAGCTCGTGGATCATGAGCTTCATCCACAGCTCGGAGGTCTGATGCTGGATGATGAACAGCATCTCGTCGTGACGCGGCGGCGTGTCCGCCGTTCCCGACAGCGGCTTCTGCGCCTCGAGCAGCTTGTCCAGGCAGAGGTAACCCGCGTAGGTGAGGCGATCGCGAAAATCGGTCACGATGCCCGGTTCGAGTCGCTGCGCCATGAAATGAACACCGGGAGAGGAAGGCGCAGTATAGGAAGCGGGTGTTCGGGTGTCCATCCGCGGTCGCTGTAGCGCTCGGCCCTTCGCATGGTGTCTGCTACCATCGCCCGCGTGATGCAACGCACGGGCATTCTCGACGCCGGCAGACGTCCGCAGCGCGCCATCGTGCTCGTGACTCTGGTGATAATCCTGCTCGCCGGCTGCACCCGACAAAATGCACAGCGTCACGTCGAGCTGAGCGAATGCCGGGTGCCAAGACTGCCAACCTCGGCACAATGCGGGCACATCGCGGTCCCGGAAAATCGTTCGCAGCCCGACGCACGCAAGATCGACATCGCGTTCATCGTTCTGCCGGCCAACACGCTCAATCCCCTTCCGGACCCGCTGTTCATGCTCCCCGGCGGGCCGGGACAATCGGCTGCCGCGCTGGCGCCGTTGGCCGCTGCGCTCGGCGGCGTACGGCGCAACCGTGACATCGTGCTCGTCGATCCGCGCGGCGGCGGCAAGTCGTCTCCGCTCAGGTGTGCCTCCTTCGCGCCGCGCGATCCACTCGATGAGTTCGCCGACGATGATGCCGGGCACGAAGCGCGGCATTGCCTGCGCGAGATCACCGAAGCGCACGCTGCCGATGTCGCTCAATACAACACCTCGGCGCTGGTCGCCGACGTCGACGCTATCCGCCAGGCGCTCGGCTACGAGCGGATCAATCTGTGGGGCGGGTCGTACGGCACGCGCGTTGCGCAGGAATACCTGCGCCGTTTTCCGCAGCGCGTGCGCGCGGCGGTGCTCGATGGTGTCGCACCGCCATCGATGCGCATCAACCTCGATGTCTGGCCCTCGCGCGAGGCCGCGCTGGCGGCGCTGTTCGCCGCATGCGCGGAAGACTCCGCGTGCCGGCAGGCGTATCCCGACCTCGATGCGACGCTTGCCACGATCAAACGCGATCTGGGCAACAGCCGGCGCGTGAGCATCGCCGATCCGCGCACCGGCGCCACTCGCGAAGTCTCGCTGACCTTGGACATGGTCGTTGGCGCGCTGCAGGCATTGATGTACGTTCCCGAGCTCGCGAGCCTGGCACCGACCCTGCTTGCGCGAGCGAGCAGCGGCGACTATGCGCCGCTCGCGGCCGCCGCGCTGATGGTGACCCAGGACGCGCAGCGTTCGATGAACATGGCGCTTCACTATGCGGTAACCTGCGGCGAAGACGCGCCGCGCATCGATCCCGTGGCAGCAAAGCGGGCGCTCGACGCGCTGCGCGCTCCCGCGCTCGCCGAGCGCAATCTCGTTGCGTGCCAGGGTTGGCCCAAGGCGGCCGAATCGGCGGATTTCAGCGCACCGCTCGCGAGCGACAAACCGGTGCTGATCCTTTCGGGCGGGCTCGATCCGGTCACCCCCCCTGCGAACGGCGCTAAGGTCGCGCAGACGCTGCCGAATTCGCGCCATGTCGTCGCCGCCGGCTATGGCCATATCGTCTCGCCCCACGCCTGCGTTCCGCGGCTGATCGAGAAATTCATCGACGAGGCAGGATTCGGCGCGCTCCCGCAGTCGTGCCTCGATTACCTGGCGCGCAGCGCGCGCCCTCCGATTTTCGCCTCGCTCCTTCAATCGCGATGATCGTCGTCGACGGCCTGGTCAAGCGCTTCGGCAGGAAGGGCGAAGTCGCTGCGGTCGATGGCGCTAGCTTCGTCGCGCGCGACGGCGCGATCACCGGGCTGCTCGGCCCCAACGGCGCCGGAAAGACGACGCTGTTGCGCATGCTGGCGACGCTGGTCGTCCCCGATCGCGGCAGCGCGCAGGTCGACGGTCTGGACATCGTGCGTGATCGCTATCGGGTCCGCCAGCGCATCGGCGTGCTTTCCGACGCGCGCGGCCTGTACGCGCGGCTCACCGCGCGCGAGAACGTGCGCTACTACGGCCGCCTGCACGGCCTTTCCGGACCGGCGCTGGAGGCGCGCATCGACGAGCTTATCGCAACGCTCAACCTGGACCAGTTGGCCGACCGGCGCACGCAGGGTTTTTCGCAGGGCGAGCGCATGAAAGTGGCGATCGCGCGCGCCCTGGTGCACGACCCCGCAGCGCTTCTGCTCGACGAGCCCACGAACGGGCTCGACATCATGAGCACGCGCGGCTTGCGCGACCTTCTGCGCGCGCTGCGCGCCGCGGGCAAATGCATCGTCTTCTCCACGCACGTCATGCAGGAAGTCAGCGCGCTGTGCGACACGATCGTGATCCTGGGTCACGGTCGCGTCGTCGCCAGCGGCGATTGCGCGCACCTGCTAGCGCGGTCAGACAAGTCGACGCTCGAAGATGCCTTCGTCGACCTGCTCGGGTCGGGCGAAGGACTCGCTGCCTGAGCGGCCACGTCCGTGATGCATCGCATTTTTGAAGTCGCCTTCAAGGAGCTCGTCGATGCGCTGCGCGACCGACGCACGATGATGGTGACGCTGTTGACCGCCATCGCCGCCGGACCGCTGTTCCTGACGCTGATCCTGAACATGGCGGCGAACCAGGCCGAGCGCGCCCGCGAGCTCAAGCTCGCGGTGGCCGGAGCGCAATACGCGCCTGCGCTCATCGCATTTCTCGAGCGCCAGCAGATCACCGTGCAACCGGCGCCTCTCGATTATGAAGCCAGGATTCGCGGCGGCGAGCTCGACGTCACGCTGGTCATCGATGCGGACTTCGTCGACGACGTCGCCGCCGGCCGCGCCGCCACCGTCAAGCTGGTCTACGACCGATCGCGCGACCGCGCACGAGCGTCGATCGACGCGGCCGAAGCGGCGCTGCGAGCCCACAACCGGCAATGGGGAACGCAGCGGCTGCTGCTGCGTGGCATCGTGCCGCAGGTCGCGCTGCCGATGGACATCGAGGGCATCGACCTGGCCACGCCGCAACAGTCGGGCGCGCTCATTCTGTTCCTGATCGCGTATTACGGACTGTTCGCCTCGCTGATGGGTGGAATGGCGCTGGCGCTGGACGCCACTGCGGGCGAGCGCGAGCGCGGCTCGCTGGAGCCGCTGCTCGCCACGCCGGCGTCGTCGCTGGAAATAGCCACCGGCAAATGGCTCGCGATCTCGTGCTTCGATGCGACCGTCGTGCTGCTTACACTGGCGGGCTTTTACCTGACGCTCAATTTCGCGCCGCTGCCGGCGGTCGGCGTACCGTTCCTGTTCGGCGCCAGCGAGTTACTGCGTTTCCTGCTGGTGCTCGCACCACTGGTGGCCTTGTTGCCCGCGGCGCTGCTGTACATGGGTGCGCGCGGACGCACGCTGAAGGAAGCGCAAGCGAATGTGTCGCTGCTGCTGTTCATCATCAGCATGATGCCTGTCGTTCAGCTTTTCCTGCAGAAGCGCGAGCCGCCGTGGCTGCTCTGGGTGCCCATCTCGTCGCAATACACGCTGCTTTCGCGCGCGTTGCGCGGCGATGAGATTGCGCCGCTCGACTGGCTGCAAAGTGCGGTCGTCCCACTGGCGCTGGCGGCGCTCGCGCTGATCGCGGTGGGTCGAATGCTGCGCCGCGAGTCGGCGCTGGGCTCGCGCTAGCTGAATTACGCTAGCTGGCGCAGCACGACCAGCGGCGGCTGGCGCGTCGCGCTGCGCGTGCCGAGCCAGCCTGCGAGCGCGACACCGAGCGCGCCGCCGACGATCCCGATCAGCCACACCCACGCATTCCAGTGGAACGGTATCTGGAACGCTCGATCGGAAAGAAAGTAGCCGACCGCGGTCGCGCCGGCGGCGGCCAGCAACCCCGCGAGCGCGCCCAGCGCCAGGAACTCGGCGATCTGCGCGGCATCGAGCGCGCGCCGGCGCGCGCCCAGCGTGCGCAGGATCGCCGCATCGTAGCGGCGCTCGTCCTGCGTCACCGCGACGGCGGCCTCGAGCACGAGCACGCCACCCAGCAGCGTGAAAAGAAACACGAACTCGACGGCGCGTGCTACTTCCTCGATGATTGACTGCACCTGATGCATGACTTCGCCGACGTCGATCACCAGGACGTTGGGAAATTCGCGCAGCAGCGGTGTGAGCCACGTGGCATTGCCGTCGGCGGCGCGCACCGCAGCGATATACGTCGTCGGCATCGCGTCGAGCGCGCCCGCCGGGAAGAGCGCGAAAAAATTCACGCGAAAGCTGTCCCAGGCGACTTTGCGCAGGCTGGTCACCCGCGCATCGAGCCGGGTGCCGACGAAATCCCATGTCAGGGTGTCACCCAGCTTGATTCCGAGCGTATTTGCAATGCCATCCTCTAGCGACATGCCGCCCTTCTCGCCCGCGTTCCACCACGTGCCGGCGACGACCTTGTTGCTGGGCGGCAACGCGTCGACAGACGACAGGTTGAATTCGCGCTCGCCGAGTCGGCGCGCCCGCTCATCGGGGAGCTTGGTGGTGTCGAAGGCGACGCCGTTGATCGCCACCAGCCGGCCGCGAACCATCGGATACGAGACGGCGTCGACGTTAAGCTCGCGCTTGAGCAACGCGCGTACGCCGTCGACCTGGTCGGGCAGCACGTTGATCAGGAACGCGGTCGGCGCATCTGCAGGCAGGCTGGCGCGCCAGTTCGCCATGAGATCGCCGCGCACCAGCGTCAGCAGCAGCAGCGCCATCAGGCCCAGCGCCAACGCGCCGATCTGCATGCTCGCGGCAAAAGGCCGGCGGCGCAGGTTCGCCAGACCATAGCGCCAGCTGTACCCGCGCTGCGGCAGAAGTCGCAGCGCTGCCACCAGCACGCGAGCAGTGATCAGCGCGGTGAGCAGCAGCGCTGCAACGCCACCGATCATGATCATCGCCATGCGCGCATCGGGCGCCTGCGCGGCGATGAGCGCTGCAACCGTGGCTGCGCCCATAGCGTAGCCGAGCGCGCCACCCGCGCGCGGCGCGCCGAGATCGCGCCGCAGCACGCGCAGCGGCGGCACGCGCGACAGCGCCAGCAGCGGCGGCAATGCGAAGCCCAGCAGCAGCAGGAGGCCGGTGGCCATCGCGATCAGCGCCGGCAGCGCTGACGGCGGCGGCAGTTCCGCGCTCACTACCGATCCGAGGATCGCGACCAGCACCTGCTGGCCGCCGAGCGCGATCGCGCAACCGACGACGCTGGCGACGCTGCCCAGCGCGAGGAACTGCAGCAGGAACAGCGCCAGGGTCTGGCGCTGCGCGGCCCCGAGGCAGCGCATCATCGCCGCCGTATCGAGATGACGTCGCAGGTAACGTGCCGCGGCGAGCGCGACCGCAGCGGCCGCGAGAATCGCCGCCACCAGCGCCGCCAGGCCGAGAAATTGCTCCGCACGCTCCAGCGTCTGCCGCACCTCGGGGCGAAGATCGCGGATCGACTCGAGGCGCTGACCGCGCTCGAGCCGACCCTTGGCCCAATCGCGGTACGCGTCGCTCGCGGCGCCAGCGACCAGCAACCGCCACGTGGCTCGATTGCCGGGCTGCAACAGTCCCGTCGCACCGACGTCGTCGATGTTCATGAGCATCTTCGGGCCGAGCGTGAACAATCCTCCGGTCACTTCCGGATCCTGCTGGACGATGGCGCTGATTTTCAGTGTGGTGTCGCCGACGGCTAGCGCGCTTCCGACCTTCGCGTCGAGTCGTGCCGCGAGCCGCGTGTCGATCCAGGTCTCGCCGCGCGCCGGGATGGCGCGCGCTATGCGTCCCGCGGGGTTGGAGGGATCGAGCAGCGTGATCGCTCCACGCAGCGGATAGCCCGCGCCCACAGCCTTGACGTCGGCGAGGACCGGTCCCGCGTCGTCGCTGCGCCCGACGCTTTGCACCATGCTGTTGAAGCGGATCGCGGGTACCACCGCGAGCCCGCGTGCGCGCGCCTCCTCGACGAGCGACTCCGGCAGCGGACGATCGCCGGAGATCAGAAGGTCCGCGCCGAGCAGCACATTGGCCTGTCGCGTCAGCGCCACCTTGACGCGATCGGTGAACATCGCCACCGAGCCGACGCTCGCGACCGCGAGCACCAGCGCCGCGAACAGCACTGACAGCTCGCCAGCACGCCAGTCGCGGCGCAGCATGCGAAGCGCAAGGCGCAGTGTATTCAAGCTCGAGCCGACACCGCGGTATCCGCCGCGCGCTGGTCTGCGACCAGTTTGCCGTCGGCGAGCGAGAGCCTGCGCGCGCAGCGCGACGCCAGCGTCACTTCGTGCGTGACCAGCACCAGCGTCGTTCCGCGCTCGCGGTTGAGCGTGAACATGAGGTCGGCGATCTCGCCTCCCGTGTGTCCGTCGAGATTGCCCGTGGGCTCGTCCGCCATCAGGACCTTGGGCTCGCCGGAGAACGCGCGCGCGATCGCCACACGCTGCTGCTCACCGCCCGAGAGCTGCTTCGGATAATGCGTCAGCCGCGCGGCGAGCCCCACGCGCGCCAGCCAATCGCGCGCCTTGCGCGCAGCATCGGGTGCGCCTGCGAGCTCGAGCGGGAGCATCACGTTTTCCAGCGCGGTGAGCGCGGGCAACAGTTGAAACGACTGGAACACGAAGCCCAGCCAGCGCTGGCGCAGTGCGGCGCGCGCGTCTTCGCTCAGATCACCGAGCGCCGTATCGCCCAGCCAGATCTCGCCGGAGGTCGGGCGGTCCAGCCCGGCGAGCAGGCCCAGCAGCGTGGTCTTTCCCGATCCTGACGCTCCGACGATGGCCACCGTCTCGGTCGCGCCGACCTCGAAACTTACCGCGTCGAGGATGGTCAGCGGTTCATCACCGCTTTGGACGCGCTTGGAAACGTTGCTGGCGCGGATCACGGTGTCGGAAGCGAGCGAGGATGAATCGGGCGGCATGAATGGGAGGTTGGGACGCGCGCGGGATCGAACAAGGCGCGAGACAGGCATTGTACCGGTCGCGCTGGGCGCCCCTGCGCGGCCCAGCTAGAATAGGCTGCCCATGAAATATCTGGTTTCATTCCTGATGCTGGTCGGTGCGTCGGTTTTCTGTGTCGGCTTTGCGTCCGATGCGCGGGCAGCGCCCGCTCAACCGGTGATCCTGATCATCGGCGACAGCCTGTCCGCGGGTTACGGGCTCCCCAGCGACGCGGGGTGGCCGACGCTTCTGCAGCGGCGTCTGGGCTCCGAGGGCTATCCGCAGCTCGTGGTCAACGCCAGCATCAGCGGCGACACCACCGCGGGCGGCCGGGCGCGCCTGGATGCGCTGCTCGCGCAGCACCATCCGGCGATCGTCGTTATCGAGCTCGGCGCCAACGACGGGCTGCGCGGCAGCAGCATCGACGCCATGCGCCAGAATCTCGACGCGATGGTGCTCGCTGCGCAAAAAGCCGGCGCGCGCGTCGTGATCGTCGGCATGCGCCTGCCGCCCAACTACGGCGCGGCCTACGGGGCGCGATTCGATGCCACCTTCGCCGACGTCGCCAAGGCGCACAAGACCGCGCTGGTGCCGTTTCTGTTCGAGGGATTTGCCTTCGACGAGGCGATGTTCCAGGCCGACCGCGTGCATCCGCTCGCCGCGGCGCAGTCGCGGATGCAGGACAACGTATGGGCAGCGCTCAAGCCCCTGCTGATCGCGCCGGGCAAACGCGGATGAGCGAGCGCCACGACACGCTGCGAGCGGATGTCGACCGCATCGCGGAATTCAGCGATCGCATCGATGTGCGCAGCCCCGCGGAGTTCGCGCTCGATCATGTGCCCGGCGCCGTCAACCATCCGGTGCTCGACGACACTCAGCGCGCGCAGGTCGGCACGCTTTACGTCGCGTCGCCGTTCGCCGCGCGCAGGCTCGGCGCGGCGATGGTCGCGCGCAACATCGCGGCCATGATAGACACGGCGTTCGCGGGAAAGGCGCGCGAGTGGCGTCCCCTCGTCTATTGCTGGCGCGGCGGACAGCGCAGCCGCGCACTCGCGCATGTGCTCAACGAAATCGGTTGGCGCGCGATGCAACTCGACGGTGGCTATCGCGCCTATCGCCGCGACGTCGTGACGCGGCTGGCAGCGCTCCCAAGGAGACTGGAGTTCGTCGTCGTCGGCGGGCTCACCGGCTCGGGCAAGAGCCGCTTGATCGCAGCGCTCGACGCCGCAGGTGCACAGGTGCTCGACCTCGAACGGCTCGCGTGTCATCGCGGTTCGCTGCTGGGAAGCGTTCCCGGCGAGCCACAGCCTTCGCAAAAGGCGTTCGAATCCGCGCTGCTCGAGCGCCTGCAGGGCTTCGACGCCTCGCGGCCGGTCTTCGTCGAGTCGGAAAGCCGTCGCGTCGGCGCGCTGCAGCTGCCCGACGCGCTGCTCGAACGCATGCGCACCGGCCGCGGCGTCGCGCTGCAGACCCCGCATCCACTCCGAGTCGCGCTGCTCAAGCAGGACTACCGGCATTTCATCGACGATGCCGGCGCACTCGAGCGCTCGCTGCTGCCGCTGACACCGCTGCACGGCAAAGCGATCCTCGCGCACTGGGCCGAGCTCGCCGCCGCCGGCGACTGGGACACGCTGGTCGCCGAGCTGCTCGCGCGCCATTACGATCCGGCGTACGCGCGCTCGCTGGCGATGCATTACGCGCCGGCGCGTGCCGACTTGCAAGCCGAGGTCGACGATATCTCGGCGGCGGGCTTCGCGGCACTTGCGGCGCAGCTGGCCGCGCGCTTCGGCGCCGAGTCGCTGGCTGCGCTATCCTAGCCTGATGCGCGACTATCCGTTCCGTATCGTCAACGTGTTCGCCGAGCAGCGCCTCGGCGGCAACCCGCTTGCCGTCGTTGAGCGCGCCGACGGGATCGATGCGCGCACGATGCAGGCGATCGCGCTGCAGTTCAATCTGTCCGAGACGACGTTCATTCTGCCCTCCACGAACGCCGACGTTCGCGTGCGCATTTTCACGCCGACATTCGAGATGCCCTTCGCCGGACATCCGACGCTAGGCAGCGCGCACGTGGTGCGCGATCTGCTCGGTCGCGGCGACGCGGTCAGGCTCGAGATGCAGGTCGGCATCGTGCCGGTCAGCGCGCAAGGCGATCGCTGGACGCTCGAAGCCCAGGCACCACGCACGCGTGCGGTGGACGCGTCGCCGCGCGAGCTGGCAGCGATGCTCGGCATCGATGAGGGCGACTTCGGTGCGACGCCACTGTGGGTGAACACCGGTGCCGAGCAGCTGGTGATTCCGCTCGGCAGCGCCGACGCCGTACGCAAGGCCCGACCCGACGGCTCGCTGCTCGCGCGGCACGGCAGCATCCCCTTGGAGGGTGCGGCGGCGCGCGCGATGGCATATGTCTGGGCGCACGATGGCCCGGGAAGCGTGCTGTGCCGCTTTTTCTTCTCCAAGCACGGCGCGGCGGTCGAGGATCCTGGCACCGGCTCGGCATGCGCCAACCTCGGAGGATGGCTGGTCGCCACCGGCGCGGCGCTGCCGCAGACGCTGGTGCTGCAACAGGGCGACGCGGTGGGACGTTCGTGTCAGCTCGGACTGCGCGTCGACGCCGACCGACGCATCTTCGTCTCGGGACGCGTCCTCGAGTTCGCGCGCGGCGTCCTGCAGCTGGATTGACGATCCGCCGGGACCACGTAACACCCGGTTACATTCCTTCGCCGCTTTCGCGGTCAACAGCGCGCAGACTGACGCGTTGTTGATCGGACAGCCATTTGCCGCGGAGGCGTTCGTGCTGCAACGCAAACCGAATGCGCAGAAGAGTCCGACCTCGCCTGCGTTGGTCATGCTGTGCATTGCAATGCTTGCGTGCTCGGCTCACGCGGCGGCTGCCGGCGGGCCGCTGGGCTACGAAGACGCGCGCCAGCTGCTCAATCGCACCGGCTTCGGCGCCACGCACGCGCAGATCCAGCACTTCGCGACGCTGACGCGCGAGCAGGCGGTTCGCACGCTGCTTTCCGAAACGCGCACGACAGCGGTGACCACGGCGCCGGCGTGGACATCGAGCACCGAGCCGCTGCGCTATCCGCGTCCCGGGGACAAGGCCAGCGACGCCGAGCGAAAGGCGTTCCAGCGCGAGCAGGTGCGCGAGGGGCTGGAGCTTCGCGGCTGGTGGATGGGCGAGATGGTAGCGACTCCGTCGCCGCTCACCGAGCGGATGACGCTGTTCTGGCACAACCACTTCGTCTCCAGCCAGCAAAAAGTCCGTCTCGCCGAGCTCATGTACAGGCAAAACGTGACCCTGCGTGCCCATGCGCTTGGTCATTTCGGCGATCTGCTGCACGCGATGGCGCGCGATCCGGCGATGGTCATCTATCTCGACAGCGTGCAGAACCGGAAGGGATCGCCGAACGAAAATTTCGCGCGCGAAGTCATGGAGCTGTTCACGCTGGGCGAAGGCAACTACGCCGAGCAGGACATCAAGGAAGCCGCGCGCGCGTTCACCGGATGGAGCCTCGATCGCGCGTCCGGGCAATTCGTGTTCCGTCCGTTCATCCACGACTACGCGGTGAAGACCGTGCTCGGTCGCAGCGGCCTGCTCGACGGCGACGACGTGCTCGACATCCTATTGGCGCAACCGCAAACCGCGGAATTCATCACACGCAAGCTCTGGCGCGAATTCATCTCGCCGCAACCCGACGAGGCAGAGGTCAGGCGCATAGCCAGGGCATTTCGCGAATCGAACTACGATACCAAGGTCGCGCTGCACGCGCTCCTCGTGTCCGACGCTTTCTATGCCGCCGACAACCGTGCGACGCTGGTCAAGTCGCCGGTCGAACTGGTGGTGGGAACGCTGCGTCAATTCGATCTCAAGCCCGACCAGATGCTGCCGTTCGCGGTGGCCGCGGCGGGCATGGGCCAGAACCTGTTCTCGCCGCCCAACGTCAAGGGTTGGCCAGGCCAGGACACCTGGATCAACTCGAGCACGCTGCTCGCGCGCAAGCAGTTTCTCGACCGGCTGTTCCGCGCCGACGACGGCGCTGACAAGGCCGACGCCGCCCCGATGGAGCTCGCGATGGCGTCGCCGCCGAAGCAGGCGATGCTCCCCGCCGGCGCGCAGGATCCCGACAAGCTGCGTGAGATCGCCTTTCGACGCAACATGGAGCGCAGCCTCGATCGCGTTCAGTTCGACAGCGCGAGCTGGTTCGCGAGTCTGGGAGTGACGCCGCAGTCGAAACAGCGTAGCCAGGCGGCCACGCGCGTATTGCTCGCCATCGCGCCGCAAATTGCGCCGGATCCGAACAGCGAGTCGGTGGCGCTGGTGCGCGCGCTGGTGCTCGACGTCGCTTATCAACTCAAGTGAGAACTCAAATGAGAACTCAAAGCGGGAACTCGAATGCGAGCTCGAGGCAACCTCGAGCGCGAACTCCAATGAAAGCGTGTGGACCTTCATGAACCGCCGCCATTTCCTGAAGCTCGCCGCCGGAAGCGCGCTCCCGTGCTCGTCCGGACTCGCTACGCAGGTCGCGTGGGCCGCCGCGCCTGCGGTGGCGAACTACCGCAATCTTGTAGTGCTGATCGAGCTCAAGGGCGGCAACGACGGGCTCAACACGGTCGTTCCCTACGCCGATCCCGCGTATTACGCGCTGCGGCCAAAGATCGCGATCGCGCGCGACCAGGTGGTGGTGCTCACCGATCGCATCGGACTGCATTCTGCCCTCGCGCCGCTGCGACCACTGTGGAACGAGCGACAGCTCGCCATCGTGCAGGGCGTCGGGTATCCCGAGCCGAATCTTTCGCATTTCCGGTCGATCGAAATCTGGGACACCGCCTCGCGCAGCAACGAATACCTGCAGGAAGGCTGGCTCACGCGAACCTTTGCGACTGCTCCCACCCCCGCCGGGTTCGCTGCCGACGGCGTCATCATCGGCTCGCCCGACCTCGGACCGCTCGCCGGTGGCGGAACGCGCGCCATCGCGCTGTCGAACACCGAGCAGTTCCTGCGCCAGGCACGCCTGGCGACGCTGGAGGGCCCATCGCGCAACAAGGCATTGCAGCACATTCTCATGGTCGAAGCCGACATCATGCAGGCGGCCTCGCATTTGTCGGCCAGCCGCGCGTTCAGCACCGAGTTTCCCGCCGGCGTCTTCGGCAACGCGATGCGGACCGCGGCACAGGTCATCGCCAACCAGGCCGGCGTGGCGGTCGTGCGCGTCACGCTGAGCGGCTTCGACACGCACAGCGGCCAACCCGCCACACAGGCGCGCCTGCTCGGCGAGCTCGCCGCCGGCATCGTCGCGCTCAAGGGCGCGCTCGAAGAGTTGGGGCGCTGGAACGAGACGCTGATGCTGACCTACGCCGAATTCGGGCGGCGGCCCAGGGAGAATCTCTCCAACGGCACCGACCACGGCACCGCGAGCGCGCATTTCGTGCTCGGCGGTCGCGTCGCGGGTGGGCTGTACGGAGAGCAGCCGTCGCTGGACACGCTTTCCGCCGACGGCAACCCCGCGTACGCGATCGATTTCCGCAGCGTATATGCCACAGTGCTCGAGCGGTGGTGGGGCTTGCCGTCGGCGACCGCGCTGCTCGGCACACGCTACCCTGTGGTTCCCCTGCTGCGTGCGTAGTCTGCGTCGATCGCGACGATTGAGTGCTAGTCGGCGTTGGCGTCCCACGCGTTCACGAATTCCTGCCAGTGCGGGAGTCCCGTGGCGACGATTTTTTCGCGGGCGAAGGACACCTCGGTCGCGTACTGACCCGCAGTAAGGACGCCACGCACCAGCTGGAAGCGCAGGTAGAGCAGATACGTGTTCATCGTATCGGTCTCGCAGTAGCGTCGGATTTTCTCGAGATCTCCGGCCGCATGCGCGGCGTGGACCTGGCTGCCGTCGATGCCGAGCTTGCCGGGGAATCCGCACAGCCGCGCCATCGCGTGCAGACCCGCCGACGCCCGCGGCTGATACATCGCGAGCGCGTCCATGAGGTCGAGGTGGCGCGTGTGATAGCGGCTGAGGTAGTTGTTGTACCTGTACTCGCGGTCGTCGTCGCCCCAGTCCCAGAACTTGGCCGCGCTCACGCCATGAATCATCGCGCGGTGGTTGAGCACCGGCAGGTCGAATCCACCGCCGTTCCACGAGACCAATTGCGGCGTGAAGCGGTCGATGCCGTCGAAAAAGCGCCGGATGAGCTCGGGTTCGGGATCGCCGGTTTCACCCAGCGACCAGACGCGAAAGGTGTTGCCTTCGCGCATCGCGCAGGCGACCGCGACGATGCGCTGAAGATGCAGCGGCAGAAAGTCGCCGCCGGTGGCGGCGCGCCTCTGCTGCAGTCCCCACTCGAGGACATCGGCATCGAGCAAGTCTCCGGGCAACGCGTGCACCCGGCGTATGCCGGCGACGTCGGGAATCGTCTCGATGTCGAAAACGAGCGTGGGAGTCATGGGGCCGCGCGGCCGCGCCGCACTGTATCGCTCAACCGGGAAATACTCCGGTCGAGAGGTAACGATCGCCACGGTCGCACGCGATGAACACGATCGTCGCGTCGGCGACCTGTCTCGAAATGCGAAGCGCCACCGCACACGCGCCGCCCGATGAGATGCCCGCGAAAATGCCCTCCTCGCGTGCCAGCGCGCGCGCCATGTCCTCCGCATCGGCCTGCGAGACTTCCTCGACGCGATCGACACGCCTGGCGTCGTAGATTTTCGGCAGGTACGCCTCCGGCCATTTGCGGATGCCCGGAATCTGCGAGCCTTCATCGGGCTGGCATCCGACGATCTGGATCGACGCGTTCTTTTCCTTGAGATAGCGGCCGGCACCCATGATCGTGCCGGTGGTGCCCATGCTCGACACGAAGTGCGTGATGCCGCCGTCGGTGTCTCGCCAGATCTCGGGCCCGGTGGTCCGGTAGTGCGCGAGCGGATTGTCGGGATTGGCGAACTGGTCGAGGATGAAGCCCTTGCCGTCGGCGCGCATTTTTTCGGCGACGTCGCGTGCCGTTTCCATGCCGCCCGCCTTGGGTGTGAGCACGATCTCGGCGCCGAAGGCGCGCATGGTCTGGCGGCGCTCCACGGAAAGGTGCTCGGGCATGACCAGCACCATTCGATAGCCGCGCATGGCCGCGGCCATCGCCAGCGCAATGCCGGTGTTGCCGGAGGTGGCCTCGATCAGCGTGTCGCCACGCTTGATCTGTCCGCGCGCTTCCGCTTCGACGACCATCGACAGCGCAGGACGATCCTTCACCGAGCCGGCCGGGTTGTTGCCTTCGAGCTTGGCGAGCACGACGTTGGTGGTCGCCCCTGGTAACCGCTGCAGCCGGACCAGCGGCGTGTCGCCGACCGTGTCCTCGATGGTTTTGTACATGTGCGCTTGATCGAGATGCGAGCCCGATTGTAACCGACGCCTGTGCGGGACCGCGGCGGGCATGCTCGCAACGTCGGGACCGCACTGCCCCGCAAAGCCCACTCCGCCTGGCGGCGGGGTGGGTCGACAGTCGTTACGGGCTTCGCGAGGCGCCGCCCCTCGCGTCATTGCGATCGCGTTATTTCTTGGTGTCGGTCGTGGCCTTGTCAGCCGTGGTCTTGTCGGTGGTGGCTTTCGTGCTCTTGCTCGACTTGGCATCGGTGGTGTCGTCGGCGGCCTTGTCCTTCGCCGACGTCGACGTCTTCGACTTCCCGGCTTTCGCGTCCTTGTCGGCCTTGTCGGCAGCCGCCTTGGGATCCTTCTTCGCTTTAGCCTCGGCGTCCTTGGCATCCTTTTTCGCCTTCGCCTCGGCGTCTTTCTTCGCCTTCGCCTCCTTGGCCGCGTCGTCCTTCGCCTTCGCTTGCGCCTCCTTGTCGGCCTTCGCTTTCGCAGCCTTGGCTTCCTTGTCGGCCTTGTCTTTCTCCGCCTTCGTCATTTCCTTTGCGGGGGCGGCAGCGGGGGCAGCGGGAGCGCTTGTTGCCGCCTTGGACGCAGGCGCGGCCGGCGCCGCGGCGACAGGCGCGGAAGCTGGCGCTGCGGATTTCATTACAGGTGCAGTGGCGGCGGGAGCTGGCGTCGGCGCAGGAGCCACTGCCGGTGCAGCGGCTGCCTTGGTCTCGGTCTTCGCCTCAGTCCTCGCAGCGGGCACGGCCACCGGCGTCGATGCGCCGCTCACGCTGATCATTCCCTTGATCTTGCTGTAGGTGCCTTCCTTGATCCCGCTGACTTTCATGATGTCTTCGGGCGTCTTGAAAGGACCGTTCTTGGCGCGGTAGTCGACGATCGCCTGCGCCTTCACCGGACCGATTTCCGGCAGCGCGTCCAACTCTTCCTTGGTCGCCGTGTTGATGTTCACCGCGGCCAGCGCAAACGCAGAAAACAACAGCATCAACAACAGCAGAATGATTCGTTTCATGTGTCCCCTCCGAAAATGCGCTTCGCCGCGGTGCGGTTACACCGTCGGGCACGCGGCGCGCCGGTCGTCGCCGGATCGCGGGTCAAGCGCGCGCAGCGATGTTAAGCGCTGGATTGCGATTGGGCAAGCAGTGTACGCACGCATTCGGCGACCCCCTGCGCGACTGGCGCGAAGGGAGCGCCGTACCCCGCCCCGCGCAGGCGCGAGACGTCGGCTTGGGTGAAGCTCTGGTACTTGCCGGCGAGACCCGGCGGGAACGCGATGTATTCGATCGATCCGCCCCGATGCAGATCGAGAAAAGGCATCGGCGCTGCGCCCTCCGCTGCTCTGCACGCATTGATCGTCGCTTCGGCGACCGCATTGAAGCTCGCTGCGCTGCCGGTGCCGACATTGAAGATGCCCGATTGGTCGCCGTGGTCGAGGAAATGGAGGTTGACCGCGACGACATCGTCGACGCTCACGAAATCGCGCTGCTGCTCGCCCGCGGCAAAACCGTCCGAGCCCTGGAAAAGCTGGACCTTCCCGCTGCCTCGATACTGGTTGAAGAAATGCCACACCACCGAGGCCATGCGTCCCTTGTGCGCCTCGCGCGGACCGTAGACATTGAAGTAGCGAAAGCCGGCGATCTGCGAAGTGCGTTCCGGCAGCGTTCGTCGCACGTACTGGTCGAACAACAGCTTCGAATAGCCGTAGACGTTGAGTGGTGCCTCGCACTCGCGCTCCTCGCGAAACGCCCGCCCGGCACCGTATACCGAGGCCGACGACGCATAGAGCAGGGGAATGTCGTTGTCCTGGCAGTGCTCGAGCAAGCTGATCGAATACCGGTAATTGTTCGCGAGCATGTAGCGGCCGTCGGTCTCCATCGTGTCGGAGCATGCGCCCTGATGCAGCACTGCGGAAATGCCATCGTCGAATTCATCGTCCTGCAGCCGCCGCAGGAAATCCTCCTGATCGAAATAATCGGCGATGTCGCAATCGACGAGATTGCGGAATTTGTCGCCCTGCGCCAGGTTGTCGACGGCGATGATGCGATCCTCGCCGCGGGCGTTGAGCGCCTTCACGATGTTGGAGCCGATGAAGCCTGCGGCGCCGGTGACGACGGTGTACATGGTCAGGTGCGCAAAGCGGTCACGAAATTTCTCACAGCTCGATGTCGACTTTTCCGATTTCGGTGCTCACACACGGCACGCGCGGAGCGACCGCGCACAGCAGCTCGTAGCCGACCGTGCTCGCCGCCGCGGCGACATCGTCGACGGATAGGCCTTCGCCCCAGAGCACGACCGGACTTCCCGGCGCGGCCTCGGGCACCTCGGTGAGGTCGACGGTCATCATGTCCATCGACACGCGGCCGGCGGTGCGCACTTTCTTGCCGCACACCAGCACCGGCGTACCGTTCGGCGCGTGGCGTGGGTAACCGTCGGCATAGCCACACGCGATCACGCCGATGCGATGCGCGCGCGCCGCGGTGTAGCCGCCGCCGTAGCCCACCGTCGCATTTGCCTTGATGTCCTGGATGGCGATGATCTCGCTGCGCAGCGTCATCACCGGAGCAAGTTTCAGCGCTTCGGCGGTGTCGTAGGGAAAAGGTGACGAGCCGTAGAGCATGATGCCGGGACGCACGTAATCGCCGCCAACCTCGGCGAAGCGCAGCACACCCGCCGAATTAGCCACCGAACGCGGATACGGCAAGCCCTTGCACGCATTATCGAACACCTGCATCTGCTCGGCGATGCCTTCGTCCTCGTCGGCACGGGCGAGATGCGTCATCAGCCGCAGCGCGGCGACGCCCGCCGCCGAAGACAGTCGCTGCGCGACGTCTTGTACTTCGTCGGAACGGAAACCGAGCCGATTCATTCCCGAATTGATCTTGATGAACACCTCGAGCGGACGACTGAGCTCGCTCGCTTCGAGCATGCGCACCTGATCTATGTGGTGCACAACTACGGCGAGTCGGCGCGCGGCAATCTCGGCTAGCTCACTTTGCGCGAAGAACCCTTCGAGCAGCAGGATCCGGCGCGCATAATGCTTCTCGCGCAATGCGACCGCAGCATCGAGCTCGAGCAGCGCAAGGCCATCGGCGTCGGCCAGCGCCGGCAGGACGCGCATGAGGCCGTGACCGTAGGCGTTCGCCTTGACCACGGCAAGCAGCTGTGCGCTGGGCGCGCGCTCGCGCGCGATGGAGAGATTGGCCCGCAACGCCGCCAGGTTGATCTGCGCAAGTATCGGACGAGTCATGACGACGCGGCGCGGATCGAAGAAGAACCTTGGGGGCGCGGTTTGGTCTGAGGTAATGAAACGTGGTATAAGGCGCGAGCCGCAGGCGCCGTGCGGTTCCAATTATACACAAGCAGAGCGCACGCTCCCCGGCTTGCGCGCGCCGGGCGGAGGACACCCCAGAGGGTCCACGCATTCGAGGACAATGAAGGCCGGGTTCTACACCATCATGGCGGCGCAGTTCTTTTCGTCGCTCGCCGACAACGCGCTTCTTGTCGCCGCCATCCAGATGCTGCGCGATTTCGATTCGCCGAGCTGGATGACGCCAGCACTCAAGCAGTGCTTCGTCATCTCGTACGTCGTGCTCGCGCCACTGGTGGGCGCGTTCGCCGATTCAATGCCTAAGGGACGCGTGATGCTGATCACCAACGGCATCAAGATCGCCGGCTGCTCGCTCATGCTGTTCACGCTGCATCCGCTCATCGCGTATGCGCTGGTCGGACTCGGCGCGGCCGCGTATTCCCCCGCGAAGTACGGAATCCTCACCGAGCTCCTTCCGTCGCGGCAGCTGGTCGTGGCCAACGGCTGGATCGAGGGCACGACCGTCGCCTCGATCATTCTCGGCTACGTGCTCGGCGGGCTGCTGATCAGCGGACCGATTTCCGGGACGCTGCTCGCGATCGACATCCCGCGCATCGACACCGGCATCAATACGCCGCCGCAGGCCGCGATCTCGGTCATCATGGGTTGCTATGCAGTTGCCGCCATCTTCAACTGGTACATCCCCGATACCGGCGTCGCGCATCGTGCGCCGAGCAAGAATCCGCTGTTCCTGATTCGCGAATTCGGGCATTGCTGCGCGCTGCTGTGGCGCGACAAGCTGGGCCAGATCTCGCTGGCGACAACGACCCTGTTCTGGGGCGCGGGCGCCACGCTCCAGTTCATCGTGATCGACTGGGCCGCGTCGCACCTGTGCTACGACCTGTCGCGCGCCGCGTTCATGCAAGGCGTGGTCGCGATCGGCATTGCGCTGGGCGCGGTGCTGGCGGCGAAGTTCATCGCACTGCGCAACGCCGTGAAGGTCCTGCCGCTGGGCGTGCTGATGGGTGTCGGCGTGATCGCGATGACCTACGTCTACTCGCTGCAGCCGGCTGTGCTGATCATGACGCTGATCGGCGCCTTCGCCGGCTTTTTCGTCGTGCCGATGAACGCGCTGCTCCAGCACCGCGGACACGTGCTGATGGGCGCCGGCCACTCCATCGCAGTGCAGAATTTCAACGAGAACATCGGCGTGCTGGTGATGCTCACGCTCTACGGATTGCTGCTCTTCTTCGGCGCCTCCACCAACACGGTGATCGTGCTCTTCGGCCTGTTCGTCGCGGGCACGATGCTGCTGGTGATGCTGCGCCATCGCCTGAACCTCGCCGCGGGCGATCTCGCTCATCTGGCCGCGAGCGACCGCGTGGAACCGACGCCCGGACGCTAGACGCTCGCCCGGGAGCGATCGCTGCAATCGCTCAGCTCGCGGCGCGCCTGTACTACAACACGATCGGCGCGTCTGGAAGCTCGTTGGGGCCCGCGCCCGAGCGCGGAAAGTGCGACGCAAGCAGGCCGTTGATCGCATCGATGCCGTCGATTGCGCCTTCCGCAAAGCGCTTTTCTCGAAACGCGGCTTCCATCCCGCGACAAATCGCCGCCCATGCCTCGTCGCCCACCCTGCGATGTATGCCGCGGTCGGCGACGATTTCCACGTCGCGATCGGCAAGCAGCAGGTAGATGAGCACGCCGCAATTCTCCTCGGTGTCCCAGACGCGCAGGCGGCTGAAGACCTCCAGCGCGCGTTCGCGCGGCGTCTCGCCGCGAACGAGCTGCGTCATCGGAAGCGATCCTTCGACGACAAAGCGCACCTGCCCGCTGTGCATCGCCTCGCCCGACGCGATCGCCGCACCGATGCGGTGCATCACCGTTGGCGGAAAGGCACGGCGCGCCGACCAGTGGTCAGTGACGAGGTGCCGCCCGAAACGAAGGGGTTTGCGATCAGCCATGAGGTAACCTAGTCCCATCCACCCGAAGCGCCGCCGCCGCCGAATCCGCCGCCGCCACCGGAGAATCCTCCCCCGCCGCCGCCAAATCCACCGAGGCCACCGCCACCACCGCCACCGATCGGAATCCAGCCGCCGCGGCCGCCGAATATCGAGAACAGGATGATGAAAAACGCCACGATGCCGGCGATGCCCGCAATCAGCAGTGAGCCTGCGACGAACCACGCGGCGACGCCGGCGAGGCCGGCGCCCGCGACCGATCCGCCGAGATTGCCGAGCATCGAGCGCAGAACACCACCGACTACCGGGACCGCGACCAGCAGGACGATGAACAGCGTGCCGAAATCGATGTTGCCCGAACGTGCGGGCTTGCGCGCCTGCTTGCCTGGAGGCGGCAGCGGCCTGCCGTCGTCGACGACGGCGATGATGCGGTCGACGCCGGCGTCGATCCCGGCGGCGAACTTGCCTTGCGAAAACAGCGGCGCGACGGTTTCTCCGATGATCCTGCGCGAGGTGACGTCGGTAAGCACGCCTTCGAAGCCGTAGCCCACCTCGATGCGCATGCGCTTGTCGTCCTTGGCCACGATGAAAATCGCGCCGTTGTTCTCGCCCTTCTGACCTACCTTCCACGCTTCGGCGACGCGGATGCCGTACTCATCGATCGATTCCGGCACGGTCGTGGGGACCACCAGGACGACGAGCTGGTTGGTGGTGCGCGCCTCCCACGCGGCGAGCTTGGCATCGAGCGCCTGGCGCTCACCCGCGGACAACGTGTTGGTGAGGTCGACGACGCGCCCGGTGAGCGGCGGCACCGGATGCAGACCATCCTTGCCGGTATCCCAGGTCGCGGCGGCGCATGACCAAGAAACCGCCGTCAGCGTGGCGACGAGCAGCGCGACGGCGATGCCGCGCGCCGCTGCAAGGATCCGGTGAGCGCTGACGGTCACGACGCGGCTACGGCGGCCGACGCGACCCGCGGGACACTACTTGGTCGCCGGAGCGGGCGTCGCGGGCTGCTTGCTGAAATCGACCGTCGGCGGAGCACTGATCGACTTCTCGTTGTCCACCGTGAAGTTGGGCTTCACGTCCATCTTGAACAACATCGCGGTCAGGTTGGTCGGGAACGAGCGCACGGTGACGTTGAATTCCTGCACTGCCTTGATGTAGCGATTGCGCGCGACGGCGATGCGATTTTCCGTGCCCTCGAGTTGCGACTGCAGGTCCCGGAAGTTCTGATCGGACTTGAGGTTCGGATAGTTTTCCGCGACCACCAGCAGGCGCGACAACGCCGACTGCAACTGATTCTGCGCCGCCTGAAATTTGGCGAACGCGACCGGGTCATTGATGAGCTCCGGCGTCGCTTGAATGCTGCCCACGCTGGCGCGCGCGTTGGTAACTTCGGTGAGCACGCGCTCTTCCTGCGCGGCGTAGCCCTTCACCGTGTTGACGAGGTTGGGTACCAGATCGGCACGGCGCTGGTACTGATTGAGCACTTCGGACCATGCCGACTTGATCTGTTCGTCCTGGCGCTGCAGATCGTTGTATCCGCAACCGGCCAGGCTAAGCGTCACCGCGATCGCGGCCAGTGCGGCTGCGGTCGAACCGAACGTCGTGCGCATTCGAACCTCCCGTACGTGTCAACGCGGGGAGAGTCCCGCCTGACTCAGTTGGGGGCCCTTCCTGCGCCTCGCAAGTCCGCCTCGACCTGCAGCGTGCGCATGGTGGCCCGTGCAAGGCAGAGATCTTCCCACGCCTTCGCCTTGTCGGGCAAGTTGCGAAGCAGATACGCCGGGTGATACGTCACGATCAGCGGCACCCCGCGATAGCGGTGCACGCGCCCGCGCATGCTCGCGATGGTGGCGTCGGCCTCGAGCAATGTCGTCGCTGCGCTCCGGCCGAGCGCGATGAGCAGTTTCGGACCGATGAGCTCGATCTGGCGGTCCAGATAGGCGCGGCAAGCCAGCGTTTCCAGTGGCGTCGGCGCGCGGTTGCCCGGGGGCCGGCACTTGAGCACGTTGGCGATGTACACGTTCTTGTCGCGGCGCATGCCGAGCGCGAGCAGCATGTTGTCGAGCAGGCGACCCGCCTGGCCCACAAAGGGCTCGCCGCGCTCGTCTTCCTCGGCGCCAGGAGCCTCGCCGACGAACATCCACTGTGCGCGCACGTCGCCCACGCCGGGAACCGGACGCCGGCGCGTCTTGCACAGCTCGCACGCGGTGCACGCCGCCACGTCCGACGCGAAATCGCGCCATTGCAGCGCTGCGATGCGCGCACCACGCGCGTCATGCGTTGTGCCGGCGACGACGGACTCACGCGGAGCGGCCTCCCGCGCGACGTGCAGTGCGGGAAGCGGCGCCGGACCCGCCGGCGCGAGCCGCTGACGGCGCAGCCGCCATAGCGGGGCGAGACCCAGTTCCTGCATGAGCTGATCGCGATTCATCGCTCGCGCAACCCGAGCCGGAGCACCAGCGCATCCTCGCGCGCGCCGCCTGCCGGCGCCGACGGATAGTAGCCCGCGCGCCGCGCGACCGGCATGAAGCCCTCTGCCGCATACAGTGCGAGCGCTGCCAGATTGGACTCGCGCACTTCCAGGAAGCATTGGTCCGCGCCGCGGTCGAGCGCATCGTCGATCAGGCGCCGCAGCAGCTCGCGCCCGATGCCGTGGCGGCGCGACGCCGCGGCGACGGTGAGATTGAGCAATTGCGCTTCTCCCGGAGCCAGCATGAGCACGGCGTAGGCGACGATCTCGCCGTCGAGTTCGCCAACCGTGGTCCCATAGCCCGCCGCCAGCGCGTCGCGGAAGTTGGCTGCGGTCCACGGTGCGATGTGCGCCTGCGATTCCAGCTCCGCGACAATCGCGACATCGCTCTCGTGCATCGGGCGCCAGCGCACGGCGGGAAGCAGATCCGCGCTGCGAACGAGTGCCGCGCTCAAAGTGTCATCCCAGCAGTGCGTTCGGCGACCGTCAGGGCAACGCGATGACGCACGTAGATAGGCGCAGCGTCGCGCGCATCGCACGCCTCACCCGCGGCCAGGCCACGCAGCCCGAGACTGCCGACGACGGCCGCGCTGGGCTCGAGTGTCGGGTCGCAGCCGCTCAGGCGAGCGGCGAGCCGCTCGCGCAGCGCCGGATAGGCGTCGAATCCGGGGCCTACGCCCAGCCACGCGCTCTGCAGCGGCAGCGGAGCGGCGTCCGGCGCAACCACGGCCACACCGACGCGTTCATTCCAGCGCTCGCCGTCGAACTCGTAGGCCGCGACGTAAACCTCGCGCATGCGCGCGTCGAGCGCCGCGTAGACGCGGGATGCGCCGTGCAGCACGCGCGCGGCTTCCGCCATCGCGGCGAGTGTCGGCACTGCAACCACTGGACGCGCCGCTCCCAGTGCAAGTCCCTGGGCGATGCCGCAGGCGATGCGCAGCCCGGTAAAAGATCCGGGGCCGGCGCCGAACGCGATCGCGTCGAGCTGCGCCAGCGTCGTACCGGCTGCGTCGAGCAGCGAGCGGACCATCGGCAGCATGAGCTCGGAGTGGCGCTGGCCCGCGCGCTCTCGCCGCTCGACGAATCCGGAGTGGTCGCCCAGCGCCACCGAACACAGGTCGGTCGACGCGTCGAGAGCGAGGATGCGCAGCGACATGCGGGGATTTTACCCGTGATTTCGCAGCGCGCAGCGCGCCTGGCGCATGCGCGACGGAACGCCTGCGCGAGCCGGTACAATTCGCCTGCGTCGAGGGTCCTCTCGTCGCGCTCGACATGAATCCCATCGTCATCACCGCACTCGACCAGGAAGGCCGCGGCGTCGCGCGCGTCGACGGCAAGGCCACCTTCGTCGAGGGCGCGCTGGTCGGCGAGCGTGTGCTGATGGAAGTCACGCGCAGCAAGCCCAGCTTCGATCAGGGCCGTGTCGTTGCGCTGGAGACGCGCAGTCCTTCGCGAGTCGAGCCGCGGTGCCGCTATTTCGGGATGTGCGGCGGCTGCAGCCTGCAGCACCTCGATCACGCCGCGCAGGTTGCGATCAAGCAGCGCGTGCTCGAGGACGCACTCTGGCACATCGGGCGCGTGCGCCCGCAGATGCTGCTTGCGCCGCTGTACGGAACGTCGTGGCACTACCGACAGCGCGCGAGGCTGTCGGTGCGCAACGTTCCCAAGAAGGGCGGCGTGCTGGTCGGTTTTCACGAGAAGAAATCGAGCTACGTCGCCGACATGCAAAGCTGTGAAGTGCTGCCCGCGCGCATCTCCGCGCTGATCCCGGAATTGCGCTCACTGATCGGAGCGCTGTCGGTTCACGACCGGCTGCCGCAGATCGAACTGGCGTGCGGCGAAAGTGAGTCGGGACCGGTCGACGTGATGCTGCTGCGGATCCTGCAGCCGCTGTCTGCGAGCGACGAGCGCGACCTGGCCGACTTCGCTCGGCGTCATCACGTCGAGTTCTGGCTGCAGCCCGCAGGCCCGTCGAGCATGCGGCCTTTCGGCGAAGCGGCGTCACAGCTGTCGTACGCACTGCCCGACTTCAGCCTGCGCTTCGCGTTCGACCCGTCCGACTTCACTCAGGTCAACGCCGAGATGAACCGCGTGCTGGTGCGGCGCGCGATCGCGCTGCTCGATCCGCGAGCAAGCGAGCGCATCGCCGACTATTTCTGCGGCCTGGGCAACTTCACGCTGCCCATCGCGCGGCGCGGCGCGCAGGTGCTGGGCGTCGAGGGCAACGCCGCGCTGGTGCGACGCGCCGAGGCCAACGCTGCCGCCAATGGACTCGACCAGCGCGCACGCTTCGTCACCACCAACCTGTTTGCGGTCACGCCGGAAGCGATCGAGGCCATGGGCGCGTTCGACAAGGCGCTGATCGATCCGCCGCGCGAGGGCGCTATCGAGCTGGTCAAGGCGTGGCCGGAACGTGGCCTCGGGCGCGTCGTGTATGTGTCGTGCAACCCGGCGACGCTGGCGCGCGACGCCGCGGTGCTGGTCAGCCAGCATCGCTACGTCCTGCGCGCAGCCGGCATCGCCAACATGTTTCCGCACACCGCGCACGTCGAGTCGATCGCGCTGTTCGAGCGCAAGCCGGGCTAGGCGCGCAAAAAAAGGGCGCCCGCCGGGGCGCCCTTCGTTGAACCGTTTCCACCTCAGTCGCGCTGACCCGAGAAGATCAGGAGCAGGTTCAGTATATTGACGAAGATGTTGAAGATGTCGAGGAACAGCGCGATCGTCGCCATGATGTAGTTGGTCTGCCCGCCGCGCACCACCTGGCTCAGGTCATGGAGCAGGTACATCGAGAAGATCAGCACCGCGATCGCCGAGATGGCGATGGTCATCGCCGGCACCTGCATGAACAGATTGGCGATCGACGCAACGATCAGCAGGATCAGCCCCACGAACAGGAACTTGCCGAGGAAGCTGAAATCGCGCTTGGACACGGTCGCGATGGCTGCCATGACGAAGAACACCGCCGCGGTCATGCCGCCTGCCAGCGCCACCAGCTGGCCGCCGTTGCGCAGGCCGCCCGCGTACTGGAGCATCGGCGCCAGCATCACACCGGAAACGAAGGTGAAGCCGAACACCGCGGCGATGCCCCACGCGCTGTTGCGCAGCGCCGAGACCACGAAAAGCATGCCGAACATCGCAGCGAACATCAGCAGCGGCGCCATGACCGGCGAGGCGCGGTAGAACGCGGCGAAATTCATCGACGAACCGAGGAAGGCGCCGGCGACCGTCGGGATCATCGACAACGCGAGCAGCCAGTAGGTATTGCGGATGACGCTGCCGCTATCCGCGACGGCGGTACCCTGATCGTAGGTGCGCCACGTGTTCGGCGACTGCGAATCGATCGGAACAGGTTTGAGTTGCGGTTCCATGTAAGTTGCCCTTTACCGTAGGCGACGGATTTCCGTCAGTGCATTAGACTAGCAGAACTGCGCCAGGTTTCAACGAATTGCGCCCTCGTTGCGACGGGTGGTCGACACCGCGGCGCGCCTCTCGCGGGATGGGTGGCAGAGCGGTCGAATGCACCGGACTTGAAATCCGGCAAGGGTGCAAGCCCTTCGTGGGTTCGAATCCCACCCCATCCGCCACTCGATCCTGCAGCTGAGACATCGGGGCGGCCAAGCGAAAATCAAGGGCAGTGGCCGCACGCACGTGCCCGGCCCGAACCCAAGGCCTCGCGCGACTCCCGGTATACTTCCGCATGGTTTTTCCGGCCGTCGATTCGTCGCTTGCCGAAGCGCGCGCGCTCGGCACCGACCGGCGCTGGCTCGTGGGATTGCTGCTCGTGGCGGTGCTGGTCCGACTGGCGACCCTCGCAGCGTATCCGCTAATGGACAACACCGAAGCGCGCTACGCCGAAGTCGCGCGCAAGATGCTCGAGACCGCGGATTGGATCACTCCGCACCATCGCTACGGCGTCGCGTTCTGGAGCAAGCCACCGCTGTCGATCTGGCTGACCGCAATCTCGTACATCGTCTTCGGCGTGAATGAGTTCGCGGCGCGGCTTGCCTCGCTATTACCGTGTCTGGGGGTCGCGTGGATTGCCTATGACCTCGCGCTCTCCCGCGCCGGCCGCGATGCCGCGTTGCGCGCGGCCGTCGTCCTGCTCACCACGCCGCTGTTTTTCATTTCCGCCGGCGCGGTGATGACCGACCCGGCGCTGATTCTCGGCACCACGCTTTCGATGGCCGGGTTCTGGCATGCGATGACGCGCGAGGATCGCAGCAGTCGCGTCTGGGGTTATGCCTTCTTCCTCGGGCTGGCGATCGGCTTGCTTGCGAAGGGGCCTGTCGGCGTGGTGCTGACACTTGTGCCAGTGGGCATTTGGACCCTGTGGAAAGGCGGCGTAGGTCGCGTCTGGAAGCGTCTCCCGTGGGTTTCAGGAATTGTCCTGACCGCGCTGCTCGCCGTGCCCTGGTATCTGCTCGCGGAGTCGCGCACGCCGGGCTTTCTCGATTACTTCATCATCGGTGAGCACTGGAAGCGCTACACGGTGAGCGGCTGGCAGGGCGACATGTTCGGCTCGGCGCACGCGCATCCGCGCGGGACCATCTGGCTCTATGCGCTCGTGTCGACACTGCCCTGGTGTGTGGCGTGGGCGGTCCTGGCGTGGAGACTCAGGCGCAAGGACGCACCGCGACTAGTGCGCGCTGCCAACGACTGGCACGCGTATCTCTGGCTGTGGTTGCTGGCTGCGCCGATGTTTTTCACGCCCGCCGGCAACATCCTCCCCACCTACGTACTGCCTAGTCTGCCGGCGTTCGCGCTGCTCGTGGGCGAGGCATGGTCGCGTGTCGTGCAGGCCGGGCGCGAGCCCGCCGGCACGCGGTACAACGCGCTGGTGATGCCGGTAGTGATGGTGCTGGCGGTGCTGTTCGCTCTGCCGCGCATCGCCCCGGCGTATTCGCACAAGGCCCTGGTCGCCGAGTACCTGAGCCGACGCCAGGGTCCGGCGCAGGAGCTCGTGTACCTCGGAGCACCCCCGCTCTCGGCTGAATTCTATGCGTCGGGCAAGATTCGATCCGTGGCGTCGGCCACCGAGCTCGACGCGCTGGTCCGGGCCGGGAAATCCGATTTTTTTGTGCTCACCGACGCGCAGCTGGCCGCAACGCCGGTATGGCGCGACCTTCTCGCACCCATCGCCCGCTCGGGGCGCTACCAGCTGCTGCAACCAATCGCGCCGGCCGCTTCGCGCGCGCCGTGAGCTCGCGGATAAACGTCTGATCGCGCGCTCACCCCAGCGGCACGACCTTGATGACTTCTTCCGCGGTGGTCACGCCGGAATCGATCTTGGCCGCGCCAGACACCCGCAGCGGCTTCATGCCTTCCTTGTACGCCTGCTCGCGCAATATCGAGTCCGACGCCTCCTTGTGAATGAGCTGTCGCAGCGCGGGTGACACCGTCATGATTTCGTAGAGTCCCATTCGTCCGTAGTAGCCGGTCATGCGGCACTCCAGGCAGCCCACCTGCTTGTGCGGCTGCCGCGGCAGATCGGCGACGAAGGGCGCCGTGAGCATGCGCCAGGTGTCCTCGTCGGGCGCATCGGCGGGAGCCTTGCAGTGCGGGCACAGCGAGCGCACCAGGCGCTGCGCCATGACGCCGAGCACGGTCGAGTTGATGAGATACGGAGGCACGCCGAGATCGAGCAGGCGGGTGATCGCGGTAGGCGCGTCGTTGGTGTGCAGCGTCGACAGCACGAGGTGGCCGGTCAGCGCGGCCTGCACCGCCATGTCGGCGGTGTCGCGATCGCGGATCTCGCCGACCATGATGATGTCGGGATCCTGTCGCAGCAGCGTGCGCACGCCGCTGGCAAAATCGACACCGATGGTCGGCTGGACCTGCATCTGGTTGAACTCGGGTGCGATCATCTCGATCGGATCCTCGACCGAGCACACGTTCACCTCCTCGGTGGCGAGCAACTTCAGGGTCGAGTAGAGCGTAGTGGTCTTGCCCGAGCCGGTGGGGCCGGTCACCAGGATGATCCCGTGCGGCTCCTTGATCATCTTTTCCCAGCGCTCGCGGTCTTCGTTGGTGAAGCCGAGCTCCTGGAAGTCGCGCACCAGCACTTCCGGCGTGAAGATGCGCATGACCACCTTTTCGCCGAACGCGGTGGGCATGGTCGAGATGCGAAGCTCGACTTCGCCTCCCTGCGGCGACACCGTCTTGATCCGGCCGTCCTGCGGCCGCCGGCGCTCGACGATTTCCATCCGCGCGAGCAATTTGATCCGGCTGGTCATCGCCAGCAGCACCGGATTGGGAATCGCATAAACCTGGTGCAGCACCCCATCGATGCGGAAGCGCACCACGCCGAGGTCGCGACGCGGCTCGATGTGAATGTCGGAAGCGCGCTGCTCGAACGCGTACTGCCAGAGCCAGTCGACGATATGCACGACGTGCTGGTCGTTGGCGTCGAGGTTGCCGCGGTTGCCCAGCTCGACCAGCTGCTCGAAGTTGCGCGCCAGCGAGATCTCGCCGCGCGAGGTCTCCTGCGCCTTTTTCATCGAGCGCGCGAGCGTGAAGAATTCCCCCACGTAGCGCCGGATGTCTTGCGGATTCGCGAATACCAGCTGGATGCTGCGATGCAGAATCGATTCCAGCTCGTCGGCCCACCCGCGCACGAAAGGCTCGCTGGTCGCCACCGTGAGCAGGCTCGAAGTCACCGCGACCGGAAGGATGCGATAGCGCTCGGCGTAGGCGTTCGACATGGTCTGCGTCACCGCGACCAGGTCGATTTTCAGCGGGTCGATGTGGTGATACGGAACCTTGAGGCGGCCGGCCAGCCACTCGACCAGGAAATCGAGCGTGATCACCTTTTTCGGATCCGACAGCGATCGCCATTTGCGGTCGGCGATGAGCTCCAGCGCCGTCTCGAAGCGCTGCGTGCGCGAGCGGCTGAGCTGCTCGGCGTCGGCGGCCGACACCAGACCGTCCGCCACCATCAGCTTGAGGATGTCTTCGACCCGCAGCCGGCGATCGGGCGGCCGGGCGGGACGGGCGGGCGCAGCCGCGGGGCGCGTCGCCGCCGCAGTGGCAGCCGCGCCGGGTTTGCCTGATGTCATCGGCATACTGTAAACCAAACAGCCTGCGCAAGACAGCGGAGCTATACTGCAGCGTCGGGCCACGTCCCTTGCAGCCTTCCGTTGTTGTAACCGCGCCACCAGCCCGCGAGTGACCTACGAGCTCATCGTCGCGCGCGCCGATATCACGACGCTGGACGTCGACGCGATCGTCAATGCCGCCAACAGCTCGCTGCTGGGAGGCGGCGGCGTCGATGGCGCCATTCACCGCGCCGCCGGACCCGAGTTGCTGGAGGCTTGCCGCGCGCTCGGCGGCTGCCCCCCCGGCGAAGCGCGGCTTACATTCGGCTATCGGCTCGGGGCACGCTACGTCATCCATACCGTCGGTCCCGTTTGGCGCGGAGGCGACCAGGGCGAGAGCGCGTTGCTCGCATCGTGCTATCGAAGCAGCCTCGAGCTTGCGCTGCCTCATGACGTCGCGACGATCGCTTTCCCGGCGATCAGTTGCGGCGCCTATGGTTTTCCGCTCGAGCTCGCGATTTCGGTCGCGGTCGAAGAGGTGCGCGCGTTTGTGCAGCGCCACCCCATCTCGCGCGTGGTGTTCGCCAATCCGTCCGAGCGGGTAGCGCAGGCGTATCGCGCGTACCTTGCGCGCAGCCCATCCGCGACCTAGGTTTCGGCGGCGGCGGGGACCTGGAAGACTTCGCGCAGATACGCCACGTACGACGGGTCGTAATCCATCGCCTTCGACGGTTCGTCGCTGATCTTGGCGACGGGCTGGCCGTTGCACCGTGTCATCTTGATCACGATCTGGAGCGCTGTGTAGCCCAGATCGTTGGTGAGGTTGGTACCGATCCCGAAGGCGGTCTGGCTGCGTCCCTTGAAATAGTCGAACAGGCGAATCGCCAGCGGCACATTGAGGCTGTCCGAAAACACCATCACCTTCGAACGCGGATCGATGCGCATTTTCTGGTAATGCGCGATCAGCTTCTCTCCCCATTCGAAGGGATCGCCCGAGTCGTGGCGGACACCGTCGAACAGCTTGCAGAAAAACAGGTCGAAATCGCGCAGGAAAGCGTCCATGCCGCAAATGTCGGACAGCGCGATCCCGAGGTCGCCGCGATATTCCCGCGCCCACGTGTTGAAAGCGAATACCTGCGAGTCGCGCAGACGCGGGCCCACGGCCTGGCACGCCTGCAAGTACTCGTGCGCCATCGTCCCCAGCGGCGTGAGCCCGTGCTCGAACGCGAGGTGCACGTTGCTCGTCCCTACGAACTTGGCGCCGATGCCCTGTTTCAAGGTGCGCAGCACCTCGTCCTGCCAGGCGCTTGAAAAGCGCCGCCGTGTGCCGTAATCGGCCACGCGGAACGCCGGGTCCGAGACCGAGTTGATCTGCGTCATCTTGGTCTGCAGGCGTCTGCGCCCTTCCGCGAAATCGGGCTCGACGACGTTGTTGCGGAAATAGACCTCGCTGATGATCGACAGCAGCGGCACCTCGAACAGGATCGTGTGCAGCCACGGACCGTTGATCGCGATGTCGAGCTCGCCCGGCGCAGACGTCGAGGGCCGTACCTCGACGAAGCGCTGATCGAGATGGAACAGCCCGAGCAGGTCGACGAAGTCGCTTTTCAGGAAGCGCCAGCTGCGAAGGTAGTCGAGCTCGCTTTTGGTGAAGCGCAGCGCGCAAAGGCTGGCCAGCTCGCGCTCGATCTCGGCAATGTACGGTGTGAGATCCACGCCCGAGGTCCGGCACTTGAAGCGGTACTCGACCTGCGCTCCGGGGAAGTGATGCAATACCACCTGCATCATCGTGAACTTATAGAGGTCGGTATCGAGCAGCGACTCGATGATCATGCTTTGTGCGCACCGCAAAGCTGGTGAAGGGCGCAATGTTACCCGCTGTCCCAGGCGGCGGCCACCGATGGTCAGCGCCACCACGTGCGACTATCATCGCGCATCGGATCGGGAAGGTGGTGCCTCATGCTGGTCAACTGCGTCGCTTATGAACAGGGGCGGAAGGTTGCTGACATCCCCAAGGAAGACATCAGCGAATACCTGAAGCGCCCGGACTGCTTCGTTTGGGTCGCACTGAAGGATCCCGATCCGGGTGAGCTCGAGGAGATGAAGGAAGAGTTCGATCTGCACGAGCTCGCCGTTGAAGACGCCCACACCGGGCATCAGCGTCCGAAGATCGAGGAGTACGGCGATTCGCTGTTCGCCGTCGTCAAGATGATCGACCCGATCGACGACGAGTTGCACGTGGGGGAAGTCGATGTCTTCGTCGGTCACAACTACGTGCTCTCGGTGCGTGTCGGTAGCGAGCGCGGATTCGTCGACGTACGCGCGCGGTCCGAGCGCGAGCCGCATCTGCTAAAGCATGGCGCGGCCTACGTCTTCTACGCGCTGCTCGATAAGGTGGTCGATCGCTACTTTCCGGTACTCGACCTGCTGGAAACCGAGCTGGAGTCGATCGAGGAGCAGATCTTCGTCAAGAACCAGGCGCGCTCGAACATCGAGGCGCTGTACGCGTTGAAGCGCAAGCTGATGATCCTGAAGCACGCGGTCGATCCGCTCATGGAAGCCGTCGGCAAGCTCTACGGCGGACGCGTTCCCCAGATCTGTGCGGGGATGGGCGAATATTTCCGCGACGTCTATGATCACCTCTCGCGCCTGCATTCGACGATCGAGGGCATTCGCGACATGCAGACCACCGCGATCCAGGTGAACCTGGGCATGATCAGCCTCTCCGAGACCGAGGTGACCAAGAAGCTCGCGGCGTGGGCTGCCATCATCGCGGTGCCGACCATGATTGCCGGAATCTACGGCATGAACTTCAAGAACATGCCCGAGCTGGATTGGGTGTGGGGCTATCCGATTGCCATGCTCGTCATGGTGGCGCTCGACATCCTGCTCTACGTGCAGTTCCGGCGGATCAAATGGCTCTAGGATGCTGAGCCCCGATCCGCTCTGAGGTCGCGGCCGAAACCGGAGCCGGGCGGCGGATCGCTGAGGGTTAAGGCAGGGACGTCTGCTCCCCGGGCGCCACCGCCGTGACCGCGATCACACGTTTGCCAGGCGGGGGCTGATGCCACGACGGCTGCAGCGTGACGTGATCGATGCGAAAGCGCTCGGCAAGCACGCGCTGCGCCGAGGCCAGCGTCTGCGGCCACTTCGCGGGCTCACGCACGAGCACATGCGCCGAGAGCGCGGCGCGCTCGCTGCTCATGTGCCAGACGTGGAGGTCGTGGACTGCGGCGATCCCCTCCACGCGGGTCAGTGCCTGCCCGATCTCCTCATAATCCAGATGCGCCGGAACACCCTCCATCAGCACGCCGGTCGATTCCGCGAGCAGGCGCCACGTCGAGCGCACGATGAGCATCGAGACCGCCAGCGACAGGATGGGGTCGATCGGCGTCCAGCCCGTGGTGACGATGACCGCGCCGGCGACCACGGCCGCCACCGAGCCGAGCAGGTCCGAGAGCACATGCAGCAGTGCGCCGCGCACGTTGAACGATCCGTGTGCGCGCGCAAGGACCCACGCGGAGAGAAGATTGACCAGGAGCCCTGCAACCGCGATGACGACCACGGTCGTGCCCGCGACCGGTTGCGGGGCAAGAAGGCGGCGCACCGCCTCGATCACGATGAACACGACGAGTCCGATCAGCGCGAGCGCATTGACGAATGCAGCAAGCACTTCGGCGCGCGCGTATCCGTAACTGGCGCGACGCGACGGTGGCCGGCGCGCGACCCAGTGCGCGAACAGTGCAAGGCCGAGCGCCGCGGCGTCGGTGAACATGTGGCCGGCATCGGAAAGCAGCGCGAGCGACCCGGCGATCCAGCCACCGACGGCCTCGACGACCCCGAAGCCGGCGGCCAGCAGCAGCGCGATCACCAGTGCGCGTCGGGTCGCGCGATCGGACGGCAACGCGGCGGAGCCGTGTGAATGCGCGACGGCGGAAGCGGGGGATCGATGCGGCGACCCGGAGGCGCCGTGAGGGTGGGCGTGCATGCGAATGAGCGAGCCGTCGATCCATTGTCCGGCAATGCGCCAACCGCCGCAACGCGGCTCACTTGCCTGAAGCGTGTGGATCGATGGCTTCGCCCTCGATGGCCTCGACCGCATCGATCGAACCCGGTCACGAACCAATCCGCGGCCGATTCACCTTTAGAATAGCGCCATGCCGCGCCCCCTCGATACCGGCCTGGTCGACACGATCGATGCGCTCTTGCCGCAAACCCAATGCCAGCGCTGCGGCGAGCGCGGCTGCCGTCCCTATGCCGCGGCGATCGCGCGCGGCGACGCGCCTATCGATCGCTGCCCGCCGGGCGGCGAGTCGACGATTGCCGCGCTGGCGCGACTTCTGGACGTTCCGCCGTTGCCTCCCGACACGACGCGCGGTCGGCAGCAGCCGCTGGCCCTCGCCTTCATCGAAGAGGCGACCTGCATCGGCTGCACCCTGTGCATCCACGCCTGTCCGACCGATGCGATCGTCGGCGCCAAGGGACGTATGCACACTGTCGTCGCCGAGCGCTGCACAGGATGCGAACTGTGTGTGCCGCCCTGCCCCGTCGATTGCATCGTCATGCGCCCCGCGCACCGCAGCTGGAGCGTCGAGGACGCACAACGCGCGCGAGTGCAGCACGCCGTGCGCAACCAGCGCCTGGCCGATCAAGTGCGCGCGCGGCGCGATGCACGCGCGTCCGCAAGCGGCACGCGTGCGCAGCGCCGGTCCGCCATTGCCGCCGCGCTGGCGAGAGCACGGGCGCGGCGCGCCCCTGTGCGGTGACGCGATGAATCCCGCCAAGCGGCGCGAGATCTACGAACGGCTGCGCGCGCAGAATCCCAACCCTCGCAGCGAGCTCGAATACGCCAGCGCGTTCGAGCTCCTCATCGCGGTCGTCCTGTCCGCGCAGGCGACCGACCGCAGTGTCAATCTCGCGACCGCGCGGCTGTACCCGAAGGCGAACACACCGAAGGCGATCCTGGCGTTGGGCGAGGCCGGGCTCATCCCCTACATCAAGACCATCGGATTGTTCCGCACCAAAGCGAAAAACATTATCGCGTTATGCAGGCGGCTCATCGAAGAGCATGGCGGTAGCGTGCCGGCGGAGCACGTGGCATTGATCAAGCTGCCGGGCGTGGGCCGCAAGACCGCGAACGTCGTGCTCAACGTCGCTTTCGGGCAGCCAACCATCGCGGTGGACACGCACATTTTTCGCGTCGCCAACCGCACCGGACTCGCGCCGGGCGCTACGCCCGATGCGGTGGAAGCGAAGCTGGTGAAATTCACGCCGCCGGAATTCCAACACGACGCGCATCACTGGCTGATCCTGCACGGCCGCTACACGTGCATCGCGCGCAAGCCCAAGTGCCCGGAATGCGTGATCGAGGATCTGTGCGAGTACAAGCACAAGACACGTGACGTCCCGCCGTTGCCGCGGACGCCGCGCGAGAATCCGCGCAAGCCGGGGCGCCGCCTCTGAGGTCCTCCGGCAACAGCCCGATCCGTGCTGCTAGTGCTTGGTGACGACCGCCGGCGGCTGCGACGAATAATACGCGACGACGTTATCGACGTCCTGCTTGCTCAGCGTGCCGGCGAATCCCGCCATAATGGGATTCTTGCGCGCGCCGGATTTGTAGTCTCGCAGCGCCTTGGAGAGATAGTCCGGGTACTGGCCGCCGATTTTCGGATAATCCGCGACCGCGCTGTTGCCGTCCATGCCGTGACATGCCTGACAGACTTCCTTGGCCTTCGCCTCGCCGGCGCGCGCATCGCCCGCGGCCGATGCCAGCGGCGCCGAGAGGGACAGCGCTGCGCAGAGGACCATGACAGCCGGCGGTTTCGTGAAAAGTCGCATCACTTGCTCGCAGTCATCGGTGCCGCACCGGAGTAATACGCGGCGAGATCGGCCATGTCCTGGTCGGATAGCGACGCCGCAATCGCGCGCATGCTCGGATGATTGCGCTCGCCGCTCTTGTACTCGGTCAGCGCCTTGACGATGTAGGCGGCATGCTGGCCGCCGATCTTGGGCACCTTGTAGACCTCGGGATAGGCCGTCCGCCATCCGACGATGCCGTGACAACCCTGACACATCTGATTCTTTTTCGCGCCTTCGGCGGCGCTTCCCGTCGGCGCGGCCGTTTGCGCGCATGCTAACGCGGGCATCGCCAGCAGAAGGAACAACACGGATAACCTGGGCATCGACCGTCTTTCGCTGCGATTGGCGCCAAAGCCGGCGCGGGTGCGAAAACTGCGACATTTTACGGGGGGGCGCGCGCGGCGGTCAAACTCGCGGGCTAGCGCTCGAGCATCTGGCGCTTGACCTTGACCTCCTTCCAGTCGTCGGCATCCGGCGGCGCCGGCTTGCGCTCGATGATCGGCTTCCACAGCTTGGCAAGCTCGGCGTTGATCGCGGTGAATTCCCTCTGGTCATCGGGCACGTCGTCTTCCGCGAAAATCGCCTCCACCGGGCACTCGGCGACGCAAAGGGTGCAGTCGATGCATTCGTCCGGATCGATCACCAGCATGTTGGGCCCTTCGCGAAAGCAGTCGACCGGGCAGACGTCCACGCAATCGGTGTACTTGCAGCGAATGCAGCTCTCTGTGACGACGTAGGTCATTGCGGCGATGGTCCGTGCGCGTGGAACGCAAGCGAAGGAATGCCAATTCTACCAAATTGGCCTACGTGCTCGTTCATGGTTCCGACAGCTCGGAGGGCGGGCGCACCGCTTGCGCATGCAACCCCTTTGGGCTAACTTACGCCATCAGGACGTGGAGCTCGGACTTCCGCGCATTTCCGATATCCACGCAGCGAGGAATCCATGAGCGAAAACATCAAGCACGTCAGCGATGCGAGTTTCGAGTCCGACGTATTGAAATCGGGAACGCCGGTGCTGGTGGACTACTGGGCCGAATGGTGCGGACCGTGCAAGACGATCGCGCCGATTCTCGACGACGTGGCCAAGGACTACGCGGGACGCCTGACCGTGGCCAAGCTCGATATCGACGCCAACCCAGGCACGCCCGCCAAATACGGCATTCGCGGCATTCCTACGCTTATCCTGTTCAAGGACGGCGAGATCGCCGCTCAGAAGGTGGGCGCACTGTCGAAATCGCAGCTGACGGCATTTATTGACAGCCATCTTTGAACCGGCTAGGCTTCTGACCCATTGAAGTGCACCTCGCGGAGGCCATCTCCGCGACGTGTCACCACCGGCGCCGCGGAATCCTCGGGCGCCAACCTCCCAGATCTATTTTGCGCGGCCGCGAGTGTCCTTAGGGCCGCCTTGCCCGCCCCTCCCTTCCCCAGTCCATCCATGCACCTGTCAGAACTGAAGTCCAAGCCCGTCACCGAGCTTGTCGAGATCGCGAATACGAACGAGATCGACGGCGCGAACCGGATGCGCAAGCACGACCTGATCTTCGCCTTGCTCAAGAACCAGGCGAAAAAGGGCGAGAGCATCTTCGGCGACGGCACGCTGGAAGTACTGCCGGACGGCTTCGGTTTCCTGCGTTCTCCGGACACCTCGTACCTCGCCGGCACCGACGACATCTACATCTCGCCTTCCCAGATCCGCCGCTTCAATCTCCATACCGGCGACACGATCGAAGGCGAGATACGCACCCCCAAGGACGGCGAGCGCTATTTCGCGCTGGTCAAGGTCGACAAGGTCAACGGCGAGCCACCGGAGAACGCCAAAAGCAAGATTCTCTTCGAAAACCTCACGCCTTTGTTTCCTGATGAGGCACTTATCCTCGAGCGCGACATTAAGGCCGAGGAGAACATGACCGGCCGCATCATCGATATCATCGCGCCGATCGGCAAGGGCCAGCGTGGCCTGCTGGTGTCGTCGCCCAAATCGGGCAAGACGGTGATGCTGCAGCACATCGCGCACTCGATCGCGGCCAACTATCCGGAGGTGATGCTCATCGTGCTGCTGATCGACGAGCGTCCGGAGGAAGTGACCGAAATGCAGCGCTCGGTGCGTGGCGAAGTGGTTTCGTCGACCTTCGACGAGCCCGCGACACGCCATGTGCAGGTCGCTGAAATGGTGATCGAAAAAGCCAAGCGCCTGGTGGAGCACAAGAAGGACGTGGTGATTCTGCTCGACTCGATCACGCGTCTCGCCCGCGCCTACAATACCGTCGTGCCCGCCTCCGGCAAGGTGCTGACCGGCGGCGTCGACGCCAACGCGCTGCAGCGCCCGAAGCGTTTTTTCGGCGCCGCGCGTAACATCGAGGAAGGCGGCTCGCTCACTATCATCGCAACCGCGCTCATCGACACCGGCTCGCGCATGGACGACGTGATCTACGAGGAGTTCAAGGGCACCGGCAACATGGAAATTCACCTCGACCGGCGCATGGCGGAAAAGCGCACCTATCCGGCGATCAACGTCAACCGCTCCGGAACGCGCAAGGAAGAGTTGTTGCTAAAGCAGGACGTGCTGCAGAAGGTGTGGGTGCTGCGCAAGCTGCTCTATCCGATGGACGACCTCGAAGCCACTGAATTCCTGGTCGACAAGGTCAAGCAGACCAAGAACAACGCAGAGTTCTTCGACTCGATGCGCAGGGGCTAGCCCGCGCGCTTCACGTTCATGCACGCTCCGCGCGGCAGCACATCGACCGGGTCTGCGACGGCGAGCGCGCAGCGAGCCCCACACGGTCGTATCGCACTGCTCGCAGCGCTCATCGCGCTGGTCGTGGCCAGCTGGTCGTACCTGGTCTACGAGGACTGGGCGATGCGCCATATGAACGTGGTCGACATGGCGATGCCCGGCGCCGGCGCCTGGTCGCCGGCCGACCTGGCGCTGGTCTTCGTCATGTGGGCGGTCATGATGGTGGCGATGATGGTCCCCGCCGCCGCGCCCGCGATCCTCATCCACCGCCGGCTGCAAGCGGCGCGTTCTCCGTTCGTACCCGCCGCGAGCGCCCTGTTCGTCGCCGGATACCTGCTGGTATGGACTTCATTCAGCATCGTCGCGACGGCGGCGCAGTGGGGGCTGCACAACGCCGCGCTGGTGTCCCCCGCTGCGGTGCTCGGCAACCGTTTCATTTCGGGCACGTTGCTGATCCTCGCGGGTTTGTACCAGTGGTCTGCGCGAAAGCGCCTGTGCCTCACTGCGTGCGCGACGCCACTTGCGTTCCTGCAGGCGCACTGGCACGAGGGCGCTCCTGGCGCGCTGCGCATGGGAGTGACGCACGGCGCATACTGCGTCGGCTGCTGCGGCCTGCTGATGGCGTTGCTGTTCGTCTACGGTGTCATGAACCTTGCCTGGATCTTCGCGCTGACGCTGTTCGTGACCGTCGAAAGGCTGGTCGCTCCCGGGCCTTGGTTCGGACAGGTTTCCGGGGTGACCCTGGCAGCGCTAGGTCTTGTGACCCTGCTTGGTTAGCTCTGTGGAATCGCTCGGAAGCCTTGAATCCATGAACCCCGGCCCCACTCTGGGGAGTAGGCCCGACGTTGCGCTGCAACAAGAAAAAGCTCATAATCGGCCAGTTTTGCTGCGAGAAGGCGCTTACCGGCCCCACTCGGCTCTCCCGTTCGCGGGAAGCACCCGACGCCCGGCGCGCGGCGCGCATCGCGAAATCGAAATTTTCGAGAATTCCTCTGAGGCATTCGATGAAGACAGCCATTCATCCGAGCTACAGCGAGATCCAGGTCACCTGCAGCTGCGGAAACACGTTCACGACGCGATCGACCGTGAACAAGCCCCTGCACGTCGAAGTCTGTTCGGCTTGCCACCCGTTCTATACCGGCAAGCAGAAGATCGTCGACACCGCCGGGCGCGTCGAGAAGTTCCGCCAGCGCTACGCGACCAAGCCCGCTCCGAAGGCCGCCCCCAAGGCCGCCTGACGGTCGCGCGTGTACTGATCACTACCTGACGCATGAAAGGCAGCTTCGGCTGCCTTTTTTGTTTCTCCGACCGCGATGCCTCTCGCCGAAGCTCAATCAACCAGCCTGGACGACGCCGCGGGGCTTTCACCATCCGGCCCGTATCGCGCCCTCAAGCAAGCGGGGCTGGTCGTGTTATGCGCGACCTGGGTGCTCCTCGGACTGTTCGGCCACGACCCGTGGAAACCTGACGACGCCACCAGCATCGGCGTGGCGCACGAGATGCTGCAGCGCCACGACTATGTCGTCGCGCATATTGCGGGAACGGCTTTGCCCGAGCGCGCCCCACTGTATTACGCGCTTGCCGCCGCCAGCGCCGCAATGTTGTCGCCGCTGCTGAGCCTGCATGACGGTGCGAGGGTCGCCAATGCGGTTTGCCTGTCGCTCACGCTGTGGCTGCTCGCGCTTTGCGGTCGCGAGCTCTACGGGCGTGCCTTTCGCTGGCTTCCCGTGCTGCTTTTCATCGGCTGCGTGGGATTGTGGGATCGCGCCCATTACGTGGCTCCAGAAGTCGGGTTGCTCACCGCCTATGCGCTTGCGCTTTATTCGCTCGCGCTCTCGCCGCGCCGCTATGCAGTTAGCGGCGCGCTGCTGGGGCTTTCTGCCGGGCTGGCCTTTTTGTGCAGGGGCAGCCTCGGCCTTGCGCTCATCGCGGCGACCGCGCTGCTCGTGTCGATGTTTCGGCCGTGGCGCACACGCCACCATGTCGTGACGCTGGCGCTCGCGCTCGCGGTCGCAGCACCGCTGATCGCGGTGTGGCCGTGGGCGCTGTACGCACGTGATCCCGCCTTGTATGCGCAGTGGCTGCACGCACAGGACATTCACCGCTTTTTCGGCCAGACCGTCAACGCACCGCCGGTCGATCTCTACTGGTACGCCAAGAACCTGCCATGGTTCGCGTTTCCCGTTCTGCCGCTCGCGCTGTGGACGCTCTGGGTGCGTCGTCGCGGCGACAACGGCGGCCTCGGCAGCGCCGGCGTGACACTCCCCGCGACCGCGGCAGTGGTTATTACGGTAATCCTCTCGGTGGCCGCGGCGGAGCCGCGCGCGCTGCTCGCACTGCCGGTGCTGGTGCCGCTGTCGTTGCTCGCTTCGGCCGAGATCGATACGCTCAAGCGCGGCGCCTCTGGGCTTCTGGACTGGTTTGGCATCCTCACTTTCGGCCTGCTCGCGGTACTGGTCTGGGCGCTTTGGGGCGAATCCTGGCGCAATGGATTGCCAGAAGCTGTGGCGCGACTGTTCAATGACACGCAACCCGGATACCAGCCGCCTGTGCAGTGGCTGGCGCTGGCGATCGGAGTTTTCCTGTCTTTACTTTGGGTCGTGCTGGTGCGTCCGGCGCGCCGGTCCAACCGCCGTGCCGTGCTCAACTGGGCGGCGGGCATGACGTTGGTGTGGGGCCTGTACATGACCATCTGGTTGCCGTATCTCGATTCGCGTCGCAGCTATCGCCCGGTGGTGGAATCACTCGCGCCCGAGCTTCCCGCCGGTGGGTGTGTGGCCAGCCATAATCTCGGAGAGCCGCAGCGCGCGCTGTTCGAGTATTTCATCGGACTGGTCACGGTCCGCGACGAGATCGAGCCGGGGCACGCATGCCAGTCGCTGCTCATGCAGGTTGGGCGCGACGATTCCGATACGCCCCCGGACTCCGCGTGGGTGCCGGTGTGGGAAGGTCGCCGCCGCGGCGACAGCACCGAACGCTATCTCCTTTTCCGGCGCACCGACGCGCGACCCGCAGCATGAAGTTCATCGACGAGGCCGCGATTGAAGTCATCGCCGGCGACGGCGGCAACGGCATCGCGTCGTTTCGCCGCGAGAAGTACATCCCGCGCGGCGGCCCCGACGGCGGCGACGGGGGCCGAGGTGGCAGCATCTACATGCGTGCCGACCGCAACATCAATACGCTCATCGACTACCGTTTCGCGCGCATTCATCGCGCCAAGCGCGGCGAAAATGGCCGCGGCGCGGACAAGTATGGGCGCGGCGCCGACGACATCACGCTGCGCGTACCCGTGGGAACGGTCATCACCGACGCCGACTCCGGCGAAACCCTCGCCGATCTGGCGGCCGACGGGCAGACCGCGCTGGTTGCCAAGGGCGGCACCGGCGGCCTGGGTAACATTCACTTCAAGTCGAGCACCAACCGCGCGCCACGCCAGGCCACGCCCGGAGAAAAAGGCGAGCAGCGACGGCTGCGTCTCGAGCTCAAGGTGCTCGCCGACGTCGGGCTGCTCGGTATGCCTAACGCCGGCAAATCGACGCTGATCCGCGCGATCTCCGCGGCCAAGCCGAAGGTCGCCGATTACCCGTTCACCACGCTCGCGCCCAATCTCGGCGTTGTGCGCGTCGACCAGGACAAGAGCTTCGTCGTCGCCGACATTCCCGGCCTGATCGAAGGCGCCGCCGACGGTGCGGGACTCGGCCATCAGTTCCTTCGCCACCTGCAACGAACGCGCCTGCTGCTGCACATCGTCGACCTCGCGCCCTTTGACGAGGCAACCGATCCCGTCGCCGATGCACGCGCGATCGTGCGCGAGCTCGAGCGCTACGATCCCGCTCTCGCCGACAAGCCGCGATGGCTGGTGCTCAACAAGCTCGACCTCATCGACGGGGACGAGCGCGCGGCCCGAGTCGGCGCCTTCGTCAAGTCGTATCGGTGGAAGGGTCCACTGTTCGCGGTCAGCGCGATCGACGGAAGCGGCTGTCGCGAGCTGGTGTTCGCGATCCAGGCCTGGCTCGAGCAGCATCCTGCGATGGCAAGCACCGAGATAAACGAGGCGCAATGAGCGCGGACCAATCAACTTCCACCCCGATCTCGTCGGTCGCGGCGGCGCGCAAGGTCGTCATCAAGGTGGGCTCCAGCCTGGTCACCGCGGGAGGACGCGGCATCGACCATGCCGCGGTCGCGCGCTGGGCCGAGGAGATCGCGGCCATGCGCCGCGCCGGCAAAGAAGTTGCGCTGGTGTCCTCTGGCGCGATCGCGGAAGGCATGAAGCGCCTCGGCTGGAAAGATCGTCCGGCGGCGATGCACGAGCTGCAGGCGGCGGCGGCGGTCGGTCAGATGGGACTGGTGCAGGCGTACGAAGCGGCCTTCTCGCGCTTCGACCTGCACACCGCGCAGATCCTGCTCACGCACGAGGACCTGGCCGATCGCAAGCGCTATCTCAACGCGCGCTCGACGCTGCTAACGCTTTTGGCGCTGGGCGTGATCCCGGTCATCAATGAAAACGACACCGTGACAACGGAGGAAATCCGCGTCGGCGACAACGACACGCTGGGCGCGCTGGTGACCAATCTCATCGAGGCCGACGTGCTGGTGCTGCTGACCGATCAGGCGGGCCTGTACAGCAGCGACCCGCGCGTCGATCCCGCCGCGGCGCTGGTGCGCAGCGCTCGCGCCGGCGATCCGGCGCTCGAGCAGATGGCCGGCGGCGCGGCCTCGGAGCTTTCCAAGGGTGGGATGCTGACCAAGATTCTCGCCGCCAAACGCGCCGCCCGCAGCGGCGCCAGCACGGTGATCGCCGATGGTCGCGAAGAGCGCGTGCTCGCGCGCCTTTGTTCCGGCGAAGCATTGGGCACCGAGCTCATCGCCGAGAAGCTCAGCCTGGGCGCGCGCAAGCAGTGGCTCGCCGACCACGTGCGCACCGCCGGACGCGTTCGCGTCGACGCCGGCGCGGCGCGCGCGCTGCTGCGCGAGGGCAAGAGCCTGCTGCCGATCGGCGTCGTTGCCTGCGAAGGCGCATTCGAGCGCGGTGAAGTGGTGGCGTGCATCGATCCGGACGGGCGCGAGATCGCGCGTGGACTCGTCAACTACAGCTTGAGCGAGACGCAGCGCATCCTGCGCAAGCCGTCATCGGAGATCGAAGCGATCCTCGGCTACGTCGACGAGCCCGAGCTCATCCACCGCAACAACCTGGTGCTGCTCTAGCTGTCGCCGTGCTCAGTTCGCGTCGCCAGGAGGCGTCGAGTACGGCGGCGGCATCACGGTGTGCGCCCAGCCGTAGAGCCGCTCGCGGCGCGTCTGCGGTCGCTTGTGCAGGTAGCGCTCGAGCTCGGTGAGCGCGCGCCGGTAGACGTCGCGCTTGAACTCGATGACGCTTTCCAGAGGCACCCAGTAGTCGTGCCAACGCCAGGCGTCGAACTCGGGATGATCGCTCGAGCGCAAAGACACGTCGTTGTCCCGACCGGTGAGGCGCAGGAGGTACCAGATCTGCTTCTGGCCGCGATAGCTGCCTCGCCATTCGCGCTTGATCCAGTGCTGCGGAACCTCGTAGCGCAGCCAGTTGCGGGTGCGCCCCAGGATCTTCACATGCTGCGGTTCCAGTCCGACTTCTTCCTTCAGCTCCCGATACATCGCACGCTCGGGCGTTTCGCCGGGATTGATTCCCCCCTGCGGAAACTGCCACGAGTGCTCGCGGATCCGTTTACCCCAGAAGACCAGATTCCTCGAGCTCGCGATGACGATGGCGACGTTCGGGCGATACCCGTCACGGTCCAGCATCGCTACCACCTTGATTCTGCAAGTTAAGGTGATTCTTGCACAGTTCGCCACCGCTTGCAAAGCGGGCAAAACGCGCGCCTACGGCGGCGCGACGCCTATCTCAGGCGCCTGCCGGCGCCGCGGGTACAAACCTAGAGCAGCGACGGCTGCCGATCGACGCTCGCGTCGACGACGGTGAGCGCGGTCATGTTGACGATGCGCCGCACCGTCGCCGACGGCGTCAGGACGTGCACCGGCTTGGCGACTCCGAGCAACATCGGGCCGAGCGTCAATCCGCTGCCGGCGGCGACCTTGAGCAGATTGAACGAAATATTGGCGGCGTCGATCGTCGGCATGATCAACAGGTTGGCGTCACCCTTGAGCCGCGAGCTGGGCAGCACCGCGCGCCGCACCGTGTCGGACAGCGCCGAATCGCCGTGCATCTCGCCATCGACCTCGAGCTGGCTGTCCATCGACACCAGCAGCGCAAGCGCCGCCTGCATCTTTTTCGCTTGCGGGTGCGTGCTTGAGCCGAAGTTCGAGTGCGACACCAGCGCGACCTTCGGCGTGATTCCGAAGCGGCGCACCTCGTCGGCGGCGAGCAGCGCGATTTCGGCGATCTGCTCGGCGGTGGGGTCGGCGTTGACGTAGGTGTCCGCGATGAACACCGTGCGCTCGTGCAGGAACACCGCGTTCATCGCCGCGCTCACGCGCACGCCGCGGCGCAGACCGATGACTTGGTCGACGTAGAAGCGGTGCGACTCGTGCGTGCCATAAGTGCCGCACAGCATGCCGTCGGCGTCACCCATGTGGATCATCATCGCCCCGATCAGCGTCAGGCGCCGTCGCATCTCGGCCTTGGCGACCTGCTCGGTCACACCCTTGCGGCCGGTCAGCCGGTGATACTCGGTCCAGTAGGCGCGGTAGCGCGGATCGTCCTCGTTGTTGATCACCTCGACGTCGGTGCCGGGACGGATGCGCAACCCGAAGCGCTCGATGCGCTGCGCGATCACCGACGGCCGCCCGATCAGTATCGGCGTGGCGAGCTCTTCGTCGACCACGACCTGCACCGCGCGTAGTACGCGCTCGTCCTCGCCCTCGGCAAACACGATGCGCTTTGGCGCTTTCTTGGCGGCCTGGAAAATCGGCTTCATCAGCAGACCCGAGTGATACACGAACTGCATCAGCTGCTGATGGTAGGCATCGAAATCGGTGATCGGACGCGTGGCCACGCCCGATTCCATCGCGGCCCGGGCGACCGCGGGGGCGATCTGCACAATGAGCCGCGGATCGAAAGGCTTGGGAATCAGGTAGTCGGGACCGAACTTGACGTCGTCGCTGCCGTAAGCGGCGGCGACGATGTCGGACTGCTCGGCCTTGGCGAGGTCCGCGATGGCGCGCACCGTCGCGAGCTTCATCGCTTCGTTGATCGTGGTCGCGCCGACGTCGAGCGCGCCGCGAAAAATGAACGGAAAGCATAGGACGTTGTTGACCTGGTTCGGAAAATCCGAGCGTCCGGTGGCGATCACTGCATCCGGGCGCGCCTGCTTGGCGAGATCGGGCATGATCTCCGGCTCCGGGTTGGCCAGCGCCATGATCAGCGGCTTGTCGGCCATCAGCTTGAGGAGCTCGGGCTTGAGCACGCGGGCGGCGGAAAGGCCGAGGAAAATGTCGGCGCCCGGGATGATATCCGCGAGCGTGCGCGCGTCGGTGACCTGCGCGTAGCACGCCTTGTTTTCGTCCATCTCCTGCTTGCGTCCCTTGAACACGACGCCGGCGATGTCGGCGACCCACATGTTCTCGCGCTTGATCCCCAGACCGACCAGCAGATCCAGGCAGGCCAGCGCCGCCGCGCCCGCGCCCGAACACACCAGCTTCACGTCGGCCACCTGCTTGCCGACCACGCGCAGGCCGTTGGTGATGGCCGCGGCCACGATGATCGCGGTGCCGTGCTGATCATCGTGAAACACAGGAATGTTCATGCGCTCGCGGCACTTCTTCTCGACGATGAAGCACTCTGGCGCCTTGATGTCCTCGAGGTTGATGCCGCCGAAGGTAGGCTCGAGCGAGCAGATGATGTCGACGAGCTTGTCGGGGTCGCGCTCGTCGATCTCGATGTCGAAGCAGTCGATACCGGCGAATTTCTTGAACAGTACGGCCTTGCCTTCCATCACCGGCTTGCTCGCCAGCGGGCCGATGGGTCCCAGACCCAGCACCGCGGTGCCGTTGGTGATAACGCCGACCAGGTTGCCGCGCGCGGTCAGATTGCGCGCCTCGAGCGGATCGCGAACGATCTCGTCGCACGCCGCCGCGACACCCGGCGTGTACGCCATCGCCAGATCGCGCTGATTGGTGAGCTGCTTGGTGGGGAGGATCGAGATCTTACCGGGCGGATACGCGCGATGGTACTCGAGCGAGGCGTCGCGGATGTCCTTGTCCGGCATGATCGGTCCCTTCAGGGAGGTGGCTCGGGGGGAAAGAAATCATAGCAGAGGAGGCACTCGGCTCCGAAGCCGCATCGTGCCCATCGCCGGCCGGTATAATGGCGCGTTGCCGCACTGCTTCCAGCCGGCGGCGCCGCCTCCCTGCCGATCATGACTCTTTTGTGGCCCTGGGCTGCACTCCTGGTCATCACCACGCTCGCCGTCATCGTCTGGCCGCTGTTGCGCGCGAAGGCGCGCGCCGACGCACCGGATGCCGACGCTGCATCGATCGCCATCCTGCGCGATCAGAAGCGCTCGCTGGACAGTGAACGCGACGCCGGCGAGATTTCCGATGCCGAGCGCGATGCGGCGCTGAGCGAGCTGGCACGCCGAGTCGCTGAGGAAAGCGACGGCAGCGAGGCGCCCGCCTCGCACCAGTCGTCGAAACGCGCGTGGTGGGCAGCGATCGCGCTGGTCGTGATCGTGCCGACCGCCGCCTTTCTGATTTATCAGCGGCTGGGCACGCCTGACGCCACGGTCCTTGCCGACGCGACCGCCGGACACGAAGTCAGCGAGAAGCAGATCCTCGCCATGGTGGATGCGCTCGCCGCGAGGCTCAAGCAGCATCCCGAGGACGCCGACGGCTGGGTACTGCTGGGACGGTCTTACCTTGCGCTCGAGCGCTTTCCCGAAGCCGCCGATGCCTATGGGCACGCCAACGCGCTGATCAAGGACGACGCCAACGTGCTCGCCGATTACGCCGATGTTTTGGCGATGACGCAGAACCGCACGCTGGCGGGTCGGCCCGCCGCGCTGGTCGCACAGGCGCTTGCAATCGATCCCAAGAACAAGAAGGCGCTGGCGCTTGCCGCGACGGTGGCGCTGGAAGCGCATGACATTCCCAAATCGCTGGGCTACTGGAAGGCGCTGGCAGCGGAACTGCCGCCGGAATCAGAGGAAGCGCGGCAGGTCGCCGGGTTCATCGCGGAGATCACCGCGCAAGGGGCCGGGACGCCGCCCGCGTCGACCCCCACTGCCGCATCCGGCGCCCGCCAAAGCCCCGCCTCGAGTGCCCCTCCCCCTGCGCCGGAAAGCATCAGCGGCCGCGTCGACATCGATCCCGCGCTTGCTTCCAAGGTCGCGCTCAACGACACGGTGTTCATTTATGCACGCGCGGCCGAGGGCCCGCGCATGCCGCTGGCGATCCTGCGCATCGGCGCCAAGGAATTGCCCAGGGATTTCACACTCGACGACAGCATGGGTATGGGCTCGGGCACCAAGTTGTCGGCCACTCCCCAGGTGATCGTGGAGGCGCGGATCTCGAAAAGCGGGAATGCCATGCCGCAGCCAGGCGACCTTTTCGGCAGGACAACGCCCGTCAAGCCTGGCGCGCGAGGCCTGCGCATAAACATAGACCAGATAGTGCCCTAGCGCCCGCGCTTAATGACGCGGATCAATGTCCGCACCAGCAGCTCGGCTACAATCCGGCTTCGATTTTTTGCCCTTTCTCACCTTCCGGGAGCCATGCTCGAAGCGCAGCACCTGGCCGCGCAGCGCGGCGCCACGACCCTTTTCGCAGGTGTCGACTTCACGCTGGCACGCGGTGAAGTGTTGCTGGTCACGGGCGCCAACGGGAGCGGCAAGACCACCTTGCTCAAGATGGTCGCCGGACTCGCCCATCCGGCCGCGGGCGACCTCGCGTGGCAGGGCGCGGCGCGCCTTCCCTTCGACGCGGAGACCCGCGCGACCACGCTGTACATCGGACACGCACCCGCGTTGAAGGACGAGTTGACGGCCGAGGAAAATCTGCGCTCGCTGGCGATGCTACACGGGGGAACGGCCGAGCCGGCGGCGGTGCGCGATGCCTTACGCGCCTGGACGCTGGACGCGCAGCGGGCGCTTCCCGCGCGCGTGCTCTCGCAGGGGCAACGCCGTCGCGTCGGCCTGGCGCGCCTGCGTCTAGTACGTCGCCCGCTGTGGGTGCTCGACGAGCCCACCACCGCGCTCGACGCGGCGGGCATCGCCACGCTGCAGAACGAGCTCGGCGCCCATCTGGACCAGGGCGGCGTGGCCATCGTCGCGACGCACCACCCGCTTGCCTTGCGCGAAGGCACGTGGCGTACGCTGCAATTGCAATGACTCCCTTCGACGCCATGATCGTCGATCGGCCGCCGACCGCGGCATGGCCCGGTATCGCGTGGGCATTCGGCCGTGATCTCGGCCTCGCGCTGCGATCGCGGCCGGAACTTGGCGTCCTGCTTCTTTTCTACATCATCGTAGTGACGCTGTTCCCGCTCGGCGTGGGGCCCGAGCCGGCGCTGTTGCGGGCGCTGGGACCCGGGGTCCTCTGGGTGGCGGCGCTGCTGGCCTCGCTGCTGTCGCTGCCGCGACTGTTCGCCACCGACTACGCCGATGGCACCCTCGAGCAGATTGCGTTGTCGCCCTACCCTTTGCCGGCGCTTCTGTCGGGCAAGATCGCGGCGCACTGGGCCTCGACCGGGCTTCCACTGGTGATCGTGTCACCACTGCTGGCCATGCAGTTTGGAATGACGGGAGAAGAGCGTGTGGTCCTCGCACTGAGCCTGATCCTGGGTACCCCCACGCTGTCGCTGCTGGGTGCGATAGGCGCCGCGCTGACGCTGGGCGTGCGTGGCGGCGGAGCGCTGGTCGCGCTGCTCATTCTTCCGTTGTACGCGCCAATCCTGATCTTCGGAGCAGGCGCAATCGAGACGGTGCGCGGAGGACTGAGCGCGGCGCCGCAACTGTCGCTGCTCGCGGCGGCGCTCATCGCGGCGGCGGTGGGTGCGCCGCTCGCCACCTCCACGGCGGTGCGCATCGCGCTCGAATGAGATGAGAACAAGGGCAACGAGGTGAAGACAGCCACTCCCTGGTTTCGATTCGCGGCGCCGGTATCCTTCTTTCCGCTTGCAGGGCGCCTCGCCCCCTGGTTCGCCGGGGCGGCGGCAGTGTTCGCGCTCGTCGGGCTGTGGGTGGGCCTGGTGGTCGCGCCAACCGATGCCCAGCAGGGCGACGCCTATCGAATCATTTTCATCCATGTCCCCGCGGCATGGATGTCGATGTTCCTCTATCTCGTCATGGCGTTCTGGTGCGCCATCTCGCTGGGCTTCAATACGCGGCTCGCTGCGATGCTCGCACAGGCGCTCGCGCCCACCGGCGCGATGTTCACCGCGATTGCCTTGTGGACCGGGGCGCTTTGGGGCAAGCCAACATGGGGAACCTACTGGGCGTGGGACGCGCGCATGACCTCCGAGCTGATCCTGCTTTTCCTGTACTTCGGCTACATCGCCTTGCGCAATGCCATCGACGACCCGCGGCGCGCCGATCGCGCCAGCTCGGTCCTCGCGCTGGTCGGCGCGGTCAACGTGCCCATCATCTACTTTTCGGTGAAGTGGTGGAACACGCTGCATCAGGGCGCGAGCGTAAGCATGACGACAGCGCCCAAAATGGCGAGCGTGATGCTCGGCGGGATGCTGATCATGGCCTTCGCCGCGTGGTTCTATTCGATCGCGGTCGTGCTGGTGCGCGTCCGCGCGATCATCCTCGAGCGCGAACGCGGCGCGCAATGGGTTAGTGGAGCGGCACGATGACGAATGCAAGCGACTTTCTTGCGATGGGCGGGTACGGCTTCTACGTGTGGGGCTCGTACGCGTTCACCGCGCTGCTGGTGGCAATCGAGGCGCTCGCGGTGCGAGCGCGCCTGCGCTCGGCGCGTGCCGCCGACGCCGTCGCCGTGCGCAATCGATGAAGCCTCGCACTCGCCGCTTCGCATGGATCGGCGCCGGGCTTGCCGCGCTGGGCGTCGCCGCCGCGCTGGTGCTCAACGCCTTCCAGTCCAACCTGGTGTTTTTCTTCACACCTTCGCAGGTGGCGGCCAAGGACGCTCCGCAAGGGCGGGCCTTTCGCATCGGAGGCATGGTCGAGGCGGGAAGCCTGAAGCGCGAACCGAATTCGCTCACGGTGAGCTTCATGGTGACCGACACGGCGAAGACGATTCCGGTAACCTATACCGGATTGCTGCCCGACCTTTTCAAGGAAGGCAAGGGCGTCGTCGCGCAGGGCTCGCTTGGCGCCGACGGCGTATTCCACGCCACTGAAGTCCTCGCCAAGCACGACGAGAATTACATGCCGCCCGAGGCTAAGGCGGCGGTCGATGCGGCGCAAAAAGGCATGACCATGAAAAGCCTGCACGAATCCTCCCCGCGCGGACGCGCACCATGATCCCGGAGCTCGGCCACTTCGCGCTGATCCTGGCGTTGCTGGTCGCGATCGTCCAAGGCACGCTGCCGCTGCTCGGAGCGGCGAAGGGTGATTCGCGACTGATGGCGCTGGCGCGTCCCGCGGCGCGTGCACAGGGGCTGCTGGTGGCGTTGGCGTTCGGCTGCCTCGCCTGGTCGTTCATCAGCAACGACTTCTCGGTGCAGAACGTCACCTCCAATTCCAATTCGCAGCTTCCGCTGCAATATCGCTTCGCTGCGACCTGGGGGTCGCACGAAGGCTCGCTCCTGTTGTGGACGCTGATGCTCGGCGGCTGGAGCATCGCGGTGACATTGTTCTCGCGCAATCTGCCGACAGCGATGCTCGCCCGCGTGGTGTCGGTGATGGGCCTGGTCAGCGTGGGGTTTCTCTCATTCCTGCTGTTCACGTCGAATCCATTCGAGCGCTTGATTCCCGCGGCCGCGGAGGGTCGCGACCTCAACCCGCTGCTTCAGGACCCTGGCATGGTCTTTCATCCGCCGGTGCTGTACATGGGCTACGTCGGCTTCTCGGTGGCGTTCGCTTTCGCCATTGCGGCGCTCATCGGCGGAAGACTCGATGCGACGTGGGCCCGCTGGTCGCGTCCCTGGACGACCGTGGCATGGAGCTTTCTCACCATCGGGATTGCGCTCGGCAGCGGCTGGGCGTATTACACCCTGGGCTGGGGCGGCTGGTGGTTCTGGGATCCGGTCGAGAACGCATCGTTCATGCCGTGGCTCACCGGGACCGCGCTCATCCACTCGCTCGCGGTCACCGAGAAACGGGGCGCGTTCAAGAGCTGGACGGTGCTGCTGGCGATCATCGCGTTCTCGCTTTCGCTGGTGGGTACCTTCCTCGTGCGCTCCGGTGTGCTGACGTCGGTGCACGCCTTCGCGACCGATCCCGCGCGCGGCACGTTCATCCTGCTTTTTCTCGCGGTCGTGATCGGCGGCTCGCTCGCGTTGTTTGCATGGCGCGCGAGCAATGTCGGCCTGGGCGGCGCCTTCGGCGCGGTATCGCGCGAGTCGATGCTGCTTGCGAACAACATCCTGCTCATCGTGGCGATGGCGAGCGTGCTGCTCGGGACGCTGTATCCGCTGTTCCTCGACGCGCTCAACCTGGGCAAGATCTCGGTCGGTCCGCCCTACTTCGATGCGGTGTTCTATCCGCTGATGGCGCCCGCCGCGTTCCTCATGGGCATCGGGCCGATCGCACGCTGGAACAAGGCGCCGCTGCCCGAGCTGTGGACGCGGCTGCGCTGGGCGCTCGGCGTCGCGGCGGTGAGCGCGCTGCTGCTGCCCTTCGCGCTGGGGCGCTGGTCGCCGCTGATCGCCTTCGGCCTGTTCCTGGCGCTGTGGATTTTCGCCAGTACCGTCGCAGGATTGCGCGCGCGACTCGTCAACACACAGCGCGGCAACCTGATCGCGTCGCTGCGCGCGAACTCGCCTTCGTACTACGGCATGCTGATCGCGCACCTCGGCATCGGCGTGTTCATCGTCGGCGTCACGCTGGTGAAGGGCTACGAAGTCGAGCGCGACGTGCGCCTCGATGTCGGTGAAAGCATCAGCGTCGGCGGCTACGATTTCAAGTTCCTCGGTGTCGCTCCGGGACCCGGGCCGAACTACCGGGCGCTCACCGGCACCTTCGAGGTGCGCAAGGATGACCGGCTGATCGAGACGCTGCATCCCGAGAAGCGCGTGTACAACGCGTCGGGACAGGCGATGACCATCGCCGCGATAGACACTCGCGTCGCGGGCGACATCTATGTCTCGCTCGGCGAGCCGGTCGCCGCGCCCGATGCGATCGCAGGGCCGTGGAGCGTGAGGGTCTATCTCAAGCCGTTCGTCGACTGGATCTGGAGTGGCGCGTTCCTCATGGCGCTCGGCGGCTTTCTCGCCGTCTCCGATCGTCGCTACCGCATCGCGGTGCGCAGCAGGGTCAGCGCCGCGATGGGCCACGCCGCATCGGCATCGGCAGCCGCGGACTGAACGGCTCGAGGTCGATATGGTGAAGCGCCCGATGCAAGCCGCCCGCTGGTCGATCCCGCTCGCGATCTTCGTGATCCTGATCGCGTTTCTATACGTGGGGCTCGGCCGCGACCCGCGCGAAGTGCCGTCGCCGCTCATCGGCAAGCCCGCACCCGAGTTCAAGCTCGCGCAGCTGCATGATCAGGCGAACACGCTCTCCAGCGCCGACATGAAGGGCAAGGTGTGGCTGCTCAATGTGTGGGCGTCGTGGTGCGTATCGTGCAAGGTCGAGCACCCGTTGCTCATGCAGCTCGCGGCGTCGAATGTCGTGCCCGTCTACGGACTCGACTACAAGGATGCGCCCGATGCCGGCCGCGCATGGCTGGCGCAGAACGGCAATCCGTACACCTCGTCGATCGTCGATCGCGACGGTCGCGTCGGCATCGATTACGGCGTCTACGGCGTCCCGGAGACGTTCCTGATCGACAAGCAGGGCGTGGTCCGTTACAAGCAGATCGGCCCGGTCACCGCCGAGGCGCTTCGCGACAAGATCCTGCCGATGGTACGCGAGCTGCAGAAATGAACGGCCGCCTCGCGTGCGCCGGCATGCTCGTCGCGCTTGCGCTGGCGGTTGCTGCCAACGCAGCCAAGATGGAGCCGGTCGCGGGGGACGCTGCGCTCGATCTCAGAATCAAGAAACTCGAGTCCGAGCTGCGCTGCCTGGTCTGCCAGAATCAGACGCTTGCCGATTCGAACGCCGAGCTCGCCGACGATTTGCGCCGCGAGGTGCGCGACCTGGCGCAGGAAGGCAAGAGCGACGAGGAGATCAAGGCGTACCTCGTCGCGCGTTACGGCGATTTCGTTCTCTACAATCCACCAGTCAAAGCGACGACCTGGCTGTTGTGGGGAGGCCCTTTCGCGCTGCTGCTCGGTGGTGGAGTGCTCTGGTGGGGTATTTCGCGGCGCGGAGCTCGCGTGACGTCGCCACCATCTTCCACGACGGACGCCGAAGCCATCGCGCGCGCGCGCCTCGAGATCGAGCACGACTGAGGCGGCGATTAGAATCCGATCGCCAGCACGGCCCAGGCGGCGAGCGCTGTGGCCAGCACGGCACCGGCAAAAATCACGATTTGCGCTTTCGCGCCGGCGGCAAAGCCGAGGTGATGCAGGCTGTGGAACATGCGCAGCCCCCCGTGGAACATGAACAGCGACACGATCATCACGAGCGCCAGCTTGGCGAACCCGTTTCTCGCCAACGCCGTCATGCGCTCGAAGCTCATCGTGTCGTTGGGCAGAAGCAGGCCCGTCGGCGCGGCGATGCCCGTGATGAAGATCAGCATGGGTGCGATCAGCGCGGCCAGCATTCCGCCTGCGCCGAACAGCGCCCACAGGACCGGAGCGTGGGAGCGTTTCACCGCGTAGCGACCCAGGCGAAGCCAAGCAGGGCAAGACATGTTATCACCGCGGCGATGAGCCCGGCCGCGCTCTGGGCGCGCGCCGGCATGTCGATGTCGGGCATCGTCTTGGGCAACACGCCGAACCATGTCCAGGTGTGATACACCGCGAACACGAGTACGATGACGTTGAGTCCGATGACCCATGGATTCGCGGCAAGCGTCGACCAGTGCGCGTAAGCCTCACGCCCGCGCGAAAGCGCGATGAGGCCGGTGAGTAGCCAGAGGGCATACACGTAAAACATCGGCGCGCTCGCCTCGCGAATCATATAGCGCACGAAATAAGGATTTCTGCGCCACCAACCGATCATCGGGCGTGCGTACGTCTTCGTTCGGCTCATGCCTTCTCTCCTTGCGGCAGGAATCGCATGAAGTAGTCGAATGTACTGGCGACCTTGTTCTGGTTGACGGCGTGCGCCGGATCAACGCCTTTGGGACAAACTTCCGAGCAGTAGCCGACGAGCGTGCAGCCCCAGACGCCTTGCTCCGAATTAGCGAGCTCCATGCGCAGCGCCCGTCCAGCGTCGCGCGAGTCCGCGTTGTAGCGATGCATGAGGGCGATCGCGGCAGGACCGATGAATGCGGAATCGAGGCCATATTGTGGACACGCGGCGTAGCACAGCAGGCAGTTGATGCATTCCGAGTAGTGGTAGTACTTGTGCATCTCCTGCGGCGTTTGCAGAAACTCCCGCTTACCGCCGGTGCTTGGTTGCTTCGGGACGAGATACGGCATGACCGCGGGCAGCTTGGCGCGCACGAAGTCGTCCTGGTCGATGGCCAGATCCCGCACCACCGGAAAATGGTTAAGGGGATCGATGCGCAGCGTCCCCGGATGGTAGTCGCGCAGGAAGGTCTGGCACATGAGTCGAGGGATGCCGTCGATCATGCTGCCGCAGCTGCCGCAGATGGCCATCCGGCACGACCAGCGGAATGTCAGAGTGCCATCGACCTCGTCCTTGATGTACTGCAATCCCTGGAGCACCGACATGTCGTCGGTGAAGGGAACTTGGTAGGTCTGGTAATGCGGCGCGTCGTCTCCCGGGTTGAAGCGGAAGCATTCGATCACAATCGTCTTGCCCGGTTCGCTCATAGTTGGTCCCCAGATCCTCAGGTCAGTACCGCCTGCATCCCGGTGCCGCCGTAGACGCGCTGTCGCGGTTTGGAACGGGTGATCGCGACGGGCATGGTGGTGATGCGCGGCGGGCCGTCGCCATTCGAATGCGCCAGCGAATGCTTCAGAAAGTTGACGTCGTCGCGCGAGTCGAATCCGTCCACGCGCTGATGCGCGCCGCGTGATTCCTTGCGGCTGAGCGCGGAGTGTGCGACGGCTTGCGCGACTTCGAGCGAAAATCCGAGCTCGATCGCGGAGAGCCATTCGGTGTTGAAGGCCCGACTGGTGTCGTCGAGTTTGAGGCCGTGAGCGTGGCGCTCGCGCAGCTCCGCAAGCTTTTTGCATGCGACGGTCATGGTGTCGGCGTCACGATAGATGCCAACGCCCGCTTCCATCGCATCCATCATTTCGCGCCGAATCGCGGCGACGCGCTCTCCCTGCTCTCGGGTCAAGTCTGCGAGCAGGCGATCGCTCGTGGATTGCGCCTGCGCGCGTATCGCGGCGCTGCACGCGGGTTCGGCGTCGCGTGCATGACGCGCGGCGCGCTCACCGGCGACGCGTCCGAACACGAGCAGCTCGGCGAGCGAGTTGGAACCGAGCCGGTTGGCACCGTGAATGCCCACGCTGGAGCACTCGCCTGCCGCGTACAAGCCGGGCAGCGGCGTCTCGGTATCAACGTTGCAGAGGATGCCGCCCATCGTGTAGTGCATCGCCGGGCGCACGGGTATCGGGTCAGTCACCGGATCCACGCCGAGGAACGTTTTCGCCACTTCGGTGATCATCGGCAGGCGCTCGAAAATCTTTTTCCTGCCGAGATGGCGCAGATCCAAGTTGACCGCGTCGCCATGGGGAGTCGGCACCGTCCTTCCTTTTTTTTCTTCGTGCCAGAACGCCTGCGACAGGCGGTCGCGCGGACCCAGCTCCATCGCCTTAGCGCGAGGAAAGGGCTCGGGAGGTCCCAGCCCGTAATCCTGCAGATAGCGGTATCCATCGCGGTTGGTCAGTATTGCGCCCTCGCCGCGGCAGGCTTCGGTGATCAGGATGCCGGTGCCCGGGAGCGCCGTCGGATGCCACTGCATGAATTCCATGTCGCGCAGCGGCACGCCATGGCGATAGGCGATGCCCATTCCATCGCCGGTGACGATGCCGGCATTCGTGTTCTGTCGGAAAATGCGCCCCGCGCCGCCTGTGCAGAGAATCACCGCGCCACATTCAAACAGGAAAAAGTCGCCGCTCGCGACCTCGATGGCAAGCACACCCGCGACTCTCCCGTCTTCGACGATGAGATCGGCGCAGAAGAATTCGTCGTAGCGCGCGATCGCCGGATATTTGATCGAGGTCTGGAACAGCGTGTGCAGAATATGGAACCCGCTCTTGTCGGCGGCAAACCAGGTGCGCTGTACTTTCATGCCGCCGAAGAAGCGCACGTTGACGTGACCGTCTGACTGGCGGCTCCACGGGCACCCCCAATGCTCGAGTTGCACCATCTCCTCGGTACAGTGAGCGACGAAATAGTCGACGGCATTCTGGTCGCACAGCCAGTCGCCTCCGGATACGGTATCGTCGAAGTGATTTTCGAGGCTGTCGTCCGAGCGCACGACGCCAGCCGAGCCGCCTTCCGCAGCAACGGTGTGACTGCGCATCGGCACGACTTTCGAGATCAGTGCCACGCGCAGCCCTGGATCGGCCTCGATCGCGGCGATCGCGGCGCGCAATCCCGCGCCGCCTCCTCCGACGACCACGACGTCCGTCTTGATGATTCGCATGGGTTCTCTCTGGCAGGCGCGGCGAAGCGCCCGCGTTCTCAAGCTAAACCCGTCGACGCGCATCGCCCTTGATCTGCATCAAAGGGCTTTCCGACCGGCACGGCACGATACACGGCACCCCCGCTAAGGTGTCGGAGGAAGGCATGCTCGAGATTGGTATCTCGCCGGATCAGCGCGTCATCCCCGGCGCCGGTTTATCTGCATTCGCGAAGGCGGCCACAAGCGATGACCGGGCCCAGGCAACTCCGGCCGCGGGCTTCGTTGGCGCCCCTCCCATACCCGTCTACCTCGAGGAGACGTACTGGTGGGCCTACGTGCGCCCTTGGGCGATACGCATCTTCGAGCGCAAATGGCTCACCAACATGATACTGCTCGGGAACTATGCACGGCTTCGCGACGCCGCGCTGGGCGAGATCGGCTCGCAACCTCGCCTGAGGACGCTGCAGGTTGCGTGCGTGTATGGGGACTTGAGCATCCGGCTCGCCGGCCAGGTCGCTGATGCCGACGGCACGCTCGATGTCGTCGATGTGGTGCCGCTTCAACTGCGCAACCTCCAGCGCAAGCTCGACCCGGACGCGGATGTCGGGCTCCTGCATCGCGATTCGACGTCGCTCGGCATCGCCGACGCGAGCTACGACCGGGTGGTGCTGTTTTTTCTGCTGCATGAGCAGCCGTGGGGCACCCGGCGCCGAACCCTCGCCGAAGCGGTGAGGGTGACCCGCCCCGGCGGCAAGATCATCCTCGTCGACTATGACAGGCCACGCTGGTGGCATCCGCTGCGCGGGATCATGCGCGCGGTGCTCGGGCGGCTCGAGCCTTTCGCGCTGGACCTGTGGACCGTTCCACTCGATTCCTACGTCCCCGAGGCATTCAGGTGTACGCGCGTGCAAAAATGCTCGTATTTCGGCGATTTGTACCAAATGGTTGTCATGACACGCTGATCTGAGCAATCGTGCCTTTAACTGGCGCCCTTTTTTGGAGCATGTGCCGGCGACCCACCGGTTGCGCTTTAGCAACAGCGATCATCCAAAAGACCGTAGTCGCAAGGAACCTTGATCTGGGTCAACCCCCGACCCCCGGCAGCGTGGAACATGGCAATCATTATGAACGTCAGGCGCGTAATACGGATGAATGGCTGCGCGCCCAATCTTTCTGGGAGGGAATGGTGAAAGTGCTACATCGCGATCTCGTCCGCGCCATTTTCGGCGCAATTATCGGCAGCTGCTGGTTTCTGGCGGCCGCTCCAGCGGCGGCGGTCGATGCGGAAGCCGCGCAGACGCTCGCCAAGCAGAGCAACTGCTTCAAGTGCCACGCCATCGACAAGAAAAAGGAAGGTCCCGCGTGGCACGACGTGGCGGTGAAGTACAAGGGGAAGCCTGAAGCCGAGGCGAGACTCATCACACACATTACCAGTGGTGAAAAGGCGAAGTTCGACGATGGGCATGAAGAAGAACACGCGATCGTGAAGACCAAGGACAAGGACGCGATCAAGAACCTGGTCGATTGGATTCTCACGTTGTAAGGCAGGCAGCGAATGTTGGCACTGTGACTCCGCTGGGGACACGGCCGACACAAGCGGGCGGGGAGAGAAAAGACAATGAAGCCCTTGCACCAGACACTGGCCCTGTTCGTGGGCCTTTTTTTTGCCGCAACCGCGGCCTTCGCGGCCGATCCGCCGGCACAGCCACCCAACCCGCGTGATCGCGACAAGGTCTGCACGCGCTGCCACGACGAGAACGACAACAAGGCGATCCTGTCGATTTACCAGACTCGCCACGGAGTCGCGGCAGACCCCAAGACGCCGTCGTGCCAGTCGTGTCATGGCGTGTCCGAAGATCACGTCAAGAACCCCAAGGGGGTAACGCCGCGCCCGACGCCGGAGGTTGTATTCGGCACCTCGCAAGCGGCCGCGGGCCATGCGTCCTCGCCCGAAGCGCAGACGGGTGCCTGCCTGACGTGCCATAAATCAGGTAACCGCACCTACTGGTCGGGAAGCGAGCACCAGATGCGCGATCTCGTGTGCAGCAACTGCCACAGCGTGCACGTGCCCAACGACCCGGTCCTGACCAAGATCACCCAGCCCGACGTCTGCTTCGCGTGCCACAAGACCCAGCGCGCGCAGATCCACTACTTCTCGACGCATCCGATCCTGGTCGGCAAGACCGCGTGCTCAGACTGCCACAATCCGCACGGTTCGACCGCGCCCAAGCTCCTGGTCAAGGATACGGTCAACGAGACCTGCTACACCTGCCACGCCGAGAAGCGCGGCCCGTTCCTCTGGGAGCACAGCCCCGTCGTGGATGACTGCACGAATTGCCACACACCGCATGGGTCGACCAAGTCGCCACTGCTGAAGGCGCGCGTGCCGTGGCTTTGTCAGGAATGTCACAGCGGCGACCACGGCGCAGCCGTCAACAGCGGCGCCAACCTTCCCAACGGAAACGCGACGACGGTCAATGGTCAGCAGGCTCTCGCCAATCAGAGCCCACGCGCGCAAACGAATGCGCGCGCCTGTTTGAATTGCCACGTGCTGGTCCACGGGTCGAACCATCCGGCCGGTGCCAAGTTCCAGCGGTGATTGCACGCGAATTCGGGGAGCAGTCATGAAAAATAATCGCGGTCGTTTCGCACTCCGGGCATCAGTGGTTGCGGTGAGGAGCGCGGTCCTTGTGCTGGTTGCGATGTCGGCTGCCCAGGCCGCAGATGTCGATCCGGCCGTTAAAGCGCTGACACAGCCTACCAACAGTGTCGAGGCGGGAATTGGCTATGTGAGCGAGGACTCGGCGAAGTTCGGGCAATACAACGGGCTGTTCAACAAAGGGCCGTACGGCATCTTCAATTTCGACTGGCGCGGCGGCGCAGGCTACGACCTGGACAGCGACAGCGCGGTACGCTGGAAGCTGCTGGGCACCGACCTGGGCCTGGACACGCGCACGCTCTATGGCGAATACGGCCAGCAGGGCACGTTCCGGATCTTCGCGGGCTTCGACGAATTACGCAGCAACTACACCGACACGTACCAGACGCCGTTCAACGGGGTCGGCTCCAATCGGCTCACGCTGCCGGGGAACTGGATCAAGCCAATCGTTCCGCAGGTGAGCACGTCGGCAGGCAATTTTCGGGCGCTCTCGCCGGTAACCGGGAACGCGAGCGCAATCGTCGGCGGCGTCGTCACCGCGCCGACGGCGGCGCAGCAGGCGATCGTTAACAAGATCATCGCCAACGATGTCCCGGACTTCGGGAACATCAACCTGGACACGATCCGCAAGACGTACGCCGGCGGACTCATCTACGACTTCGGGCCAAACCTGAGATTTCTCGCCAACGCCTCGCAGACCGACCAGACGGGCCTCAAGGCGCTCGGGATGCTGAGCCTTACCAATGGCACCGCCGCGACTATCAACCCGAATCTCATCGACCAGACGACGAACCAGTACAACGTCAGCCTCACCTACACGGGCGAGAAATTCTTCATCACCGGGGCCTACTACGGCTCGTACTACAACAACCATGTGTCGTCGATGACCTGGGAAAACGTGTTCGCGCCGGGAACGTTCTCGACCATGAGCAGCGCGCCCAGCAACCAGTTCAACCAGTTCATCCTGAAGGGCGGCTACAACTTCACGCCGACGACCAAGCTGGTGATGGGTGCGTCGTACGCACGCAATACGCAGAACGACCAGTTCGTTGCCGATCCCGGCAACTCGCCGCTGGGGTTCCCCGTGTCGTCGCTCGACGGCCTGGTGGTGTCGACGCAGTTCAACGCCAAGCTCACCGCCAAGCCCGTGAAGAACCTGAACCTCGCGCTCGGCTACAAGTACAACGATCGCGACAACAAGACGCCCGTCAACACCTACGAGTTCTACGACGCGGGCGAGCCGCCGGCGTCCACGCCGTCGCCCTTCAACGCAGTGCTCGGGCTCCCGCCCAATACGCTGGCGAGCAACATCAACATCTACGCCAATCGGCCTTACAGCAAGAAGACGAACCAGGTCAACGCCGATGCCGATTACCTGCTGAGCCCGGGACAATCGATCAAGGCCGGTTACGAGTGGCAGCAGATCGACCGTACCTGTCCAGGTTCGTGGATCACCTGCGCCGACGCCCCGAAAGCGACGACCAACACGCTGCGCGCGGCATGGGACGCCAATTCGCTCGAGAACTGGACGGGCCGTCTCAGCTACGCCTATTCGCAGCGCAGGGTCGACTACAACGAGAACGGGTGGCTCGCGCTGGTGCCGATGGCCAACTTCATTCCCGCCGGTGGCGCGACGCAAAGCGCGGCAGGCTTCATGGCGCAGACCGGGCTGGGCGGCTACGGCCCGTTCGCGCCGTACGTTGCGCTGCAGCCAGGCAACCTCGGGATCTTCTTCCCTAACAACAGCGCGCTTCCGCAGGCCCTGTACGGCAGTCGCAACGACATCCACGAGATCCCGGGGATGCGGCGCTTCAACATGGCCGATCGCAACGAGAACAAGGTCCGCGGCACGCTCGGCTGGGACGCGACCGAGCACTTCAACTTGACCGGCAACGTCGAATACGTCAACGACGATTATTCCAACTCCGTGTTCGGGCTGCAGAAGTCGACCAACTTCGCCGCGACGCTCGAAGCGAACTGGGCCGTGAGCGAGCACTTCAACATCAACGCGTTCTACACCTACGAGAACCAGAAAGCGAACAGCGCAGGCTGGTCGTACAGCGCCGGACAGATCACCAATGCCGCGAATGTCGGCGGCGTGGCCGGCAACACGGTGGTCGCGGGCGGATGCTTCAATACGGTGTTCGACAAGAACGTAAACGCCAAGATCGATCCTTGTCTCCAATGGGCGACCAACATGGTCGACAACGTCAACACGGTAGGCATGGGATTCAAGTACACCGGACTCATGGCCGGTAGGCTCGATCTCCTGAGCGACCTGCTTTGGTCGGACGCGCGCACGAACATCGGCGTCAACGGCGGAACGTATGCGAACAGCCCGTTCGCCGTCGCTGGAAAGCCCGCGGTCGTGCCGGCAGCCTTTTTCATTCCGGCCACCGGCATGCCCGATGTGAAGAGTGACCTGTTCGAGTTCAGGATCACGGGCCAGTACGCGCTCGACAAGAAGTCCGCGCTGAAGCTCTTCTACTGGTACCAGCATTTGTCCAGCAGCGACTTCGCCTATGACGGGATGCAGTACGGGACCATCACCAGCGTGATGCCGACCAACCAGACGTCGCCGAGCTACAACGTCTCGGTGGTCGGGCTCTCGTACATCTACACCTGGCAATAGGCGCTATACCGCGCCCCACAAGCGAGAGCTATCGATGAGTGACCAAGCACCTTCCAAATCCCGTGTGCACCGCCTGATCGCTTTCCTGCGCAGACCGCCAGCCTGGTCGCTGTGGTCGGTGGTGCTCGTCGGCATGCTCGCCGGCGTCATCTTCTGGGGCGGCTTCAACACCGCGATGGAAGCCACCAACACGCTCGAGTTCTGCACCTCCTGCCACGAAATGCGCGACACCGTGTACCAGGAATACAAGGAAACCGTCCACTACACCAACCGCACCGGGGTGCGCGCCATCTGCTCCGATTGCCACGTCCCGCGCGACTGGACCCACAAGATCATTCGCAAGGTCAAGGCCTCCGGCGAGCTCTACGGCAAGCTCATGGGCCACATCGATACCAAGGAGAAGTTCGAAGCCAAGCGCATGGAGCTGGCCACCAACGAGTGGAAGACCATGACCGACAGCGGCTCGCGCGAATGCAAGAACTGTCACAACTTCCTGGCCATGAATGCAGACAAGCAGCGACCGCGCGCGAAAACCGCGCACGCCAAGGCGCAGGCCGAAGGCAAGACCTGCATCAACTGCCACAAGGGCATCGCACACCTGCTGCCCAAGGAATACAACGAAGTCGATTGATCGCACGACCATCGACGGCGTCGCCTCACGGCGCCGTCGATCGCTGCACCCGGTCCGCTAGAGTCCGGCGCCGCAGCTCCAGCAGAGCTCGAAGTTCGCCGGATTCTCTTCCTGACACGCGCGGCAGAACGTCGTGCCGGTTTGCGCGCGCTCGGCGGCGAGCGCCGCCTGCGCCGCCTGCGCGCGCTCGCGATCGCGCGCGTGCTCGATCCAGATCTGCGGCTGCGCGACGTCGGGCGGGACTTCGCCGACGATGCTCGACGCGTGCTCGTTGAACACGTACGCGCTGACGCCGACCTGTTGCAGACGGTGCAGCAGCAGGTACGCGTCGAGCCGGTTGACCGCGGTATAGAAGCGTTCCATCAGGAGCCGATCGCCACCATTTTCGGCATCGGCCTATGCTACGCCGGAGCGCGCCGGCGATCCACGCGCGCCAGAAGCGTCAAAGCCGGGACGAAACCCGGCTTTGACGTGGTGCGCATGGCGCGGAGGCTACGCAGCCTTCGCCTCCTCAGCGGGCTGCTCGGTCGACGCGGGACGATCCAGAAGCTCGACCAGCGCCATCGGCGCGTTGTCGCCCTGGCGAAAACCGAACTTGAGGATGCGCAGGTAGCCGCCCGGACGCTTGGCGTAGCGCGGCCCGAGCTCGGCGAAGAGCTTGTAGACGACGTCCTTGTCACGCAGGCGATTGAACGCGATGCGGCGATTGGCCAGCGTCGGCGTCTTGCCCAGCGTCAGCAGCGGCTCGGCTACGCGACGCAGCTCCTTCGCCTTCGGCAGCGTCGTCTTGATCAATTCATGCTTGAACAGCGAATTGGTCATGTTGCGCAGCATGGCCAGGCGATGGCTGCTGGTGCGGTTGAGTTTTCTAAGTCCGTGGCGGTGGCGCATTTCATTTTCCCCAATACGCTTTTGGCTACGGCCGGTCCAGATTGGCCGGCGGCCAGTTCTCGAGCTTCATGCCCAGCGACAAGCCGCGCGAAGCGAGCACTTCCTTGATCTCGTTGAGCGACTTGCGGCCGAGGTTCGGCGTCTTGAGCAGCTCGGTCTCGGTGCGCTGGATCAGGTCGCCGATGTAGTAGATGTTCTCGGCCTTCAGGCAATTGGCCGAGCGCACCGTCAGCTCCAGGTCGTCGACTGGGCGCAGCAGGATCGGATCGACCTGCGGCATCGAACGCTGCTCGGCGGGCGCTTCGGTGCCCTTCAGGTCGGCGAACACACCCAGCTGCTCGACGAGGATCGACGCCGCGTAGCGAATCGCCTGCTCAGGTTCGATAACGCCGTTTGTCTCGATGTCCATTACCAGCTTGTCGAGGTCGGTGCGCTGTTCGACGCGCGCGCTTTCGACCGAATAGCTCACGCGGCGCACCGGCGAGAACGACGCATCGAGCAGGATGTTGCCGATGCTGCGTCCACCGTCCGGCTTCACGCGAACGGTCGCCGGCTGGTAGCCACGCCCCTTCTCGACCTTGATCTCCATCTCGATCTTGCCACCCGCGGTCAGGTGCGAGATGACGTGATCGGGATTGATGATCTCGACGTCCTGGTGCGCCTCGATGTCGGCGGCGGTCACGGGCCCTTCGCCGTTCTTCGACAGCTTCAGCGTGACGTGATCGCGGTTATGCAGCTTGAGCACCACGCCCTTGAGATTGAGAAGCACGTCGACGACGTCTTCCTGCACGCCATCGAGAGCCGAGTACTCGTGCAGCACGCCGGTGATCTTGACCTCGGTTGGCGCGTAGCCCGGCATCGACGACAGCAGCACCCGCCGCAGCGCATTGCCGAGCGTGTGGCCGTAGCCACGCTCGAACGGCTCCATCACCACCTTGGCGTGGAAAGGCGACGTGCTCTGGACATCGATGATGCGCGGTTTCAAGAAAGCGTTGCTCTGCATGCTCATTCCTCAAGGCAAAACACTACGCGGGCCAACCCCAACGTGGCAGCGGCTCGCCGGTTACTTCGAATAAAGCTCGACGACCAGGCTCTCGTTGATGTCCTGGCCGAACTCGGAGCGATCGGGCGCCCCTTTGAACGTGCCCACCATCTTCTTCACGTCGACCTCGACCCATGACGGGAAGCCGATCTTCTCGGCGAGCTGAAGCGCATCGACGATGCGAAGCTGCGTCTGCGCCCCTTGCCTGACTGCGATGACGTCGCCGGTCTTCACGAGCGCGGACGCGATATTGACGGTCTTGCCGTTCACCGTCACCGCGCGATGCGAAACGAGCTGGCGAGCTTCGGCGCGGGTCGAGCCGAAGCCCATGCGGTAGACGACGTTGTCGAGGCGCGACTCGAGCAGGCGCAGCAGGTTCTCGCCGGTCGAGCCCTTGCAGTGCGCGGCCATCGAGAAATAACGGCGAAACTGGCGCTCGAGGATGCCGTAGGTGCGGCGCAGCTTCTGCTTCTCGCGCAGCTGCTTGCCGTAGTCCGACTGACGCATTCCCGACCTGACGCCGTGCTGTCCGGGCTTCGAATCCAGCTTGCACTTGGAGTCGAGCGAACGGCGGGCGCTCTTCAGGAACAGGTCGGTGCCTTCGCGCCGGGCGAGCTTGCACTTCGGTCCGATATATCGCGCCATGCTTAAATCCTCCGCCGCTTCGGCGGCCGGCAGCCGTTGTGCGGCACCGGCGTGACGTCAGAAATGCTGGTGATCTTGAGTCCCAGCGCGTTCAATGCGCGCACCGCCGACTCGCGGCCAGGCCCTGGGCCCTTGATGCGCACTTCCAGATTCTTGACGCCGCACTCCTGCGCGGCCTTGCCCGCCGCCTCCGCGGCGACCTGCGCCGCGAATGGCGTCGACTTGCGCGACCCCTTGAAGCCGGCGCCGCCTGACGTGGCCCACGACAGCGCGTTACCCTGCCGGTCAGTGATCGTGATGATCGTGTTGTTGAACGACGCGTGGATGTGCGCAATGCCCTCGGAAACGCTTTTCTTGATCTTCTTGCGCGTGCGCGTGCCGGTCTGCTTGGTAGGTGCCTGTGCCATTCGTTGTGTCCTCGTGTCCCTGTTCGCGTGCTGCTACTTGCCCTTGGCGGGCGTCGGCTTCGACGGCGACGCCTGGCGTGCCTTGCGCGGGCCCTTGCGGGTGCGCGCGTTGGTGCGCGTGCGCTGGCCGCGCACCGGAAGGCCCTTGCGATGGCGCACGCCGCGATAGCAACCGAGGTCCATGAGTCGCTTGATGCTCATGGTCACCTCGCGGCGCAGGTCGCCTTCGACGGTGTGCCGACCGACCAGCTCGCGCAGCTTGTCCATCTGCGCGTCGGTCAGGTCCTTTATCTTCGCCGAATGCACGATGCCAGCCGCGTCGCAGATCGCGCGGGCGCGCGGGCGGCCGATGCCGTAGATCGCCGTCAAGGCGATCTCGGCGTGCTGGTGATTCGGAATGTTTACGCCTGCAATACGAGCCATGTGCCTACCCTATCCGTCCGTTAGCGGTGTCGCCGCCGCGTCATCCCTGACGCTGCTTGTGCCGTGGATCCGTGCATATCACCCTCACCACGCCGTTGCGCCGGATGATCTTGCAGTTGCGGCAGATCTTCTTCACCGAAGCCATCACTTTCATCGTCTTTCCTTTCGCTTCCGCTCGAGTCCCGCTATTTCGCGCGGAAAATGATTCGGGCGCGCGACAGATCGTAGGGTGTCAGGTCGACCGTGACCTTATCGCCCGGCAGAATCTTTATGTAGTGCATTCGCATCTTTCCGGAGATGTGACCGAGTACTACATGGCCGTTCTCCAGCTTCACCCGGAAGGTCGCGTTGGGCAGCGTTTCCAGGATCTCTCCCTGCATCTGTATCGTTTCTTCCTTCGCCATCAGCGCGTGGGCAACCCACCCTTGAAGTTGGCCTTCTTGAGCAGGCTCTCGTACTGCTGCGACATCATGTACGCCTGCACCTGCGTCATGAAGTCCATCGTCACCACGACGATGATCAGGAGCGAGGTGCCCCCGAAATAGAAAGGCACGTTCTTCCACGCGATCAGGAAATTAGGGATGAAGCACACCACCACCAGGTAGACCGAACCGAGCAGCGTGAGACGAAGCGTGATCTTCTCGATGTAGCGCGCGGTCTGGTCGCCTGGCCGGTATCCCGGGATGAACGCGCCGCTCTTCTTGAGGTTCTCGGCCGTTTCCTTGGGGTTGTACTGCAGAGCCGTGTAGAAAAAGCAGAAAAAGATGATTGCGCCGGCGTACAGGATCTCGTGCACCGGTTGCCCGGGCCCGAGCGCCGCGGCGAGGTCGCGCAGCCAGACCGTGTTCTCTCCCGACCCGAACCACTGCGCCAGCGTCGCCGGGAACAGGATGATCGACGAGGCGAAGATCGGCGGAATCACGCCCGCCATGTTGAGCTTGAGCGGCAGGAACGACTGCTGTCCCGCGTAGACCTTGTTGCCCACCTGGCGCTTCGCATAGTTGACCTGGATCTTGCGCATCGCACGCTCGACGAACACGACGAACGCGGTCACCGCGACCACCAGCGCCGCGATCCCGATCACCAGCAGTACCGAATACGCGCCGGTGCTGACCTGCTCGAGCGTCTGGCCGATCGCGCGCGGCAATCCGGCGGCGATGCCGGCGAAGATGATCAGCGAGATGCCGTTACCCAGTCCGCGCTCGGTGATCTGCTCGCCCAGCCACATCAGGAACATCGTCCCGGTGACCAGCGTGGTCGCCGAGATAAAGCGAAACGCGACGCCGGGATCGACAACCAGCCCGGCCTGCTGCTCGAGCGCGATCGAAATGCCCAGACCCTGGAAGAACGCAAGGCCGAGCGTCGCGTAGCGCGTGTACTGCGTGATCTTTCGGCGTCCGGCTTCCCCTTCCTTTTTCAGCGCTTCCAGCGATGGAACGACCACCGTGCACAGCTGCATGATGATCGACGCCGAGATGTACGGCATGATGCCCAGCGCAAAAATGGAGAAGCGCGACAGCGCGCCGCCCGAGAAGACGTTGAACAGACCGAGAATGCCGCCCTGCTGCTGCCGGAACAGCTCGTCGAGCACCGACGAGTTGATGCCGGGCACGGGGATGTGCGTGCCGACGCGGTACACGACGAGCGCGCCGAGCAGAAACAGCAGACGCTTTTTCAGGTCTGCGTAGCGGTTGCCGCTCTTCAGTGCCGGGTTAGTCGTAGCCAACGTTTATCTCTTCAATAGGCCGCGTTAGGCGACGCTGCCGCCTGCGGCTTCGATCGCGGCGCGCGCGCCCTTGGTGGCCAGCACGCCCGACAGCTTCACCGCTTTTTCGAGCTTGCCTGCCAGGATGACCTTCACCGTCTTCGCGGCCGGCGGCACCAGCCCGGCGGCCTTCAAGGCGAGCAGATCGATCTCAGCAACCGGAAGCTTGGCGAGGTCCGACAGCCGCACCTCGGCGTTGTCGTCGCGCGTCGTGGAAATGAATCCGCGCTTGGGCAGGCGGCGCTGCAGCGGCATCTGGCCGCCTTCGAAGCCGACCTTGTGGAATCCGCCTGACCGCGACTTCTGGCCCTTGTGACCACGTCCCGCGGTCTTGCCCAGTCCCGAGCCGATGCCGCGAGCGACGCGCCGACGCTCTTTCTTGCTTCCCTCGGCCGGCTTGATGGTATTCATTCGCATGATGCGTCCTCTATCCTCAAGCCTTGGGCTCTGTGACCTTGAGCATGTACGAGATCTTTCCGATCATCCCGCGCGTCTGCGGGGTGTCGACGACCTCGACCGTGTGGCTGCGCCACTTGAGGCCGAGCCCGCGCACCGTCGCGCGATGCGCCGGGTTCTTGCCCATCACGCCGCGAACCAGCGTCACGCTCAGTTTTTTCGCCGCGGCCATGCTCAGGCTCCCGTAAGCTCTTCGACCGTCAGCCCGCGCTTGGCGGCGATGTCGGCCGGTGAATTCGATTTCTCGAGCGCGTCGAGCGTGGCGCGCACGATGTTGTACGGATTGGTCGAACCATGACACTTGGCGAGGATGTTGGTCACACCGACGACCTCGCACACCGCGCGCATCGGGCCGCCCGCGATGATTCCGGTTCCATCCGACGCGGGCTGCATGAACACCTTGGTCGCGCCATGACGGCCGATCACCGCGTGGTGCAGCGTGCCGTTCTTCAGGCGCACCTTCACCAGGCGCCGACGCGCCTCGTCCATCGCCTTTTGCACCGCGACCGGCACTTCCTTGGCCTTTCCCTTGCCCATGCCGACCCGGCCATCGCCGTCGCCAACCACGGTGAGCGCCGCGAACGCGAGAATGCGGCCGCCCTTCACCACTTTGGTGACGCGGTTGATGCTGATCATCTTCTCGCGCATCCCGTCGCCGCGATCGTCCTGCTGCTGACGGTTCTGCCCCTGCCTGCCCATTGGCTTTGCCATATGCGTGTCCCGACCTAGAACTTCAAGCCGCCCTCGCGGGCAGCGTCAGCCAGCGCCTGCACGCGGCCGTGATACTTGTATCCGGAACGGTCGAATGCGACCGCGTCGATGCCCAATGCCTTGGCCTTCTCGGCGATGCGCTTGCCGACGGTGGCGGCGGCGACCTTGTTGCCGCCGTTCTTCACGTCCTTGCGCACGTCGGCCTCGACGGTCGACGCACTGGCCAGCACCTTGTCGCCGGTCGGCGCGATGATCTGCGCGTAGATGTGACTGTTCGACCGGCTCACCACCAGCCGGTTCGCGCGCTGCTGGGCGATGCGAATCCGCGTCTGGCGGGCACGTCGCGAGCGAGCTTCTTTCTTGTTCATGACATCGATCTCCGGTTCCGGTTGTCGTGGCGCTACTTCTTCTTCGTTTCCTTGAGCGTGACCCGCTCATCGGAGTAGCGCACGCCCTTGCCCTTGTACGGCTCCGGCGGCCGGTACGCGCGAATTTCAGCGGCGACCTGGCCAACCTGCTGCTTGTCGATGCCCTTGACCACGATCTCGGTCTGTACCGGCGTCGAGACATTCACGCCCTTCGGCATCTTGTGAACGACCGGATGCGAGAATCCGAGCGAGAGATTCACCTTGTCGCCCGCGGCCTGCGCGCGGTAACCCACGCCGACCAGCGTCAGCTTCTTTTCGTAGCCGTCGGTGACGCCCTTGACCATGCCCGCAACCAGCGCGCGCAGCGTTCCCTGCATGGCGCCCGCCTCTTCGTCGTTCGCCTTGAACACCAGCGTATCGCCCGACTTTTCCACGCTCACGGTCTCGCCGAAGCTGCGCGACAGCGTGCCCAGCGGGCCCTTGACCGAGATTTCGCCGGCCGCGATGGTGACTTCCACCTTCGGCGGCACCTTGACGGGATTGTTTCCGATGCGAGACATGGCTTCTCCGTCAGGCCACGATGCAAAGCACTTCGCCGCCGACACCGGTGGCGCGCGCCTTGCGATCGGTCATGACGCCGTGCGACGTCGACACGATGGCGATTCCCAGCCCGTTCATCACGCGCGGGATGTCGTCCTTGCTCTTGTAGATGCGAAGCCCCGGCTTGGACACGCGCTCGATCTTCTCGATCACCGGGCGCCCCGCGTAGTACTTGAGCGCGATATCGAGCATCGGCACGACGCCGTCGCCGACCACGGCGAAGTTGTCGATATAGCCCTCGTCCTTCAGGACCTTGGCGATTGCCACCTTGACCTTGGACGTCGGCATCTGAACGGACGCCTTTTCCGCCAGCTGCGCATTGCGGATGCGCGTCAGCATGTCGGCGATCGGATCACTCATGCTCATCTTGTCACCTCACCTGAGCCGGGCTACCAGCTGGCCTTGACCACGCCGGGGATTTCTCCCCGCATCGCGATGTCGCGCAGCTTGTTGCGGCCGAGGCCGAACTTGCGGAATACGCCGCGGGGACGTCCCGTCAGCTTGCATCGATTGCGCAACCGGGTCGGACTCGCGTCGCGCGGCAGCTGCTGCATCTTCTGCCGCGCCGCGAAGCGGTCTTCTTCCGACATCTTCGTGTTGGCGATGAGCGCCTGCAGCTCGGCGCGCTTTTTCGCGAACTTCTTCACGATGCGGCGGCGCTTCTCGTTGCGATTGATGACTGCCGTCTTGGCCATGGCGTCCTCGGTCTTTCGGTCTTTAGTTCTTGAACGGAAATTTGAACGCGGCGAGCAGCGCCTTTGCCTCGGCATCTGACTTCGCCGTCGTCGCGATCGTGATGTTCATGCCCCGGAGCGCGTCGATCTTGTCGTACTCGATCTCCGGGAAAATGATCTGTTCCTTGACGCCCATGCTGAAGTTACCGCGGCCATCGAAGGAGCGCCCCGACACGCCGCGGAAGTCGCGCACACGCGGCAGCGCGATCGACACCAGGCGGTCGAGGAATTCGTACATGCGGTCCTGGCGCAGCGTGACCATGCAGCCGAGCGGGTAGCCGGTGCGGATCTTCCAGATCGCGATCGACTTCTTCGCCTTGGTCGTCACCGGCTTCTGTCCGGCGATCTTCTGCATGTCGCCGACGGCGTTGTCGAGGATCTTCTTGTCTGCGATCGCCTCGCCCACGCCCATGTTGAGCACGATCTTGCTGATGCGCGGCACCTGCATCGTCGACTTGTAGCCGAACGTCTTGGTCAGCGCCGGCACGACTTCCTTGCGATAGACTTCCTTGAGGCGCGCCATCATCAGGCTCCGAGCACTTCGCCGTTGGACTTGAAAAAACGCACCTTGCGCCCGTCGTTGAGCGTGCGGAAGCCGATGCGGTCGGGCTTCTGCGTCACCGGATTCCAGATCGCGATGTTCGACACGTCGATCGGCATTTCCTTGGCGACGATTCCGCCTGGCTGGCTCTGCATCGGGTTCGGGCGCGTGTGACGTTTGACCTGGTTGATGCCGGCGACGAGCACGTGACCCGCGCCCAGCGTCGCCTTCACTTCTCCGCGCTTGCCCTTGTCGCGGCCGGCGATGACGACGACGTTGTCGCCCTTTTTGATCTTGCGCATGATCAGAGCACCTCCGGCGCCAGCGACACGATCTTCATGAAGCGCTCGGTACGCAGCTCGCGCGTGACCGGCCCGAAGATGCGGGTACCGATCGGCTCCAGCTTCGGGTTGAGCAGCACGGCAGCATTGGTGTCGAACTTCACCTTGGCGCCATCGTCGCGGCGCACGCCTTGACGCGTGCGCACCACCACGGCGTTGTAGATCTCGCCCTTCTTGACACGACCGCGAGGAGCCGCGTCCTTGACGCTGACCTTGATCACGTCACCGATGTGTGCATAGCGGCGCTTCGATCCTCCGAGCACCTTGATGCACATCACCTTGCGGGCGCCGGTGTTGTCGGCGACCTCGAGTACCGATTGCATCTGGATCATTGCAAACTCTCCAACTTGACCCGCTGCGACCGCGTTTTGATCTGCTGGCGGATGCGACGGTCAGTTTTGGACCCGGTCCGGGGCGAACCGGGATGGTCTTTTCCGCCGCGCTGACTATTAGGAACTTCTCTGGACGGCGGAAAGCGAAGCAAATGAGTATGGCAGGTTTTTTGCTCTATTGCAACAGCCGCGCCTAATCAAGGCCTTGGCTGTTACCTGATCACGCCACCCGGGCCTTTTCGATCAGTCGCTTCACCCGCCAGGACTTGGTCTTGGCGAGCTTCCGGCACGACTCGATCTCGACCAGATCGCCTTCCTTGAATTCGTTGTTCTCGTCGTGCGCGTGATACTTCTTCGAGCGCGTGACGACCTTGCCATAGAGCGGATGCTTGACGCGGTGCTCGACGAGCACGGTGACGGTCTTGTTCATCTTGTCGCTGGTCACGCGGCCGATCTGCGTCTGGATCAGGCTGCCCTTGACCTTCTCCGGCGCCGCTTGCGCCGCTTGTGTCTGCTGGTTCATGCCTGCCTCGTTTTCTGGTTCAGCAGCGTCCGCACGCGTGCGATGTCGCGGCGCACCGCCGGCAGCCGTGCGTTGTTGGCGAGCTGCTGGGTTGCTTTCTGCATGCGCAGGCCGAACTGCTCGCGCAACAGCGCCTGCAGCTCGGTGTTGAGCTGGTCGGCCGATTTTTCCTTCAGGTCTTTCCTGCGTTCCGACATTTTCATGATCGAATTCCTCAGCCGAGCAGGCGATGCACGAAGGTCGTGCGGATCGGAAGCTTCGCGGCGGCCAGCGCGAACGCCTCGCGTGCCAGTACTTCGGTCACGCCGTCCATTTCGTAGAGCACCTTGCCGGGCTGGATCTCGGCCACGTAGTACTCTGGGTTGCCCTTGCCGTTGCCCATGCGCACTTCGGCGGGCTTCTGCGAAATCGGCTTGTCCGGGAAGATGCGGATCCAGATGCGGCCGCCGCGCTTGATATGACGCGTCATCGCCCGCCGCGCGGCCTCGATCTGGCGCGCGGTGAGACGGCCGCGGCCGATCGCCTTCAGCCCGAACTCGCCGAAACTGACCTTGGCGCCGACTGTCGCAACCCCCTTGTTGCGGCCCTTCTGCTCCTTGCGGTACTTCCTTCTAGCTGGCTGCAGCATGCTTCACTCCTGCGGGTTTGCGCGCACGCTTCGGAGCCTCCGGCGCGGGCTCGGGCGCTGCCTGCGGCTCGGCGTTGTGCGGCATGACTTCGCCCTTGAATACCCAGACCTTGATGCCGATCACGCCGTACGTCGTCTTCGCCTCGGCGAAGCCGTAGTCGATGTCCGCACGCAGCGTGTGGAGCGGCACGCGACCTTCGCGGTACCACTCAGTGCGCGCGATCTCGATGCCGTTCAGGCGCCCCGAGCTCATGATCTTGATGCCCTGCGCACCGAGGCGCATTGCGTTCTGCATCGCACGCTTCATCGCACGGCGGAACATGATGCGCTTCTCGAGCTGTTGCGCGATCGAGTCGGCCACCAGCTGCGCGTCGATCTCGGGCTTGCGTATCTCCTCGATGTTGAGGCCGACCTCGGTGCCCATCATCTTGCGCAGGCTCGCGCGCAGCGTCTCGATGTCCTCGCCCTTCTTTCCGATGACGACACCTGGCCGCGCGCTGTGAATCGTGATGCGCGCGTTCTTCGCCGGGCGCTCGATGGTGATCTTACCCACCGACGCATGCGCCAGCTTCTTCTTCAGGTAATCGCGAACCTTGATGTCCTCGTTGAGCGTGGGCGCGAAATGCTTGCTGTTCGCGTACCACTTGGACGCCCAGTTGCGGTTGACCGCAAGGCGAAAGCCGGTCGGATTGATCTTCTGGCCCATGACTATCCTTTTTTCCCGTCGCCGACTGTGAGGTGGATGTGGCAGGTCTGCTTCAGGATCACGTTGCCGCGTCCCTTGGCGCGCGCCGAGAATCCGCGCAGGTTCTTCGCCTTGTCAACGTAGATCGTCTGGACCTTGAGCTCGTCGATGTCGGCGCCTTCGTTGTGCTCAGCGTTGGCAATGGCCGACTCGAGCACGCCCTTGATGATCTTCGCGCCTTTTTTCGGGCTGAAGGCGAGCACATTGAGCGCCTTGTCGACCGCGAGGCCGCGAATCTGGTCGGCGACCAGCCGGCCCTTCTGGGCCGACAGGCGCACGCCGCGCAGGATGGCAGAGGTTTCCATGTGAGCTCCTTACTTCCTTGGCCCGGTCGTCGGCGCCGCGACCTTCTTGTCCGCCGAATGCGCCTTGAACGTGCGTGTGAGCGCGAACTCGCCGAGCTTGTGGCCGACCATGTTCTCGGACACGTAGACGGGGATGTGCTGCTTGCCGTTGTGCACGGCAATGGTCAAGCCGACGAAGTCGGGTGTGATGGTCGAGCGGCGCGACCAGGTCTTGATCGGACGCTTGTCGGAGGTCGCGCGCGCCGCCTCCACCTTCGACTGCAGGTGGTGATCGACGAACGGGCCCTTCTTGATGGAACGTGCCATGGCTTAACCCTTCTTTGCTGCGTGGCGGCGGCGAACAATCATGCCGTCGGTGCGCTTGTTGCGGCGTGTCTGGTACCCCTTGGTCGGCGTGCCCCATGGCGATACCGGATGACCGCCGCCGTTCGAACGGCCGCCGTGCGGGTGATCGACCGGATTCATCGCGATCCCGCGAACCGTCGGCCGGATGCCGCGCCAGCGATTGGCGCCCGCCTTGCCGATCGAGCGCAGGCTGTGCTCCTCGTTGCCGACGGTGCCGATGGTGGCACGGCAGTCGACGTGCACCTTGCGGATCTCGCCCGAGTGCATGCGCAGCTGCGCGTGGGCGCCTTCGCGCGCCAGCAGCTGCACCGAGGCGCCCGCGGAACGCGCGATCTGAGCGCCCTTGCCCGGCATCATCTCCACGCAATGGATGGTGGTGCCGACGGGGATATTGCGCAGTGGGAGGCAGTTGCCCGGCTTGATCGGCGCTTCCGCGCCGCTCATGAGTTGCGCGCCGGCCGCCACGCCTCGCGGCGCGACGATGTAGCGACGCTCGCCGTCGACGTAGAGCAGCAGCGCAAGATGCGCGCTGCGGTTCGGGTCGTACTCGAGCCGCTCGACCTTCGCTGCGATGCCATCCTTGTTGCGACGGAAATCGACCAGGCGGTAATGCTGCTTGTGGCCACCACCCTTGTGCCGCATGGTGATGTGGCCGTTGTTGTTGCGGCCCGAGCCACGCTTCTTGGCCTCGATCAGCGACTCGACCGGACGGCCCTTGTGCAGGCTCGAGTTGACGACCTTGACCAGGCCGCGACGGCCCGGCGAGGTGGGTTTGACTTTGACCAGTGCCATGATCAGCTCTCTTGCGCGAAGTTGAGTTCCTGGCCGGGCTTGAGGCTCACGTACGCCTTTTTCCAGTGGCGACGACGCCCCTTGAACGCCCCGAAGCGCTTCACCTTGCCCTGCACATTGACGATCTGGACGCGCTCGACCTCGACCTTCTTGTCCTTCCACATGAGCTCGACCGCGGCCTTGACCTCGCCCTTGGTGGCGTCGGGTCGTACGCGGAAGATCACTTGGTTGTGACGGTCGGCGATGTGCGTCGCCTTTTCCGAGACGATCGGCGCGATCAGCAGCGTGAGCAGCCGCTCGGGATTGAATGCCGTCGCTGGTACTGTCTTGCGCACGCTCATGACAGGATCTCCTCGAGCTCTTTGACAGCGCCGCGGGTGAGCACGATGTTCTCGAAGCGCACCAGGCTCACCGGGTCGACCTCGCGTGCCTCGACCACCATCACGTTCTGCAGGTTGCGCGACGACATGTGAATGTTGTCGTCGATCTTGTCGGTCACCATCAGCACGCTGCCGGTGAGGCCGAGTGCCTTGATCTTGCCGGCGAACAGGCGCGTCTTTGGCGAATCGACGGCGATCTCCTCGACGACCGCAAGCCGTCCTTCACGCACCAGCTGCGACAGAATCGACGCTATGCCCGCGCGAAACATCTTGCGGTTGACCTTGTGCGTGAAGTTCTCGTCGGGCGAGCTGGGGAAGATCTTGCCGCCGCCGCGCCACAACGGGCTGTTCGCCTGGCCCGCGCGCGCGCGCCCGGTGCCCTTTTGCGCCCACGGCTTCTTGTGCGACTTGTTGATGTCGGCGCGGCCCTTTTGCGCACGGTTTCCGCTGCGCGCGTTGGCCTGGTACGCTACCACCAGCTGATGGATCAGCGCTTCGTTGTACTCGCGCGCAAACACCGCGTCGGGGCCTGACATGGTGGCCGCCGGCTTGCCGCTGTCATTGATCAGTTTCAGGTCCATGCTCAGGCCCCCTTCTTAGCAGGGGTCTTCACCGAGACCTGGACGACGATGTGACCGCCGTCGGCGCCGGGCACCGCGCCCTTGACCAGCAACAGCCCGCGTGCGGCATCGACACGCACGACCTTGAGCGTCTGCACGGTGCGCGTGACGTTGCCGTACTGCCCCGCCATGCGCTTGCCGGGAAAGACGCGACCCGGGTCCTGCGCCATCGAGATCGAGCCCGGCGTGTTGTGCGAGCGCGAGTTCCCGTGCGAGGCGCGGTTGGAGCTGAAGTTGTGACGGCGAATCACGCCGGAAAAGCCGCGGCCCTTCGTCGTTCCCTGCACGTCGACCAGCTGGCCGACCGCGAAGGTCTCGACGCTGACCGGCTCGCCGACCTTGAACGTCGACAAGGCATCGGCCTCGACGTGGAACTCCTTGAGGAGCTCTCCCGCTTCCGCGCCCGCCTTGGCCAGATGTCCCGCCGCCGCCTTGTTAACACGCGTGGCGCGGCGCTTGCCATAGGTGACCTGGACCGCGGCGTAGCCGTCGACCTCGGGGGTCTTGATCTGCGTCACGCGATTGTTCGCGACATCGAGCACCGTCACCGGGACGCTGGTGCCGTCGTCGGTGAAGATGCGGGTCATGCCGACCTTGCGGCCGACCATTCCAATCGTTTGCTTCATCTTGTAGGTCCTTTCATTCCGCCGATTACGATTGACCGGCGGTGCAAAAACTACCTTATTGCAGCTTGATCTCCACATCCACGCCGGCTGGAAGGTCGAGCTTCATCAGCTGGTCGACGGTCTTGTCGGTCGGATCGATGATGTCCATCAGGCGCAGATGCGTGCGGATCTCGAGCTGATCGCGCGAGGTCTTGTTCACATGCGGTGAGCGCAGGATGTCGTAGCGCTCGATCTTGGTCGGCAGCGGGACCGGGCCCTTGACGACCGCGCCCGAGCGCTTCGCCGTCTCCACGATTTCCTGCGCCGACTGATCGATCAGCTTGTAATCGAATGCCTTCAGTCGGATGCGGATTTTCTGGTTTTGCATGTCGTCACCCCTGCCGATCCGCTCGCAACCACGAGCGGACAAGCGTTGCTGTTGCCGCGCGAAAGACGCCGGGCCGTCCCAAGGCTTTCGCGCACACTTGCCGTTCCGGCGAAAAGTAGGTTTTCACTTTTCGACGACGAACTACTCGATGACCTTGGCCACGACACCGGCGCCGACGGTACGGCCGCCTTCGCGAATCGCGAAACGCAGGCCCTCTTCCATCGCGATCGGCGCAATCAGCGTCACCGTCATCTGGATGTTGTCGCCAGGCATCACCATCTCGGTGCCCGCCGGCAACTCCACCGATCCCGTCACATCAGTCGTCCGGAAATAGAACTGCGGACGATAGCCGTTGAAAAACGGCGTGTGCCGACCCCCTTCTTCCTTCGAGAGCACGTACACCTCGCAGGTGAACTTGGTGTGCGGGTTGATCGAACCGGGCTTCGCGAGGACTTGTCCGCGCTCGACTTCCTCGCGCTTGGTGCCGCGCAGCAGCACGCCGACGTTGTCGCCCGCCTGGCCTTGGTCGAGCAGCTTGCGGAACATCTCCACGCCCGTGCACACCGTCTTCAGCGTCGGCTTCAACCCGACGATCTCCAATTCTTCGCCAACCTTCACCACACCGCGCTCCACGCGACCGGTCACCACCGTGCCGCGGCCGGAGATCGAGAATACGTCTTCCACCGGCATCAGGAACGGACCGTCGATCGCGCGCTTCGGCTCGGGAATATAGCTGTCCAGCGCGTCGGCGAGCTTCATGATCGAGCCTTCGCCCATGTCGCCGGCGTCACCTTCGAGCGCCATCTTGGCCGAGCCGATCACGATCGGGGTTTTGTCTCCAGGAAATTCGTATTTCGAGAGCAGCTCGCGCACCTCCATCTCGACCAGCTCGAGCAACTCCTTGTCATCGACCATGTCCGCCTTGTTCAGGTAGACCACGATGTAGGGCACGCCCACCTGGCGGGCGAGCAGGATGTGCTCGCGTGTCTGCGGCATCGGGCCGTCCGCCGCCGACACGACCAGCACGGCGCCGTCCATCTGCGCCGCGCCGGTAATCATGTTCTTGATGTAGTCGGCATGGCCCGGGCAATCGACGTGCGCGTAGTGGCGCTTAGACGTCTCGTATTCGACGTGCGCGGTGTTGATGGTAATGCCGCGCGCCTTTTCCTCGGGCGCGTTGTCGATCTGGTCGTAAGCCTTCGCCTCGCCGCCGAATTTCTTCGACAGCACCGAGGTAAGCGCCGCGGTCAGCGTGGTCTTGCCGTGATCGACGTGACCGATCGTGCCGACGTTCAGGTGCGGCTTCTTGCGTTCGAACTTGCCCTTGGCCATTTCCGGACTCCTGCTTTTGTGTTGATTTTGCCATTCGGATCATCGGCTCATTTGCCACTGAGGCCCGGGATTCGAATCAAACTAATCCGGACAAAAGTAGGGGTTCACTTTTGTCCGTCGCTCTCCTGGTGCCCACGGCGCGGATTGAACGCGCGACCTCTCCCTTACCAAGGGAGTGCTCTACCACTGAGCTACGGGGGCGGTTTCTGCCCTTGCTTCAAGCCCGCCTCTTTGCGGACCTTTTCGATCAGTCGACCAACCCTCGCATCCGTGCTTTGGAGCGGGTGAAGGGAATCGAACCCTCGTCGTAAGCTTGGAAGGCTTCTGCTCTACCATTGAGCTACACCCGCGCATCAAACAGCGAAGCCCTCTCGCCCCGGCTCGTCCCTCTTACCCTTCTGCTGGTTCGTGGTGTTCTTTGTTGCGCTGCCGATCCCGTCGCTTGCGTCCCGAGTGGTGGAGGGGGAAGGATTCGAACCTTCGAAGGCAGAGCCGGCAGATTTACAGTCTGCTCCCGTTGGCCACTTGGGTACCCCTCCGACGAAACCGCATATTTTAGCAATTTCCGTTCCCGACTGTCAAACAAGGCGCTTTTATGAGGGTCGGATCAACGCAATAGGGCGCTTCGCGGCCGGCTAGAATCCCAGAAATGGACTACGACTTCATCATCGTCGGTGCGGGCTCGGCGGGCTGCGTGCTGGCCAACCGACTGACGTCGAACGGAAAACACAGCGTCCTCATGCTCGAAGCGGGACCCGCCGACCGCTATCCGTGGATACACATTCCTATCGGCTACGCCAAGACCATGTTCAATGCGCGGGTTAACTGGTGCTTCTACACCGAGCCCGAATTGCACATGCATGGGCGCAAGGTCTATTGGCCGCGCGGCAAGACCCTCGGCGGCTCGAGCTCGATCAACGGCCTCATCTCGATCCGGGGACAACGACACGACTATGACGCCTGGGCCGCGGCCGGCAATCAGGGCTGGAGCTACGAGGAGGTGCTGCCGTATTTCAAGCGCCTCGAGCACGCGGAAACAGGAGATCGGGCCTACCATGGTTTGCAGGGACCCCTCTGGTGCTCGCCCATACGCGAAGCGCATCCGCTGATCGACGCGGTTATCGCCGCTGCGTGCGAGATCGGCATTCCGCGCAACGACGACTTCAACGGTGCGACCCAGGAAGGCGTGGGCTACTACCATCTGACCACGCGAAACGGCCGGCGTTGCAGTACCGCGACCGCGTATTTGCGCCCTGCGCACTCCCGGCCCAACCTGCGCGTGGAGACCGGGGCGCGCGCCCTCAAGATCACCTTCAACGGCACGCGCGCGACCGGCGTCGTCTATCGTCGCCACGGAGCCGACGTAGCCGCTACCGCGCGCCGCGAGGTGCTGCTGTGCGCCGGCGCGCTGCAGACTCCGGCACTGCTCCAGGTTTCGGGCGTCGGGCCCGGCGAATTGCTGTGCTCGGTCGCAGTGCCGGTCGTACATGCGCTGCCGGGCGTCGGCGCCAACCTGCAGGATCACCTGCAGGCACGCGTGATCTTCCGGTGCACCCGGCCGATCACGACCAACGACGTGCTCATGAGCTTCTGGCGCAAGCTGGGCATGGGCATGCAGTACGTATTCCGGCGCAGCGGCCCGATGGCGATCGGCATCAATCAGGGCGGCATTTTTGCCCGCACCTGCGCCGACGCCGAAACCCCAGACGTCCAGTTTCATGTAGCGACACTTTCATCCGACATGGCCGGATCACCGACGCATCGCTTTCCAGGGTTCACGATGTCGGTATGTCAGCTGCGCCCGCAATCACGTGGCACGGTGCGCATCAGGTCGGCCGATCCGCTCGAGGCGCCGGCGATGCAGGCCAACTATCTGTCGACCGAGCGCGACCGGCGCACGCTGGTCGCGGGCATCCGCCTCGCACGGTCGCTGGCAGCCACCCAGGCGCTCGCGCCCTACGTGCACAGCGAATACCGGCCCGGACCGAGCGCGCGCAGCGACGACGACCTGCTCGAATTCGCACGCAATACCGGCGGCACTATTTTCCATCCCAGCGGATCGTGCAAAATGGGGCCGGCGAGCGACCCGATGGCGGTCGTCGATCCCACGCTTCGCGTGCATGGGCTGCAGGCGTTGCGTGTCGTCGATTGCGGCGCGATGCCGACGCTGGTATCGGGCAATACCAACGTGCCGGTGATCATGATGGCCGAGAAAGCTTCGGACATGATTCTCGCCGATGCCGCGTCCGCCTGAGCCCGAGCCTGACTTTTCCCAACGGAGAACCGCATGCCCTGCTGCCACGTCGACTTCGCGTTCAACGAGTCCAGCGACAAGGCGTTCACCGTCGGGATGCCGACCTTCACCTTCGGCGCCGGATGCCTCGCCGAATCTGGTGAGCAGGCGCGCGAGCTGTCGCTGCGCCGCGTCGCACTGTTCACCGATCGCGGCGTCGCCGCGTCACCGCATCTGGGCGTGGTCCGCGATGCGCTCGCCGCCGCGGGCGTCGAGGCGATCGTGTACGACGAGGTCAGCATTGAGCCCACGACCGCGTCGTTCAAGTCGGCCGCGAAATTCGCCGCCGAAGGAGGTTTTGATGGATACGTCTCGGTCGGCGGCGGCTCGGTGATCGACACCTGCAAGGCGGCCAATCTCTACGCGTCGTACCCCGCCGATTTCATGAGCTACGTGAACGCGCCGATTGGCGGCGGCCAGAAAGTGCCGGGCCCGGTCAAGCCGCACATCGCGTGCCCGACCACCTGCGGCACCGGATCCGAAACGACCGGCATCGCCATCTTCAACATGACCGAGATCAACGCCAAGACCGGGATCATCTCGCGGCGCCTGATCCCGACCATCGCGTTGGTCGATCCCGACGTCACGGCGACGTTGCCGCGCAACGTCGTCGCCGCGAGCGGCTTCGACTGTATGAGTCACGCGCTGGAAGCGATGACTGCGCGCCCATGGCCGCGCCGGCTCAACCCGGCGCGCGGTGTCGGCCGGCCCGTATCGCAGGGTGCGAACCCATTCTCCGATGCGCTCGCCGCGGAGGCCCTCCAGGGCGTGGGCAAGTTCCTGGTTCGCGCGCTGAACGACGCGGGCGATGCCGAGGCACGCACCGAGATGATGTACGCCGCGATGATGGCCGGCATCGCCTTCAACGCCGCGGGCTGCCACCTGCCACATGGACTCTCGTATGCAGTATCGGGACTCGCGCGTGACTTCGAGCTCCCCGGGTATCCGAAGGGAAAGACGCTGGTTCCGCACGGCATGGCGGTCGTGCTCAACAATCCCTCGGTGTGGCGCTACACCGCGCAGTGCAGTCCCGAGCGCCACGTGCACGGTGCCGCGTGCCTGGGCGTGGCCACGCGCGACCTAAGCAACCTGAGGCCCGGTGATGCCGTCGAGGCGGGCGAGGCGCTCGCAGGGCGCGTGGTGGAGCTGATGCGCGCCGCCGCGATGCCCAACGGACTGTCCGGACTCGGCTTCGGTGCCGGCGACGTCGATGCGCTGGCCGCCGGCGCCGAGCCGCAATGGCGCGTGATCCGCAACGCGCCCAGAGACGTCACGCGCGATGATCTGAAGGCGCTGTTCAGCTCGGCGATGCGCTACTGGTAGCGATCCAGCCGGTCACCCGCGGGCAGAGGATAAGACTCCATGTGCTCCCCAGCGTGAGGAGCGAAAGAAAAACCGCCGCGCTGCCCAGATCCTTCGCGCGCTTGGACAAGCGATGCGTGTCCAATCCGATGCGGTCGATCGCCGCTTCAACGCCGGAATTCAGCAATTCCACGATCAGCAGAAGCATCACAGAGGCGATCAACAGCGCACGCTCGCCGGGACTCACGGTTACAACGCACGCCAGCGGAAGAAGGATAACCGCAACGAGGATTTCCTGCCGGAATGCGCTTTCGTGGTCAAAGGCGAGACGCAGTCCGGACAGCGAATAGAAGAATGCATTGAGCAGGCGCCGCAGTCCGCGCTGCCCTTTATGAGGGCTCTCCCTCTCCTCCGCGAGTTTCTCCACCCCGCGCATCGTTTCGAGCATCCTTGGCGTCTGGCGATGTCGCGACGGTAGTGCGATTTCATTGCAGCAGAGAGTCCGCTGCGTGACCTTGCCGTGACATCGCAGCCCGTGCTGCGCGCTGTCACGGTCTCATCACGGCATCGTCATGATCGTGTCGCCATCGGAGCCTATGGTGCCGCCATGCGTTCGACTAGGCCCTGACCCTTCGATGATTCCGGAGCCCGCATCTTCACTACGGTTTCGGGCGATATGGATCTCGGATACGCATCTCGGCACACCCGGATGCCAGGCGGAACGGTTGCTGGATTTTCTCCGGCGTACCGAGTCCGATTATCTCTATTTGGTCGGCGACATCATCGACGGATGGCAGCTGCGCCGACGCTGGTACTGGGCGCGATCGCACAACGATGTCGTCCAAAAGATCCTGCGCAAGGCGCGCAAGGGGACCGAAGTCGTCTACGTCCCCGGCAACCACGACGAGGCCGTGCGCCACTTCATCGACCTCGCGTTCGGAGACATCCACGTTCGCGACGAGGCGGTGCACCGGACGGCGCGCGGCCTACGCCTGCTCGTCGTTCACGGCGATCTTTTCGACGGTGTCGTGCAGCACGCGAAGTGGCTCGCTTATCTGGGCGACCAGCTCTATACGCTGACGCTGCGCCTCAACCACTACTTCAACCGCCTGCGAGCGCGCCTGGGCCTGCGCTACTGGTCTCTCGCGCAGTTCCTCAAGCACAAGGTTAAGAACGCGGTGAGCTTCATTGTTGCCTACGAGGAGGCGCTCGCCGCGGAGGCGCGATCGCGCAATTTCGATGGCATCGTGTGCGGTCACATCCACAAGGCGGAAATTCGCGACATCAACGGCGTCCTGTACTGCAACGATGGCGACTGGGTCGAGAGTCTCACCGCATTGGTCGAAACCGTGGACGGCGAGCTCAAGATCCTGAACTGGCACGACGTGCTCCTGAACTCCTATCACTCCGACAAGGAAGACATCGATGCGTATTCTGATCGTCACCGACGCGTGGTCGCCGCAGGTTAACGGCGTCGTCACCACGGTGCGCAACACCGTCCGTGAGCTGGAGGCCCGCGGCCACACCGTTGGGCTGATCACACCGGAAGGCTTTCGCACGCTGCCGTGCCCCACATATCCTGAAATACGGCTTGCATTGGGTCCGGGGCCGCGCGTGTCGCGCATGATCGAGGAATTCGAGCCCGGCGCGATCCACATCGAGACTGAGGCGCCGCTGGGACTCGCCGCGCGCAGCCATTGCCTGGCTTCAGGTTACCCGTTTACGACGGCGTACCACACCCAATTTCCGGAGTTCGTGCACGCCCGCTGCCGCTTGCCGGTAGGCGTCACCTACCGAATGATGCGCTGGTTCCACGCACCATCCGCAGCCGTCATGATTCCTACGCCGGAGATGCATCGCCGCCTGGAGGCGCGCGGCTTCGCCAACCTCGCGCACTGGTCGCGTGGCGTCGACAACGACGTGTTCGCTCCGGCGCCGCAACTCAACCTGCCAGGACGGCCGATTTTCTTGTACGCGGGCCGCGTTGCAGTCGAGAAGAGCATCGAGGATTTTCTCGAGCTCGACCTGCCCGGGAGCAAATGGGTCGTTGGTGGCGGACCCGCGCTTGCCGGACTCAAGGCTCGATATCCGGATGCGATCTTCCACGGCATGAAGTTCGGCACGGACCTAGCGTACTACTATCAGCAGGCCGATGCCTTCGTTTTTCCGAGCCGGACGGACACCTTCGGGCTGGTGCTCATCGAAGCGATGGCCTGTGGTACCCCAGTCGCGGCCTACCCCGCCAGCGGTCCGATCGACGTGGTGCGCGATCTTTCGGTCGGCGTGCTGTCGACAGATCTACGCGAGGCTGCGATGGCCGCGCTCGACCTGGATCGTACGAGGGTACGTCGCTATGCTCTGCAGTATTCGTGGGCGAAGGCGACGCGGCAGTTCGAGTCACACCTGCGCCCGCTCGTCACGACGGCGGCAGCGTGACTACCGCGGTGCGATCAGGACTTCCAGGCGCGCCGCGTTACGCGCACCGAGAGCTTGGCTGACCTGGAGCTCAGAAGGGCTCCCATTTGCGGATCACCGAAATGACCGCGCTCGGCATCGGCAACAAATTGCGTTACCCAGGTTCGTCCCGCGGTGCCGAAGTAGGCGTTGCCCCGGCGGTTGACGACATTGGTCACCCAAACCGTGTACCGAATCGACCAGTCCCTGTCGCGGGATCGTTCATCGCGCCTGACGTTGATCGTGAATTCCTCGTGCGTGAAGCCGAGGCGAGTGAGCTCGGCCTCGAAATCCTGCCGCTCTCCCAATTGCTCCATCACCCGCAGATCGCCTTCGCAGCGCACCGACATGCCGATCTCCGCCTGCCGCTTGATGCAGAGGGTCGCTCACTGGGGTTACAGGCGTGTGACAACGCTGAGGGAGGTGTAGACACCTCGCCCGCAGTGAGCTTATAGCGTCGACATGTCGCCGCGCGGGGTCCCCTCCGGGGGCGCGGCAACGTCCGTATCCGATGGATGCGCATCGTCATCGCGCAACCTGCGCACGCGACGCGGCGGGAGGACTACGGTGAAGCTGCTTCCCTTCCTGGGTTCGCTCTCGATCAGGAGCTCTGCCTGGTGACGGATGAGCACGTGCTTGACGATGGCGAGACCCAGACCGGTGCCGCCGGTGCTACGTGAGCGACTGCGGTCTACGCGATAAAAGCGCTCGGTCAGGCGCGGGATATGCTCGGCGGCGATCCCGATTCCGGTGTCGGTCACGCTGAAAATGCCGCCCCGCTCGTCCACCCGCCACGACAGCGCGACCTTGCCGCCTTCCGGCGTATAGCGCACGGCGTTGCTGACGAGATTGCCAAACGCGCTCCCGAGCTCGTCGCGGCTTCCGAGCACGCTCACCGCATCGTGGATATCAAGGGTGACTTCCTGCTTTCCGCCGGCCAGTGCCTTAGCGTCCGACGAAAGCTCGAGCAGCAGCGGCACGATGTCGAACTCGATCTCCGCCGCGATGTTCTGCTCGCTCTCGAGCGACGACAGCGTAAGCAAGTCGTCGACCAGCCGTTGCATGTTCCTCGCCTGTTCCTGCATCAAAGCGAGATACCGCTCCCGCTTCTTGCCGTCGAGCGAGACGTCGGCGAATGTTTCGAGGAATCCGCTAAGCACCGTCAGCGGAGTCTTCAGCTCGTGCGAGACATTGGCGATGAAGTCCCGGCGCACCCTCGCCACCGCCTCGAGGCGCGTGACGTCGCGGCTCATCAGCAGCCTCTCCTCCACCCCGAAAGGAACGACCTGCACGGAGAGCATCGCTGCACCCTCGCGCGTCGATTCGAATAGCACCGGCTCGTGAAATTCACCGCCGTTGATGTATTGCACAAACGCCGGGTGGCGAACGAGATTGGTGATCGGTGTGTGCAGATCGCGGCGCAACTCGATGCCCAGGTGCGACTCCGCCCGGGGGTTGGCCCACTGGATGCGGTCGCGATCGTCGAGCACGACCACGCCTTCAGGCAGCGCCTCGGCGCCGCTCACGAAGCGGTC
>Ga0070713_100000026_pt1 | contig 95308 bp, 84 predicted proteins | sample LARL82metaG_FD_65465 | JGI IMG/M metagenome (GOLD analysis project Ga0070713, IMG submission 65465) | Corn, switchgrass and miscanthus rhizosphere microbial communities from Kellogg Biological Station, Michigan, USA - LAR L8-2 metaG | ecosystem: Host-associated > Plants > Roots > Rhizosphere ... | reverse complement strand
TCGGCGGAGGCGTGCAGCAGGTCACCATCGAGGCGACCGACGCTGCCCTGCACGACGACGTTCTCGTGGACAGTGTCGTCGCTCCAGCGCGCACGGCGCCGATCGAAGAGCCGAATGTTCCAGTCGGGATAGCCTTCGCCGTGACGCAGCCAGCGACCGAGGAAGCGATTGCAGCGCGCCATTTCGTAAGCGTCGTGGCGCGGTGCGGCGAGCGCCTTTCGAATCGCCGCGGCAAGTGGCACGGAGACGCGCTCGTCCGCATCTAGCGCCAGGATCCAGTCGTGACGGGCCTCCCCCACGGCGAAATTCTTCTGTGCGCCGAATCCCAGCCAAGCCTGGTCGACGACACGCGCGCCGAGGGTCCTCGCGATTTCTACGGTATCATCGGTGCTGCCGGAGTCGACCACGACGATGTCCGCGGCGAAGTTGGCCGAAGCCAGACAGTCGGCGAGTTGCGCACCGGCGTCGCGCGTGATCACGACCAGGGACAAGGCAAGAGGGAGTTGCGGATCGGACATCGCGTCGAGCTCTGGGGTGCCTTGCGTCGTAGGTGGCGCGTGGCCGCCGGCGCGGCAGGAAGCGCGATGCATTCTACGTGCAAAACATTGCGCAATCCACCCGCTAGACGTTCCCGACCGCGTGCTATCCCGTGCGCGCGTGGGACGACATGAGTCGCTGATGACAAGCGCGCTCATCATTCGCCCTTCGTCGCTGGGCGACATCGTCCATGCGCTGCCGGTCGTGCACGATCTGACGCAGCACGTTCCGGGAATCGCCATCGACTGGGTCGCCGAGCAGCCCTTCGCTGGGCTGGTCGCGTTGAACAGCGGCGTGCGCCGCGTGATTCCGGTCGCGCTTCGCCGCTGGCGGCACCGGCTACTCGCCCGTGAGACGTGGCGGGAGTTCGCGGCGTTTCGCCGCGAGCTCGCGCGCGAGCGCTATACCGCGGTGATCGACATGCAGGAGCAGGTCAAGGGCGCGCTGATCGCGCGACTTGCGCGCGGCCCGGTGCACGGTCCCGACCGTGCCAGCATCCGGGAGCCGGTGGCTACGCTCGCGTACAGACACGCCCACCGCGTCGATCCCGCGCAGCATCTGATCGATCGCTGTCGAGCGCTGGCAGGCGCCGCGTTCGGATTCGTCCCGCAGGGCGCGCCACGTTTTGGCCTCGCTCCGCCGGCGCTCGACACGGGCCCCGACGGACGATTTGCAGTGTTCCTTCATTCGACCAGCCGCGCCGATAAGCTGTGGCCGGACAGCCACTGGCGTGAGCTGATCGCTCACGTTACGCGCGCGGGCATTCGCGTCGAGCTCCCGTGGGGCACCCGTGACGAGGCGGCGCGCAGCGCGACGCTTGCGGCCGGCGTCGATGGTGCGCTAGTGCCGCTGCAGCGCACCCTGCCGCAGATGGCCGCGCTTCTTGCCCGCGCCGAGTTCGTGTGCGGCGTCGATACCGGGCTGGTACACCTCGCCGCCGCGCTCGGCGTTCCCACGATTGCGCTATTCATCTCGACCGATCCGCGACTCGCCGGCGTCGAGCGGGCGAGCGCGCGAGCGCGCGATCTCGGCGATGCGAACCGCATTCCGACACCGGGTGAAGTAATCGCCGCGCTGGGCGAGCTCATGCGTGCTGCGCCGACCTGCTGATGGAGCCACTGCGCACGCTCTACACGCTGGCGGGCTTTCTAATGCTGCCGCTGCTGCCGTTTCGATTGTGGTGGCGCGGCCGGCGCGAACCCGGCTACCGGGTCGCCATCGGCGAGCGCTTCGGTCGTTACGCGCGACCCGCGCCGTCGACGACGCGCATCTGGGTGCACGCGGTCTCGGCCGGCGAGACGCGCGCCGCTGTGCCGCTGGTCGATGCGCTGCAGGCCGCACACCCGCGCGCGAGGCTGCTGGTCACGCACATGACTGCGACCGGACGCGACGCCGGCCGAACGCTCTTCGGCGACCGCGTCGAGCAGGCGTGGCTTCCCTACGATCTGCCTTTCGCGGTGCGCAGCTTTCTCGAGCACTACCAGCCGGTCGCCGGTTTCCTCGTTGAAACCGAGTTGTGGCCCAACCTTGCCGCGCACGCCGCCGAATCCGCCATTCCGCTGTTCCTGGTCAATGCGCGCATGTCGTCGCGCTCGGCGCGCGGCTACGCCCGGGTGCCCGCGCTGACGCGTCCTTTGCTCAAACGTCTTGCCGGCGTCGCCGCGCAGTCGCTCGACGATGCTTCGCGCCTCAAGGCGCTGGGCGCGCACGCACCGGTGGTGACCGGCAACATCAAGTTCGACATCACCATCACCCCCGAAGCGCGAGCGCTCGGCAACGGGCTTCGTGCCCGCTTCGGTGCGACGCGACCGGTGTGGGTCGCCGCGAGCACGCGTGACGGCGAAGAAGTCATGATTCTCGATGCGCTCTCGCGCAGCCCGCTTCCCGCCGAGACACTGCTCGTCATCGTGCCTCGCCATCCGCAGCGGTTCAAGGAAGTCGCCGCGCTGCTCGACGCGCGCGGCGTCGAGTTCGCGCGTCGCAGCGAGGGCGGTGCGGTTCCTGCCGATGTGGGCGTGGTGCTCGGCGATTCGATGGGAGAGATGCTCGCCTACTACGCCGCGGCCGACGTGGCGTTCGTCGGCGGCTCGCTAATGCCGCTAGGTGGACAGAATCTAATCGAGGCACTCGCGGCCGGCGCGCCGGTGCTGATCGGACCGCATACCTTCAATTTCGGCGAGGCAGCTGCCGGGGCGGTGGCCGCCGGCGCGGCACAGCGCGTCGCCGATGCCGATGCGCTCGTGCACACGGTGTCGGAGTTATTCACCGACCCGTCACGACGCGAAGCGATGCGCGAGGCGGCGGGCGCGTTTCACGCCGCGCATCGCGGTGCCACGCAGCGGCTGGTCGAATGGATCGCGCCGCAACTCGACGACGCGATGCGGCGGCGCGAAGGCGCGCTCAGCCGCTCAGATCGCGGTTGATCTGCTCGACGTCGACGTCGCTCAGAGTCCCGGCCGCCTGCTTGAGCTTGAGCACGTTGATGATGAAGTTGTAGTACGCCTGCGCGAGATTGAACCGCGTCTGGAACACCTGCTGCTGCTGGTTGAGCACGTCGAGGTTGGTGCGAACGCCGACCTCGAGCCCGAGCTTGTTGGAATCGTACGACACCTGCGCCGACTTGACCGCCTGCTGCAGCGCCTTGACCTGCGCCACGCCATTGGTCACGCCGGCGTACGACGTCTGCGCCAGCAGCTGGGCGCTGCGCCGCGCGCTTTCCAGGCCTTGCCGCGACGCGTCCTGGTTGGCGATCGCCTGTCGCACGTGTGAATCGATGAGGCCGCCCTGATAGATGGGCATGTTGAGCTGCACGCCGATTACGCCCAGACGGTAATCGGTGGAGAAATTCGACGCCAAAGCGGTCGATGCGCCTCCCCCGGCATAGTTCTGGTTGAAGCTGGCGACCAGGTCGAGCGTCGGATAGTGTCCCGCGCGCTGGCGGTCGACTTCGAGCGTCGCGATGTCGAAATTGGATTGCGCGATGCGCACCTGGAAATTGTCGCGCAGCGCCTTCTCGATCCAGGGCTCGAGCGCATCGGGTGAGGGCGCCTGGGGCTCATAGGCGCCGTTGAAGCGGCGAAGATCGCGCGGCACCCTGCCCAAGATCGCACGCAGCGCAGCGAGTGCGTTCTCGAGGTCGTTGCGCACCGAGATCTCCTGCGCGACGACCTGATCGTACTTCGCCTGCGCGTCGTTGGTGTCGGTGATGGTCGCGGTGCCGACTTCGAAATTGCGCTTCGCCTGCGCCAGGTTCTCGCTGACCGCGGCCTTCTGGCTTTCGGTGAGCTCGATCGTGAATTGGGCGAGCAGCACGTTGAAATACGCCTGCGCGACGCGAACGATCAGGTCCTGCTGCGCCGACGCCAGCACGTAGTCGGCCTGCGAAGCCTGCTGCTTCGCCTGGTCGTAACCGATCACGTTCTGCGCGCGGTAGAGCGGCTGCGCGGCGGAAACCGTGTACCCCGCCTGCGGAAAGCGCTGCGCGAACTTGGTGGTCGGATCGGTGTGCAGCGTCTGGTTGTAATCCTGCTCGTTGGCGAGCGCGGAAAGGATCACGCTGGGCAACAGCCCGGCGCGCGCCTGCGGCACATTCTCCTGCGTCGCCTGCCAGTTGGCGCGCGCGGTCGCCAGCGTCGGATCCGCTGTCAGCGAGTCGCGGTAGATCTGGAGCAGGTCCTCGGCGCGTGCGCTGGCAGCCGCGCTGATGAGCGTTGCGGCCAGCGCAGTGGCAAGCAGTCTTTTCGACATGGTTCCGGATTCCGTGCAGGTGGGAACGCGGCGCGGCGATGAGGCGCCGCGGCCTGACGAACGCTTCAAAAAACGAATCGCGGCGGCTGCGCCGCGTTGCGCAGCGGTGCGATGACCGTCTCGAACAGGTCCTCGCTGGCCACCGCGCCAGGCGCTGTCCAGCGCAGGATCCTCGCGGTCATGGCCGGTGCGTCGCCAACGATGGCAAACAGCCGTCCGCCGGGCTTCAACTGGCGAAGCCACGAATCAGGCAGCACCGGCGTCGAGCCGGTAAGAACGATCGCGTCATATTCCGCGTTGCCGTAACCTTGCGCGCCGTCGCCGATTTCGACACGGACGTTGGCGATTCCGCCGCGTTCGAGCTTGGCCTGCGCTTGGGCGGCAAGGCGTGCATGAATCTCGACACTGGTCACGTCGGCGGCCTTCGAGGCGAGCAGCGCACAGAGATAGCCGCTGCCGGTGCCGATCTCCAGGACCGACTCGTCGCGGCGGAGCTCGAGGATTTGCACCACGCGCGCTTCCATTTTTGGCGTCCACATCGACTCGCCATCGCCGAGCGGGATTTCCAGGTCGGCGAGCGCGAGCTCGCGATAAGCGCCGGCAACGTAATCTTCGCGATGCACCTTGAACAGCAGGTCGAGCACATCCTGGTCGAGCACGTCCCAGGTGCGAATCTGCTGCTCCACCATATTGAAGCGGGCGCGCTCGAAATCGAACGCGGCGCGGCTGGACCCAGGTGCGATCGTTGTGTTGGCGGCGGGCATCGATGTGTTCAGAGGATCGGAAAGAGGCGCAGCGTCGTCGGCCGGCAGCCCATACAGACGCGAAGCTCCCGGGCGTGCTCGATCAACGATTGCCGGGCCGTATTATGGCACGTCAGTCGCCCGGTGCCGGCTGCACTGCCCCGGCTGCACGGCGTGTCTCGCGGCGTGCTTTGCGCCGCTCTTCCCACCCGGCCAGGAAGGTATAGATGACCGGCACCACCACCAGCGTCAGCAGCGTTGAGGTGATGACTCCACCGATGATCGCACGCCCCATCGGCGCCTGTGTCTCGCCGCTTTCGCCTAGCCCCATCGCCAGCGGCAGCATGCCGCCGATCATCGCCGCGGTGGTCATCAGGATCGGGCGCAAGCGCACCTGGCCTGCCTGTGCCAGCGCCGCGGCGATGGTCGCGCCTTCGCGCCGCGCCCGGTTGGCGAAGTCGACCAGCAGAATGGCGTTCTTAGTCACCAGTCCCATCAGCATGATGAAACCGATGATCGAGAAAAGATTGACCGTGGTGCCGGTGAGCAGTAGTGCCAGGAACACGCCGATGAGCGAAAAGGGCAGCGAAGCCATGATCGCGATGGGCTGCGTGAAGCTCGCAAACTGCGAAGCGAGAATGAGATAGATGAAGATCACGGCCAGCCCGAGTGCAGCAAGCGCGGCCTGAAACGATTCCTGCATGTCCTTCGCCTGGCCGCCCACGTCGAAGCGGTAGCCAGCCGGCAGCGTCGTCGCCTTGATGATCTTGGCGACATCGGAGTTGACGTCGCCCGAAGGTCGCCCCTCGGCATTGGCGTACAACGCGACTCGCCGCTGCAGGTCCTGGCGCTTGATCATCTGCGGGCTGGTCGTCTCGACGATCTCCGCGACCTGGCGCAGCGGCACCATGCGCGCCGATCCATCGGCGCCGGTCCGATTGCTGGTGAGGTAAAGATTGCCCAGGTCCGAGGCGAGCTGGCGGCGGTCCTTTGGCAGCTGCACGTTGACTTCGTAGTTTTGCCCATCGGGCGCGAGCCAGTAGCTCACGGTGTCTCCGGTGAGCAGCGGCCGCACCGTGGATCCCACCTGCTGCACGGTGATGCCGAGGTCGGCGGCGGCATCGTTGTTGAGGCGGATCGACAGCGCCGGGTTGCGGTCCTTTTCCGAGATCTCGAGGTCGGCGATGCCCGGGACTTTCGCGACGTCCTCGGCGAACTTCGACACCAGCTGGGTGAGCATCTCGGGGTCGGGGCCGAGCACGTTCACCCACACCGGCCTATTGAACCCGATCGCAAGCTCGATGCCCGGGATCGGCTTGAGGGTGTTGCGGATCGCGCGTTCGATCTCCTTCTGCGACCGACTGCGCGCGCTGCGCTCGGACAGGCGAAGGTTGATGCGCGCGTAGTTGCGACCGTCGAAAGTGCCGATGGTGGTCATCACGAGGGCGATCTCGGGAAAGGACTTGAGCGTCCCCTCGACCTGGCGCACCTTGGAGTCGGTGTAGTCGAGGCTCGACCCCACCGGCGTATTGAGTCGCAGCGAGATGAAGCTCTGATCGACCTCCGGGACGAACTCGGTGCCTACGAGCGGAATCACCAGGAAGCTTGCCGCGAAGCTCGCCAGCGCGATCGCGATGACCTTGCCGCGATGACCTAGCGCCCACTCGAGCACCTTGCCGTAGAACACATGGATCCAATCGATGCCACGCTCCACGCGATCCATGATGCGGCCGAGCCACGGTGCGCGCGCGAACCGTGCGGTCGTGGGGTCGTTCCATACGGAAGACAGCATCGGATCGAGCGTGAAGCTCACGAACAGACTCACCAGCACCGCGACCGTCACGGTCAGGCCGAACTGGAAAAAGAAGCGGCCGATGATGCCGCTCATGAACGCGATCGGCACGAACACCGCCACGATCGCGAACGTCGTCGCCATCACCGCCAGGCCGATTTCGTCGGTGCCCTCGCGCGCAGCGGTCGCATGATCCTTGCCCATCGCGAGGTGGCGCACGATGTTCTCGCGCACGACGATCGCGTCGTCGATCAGCAGCCCGATGCACAGCGACAGCGCCATCAGCGTAAGGAAGTTGAGCGTGAAGCCGAAGGCGAACAGCGCGATGAAGGTGGCGATGACCGAGATCGGCAGCGTGAGCCCGGTGATGACCGTGCTGCGCCACGAATGCAGGAACAGAAACACGATGAGCACCGTGAGCAGCGCGCCCTCGACGATGGTTTCCTTGACGCGGTCGACGCTTCGCTTCGCCGTGTCGGCGCTCGAATAGACGATGCGCATCTCGACATCCTTGGGCAGGCGCTCGCGCAGCGAGGCGACGGCGGCGACGATGCCGTCACCGGTCTCGATGATGTTGGCGTCCTGCGTCTTCTGCACGTCGAGCGTGATCGCGCGGCCGCCGTTGATGCGCGCGATCGATTCGGCCTCCTTCTCGCCGTCGATGATGTCGGAGACCTGCGAGAGATAGACCGGCGCGCCGCCCTGCTGGGCGACGATGATGCGACCGAACTGCGCCGGCTCCTTGATCCTGCCTTCGACGCGCACGATCGAATCCTGCACGCCGTGCGTGATCCGTCCCGCAGGTACGTCCTGATTGGCGTTGCGGATCGCGGCGACCACCTGGTCGACGCCGATGCCGAACGCGGTGAGCGCATTGGGCTTGATCTGCACCAGGATCTGCCGCGACAGCCTTCCGCCGACGTCGATGCTGGCCACGCCGGGGACGTTCTCGAGACCCTTGACGATGACCTGGTCGGTGAGCGAGGTGAGCTCGCGCAGCCCGGTCGTCGTCGACAGCACCGCCAGCGACACCACCGGCTGCTGGTTCTCCTGGTCGGCGCGCTGCACCAACGGGTCCTTCACGTCGCGTGGAAACGACGGCCTGACCTGCGCGATCTTGTCGCGCACGTCCTGCATCGCCCGCGTCATGTCGGTGGCGAGACGGAACTCGGCGAACACCTGACTCTGGCCGTCGATCGAGGTCGAACGGATCGTTTTCACGCCGGCGACGGTGTTGATCGCGTACTCGATCGGCTTGGTGACGTCGGTCTCGACCACCTCGGGCGAGGCTCCCGGGTAGGAGGTCACTACGAACACGAAGGGCAGATTCACTTCGGGCATCTGCTCGACCTGCAAACGCGAGTACGAAAACAGCCCGAGCACCCCGAGGCCGACCATCACCATGGTCGCGAACACGGGGTTGCGTATCGATACGTGAGTGATCCACATGGTGGCGCTAGGTGAAGATCGACTGCGGGTCGACCGCGGGTCAGCCCGCGGGCTTGGTCGCGGACGGCGAGCGCAGGACTGCGGGGCCGCCTTCCTTGAGGTTGTCGAAGCGCGCTGCCAGGACCTGGGCGTCCGCTGGCAGCGTGCTCTTGAGCTCGACGAGCGCTGCGGCCTCGTCGCGTCGACCCAGCGTCACGCTGCGCCGCGCCAGGCGACCGGCCTCGACCGACCACACATAGGTCTGCCCGGCCTCGGTGCGGATCGCAGCCAAGGGCAGCGTCGGCACGGCCGCGCCTTCGGCTAGACGGATGCGCCCGGTGGCAAACATCCCGCCGCGCAGCGCGGCGTCCGGATTCGGGATCTGCACGAATACCAGGATCGCTCGCGTGCCCGATTCAGTCGTCGGGTTGATGCGCTCGACCGACCCTGCGAACGTCCGTGCACCGAAACCGTCGATCGAAAGCTCCACCGGCATCGCGATCCTGATCTCCGGAATGTCGTTGGCCGGAACCATCGCCTGCAGCTCCATGCGCCCCAGATCGACAATGGTGAATAGCGGCGAGTCGAAATTCACCTTCTCGCCCGGCTGGACGTGGCGCTTGGCCAGCGTCCCGGTCAGCGGCGCGATCACCACCGCGTCGCGCAAGGCGTTGCGCGCAAGCTGCACCTGGGCCTCGTAGGATTTGAGCGACCCCTGCGTCACCGACAGATTGCTCTCGGCGCTGTCGTAGGCGTTCTGCGAAATGAATCCCTGCTTGAGCAGCGCCTGGTTCTGAGTCCGGGTCTTCTCGGCGAGCGCGAGCTGTGCGCGGCTGGATTCGAGTGCGCCGCTGCGGTCGTTGAGCTTGGCCTCGAGATCGGCGGTGTCGAGGCGGGCCAGCACCTGCCCTGCCCGGACAGATTCGCCTTCGCGTACCTGCACTTGGAGAACTTCACCGGACACCTTGGCTTTCACGGTGGTCTGGTTGACCGGCTGCAGCGTGCCGGATACGGGCAGCCACCGCGCCAGCTGGCGCGGCTCGATGCGCGCGATGTCTGCAGACGTGAACTCGAGGGTCACCGGCGGGCCACCCCTGCCTTCCGCCGCCGCCTTGTTGACGACGCGAACGGCGATGCCCCCGGCCGCGCCGGCAACGACGATCGACCCCAGGATTGCGCCGAGCAGCCGGCGCCGGGTGAACCAGCCTGACATTTGCGACGACTCCCCTTCGAACGGGCATCGTGTGCCCGGACCTGACTTTGGGGCGCAAGCGGATGGTCCTGCGCCGTAATCGCGTCCATCACCCGGTTAGATGCGTCAGCGGACGCGCCCGGATTCAACCGGCCGGAAGCTTGCATTGGTGGTGGCGAGTGTGGGCGCGCCGTCCGCAGCGAACAAGCGCCGTACGACGTGTCGACGCCCGGACGCCCGGGATGACCTGTAGAGCGCCGAAGCGCCGTCCGCCCTTGTCCGGTTCGCAAATTGACAGCGGACACCGGGAACGTAATAATACTCTGTTACCCAAGCCCGTTTGCTCACATTCACGTCGCTTACGATGCTTTTCGACTCGTTCTCTGGGAGATACACCATGACGCTCAATCGCTCGCTCGGCCTGTCGCTCATCGCGGCCGCGCTGCTTTCCGCCTACGGTTGCGGAAAAGAAGAACCGAAAAAGACCGAGGCCGCGGCGCCCGCCGCCGCTCCGGCGATGCCCGAAGTAGTCGTCAAGATCGGCCACGTCGCGCCGACCACCGGTCCGCAGGCGCATCTGGGCAAGGACAACGAGAACGGCGCACGGCTGGCCATCGATGACGCCAACAGCAAGAACATCGTCATCGACGGCAAGAAGATCAAGTTCGAGCTCGACGCACAGGATGACCAGGCCGACCCGAAGCAGGGAACGATCGTCGCCCAGAAGCTGGTCGACGACAAAGTCGCCGGCGTGGTCGGCCATCTGAACTCCGGAACGTCCATCCCGGCCTCCAAGATCTATAGCGACGCGGGCATTCCGCAGGTCTCGCCGTCGGCGACCAACCCCAAGCTCACGCTGCAAGGCTTCAAGACGACTTTCCGCGTAATGGCGAATGACGTGCAGCAGGGTTCGGTCATCGGCAAGGCCGCGGTCGAGACCCTCGGCGCGAAGAAGATCGCGATCATCGACGACAAGACCGCGTACGGCGCGGGCCTCGCCGACGAGACTGAGAAGGCGGCCAAGGCCGCCGGCGCCACCATCGTTGCGCGCGAGTACACCAACGACAAGGCGACCGACTTCAAGGCGATCCTGACCAAGATCAAGGCAAAGAATCCGGACGTGATCATGTACGGCGGGATGGACGCACAGGGCGGTCCGATGGCCAAGCAGCTCAAGGAGCTGGGCATCAAGGCGAAGTTTATTTCGGGCGATGGCGTCTGCTCATCGGAGTGGCCCAAGCTCGCGGGCGGCGCGGCTGAAGGCCAGTACTGCACGCAGGCAGGACTGCCGCCGGAAAAGATGGCCAACGCCAAGGACTTCGTGACGCGCTTCACCGCGAAGTACGGTCCGATCCAGGTCTACGCGCCGTATTCCTACGACGCCACGAACACCTTGATCGAGGCGATGAAAAAGGCGAATTCGACCGACCCGGCGAAGTACCTGCCGGAACTTGCGAAGATCTCGTATGACGGCATCACCGCAAAGATCGAATTCGACGAGCATGGCGACACCAAGAACGGCGCGATCACGCTGTATCAGGTCAAGGACGGCAAGCTCGTTCCGATGGCGATGAACGTCGCCGGCAAGACTGAAAAGTTGGACGTCGCAGCCGCCCCGGCCGCAGCTCCCGCTGCGGCGCCTGCCGCACCGGCGATGGCACCTGCAGCGGCCCCCGCGACTAAAGAAACAGGCAAATAAGGGGCAGGCAAGATTTTTTAGGTTGATGCAAGCTGAAAACGGCGCCTACGGGCGCCGTTTTCTTGTCGGCCATGCACCGGCGCGCAAAAGGATTGCCGCGGGCGAGCGCGCAGTGGAGAATCACGCTCAGCGCGGTGACCGATCATCGCGCATAGGGCCCGCGTGGAAATCTTCCTTCAGCAGATCATCAATGGCCTGACGCTGGGCAGCGTGTACGCGCTGGTGGCGCTGGGCTACACGATGGTCTACGGGATCATCGGACTGATCAACTTCGCGCACGGCGAGGTGGTGATGATCGGTGCGATGGTCGCGCTGTCGGTCATCACTGCTTTGCTGGGAGCGCACCTACCGCTGCCCGTGGCGGCGATCATCGCTGCGGGACTGGTGGTGGCTATCGTGGTGTGCATGGCGATCGCGTACGGCATGGAAAAGATCGCCTACCGTCCGCTGCGCAAGGCGCCGCGGCTCGCGCCCCTGATCACCGCGATCGGCATGTCGATCATCCTGCAGAACGTCGCGCTCATGATCTGGGGCCGCAACTACCGGACCTTTCCACAGATCTTCGAGCCTACGCCGCACAATATCCTCGGCGCGTCGATGACCGACCTGCAGATGCTCATCGTCGCGCTGGCGGGGCTGTTGATGGCGGGACTGGTGTTCATCGTCCAGCGAACCAAGCTCGGGATGGCGATGCGCGCGACCGCACAGAATCCGCAGGTCGCCGGCCTCATGGGGATTGACATCAACGTCGTGATCTCCGCGGCGTTCGTGATCGGCGCCGGGCTCGCCGCCGTCGCCGGGCTGATGGTCATGACTTACTACGGCATCGCGCACTACTACATGGGATTCCTGCTCGGGCTCAAAGCCTTCACCGCGGCGGTGCTGGGCGGCATCGGCAACCTCGCCGGCGCGATGCTCGGCGGCATCTTGCTGGGCATCATCGAAGCGCTGGCCGCGGGCTACATCGGCGACGTCAGCAATATCTGCGGACTGCCGATGCTCAGCGATTCCCTCCAACAGCAATGCGTGGCGAGCGATGGGCAGGTCAGCCTGTTCGGCAGCAACTACCAGGACGTGTTCGCGTTCTTCGTCCTGATCCTGGTCCTCATTTTCAGGCCGTCGGGCTTGCTGGGCGAGCGCGTTGCCGATCGCGCATGAGCGCGCCGGGCCGTCCCAAGCGCGAATACCGCAGCGCAAAGCGCGGAGGTACTTCGATGAGCGCGCCGGGCCGTCCCAAGCGCGAATACCGCAGCGCGCAGCGCGGAGGTACTCCGATAAGCGCGCCGGGCCGCCCCAGCGCCTCAGTGCCCGATGCATAGGAGCGCGCGGCACGAAGGTATCCCAATGACGACGGCAGCGACCGGGGAGCGCGGGACGTGAGCGCAGGTCACGGGAAATCGATCCCGCCACGGGTATGGGGCGGCGTCGCGCTAGTCGCGATTGCGCTGGCGTTGCTGCCTTTCGTCGCCGCGCTCGCCGGCCAGGCATGGGTGCGCATCCTCAATTTCGCCATGATCTATATCATGCTGGCGCTTGGGCTCAACATCGTCGTCGGCTTCGCCGGGCTGCTCGACTTGGGCTATATCGCGTTCTACGCGGTGGGCGCATACGTCTACGCCATTCTTGCTTCGCCCCACTTCGGGCTGCACCTGCCCTTCTGGATCATCCTGCCGCTCGGCGCCGCCGTCGCGTGCATTTTCGGCGTGCTGCTCGGCGCGCCGACCCTGAAGCTGCGCGGCGACTACCTCGCGATCGTCACCCTGGGCTTCGGCGAGATCATTCGCATATTCCTGAACAATCTCAACGCGCCGGTCAACGTCACCAACGGGCCCCAGGGCATCAATCTGATCGATCCATTCCGCGTCGGCGACTTCTCGCTGGCGAGGACCGACAGCATCCTTGGCATCACCTTCTCCGGGCCGCAGAAGTACTACTACGTGCTGTTGCTGATGACGATCGGCGTCATCGTGATCAACTTGCGCCTGCAGAATTCGCGATTGGGCCGCGCCTGGGAAGCGATCCGCGAAGACGAGATCGCGGCCCGGGCGATGGGCATCAATACGCGCAACGTCAAGCTGCTGGCGTTCGCGATGGGCGCGTCGTTCGGCGGGATCGCCGGCGGAATATTCTCGGCGACACAGCAATTCGTGAGCCCGGAGAGCTTCGGGCTGTTCGAGTCGATCATCGTTTTGGCGATGGTCGTGCTTGGCGGCATGGGCCATATCCCCGGCGTGATCCTGGGAGCCATCTTGCTGACGCTGCTACCCGAGGTCCTGCGCTATACGATGGAACCGCTGCAGCACGCGTTGTTCGGACGCGTGATCATCGACGCGGAAACCATTCGTCTGCTCGTCTTCGGCATCGCCCTGGTCGCGATCATGCTCTATCGACCTGCGGGGCTGTGGCCGTCCGCAGTGCGCAAGCGCGAACTCGAGACCGGCACCGCCAAATGACGCCACTGAGGACCACGCCGAGCCTGCTAGTCGCCAAGGGCATCAGCAAGCGTTTCGGCGGTATTCATGCGCTATCCGATGTCGATTTCACGATCAACCGTGGCGAGATCTACGGACTGATCGGACCGAACGGTGCCGGCAAGACCTCGCTGTTCAACGTGCTCACCGGCATCTACAGCGCCGACGGCGGGACCTTCGAATTCGATGGCGAACCGCTCAACGGTTTGAAGCCGAATCAGGTCGCCGCGCGCGGCATCGCGCGCACGTTCCAGAACATCCGTCTGTTCCAGAACCTGTCGGCGTTGGAGAACGTGATGATCGGGCGGCACGTGCGCACGCACGCCGGTGTATTCGGTGCGATATTCCGCAATCGCGCGACGCTCGCCGAGGAACGCGCCATCGAGAAGCGCGCCTACGAGCTCCTCGACTACGTCGGCGTCGCCAAACACGCCAACAGCCTGGCGCGCCATCTCGCCTACGGCGACCAGCGCCGGCTCGAAATTGCGCGCGCAATGGCTACCGATCCCAAGCTGCTGGCGCTCGACGAGCCCGCCGCCGGCATGAACGCGACCGAGACGCAGGACCTGAAGCGCCTGCTCGAGGACATCCGCCGGGACGGCACGACGATCCTTCTGATCGAGCACGACATGAAGCTGGTGATGAGTATCTGCGACCGTGTGCTGGTGCTCGACTACGGAAAAAAAATCGCCGAAGGCAGCGCGTCCGACGTGCAGCGCGACCCCAAGGTCATCGCGGCGTACCTCGGCGGCGAGGTGACCTTGAACCTCAGGCGGGCATGAGCGCGCCGGACCGCCCCAAGCGCCTCATTGTCCAATGCGCCGAAGCGCGCAGCGCGAAGGTACGCCAATGGCGATGACGCAGGCCGCGCCGCTGCTAAGGCTCTCCAGACTGCAGGTCGCGTACGGCGGCATCCAGGCGGTCAAGGGCATCGATCTCGAGGTTGCCGAAGGCGAGCTGGTCTGCCTGATCGGCGCCAATGGCGCCGGCAAGACGACCACGCTCAAGGGCATTACCGGGTTGCAGCCGGTCAAGGGAGGGTCGGTCCTCTATGCGGGCGAAGACATCACTGGACGGCCCGCCTTCGAGCTGGTGCGCAAGGGCCTGTCGATGGTGCCCGAAGGCCGGGGCGTGTTTGGCGCGCTCACCATCGACGAGAATCTCGCCATGGGCGCGTACACGCGCTCCGACAAGGACGAGATCGACCGCGACGTCGAGCGCGTGTTCACCTTGTTTCCTCGCCTGCAGGAACGGCGCAAGCAGACCGCTGGCACGCTCTCAGGAGGGGAGCAGCAGATGCTCGCGATGGGTCGCGCCATGCTCGCGCGCCCGCGCCTGCTGCTGCTCGACGAGCCCTCGATGGGGCTGGCGCCGCTGATGGTGCAGAAGGTGTTCGAAACAGTGATCGAGATCGCCAAGGAGGGCGTCACCATCCTGCTCATCGAGCAAAACGCCAAGCTCGCGCTCGAGGTCAGCGACCGCGGTTACGTGATGGAAAGCGGCGAGATCACGCTGTCGGGCAACGCCAAGGAATTACTGTCGGATCCGAAGGTGCGCGCCGCGTATCTGGGCGAGACCGCATAGCGCGGCGGGCAAGGCAGCGCATGGACCCCGCGCCCGAGGAGACCGCGAACGACGCGCAGGTTCCCCGCGCGGTCCCCATCGCGCACGCGTTTGCTTGGTACGAGCAGGCGATGCGCCTGTTCAAGCGTGCGCCGTTCACCTGGTGCGCGCTGGGCTTCATCACGGTCGCGGCCGAGCTTGGCCTTCAGTTCGTGCCCGGCGTCGGGGTCGTGATCGCCAAGATCGTGGTGCCGGTGATCGAGTGCGGAATGATCATCGGCGCGGTCGCGGTGGATCGCGGCGCGCCGCTGCAGATGCGCATGGCGATCGCCGCGTTCGGCGCCGCGCCAGGCGCGATCGCGGCGATCGTAGTGGCCGCGCTGTTGGTTTTCGGCGCGGAAGCGATCACCGCATACGGCATCGCCGGCGTCAACCTGCTCGATGCCGGTGGCGACGACCCGGCGCTCGACGGCACCCAGCTGACCACCATCTTCGCGGTCGGGACGCTGGTCTCGCTGCCGCTCTCCTTCGTGCCTTTCGCGGCGCTGCTCGACAACGCATCGTTCGCCCGTGCCTTCGCGACGAGCGCGCGCGGATTCATGCTTAACGTGATGCCGATGCTCGTGTTCGGCGCGATGGCGCTGGTGCTGGTGCTGGTCGGCCTACTGAGCTTCGGCATCGGATTGATCGCGATTTTTCCGCTGCTCACCGCGGCGAGCTACGCGGCGTGGAAGGATATCTGGGCGGTCACCGATCACGGCGTGCCCGCGGCTCCCTAGACCGTCGCAACGACGTCGAAGTCGTCGAAATTGCCCGAGGTGTCGTGGACGGCCTCGATCTCGACCGAACTCACCCGCGCCGACGGCGGACCGCGGCGCGCCCACGCCACCAGCGCGTCGACCGCGTCCGCGTCGCCGGCGAGCATCGCCTCGACGCTGCCGTCGCGGCGGTTGCGCACCCAACCGCGGATGCCACGCGAACGCGCTTCGTCGGCGAGCGCATAGCGAAAGCCGACGCCCTGCACGCGCCCCGACACGACGATGCGCCGCACGACAACGCTCACGGCCGGGTGAATCGCGAGTTCCCGCGCCGGCGGTCGAGCAACAGCAAGCCCAGCATCGTCTTGGCATCGGTGATCCGCCCGGCGTCGAGCCAGCGCAGCGCCTCGTCGAGGCTGGCGCAGAACGTCTCGATGAATTCGCCGTGGTCGAGCTTGGCGCCGACGTGGGCCAGTTCTTCGGCCAGGTAGAAGTCGATCTGCTCGGTCGAGTAGCTGATGACCGGATGCATCGTCGCGAGGTGCGACCAGCGCGCGGCGACATAGCCCGTTTCCTCGGTGAGCTCCCGCATCGCCGCCGCGAGCCGGTCCTCGCCCGCATCGACCTTGCCGGCGGGGAATTCGATGAATACGCGATCGAGTGGGTAGCGGTACTGTCGCTCGAGCAGCAGCGTTCCGTCCGCGAGCCGCGCAATGATCATCACCGCGCCGGGATGCACGATGAATTCGCGCGTGGCCTCGGCGCCGTCCGGAAGGCGCACGGTGTCGCGGCGCACATGCAGCAGGCGGCCGTCGAAGACGTCCTCGGATCGCAGTCTGGTTTCAACCAGATGGCTGTCGTCGTCAGGCTCGCTCATGGCATGTTGTTGCGCTGCGCGCTTCGGATCATGGGACTGCATGAGGTGTGGGCCGGCCCATCGCGCTCACGCGAGCCAATCCTTGGCGACGAGGAAATCGGTGTAGAGCCGCGCCTCCGGGGTGCCGGGGGCGGGCCGCCAATCGTAGCGCCACTGCACGCGCGGCGGCAGCGACATCAGGATCGCCTCGGTGCGTCCGTTGGACTGCAGCCCGAACAGCGTTCCGCGATCGTAGACCAGATTGAATTCGACGTAGCGGCCGCGGCGGTAGGCCTGGAAGTCGCGCTCGCGATCGCCGTAGGGATGATCGCGCCGACGCACCACGATCGGTTCATACGCGGGCAGAAATGCGTCGCCGACGCTGCGCGCGAGCGCGAAGCAGTCTTCGAAGCTGCGATCGCACAGATCGTCGAAAAAGATGCCGCCGACGCCGCGCGGCTCGTTGCGGTGCCTGAGAAAGAAATACTCGTCGCACCAGCGCTTGAAACGCGCGTGGTAATCGGAACCGAATGGCGAAAGCGCATCGCGGCACGCGCGGTGAAAGTGCACGGCATCCTCGTCGAAGCCGTAGTACGGCGTCAAGTCCATGCCGCCGCCGAACCACCAGACCGGCGCGACGCCTTCGCCGACCGCGACGAACAGGCGCACGTTCATGTGCACCGTGGGCAGGTACGGATTGCGCGGATGCAGCACCAGCGACACGCCCATCACCTCGAAGCCGCGCCCAGACAGTTGCGGCCGGCTGGCGCTTGCCGACGGCGGAAGGCGGTCGCCGCACACATGCGAGAAATTGACACCAGCACGTTCGAAGACGCCGCCCTCCTCGAGCACGCGGCTTTCGCCTCCGCCGCCTTCCGGGCGTGTCCACCGCTCCTGCCGGAATCGGGTCCCATCAATGGATTCCAGACGCGCGACGATGCGCGACTGCAGCCCGATGAAATACGCGAGCGTGGCGGAAAGGTCCACGAAGCGCAGCTCAGCTCTTGCGCGGAGTCAGCGCGCGAGCGCCGATGTCGCTACGATACTGCATGCCGTCGAAGCGGATGCACGCCACCCCGTCGTAGGCTTCGCGCTGCGCCTGGCGCACCGTCTCTCCGAGCGCGGTGACGCACAGCACGCGTCCGCCGCGGGTGACGACCACGTCGCCCTCCAAAGCCGTCGCCGCGTGGAACACTTTGCACTCGGGCACCACGGTGTCTAGGCCATGGATGGGATCGCCTTGGCGTGGCTCTCCGGGGTAGCCGGCCGCCGCGAGCACGACCCCGAGCGCCGCACGCCGGTCCCATTCGGCGAGATCGAGATCAAGCGTCCCGTCCACCGCGTGCTGCAGAAGATCCAGCAGGTCGGATTTGAGCCGCATCAGGATCGGCTGCGTTTCCGGGTCGCCCAGTCGGCAGTTGAATTCCAGCGTGCGCGGGTTACCGTCAGCGTCGATCATCACCCCCGCGTAGAGGAATCCGCCATAGGGAACACCATCGGCGGACATGCCGTTCACTGCCGGCACGATGATCTCGCGCATGATGCGCGCGTGCACCGCGGGCGTGACCGCGGGTGCGGGCGAGTACGCACCCATGCCGCCGGTGTTCGGACCCTGATCGCCGTCTTGCAGACGCTTGTGATCCTGCGACGACGCGAGGGGGAGGACATTCCTGCCATCGACCATAACGATGAAGCTCGCTTCCTCGCCGACGAGACATTCCTCGATCACCACGCGCGCGCCGGCGTCGCCGAGACGGTTGCCGATGAGCATCTCGTCAATGGCGGCGTGCGCTTCTGCCTCCGTCGCCGCGACGACGACGCCTTTGCCGGCGGCGAGTCCATCGGCCTTGATCACGATCGGCGCACCACGCGCGCGCACGTAGTCGTGCGCAGCGACGGCGTCTGTAAAGCTCTGATACTGGGCGGTGGGAATGCCGTGGCGCGCCATGAACGCCTTCGCGAAATCCTTGGAACTCTCCAGTCGCGCGGCGGCTTGCGTCGGGCCGAAGATCCTGAGGCCGGCATTGCGAAAGGCGTCGACTACGCCGGCCGCGAGCGGCGCCTCGGGTCCTACCACCGTGAGCGCGACGCGCTCTGCCAGCGCGAATGCAACCAGTTCTGGAATCGACGTCCGCGCCACGTTGGTGAGTTCGGGCTCGAGTGCGGTGCCCGCATTGCCGGGCGCGACATAGACCTTGCTTACGCGAGGCGACTGCGCGATTTTCCACGCCATCGCGTGCTCGCGTCCGCCGCCGCCGATCACCAGGACATTCAATGCGTCACTTTCCGTCGAACCCGACACTGGCGAAAAAATACAATACGCTGCCGTGGTTCACGCCGCCGTTCAAGGTCGGGATGAAGGCCGAGAGCAGCGTGAACTTCTGGTAGCGCAATCCCAGCATCGGCAGGACCGCCGGCACCGGGATGCCGTTGGCGATATCGGGACGCTGGAGAATGAAGGCGGAGAACCCGAGGCCGGGCTGCACGCTGTCGCGATCGCGCCAGTACGTCATCCAGGAATAGCCGACGTTGAATTGAGCGTCCTTGTGCGAGTCCTCGAAGACGAGGAAAAAGACCGAGTCGGTATCGCCGTTGGGCCGCTCCACCGTGCGCGCCCATCCTCCACCCCATGCCTGAGAATTCTCCTGCGCGCGGCGCTCGGCGGTCCAAGTCCACGGCAGATGCCACGCATAACCCGAGAGAAGCAACTGGTCGTCGCCACGCTTGTAGGTGTCGACGACGGTTCGGCAGCTCGCCTCAACCCATTCCCACATGTCGGCACAGGCCGCGGACGCGATTGCGACATGACCCAGCAGAAACAGCGCAAGTGCCAGTCGCTTCAATGGTGCTCTCGTGATGAGGTGAAATTGCTCATGTGGCTAGTGACGAAAGTGTCGGATCCCGCTGAACACCATGGCGATGCCGCGCTCGTCAGCCGCGGCGATGACCTCGGCGTCGCGCATGCTGCCGCCCGGCTGAATCACCGCCACCGCCCCGTGCTCCGCGACCACGTCGAGTCCATCGCGAAAAGGGAAAAAAGCGTCGGAAGCGACCACCGACCCTGCAAGGTCGAGTCCCGCGTTCGCCGCCTTGAGTGCAGCGATGCGTGTCGAATCGACCCTGCTCATCTGGCCGGCGCCTATGCCCAGCGTATGCAGTCTTGCGCAATAGACGATCGCGTTGGACTTGACGAAGCGCGCCACACGCCACGCAAAAAGAAGGTCCGTGAGCTGATCGGGCGTCGGTGCGCGGCGGGTTACGGTCTTGAGCGAGCCGGCGTCGATCGAGTCGGTGTCGGGCGTCTGGATGAGCATGCCGCCCCCGACACGCTTGAACTCCCACGCATTGGAGCCGTCGGCGAGCTCGATCGCGAGCACCCGTACGTTGACCTTCCTGGCGATCGCGGCGAGCGCGTCCGCCGTGTACGACGGCGCGATCAGCACTTCCAAGAACTGCGCGCTCACCGCCTCGAGCGTCGCGGCGTCGACTTCGCGGTTGAACGCGATGATGCCGCCGAACGCCGACGTCGGGTCGGTCGCGAACGCGCTGCGATAGGCTTCGAGCGTCGTCGGCGCGCAGGCGACGCCGCAGGGATTCGCGTGCTTGACGATGACGCACGCACACCCGCTGAATCCGCGCACGCATTCCCACGCCGCGTCGGCGTCGGCGACGTTGTTGTACGACAACTCCTTGCCCTGGAGTTGACGCGCAGTGGCGATGCTTCCAGGCGCGGGGCGCTCGTCGCGATAGAACGCCGCGCGCTGGTGGGGATTCTCGCCGTAGCGCATGTCCTGGATCTTGCTGCCCTGCCAGTTGAAGCGATCGGGAAGCGCCTTTTCGGCGCCTGCGCTGTCGCGGGCACCTAGGTAGGTGCTGATGGCTGCGTCGTACGCCGCGGTGTGTGAAAACGCCTTTTCGGCCAGCGCGAAGCGCGTCGAGTGACCGAGCGTGCCGCCCGACGACTCGAGCTCGGCGAGAAGCGCCGGGTAATCGGCCGGGTCCACGACGACGCCGACATGGGCATGGTTTTTCGCCGCCGAGCGGATCATCGCAGGGCCGCCGATATCGATGTTCTCGATCGCATCGTCGAAGGTGCAATCGGCGCGCGCGACGGTCTCGCGGAAGGGATACAGGTTGACGACGACTAGGTCGATCGTCGGAATGCCGTGCCGATCCAGCGCCTCGACATGACCTGGAAGGTCTCGCCTGGCAAGGATGCCTCCGTGAACCTTCGGGTGCAGCGTCTTCACGCGCCCGTCGAGCATTTCAGGGAAGCCGGTGTACGACGCGATCTCGGTGACCGGAAGCCCTGCCTGTGCGAGCGCCTTCGCTGTGCCGCCTGTAGACAGCAGTCCGAAGCCGAGCGCGGCGAGCCCGCGCGCGAATTCTACAAGCCCGCTCTTGTCGGAGACCGAAAGCAACGCCTGACGGACGGACGCGGGCATGGGCTAGAAGTCACGCGGGTCAACGCGGGCCGAGCTGTGATTCGATGCCCGGCATGGCGCGCCGGAGTGTCTGTCCATCCGCACCGGACGGGACTCTAGCGAATGCCGTACTTGGATAGCTTGGTGCGCAAGGTATTTCGGTTGAGGCCGAGCATGTCCGCGGCACAGCTTTGATTGCCGCCGGCGCGGTGCATGACCGTGGTGATCAGCGATCGCTCGACATTGGCGATCACCATGTCGTAGATTCCGTGCGGCTGCTCGCCGTCGAGCTTGCGGAAATACTCGTCGAGCGATTTCTCGACGCTGCGGCAGATGTCGTTGCTGCCGTTCATCCGTGTCGTTCTTTTCACGCTGCGAGGGCCTCCTCTACCCACGAAGCCGATGCTTCCGATTCGACAACGCGGGTCGGCGCGTAAGTCAACCGTTCGCCGCGCTCGCACAGGTCGTCGAAGAATCGGTTGACCGCCGCGATCTGCGCCGCGATGTCTTCAAGTTGATTGATTTCGTGCCGAAACGCCGCGCCGCCCGCAAGGCTGGTCGAATACCAGCCGAGGTGCTTGCGCGCCGTGCGCACGCCCACTGCTTCGCCATACAGCGAATAATGATCCTGGAGATGCTCGAGGATGACCGCGCGGATCTCGGCAACGGTCGGTGACGGCAGATGCACGCCCTCGTCAAGGAAATGACGGATCTCGCGGAAGATCCACGGCCGGCCTTGCGCCGCACGGCCGATCATGACGGCGTCGGCACCGGTCCACCGCAGAACGTCGCGCGCCTTTTCCGGCGTATCGATATCTCCGTTCGCGGCGACCGGCACGCGCACCGCCTGCTTCACCGCGCGAATGGTCTCGTATTCGGCGGAGCCTTGGAAGGCGCACTCGCGCGTGCGCCCGTGCACCGACAGAGCAGCGATACCCGCGCTTTCCGCGATCCTTGCCACCCGCACGGCGTTGCGGTTGCTGCGATTCCAGCCGGTGCGGATCTTGAGCGTCACCGGAACCGCGACCGCGGCGACCACTGCCTCGAGGATGGCTGCGACGAGCGGCTCGTTCTGAAGCAGCGCCGAGCCGGCCGCCACGTTGCAGACCTTTTTCGCGGGACAGCCCATGTTGATGTCGATGATCTGCGCACCCCGATCGACGTTGAAGCGCGCCGCGTCCGCCATGTTCGCCGGATCGGCGCCCGCGATCTGCACCACGATGGGATTGGATTCACCCCGATGGTCGGTACGGCGAATCGACTTCGCCGTGCCGCGCAGGCGCGGATCGGACGCGACCATCTCCGACACCGCTAGGCCCGCCCCCAGCCGCTTGCAAAGCTGCCGGAACGGACGATCGGTGACGCCGGCCATCGGAGCGACGACCAGATTGTTTTCGATGTGATGGTTGCCGATGTACACAACGGAATTTGCAGCGCGGAGGGAGCGGATTATACCGAGTTTGTCGGCGTGGTGTCAGCGCGTTCGTCGGTTTTGTCGAACGACGCACGCGCCGTTGAAAAAAAACGACAACGCAATTTTCGCGCCGCATGATTGGCACGCACCGATGCACGAAACCGCCGCGCAGTCCAATGTACGCGACCGCTCACTGGCGAAATTCGCTTCGACGCGCTAGCGCAATCCAAACAACATTGCGCGCGTGAATGATCTCTTCAGTGGAGGAATCGCGTCGAGCATAGTGAGCGCCAACCCGCGCGGCCAGCGCAGCAGCGCGACATCGTTCCCGAATGCGCCTAGCAATCCGTGCGTGAAAGCGATGCCGGCCCAGCGATCTGGACGGCGGCGGCGCTGGAAGCGCGCGGTGCGATCGTGCGCCCCGATCTGATCGGACGGTGTCACAAGCAACTCCTGCGCCAACTCCCATGCATCGCGCACGCCGAGATTGAATCCCTGTCCTGCGACCGGATGCAGCGCTTGCGCGGCGTTGCCTATCAGCAGCGTGCGCCGCGACGCGAGCGCGCTCGCCACGTCAAGCCTCAACGGGAACGTACGCCGTGCTTCGACCCGTTCCAACGGGCACACACGCGATCCGAAACGCTGTTGCAGCTGCGCGAGAAATTCCGCGTCGGGCGACGCGACGAGCGCGGGCGCCGTTTCCGGAGCTGTCGTCCACACCAATCCGTAGTGATCGCCTTCAGGCAACAGCGCCATTGGTCCCTCGGGCGTGAAGCGCTCGTAGGCGACGCCTGCGTGCGGATCGCGCGGCCATACTCTCGCGACCAGCGCCACCTGGCCGTAGTCGTGATGATGGCGGCGAATCCCTTCCACGACGTCGCTGCCGCCGTCGGCGGCAACTGCGAGCCGCCCCGTCCATTCCGAAATCGCGCCGTCACGCCGGCCCGACACGCACGCATAGGCGGGCGTCGATACGATGCGTTCGACCAGGAATTCGTGCTGCACCTGGGCGCCCGCGCGCACAAGCGCGCGGTCGAGCGTCGTCTGCAATGCATGATAGCTGACGACGTAGCCAAGCGCAGGCACACCCTGCTCGCCCGCGTCCAGCTGCGCGCTCCCGAAGCCTCCGCGCTGCGATATGTCGATGCGCGTGATCGGCGTCACCGCGCCGGTCTGCGCCGAGAGCTCGCTCCACACGCCCAGCCGCTCGTAGACCAGGCGCGAACCGTGCGACAACGCCAGCGAACGATCTCCGCGTGCGACCGTCCCCTGCTTGCGCGCGTCGAGCGCGACGACGTCGACGTCGCCGCCGGCGCTCGACAGCGCCAGGGCCAATGTAGAGCCGACCGGCCCCGCGCCGGCGATCACTACGTCGTGAAGCATGGAATTTCGGCCGCGGCGCGAGTCCTGCTGGCCTTCAGCGCGCGCAAGCCGCTTCGACGTCGGCGACGGTCTTGGGAGTCGCCCCAGTCAGGTTGTCGTTGCCGTCGGTGGTGACCAGCACGTCGTCCTCGATGCGGACACCGATGTCCCAGAACGTCTCCGGAACGCTGTCGCCGGGCCGGATGTAGCAGCCGGGCTCGACAGTGAGCATCATGCCGGGCTCGAGCACGCGCGATTCGCCGTTGATGCGATAGAGTCCCACGTCGTGCACGTCGAGCCCGAGCCAGTGGCCGGCACGATGCATATAGAACTGCTTGTAGGTGCCGGACTCCAGCACGCCGTCGAGTGAGCCCTCGCACAGCCCGAGGTCGATCAGGCCCTGCGCGAGCACGCGCTCGGCGACCTCGTGGTAGTCGCGGAAAGCACGCCCTGGCTTGACCGCGTCGATGCAGGCGAGCTGCGCCTGTAGCACAAGCTCGTAAACGGCACGCTGCGGGCCGCTGAACTTGCCGCCCACCGGATAGGTGCGGGTGATGTCCGAGGCGTAGCCATCGAATTCGCAACCGGCGTCGATGAGCATCAGGTCGGAGGGCTGGGTCTGCCGGTTGTTGTCGCGATAATGAAGCACGCAGGCGTTCGGTCCCGACGCCACGATCGACGGATACGCCACCGCCTGTGCGCCCGAGCGCAGGAATTCATGCGCGAGCTCGGCTTCGACCTGGTATTCGAACCATCCCGGGCGCGTGCGTTCCATCGCGCGCCGGTGCGCGCGTCCCGAGATCTCGGCGGCGCGACGCAGGTTGGAAAGCTCGTGCTCATCCTTGTACAGGCGCATCGCGGCCAGCGGCGCGCGCACGTCCACGATCGTTTCCGGCGCCGCGATGCCTGTGCGCACGCGCTGACGCACGTCGTTGAGCGTGCGCGTGATCGACTCGTCCCAGCGCGCATATAGCCCTACCGGCGTGTACACGGCGCGCTGATCGCCGGTGAGCTCGGACAGTTTACCCGGCAGCTCGTCGATGGAATACGCCTCGTCAAAGCCGAAGATCTCGCGCGCCGCGTCGGGACCGTAGCGAAAGCCATCCCAGATCTCGCGCTCGACGTTCTTGTCGCGGCAGAACAGGATCTGGCGCGATTCGCCGTCGGCGGCGCCTGCCGTGAGAACGACCACCGCTTCCGGCTCGGCGAATCCGCTGAGGTAATAGAAGTTGCTGTCGGGGCGATAGGGGTAATGCGTGTCCGCATTGCGTATCGCTTCCGGTGCGGTGGGAATGGCGGCGATGCCACCGCCGGTCTGGCGACGCATTTCCGCGATCAGGCGCGAGCGGCGAGCACGATGGTGCTGATGGTTGTAGTTCATCGCGGGAATATCGGGCGGGAGGTCCGGGTCGACGCATTATAAGCGAGAGGCGGCACCGGCTCTTGCGGTAACATTGCCCGCGTGACGTCGCCGCTGAACGAGACCGCCGACGCGCTGCCCGCAGGGATTCGCGAGGCCAAGCGCACGCTACGCGAGCGAGTGTTGTCGGAGAGAGACGAGCTTTCCGCCGATGCGCATCGACAGGCGAGTCTTGCGATCGCGACGGCGATCGCCGCCCGCGCCGATTTCCGCGCAGCGAACAGGGTTCTGCTGACGCTTCCTTTCGGCAGCGAATGGGACACCCTGACGCTGGTCGATGCCGCGCTTCAAGCCGGCAAGGCGGTCGCGTTGCCGCGCGTCAACGAACGCGAGCGCATGCTCGAGTTCTGCGCCGTGAGCGACGTTGCGAGCGAGGTGGCGGCCGGCTATCGCGGCATTATGGAGCCGCAGCAGCGGTGCCAGCGACTCGCCGTTTCCGCGATCGACTGGGTGCTGGTACCCGGCGTGGCGTTCGATGCCGCATGCCGCAGGCTGGGCTACGGCGGAGGCTATTACGACCGCATGATGATGACGCTCGCCCCAGGGCGCGCACGCGTCGCCGGCGCGTTCGAGTTGCAGATCGTCGATCAGGTACCCGCGGCGGCGCATGACCTCACGGTCGACGCGGTCGTCACCGAACGGCGCACTCTGGCCCCTGCCCAGTGAGCGAAAGCCAGCGGTCGGCGCGCCGCCCGACGCGCGAGCGCTGCGCCGCAAGATCATGAGCAAGCGCTCCAATGCGCTGGTCGCACTCGGTGTCACGCTGGCGATCCAGGCCTTCACCTCGCTCGCGGCGACCGCCGCGTCGGTGCTCGCCTCCGAGATCGGACGCGATGCCGGACTCAATCCGGCGCTGATCGGCGTGTTCGTCGGCACGCTCTACGTCGGGGCGATGTTCGCGAGCCTGGCGTCGGGCGGGTTTATCGAGCGCTACGGTGCAATACGCATCTCGCAGACGTGCACAGTGGTGTGTGCGATCGGGCTCGCGCTGGTTGCAGGTCCAACGTGGGCGTTGATCATCGCCCCGCTGGTCATCGGCGTGGGTTATGGGCCGATCACCCCCGCGTCATCGCACCTGCTCTCGCGCACCGCTTCACCCAGGACGATGGCGCTGACTTTTTCGATCAAGCAGACGGGGGTGCCGCTGGGCGCGGCGCTCGCCGGGGCGATGCTGCCGGTCATCACGTTGCACTATGGATGGCGCGCGGCGATCGGTGCGACCGCGTTCGCCGGCGTGCTCATCGCGATCGCCGCGCAGCCCTCGCGCGCCGCACTGGACGTGGGCATGATCCGCGAGCATCGGGTATCGCTCGAACGCTTGTTCTCGCCGCTCAGGGTGGTCGCGCGCAGCAGCGCGCTCGTGGAGCTCACCGGCATCGGATTTGTCTATGCCGCCACGCAGGTTTCCCTGCTGAGCTTCCTCGTCGTCTATATGAACCACGAAGTCGGACAGACGCTGGTGAGCGCCGGCCTCGCGCTCGCGGTGGCGACGCTGGGTGGCGTGGTCGGACGGGTGAGCTGGGGCGTGATCGCCGACCGCTGGATCGCGCCGCGGCGCATGCTCGGCGTGCTCGGCGTGGTCGCCGGCACCTGCGCGATCCTTGTCGCAAGCTTCGACGCTGCGTGGCCCACGCCGGTGCGGATGCTGATCTGCGCGCTGTTCGGCATGACGGCGATCGGGTGGAACGGAGTTCAGCTCTCAGAAGTCGCGCGCCAGTCGCCGCGCGGCCAAGCCGGCGCCGTCACCGGTGCTTCGGGATTCATCACGTTCTCCGGCGTGGTCGTCGGACCGCCGCTGTTCTCGCTGCTGGCCTCGCTGACCGGCAGCTATGCCGCCGGCTTCGCTGCGATCGGCGCGATCTGCCTCGGATCCGGCATCTGGCTGCTGCGCCGATCGCGTGTCCGAACCCCTGCCCGCGGGTCTTGAATACGTTTGAACGGCGGCATCGTCGCGTGGTATCGTCAAACATAAACGGAATCGCCGACGTGCCGCCCACCGCGCACGCCCCGGCCGACCCGACGCCCACAATCCGCAACGGTCCTCGCACGTCCCGCCGCCTTTCCGCCGTTGCTGCCAGGAGTAAGCCATGGACATGAAACCCGATGTCGATCCGCAGGAAACCCGCGAATGGATCGAAGCCATCGATGGCGTCCTCGAGCACGAAGGCCCGGAGCGCGCGCATTTCCTGATCGAGCAGATCATCGATGCGTCGCGGCGGCGCGGCGCGCACGTGCCGTTTTCTGCGAACACCGCGTACATCAACACGATTCCGGTCGACAAGCAGCCAAAGATGCCCGGCGACCAGACCATCGAGGAAAAGATCCGCAACTACGCGCGCTGGAACGCCATGGCGATGGTGGTGCGGGCCAACAAGGACACCAACGTCGGCGGCCACATCGCCAGCTACGCGTCGGCGGCGACGCTCTACGACGTCGGCTTCAACCACTTCTGGCATGCGCCTTCGGACGCGCATGGCGGCGACCTCGTGTTCGTACAGGGCCATTCCGCCCCCGGCGTGTACGCGCGCGCGTTCATGCTCGGACGCTTGACCGCCGAGCAGATGGACAACTTCCGCCAGGAAGTCGACGGCAAGGGAATCTCCTCGTACCCGCATCCGTGGCTCATGCCGGATTTCTGGCAATTCCCGACGGTATCGATGGGACTGGGTGCGCTGATGGCGATCTACCAGGCGCGGTTCATGAAGTACCTTCAGGACCGCGGGCTGGCGAAGACCGAAGGGCGCAAGGTATGGTGCTTCTGCGGCGACGGCGAGATGGACGAGCCCGAGTCGATGGGCGCCATCGGCATGGCCGCGCGCGAAAAATGCGACAACCTGATTTTCGTCATCAACTGCAACCTCCAGCGGCTCGACGGCCCGGTGCGCGGCAACGGCAAGATCATTCAGGAGCTCGAGGCCGATTTTCGCGGCGCTGGCTGGAATGTCATCAAGGTGGTCTGGGGCACGCGCTGGGATGCGCTGTTCGCCCGCGACAAAAAAGGCATCCTCATGCGGCGCATGATGGAGTGCGTCGACGGCGAGTACCAGACCTTCAAGTCCAAGGACGGCGCGTACGTTCGCGAATATTTTTTCAACACGCCGGAACTCAAGGCGCTGGTCGCGGACTGGTCGGACGAGGAGATCTGGAACCTGAACCGCGGCGGACACGATCCGCACAAGGTCTACGCCGCGTTCCGCTCGGCGGTGGAGCACAAGGACCAGCCGACCGTGATCCTGGCCAAGACCATCAAGGGCTTCGGCATGGGCGAGTCGGGCGAGGCGCAGAACATCACCCATCAGCAGAAAAAAATGTCGGTGGATTCGATCCGCCATTTTCGCGATCGATTCGCGATTCCCGTGCCCGACGACCAACTCGAGGACGTGCCGCTGGTGACCTTCCCCGAAGGCTCGGCCGAGCTCGAGTACATGCGCTCGCACCGGATGGCACTGGGCGGCTATTTGCCGGCGCGCCGGCGCAAGGCGCAGGCGCTGGCGACGCCGCCGCTGTCGACCTTCGATCGATTCCTCAAGAGCACCGAGGACCGCGAGATCTCGACGACCATGGCGTTCGTTCAGATCCTGCAGACATTGATCCGCGACAAGACCCTCGGGCGCCACATCGTGCCCATCGTCCCCGACGAGTCGCGCACCTTCGGCATGGAAGGCATGTTCCGCCAGCTCGGCATCTGGAACCAGCTCGGCCAGCTCTATACGCCGCAGGACGCCGACCAGCTCATGTTCTACAAGGAAACCAAGGACGGCCAGATCCTGCAGGAGGGCATCAACGAAGCCGGCGCGATGTGCGACTGGATCGCGGCGGCGACGTCGTATTCGACGCACGGCGTGCCGATGATTCCGTTCTACATCTTCTATTCGATGTTCGGCTTTCAGCGCATCGGCGATCTCGCGTGGGCCGCCGGCGACATGCGCTCGCGCGGCTTCCTTCTGGGCGGCACCGCCGGGCGCACCACGCTCAACGGCGAGGGCCTGCAGCACGAGGACGGACATTCGCACCAGATCTCAGCGACGGTCCCCAACTGCATCTCGTACGACCCCACCTTCGGCTACGAGGTCGCGGTGATCGTCCAGGACGGCCTGCGCCGGATGGTTGCCGAGCAGGAAGACGTCTATTACTACCTGACAGTGATGAACGAGAACTACACGCAGCCGGCGATGCCGCAGGGCGCCGCGCCGGACATTCTCAAAGGCATGTACCTGCTGCAGCCGGGGGCGGAAAAGGGCAAGAGCAAGGCTCCGCGCGTGCAGCTGCTGGGCTCAGGCGTAATCCTGCGCGAGTCGCTCGCAGCCGCCGAGATGCTGCGCAAGGAATGGGGTATCGAATCCGACGTGTGGGGCTGCCCGTCGTTCGTCGAGCTGGCGCGCGACGGCAATGCGGCGACGCGATGGAACATGTTGAACCCGACCGACAAGCAGCGCGTGCCGCACGTTACCGCGAAGCTGGCCGATACGCAGGGGCCGGTGATCGCTTCGACCGATTATGTGCGTGCGTTCGCCGACCAGATCCGCGCCTTCGTTCCACGCCGTTACGTCGTTCTCGGCACCGACGGCTTCGGGCGATCGGACACGCGCGAAAAGCTTCGCCGTTTTTTCGAGGTCGATCGAAACTACATCACCGTAGCGGCGCTGAAAGCGCTGGCCGACGAAGGAACCTTGCCGGCGACCAAGGTTGCCGAGGCCATCGCCAAGTACGCCATCGATCCCGCGAGGCCCGCGCCATGGACCGCCTGAGCGCGCACGGAGGCATGCGATGAGCGCGATCGAGGTCAAGGTCCCGGACATCGGCGACTTCACCGACGTGCCGGTGATCGAGGTGCTGGTCAAGGCCGGCGACACGGTCAAAGCCGAGGACTCGCTGGTCACGCTCGAATCCGACAAGGCGACGATGGACGTGCCGGCGCCCGCCGCGGGCGTGGTCCAGGAGCTGCGGGTCAAGGTCGGCGACAAGCTGAGCGAAGGCAGCGTGATCCTGGTCCTGGACTCCGCCGCGACCGCGCCGGCCGCCAAGCCTGCGCCGCCCGCCTCCGCGTCGCCCGCTGCGGCCAGCCCCGCGAAGACCGCTGCGCCTGCCTCGCCCAAGGCCGCGCCATCCGCCGGGTCTACGCTGGTGGTGAAAGTGCCGGACATCGGAGACTTCAGCGACGTGCCTGTGATCGAGGTGTTCGTCAAGGTGGGCGACACGGTCAAGGCCGAGGATTCGCTGGTCACCCTCGAATCCGACAAAGCCACGATGGACGTGCCGGCGCCGGCCGCCGGTGTGGTCAGTGAAGTCCGGGTCAAGGTCGGCGACAAGGTCAGCGAAGGCACGCCGATCGTAATGCTGGAAAGCAGCGCTGCAGGCGCGAGTGCGGCCGCCCCGCCGGCATCCGCTGCAGCATCGGGGCCAGCGCCCGCCGTGCCGGCACCTGTTTCGGCCAAACCTTCCGAAGCTCCCGCGCCCGCTCGACCGAGCGCGCCGCCCGCGAGCGCGCCGATCGACTCGACCGCCTTCAAGAGCGCGCACGCGTCGCCGTCGGTGCGCGCCTTTGCGCGCGAGCTCGGCGTCGATCTCACCAGGATCAAGGGCACCGGCCTCAAGGACCGGATTCTGCTCGAGGACGTGCAGCGATTCGTCAAGGGTGTAATGACCGCGGCGCCCGCCATTGCGGCAGGCGCGACCGGAGAGGGGCTTGGATTGCTTCCGTGGCCCAAGGTCGACTTCGCGAAGTTCGGGCCGGTCGAATCCAAGCCGTTGTCGCGGATCAAGAAGATCTCCGGCGCCAACCTGCACCGCAACTGGGTGATGATCCCGCACGTCACCAATCACGACGACGCCGACATCACCGACCTGGAAGCGTTTCGTGTCCAGCTCAACAAGGAAAATGAGAAGTCGGGCCTCAAGGTGACGATGCTCGCGTTCCTGATCAAGGCATGTGTCTCGGCGCTGCGCAAGTTCCGGGAGTTCAACGCCTCGCTCGACGGCGACAATCTCGTCTACAAGCAGTACTTCCACATCGGCTTCGCCGCCGACACGCCGAACGGGCTGGTCGTGCCCGTGATCAAGAACGCCGATCAGAAGGGCATCATGGCCATCGCCAGGGAAATGGGCGAGCTGTCGGCGAAAGCGCGTGAGGGCAAGCTCGGGCCTGCCGAGATGCAGGGCGGATGCTTCTCGATTTCGAGCCTGGGCGGGATTGGCGGCACCTACTTCACGCCGATCATCAATGCGCCCGAGGTCGCCATCCTGGGTGTGTGTCGGTCGAGCACGCGACCGGTGTGGAACGGCAAGGAGTTCACGCCGCGTCTGATTCTTCCGCTATCGCTGTCGTGGGATCACCGCGTGATCGACGGCGCCTCCGCGGCGCGCTTCAACAGCTACCTGATCGCATTGCTCGCCGACATGCGGCGAGTGATGCTCTAAGGCGGTCGCGATGCCCGCGATCGAGGTCAAGGTCCCCGATATAGGTGATTTCACCGACGTCCCAGTGATCGAGGTGCTGGTGAAAGCCGGCGATCGCATCAAGGCCGAGGATTCGCTGGTCACGCTCGAATCCGACAAGGCGACCATGGACGTGCCGTCGCCAGCTGCCGGCACGGTCCAGGAAGTGCGCGCCAAGGTGGGAGACAAGCTCTCGCAGGGCAGCGTCGTGATCGTGCTCGACACTGAAGGCGCGCCCGACGCGAAGCCGTCGCCCGCACCTTCACCCACGCCGGCCGCCGCATCGCAACCTTCCGCGCGGGCTCCGGCCAAGCCTTCGCCGCCCTCCTCCTCGACAGCACCGGCCACGTCCACCGCTGCGGCGTACGGCGGCAACGTCGACGTCGAATGCGAGATGCTGGTTCTCGGCGCCGGACCCGGCGGCTACAGCGCGGCCTTTCGCAGCGCCGACCTGGGAATGAAGACCGTGCTGGTCGAGCGTTACGCGACATTGGGCGGAGTGTGCCTGAACGTAGGATGCATTCCGTCGAAGGCGTTGCTGCACGTCGCTGCGGTGATGGACGAGGCGGCGGCACTTGGCGAGCACGGCATCGCCTTCGGCGCGCCGAAGGTCGATCTCGCAAAGCTGCTTGGCTGGAAGAACAAGGTCGTCGGCAAGCTCACCGGCGGCCTCGCGGGAATGGCGAAGGCGCGAAAGGTCGAGGTGTTGCGCGGGGTCGGCACGCTTCTCGACGCGCATCATCTTGCAGTCGAACTGACCGATGGCCCGGCGCAGAATCGCACCGGCAGCAGGAAGGTCGTTCGTTTCCAAAAAGCGATCATTGCCGCCGGCTCGCAATCCGTTCGCCTGCCGTTCGTGCCGGACGATCCGCGCATCGTCGACTCGACGGGCGCGCTGCTGCTGCAGTCGGTGCCCAAGCGCATGCTCGTGGTGGGCGGCGGCATCATTGGCCTGGAAATGGGAACGGTGTATTCGACGCTGGGGAGCCGCCTCGACGTCGTGGAAATGCTCGATGGGTTGATGCAGGGCGCGGACCGGGACCTGGTCAAGGTCTGGGAAAAAATGAACAAGCCGCGCTTCGATCGGGTGATGCTCAAGACCAAGACCGTCGCCGTCGAAGCGAAAAAGGACGCCGTGTACGTGAGCTTCGAGGGCGAGCAGGCGCCCAAGGGTCCGCAGCCCTACGACATGGTGCTGCTCGCCGTTGGACGCAGTCCCAACGGCGGCAAGATCGGCGCCGAGAAGGCCGGCGTCGCCGTCACCGATCGCGGATTCATTCCGGTCGATGAGCAGATGCGCACCAATGTCGCGCACATTTTCGCGATTGGCGACATCATCGGCCAGCCGATGCTGGCGCACAAAGCAGTGCACGAAGGTCATGTGGCGGCCGAGGTCGCGGCAGGTCACAAGTCGTTTTTCGACGCGCGCGTCATCCCGTCGGTCGCATACACCGATCCCGAAATCGCCTGGGTCGGCATCACCGAGGACGAGGCCCGCGCCAAGGGCATCAAGGTGGAGAAGGGCCTGTTTCCATGGGCAGCGTCGGGACGCGCAATAGCCAATGGGCGCGACGAGGGCTTCACCAAGCTGCTGTTCGACGAGACCACGCACCGCATCGTCGGTGGCGGCATCGTCGGCACGCACGCGGGCGATCTGATCAGCGAGTTGGCACTCGCGGTAGAGATGGGCGCCGACGCCGTGGATATCGGGCGCACCATCCACCCGCATCCGACGCTGGGCGAAACCATCGGCCTCGCCGCCGAAGCGTTCGAGGGCGTGTGCACCGATCTTCCGCCCGTTCGCAAAAAACCATGACCCAGGACGAAAAGAAACAGGCCGTTGCCCGCGAAGCGCTCAAGTACGTAGTCACCGGTGCCTATGTCGGCGTGGGTAGCGGCTCAACGGCAAATTTCTTCATCGACGAGCTGGCGACGATCAAGGGCCGCATCAAGGGCGCGGTGGCCAGCTCGACGCACACCGCCGAGCGCCTGAAGGGTCACGGCATCGACGTCGTGGAGCTGGTTGACGTCGATGAACTCCCCGTCTACATCGACGGCGCCGACGAAGTCACCGAGCACGGTGCCATGATCAAGGGCGGTGGCGGTGCACTCACTCGTGAGAAAATCGTCGCTGCGGCCGCCGACAAATTCATTTGCGTCGTCGACGATTCGAAGCTGGTCGGGGTGCTGGGGGGGTTCCCGCTTCCGGTCGAGGTCATCCCGATGGCGCGCAGCATCGTCGCCCGCGAACTGATCAAGCTCGGCGGCACGCCGCAGCTGCGCGAGCACTTCGTCACCGACAACGGAAATGTCATCCTCGACGTCGAGGACCTGACGATCCTCGATCCCGCCGGGCTCGAGGGGCAGATCAATCACATCGTCGGCGTCGTCACCAATGGCCTGTTTGCGCGCCGCGGGGCGGATGTGATCCTGGTCGGCAGCGACGCGGGCGTGCGGATCCTCGACGCGCACAAGTTCTGACTCGGCAAGCCGGGCGACTTGACCCTCGTCGTTGCACCGACCCAAGGTCTCGGGGACGCGCTGTTGGTCTCGGCACACTCTTGCGGGCGTGTGGGCATTTGTGCGGCGGCGAAGATCAGCCGGCGAAGCCGCGGCGGTACAATGGCCGGGTGAACGATCTGGCCAAGCCGGACCTGAATGCGCTGACCGACGTCGCCGCCTACATGCACGGCGTCGGCGAAGCCGCGCGCGCCGCGGCGCGCATACTCGCACGCGCCGATACGTTCGCCAGAAACCAAGCGCTCCTGGCCATGGCGAACGCGGTGCGCCGCGATCAGGCCCGGCTCCTCGCCGCCAACGCCGGCGACGTCGCCGCAGCGCGCGCGGCGGGGCATGATCCCGCCTTCGTCGATCGGCTTGCGCTGGACCCGAAGTCGATCGAGGCGATGGCCGAGGGCCTCGAGCAGATCGCCGCGCTGCGCGACCCGGTCGGCGAGATCACCGGCCTTCGCTACCAGCCCAGCGGCATCCAGGTGGGCAGGATGCGCGTCCCGCTGGGCGTGATCGGCATCATCTACGAGTCGCGGCCCAACGTCACCGTCGACGCGGCGGCGCTGTGCCTCAAGTCGGGCAACGCGTGCATCCTGCGCGGCGGTTCGGAAGCCATGGCGAGCAACCAGGCGATCGCGCAATGCGTGCACGAAGGACTCGCCGCTGCCGGGCTTCCGCCGTCGGCGGTGCAAGTCGTCGCCACACCCGATCGCGCGGCGGTCGGCTATCTGGTCGCCGACGAGCGCCACGTCGACGTCATCGTTCCCCGCGGCGGCAAGGGGCTGATCGAGCGCGTTGCCCGCGAGGCGAAGGTCCCGGTGATCAAGCATCTCGACGGCGTCTGCCACGTGTACGTCGACGCACACGCGGACGCCGACATGGCCATCCGCATCGCAGACAACGCCAAGACGCAGCGCTACAGCCCGTGCAACACCATGGAAACGCTGCTCGTGCACGCCGGGATCGCTGCGCGCGTGCTGCCGCCGCTGTGCGCGATCTATCAGGCCAAGGGCGTGGAGTTGCGCGGCGACGAGCGCGCCCGCGCGCTGGTTCCGGCGATGAAGGTCGCGACCGAGGACGACTGGTCGACGGAATACCTCGCGCCGATCCTGTCGGTGCGCGTAGTCGATAGCCTCGACGCGGCGATGGAGCACATCGCCCGCTATGGTTCGCAGCACACCGACGCCATCGTCACTGAGCACCACGAAAACGCCATGCGTTTTCTGCGCGAAGTTGATTCGAGCTCGGTGCTGGTCAACGCGTCGACGCGCTTCGCCGACGGCTTCGAGTACGGCTTGGGCGCCGAGATCGGGATATCGACCAACAAGCTGCATGCGCGAGGTCCCGTCGGCCTCGAGGGTTTGACCAGCGAGAAATGGATCGTGCTCGGCAGCGGGCAGATCCGAACTTGAGTTCCTCCGCCGCGCTCGTGATACGAGCCGCCTGACGCCGTCGCACCGTCCCGATGTCGTCGTCGGTCTCGCTGTCCATCGCCACCAACACCGCGATCGCAGCCGCCAAAGGGTTCGGCTGGTTCGTGACCGCGTCGCCGACGCTGTTCGCCGAGACCATCCATTCGCTCGCCGACGTCGCCAACCAGGTTCTGCTCAAGGTCGGCGAGGTCCGCGGCACGCGCGCGCCCGACGCGATGCATCCCTTCGGCCGCGGCCAGGAAAAATTTTTCTGGGCACTGGTGTCCGCGGTCAGCGTTTTCTTCATCGGCTGCGGCATCAACATCTATCACGGAGTTCACGCGCTCGCGGCGAACCAGCCGGTCGAGCCGTTCACGCCGCTGGTGCTCGGCCTGCTCGTGTTCGCGCTGGCGATGGAGTCGTTCACCTTCGTGATCGCGCTGCGCGAGATCGGCGGCTGGAAAGGATTGCGCGAGAACCGCACCAACACGACGGTGCTCGCGGTCGTGCTCGAGGATGCGGTCGCGCTGATCGGCATCCTGCTCACGTTGGTGGTGGCGGCGGTGTCCTACGCGTACGGGCCGCGGCCGGTGTTCGACGCCACGGTCGCGATCACAGTCGGCGTAATGCTCGGCGCGATGGCGCTGTTTCTGGCGGCGCTCAATCGCAAGCTGCTCATCGATACGTCGGACCCCAACATCGATGCACTGGTCGTCGGCTTCCTCGAAAGCCGCGGCGTGCGCGCCGACGTCAACTCGGTCGTGATCGACGACGGTCACGCGGTCGTGCTGGTGCGGATGCGCGCCGGCGACAAAGCTCCTCCTGCGGCGCCCGTCCTCGATACGCGCGCGCTGGGAGAGGAGCTCAAGCGCAAACGCGCCGATGGTGGCACGGTGATCGACGAGGTCTACTGGCGAGACGCCTAGATTCCGCGGTGGCGACGCGCGCTCAGAACGAGCGCGGCATGCCGAGCACGTGCTCGGCGACGTAGGACAGGATCAGGTTGGTCGAGATCGGCGCCACCTGGTAGAGGCGCGTCTCGCGAAACTTGCGCTCGACGTCGAACTCGCACGCGAAGCCGAATCCGCCATGCGTCTGCATGCACGCGTTGGCGGCCTCCCACGACGCCTTCGCGGCCAGGAGCTTGGCCATGTTGGCTTCCGCGCCACACGGCTGCTGCCGGTCGAACAGCGAGCACGCGCGAAAGCGCATCAGGTTGGCCGCTTCGATCTCGATGTAGCTTTCGGCGATAGGAAACTGCACCGCCTGGTTCTTTCCGATCGGCCGATCGAAGACCACGCGCTCGGTCGCGTAGCGGCGCGCCTTGTCGACGAACCACCAGCCGTCGCCGATGCATTCCGCCGCGATCAGCGTGCGTTCGGCATTGAGACCGTCGAGGATGTAGCGAAAGCCCTTGCCTTCCTCGCCGATCAGATTCTCCGCGGGAATCTCGAAGTCGTCGAAGAACACCTCGTTGGTCTCGTGATTGACCATGTTGGGGATCGGACGCACGGTCATCCCACGCTGAACGCCTGCGCCGCCCCTCCTGGATGCCCGCAGGTCGACAAGGAATACGCTCATCCCGTCCGCCTTGCGCTTGACCTCGGCCAGCGGCGTGGTGCGCGCCAAGAGGATCATGAGATCGGAATGCTGCAGCCGCGACGTCCAGACCTTCTGCCCGTTGACGACGTAGCGATCGCCCTTGCGCGCCGCGGTGGTCTTGAGTCGCGTCGTGTCCGTCCCGGTGGTCGGCTCGGTTACCGCCATCGACTGCAGTCGCAGCTCGCCGCTGGCGATGCCCGGAAGGTACGCGCGCTTCTGCGTATCGGAGCCGTGGCGCAGCAGCGTACCCATGTTGTACATCTGGCCGTGGCAGGCCCCGGCGTTGCCGCCCGAGAAATTAATCTCCTCCATGATCACCGAGGCCTCGGCGAGCCCCAGCTCCGAGCCGCCGTATTCCGCGGGAATCATAGCCGCCAGCCACCCCGCGCGGGTGAGCGCACCGACGAAGGCCTCGGGATAGCCGCGCTCGGCATCGACCTTCTGCCAGTACGCGGAATCGAAGTCCTTGCACAGCGCGCGCACCGCCTCGCGCAACTCCTGATAGACATCGGCCGCCGGGATCGCGTTCATGACATGCTCCTCCCACCTCCCCGCAGTGCGACGGGTTCTAGCTCAGACTCCTGCTGCGACGGGGCGGCGCGCGCGCAACCACGCGAGCCAGATCGCCGCGCAGGTGACGATCGCGATCAAGGGCAGCGCGCCCACGTTCATCCGCTCCCACCCGGCTGCGCTCACCAGCGCGCCAGAGGAGAACGACGATACCAGCATGACGGTGAACACGATCGCGTCGTTGAGTCCCTGAGTTTTCGCCTTTTCCGCGGGAGTGTAGGTTTCGGTGAGCAAGGTCGTGCCGCCGGTGTACATGAAGTTCCAGCCCACACCCAGCAGCACCAGTGCAACCCAGAAGTGCCAGATCGCCACGCCGGACAACGACACCGCGACGCAGCACACCATGAACAGCGTACCGGCGACGATGATCTTGAGAGAGCCGAAGCGCTTGATCAGCGACCCGGTGAAAAACCCGGGCGCGTACATGCCCACCACGTGCCATTCGATCACGAACGCGGCGGCGCTGAAGGGATGTCCGCAGAAACTCATGGCCAGCGGCGTCGCGGTCATCAGCAGATTCATGATGCCGTAACCGAATGCCGCCGCGAGCACCGCCACCACGAAAGTGGGCTGCGCGACGATCGCGGACAGACGCCGGCTCGGCCCCGCGCGCTCGGCCATTGTAGGCGTCGGCACGCACACCCGCGATTGCACTGCGAGCGCGATCAGCGCGATCGCCGAGAGCACGATGAAGGAACCCAGAAACGGCTGGACGAACGCATCCTTCGCCCACAGGCTCGCGGTCGGCCCGATGAAGCCGCCGACGATGCCGCCGGCGAGCACGAGCGAGATCGCCTTCGCCTTGAAATCGGCGGAAGCGACTTCGGCGGCAGCGAAGCGGTATTGCAATCCGAACGCCGTGTAGATGCCGACGATCCCGGTTCCCAGGCAGTACAGCAAAAAGTTCGAGCGCGCGATGCCCAATGCGCACGTCGCCGAACCCACTATTGCGATGATCGAGCCGGTCATGAATCCGCGCCGGCGCCCGACGCGCGCCATCCAAAGCGCCGCGGGCATCGCCGCCAGCGCCGAGCCCAACACGTAGCTGGTGACCCCGAGCGTGGCGAACATCTTGTCGTCGACCAGCGAGTAGCCGACCAGGCCATTCATCGCAATCAGGCCGGAGTTGTTGACCAGCAGCAGTGCCTGGCAGCAGGCGAGGAGCGCGATATCGCGGTAGGAAGTTCGCATGCGAAGGACGTGGGTAACGCGAAACCACGAGTTGCACTCGGGCCGCGTTGCGACTATATCAGCGATTTGAGGCCACCGCGATGAACGAGACGAGCACTGCCGACGCGATATTGGATTTCTGGTTCGGCGCAGCAGGCAGCGTGGAATACGGGCTCAGCCGCGACATGTGGTTTCAGAAATCGGTCTCCTTCGACAGCGAGCTGCGCGCGCGCTTCGGCGGTGCGGTCGACGCAGCCGTGTCCGGCGCTTTCGACAACTGGCGAGGACCGCTCCCCGCTCTCGCAAGAGTGCTGTTGCTCGACCAGTTCACTCGCAACTGCTATCGCGGCACCGCGCGCGCTTTCTCCGGAGATGCGCTCGCGCAGGCCGTTGCGCGCGTCGCCGTCGATGGTGGTGCGGACACGACGTTGATTCCGGTGCAGCGATGGTTTCTGTACATGCCGCTCGTGCACGCCGAATCGCTGGCGGCTCAGCAGCGTTCGGTCGAGTTGTTCACACGACTCGCCGAGCAAACCGGGCTGGAAGAGCCGCTCCCCTGGGCGAAACGCCACGCCGACGTGGTCCGCCGCTTCGGCCGGTTCCCGCATCGCAATGCGGTTCTCGACCGGGCATCGACGACGGAGGAAGCGCAGCTCCTCACGACGCAAGGCTCGCGCTTCTAGCGCTGACGTCAACGCATTCGTTTCGCCCTTGCCGCGCCGGCGTGTGCGCTCGCCAGCGATCAGGCTACTATTGCCTCATGGGCATCATCGAAATCATTCTCGCGTCGCTGCTGGTCGTAGCCTTCATCGCAGTGACGGCATGCAACGGCGGTGTGCGCTGATGCGTACCATTGGCGTGCTCGGGGGTACTTTCGATCCGATCCATTACGGGCATCTGCGCTTCGGCGCCGAGGTTCGCGCCGCGCTGGGCCTCGCGCACGTGCTGATGATTCCGGCAGGCGTGCCTCCGCATCGTCCGCCGCCGGTCGCCAGTGCGGAGCACCGCCTGGCGATGACCGAGCTAGGCTGTCCGGAGTTTCCTGGGCTGGTCGCCGACGGGCGCGAAGTGCTTCGCCCGGGACCGAGCTATACCATCGACACGCTCGAGTCGCTGCACGAGCAGGATCGCGGGCGGCCGCTCGCGCTGCTGCTGGGCGTCGACGCGTTGCAGGGATTGAGCGGCTGGCATCGCTGGGAGCGCCTGTTCACGCTCGCGCATCTCGTCGTGGTGGAGCGTCCCGGGACCGAGTTCGACGCCACTACACTCGTGCCGCAGCTGCGCGTGCAATGGGAGCGCCGCATCGCGACCGATCCGTCGCGTCTTTCCCGGCAGCTCGCCGGCGCCATCGTCCGCGTGAGCATCGCCCCGCAGCCGATTTCGTCCACCGCCATCCGCGCCGCGCTCGCGCGCGGGGCAGCGGGACGCGCGGAAGTGGCGGGTTTGCTTCCTTCCGCCGTTCTGGCATATATTGATCGCAACCAACTGTATCGATCGACACCGGATGCGCCCTAATCGCCTGCAAAAAACCGCCATCACCGCTCTCGAAGACATCAAGGCTCGCGACATCACCGTGCTCGATGTGCGCAAGCTCACCAGCCTGTACGAAACGCTGATCATCGCCACCGCCGAGTCGAATCGCCAGGTCAACGCCCTCGCGCAGCACGTTCGCGACGGGATGAAAGCCGCCGGCGCGACGATCATCGGCGTCGAGGGCGAGGAAAGCGGCGAGTGGGTGCTGGTCGACTGCGGCGACATCGTCGTCCACATCATGCAGCCCGCGGTGCGGCGCTATTACAACCTGGAAGAGTTGTGGACGCCCCTGGCGCCACGACGGCGCAGCAAGCCCGAAGCGCCGGTCGCCGCGTAGCGCGCGAACCTTGCTGCTGTCCGCGCCGGCGACCATAGCGTGTCGCGCGCAAGCCTTTTTCGCGCTGCGTCCGCGTGCCGCGCTCCTCGAAGTCATCGCGCTTGAAGCTGCGTCTGGTCGCGCTCGGTCACAAGCTTCCGGCGTGGGCGAACGCCGCCTTCGGCGAGTACGCGCGGCGCCTGCCGCGTGAATTCACTCTCGAGCTGGTCGAGCTCAAGCCCGGCGCACGCGACACCGGCAAGAGCGCGGCGCAGATTCTCGCCGCCGAAGCCGCGCGCATCGCTGCGGCGTGCGCGGGCCTCGACATCGTGGCTCTCGATGAGCAGGGTGAAATGTGGACCACCGCGCGCTTCTCCCAGTGCCTCGGCGAGTGGCGCGACGAGGCGCGCGCGATCGCATTCGTGATCGGCAGCGCCGATGGCCTCGATCCGCAGATCACGCGCCGAGCTCATGTGCGGTTGTCGCTGTCGGCGATGACGCTTCCCCATGCGCTCGCCCGCGTCGTGCTGGCCGAGCAGGTCTACCGGGCGGTCAGCGTGCTGCAGGGCCATCCGTATCATCGCGAATGAAAGCCGCTTCCGGCACAGCGTTGCGCCCGATCTATCTCGCGTCGAGGAGTCCGCGGCGCAAGGACTTGCTGCGACAGATCGGCGTCGATTTCATCGAGCTGCCGGAGGGCAGTCACGCGATCCTCGAGCGGCCCCGGCCGCACGAGTCGCCTCGCGATTACGTCAGGCGCATCGCGCAGACCAAGGCCGCCGTCGGATGGCACACGATGTCGACGCAGGGACTGCCGCGGCACCCGGTGCTCGCCGCCGACACCGAAGTGATCGTCGGCAACGACGTGCTCGGCAAGCCCGCCGACGCCGCGCACGCCACCGCGATGCTCACGCTCCTTTCCGGAACAACGCACGAGGTCGTCACCGTCGTCGCCGTGCGCTGGAATGCGCGCATGCATTGGGTGAGGTCGAGCTCGCTGGTCACGCTGCGCGGGCTTTCGACGCAGGAGATCGCACGCTACGTCGCCGGCGGCGAGCCTTTCGACAAGGCCGGCGCCTACGGCATCCAAGGCAGCGCGGGCGCATTCATCTCGCATCTTTCGGGCAGCTATACCGGCGTCATGGGACTGCCGCTGTACGAAACCGCCGGGCTTCTGGACAGGATCGGCTACCATGCTGGCTGACCGCGAAAGGATGTACGCAGGCGATCCAACGCGCGCGGAAGTCCTCCCGACCGACCTTCCATTGGCCTGACGATGAGCCACGAAATACTCATCAACGTGACCCCGCAGGAGACTCGCGTGGCGATGCTCGAGCAGGCGGTCGTGCAGGAGTTGCACATCGAGCGTGCGAGTGCGCGAGGCCTGGTCGGCAACATCTACCTCGGCAAGGTCGCGCGAGTGCTGCCCGGAATGCAGTCGGCATTCGTCGAGATCGGGCTCGAGCGCGCGGCGTTCCTGCACATCGCCGACATCTGGGAGCATCGCCAGAACGGCCACGGTCACGACAGCAAGCCGATCGAGCGCATTCTGCACGAGGGACAGGCGCTGCTGGTGCAGGTGATCAAGGATCCGATCGGCACCAAAGGCGCGCGGCTGTCGACGCAGGTCAGTCTCGCGGGCCGATTGCTGGTGTACCTGCCGCAGGATTCGCACATCGGCATCTCGCAGCGCATCGAGGACGAAGCCGAGCGCGAGAACCTGCGCGACAGGTTGCAGCAGCTCCTGCCCGAAGGGATGGCGGGCGGCTTCATCATCCGCACCATGGCCGAGACCGCATCCGAGCGCGAGATGCAGAACGACATCGAGTACCTCACCAAGCTGTGGCGCGACCTCACGACCAAGTCGGCGGTCGTGCCGGCGCCTTCGCTGGTGTATCAGGATCTCAACCTGGCGCAGCGGGTGCTGCGCGACATGGTCACCGAGGAGACCGAGCGCATTCACGTCGACTCACGCGAAACCTTTCAGAAAATGCACGAGTTTTCGTCGCAATACACGCAGAACATCTCCGATCGCATCCAGCATTACATCGGCGAGCGGCCACTGTTCGACCTCAATGCCGTCGAGGAGGAAATCCAGAAGGCGCTGGGTCGGCGCGTCGATCTCAAGTCGGGCGGCTACCTCATCTTCGACCAGACCGAGGCGATGACGACCATCGACGTCAACACCGGCGGCTTCGTCGGCGGACGCAGCTTTGACGAGACGATCTTCAAGACCAACCTGGAGGCTGCGCAGGTCATCGCGCGGCAGCTGCGACTGCGCAACCTCGGTGGGATCATCATCATCGACTTCATCGACATGGAGAATGCCGACCATCGGAGCGCCGTGCTCGCCGAGCTCAACAAGGCTTTCGAGCGCGACCGCACGCGGCTCACCGTGAACGGCTTTACGCAGCTCGGCCTGGTCGAGATGACGCGCAAGCGCACGCGCGAGAGCCTCGCGCATGTGCTCTGTGAGCCGTGCATGACGTGCAGCGGGCGCGGCGAGATCAAGACTGCGCGTACGGTCTGTTACGAAATCCTGCGCGAGATCGTGCGCGAAGCCAAGCAGTTCAATGCGCGTGAATTCCGGATCCTCGCCTCGCAGTCGGTGATCGACCTGTTCCTCGACGAGGAGTCGCAAAGCCTGGCGCAGCTCGGCGACTTCATCGCCAAGCCGATCTCGCTGCAGGTCGAGTCGATCTACTCGCAGGAACAGTACGACATCGTGCTGATCTAGGGGAACGGCGGCGTGTGGCAGCGTTTCCGTGCCCTGGTCGCGCGCCTGTTTCGCGCACCGCCGCCGGCGCCGGGCCATTTCATCGCCGGACGCAATTTCGCGTGGGGAGGCCTGCTGCGCGCGGCGCCGTGGACATGGCCTTCGCGCGAGTATCTGGTCTACGTCCCCAAGGGGTACTCGCGCTGGAAGCGGCGACCACTGCTCGTTCTGCTGCACGGCTGCCGCCAGACGCCCGAAGCCATCGCCACCGGAACGCGCATCGCGGCGCTCGCCGACCGCCACGGCTGGCTGGTCCTGCTGCCGCGGCAGCCTTCGCAGGCGAACCCTTGGAGCTGCTGGAACTGGTTCGATCCTCGCACCGCGCAAGGAAGCGGCGAAGCGGCGATCATCGGCGCGCAGATCCGCTCGGTGCGGCGCCTGTATCGCGCCGACCCGCGTCGCATGTTCGTGGCGGGCATGAGCGCGGGAGGCGCGATGGCCGCGGTCATGGGAGTGCAGTACTCCGGATTGTTCAGCGGCGTCATCATCCATTCCGGGGTGGCCTGCGGCGCGGCCTCGACGCCGCTCAAGGCATTCGACGTGATGACCAAGGGCGCCGACGGTCCGTACGAGGACGTCGCCGCGGCGGCGCGCGTGCGCAATGAAGGCAGAATGGTTCCGCTGCTCGCGATCCAGGGCGATCGCGACGACGTAGTGGCCGACATCAACGCGGTGCAGGTGGTTCGTCAGTTCCTGGTGCTCAACGGCAGGATCGAGGCGGGCACGGGTTCGCCGCGCGAACTTCCCGTCGCCGATGCGATAAGCATGCGGGCCGACGCGAACGGACATGCTGCGACCGTCAGCGAATATCGGGTGGGAACGCGCATCGCGGCGCGCTACGTAAGCGTCTCAGGGCTCGCGCACGCGTGGAGCGGCGGCGATCCCGCGTTGCCGTACAATGATCCGCTGCCACCCGACGCGAGCGCGATGCTCGCCGATTTCATCATCGAGCAGATCCGCGTGCAGCGCCGGCCCCGTTTCTGGAGGACATGATGCCCGCTACCAACATGAACCATTTCACGGTGCTGACCGACGACGTCGACGGCACGGTCGCCTTTTACGGAGAGCTTCTGGGACTTCGCGCGGGCGCGCGTCCGAATTTCGATTTTCCGGGTGCGTGGCTCTACGCCGGCGAATCGGCGATCCTCCACATCGTCGGTGGGCGCCCTCGCGCCGAGCTTCGCGCAGGCGTGATCGATCACATGGCATTCAGCGGCCGCGACCTCGCGGGAACGCTCGCCGCGCTCGAAAAAAAGGGCATCGAGCACACCTGCAGGCGGCAGGTGAGCTCGGGAACGTGGCAGGTGTTCTTCTTCGATCCGAATGGCGCGCGTGTCGAGCTCGATTTCGACGCCGGCGAGTCGCAGACACGCGCCGCCGCCGCTTGAGCGTGTCGACGCACTTCGGCACGCAGCTGGATCACCTGATCGTCGCTGCGGCGACGCTCGAGCAAGCCGAGACCTTCATTGCAGAGCGCACCGGCGCGACGGCGCTGCGCGGTGGCAAGCATGTGGCGATGGGCACGCACAACAGCCTGCTCCGCCTCGGCGAGCGCATTTATCTGGAGTTGATCGCGATCGACCCCGATGCGCCGGCCCCCGGACGCGCGCGCTGGTTCGAGCTCGACCGGCCGATCATGCAGGCGCTGCTGCGCGATTCGCCGCGCCTGGTCGCGTGGGCCGCGCGTTGCGACGACATCGCGTCCGCGCGCGCGGCGTGCCCGGTCGACCTGGGTGCGATCCATTCCATGCAGCGGGGCACGCTGTCGTGGCGCATTACCATTCCCGACGACGGCAGGCTGCCCGAAGGCGGCGTGCTGCCGACGCTGATCGCGTGGCCCGACGCTCGACACCCGGCGGAAGCGCTTCCCGATCAAGGCGTACGGCTGGCGACGCTGGCGGCTGCGCATTCGGAGCCCGCGCGCATTCGCGCCGCGCTGGGTTCGCTCGGGCTTGCCGAGGCGTTGCAGGTGACTTACGACGCGAGGCCGAGGCTGGCGGCGATGCTGCGCACGCGAAACGGACTGATCACGCTCTAGCGAGACCGCGAGAGTGTTTCAGCGCTGCGTGGCCGGCGGTGTGCTCGCGGCTAGCTGTCCATACACGACACGCGCGATCGACAGCAGCTGCTGCTTGTCGATGTTGCCCGACAGCGCGTAACCGCAGCTCTCGTCGATCCAGTAGAAGACGCCGACGCCATCTTCCTGCGCATAGCGAAACGCGGTTTCGCGCGAGTTCTCGGCGTCCTTGCGCACCAGCAGCGAAATGCGCTGCTTGTCCGCGTTCTCGTACATGAACAGCGCACCCGGCTTTTCGTTGCCCGCGACCAGCCGTCCACCCACCAGCGCGTAGCCGACGCCGTTCAGGTTGGGCGCGCGCAGCGGGAAGGAGAGGCGCTTCGACAGCCAGCGCACCAGGCGATCCTCCTCGTTGGCCCAGATCTCGACCGGACGATTGGGGTCGGTCGCGTAGAGCGCGTGCGTCAGCGCCGCCTGCCGCGGGAAGGTAATCGGCGTGCCCTCGAACTGCAGCATCTCCCCGCGCAACAACCAGCCGGTGGCCACCCCGATGAACAGCGTCGCCGCGACTGCCAGCGCCGGCCACATGCGAGTCACGCCGCGGCGGCGCCCGTCGCGCGGCGCCTCGGCCGCGACGATCAGCCGGCGCGGCAGCGCCTCGCCGAGCCACGGATCGAAGGCGTCGCGCAGCAGCGCGTTGGTGCGGCGGATCTCGCCCACGCGCGCGGCGAGCGCCGGCTCCTGGTCGAGGATCGCCGCAACCGCACGCGCACGCTCCGGCGAAAGCTGATTGTCCGCATAGGCGTTCAGATCGTCGTCGCTGAGCGGGAGCGCGGAGCTCATTTGATGATTCTCAATGTGGAGGGAAGATCGGACGTCATCCGACGCAGCTTTTCACGCGCGCGATTCAGCCGCGACATGACGGTGCCGATGGGCACGCCCTGCACGCGGGCGATGTCCTCGTAGCGCAGCTCCTCGATCGCCGCCAGCACCAGCACTTCGCGCTGGTCGGTGGGCAGCTTGCTGATATGCGCGAGCACCTCGATCAGCTCGACGCGATCGGATTGCGTGGCGCGCACCGGCAGGTCCCATCCATGCGCCACGCCATCATCGGCGTCGATCGACGTTTCTGCGAGCTCGCGGCGGCGCACCGCATACTGGTTGACATGGACGTTATGCATGATCGTGAACAGCCACGCGCGAAGATCGCTTCCTGCCTGCCAAAGGCGTCGCTTTTCCCACGCCCTGGCCAGCGTGTCCTGCACCAGATCGTCGGCACGATTGACGTCGCCAGTGAGCACGCGAGCGTATCGGCGCAACCGTGGCAGCGCAGCAATCAGGTCGGGATCAGGCAACGTATCGGGCATCGCACATGCGCCGCGCGCGGTCAGGCGAACGGGCGCGTCGCCCGATCGACGTCGCGCTAGTCCTTGACGACGTGCCAGGCGTTGTTGAAATTGTCGCCCGTCATGTCGCCTGGCTTCGCATCCTTCGACCAGGTGTAGACAGGCTTGCCCTTGTAAGCCCATTGCTTCGAGCCATCGTCGCGGGTGATCACGGTCCAGTCGCCCTTTGCCTTGGCGTCGGCGCCGGCCATCGCGGGCAGCCAGTTCGCGGCGCACGGACCATTGCACATGCTCTTGCCGCCGGCGTCCTTGTCGAAGGTGTACAGCGTCATGCCCGAACCGTTGACCATCATGCCATTCGTCTTCTTGAAATCTTGCGCAGCGACGCCGAACGAGATCAGCGAAGCGGCGAACAGCAGCGTGAACGTGCGGACTTTCATTGCTTTTCTCCCTGTTGATCGGTAACCCACCACGGTAAACACTGCGTATAGCTGATTATTCCCGGGCGCAGGGTCGAGAGACACATGCCGAACGCGCTCGAGATCGGCATCATCCTGCTCGTTCGCCTGCGCTATGGCAACTCCGCTGTCGGCATGCGGGCGAGAATGATCGGGATCTTCCTGGCGAGCCCGCGCGAGCCGGGATTTTTTTCATAGTGCCGTGGATTGGGTGCCATGGCCGCGAGGCGCGCCGCCTGCTCGCTGCCGAGTTGTGCCGCGCTGACGCCGAAATACCGTCGCGCCGCGGCTTCGCATCCGAATACACCATTCCCCCACTCGATGACGTTCAGATAGATCTCGAAGATGCGGCGCTTGTCGAGTACAGCTTCGAGCATCAATGTGATCAGCGCCTCCTGCCCTTTGCGCCAGTAGCTTCGCGACCCCGACAGGAACAGGTTCTTGGCAAGCTGCTGAGTAATGGTCGATCCGCCTGCGACCACGCGTCCCTTGCGCGCGTTCCTGTCGATCGCGAGCTGGATGCCGTCCCAGTCGAATCCTTCGTGCTCCACGAACTTGGCATCCTCGGCGGCGATCATTGCGCGCTTGAGATTGACCGAGATGCGATCGTACGCAACCCAGGTGTACTGGATGCGCGCCTGCGGGTCGCGCTCGCGCAGTTCCGACACGCGCTGCGCCATGAACGCGGTTTCGCGCGGCGGGTGATCGCGCCACCACCAGATGTGCGCAAAATACCAGAGCTGCAGACACACGACCGCCAGGAGCACGACCGCGAGCGCGATCGTGATCCAGCGAATCGCACTGCGCACGCGATGCCCCTCTACGCGCGCATCAGCGCGAATACCGGCGCCGTGTCGGGCCGAACGTTCCGCCAGAGGACGAAGCTCTCGGCGGCTTGCTCGATGAGCATCCCCAGGCCGTCCGCGGTCCTCGCCGCGCCCTGCGCACTCGCCCAGGACAGGAAGGGCGTCTGCGCATTCGCGTAGACGAGGTCGTAGGCGAGCGCATTCGGCGCAAGCAGGCCATCCGGCCAGAGGTCGCGCGGCACCTCGCTCCCGAGTCCGATGCTGGTGGCGTTGATGACAATGTCAAAGCGCCTCCCGCGAAGCGCGCGCGGCGCCACCGCGCGGATCGGTCCGTCCCATGCGAATTGCGTTGCCAGATCCTCCGCCTTGGCCTGCGTGCGGTTGGCGATGATGAGCGAGGCCGGTGCCTGCGCCAGCAGCGGCGAGACGATGCCGCGCGCGGCGCCGCCTGCACCGAGCACCAGCACGTCGCGTCCAGTGATGGTGGTGCCGAGATTGTGCATGAGATCGCGCAGCAGACCGGCGCCATCGGTGTTGTCGCCGTACCAGTGGTCGTCCCGCCACGCCAGCGTGTTGCACGCTTGCGCGGCCAGCGCGCGCCGGCTGTGCTCGCGCGCCAGCGCGAAGGCCTCGAGCTTGAACGGGATGGTCACGTTGAGTCCCTTGCCGCCTTCGACGACAAAGCGCTCGACCGTCGCGACGAACGCGCCGATCGGCGCAAGCAGGCGCTCGTAGGTGAGCGCCTGCCCCGTGGCCTTCGCGAAGGCGGTGTGGATGAGCGGCGACTTGCTGTGTGCGACCGGATTGCCGATGACGGCATAACGATCAACTGCTGCGCTCATCGCCGGCTCATCCGCAACCGGAACCACGGAGCGCAGCCGGATGGCGACTCACTGACTGACCAGCGAGTCGCCAGGCGCGAAAGTCCACGTGCGCGTGATGTAGAGAATGTCGGTGTCGCGGCGGATGTCGGCGGGAAAAGCCGCGTAAGGCGCACCCATCTCGACGATCCGCGTCGCGGCGAGGTCGAGAATTTTCTGGCCCGAAGGCCGATCGACGACAACGCTCTCGAGCGTACCGTCGGCGCGGATGCCCACGGTCAGCAGGAGGCTCCCATAGAGCTTCCTTTCGCGAGCGGCCGCCGGATAGTTGCGGTTGCCTACGCCTTCGACCTTGAGCCGCCAATCCTCGACATAGCGAGCGAAGCGATACTCCTCGGCGCGCGCACCTACGAACCGCCGCTTCGGACGCTTCTGGTAGGCCTCCATTTGCTTGGCGATCTGAGCTTCCAGCCGCAGCGTCTCCAGTGTGCGCTGCATCATCTCGTTGGCGTTTGGAATCGGCGGAACTTCCGGCGCGTCGTTGGGCTTGGGCGCCGGGACGCTGACCGCCTGCGCCGCCTTGAGGTCGGTCAGCATTTCGCGGGTGCGGTTTTCCAATGCGGCCACCTTCTGCGATGCCGCGACGAGATCCTGCGACGGGTTGTCGCGGGGAAGCACCGGCAAAGGCGACTTGGCGCGCCGGTTGGCGTCGGTGTTGCCGCCACCGTCGAGATGCGCTTGCGCGAGGATGTCCGCCTTGGTCGGCTTCGATTGCGATTTGGCGTTGACCAGCGCGATTTCCAGCGGCGGCCCGCGATCGAAGGTCGGCATTTCGATCGGGCTGAAGTGCAGCGCCAGGATGACCATGTGCAGCAGGACCGAAAAGCCGATGGCGTTGGCGAGCAGCCGGTTGGCCTGCGCCGGGTCGACCGCCAGGAACGGCAGCGACATTGCGACCGGCGGCCGGATGCTGACCGCCTGCGGCCGAGCGCGCACCGCGCGCCTGCGTGGCGCGGCGGCGTCGGCAACCGGCGGGGCGGGCATTGCAGCCACCCGCGAGCGCGATGACTTTGGCATAACTACGCAGTATATCGCCTGCCGGCCAAGGTTCAATCCGTCGCGGGCCCCAAATAGCGAGTTTCCAGGGTGGCGCCCAGCAGGTCGACCCGGCCCAGGCCGATGCGGACCCGCTCCTGGGGCGCCAGCGACGGCAGGTCGGCGACCCGGAGGTAGAGGGGAATGGCATCCAGGCGCACCAGGTTGTCGCGCAGGACCGTCGCCGCCGACTGTTCGACCTGCTCCTGCAACAGCCAGCGCAGGCACCAGTAGTGCTCCATGCGGCTCTGGAAGGCCGCGTATTGTGCATAAGTGTTCTCGAAATCGGTCATGGCGGCAAAGAGCTCGGCATCACCTTCGGCGTAGGCGGGGGCCGTACCGGTGATGACCGCCAGCAGTTGGCGCTGGTTGACGAGGTCGCTGTAGCGACGAAGCGGCGAGCTGGCCCAGAGGTATTGCGCCACCCCGAGGCCCTGGTGCGGCTCCGGTCGGGTGCTCATCCTGACCTTGCCCTGCTGCTGCGTGCGATACAGCCCAGGCACGCCGGCGCCCGCGAGAAGCGCGCCCCAATGCTCGTTGACGTGGATCATCAGCTCGGCGACGAGCTTGTCCAACGGCGAGCCGCGCGGGCGTGGCACGATGGCGACTTTGCCGTCGGGCGCCGCATTCCAGTCGACGTAGAAGCTGTAGTCGATGCGCGGCGGATCAGTCTTGCCGCGTACGGCCTCCAGCCGTTGTGCAAATCGCCACAGCGTGCGCAACTCGTCGGTCCATGCCGCTTCGCCCACCGCGGCCGGTCCTGCGAACGCGTCGCCGACGGCATCGAGCCGCAGGTTCGCTTCGATGGTCACGCTCTCGACCTGCGATCGATGCGCGAGCGGCGTGCCGTCCTGCGCGATCTCGACGTAGAGCGACAGTGCCGGACGCGGCGCGCCGTGCATGAGCGAGAACTGTGCGATCACGCTCTCGGGAAGCATCGTGATCTTGCGCCCGGGCATGTAGACCGTGGACAGGCGCGCGCGCGCGATGGCGTCGAGCGCCGAGCCGTGCGTGATCAGCAGCGCGGGTACCGCGATGTGGATGCCGATCTCGTGATTGCCGCTCGACAGCGCGCGCACCGAGAACGCATCGTCGATCTCGGTGGTCGTGGCGTCATCGATCGAGAACGCGCGCACCGCGGCCTGTGGCAGCGCGGGCAGCGGCGAAAGCGGCGGCAGCGCCGCGAATTCGATGCCGCGCGGGAACGCCTCGGCGATGAAGCCGTTGAAGTGATAGTCGTGCGTGGAGGGAATCGCGCCGCAGGCGTCGAGCAGCGCGAGCGGATGCGTGTGCAGAGCCGCGCACGCCGCGGCAAGCGCGCGTGCCTCCATCGATTGCTTGTCGGGCCTGTAGAGAAGCATCGAAAGCTTGTCGCGAAACTCGGGCGGCAGGCGATGCGCCTGCAACTCGGCCGCGTAGTGCGCGACCTGATCGGCCTCACGACGCTTGCGCTCGACGCCGGCAAGCGCCGACTCGAGCGCTTCCGCGGGCGCGGCCTTGTAGCGACCCTTGCCCTTCTTGTAGAAATGCATCGGCGAGGCGTGCAGGCACAGCGCCAGCGCCGCCGACTCCGGCGCGCGTGGTGCACGGCCGAAATAATCCGCCGCGAGATCGGCAAAGGAGAATTCGCCGTTGCCGCTCACCTCCCACAGGAAGCCCGGGTCGAGCGTAGCCGCCAGCGACTGCGCCTCGGCGAGCAACGCCGCGGGCGATGGGTCGGCGAAGCGCAGCAGCACATTCGCCGCTTTGATCTTGAGCCTTTTGCCCGACGCCGCCTCGACCTGCAGCGAGGTGTCGTTGTCGACGAGGACGCTGCCGGCCTTGAACGCGCCGTCGTCCTCGAAAAAGACGTGCATCGGAAAGGAAGTGCCGCGAAAGAGGACGCGAATTATACCGCAGGGCGACGCGCGAGCCGCGGCGATTGCGCGGGCGCGTGCTTTGCCTCAGCATCGAGGTTTTCGCGAAGGCGCTTCGATCATGTCGATGCTATATCGTCGCCTCGGCGACAGCGGTCTGGAAGTCTCCGAAATCTGCCTGGGCACGATGATGTTCGGCGACCGCACCGACGCTGCGATCGCACAGCGCATCGTCGACTCCGCGTTCGACGCCGGCGTGAATTTCATCGACACCGCCGACGTCTACGCGAAGGGCGCGTCGGAGACCATCGTCGGGGCCGCGATCGCGGCCAAGCGCGCTCGCTGGATACTCGCCACCAAGGTCGCCAACGTGATTACCCAGAAGCCCTTCGACGGCGGGCTGTCGCGGAGATGGATCATGCAGGCGTGCGACGACAGTCTCAAGCGTCTGGCGACCGACTACATCGACATCTACTACCTGCACAAGGACGATCTCGAGACGCCGCTTTCGGAGACGATAGAGGCGGTGGGCGACCTGATGCGCTCTGGAAAGATCCGCTATTTCGGCATGTCCAACTTCCGCGGCTGGCGCATCGTCGAGCTGATCGCGACCTGTGACGACCTGGGCGTCGCGCATCCCGTCGTCTGCCAGCCGTACTACAACGCGATGAACCGGCAGCCCGAGGTCGAGATTCTTCCCGCGTGCGACTACCACGGGATCGGCGTCGTGCCTTACAGCCCGCTCGCGCGCGGCGTCCTGACCGGCAAGTACGCACCGGGTGCCCAGCCGCCCGCCGATTCGCGCGTCGGCCGCAAGGACCGGCGCATCATGGAAACCGAATTTCGCGCGGAGTCGCTCACCATGGCGCAGACCATCAAGGCGCATGCCGAGAAGAAAAAACTCACCGCAACGCAGTTCGCGCTGGCGTGGGTGCTGCGCAACGAAATCGTGAGCTCGGTGATCGCCGGCCCTCGCACGCTCGAGCAGTGGAACGACTATCTCACCGCAGTCGGCGTCGAGCTCGATGACGACGATGAAGCTTTGATCGATTCGCTGGTGACGCCCGGATATCCGTCAACGCCGGGCTATCACGATCCGCAGTATCCGTTCTACGGCCGCATCGTCGACTAGGAGGCACCCGCATTGACCGGGCCAACTACGTCGCCAAGGAAACGCCGCTGGCATGCGGCGGCATTTATACATCGCTCTGCTGCACGGTGTCGAGCGCGCCCCGCGATCAGTCGGCCTTCGCCTTGTTCGTCATCGCGTCCTGCAGCGTCTTGATGTCCGCAGGCGACAACTGCGGACGATCGACCTTGATCGTCAGCTTGTTCAGCTTGGCGGTCAGGGTGAATGGCGGCTTGTAGTCGGCGTCGTTCACGCCGGTGAGTGTGTCGGAGGCGATGTCGAAGCTTTCGTCCCACTGCAGGATCATCGGCAACGTCTTGTCCATCCGCTTCGTCGCAACGTCTTTGCCATCAACTCTGAGCGTGCCCATTCCGCCTCGTCCGAGGCCGCTGAAGTTGTTGAACGCGAGCGTGCCGACGCCCAGGCCTTCGTACTTGAAGTCGAACTCCACGCTATGGCGACCCGGCGACAGCGCATCGGCGCCCTCCCACTTGATCCGCTCGAGATCGACCATGTTCCAGAGGAACACCGGTTTGCCTTTGAGCAGATAGAAGCCGTAGCCGCCGAAGCGCCCACCCGACGTCACGATCATCCCTTCCGCGCCACCTTGCGGCACCTCGATGTCGGCGGTGAACGTGTACGAGGTGTCCAAGATGGACGGCGAGTCGCCTTGCGGCAGGCCCGTCATCGGCCGCGTATAGACGAACTCGGAGCGGCCCGCCGTGATGTTCGGCCGCGCCGCGATGACGCGTGCCGCCACCGAGGCATCCATCGGGAAAACCTGGTACTTCTTCGCCTCGGCGACGAACTTGGTTCTCAACTCCTTGACCTTCTGCGGGTACTTGGCCGCGACGTCGTCCGTCTGATTCCAGTTCTTGTGGAGATCGTAGAGTTGGAACACCTGGTTGTTGAGCGGATCCGGGTTCGCTGGCCCGAACGCGTCCCACGGCGCGCGGTCGACCTTGGTCGAAAGCAGCCAGCCGTCGTCGTACAGCGCCCACTGACCCATCATCTCGAAGTATTGCAACTTGTGCCGCGAGGGCGCCTTGGCGTTCTTCGGGTCGAAGGTGTAGAGAAAGCTCGTCCCTTCCATCGGCGCCTGCTTGATCCCGTCGACGTATTCGGGCGCCTTGATGCCCGCAGCCTCGAGGATCGTTGGCACCACGTCGTTCACGTGCATGAACTGGTCGCGAAGGCCGCCCTTGTCCTTGATCCGAGCCGGCCACGACACGGCCATGTTCTGGTTGATGCCGCCGAGCCGCGACGCGTTCTGCTTGAACCAGTCGAACGGCGTGTCGAACGCCCACGACCAGCCCGCGGACATGTGGTTGTACGTCTGCTCGGTGCCCCACACGTCGTACCACTTCATCTGCACGTCGACGGGCATCTCGTTGATGCCGTTGAAGAACGCGACCTCGTTCGGCGTCCCGAGCGGGCCGCCTTCGGCGCTGGTGCCGTTGTCGCCATTGATGTAGATGACGAGCGTGTTGTCGAGCTGTCCCAGATCCTCGAAGTGCTGCATGACGCGCCCGATCTCGTAGTCGCTATACGCGGCGTAGGCCGCGAACACCTCGACCTGGCGGATGAAGAGCTTCTTCGCGTCGGCGGAGAGCTGGTCCCAGGGCTTCAGCACGTCCTTGGGCCACGGCGTGAGCGTCGCGTCCTGCGGGACGATGCCGAGCTTTTTCTGGTTGGCGAAGATGCGCTCGCGCAGCTTCTCGTAGCCGTCGTCGAACAGGTGCATGTCGTGAATCTTGTCCACCCACTCCTTGGTCGGGTGGTGCGGCGCGTGCGTCGCGCCCGGCGCGTACTTGATGAAGATTGGCTTCGACGGGTCGGTCTGGTGGATCCGGGTCATGTAGTCGATGGCGTCATCGGCCATCCCTGTGACCAGGTTCCACTGCCCTTCCTGTCCCTTGAACGGGAAGATCTGCGTCGTGTTGCGGAAGAGATTCGGCTCCCACTGGTTGGTGTCGCCGCCGACGAACCCGTAGAAATACTCGAAGCCCATGCCCGTCGGCCACTGGTCGAACGGCCCGACCTGGCTCGCGGCGAAGGCCGGGGTGTTGTGGTCCTTGCCGAACCATGCGGTCGAATAACCGTTGTCGAGCAGGATGCGGCCGATCGTCGCCTTGTCCTTCGGGATGATCGAGTTGTAGCCCGGGAAGCCGGTCGACTGCTCGGAGATCACGCCGAACCCAACCGAGTGATGGTTCCGGCCGGTGATCAGCGCCGCGCGCGTCGGCGAGCACAGCGCCGTCGAGAACATGCGCGTGTAGCGCAGGCCCTGGTTGGCAATACGCTCCATCGTCGGCGTCGGGATCACGCCGCCGAACGTGCTCGGCACACCGAAGCCGGCATCGTCCGTGATAATCAGGAGTACGTTGGGCGCACCCTTTGGCGGCACCACGCGCGGCGCCCACCAGGGCTTCGACTGCAACGCGTCATCCTTGATCACACCGCCGAACTTCGGATCGGGCGGCGGAAGTTGCTGCCCGCTGATGCTCGTGCTCGCGCTAGGCGAACCCAGCGTACCGGTGACCTGCTGGGCGGCCACGGACACGGCACCGACGAACGCAGCAACGGCGGCGGTGATAACGAATGCAACTGTTCGGAAGTTCATCGATGGCTCCGGGTAAGGCGTAAAGCGGCAAGGCGACTAGGGAGGGGGCGAGGGTAGCAAGAACAGACGGGAGGATATTGACGTCGATCAAATGTCGTCGTGTTCCATGGAAGTCGAAACCTGCGCGAAGCCTGCGTCACGAAAGTCGATGCATCGTCGCTCGATGCCGCGTTATCGGTGACACAATGCGGGTCACAGGACCAGCCAGGGGAACGCCACACCATGAATCAACTCTTGAAATCTCGTCGGGCGAACGCGCTCATCGTCGTGATGGCATTCGCAGCATCGGTGCTAGGCACGGCGAATGCTGCCGTTAAAGCGACACCACCGGTCGACGCAAACGAGCTGTCGAGCCTCGGTTTCAAAGTGCTCGTCGCAACGACACCAGCTCAGACGGATTGGGTGAAGCGCCTCGCGCCCGGGCAGATCAGAGCCATGCAGCGAACCGGCAAGAAGTTTTTCATCTACCCCGACGCCAAGAACAACCAGATCTACGTCGGTGGCCCGAAGGAATACGATGCATACAAGGAACTCCATCCGGACAGCCAGCTCGCCGGAGCGGGAGGAGCGAAACAGGCAGCCGACTACCGCTCCAAGCAGGACGCCGCGATGAAGAAGTCGACTGTGCGCGACTTGTCGGACCCTTACTACTGGGTCAACACCGCGACCTGGGCCGATCTCGGCTGGTGAGGTTCACCGACCTCTGCATCGCCCAGCCGCGCAGCAGCGCACGGAATAGCCCGCATCACGTTCTGTTTGCCTATTCGCGTGGTGGTGCTGCAAACGGAGGTCGAGATGCGGCAGATGTGGCGTAAAGCCAAGATGGTGGTCGCGACAGCGCTGGCCTTCGCAGTCGGCAGCATTCCCGCCTGCGGCACGATGGGCGGCGGAATGAAATATCTGTGGGAGCCGGCGGAGGCGCCCTATCACTCGACGACCTGATTCTGGGCAAGCCTGCGCGCAGCGCAGGCCAATTCCGGAATAAGCGCCGCCGCGCGGCTGTTGGTCAATGAGATACGCGCTACCGCAGTATCCGGGAGGTCTTCGTCATCGACGCAAGAGAGAGGTACGCGTGTCAACCGCCGGTCCGTCCGGACAAGCTGTACGACCTCGCAAGGAAGGAGCTCCTCTCATGATTACATCGTCTTCCATCGCGTGCCACGCTCAAGACGTCGCCGTGCTCGCAACGATTCAATCCCGTACGACAAGCGTAGTGAAAGGTATTTGCCGGCGCGCCACGGTCGCTGCGCTGGCCGGCGCGCTCGCGTGCGCCGCAGGCGCTGCCCTGGCGCGCGGCGTGGTCGAGACCGATCTGGTTGCCAACAAGGCTGCGCTGACCGACGCCAATGGTGTCGTCCACCAGCCCGCGTTCGTCGACCCGCATTTGCTCAACCCGTGGGGAGTCGGCGAATCGGGCGCTTCTCCATTCTGGGTGTCCGACAACGGCGCCGGCGTTTCGACGCTGTACAACACATCAGGGACACCGCAGTCGCGGGTGGTGTCGATCCCGTCTCCAGACGATCCCCTCGGCACTGGAGGCGCGCCAACGGGGCTCGTGTTCAACATCGCCTCCGGCCAGAACGCCTTCATGGTATCGGGCGTTAACGCTGGTGGTATCGCGACCAGCGCTCCCGCGGTTTTTCTCTTCGCGACGGAGGATGGGACGATTCTCGGCTGGAACCCGGGTGTCAACCCGAAGGGATTCGACCCGGCTAAAGTGGGCAACTACGCGATCGTCGCCGTCAACAACCGGAACGGCGCCGTCTACAAAGGGCTGGCGATTGCGATAGTCGATGGCGCGCCGCGTCTTTATGCGACCAACTTCCACGCCGGCACGGTCGAGGTCTACGGCGCAGATTTCAAGCCTGCTCCCGGACTTCCCCCGGATGCGTTCGTCGATGCGCGCCTGCCGCGCGGCTACGCGCCGTTCAACGTCGTTCCGATCACCGTGATCAACACGACCCAGCTTTTCGTCACCTACGCGGTGCAGGATGCCGACCAGCATGACGACGTGGCCGGCCAGGGACACGGCATCGTCGACACCTACACGCTCGACGGACAAATGATCGCCCGCTTCGCGCAGCACGGACAGCTCGACTCGCCGTGGGGCGTGGCTCTTGCGCCGACGACTTTCGGTGAGCTTGCGGGCGATCTGTTGATCGGCAATTTCGGCAACGGACAGATCAATGCGTACAGTCCTACCACCGGCGAATTCATCAACAAGGTGCGGGATCCGCGTAATAAGGCGGTCGTCATCGACGGTCTGTGGACGATAAAGTTCGGCAACGGCGGCAGCGGCGGCGACAAGAACACGCTCTACTTCACGGCCGGTCCCAACGGCGAGAGCGACGGTCTGTTCGGCAGCCTCTCGGTAGAGCAATAGCATCGCGGATCATGTCGGCGGGCGGTCGCCCGCCGACTCGCTTGACCCTCTAGGTGCGGCGGCCTAGAGTCCTTGGTCGACCTACGGGCTTATCAGGGAAATACATGTCTTCCCGCCGACAATGCATCACCGCGCTCGCGGCGTTCGTTCTCATCGCCCCGCTCGCGGCGCTCGCCCAACGTCCGCCACCGAAAGTTCCTCGCATCGGTTATCTCGAAGCCTCGATGCCGCAGAACGGCTCGTCCCGATTCCTGGAAGATTTTCGGCAGGGGCTTCGCGAGCTGGGATACGTCGAGGGCAAGAACGTGGTGTTGGACATCCGTTTCGCCGAAGGCAAGCTCGATCGGCTGCCGGCACTTGCCGATGAACTCGTCCGGCTGAATGTCGATGTGCTCGTGGCCGTCAATTCCCCTTCAGTCAAGGCAGCCAAACAAGCGACGCAAACGATTCCCATCGTGATGCCACTGTCGTCCGACCCGGTCGGCGACGGACTCGTCGCAAGCCTGGCTCGTCCGGGCGGTAACATCACAGGCCTCTCAGTCATGTCTCCGGAGCTCGGGGCCAAGCGGCTTCAGCTATTGAAGGAGACATTTCCAAAATTGTCTCGCCCCGTGGCCGTGCTGTGGAATCCGGATTACATCGGAATGGCGGCACGATTCCGGCAAGCGCAGGGAGCCGCGCCGTCGGTGGGGCTGGGCGTGCGCTCGGTCGAGGTGCGCGACTCGCGGGAATTGGAGCGGGCAATCGAAAACATGGACCACGAGCGGCCTGACGCGATGCTCGTGCTGGCCGATCCACTGACCCTAAGCCAGCGCCTTCGCATCGTGGAATTCGCTGAGCAAGAGAAGCTTCCTGCGATGTACGAGGGGAGCCCATTCGTCGATGCCGGCGGCCTCATGTCGTACGGGCCGAATACCGACAAGGTGGTGAGTCGCGCTGCGATCTTCGTCGACAAGATTCTCAAGGGTGCGAAACCTGGGGACTTGCCCATCGAACAGCCGGAGCGGTTCGAGCTCGTCATCAACCTCAGGACAGCCAAGCAGCTCGGCATTGCGATTCCCCAGTCGATTCTCTTGCAGGCCGACAGGGTGATTCAATGATGACCACCCTGCTTCTCGCGATCGCACTCGTCGTCATGGCACCCGCCGCGCTCGCGCAGCATGGCGCCGAAGCGAAGAATATCGAGCTCGTGGGATACAACGACCTGCAGGCGAGAAGCGCCTACCAGCCGGTGATCCAGAACCAGAACGGCCGTTGGATCGCCTATATCGGGCATCACGGCGGAACCGCCGCCGTGCCGAAGCCCGTGAACTTGCTCAATGGTCAGCCCGAGTTCAACGGCACTTCGATCATCGATGTCACCGATCCCAGGCAACCAAGATACCTGTTCCACATACCCGGCGAGGAAGGTCTCGACGAAGGCGGCGGCGCGCAGATGGTCCGCGTCTGCGCGGGCAAAGGGTTGCCCAAGGGCGACCCCAACAGTTTTTACATGCTGCGCGTGTTCGGCAATTCCGCGCACGAGGTGTGGGATGTGACCGATCCAGCCGCTCCGAAAATCCTCAGTCGCATCACCGGCGTGAAGGGAACACACAAGAATTTCTGGGAATGCGACACCGGTATCGCCTATCTCGTCTCCGGCGCGCCGGGATGGCGCGCGCGGCGCATGACGCAGGTCTATGACTTGAGCGACCCGGCCAAGCCGGTCTTCATTCGCGACTTCGGCCTGCCCGGGCAACAGCCGAACGCGACGGGTCCGGTTCCCGAAGAGCTGCACGGTGCGATCTCCACGGGGCCCGCCGGAAACCGCGTCTACTTCGGCTATGGCACGAACAAGAATGGCGTGCTGCAGATCGTCGACCGCCAGAAGCTGCTCACCGGCCCGGCAGCGCCCACGGACGAGAATCTGCTCTATCCGCAAGTGGGCCAACTCGTGTTGTCGCCCAAGACCGGGGCGCACACGACGTTCCCGATGCTGGGGCTTACCGTTCCCGAGTTCGCGCACGATCGTGACGCCAAGCGCGATTTCGTGCTGATCGTGAACGAGTCGCTGGTCAACGAATGCGCGGAGGCGCGCCAGATGGCATGGATCGCCGACGTCACGGTCGAGTCGAAGCCGCAGATCGTTTCCAGCTTCACGGTGCCGGAGGCGAGCGGCAACTTCTGCGCGCGCGGCGGCCGCTTCGGCACGCATTCGTCGAATGAGAGCATGACGCCGATCTACTACCGGCGCGTGGTGTTCCTCGCGCATTTCAACGCCGGCGTGCGCGCGGTGGATATCCGCAATCCATTCAGCACACGTGAAATCGGCTACTACATTCCGGCGACGACCGACAAGACCACGCCGCGTTGCGTCAAGGTCGACGACAAGGAGCGCTGCAAGGTGGCGACCCAGACGAACAATGTCGAAGTCGACGACCGCGGCTACATCTATATCGTCGATCGTGCGAACACCGGGCTGCACATTCTGCAGCTCACCGGGGATGCTAGAAGCGTCGCCAACTTCGGGAATTACTGAATCACCTCATCGGCGCGCGCCAGCACCGATTGCGGAATCGCCATGCCGAGCGCCACTTGGCCGAGGCTGCGCGTGACCGAGCAGCGGCGCCTGGACGGCGGTTCGAACCTCGCTGCTCGCCTAGCGACGGAGCGGACCGTGGCCTTAGGGACGCAACGCGAGGATGTAGCGAGCCATCGTCGTGGCGTCCGCCTTGGAGACTTCAGGATGCGGCGGCATGTGCCATGGGCCACCGCTGTGGGCACCCGACCGGATCTTGCCGGCGACGATCTGGACGGCCCGCGGAGTCGCACGATAATGTTCTGCGACATTGGCCCAAGCGGGCCCGGTCAGCGTGTCGCGTTCGCTATGGCAAACGGTGCAGCGATATATTTTCAGCAGCGCTTGGGGTGAAGTTTCCGCCGCCTCGGCTATCTTGCAGATCAACATCACCGCGAGCGGCAATGCGATCAGTACATGACGTCTGGGCGTTCTCGACATGACTTTGGGCGCTGAGCCGCATGTTGCGATTCAGCGGGTGGTGCCGGAGCCCTATTCTGAGTCCGACGAAACGGGCGGCGTTTGATGCACGTCAACCAGGGGCTCTATCCCTCGTGCCGGATGCGAATCGCATTGCCGTAGCACAGGATCGAAGGCTCGCGGCTCGAGTACCACTTCGCACGGCCCTGATCCAGACAGATGACGTTGGTGAGTCCCTCGGCGCCCAGGCGGCCAGCCTCGGTCTGCAAGGCAACGATGGCCTCGGCTTCGGTCGGATACGTGGGCAGCCAGAAGGCGGCGCGCCGCGAATCTACCCATAGCCTGCGCACGACTTCGTATTGCGTGGGCGCGAGCGTGCTCGATTCGTAGACCTTGACCTCGCTGGCGCTGCGAGCCGGGGCGTCCGGCGGGACGCTGGCGCAGCCCGGGAGCAGGCCGATCGCGAGCGCGACCATACCCACGAATTGGAAGCTTCGATGCGTCATCTTGATCTCCCATGATGAAGTACGAAATCTACTCGTTGGCAATGCCATGCGGCACGTGCCCGGCGGCGACGTGCTTTGATGCCGAATCGACGTGCATGCGCTGGTCGTCGAAAAAGATGTCGGCGCCGAACGCGCGCAGGAACTCTCCCTTGTCCAGGCCGCCGAGGAACAGCGCCTCGTCGATGCGGATGTTCCATGCGCGCAGCGTCCGGATCACGCGCTCGTGCGCGGGTGCGCTGCGCGCGGTGACCAGCGCAGTGCGGATGGGGCTCGCACCTTCAGGGAAGTCCGCCTGGATACGATGTAGCCCGGCAAGAAAGTCCTTGAACGGACCACCCGAGAGGGGCGTCAGCGCCGCGTCCGACTCGCTGCGTGAGAATGCTGCCAACCCCTTTTCCTGATAGACGCGTTCCGCCTCGTCCGAGAACAGCACCGCGTCGCCGTCAAACGCAATGCGCAGCTCGTCGCTTTCATTCTTCCCCACAGCTGCGGGAACAATGGTGGCGGCAGCATACCCTTCTTCGAGCACGCGTCTGACGTCATCGGTATCAGAGGACAGGAATAGATGCGCGCCAAACGCTGAAACATAGCGCGACGTCGCCTCGCCTTTGGTGAATGCCGCGCGCGTGATGTCGAGACCGTGATGCTTGATCGAGTTCATCACTCGCAATCCCGTGTCGGCGGAATTACGCGATAGAAGTATCACCTCGACGTATTGCTTGTCCGCGCGATTCAGACGCAGCAGCTTGTGGACCAAGACGAAGGCAGGGCCAGGACCCAGCATCTGGTTCTCGCGCTCGATCTGGTAATGCTGATAGGCGTCGACGCCCGCCTCTGTATAGATGCGGTGGCTTTCGGCCAGATCGAACAGCGCACGCGACGAGATCGCAACGACCAGTTTGTCCGAGAGCGTAGGTCGTACCATGGCCCAAGTATATGCTGGCAGTCGCCACCTGCGCGCATGGCATCCGACGGTCTAGGTTGAGGAGGCATCCACTCCCGGCATGCGTGCAACCGCGGCGCGGTCGGCCTCGGTGCTGGGCAACGACGCCAGCTCGGCGAGCGACATCGGGCGCGCGGGGAAACGAGCGTGAAAGCGTCCCACGCGCCCGGGATGCACGCGCTGCTCGCGCGCGATAAGCTCGGTCACGATCAGGCCGCAGTCGCGCCCCTGGCACGCGCCCATGCCGCAGCGCAGATACGCCTTCATCTGATTCGGCCCCGCGCATCCCTGCCGCGCGAGCTCGATCACCTGCCGCGCGCTGACGTTCTCGCATCCGCAGACGATCGTGTCGCCTTCGGGCATGCGGAAACGTGGCGGCGCAAGATAGACGCGATCGATGAAGCGCCTCCCGCGCATCGCCACCGACAGCGCGTGCCGGTGCGGCTCGGCGGCGGCATCCCGGGCGCCAACATCGATGTGCCCGAGCGAGCTCGCCGCGCCCAGCGCGGCGATTCGCCCGCGATGCTCGGCCGCGCGCGCACCGGCGACACCGGCGCCGTCGCCGGCAACGAATGCGCCAGCGATGCTGCTCATGCCCCAGACATCGACGCGCGCGACCCATGCCGCCACCCGGTCGTCCCACGACAACGCACAACCCAGCATTTCGGCGAGCTGCACGTCGGGGACCACGCCCTGGTGCACCACCAGCGCATCCGCGATCAGCGTCACCGCGCGATTGCCGGCCCGAAAGCGCACCGACGCCAGCTTGTCGTTACCCAGCGCTGCGAATTCCTCAACGTCGTGATAGATCGGAACGTTGTCGTTGACCTCGCGCAACAGCTTCGCACCTGACGCGTAGTAGGGCGATCGCATGAAGGTAAGCGCTTGCGGCAGCGCACGCACGAAGTGACGCACGCTCAGCGTGTCGAGCAGCGCGACCACCTCGGCACCCGCGGCGCGCAACGCCTTTGCCGCGACATACAGCAGCGGTCCACACCCTGCCAGTACGACGCGCCCCGCGGGTGCGCCGGCGCCGAGCTTGAGTGCGCATAACATGGCGCCGGCATAGGCGACACCGGCGAGCGCCGCGCCGGGAATGGGAAGGGCGCGCTCCATCGCACCGGTGGCGAGGACAACGGCGCGTGCGCGCATGATCTGCGCGTGTCCGCGCGACGCGACGCACAGGTCGAAGCCATCGCTTGTGCACGAGATGCCGCAGACGCGAGTGGCGCCGGAGAAGCGAAGCTTTGCGGTATCGATGGCGTCGATCAGCTCGATGCCGCGCGTGTAATCGGCGTCGGAAATGCGCAACGAAGTCGCCCGCGTCAGCCCGCGGTACATCGCTCCACCAGGCGCTTCCTGCTCGTCGACCAGCACGGTATCGACGCCCAGGCTCGCGGCGAGCGCAGCGGCTGCCATGCCGGCCGCGCCCGCGCCGACGATGGCGAGCTCGCAGTCGGCGGGTAGCGTAGCGTTTGAGTCCATGCTCAGGCGGCCGCGCGCAATCGCTGTCCGGAAAACGCCGTAAGCGCGGGATCCAGCGTGCCCGCGGCGAGCTGCGGCGCGAGTTCGAGCGCATGCACCGCGGCAAGCGTAACGCCACTGTGAGAGGTCGCGACGAAGGCGCCGGGCGCCGAAGCCGATGCATCGTAGATGGGCATCCCGTCGGAGGTCAGCACGCGCAGCGCCGCCCAGCAGCGCATCACGCGCGCCTCGGCGAGGCGCGGCAGCGCGCGCAAAGCGTGGTTGGCGATCGCGGCCAGCACCCCGGTCGACGTCGCGGTATTGGCGACATCCTCGTGCGAATCGCCGAGCAGCATGGTCCCGTCGGTGGTCTGGCGCAGAGTCTCGATGGGCAGCGGCAACAGCGGCGGCATGCGCTCGAGCACGATGATCTGCCCGCGCTGCGCGGTGACCGGCGCCACCAGCCCGACCTGCGGCGCCAGCGCGGCGTTGCCCAGCCCCGCCGCCAGCACGATGCGCTTTGCCTGCACGCTCGTGTGCGTGCCGGTCAGGGTGAAGATCCCTCGGGCATATGAGACGCTGCGCACGCCCGCATCGACGACGAGCGTCCCACCGAGATGCGCGAATCCGGTGTGCAACGCGCGCAACAGCATCAGTGGATTGACGTGACCATCGTCACGACCGAACGATGCCGCCACTACGTCCGGACCCAGATCGGGAACGACATCGCGAAGCGCTGCTCGATCGAGCATCTCGAGGCGCGCGCCCTCGCCACCGTCCGACTCGACCAGCTTGGTGCGCACCACGCGCTCCTGCTCGCTCAGGCACAGATGCAAACCGCCGCGCTGGGAGAGCCCGACGTCGAGGCCGGTATCGTCGTGCAAGCGGTGCGCGAGCTCGGGCCAGCGGCGCGCGGAGTTGAGCGTCCATCGCGCGTAAGCGGGAAAGTGCGCACCCTTGCCCTGGACCCAGATCAGTCCGAAGTTCCCGCGCGCCGCACGCAACGCATGATCGCCCTCGTCGAGCATCACCACGCGCGCTGCGCCCACTTCGCCGCCGGCTATGCCGTACGCGAGCGCCGCACCGACCAGTCCGCCGCCAACGACTGCGATATCAAAGTTGCGCGTTCTCATCGGAAGCCTCCGCGGTACGCGCTTCGGCGCTTTGGCGGCCGAGGCGCCGCGGACGGCCCTTCGCGCTCACGCAAGACCTCTACGCTGCGCGCTCCGGTATTCGCGCTCATGACGCGAGCACGCCGTCGACGCCGGCGAAGCGCAGCAGCGGTGGAATCTGCGCTGCGAATTGCTGAAACGAGTGATCGCCCCCGCCCTGTACCAGCTGCCATGCACCTGCGTAGTAGCCGACCGCGAGACGCCAGTCGAGCACTTCGTCGCCACTTTGCACCAGCAGCCAGTAGCGCTCGGGGCGCGTGATCGCGCCCACAGCGAGCGCACGGAGTTCGTCGAAGTGCGCAGGTGTGAGCTCCCACGTCGCGCCGGTGTAGGGGTCGCGTTGCGTGCCGAGGTGGCGCTCGAGGTCGTCGAAAGGCCGCACCGACGGGTTGATGACCACCGCCCGCGCGGCGTAGCGCTCGGTCAGGTAGGTCGCGTAGAAGCCACCCAGAGAGCTGCCGACCAAAGTGAGCTCGCCGGTCGCGTGCGCGTCGATCCACGCGCAGACCTCGCGCATCGCTGTCGCTGGTCGAGGATCGAGCGCCGGCACCGCGAGTTGCGGGCGTACCGCGACAGGCAGCGTGGCGACCACGGCGGCCAGCATGCTCGCCTTCACCGATTGCGGCGCGCTGTTGAGCCCGTGCAGGTAGACGATTGTCGGCGTCATGACGCAGCTTTAGACGTGCGGCGATCGCGCCAGCCGCGCGAGCAGCTTGTCGTGGATGCCGCCGAACCCACCGTTGCTCATCACGACCACGTGGTCGCCGGGGCACGCGTCGCGAGCAATGGCCTCGATCAGTGCGTCGAGGTTGGTATGCACCTCGGCCTTTTTTCCAAGCGGCGCCAGCGCCGCTGCGACATCCCACCCCAGATTCGCTGCATAGCAGAACGTGCGGTCGGCCGTGGCGAGGCTCTGCGGCAGAAGCGCCTTCATGGTCCCCAGCTTCATCGTGTTCGAGCGCGGCTCGAGCACCGCGAGAATGCGCGCGCTGGCGACGCCGCGGCGCATCGCCTCGAGCGTGACCGCGATCGCGGTGGGATGGTGCGCGAAGTCGTCGTAGACGGTGATGCCGTCGACGACACCGCGCGTCTCCAGCCGTCGCTTGATGCCGCGGAACGCCGACAGCGCCTCGAGCGCGTTCGCGACGGGCACGCCGGCGTGACGCGCGGCGGCGAGCGCGGCGAGCGCGTTGAGCTGGTTGTGGCGCCCCGGCAGGACTTTGGGCGCCAGCGCCAGTACGCCCTGTGGCGCACCCCCGAGCTTGATCGTGCCGTCGACGGCGATGGTCCACTCGGCGTTTGCGTCGGCGAGCGCGCCCTCGTTCGGCCACGGCGCGAAGCGCTCGATCTCGCTCCAGCAGCCGCGCGCGAGCACGCGCTGAAGGCTCGGCTCGGCGCCATTGACGATCAACCGGCCGCGGTGCGGCACCGTGCGCACCAGATGGTGGAATTGTGTCTCGATCGCCGCCAGGTCCGGAAAGATATCGGCGTGGTCGTATTCGAGGTTGTTGAGCACTGCGGTGCGCGGCCGATAGTGGACGAACTTGGAGCGCTTGTCGCAGAACGCGGTGTCGTACTCGTCGGCCTCGATGACGAAGAACGGGCTGTCGGTGAGGCGCGCGGACACCTCGAAATCCATCGCGACGCCGCCGATCAGGAATCCCGGCGACAGCTTGGCGTGCTCGAGGATCCACGCGAGCATCGAGGTGGTGGTGGTCTTGCCATGCGTGCCGGCGACGGCGAGGACCCACTTTCCTGGGAGCACGGTCTCGGCGAGCCACTGCGGGCCCGACGTATAGGCGCGTCCCGCGTCGAGGATCGCCTCGAGCAGCGGATTGCCGCGCGAAATGGCGTTGCCGACGACGAACACATCGGCGTCGCGCGCCACGGTGGCGAGCTGTGACGCGTCGTAGCCTTCGGTGAGCTCGACACCCAGCGCGCGCAGCTGGGTGCTCATCGGCGGATAGACGTTGGCGTCGCATCCGGTGACGGTATGCCCGGCCTGACGCGCGATGGCCGCGATGCCGCCCATGAAGGTTCCGCAGATGCCGAGGATGTGCAGGTGCATGCGTCAGGCCTTTGGTGGTGCGCCCAGCGCGCGCAGGTACGCGGCCTCGAGGCTTCGCGCGTGCGCCGCGGGATCGGCGAGGCCGCTCGCGGGGAGGCGAGCCGCGATCGCCTCCGCGATCCCCGCGCGCCACACCGCATCCTGCGCAAGTCGGCACGCCAGCGCGACGTAGTCGTCGTCACTGTGCGCGACGGTATCGGCGACGCCGAGGTGCGCGAGCAGGCTGTAGGTGACGCGCTCGGCATGCCGCTCGCCCACGCGCGTGACGACGGGAACGCGCATGTCGAGCGCCGCCGCCGTGGTGTCGCCGCCGCTATAGGGCATCGTGTCGAGCACGACATCGATCACGCGATAGCGCGCGCGGGCGTCGGCATCGTCGCGTGGAGGCGGCAGCATCAGCACGCGCTCGGCGCCAATGCCGAACTCTCCAAGGCGGCGCAGATAGCGCGGCGCCTCGTGCGCGGCGAGCGGCGAAAACGCGATGCGCGCGAACGGCAACCGCGCCAGAATCTCGCGCCACAGCGCGAGGCAGCGCGGCGAAAGCTTGATGAGCGCCACGAACGCGCCGAACACGATCTCGTCGTCACGAATACCCAGCGCGGCGCGCGAAGTCGACGCTTCCACGGCGGGCTCGACGCGGCGAACCGGCAACACGCAGCCGGCTAGCGGCAGCGGCGTCTCGACCTGGTAGGACGCCGCATCGGCTACGTCGGCATACTCGTCGGTGATCTTGTAGTCGACCTGGGAAAGGCCGATGCAGCCGTGATAACCCAGATGCGTCGCGATCACAGGTGCTGGCTTCCACCTGAGAATATCCGGCCGCGATCCGGCGGAATGTCCCATCAGGTCGACGAGCACGTCGAGCTCACCGGCGGCGATCAGACGCGCGGCGCTGTGGTCGTCGACGTCGGCGAGCGCCGAGAACGAGTCCGCGAGCGTGCGAAACTCGGCGGTGAGCGCATCCTCTTCGCCCGAGAGCGAGTAAAGATGGAGCGAAAACATCGAGCGATCGTGCGCCGCGAGCACGTCACGAAGCAGGCGTCCCATGACATGTGCGCGCAAATCGGCGGACAGGTAACCGATCCGGATCTTTTCGCCCGCGATGCGCAGTCTTCGACGCGTTGCCAGCGGCGCATCGGCACCGGGATTTTCCTGCTGCAGGCGATCGTAGAGACGGTACATGCGGGCGAGCGTCTCGCGCGGTGCGTCGAAGTACTGCAGCCGCGACAGCACGATGGCAACCAGCTCCGTCTGATCGGCCCGATACCGCCAGTCGAGCGCAAGCGCCAGGTATTTCTGTTCGTAGGCCCGATCGGGAATGGCGCGTGCAAACGCGAAGCCCGTCACGACCAGTTCCGCTGAGAGCGACGCCGACGACTCGAAGCGCAGGAAGTCTTCCACTGCCTCGTCGAACCGGCCGAGTGCGAGCAGGTTGCCGCGAAGCGCGAACCAGGCGTGCGTATCGAGCGGCGCGAGTGCGCGCGCGTGTTGCAGATGCGGCAGCGCGAGATCAGCACGCCCGCGGCGCTGCAGCACGACCCCGAGGTTGCCCCGGGCCTCGACCGAGTCCGGCGCGAGCTCGACCGCGTATTCGAGGGCGCGCTGGGCATCGGCGTAGCGTCCGGCGCCGAACAGCACATGCGCCAGCGCGAGCGCCGCCGGCAACCACTGCGGGCGATAGCGCAGCGCCTCGGTGAAGCTTCGCTCGGCCGCCGCGGCATCGCCTTTGGCATGGTGCAATGCGCCGACGTTGTAATGGATCTCGGCGAGTTCGGGCGCCGCGTCGAGCACGGCGCGATACGAAGCGAGCGCGGCATCCACGCGTCCCGCAGCCGCGTGTCCTGCGGCTTCGGCGAGCAGCGCGTTCACGTCGCTCACGCCGGGACGACTGCAGGAGCCAGGCGCGCATGGCGCTTCCAGCCCAGCGCGAACCACGCGAGCGCCGCGACGTCCAGCGCGAACACCAGCAGGAACGCGAGTCGCAGGCCGCCGGCCACGTCGACAGCGAGCGCTCGACCCGCGAAATCGACGACGACGCCGATGCCCCACTGCGTGAGAAAGCTAGCGCTGAACATGATGAGGTTCAGCGCCGTGTTCGCCCGCGCGGTCAGCTCGCGCGGAAAGCCCTGGCTCAACACGGTGAAGGCAAGGACGTTGACCGAGCATCCCACGCCGTAGAGCGTCCACGGAAGATAGGTGAATGCGATCGCGCGACTCAGGATCAGTCCGAGCGATGCGACGCTGAGCGCGAAGCCGATCGCGAACAGATGCCGCGCGTCGATGCCTTGGCGAGCGAGCCGTGTCGCCAGCGTGCCCAATGCGAGGTAGCCCGCGAGAATCGCGATGCCCATCACGAGCAGATGCGACGCGGCGACTTCGCGGGTGTAGCCGTCGACTTCCATCAGCCACGGGACCGACCACAGTCCCTGAATCGCCATGAACGAGCCCATGACGGTCGCGGCCAGGGGAGCAAGCCACCAGAAGCGCGCGCTGCGGAAGACGAGCTGGACACCGCGCCACTGGTCGCGCAGCCGCGTGGCGCCCGCATGCCGCGCAACGTCTGGGACCAATATGAAAATAAGCGCGGCGGCGAAAAAAGTCGCGATCGCAAGTCCAACGAATACGCTGCGCCAGGACATCGAGCGGAGCACCAGGGCGAGCGGAGCCGTCGCGAGCAGCGCTCCGGTGCCGCCCGCGACCATCATCCATCCCGACAGAGATGCGTGCCGCTCGCGCGGATACCACGCAGCGATCGCCGTCAGCGGAGCCATCAGGCACACCGAGACGCCAGCACCGATAAGCGCGCGCGATATCGCCAGGCCGGCAAGGCCGTCACTTGACGCAAAGCCGAGCGCTCCGCAGCCTGCGATCGTCAACAGCACCGGCTCGACGCGCCTCGGCCCATAGCGATCGAGCAGCATGCCCGCGGGGAGTTGCATCGCCGCGAACGCGACGAAATACGCACTGGTGAGCAAACCGAGCGAGGCGGCACCGATCCCGAGTTGCGCGCTCAAGTCCGGCGAGATCAGCGCATTGACGGTCCGGTAGACGTAGGAAAGCAGATACGCCGCGGCGAATCCTACGTAAAGACGCGGAAAGGACGGCGCGGTATCCGCGCGCGGGGCACTCATCCGCCGCGAAACACGAAATAGACGGCGCCGACCATGCACAATCCCGCCCACAGGAAATCGAGTTTCAGCGGCTGATCCATGTAGATCATGGCGAAGGGGACGAACACCAGCAGCGTGATCACTTCCTGCATGATCTTGAGCTGGCCGAGCGAAAGGGCCGTGTAGCCGATGCGATTCGCCGGAACCTGCAGCAGATACTCGAACAGCGCAATGCCCCAGCTCAGGAGGGCAGCGATCCACCACGGGCTCGCCTGAAAATTCTTCAGATGCCCGTACCAGGCGAAGGTCATGAACAGGTTCGACGCGGTGAGCAGCAATGCGGCGGCGATCGCGGGATGTTGCAGGAGACTGGCAGGCATGGGTGCGGAGGGGCGGCTGGGGCGCGTATTATCGCCTACGCCGAGCCCGATCCTAGCGGTCCGCCTCGGCGAGCGGAAGCGTCACCGTGACGACGACTCCGCGGCCGTCGTCGCGGTTGCGCGCAGCCACGCGCCCGCCATGGAATTCGGCGATCAGGCGAACAATGTACAGGCCCAGGCCCAGATGCGGTTCGCCGCCCTGATCGCTTCGCATCGATACCATCGAATCGAAAAGCTGTGCGCTCATGGCGTCGGGCAACGCCGGACCCTCGTTGTCCACCGAAATGCGCACCTGATCGTCACCGCGCTCTACCGACACCACGACCGGTGCATCGCCGGTGGCGAACTCGATCGCATTGGCGACCAGCTTGTCGAGCATCTGCGCGACGAGCTCGGGAGCGCCATCGACGCGGACCTCGCCGTCGGGCACGCGCAGCGTGATCGACTTCGCCGGATACGCGGCGCGATAGCCATCGACGCAGCCGGCGACGACCGCGACGAGGTCGAAGCGCTCGCGCTCGCCCACCGAGCCGCGGCCCAGGCTTTGCTCCAGCCGCGTCGCCTCGGTCATCCGGGTGAGGATGTGCGTGAGGCGGTTGAGCCCGTGCTGCGCGCGGTCGATGTATACGCGCGCTTCGTCGGGCAGTGGGGTCGCGCGCAGGTTGTCGAGGGAGCTTCGCACCACCGCCACCGGCGTGCGCAGCTCGTGCGAGAGGCGACTCGCCATGTTCTGCTGGTGGCCCGCGTACTGCGCGAGCCGCGTAAGCACGCTCGCAAAGCTGCGCGAGAGGTCGCCGATCTCGTCGCCCGCACCCGACGGGACGACATCGCCGCGCACGCGCCCCTGCTCGTCGATCGCGGCCTCGGCTTCGTCGCGCAGCCGGCGGATGCGCGAGGAAAGCCTTGACGCGAATATAGTCAGCGCGAGCGATCCGATGAGCAACGCCGCGAGGACGATGGTGAACAGGCGCTCGAACGCGCGATTGCGCTCGGCGAGCACCGCGTTGGTCGTCTCCTCGACGATCACCGCGCCGCGAACCTGGTCGCCGACCCAGATCGGGTGCGCCGCCGAAACGATCACCGCTTTGCCGTCGGGGGTGGGACGCCGTTCCACGGTGAGGATGCCGGCGAGCGCGCCGTCGATCTCGCGCGCCGGCAGCAGAATGCGCCCGCCCTGCTCTTCGCTGAAATCGTCGGTCGGCTGCTGCAGGAAGAGCGCGTAGAGCGGATGCACCCATTCACGGTCGATCCACGCCCACACCCGGGGCAGTGCCACGTCGGCGCTGGCGGCCGAACGCACGCCCTTGAGACTGCCCGCGCGCGCGAGCACATCGAGGTCGCGATTGACCACCCAGATGCGCGCGCTGGTGCGCGAGAGGCCCTGGATGATCTGCTCGATGTCGGGAACGCGCGCCGAGGCCGCGGCGGGCCCGGGCGGAGGCGGCACGACGCTCGGCACGGTTGGCGCGACCTCGTTCGGGCCTCGCTCGGTGACGAGCGCCTGTCCGCCGGTGGGCGCCACCTCGAACAGCCGCGGACGATCGTGCAGCGCGGTCGCCACTGCCTGCGCGGTCCCGGCGAGCGTGCGCTCCTGGGCATCGCGCAGGAAGCGCTCGAGCTCGCGGACGTATTCATAGCCGAGCCAGGGAATGGCCAGAAAGACCGTGAGCACCAGCAGCAGCTGCGCGCGGATACCCAGCGCGAGGCGGCGCGTCGGCGCTTTTTTCACTACGCGTCCTTCGCGTTCCAGCGATAGCCCATGCCGTAGACGGTCGCGATGCAATCGAACGCAGGGTCGACTGCGAGAAACTTGCGCCGTATGCGCTTGATATGCGAGGTGATGGTGCTGTCGTCGACGACGATATTGGCGTCGCGCATGAGCGCGTCGCGGTCCTTCACGTGGCCGGGGTACTTCGCCAGCGTGTGCACCATCCAGAACTCGGTGAGCGTCAGATCGACGCGGTGCTCGCGCCAGTACGCGGTGAGGCGCTTGACGTCGACGCGCAGCGGACCGCGCTCGGTCACGTCCTCGACCGACGGCGGCGCCGACAGCAGGTCGCCGCGCCGGAACAGCGCCGCGATGCGCGCCACCAGGTGCGGGAGGCTCACGTCCTTGGTCACGTAGTCGTCGGCACCCAGGCGCAGGCCGGCGACGATGTCGAAATCGGAATCACGTGCCGACAGGAAAATGATCGGCAGGCTCGCCGACAGCGCGCGCAGCTCGCGGCATAGCGCGAATCCGCCGTCGATGTCGTCGGCCAGCCCGATGTCGATCAGCGCCAGATCGGGCAGCCGCGTCGATAGCGCCGCCAGCGCTCCCCTGCGATCGGCGTAGGTCGCGACTTCGTAACCGTGACGCTTGAGCGCGTCCGCATAGTTCGCGCGGATGGCGGGCTCGTCTTCGACGATGGCGATGCGGCGGCTCATGGCATCTGATCCATGGCGGGTGACTATACCGCAGCGTTCCTGTCGCGGGCCGTTGTGCCGACAGCTGCCTTCGCTTTGCCATGATTGCTCGTCGCCGTGCCATGCGTCGCACCCTCGGCCGCCCGCGTACGGGCGCGCAATGTCATCACGCGCATTTCGCGTGTAGGAGCCGAGACATGGACAACATCGTTGTATCGCACGACGCCTGCGGCGACCGCGCGCCGTACGCCGTGGCACGGACGAGCAAGACAGCGACCGCCGCGCCGGTTGGCGCGCGCGTCTGGCGCGAGCTCGCCGGACTGGCCATCGAAGGGCTCGCCATCGGTGTGGTGTTCAGCGTGCTGCTGGCCGCCGCGGTCTACATGGTCGCGCGCAACGCGCAGGACCGTCCCGACCTCGCGAGTACGGTGATGAGCTCGTCCTTGGCGACCGCTAGCTGACGCCGTGCCCGCTGCCGAGCGGGGAGGACCCGTCGACTAGTCACGCGCTTGAAATTCGCGCGCGCTTGTCTGGAAGCGAGGCCGGTCGAGTCTTCCCCCGTCGGCGGCGCGGCGAGTCGGCGCAGCGCAGGTGCTATCCGCGGCGCAGCACCTTGCGAAGTGCGGCCCCCACGATCCACAGCGACGTTGCGAAGACCATTCCGATGATCGCGGTGGCCAGCGCGCCCAACGCGCCGGTCCAGCCGAATGCATCGGCGATACGCCACGCACCGACCGCGCCGGCGAGGCCACAGATCAGGATCGCAAGGGCGCTGGGAAGAATCGACAGCATGAAGACGCGGCTTGCTGAGTGAATGCCAAAGCCAGTATAACAGCGCATCGATATCGCTTTCGGAGCGCAGCGTGCGCAGTCCTTGGTTCTCATCGATCTGCCGAGGTTGGCGCGTGGGCGCATCGTCGCCGGGCATGTCGCATGCATCGGGAGTATCGGGCATGCGCGCGTGCTGCATTGCGCTGCTCGCAGCCGCGGCGTCAGTGCAAACTGGCTTCGCGTATACGCAGCCGGCGCTACGGGGGCCGATGCATATCCTGGTCGGCTTCGCTGCCGGGGGTTCCTCCGACGTCGCCGCACGGCTCCTCGCCGAAAAACTCAAGGACACGCTCGGCGTCGCGGTGATCGTCGACAACAAGGTCGGCGCCGGCGGACGCATTGCCGCGGAAGCGCTCAAGAACGCCCCCGCCGACGGCACGACGTTCATGCTCGCGCCCGTCGTCGTGCCGGTGCTCGCGCCGCTGGTGTTCAAGCAGCTCAGCTACGATCCAGCGAAGGATTTCACCCCCGTCGCGCAGGTCGGAACATATCAGTTCGCCTTTGCGGTCGGACCTGCGAATCCGGCCAGGACCGTCCCCGAGTTCGTCGCGTGGGTGAAGGCGCATCCTGCGCAGGCGAATTTCGGCTCACCCGCGCCGGGCAGCCTGCCGCATTTTTTTGGCCTGATGGTCGGCGAGGCGACCGGCATCGAGCTGGTACACATCGCGTACAAGGGCGGCGCCCCGCTCGCCACCGACCTCATGGGCGGCCAGATCCCCGCGGGAGTGGACGCACTGTCGGACATGATCGAGCTGCACCGCGCCGGGAAGATCCGCATCATCGCGACCTCGGGTGCGCAGCGCTCGCCGCTCCTCCCCGACGTCGCCACGTTCAGGGAGCAGGGTTTTCCGGCGATCGAGGGCAGCGGCTGGATCGGCGTGTACGCGCCCGCGAAAACGCCGCCGGCGATCGTGATGCAGGTTTCCTCCGCGATCACCGCGGCCCTCAAAGGTCCCGAGCTTCGCGAGCGGATGCAGAACCTCGGGTACGAGCCGACCGGCACCACGCCCGACGAGCTGGCCTGGATCATGGCCGCCGACGCCGCGCGCTGGGGACCGATCATCAAGGCATCCGCATTCAGCGCCGACTGATGCGTCGCACGATTTGGGTTGCGGGTACCTGATGGGCGCCGTGCGCAACATCCTGTTCATCATGTGCGACCAGCTGCGCGCCGATCATCTCGGCTGTTACGGCCATCCGTATCTGGCCACGCGCAACATCGACGCGCTCGCGGCGCGCGGCGTGCGCTTCGAGCGCGCCTTCGTGCAGTCGGGAGTGTGCGGTCCGTCGCGCATGTCGATGTACACCGGCCGCTACATGACGAGCCACGGCGCCACATGGAACCGCGTGCCGCTGTCGATCGGCGAAATCACTCTCGGCGAATACCTGCGCGACGCCGGGCTCGCGTTGACGCTGTCGGGCAAGACGCACGTGCTGCCCGACGCCGCCGGCATGGCGCGCCTCGGGATCGACGGCGACGATGCACTCGGGCACCTGCTCGAAAGTGGAGGCTTCGTCGAGCTCGACCGCCATGACGGGCATCACGGCGAGCGCTACAGCGCGTACGCGAATTACCTGCGCGCGCATGGCTACGATTCGCCCGATCCATGGACCGACTACGTGATTTCGGCGATCGGCGCGGACGGCGAGATCGTCTCCGGATGGAGCATGCGCAACGCGGGCCTGCCGGCGCGCGTCGCCGAAGCGCACTCGGAGACCGCATACACGACCGAGCGCGCACTCGAGTTCATTCGCTCGAAGGGAGAGCAGCCGTGGGTGATGCACCTTTCCTACGTCAAGCCACACTGGCCGTACGTGGCGCCGGCGCCGTACCACGCGCGCTACACGCTCGATCAGTGCCTCCCGGTGGCGCGCGATGCGCGCGAGCTGCGCGATGCGCATCCGGTCCTTGCGGCGTACCGCCTGCAGGAAGAGTGCGCGAACTTCATGCGCGACGAGGTCGTGCGCACGGTACGTCCGACGTATCAGGGTCTGGTCCAGCAGATCGACGACCACTTGGGCGTTGTCTGGGACGCGCTTGCCGCGCAGGGCCGTTTCGACGACACCATGATTGTGTTCACCGCCGACCACGGCGATTTTCTCGGCGACCACTGGCTAGGCGAGAAGGAGCATTTTTACGACACGGTGCAGCGCGTGCCACTCATCGTCTACGATCCCGACGTCGCCGCCGACGCGACGCGCGGGAGCGTCGAGACGCGCTTCGCCGAAGGTGTCGATCTGGTGCCGACCTTTCTCGATGCGCTCGGCATTCCCATTCCCGCCGAGCGCATCGAGGGCGCATCACTGCTGCCGCTCACCCGCGCGTCGGACGTGTCCAGCTGGCGAGAGTTCGTCGTCTCCGAGCTCGACTATGGCTACCGCGAGGCGAGGCGAACGCTGCGCCGCGCGCCGGACGTGTGTCGCGCGTGGATGGTGCGCGGCGATCGCTGGAAATACGTGCACTGGCAGGATTTCCGTCCGCAGCTTTTCGATCTGGCCGCCGATCCGGAAGAGTTCGTCGATCTTGGCGCCGACGCCAGCCACGAGACGGTTCGCGAAACCATGCGTGGGCACCTGATGACGTGGTTCATGCGGCTCAAGCGCCGCACCACGGTCACCGACACCGGCGTCGAGCAAGCGACCGCGGCGCACAAGCGCGCGGGCGTGTTTTTCGGGGTCTGGTAATGTCGGCGGCGCCATGAACGACATCGCCCCGCCTTCCCGCGGCTTGCCGCACGCGCGCGCAGACGTGCGCACGCTGGTCGCCTCGCGCATCCGCGAAGTCGCCAATGCCGGCATGGGCGATCCTGACATCCTCGCATTCTGGTTCGGCGAGCCCGACGAGGTGACCCCGGAATACATTCGTGACGCGGCGCTGGCATCGCTCGCGGCCGGCGAGACCTTCTACAGCCCCAACTTCGGCATCCCGGAGTTGCGAGATGCCATCGCCGCGTATGTGACGCGCCTGCACGGCGACGTTCCCGCGAGCCGCGTCGCGGTCACCGCGTCGGGCATGTCGGCGCTGATGCTCGCCGTGCAGGCGCTTGTCGGCGCCGGCGACCGCGTCGTCTGCGTCACGCCGCTGTGGCCCAACCTCACCGAGATTCCGCGCGTGCTCGGCGCCGAGGTGATCCGTGTCGCGCTCGACTTCGATCGCCATGGCTGGATACTCGACGTGGATCGCCTGCTCGCGGCGCTCACCCCGGGTACGCGCGCAGTCATGATCAATTCGCCCAACAATCCGACCGGCTGGACCATCGATCGCACCAGCCAGCAAACGATTCTCGCGCATTGCCGGCGTCACGGCATCTGGATCGTCGCCGACGACGTCTACGAGCGCCTGCACTACGCGGCGCCGGGATGCGCGCCGTCGTTCCTCGACATCGCATTGCCCGACGACCGCGTGGTCAGCACCAACAGCTTTTCCAAATCGTGGCTGATGACCGGATGGCGGCTGGGCTGGATCATCGCTCCGCAGGCGCTGATGCCCGATCTGGGCAAGCTCATCGAATACAACACGTCGTGCTCGCCGGTGTTCGTGCAGCGCGCCGGCGTCGTCGCGCTTCGCGACGGCGAGCCCACTGTCGCACATACCTTCCGGCGCTACGCCCGGGCGCGCGAGTTCCTGGTGGCGGCGCTGTCGGCGATGCCTGGCGTCGAAGCGGCGGCACCCGCCGGCGCGATGTACGTGTTTTTCCGCGTGCAAGGCGTCGACGACAGCCTCGACTTCTGCAAGCGCCTGGTGCGCGAAGCACGGCTCGGGCTGGCGCCGGGCAGCGCGTTCGGGCCGGAAGGCGAAGGCTTCGTGCGCTGGTGTTTCGCGGCGAGCGAGGAGCGTCTGGCCGACGGAGTGGCCCGACTGCGCACGTTCCTCGATCGCCACTGCGCACGCTGAGCTGGTGGAGGCGCGCGCTGGTTGAAACGCGCGGCCCGGCGATCAAGGCGATCAGACGCGCGTCGGCGGCGCCACCGGCATGGGATCGATCGATCCTTCGATTTGCGTGGTGTCCTCGCCAGCCTTGTGCTTCGACGACATGAAGGGCAAGAAAAAGAGCATCACCAGCCCGAACGCGCAGTCGAGCGCGAGCGTCAGCGGATAACCCCAGCGTACGATCGATTGTCCCTGCCACCACGAAGTGTAGGTGATGGCGAGATTGGACATCGCCATGTAAGCGGTGAACTGCGTCGCCGCGACCGAGGCGGTCGTCACGTCCATGAACAGCGCGGTGCGCACGCCGTAATAGAGACCCTGGAACACGTTGTAGATCATCACCGCCGCCCAGAACGTAACGATCAGCGTTGTCGACGGCGTCGGCCGGTTGGTCATTTTGATGTCGACGGGCATGATCCAGTGCGCCTGCAGCATGGTCCATGCGAGCCACAGCGTCGGGATCACGGTGAGGAACACGAACAGCGCGAGCATGCGCCGCCGGCCGAAGCGGTCCGACAGCCACCCTCCGGACACGCAGGCCAGCGCGAAGATCACCGTCGAGGCTAGGTTGAGCTGCGCGATGTCGTTGTCGGTCAAGCCCAGCTCGACCGCGAGATTGGATTGCAGTGCGAGTGAGAGCGCGTACGCGCCGGCCGGCAGCAGCGCGACGATGACGCCGACCCGGGCCGCGCGCGAGCCGGTGAAGGCGCGCCACGCATCGCGCACGAACATCGCCAGCTCGGATCGCACCGCGGCGAAGGCGCTCTTGTCGGTCTTGGGCCGCGCTGGTCCGGCCGGTTCCTGGAGCGGCAGCACGACCAGCAGCGTCACCGCGAAGATCGCGCCGACCACGAAAACGTACGTGCTCGCAAAAGGCATGACCGCCATCAGGAACAGCACGCCTGAGCCACCGATCGCCTGTCCGATCGACTGACCGGCAAACATGACGCCGTTGGCGACGCCACGCTCGTGCTCAGGCAGGACGTTGACCGCCAGCGCATCGATGGCGACGTCCTGCGTCGCGGCGAAGCAGTTGTGCACCAGGATGATCGCGGTGAAAAGCCCGAGCTCGGTCGAGAAATTCACCGGCATCGCGAAGAGCAGCGTCGCCATCATGCCGGCCTGCATCATCAGGATCCAGAGCCGGCGGCGACCGAAGCGGTCCGACGAGAAGGTGTCGACGAAGGGCCCGGTCACCCACTTGAATGCCCACGGCAGGTACAGCGAGCCGACGAAGGCGCCGATGGCCGCCGCATCGAGCCCCTGTCGGCGCATCTGCGTAGCGATCGCGGTCGCCGTGAAGCCGAGCGGGATGCCCTCGGTCATGTACAGCAGGAAAAACGCCGTCAGGCGCCCGTGGCGGGATGAGAGCAGGTTCGGGAACGGAAGGCGCACGGGCCGGACGCTAGCACATTTGGCCGCAAGCGTCCGCCCATCTGATGCTACGACATCGCGCCGCGAACCGCGACGTGATTATTCGCGTTCCCCGCTGGCACGAGATTCTCTACAATCGCGCTTCGCGATCGATTGCCAGCTTCCCATGCCCGATTCCGCTTATCTACGCTTCCCCACATTGCACGGCGACAGCATCGTTTTCGTCAGCGATGACGACCTCTGGCGCGTTTCCGCCTCCGGGGGGATCGCGCGGCGGCTGACCGCGGGCCTGTCTGAGCCGTCGTCGCCATGTTTCTCGCCGGACGGACGATGGCTCGCGTTCGTCAGCCGCGACGAGCAGCACCCGGAAGTCTGGCTGATGTCGTCCGACGGCGGCGAGGCGCGGCGCATGACCTGGCTCGGCCCCGACGTGATCGTGCGCGGGTGGACCCCCGAAGGACACATCCTTTTCGTCAGCACCTACGGGCAGCCGTTCTTTCGCAACTACCGCGCGTACACACTCGATCCAGCGGGCGGAATCCCGCAGCTCCTGTCGCTCGGACAGGTGAACCATCTCGCGTTCGGCCCCGGAACGCGACGGCTGATCGGACGTAACACGGTCGATCCGGCGCGCTGGAAGCGCTACCGCGGCGGCACCGCGGGTCATTTGTGGATCGATGCCGAAGGTGCGGGGACCTACCGGCGCATGAGCGAGCTTCGCGGCAACATTACCAGCCCGATGTGGATCGGTGATCGCGTGTGGTACTTGTCCGACGCCGACGGCGTGGGCAACCTCCATTCGTGCCGTCCCGACGGTGGCGACCTTCGCCGCCATACGGATCACGACGACTACTACGCGCGCAACGCGAGCACTGACGGGCGCCGGATCACGTATCAATGCGGTGCCGATCTGTGGCTTTTCGACCCGGCAAGCGATCGCGCGAAACGCATCGACGTCGCGCTGCCTTCGCATCGAACGCAGGCGGCGCGCAAGTTTGTTCCCGCAGGTGATCAGCTGGGCTGGATCAGTGTCCATCCCCGCGGGCACAGCGTCGCTGTCGACGCGCGCGGCAAGCTGTTCTCGTTCGCCTTGTGGGAAGGCGCCGTCACGCAACACGGCGACGACTACGCGGGCAGGCTGCGCCTCGGCCAGTGGCTCGATGACGGCAGCACGCTGGTGGCCATCGGCGATGGCAGCGGCGAGGAGCGCGTCGAGGTGTTCGCGGACGGCGCGTCGCGAACGCTGGCGTGGGATGTCGGCCACGTCGTGGCCATGCGCGCGTCGCCGCGTGGCAAGCGCATCGCGATCGCCAACCAGCGCAACGAGGTCATGATCGGCGACCTCGACAGCGGTGCGCTCACCATGATCGATCGCAGCGAGACGGGACGAAGCGACGACCTCGCCTGGTCGCCCGACGGCGCCTGGCTCGCATACAGCTACTGGACGTCGTTGCGCCATTGCGCAATCAAGCTGCACGACGTCGCCGGCGCGCGCAGCGTCCTGGTGACCGAGCCGGAATTCCGCGACTACGCGCCGGCGTTCGACCCCGACGGCCGCTATCTGTATTTCCTGTCATTGCGCACCTTCGACCCGGTCTACGACAGCGTGCAATTCGAGCTGTCGTTCCCGCGCGCCGCGCGGCCATACCTGGTCGCGCTGCAGGCCGGCGGCGCGCCGCCGTTCGATCCTCTGCCGAAGGGCCTCAACGCTGACGACGCGATCGCCCGGGCCGAGAAAGCCGCGAAGATTGCGCAAGCGCCCGCGCAGATTCGCGTCGACCTCGACGGCATCGAGCGCCGCGTCGCGGCGTTTCCCGTCGCCGAGAACCGCTTCGGGCAGATCGCGGGAGTCGCCGGTGACAAAGTCATCTGGTCGGTACTGCCGATCGTCGGCGCGCACGGTCGCGGCGGCCACAAGGAGGGCCCTGGCCGTCTGGAGGCGTTCGATTTCGCCACGCTGCGTGCCGAAACGCTGGTCGAGCGCGCCGACCGTTTCGCGATCGGCGCCGATCACATCACGCTTCTGGTCCGCGATGCCAAGCGCCTGCGCGCGATCGCCGCCAACCGCCCGACCGACATGCCGCGCGAAGCGCCCCCGGCGTCGGAAGCTCCGTCGCGCAAGAGCGGCTGGATCGATCTCGATCGCATCCGCGTGTCGGTCGAGCCGCGCAAGGAATGGCGGCAAATGCTGCGCGAGGTCTGGCGGCTGCAGCGCGACCAGTTCTGGGTCGCCGACATGTCAGGGATCGACTGGGACGCGGTGTATCGCCATTACGAGCCGCTGCTCGAGCGCGTGACCACGCGCGCCGAGTTGTCCGACCTCATCTGGGAGATGCAAGGCGAGCTCGGCACGTCGCACGCCTATGAGATGGGCGGCGATCACCGGCGTCCACCGCAAGTCGCGCTCGGCTATCTCGCGGCTGACCTGCGCTTCGCCGGGGACGACGCAGGCTACGAAATCACGCGCATCGTGTGCGGCGACGCGTGGGACGCGCTCGCCGACTCGCCGCTCAATGCGGTCGGCGTCGAGGCCAAGCCCGGCGAGCGCATCGTCGCGGTCAATGGCCAGCGCACCTCGCGCGAGCGCCCGCCCGAGTCGCTGCTGGTGCATCAGGCGGGCACCAAGGTCGAGCTCGCGCTCGCGGCGGGCCGCGGCAATGGCGCGCACCCGAATACGCAGCGCAAGGTGCTCGTCACCACGCTGAGCGATGAAATTCCGGCGCGCTATCGTGAATGGGTCGAGAAGAACCGCGCGTGGGTGCATACGCAGTCAAAGGGCCGCGTCGGCTACCTGCACCTGCCCGACATGATGTCGGCAGGCTTCGCCGAGTTCCATCGCTATTTCGCGGGTGAATGCGACCGCGACGGTCTCATCATCGACGTTCGCTACAACCGCGGCGGCCACGTCTCGCAATTGCTGCTCGAGAAAGTCGCGCGCAAGCGCATCGGCTCCAGATTCTCGCGCTGGGAGCTGCCGGCACCTTATCCGGACGAAGCGGTCAACGGGCCGGTGGTCGCGCTCGCCAACGAGCACGCCGGCTCCGACGGGGACATCTTTTCCCATTGCTTCAAGCTGATGGGCATCGGACCGCTGGTCGGAACACGAACCTGGGGCGGCGTCGTCGGCATCTGGCCGCGGCACACGCTCGTCGACGGAACGCAGACCACGCAGCCCGAGTATGGGTTCTGGTTCAACGATGTCGGCTGGGGCGTGGAAAACTACGGCACCGATCCGCAGATCGAGGTCGACAACGCGCCCCAGGACGCCGCAGCAGGACACGATCGTCAGCTGGAGACGGCGCTGTCCACTGTCGTCGAATTGATCGAGCGCAGCTCGGCACGCAAGCCCTCGTTCGACAAGCGCCCGAACCTCAAGCGTTCGCGGTTACCGCCGCGACTGTAGCCGCGCCGGGGCTGGAGCCATCGCGCCACGCTAAGGTGCGCTTTGCCTGCGCACGAAAGTCGCGTCGCTGAACAGCGAGGTGATGACCACCTTCTCGACATCGTTGCGGTCGGGAAGCTCGTACAAAATGGGCGTCATCATTTCCTCGAAGATCCCGCGCAGGCTGCGCGCGCCGTTCTGGTACTCGAACGCGAGGTCGGCAATCTGCTCGAAGGTGCGCGGCTCGATGACCAGCTCGACGCCTTCATTGCGGAAGATTTCCTGGAACTGGGTGGCGATCGAGTTCTTCGGCTCAACCATGATGCGAACCAGCATTTTTCGCGTCAGGTCCTTGAAGTGCGAGACGATGGGGAGCCGGCCGGTGAATTCCGGTATCAATCCAAACGTGACCAGGTCGGTCGGCTTCACGCGCGAGTTGAGACGGTCGAGCACTTTCTGCGTGTCGTCGCGCACCATCGAGATGAACTTGTAGGCGCGCGCCTGCGTCACGATTTCCTGCAGCCCCACGAACGCGCCGCCGCAGATGAACAGCACGTTGGTGGTGTCGAGATAGCGGTCGCTGCCGATGCGGACCTGCGAGCCTTCCATGATCTTGAGCAGCGCGTGCTGCACGCTCTCGCCCGAGGTGTTCTGCTTCTGTCCTTCGGCCGCGCGCAGCTTGTCGATCTCGTCGATGAAGACGATGCCCTGCTCGGCCTTCGCGATGTCGCCTGCCGCCTTTTCCACCAGGCGCTGCAGGATCGCCTCGATTTCCTCGTTGACGTAGCGGTTGTGCGCGAGCGAGGTGGCCTCGGCAGTCACGAAGGGAACGTCGAGGATCGTCGCCAGCGTCGAGCACATCAGCGTCTTGCCGGTGCCGGTGTTGCCGATGAGCAGCACGTTGCTCTTCACGATCGGTGTCGCGTCGCGACGCGACTTCTCGATTTTCTTGAAGTGCGAGTACACCGCGACGGCGACGGTCTTCTTCGCTTCCTCCTGTCCGATCACGTAATGGTCCAACGACTGGACGATTTTGCTGGGTGTGAGCGTGCGTTGGGGCAAGTGCGGCTCCCTGGAATCGACGCGTCACTATACCGCTACGCCCGCGACGGTGCGCAATGGGCGGCGCCTAGGCAGAAAGCGCTCGCGCAGCGATTGATTTATCATTCATGCAGTGCTCCACGCCAGGAAACACGCCATGAGCCTTTCCCGCTTGTCGCGCCCCGCATTCGCGCTCGCCTCGGCTTGCCTGATCTGCGTCGCCGCGAATGCCGCGGTTTCAAGAGTCTTCGGTCACCATCAAGTTCGTTACGGATTCGAAGTTGGTGGCGAAGGAGCGCAAGAAGGCGTATGCCGACGCGGTCAGGCAGGGCTACTAGGTGGATGCCGCGCACCTCGCCTTTCCGGGGCTGGGTGACTTGCGCAGCGAGGGCAGCGGTTACGCGTGGATTCCCGCCAACTACTCGACCCAGCGCTGACATTCGTCTAGGCCTCCGCCGGCGCAACGGCGGGCTCCGGAACGTGTGGCGCGCGGGCGTGGTCCACACCACACGGCTGCGACTGCAGTCTGAACCGAAGCTTGCATGGAAGCGTATGCCATCGCCCGATGGGGGTAACCAGAGCACGCGATGAGCCGCTGGCAGGATCAACCACGCGACGCCCACGAGCGGGTCACCATCCGCACGATATGGCTGACGCTCGCGCTGTCGCTGCTCGTCCATATCGTCGCGCTGATGGTGTGGCTGCCGCACCTGCCCATCGCCGGCAACGAGCCCGCCGACGAGGTGGTGGCGACCGCGCCGGTGCAGGTGCAGCTTGCTCCGCAGGCGCGTGTCGCCCCGCCGGTGACCGCGGCGCCGCCCGACGTGCCTCGCGAGACGCAGGCCGCGATCGCCCCGCCGGTGCGGCCTCCGAAGGTGGTGCCGCGCACGCCGCCGCGCCAGGCGCTGGTCGCGCCCACCCCTGCCCCCGCCATCGTCGCGCCGCCACCCTCGCCCGTTCCTCCGACCCCGACACCGCCGACGCCCCCGGTCGCGGCAACCCCCCCGGCGCCCGCGACCGGCGACCTCGCCTCGTTCATCGAGGCGCGCCGCCGCGCGCGCGGCGAAGCGCCCTCCGAAGACCCTGACGAGCAGTACAAGCGCAATCTCGCGGCCAACCTTCCGCGCGCAGCGACGGGAGCTGCGACGCAACAACCGAAAAACGGCGGCGGCATTTTCGAAATCAAGCGCATGGCCTACGACGATGCCGTCTTCGAGTTCTACGGATGGAACCGCGACGTCGGACGGCGCACGCCGCAGGTGTTCGAAGTGCGCAAGGGCAACAATCCCGACATGCACCTCGCCGTGGTGCGCCGAATGATCGTCATCATCCGCGAGCACGAAAAGGAGGATTTCGTGTGGGAGTCGCACCGGCTCGGGCGCAACGTCACGCTGTCCGCACGCGAGCGTGACACCGCAGCGCTCGAAGAATTCATGCTGCACGAGTTCTTCGACGGTGGGCGCGTGTACTAGCGCCTCACGCAAATTGTAGACCACGGGCCGATCGCCGATGCAGGCGGTCAGTGCACTGGTGATTGCGCAATGCATCCCCACGTTCGAGGCAATGGCCCCTGACGGCCGCCTTTCCGGCGCAACGCGACCTCACCCCCACATTCGGCGAGCGATGCAGATCCATAGTCCCGACCCGACGTATACCGGCGCGCCACACGTGCGCGTTGGCTTTCGCATCGCGGTCGAGATCGCAGTCGCCTTCGTCGCACTGTTATGGATCGTGCTGGCCTTCAACTGGGCACTCGATCTCGACCTGCAGCGCTTCGGCGTTCGTCCGCGCGAGCTCGCCGGGCTGATCGGCATCGTCGCCGCGCCGTTCCTGCATGCCAACTTCGCGCATCTGCTCGCCAATTCGCTGCCGCTCCTGGTGCTGGGAACGGTGCTGCTGCACCTCTACCCGACCTCGGCGCGACCAGTCTTCCTGGCGGTACTGTTCGGACCCGGCATCGCTGTGTGGCTGTTCGGTCGCGAGGCGGTGCACATCGGCGCCAGCGGGGTCGCCTACGGTCTGGTCGCCTACATCCTGGTCGCGGGACTGCTGCGCCGCGACCGGCGCGCGATCGCGGCATCGCTGCTGGTTTGCTTCATGTATGGCGCGCTGGTCTGGGGTGTGTTGCCGATCGAGCCCGGCGCATCGTGGGAAACACATCTGAGCGGCGCGCTGATCGGCGCGCTGTGCGGGTTCGCGTACCGCAAGCGCGACGTCGCACCACGCGTGCGTTATTCGTGGGAGCACGAAGTAGCTGCACAGCCCGACTGGCCCGCGGAGTGGTCGACCACCCCCGATGAAGCGACGACCACCGATCCCCGGGCATTGGTGATGCCGGGCCGCAGCGACCTGATCCATTAATCTTCGAGCAACCAGCGGCTACGCATCAAATCACCAGTGCGTTGCCTCCCCGCGACTTGATCAGGCGTGCGACGGTCGGCAGCAGGTTCAATCCGGTGTCGCGCTTGAGCTTGTGCGCATTGGCGCGCAGCGCGTCGTAGCCGATGCGCAGCGGCGCGTGCGCGTGCGCGAGCGTCACGGTGTTGCCGCCCTCGCAAGGAGGTAATGCGAGAACGTGCTCGCCAAACGCCTGGCGGAGGCGGGCGATCGCTGCGCTGGCATCGCCGCGCCGGGTGAGCAGGTTGGTGACCAGCATGCCGCCCTGCGCGAGGCGGGCGCGGCAATTGACGTAGAAAGGCACCGAATCGAGCATCCCGGCGCGTGCCTTGGCGTCGAAGCCGTCGACCAGGATCAGATCGAATTCGCGCGTGGTGCGCGCCATGAACTCGTGACCGTCGGCGACCTCGACATCGAGGCGTCGCGACGCGTCGGGCAGCTTGAAGAATTGCCACGCGGCGGTGACGACCTCGGGCGAGATTTCGACGACCTTCAGGCGCGCTTCCGGGCGATGCCGGTGCAGGAACTTGGTGAGTGATCCCGCGCCCAGGCCGACCTGCAGCGATGTGCGCGGCCAGCCTCGCGCAGGATGGAGCACCAACGGCAGCATCATGTCGCGCGTGTAATCCAGCTCGAGCGCCCACGGGCGTGCGATACGCATTGCACCCTGGATCCAGTGCGAGCCGAAGTGGAGATAGCGCACGCCTAGCTCTTCGCTGATTTCGATCGAGGACATGAGCGTGCGCTGGAGGATGAAAGGCCACAGGGGACGAGGACGCCGGAGCGTGGATCCGCTGCAATACCACTGCATGTCCCCTTCGCACAAGCTTCCGAGCAAGGCGGCGGTACGATAGTCTTGCAGCGCGGGCGCCAACCAGTGGTTATCGACGAGCGGTCGGACAAAATGATCGATCGCGACGACATCACAATAACGTCAGCGTATCGAACCGATAGCCTCGCTACGTCGCGATTCGCTGCGGCGGTGCAGCTTGCTCTGCACCTGTGGGCAAGGCAGGATGCGCGGATGAGCATAGCGCACGATCGCGGACGTCCACGCAGCTTCCATGTCGCTTCGATCGCCACGGTCGCGCTATGCGCCACGCTCGCCGGCTGCGGAGGCGGCGGCGGAGACAACGGTTCTCCTCCGCCTGTCAATGGACCGGCCTGGTCGGGGTACGGGCGCGATGCGCAGCATTCGGCGCTGAGCGGCATCGGCACGCAGACGCTGGCACGACTGCGCTGGAACACGCAGGTCGACCTCATGCCCCAGTATTCGCCAGGTGGCGCGCTGCTGATCCATTACGGCTCGCCGGTGCTCTCTACGCGCAACACCGTGCTCGTCCCGGTGAAGACGGCCGCGATGGGCGCATTTCGGGTCGAAGCGCATGCGGGAGCCAGCGGCGCGTTGCTTTGGTCGGCCGACAGCGACTACATCCTGCCACCGCACAACTGGACGCCGAGCTATAACACCGCGCTCGATGCGGGCGGCCGCATCTACTTTCCCGGAGCGGGCGGCAAGCTGTTCTTCCGCGATGGTGTCGATTCCGCCGCAGGAACCGTGCAGATGCAGGTCTTCTACGGAACCACGCAATATCTCCTGCACAAGGACGCGTTCGATGCCGCCGTCTACGTCAATACTCCGATCACCGTCGATGCGCAGGGTAACGTGTATTTCGGCTATACGGTGCTCGCCAGCACGCCGCTGGGTCTGGCGAGCGGGATCGCGCGGCTGGCTGCAAACGACCTTCAAGGCTCATCGGTGACCGCTGCCAACGCCGCGAGCGACCCCGGCATCGGACAAGTTGCGATGAATGCCGCTCCCGCGGTGTCGCCGGATGGCAGAACGCTCTACGCGGTCGTCACCACCAGCGTCGCGCTGTCGGCGCATCCCACGGGTTATCTAGTCGCGCTCGACGCGGCCACACTCGCCCCCAAGGCGCGCGTCGCACTGCGCGATCCCGTGACCGGTGCCTCGGCGTGGATCTCCACCGACAGCACCGCCTCGCCTACCGTCGGCCCCGACGGCGACGTCTATTTCGGCGTGCTCGAATCGAACCCGCCCGCGCACAATCTCCGTGGCTGGCTGCTGCATTTCGATGCGGCGCTGGCGACCTCGAAAGCCCCCGCGGCGTTCGGCTGGGACGACACGGCATCGGTAGTACCCGCGACCATGGTTCCCTCGTACACTGGACCCTCGTCGTACCTGCTCGCCATCAAATACAACAACTATCGCGGCGCCGGTACCGGCGATGGCAAGAACCGCATGGCGATCGTCGATCCCACTACGGTGCAGACCGACACGATTTCCGGCCAGCCGGTGATGAAGGAAGTGCTGACGATCCTGGGACCGACGCCGGACCCGGGTTTTTCTGGCGGCGTGCGCGAGTGGTGCATCAACACCGCCGCGGTCGATCCGTTCACGCGCTCGGTGCTGGTGAACAGCGAGGACGGCATGCTCTATCGCTGGAGCCTCGTCACCAACACATTCACCGAGAAAATCCGTCTCGGCAACGAGATCGGCGAGGCATACACGCCGACCGCGGTCGGTCCCGACGGCGCCGTCTACGCGATCAATAACGCGGTGCTCTTCGCGATCGGGCAGTAATCCGCAATTGAGAGACTGCTTTTCGGCCAACTGCGGCCGTCAATGCAAATGGCTCCTGTGGGCGCACGCTTACTGGCACACGGTCCCGGGAGCGCGGAACACTTGGCGCGTCAGCTGCTTGGTTTGTGTCACGCTGACCGGGGGGTTGCCGACCGTTACCGTATAAGTGAACGTTGCGTTGTCGCCGTTGCCGAACGTCAACGTAAGAGTCCCTACCGGCGTCCTGATGACCTTCGTCGGATCGAACGGCACCGCGTTAAACGCCGGTCCTGTAGTTCGGAAAAGTGTCCCGCTGTAAACGCCGGCTGAGATCTTCGACGCGGTCGCCGATAGCCACAACGGCGCGCCGTCGACATCATAGGTGAACCACGTCGCGAAGATGAGGTCGCCCTGGTGCGTGAAGTGGACACCCCACCCCGGCTCGCCGGTGCCGGCGGAATCCCACCAGATATCCTGGTAGTTGGTGGCGGTCGCAAGGTTCGCCTGCATCGCGGACGTGCAAAGTGGCGGTGTTGCGAACACCATTCGAGTGATGGCCTTGGTCTGAGCGACTCCGTTGACCGTGTAGGCGAATGTGCCGTGGTCCGCGTCACTGAAAGTCAGCGTGCCGGCGCCCACCGGAAGGTACGATACGGCGTTCGGATTGAACGGCGTATTGAAAGCGGGCCCGTGGGTCTCAAAGAGCACTCCGGAGAAAACATTGTCTCCGGTCCGATTGGCGGTCATGCTCAACCACCACGCCCTGCCGGCAGTGTCGTAGGTAAACCAAGTGGCGAAAATCACGTCGCCCTGGTGCGCGAAGTTGATTCCCCAGCCGGACTCCGACCCGGCGGGCGCATTCCACCACGAACCTTCGTAGTTCGGTCCCGGAGGCGGTGGGGCAGCGACACCGGTGGCCCCCAGCGGAATTCGATAAGGTCCCTCCGAAGTGTTGATCGTCACTTCGCCACTTCGATCACCGACGTCGGTAAGGCGCGCCAGCACACCGAAAGTGCAACTCGCTCCCGGAGCGAGCGAGCTCCCCGGCAAGCACCCATTGGTGCCTATGAGGAAGTCGCTGCTGTCCGGTCCGATGCCGGACATCATCAGCGCGGCGTTGCCGCTGTTGGTGACCGTGACCTGGCTCTCGCTGGAAGTCGGTCCGACGGGGAGCGTGCCGAAATCGATCACGTCGGGTAGCGAACACACGTTGCCGGCCTCCTGTCCAGGCGCTGGCCCATAAAGGCAACGGCAGCCATGTACGTCGTCAGCAGTGAGGTCGGCGCCGTTGGTGTACATCGTGTCTGGCGGACCCGACATGATCGCGCCTTCGACGTTCGAATGTTGAAGCCCGAGCGCGTGTCCCCATTCGTGACTTACAGTACGCGTCATCTGATCAACGGTTGTCACGTACGCCGGATCCAACATCATGTCGGATTCGACGAGTGTTTTGTTGGGACCGGACGACTGATACCACACATAAGTGGCGCCCGAGATGCCCATGTCCGGATGTTGCCACCCGACCACGCTGATGCCATCGGGTCCGCCGGAAAGTGTTTTTGGCACCGCGTCGGTCTCGCCGCCATAAGCGATCTGGACTCCGCAGACCGCAGTCCATTTCGTCGATTGCGCAGTGATCTGTTGAATCACCGCGTCCTTTGAGCTACTGAATGGCGCCGGAGCGCCCGCATGGTTGTAATACCAACGCAACGGGCCTGCCCATTTGGCCGGTGCGCCGAACATGTATCTGAACTTGGCAGTCGAACCGGACCCCTGCGCCGATGACGCACCAGGTAATGCGCTGATCACGTAGTCCGAACCATTGGTGGCGGCATGCGCACCCCCTAGCCAGGTCGAGACCAGCAACGTGGCTGCGGCCACGACGCACGCGTAGCCGAGACCGTAATGTTCGAATGGCTTTTTCACAGCTCAATGCTGTGACTTATGAGAGCGACGCGTGATCGGACGATGCCTTTTAAACGATCGGTGCACGTCTGAATCCGTTGTAGGACTCAGCGACTCCCGCTCGCTCGCCCGGTGAATTTGGCTATAGAAACTGGGACTTAGAGGCGATCGTCAACAAGATCGTTGTTGGACCTCGCGGACAGCACTCAGAGCTATATGGGAAGCGAGGCTGTCAAATGCGAGCGTTTGAACGTGTCCAACTTTTCGCAAAACTCGATGACCACTCAGCGTCGAACGCAGCGCTCCGCTAGCGTTCACAATACGCGGCGAGTGCAGCCATTAGTGATTCGAGCGAGGCCTTGAGCTTCGCAAAGCCGGGGGTGGGTTCAACCGTCGCTTCGTCTAGGTAGAGCGCACGATTCATCTCGATCTGGATAACGCTGCTGCCGCGCGAAGGCTGGCCGTACTTGCGCACGATGGTCGCGCCCTTGTACGGATCGTTGACGGTGACGCGATAACCCAGCCCCCGCAGGTGCCCGACGACCAGTTCGACAAAGCGCGGATCGGCGCTCGTGCCATCGAGATCGCCCACGACCATGTCGGGCCGCAGCGCACCCTCGCCGTCGGGGGTCATCGCATTGCCGCGCGACTTCATCGAATGCCAGTCGATGTGCCAGATAAATCCAAAGCGCTGACGCAGCGCCGCGTTGTGTTCCGCCAGCGCGCGATGGTAGGGAACGTAGATGCGGTCGATGCGGGCACGCACGTCTGCGATCGACAACGGCTTCTCCACGATGACCTTGCCGGGCACGACATAGCGCCTGATCAGCCCGAGCCCCTTGCCGCTCTTTTCCGTCGGTCGAAGCGGCGCCGGTCCAGGCCAAGCTTCGGCGAGTAGCCCCTGATCGATGTCGTCGATGTCGCGATTAACGTCGATATAGCACCGCGGATATTGCGCAGCGAGCAGCGCGATGCCGAGTTTGGGAGCGGCCCCGATTAACTCGTCGACGAGGGCATCCTCGCCACGCCGCAGCTCGGCAAGCGAGAGATTAGTGTCCCAATCGGACGGATAGTGCCGGCCGCTGTGCGGCGAATCGAAGAGGATCGGCAGCGCGGTGTCGCCCGGCAGCTTCAGCACATAGGGAGCGACCGCATCGATCATGACGGCATCAGTAGCCGATCCCGACAGCGATCGCCATGATGATCATCGAAAGCACGAAGAGCACTGCCACCAGTGGCATGATGAAGCGAATCCACTCGCCATAGCCGACGCCTCCGGTGGCGAGATACGCGAGCAGCATGCCTGACGTGGGCGTCACCATGTTGGTGAGTCCATTGCCGAACAGGAACGCGAGCACGGTCGTCTGCCCGCTGACCCCGGCCAGCGTACCAATCGGCCCGAGCAACGGCATGCTGATAGCGGCCTTGCCGGAGGTCGACGGGATCAATACGTCGAGGACCATCTCGATGAGCACCATGCCCTGCGCGACGACGATCGCCGATTTGCCGTCGACCCAGCTCGCGAGGTTGTGGATCACCGTGTCAAGCACCAGGCTGTCGCGCAGGATGATCTCGACCGAGCTGGCCAGACCGATCAAAAGACCGCCGAGGATCATGCCCTTCATGCCGTCGATGAAGGCCTCCGCGGTCTCGCGCGACGGCAGGCCCGAGATCAGCGCAATGACCAGCGCGAGGAAGATGTAGTAGGCGGCGAGCTCGGAGCTGTGCCACCCCCAGGTGCGGGTGCCCGCCACCAGTCCGGCGACGCTCGCGCCGAGCACAATCAGGATCGCGAGTTGGCGTGGCGAGAGCTTCTTCGACAGGTCGATGTCCTGCGGCAGGGTGAAACCGGTCTTGCGCACGTACCAGAGCAGATATGCGATACCGAGCCCCAGGTAGACGACGAAGACGACCAATCGCAGCCAGAGACCGCTGAATACCGGCACGCCGACGATCGGCTGCGCAATCGCCACCGCGAGCGGATTCGTGACCGACGACAAATAGCCCAGCTTGGCGGCAATCGCCACCAGCGCCGTTGCGAAAAGCGGTCCGAGGCCGATGCGTCTGGCGAGCAACACGACCATCGGGATGATCACCAGGTACTCGGAGATCAGTCCGAGGAACGAGCTGCCCGCGCAGATCACGATCATCAACAGCGGTGTCAGCCAGTAGACGTTGCCGCGCGTCAGCGCGAGCAGCCGATCGATGCCCGCGTCGAGCGCCCCCGTCTTGCGCAGGACCCCGAACATGCCGCCGATGAACATCACCATGAATATCAGCGGCGCTGCGCGGATCATCCCTGCGGGAATCGACGAGAACAGCGTTACCGCGCTCGCCGGGTAGGCCTGGGTTGCGGAGCTTTTCGGGGGTGCAGCGCGAATCAGCGCATCGAGACCGGAGTCCTTGGGTATCGTCTGGTACGTGCCCGGGACGACAAGACCGTCCTTGCGCTGATATTCGCCGGAGCTGATCGCGTAGGTCAGCAGGATCGCGCCCGCGATGATCAGCAGCATCATGACCACCGGGTGCAATATCTTCGCATGGCCATGGCGCGGGGCGGCGGATGCGGTCGATGCGGATCGGGCGGATTGAGGCATGAGGGACGACTCCTGCTGTTCGCGCCGGTCTGCCTGATTCAGCTGTTCGATGCTGCTTGCCGGCAGCATATGCGCCTATTGAACCCTTTGCTCAGGAACTGCACGAAAGCATCGAGCAGCCGGCGCGGTTGCGCGCCCAGTCGGGACGCCGTCGCGCATAGGCTTCACGCCCCGGTTGATCGTCGTAGGGCCGGCGCAGCACCTCGAGCAGCTCGCTGATCCCGCTCGCGTCACCCTGTGCGGCGCGATCGATCGCTTCCTGCGCAAGATAGTTGCGCAGCACGTAGCGCGGGTTGACGGCGCGCATGCGCTCGCGGCGCAATGCGGGCGGCGTGGGGTCCGAGGCCAAGCGCGCCGCATAGCGGGCGAACCACTCGTTGAACGCGCTCGCGTTCGCCGCCGCCTTCGCCTCGTCGTAAAAGGCGTCATGCAGCGCGGCGAGCGCAGCATCGCCATGCTTCGTATCGATATCGGCGAGCGTGCGGAAAAACAGCGTCATGTCGACTTCCGCGGCCTTGAGCAGTGATTGCAGCGATGCCATCAGCTCGGCGTCGCCGTCGCGGCATTCGGCCAGCCCGAGCTTGGCGGCGATGTCGTCGCGCTCGGCGGCGATGAACACGTCGGCGTAGCGCTGCAATCCGCCGTGCAGCGGATCTTCATTCGCGAACTCGGGAACCAGCGCCCCGGCCAGTCGCGTGAGATTCCAGTACGCGATCTGCGGCTGCGCGCCGAAGCGGTAGCGGCGGCCGTGCGCATCGGTAGTGTTCGGGGTCCAGTCGAGATCGAAATCGTCGATCCACCCATACGGGCCATAGTCGATGGTGAGGCCCAGGATCGACATGTTGTCGGTATTCATCACGCCATGTACGAAGCCCACGCGCATCCACAGCGCGACCATGCGCGCGGTGCGCTCGCACACCTGCGCAAACCACTGGGCGCGCACCGCTTCGGGAAGTGCTGCAGCAGCGTCACTTCCAGGCACTAGCTCGGGAAAATCGCGCCGGATGGTGAAATCGACCAGCCGCTTGAGCAGCGGCAAATCGCCGCGCGACGCAGGCAGCTCGAAGTTGCCGAAGCGGATGAACGAGGGCGCAACGCGGCACACCACCGCCCCCGGCTCGTCCTCCGGATGTCCGTCGTAGAACATGTCGCGCACCACGCTCTCGCCGGTGGCGACCAGGCACAGCGCGCGCGTGGTCGGGACGCCCAGATGGTGCATCGCCTCGCTGCACAGGAATTCGCGTACCGACGAGCGCAGCACGGCGCGACCATCGGCGGTGCGCGCATAAGGGGTGGGGCCGGCCCCTTTCAGCTGGAGCTCCCAGCGCTGTCCGGCGGCGTTGACGGTTTCGCCGAGGATGATCGCGCGGCCATCGCCGAGCTGTCCCGCCCAGTTGCCGAACTGGTGCCCGCCGTAGTTGGCGGCGTAGGGCTCCATGCCCTCGACCAACGCGTTGCCGCCGAACACCTGCGCGAATTCCTGCGACGCGACTTCGCGCGGGTCGATCCCGAGCAACGCCGCCACCTCCCGCGACCAGGCAAGCACGCGCGGCGCGATGACCGGTTCGGGGTGGACACGCGAGTACAACGCGCCGTGGACCTGTCGCCGACGCGAGCCCGATTCCGGGTCTGCGGGCAGATCGCGGACGAACGCATTGTCGAAGCGAAGCGAGCCGAGCACGCCCGGCGCGACCGTGGGAAAGCGCGTGGTGACGGTGGTATCGGGCGACATGGATGTCGATGCTCGCGTGAAACGTTATTGTACGCCGGCGAGCTCGGCGATTCTCGGGTGCTCAGTGGCAATCTGACGCGGCGTCCGATGCTATGCTTTCGACATGCAATCGCCGCTGTCGTTTCGAAAACTGCGCGATCCGCGCGCGATCGTGCGCTGGCTCGCCGTGCTTTCCACACTTGTTGCGGTCGTTGCTTCCGCAGCTTCACCGGAACCGGTCGATTGCGGGACGCTGCCGCGTCG
>Ga0070713_100000025_pt1 | contig 96581 bp, 70 predicted proteins | sample LARL82metaG_FD_65465 | JGI IMG/M metagenome (GOLD analysis project Ga0070713, IMG submission 65465) | Corn, switchgrass and miscanthus rhizosphere microbial communities from Kellogg Biological Station, Michigan, USA - LAR L8-2 metaG | ecosystem: Host-associated > Plants > Roots > Rhizosphere ... | reverse complement strand
CTCGAGGAGCAGAGGGGGAAAACCTGAACCGCGCGAAGGCTTTAAACGGCGCAAAATCCCGAACGGCGCGCCGTTTAAGCTTTCGCCCAGTGCGAACACGCGTTTCAGATAGCCGAACCGTCGCGGAAGCGAAGGCAGGCAGGGCTCGGCACCGCCAGCCGGCGCGGAGTCTCGGAGAGCCGGCCACTCTCACGATCGCGCGCGAACACGACCACCGATCCGGAGTTCTGATTGGCGACGAGCAGCCATCGCTCCGTAGGGTCGAGGCTGAAGTTCCGCGGCCAAGCGCCGCCAGTCGGGACGACTTGCGTGAGCGTGAGCGCGCCCGTCTTCGGCTGGACGGAGAATACCGCGACGCTGTTGTGCCCGCGGTTGGAGACGTAGACGGTGCGACCTAACGAGTCGACGTGAATGTCCGCGACGTAGCTCTTCCCCTTCCAATCGGTGGGAAGCGTCGACTGGCTTGCGATGACGGCCAGCGTTCCACGTTCCCGGTCGAAGCGCAACGTCGTCACCGTCGATTTGAGCTCGCTGGCGACGAATACCAACGGCAGCGTGGGATGAAAGGCGATGTGCCGCGGTCCCGAGCCCGGTTCGAGCTGGGCATCGTTGGCCGACAGATGTCGCAGGCCGCCGGACTGCCCGTCGAGGCGATAAACGACGATCCGATCGGTGCCGAGGTCCGCGCCTAACGCGAAGCGGTTGGAGGGATCGGCGACGATGCTGTGAGCGTGCGGACCCTCCTGACGCTCCTTGTCCGGTCCGGAGCCTTGATGCTGATCGATCTGCGCTTCACCAAGCGAGCCATCGCCGTGAATCGGCAACAGCGCCACACTTCCCGCATCGTAGTTGGCGACGAGCACGGCGCGTCCCTCTCGATCGACGCTCACGTAACATGGGCCAGCGCCTGCCGTCGACTGCTCATTGATGCGGGTGAGCGCACCCGTCGTTGCGGCAATGGCATATGCGCCCACGGCACCACCGCGCTTCCCGTTATGCTCGGCGACCTCATTCACGGCGTAGAGCACGCGCCCATTCGGATGAATGGCGAGAAACGAAGGGTTGGGTCCGACGTTCGCCGAGCCAATGAGCTGCAGCTCACCCGTGCGGGCGTTCATGAGCACGAAGTAGACGCCGTCGGTGCGCTTGTCGTCGGTGTAGGTGCCGACGTACAGCAGCTGGTCGTCGGGGTTCGAGTTGTCGAATGTGCGGCGCGCGAGTCCGGTCGCGCCAAGGAGCGTGAGAGCGGACATGGCGAGAAACTCGCGACGCGACCGATCGGGGGAAGTCATGACACCATCTTCGCCGTCCGCGCGCGACTGCTCAAGGGTTGCGGAGCATCGTGTCGGCGGCCACTCGTCGAGCCAGCAGCACAACCCCCTCGCGGAACGACTCCGACTTAACCTCCGAGACATGGCGCCGAACAGGATTGGATCTGTCGACGAGCGTCGCTCGCAAACGAATTCGCTGCGCGACCTCTGCGGCCTCGATGTCCACGATGACTCTGCATCGATACATGCGGGCGACCGTGAGGACATCATCCCATGTCCACGCCACGCCAAAATCATCGGGCTCCCCGGCGGCGAAGGCTCGTCGATGTCGCGAGTGCTCATCACCGCCGGCCCGCGCTGTGCCAAGTGACGTGGCAGCTCGCTCCGCAACGACTCGGCGGCGATGAGGCTGAGTGAATCATGCACCCGAAAGCCTTCGATGAACACCAGTGCCTGCGACTGAGCAATGAGTGGACGGCACGGAGTGGCCAGTAGAACAGCAGCAGCTGCGAGACGCAGGCGAAGACTGAGCCAGTCATCCATGGTTCGCCTTACTTGAGCGGTATGATCGTCTCGCAGATCGGATCGTACTGCAGTGGATCGCTCGATCCACGCCGATGCCAGTATGTCCGCCAATACTCCCACCAGAGGCTTTGAAGTTCAGCAAGCGTGGACGGGTCGAGCGGTCCTTCGTGGGTGTGCACCTCCATGGACTCGGCGCGAACCACGGCGCCGACTTGTCCAGCCCAGAATGCCAGCTCGTACTTCGCGCTCGACTCTGCCGGGCCCATTCGCGACTGCATGAGCCACTCTCTTCGATGCGGTATGGCGAACACACGTTCACGAGTTCCGTAATGATTCAATGCCAGATGCTCGAACGAGAGGCTCGTCGGCACCGCGTCGAAGTCCAGCGAGTCATCGGCCATGCGAGAAGGCCAGTCTTCAGGAACCGACTCCGCGTCCGAGCGAGTCAGGAATGCAAATTCGTGCACGCCGCCGAAACGCAGCGCAAGGCTGACTAATGGCGTCGGGATAGCATTCGCCTCGCCACGGCGCGCCAGTTGGGGCGATGTGAACTCGAGCTGAACACTATCGCCGGAAACCACCCACCACGTCCAGGCAGAGGTTTCCTCGATGACGCTCGCGAGTACTTCGATTGGCGTCATGGCGAAAGACCTCTGAGGCTACCCTCACCACTTGACGCCTGCCCCACTGTCTCTACGCACCTGCAGCGCGTACCCCAGCCCCCCGACTCTGAACCAGCGGTATCCGTACGACTCCAGCGCGATCTTGTGCACTCCCTTGTCGTCCGCATGCACCTCCTCGTTCACGAGGAGATTACTCAACAGTCGTCCCTCCGGATGATCGAGCTGGACGCGCGCCTCCTGCGGCTGCCCGGAGAAGTTGTGGAGCACGACGACCGAGTTGCCTCGCCACTCGTAGCAGATCGCCAGTACGCTCTTGGATCGCGTCCCGAGGATTTTCCAGGTGCCCCAGCCGATCTCGGGACATTCCTTGCGCAGCCGGATCATGCTCACCGTCCAGTTGAGGAGCGAGTGCGGATCACGCCTCTGCTTTTCAACATTCACCTCGGCGCACCCATACGGTCCGTCCGAGATGACGGGACGCGTGGGACGTTCAGCGCTCGTGAAACCCGCGTTCCGCTCGCCAGACCACTGCATCGGCGTGCGCGCGCAATCGCGCTCCTTGAGCCGAAGGTCGTCGCCCATCGCGATCTCGTCGCCGTAGCGCACCACTGGCGTCCCGGGCAGTGAGAACATCACGCTATACGCCAGCTCGAGGTGTCCGCGCTCGCCGAGCATTGGCGCGAGCCGGCGACGGATGCCGCGGTCATAGAGCTGCATGGACTTGTCTGGTCCGAACTTACTGAACACGAGCTCGCGCTGCGCTTTCGTCAAGCGACCGAGATCGAGCTCATCGTGATTGCGGAGAAAGTGCACCCACTGCGCCGACGGCGGAAGCTGCTTCGTCGCGCGCAGCGACGCCTTGAGCGGTCCCGTGTCCTCCGACGCCAGGGCGTAGAACAGATGCTGATTCACATAGAAGTTGAACATCATGTGAATTCCCGTCCCGTCGTGACCGAAATACTTCAGATGCTCGGGCGGGAGGACATTGGCCTCGCCGAGCATGATCGCGCCGGAGGTCCGCCACTGAAGAAAGCTGCGCATCTGGTCGAGGTACTCGAAGTGCATTGGCGGCTTGCGGCCGCTGGCGTTCGGCGATCCCTCGATCACGAATGGCACCGCGTCCACGCGGAACCCGGACACGCCGAGCTCGAGCCAGAATCCCATGATGCGCCGGACCTCCGTGCGGACATCGTCATTGTCCATGTTGAGATCCGGCTGGAAATCGTAGAAGCGGTGGTAGTAGTACTCGCGCGCCTTTGGATCGCGCGTCCACGTGGATTTCTGGACACCTGGAAAGACCATTCCCTGTTTCCAGTTCCTCGGTCGTTTCTTCGACCAGACGTACCAATCGCGGCGTGGCGCCTCCGGATCGCTGCGAGATTGCTGGAACCACTCATGTTGATCGGAGGTGTGGTTGACGACGAGATCGACGAGCACGCGTATGCCCTTGCTCTTCGCCCGATTCATGAACTCGACGTAGTCGCCATTGCTCCCGAACCGCTTGTCGACCGAGTAGAAGTCCGCGATGTCGTAACCGTCGTCGCGGTTCGGCGAGGTCTGAAATGGTCCGATCCAGATCGCATCGATACCTAACGACTCGAGATAGTCCAGACGGCGGGAAAGTCCCTCGAAGTCGCCGCAGCCGTCACCGTTCCCGTCCATGAACGAATCGACATTGAGCGCGTAGATGACGGCGTTCTTGTACCAGAGGTCTTCGATCACGGAGTGCGTGGTGAGGCGTTTGACGGCTGAACGCTTTCACCGTTGCAAGGCGGGTTCCACGTCCGGCCACCGTTGACAGAGGAGCGACGTCACTCGATACTCAGAGACAGAGCGCTGACAGGGCGCCCCCAACCCGCGGCAAGGGAATGACTCCCACCTGATTTGGTCTGGTCGCGTGCGTTCGCACCTTCTTTCAGCCTGGCGTCAGCGGGTCACAGGCAATCATGAAAGGAGGTTGCCATGAAGTCGCTTCCCGCGCGCCCGTCGCTCGATTCCCTTCGCAAGCAGGCAAAGAAGCTGGCGCGTGACATCGCGGCGAATGACGCCAATGCGATTGCGCGTGCGCGCGCGCAACTGCCAGCCACCGATCTCCCGTTAACGCAGCGTGATGCACAGCTCGTGATTGCGCGCGAGTACGGTTACGCTGGCTGGCAGGAGCTCAGCGCTGAAGTTCGTGATCGCCTTGGCGAGGATCTCGATCCGGCGGCGCGAAAGGCACGGCGCGCCATCCACGAGAACGACCTGGACCGCCTGAGCCAATTGCTGGCTGAGCATCCTGCATTGCTCTCATGGCAAGGCGGCGAACCTCACGGCGGTCTGCTCGGATTCGCGACGGGCGCTTACGGCGATGCGTTTGGCGACGAGCGGGAGCGATGGTTCACGCGCTTCGAGTGCGCGGAGCTCCTCATCGATGCGGGCGCGGTCGTGACGCCTGACGTCGTGGACGGCCTCCTCTACTCCCGCGCCAAGGGCCTGCTGGAGCTCTTTCGTCGCAAAGGCTTGCTGCCGAAGACATTGAACTTCCTCGCAGCACTCGGCGAGCTCGATGGCGTTCGCGCCGCGCTCGAGAGAGATGAGCACGATCTGAAGACGGTGAATGAAGCATTCGTCATGGCATGCCGGTTCGAGCATCAGGGCGTCGCGTCGCTGCTGCTCGAGCGAGCGGTCGCGCGAGATCCGGAGCTCGCCAGAACGGTCGATGACGCTGGTGGCCGAGTCGCGTTCATACAGACGCTCATCGAGCTGCGACCAGATCTGCTATCCGCGCTGGTTGGCGGACTGCGGCGGGCATTCGTCATGGGGAAGGTGCGGCGCGCAATCGGCGAGCGCGACCTAACGACGTTCATCGACATACTGGGACGCGAAAGCTGGCTCCTCGGCACGGACTTCGTCTGGTTCCAGAAACGGCTCGTCGAGGACGCCGCGCTGAAGGGTGCCGCGGACTTCATCGTCGCACTCTTCGAGCTGGATGCGGCACTCGTGCGCCAACGGCCGGCACCGCCATCGCAAGCGATCGAATTCGCGCTCACGTACGCGCATTCACACCTCATTCCGCTGCTCACGCGTATCTGGCCGATGCCTGACGACCTGGCGCATGCGGCCGGTGTGGGGGACCTGGCCCGTGTGAAGAGCTGGTTCCGTGACACCGGCGCGCCCGCATTGGGCGATCTCAGGAATCAGTACCCGTTCAAGGACGCACGCGCGCGGAACGACCTTCATTGGAGAGTGCCATCGCCCCAACATGTGGTCGACACGGCGTTCGCGTTTGCCGTCATCAACCGTCACTTCGAGGTCGCGGACTTCCTCCTCGAGCATGGAGCGAACATCAACACCGACTGGAACTCGCACGAACCGGCGAGCATTCTGCACCATCTGGTATTCGAGAATAACTACAAGTCGATGCAATACCTCGTCGACCACGGAATCGATTTGACCATCAAGGACTACCGCTGGAACAGCACCGCCAAAGGCTGGGCTCTACATGCCAAGAAGGACGAGAAGATGGCCGACTGGCTGAACAAGGCGGAGCGACGACGAAGTGAGCATGATATCAGATTCGAGCACTAGCTATCGCTCAACTCCAGCATCGAGGCGACGCGACGAGTGAGATCCTCCTCGGTCATCGTCGCGTCGACCTCGATGGCGGGCAGGTCGAGTTGCTGCGTTTTCTGACGGAGTATGTTCGTGAAGAGCCGATCGCGCTCGAGCACATTAGCCAACGCCGTCGGTGGGTCGCTGGTTCGGCTGAGAAACCCGTTCCCGGATTGGGCACGCGCTTCCATCACAGCTCTTCGGAATGAGGGCGCGGGGAGGAGCCAGACAGCCTGACAGGCCTTTGCGAGAATGGGCTTCACGAGTGCCGGTAGTAAGCGAAATCCTTCGACGATCACGCCGGTCTCTATCGGCAAGCGCAGGACGTCTTCGATGATCAGGTCGAACGCCTCGCCTTTGAACCAAGGAAATGTCTCCAGCATCGTCGCCGGCGTTCGGTTCAGCCACCGCTCATCCATGTCCATCGCCATGAACTGGTGCAGCAACGGAGCCTCTTGCGGCGCACTGCGTCGCGCGTGGTCGGTCATTGCGTCGTCGGTCGAGTAGGTTGACAAGCCGAACCGCGCGGCGAGACGTCGCGCGACGGTCGATTTGCCAGCGCCGCTGCCGCCACCAATCCAGTAGACCTTGCCGAGTCGTTCCCGGACCGCTTCCTCGCCGCGAGAGATCATTCCGAGAAGCCTAACGACATTCTCCGCCGACTAACACGTCTCGGCCGCAGCGCGAACGCCGATCGCACATCGTTCAGGACGGAGGACGTGACGGCCCGCGCGCGCAACGTGCCCTCGCGCAGAACCTGCCGCAGGTAATGCCTATCGGCAATGAGCCGCGTTCGCTGTTCCCGTATCGGGGCAACGACGGTCTCCAGGACATCGACGAGCCGCGCTTTCACCGCGACGTCGCCAAGGCCGCCGCGCCGATATCGCGACTTGAGCTCCGTGATTTCGTCAGTACGAGAATCGAAGGCATCGAGGTAAGCGAAGACGACATTCCCATCGACGTTGCCGGGGTCCGAAGCACGATTGTGCGCGGGGTCGGTGTACATGCTCGCCACGAACGCGCGAATTTCGTCTGGCGAAGCGCTGAGACTGATCACGTTCTTCAATGACTTGCTTGCCTTTCGCCCATCGGCACCTGGCAGACGAGGCGCCGCCGAGAGAATCGCCTTCGACTCGGGCAGCACGTTCCGCTCCGCCAGTCGGTTGATGCGCCGCACGATTTCATTCGACTGCTCGATCATCGGTAGCTGGTCTTCGCCGACCGGGACGAGCGTACCACGAAAGCCGGTGATGTCGGCCGCCTGACTGACCGGATAGCAGAAGAAGCCGGCGGGAATGTCGCGCGCGAAGCCACGCGTCTCGATCTCCGCTTTGACCGTGGGATTCCGTTCGAGGCGCGCAACGGTTACGAGATTGAGATAGAGAACAGTCAATTCAGCCAGCGCCGGCAATTCGGACTGCAGAGAGATCGTCGTCAGGTACGGATCGATGCCGACCGCGAGGTAATCAGCGATGACTTCGATAACATGCTCCGATACATGTGACGGACGACCCGCATTGTCCGTGAGCGCCTGCAGATCCGCTACGAGAACGTGCTGCGCGAATCGTCGTTGTAGCTCGACCCGACGCAGGAGCGAACCGGCGAGATGGCCGAGGTGAAGCGGGCCAGTAGGCCGATCACCAGTCAACACCACCTCATCCGTGGTTTCGATAGAGGCAGGCGAAAGGTTCTCGGTGCCTGACGCGTGAGCAAAGGATGCCATGCTAGTCTCCAAAAGGAGGGCACTCGGCACCGTTGCTGAAACCCGACGCAAAAAGAAGGGCCGCTCGATACCGAGCAGCCCAAGTGTCATGAATGTGCGCGTGCGCGGGCCGCTCAGGAAGTGAGCCGCCAACGCCAGAAGGTGACTGGGACGCGCATAGTAGTCATACCACAAAGATAAACGATCGACCACACCAGACAAAAGCGGCGCCGCAATCTACTGCGGCGTTTGCAACGGGTGCTTGCTCTGCTCGAAGAACTCGTTCTGCAACCTCAGACTTTCCTGGTCTGCTTTCACGGCACGAATGGATTGGACAATGGCGTTGATCCATGTCTTCACCTCGAACTCGCCAAGCTCGCGCGACGCGGCGGCGCCTTCACCCGCGTAATGATTGGGGAATCGGGCGTACCACCAGATGCCGGTGTATAGTCCCTCCGGCAGCTTCACCCGTCCCTGATCGGCGCCCGACTCCTGAGCCGCACGATCGAGATGCACGAGGTCCGGCCGCGCGATCATGCTCACGGACGTCTCGCTTTCACCGGCGTGCATGTCCGTCGCGGGATTCGATTTGTGTTTCGGCTCGCCCGGTCCGCTGCGCGCCAGTCCCTGTACATACACGACGTAGTCATGCGGTGCCTCGAGCTGCGTCTGCGCGAAATAGGGGAGCAGGCTGTTGTTGCCGCCGTGGCCATTCACGATGATGATCTTCTTGCAACCATTGCGGGACATCTCGTCCGTCGTTTCCTGCAGCAGCTGGAGCTGTAGTCCGCGGCTATAGGCGATGGTTCCCGGCTCGTGCTTCGCCTCGAAGATCTGGCCGAAGTAGTACTCCGGAAACACAACCGCGTATTCCTGCTGGGCCGCGTTGATCGCGGCGTAGCGCACGTTGAGGAGGTCGTTGCCGAGCGGGAGGTGCGGCCCATGCTTCTCGAGAATGCCGAAGGGGAGCAGACAGGTCCCCTGCGCCCGGGAAATGGCGTCACGGAAGTCCGCCGCAGTCAGCTCCTCCCAGTGAACCGAAGGCCGGCCTGGTGCTGCAGGCGACTGCGCCGACGCAGTCGAGGCGAAGAGAAAGGCAATGGAAAGCGATACCGATTTGCGCACGTGTCCTCCGCTGCTGGTTTGCGGTGATTGTAGCAAATACTCGGGCCGCTGCCAGGGGCGTGACATTGCATCGACGGTAATTCAACGTCATTCACTTCAGGCCAAGCTTTTCCCCCGCCGCGAGCAGCCGCATCGACTCGCGAATACGTCTCTCCCGCGTTTCCGGCTTCTTGGCGGTATGAATCCACACGACGAAATCACGCCGCTGTCTGGGTGCGAGCGCCCGAAAGTTGTTCCAGGCTTTGACATCAGACTTGAATGCCTTGGCGATGTACGCTGGCAGCTCCGGTACGTGGGGACGGGCAGCGTAGCTGTTCGCCGTGGGGGCAGCAGCGAGGCCGGGTGCGGCGAGCATGCCGGCGGCCTTCAGTTTCTTCCAGCGCTTTCGGTTGATGTCCGACCATTTGCTCGTCGGCTTTCGCGGTGTGACTTTGATCGCGTAGCACTTGTCGTCGACGCGCTTCACGAGGCTGTCGATCCAACCGAAGCAGAGCGCCTCGCATACGAGGTCGTCATTAGACATCGACTGGACCCCCGTGTGTTGCTTCTGGCGAAGGAGCCAGATGCCGGGGCTGGCGGCGTGATTCCTGGCAAGCCACTGTCGCCAGTCGGCGCGAGTTCGTACGTCCAGCGTTACGAGATCGTTTGACATGGCTAACACTCGTGAAGGGTCGACGTGAACGACCGACTCACCGAGATCGAGCCTGGTGAATCCAGCGATTCGTTTGCGTCAGCGCATCGATGCGCGCGGCAACCTGACCGAGCGCCTCGAGCGACGGACAATGGGGGGAATCATCATGATTTTGACACAGCGCTACGACACTTCGGCCTGGAAGGCCTGAACTACGGGCGCGACGTGATGAATTTCCACTTCACCGACTTGCACATTAGCGACGCGCAAAGCAAGTACCGGTCGGCGCAAGCGTGTTTGCGGCGATTCTGGTGGCCTACGGCGAAGACATCGAGGACTTAGAGAAATCGAAGGGAGACTATTGCGGGAGCGCATCGCAGTATTGGGGCGCCAAGAGCGACTTTTTTCGCCGATCGCCGACTTTCGGAATTTGCGCCGAGACATTCGGCTCGGCGCGTAGCGGAAGAACCTTCCATGAAACGTGAATGTGTCGGCGGAAGCGCCGATTTGCGGCAGAAGCGCGCTGCTTCGGACCGACGGCCGCGAGAACAACATCGCCATGCGGCACAATGAGCACGTCGAGCGCGAGTTCGACTTTCCTTATTAATGGAATCGCCCGCGGGATGACGATTAGCGGTTCGACGCGTTGGGCTTTCTCATTCCCAAGATCGACATGCCTCGCGAGCGTGCGACATTTTATTTGGAAGCTTCGTGGCTCACGCGCCGAGCATCAGAGCGCACGGGCGGCGCTTCACGACACCAGCTGTGGACACGGGGTATCACGCCGCTGACTTCGACCGCCCGCCTCGACTCCAGTGCGGCCACGCTCTCGGCACGCGGCGGCACTCGCGACGCTCGGCGTGCCACCAGCCGGCCTGCGTCCGACACGCTGCGACCTCCGGCGACCACCCCTCTTGCCCTGAGCACCACGCTGTGTACATCATAGCGACGCTCGGTACCTCGATGCTACACGCGGAGGCCCCCGTTATGCACGCCCGGTGCTCCAGTCGCCACGCACCAAGCTCCGCCGCCTACGTTGCGTCACTCTCGCACGAGTCGGCTTTCACGATTGCTTACGGCGGGACTTCGCCGCGCAACGTGTTTGCCACCGCCCAAGACGATCCGACAGCAGGCCGTCACACCCAGACCTTCAAACAGCACGCCCAACGCTCCATCTGACACGCACCATCCTCGCCGACTCACGCGCAGTCCTTCGCACATGAGGTTCGATACCTCACTACCCACCCTTCGTCCCTGTTATCGCGCATGAGAGAACGACAGAAGCGCCAGACCACTACTCTCAAGGGTATCGCGAGGCACCTTCGGGAGACCGAGTTCACGGATGCCCGGGCTCAACACCTGAAAGAGGAGATACTCTCACATCACGACCGGGTGATGGCGTTGGCCCGCGAGAACCGGGAAGCGAAATATGAATCCGGTCTGCGACGACGAACCCCGCGCTTCACGAAGAAGACGCTACGTGAGCAACAACTCTTACCGCTGTCACGGCGCGGACGAAAGCTCACGCGCGACTACCCCGAGCTTTTGCCTGCACTAAAGGTGCCACACAAGAACGCCAGCGTGGCAGAGATTGCGGACGCGGCCGAACGAATGGCAGACGCACTAACACCACATTTGAATGTTCTAATCAAAGCGAAGTACTCTCGCAATTGCCTGACGACCTTGCGGCAGGGCGCCCAGGACCTTCGCGAACGCTCCGAAACGAGCCAGCAGGCACGCGGTCTACTGGGTCGCTCGAATCGGGAGTTGACGCAGGAGCTCGCGGTTGCGCGCGAGACGATCAACGAGCTCGATTCGGTGCTGCGATCACTCGAGAACTATTCGGATTACCGACAGGGTTGGGAGTACTGCAACCGAGTGGGCGCACGGATGGGACGGCCGTCCAAGCGTCGACTCGCGGCGCGCGAACGATCCGCGGCAAGGCGCGATGATCGAGGTGAGTCAGCCGCGCATTGAGTAGCCGACGGGTGCGGGAAGCGACCACGGCACCGGAAGGCGAAAGTCTTATTTGCAGCAGCGACTTCGGAGCCGCCTCGAGCCATGGGGCGATGAGGCGCGGAATCCCAAACGGCGCGAGATCCCAAAGAGCGCGAAATCTCAAACGGCGCGAAATCCCAAACGGCGCGAAATCCCGAACGGCGCGAAATCCCGAAGAGCGCGAAATCCCAAAGTGCGCGGGTTGCAAACGTCGTTAAACGTCGTGTGGGAGTTCGCGCCGTATGGGATTTCGCGCCGTTCGGGATTTCGCGCCCTTGCCTTCAGTCCATCATTCGCTCCACCCGCACCATATTCTCCGGCGCGCCAGGCTCGGCGATCGGCTCGGGAACGGCGCCGGCTACGGTGCGCCACCACGGATCTACGCCATTCGACTGAGTCGGCTCCGTTGGCGCGCCGAGCCGCGGCATGATCAACGGCACGGCAGTCCCGAGTCGATACAAAGTCTCGGCCGGTTCGCTCCAGGGGTGAATCGCGAGATTGAACGTGGCCCAGTGAATCGGCAGAAAAGCGCCACTTCCCAACAGCCCATGTGCCTTCAGCGCGTTGACGGGCCCCATGTGGATGTCGCCCCACGAAGGGTGATAAGCCCCGATCTCCAGGGCGACCATGTCGAAAGGGCCGAGTCGCTGCGCGATGTCCGAGTATTCCGCTGTGAGGCCCGTGTCCGCGCCAAAGAAGAAGGAGTGACGCGGGCCGCGCAGGTGGAACGACGACCAGAGCGTCGTGTTGCGGTCGCGTATCCCTCGCCCGGAGAAGTGCTGCGCCGGCGCAGCGGTAATCGTTAGGCCCTTCACCTCGGTCGTCTCCCACCAGTCCAGCTCCGTGACGCGATTCGATGGGATGCCCCAGCGCTCGAGCCGCTCTCCGACGCCGAGCGATGTGACGAACGGCGTGGTGGAGCGCGCTCTGGCCAACTTGCGAATGGTCGTGCTATCGAGATGGTCGTAGTGATCGTGGGAGAGGATCACCGCGTCGAGCGGTGGCAGCGCCGCAAGTGCCGCCGGCGGAGGATGAAATCGCTTCGGTCCAGCGAAGGGGAGCGGCGATGCTCGATCGCTCCAGACCGGATCCGTGAGGACGCGCACACCATCGATCTCGATGAGCAAAGTCGAATGTCCCAGCCAGGTGACGCGAAGGGCCGATGCCGAACGCTTCGACCAGAACGCGACGGGGTCGACGAGCGGAAGCGGCGTCGATGGCACGCGCTCGTCGTCCGGACAGAGGAACTCGCGCATCTTCGGCCGCTCGACACCCGGCTTGAGGCCTGTCGAGACCGGGTATGTGTTGCGAAACACACGGCCGTCGAAGCGCGGAGACGCCTGCATTCGCTCGCGGCGAAGGCCGTTCGTGGCAGCGCGATGGGACTTCATGGTCGTAAAGAAGTAGCGGTCGTTCTCCAGTGGCGCGAGGCCAGAGAAAAATGCACTTTCATCACACGAACTCACACCGACCCCAGTCCTCGGGCCCATGCCCCCCTTTACGAAATCTGACCTCATTTGGTTCAACGGTGAGCTGACGCGATGGGACGACGCCCACATCCACGTCAGCGCGCATGCCCTGCAATACGGCACTGGCGTCTTCGAGGGGATGCGCTCGTACGACACGGCTGATGGCCCGGCGATCTTCCGGCTCGACGCGCACATGCGCCGATTCGCCGCGTCGGCGTCGTACTACGACATCGAGTGGCCCTACTCCTTCGAGCAGCTCTGCGCCGCATCGCTCGAGGTCATTCGAGCGAATTCGCTCGAGAACGCGTATCTCCGCCCACTCGCGTTCTTCGACTCGCACAGCTTCAACGTCTGGCCCAACGAGTGTCCAGTCTCGGTGGCCATCATTGCCGTCCCCGGTAGACCCTACACGCAGGGTGGCCCGGATCGCGGGCTTCGCGTCACCGTCTCGAGCGTGCGCCGCATCGACGCTGCCTCGCTCCCGCCGTTCGTCAAAGCATGCGGCCACTACACCAACTCGGTGCGCGCCGTGCAGGAGGCGAGACGGCGCGGCTTCGACGATGCGCTTTTGTTGAACTATAAAGGTGATGTTGCCGAAGGATCAGGCGCCAACCTCTTTCTCGTGAAGGACGGGCGCGTCATCACGAACGACGCCGACGCGTCGATCGTCCTCGGCATCACGCGCGACAGCATCATCCAGATCGCGTCCGACCTCGGCGTGCCCGTCGACGTTCGCTCACTCACGCTCGACGATGTCTCTAGCGCCGACGAGGCATTCTTTACCGGCACGGCGATCGAGGTCACGCCAATCACCGAAGTGGACGGCCGTCCAGTGAACGATGGCAAGCCGGGGCCGATGACCCTGCGCATCCAGCAGTCGTATTTCGATGCTGTGCATGGCCGCCTTTCGGGCTATCACGCGTGGCTCGCGTACACCACGCAGATGCAGACGGCCTAGACCGCCGTTAAGCGCGGAGGACACAAAGTGCACGGAGGGCGCCGATGGAGAAGCACCGCTAGGCAATGGCGGATCTAGCGTAGCGCCTTGGTCCAGAGGAGTTTGGCCTCGTCGGTGAGAGAACCGTAACCGCTTCGTTGAACGTCCACGAGCGTGAAGCCGCGGGAGGCGTACAGACGGCATGCCGGTACGTTGGTGTCCTGAGTTTCGACGTCCAGCGCATGGGCGTCCGCCTGACGAGCTATTGTCTCGGCTTCACTAAGAAGCGACCGTCCGACTCCACGCCGCCGCCACTCAGGTGTCACCCGCAAATCCCAGAGCAGCGCGTTATGAGGACGACCGCCGAGTGTAATGACTTCGCTGTCGTCGGTTATGACGACAGCGCCGGCGATCGCCCGACCGTCGGCATTCGCGAGAAGAACGATCCAGTCGTAGACGCGGCGACTGGCTAACCAACTTTTCGGGTCGTTGTGCGGCAACGCGTCATGGTCCTTGATGCGTGGTGCCACGGGCCTAACGGGGAGCGACGGACGACCGGGATCGAGTGCCGCGAGATCGATGACTTCTAGAACCTCGAAGGCGATCGGGATCGAAGCATACTCGATGAGCGCCTGGGCAGTTTCTCGTCGGATCTTGATCGGCATCGATCTGGCGTGCATTGGCTATTGGCGCGGGTAAATATCCACTTCGTACAGCAGCGCGCGGTCACCACGTTCATCGATTCCCCGCTCACCGACGAGTCGGAACTGGTTCACCTCGAGCACCCGACGACTCGCCAGATTCGCGTCGGCCACGACGGCCCAAACTGTACGCAACTCGGGCCGTACGCGCGCCCAAGTCAGTGCGAGCGCTATGGCCCTGCGGCCCACACCTCGGCCCGCTGCGGGCGTGGCAACCCAGTATCCGATCATGGCGCGGCCGGTGTGCAGATCGATGTCTTCAATTCCGAGGACCCCGACGAGCTCTTCGCCATGCGAAATCGCGAACTGAATGGCCGCTCCGGCTTCGGCACTCGTGAGCGCGCCTTCAATCCAGTGTCTGGCCGCCTTCTCGTCATAGTCGTCGCGATACCAAGGCATCCATCGCCGCAGCGCCTCACTCGATGCGTTCACCGCCGCGGCGACCGCCGGAGCGTCAGTAACGGCAATGGGACGAAGACCAATCACACAGACAGCGGCGGTTGATTGCCTAACGGCCCATGAAAAGTGGTGACAACTTCGATCAGGCCAACGAGGTGCTTGTTGAAAGCTGCGAGCTCATCGGCGGGCACCCACAGTTCGCGATGGTCAGAGCTACCGACGACATGCTCTTGATAACGCGAAGCGAACGCCGCATCGACAGCGAAACGAGTTACGTGGCCAACGTAGCCGGATGCTTCGTCCTTCGTATTCCAATCGCGCGCGATCTGAATCGCATAGGACTCCGTGAGGACCGGATAGAAGAAGGGCTGATGCGCCAGCCGAGGAGGGAATGCACGCCATCCACTCTCCGCGATCAGCTCGAGCTCCTTCTTGCCGACTGGGCGATAGAGAGTTTTGGTGGCTTGTGGAGGCAGCGGGCTCTCGCTTGATCTTTTGCTTTGGCCAACAAAAGAGCGATGTGCAGCACGCAGCGCAATCCGCAGGCAATTATTCGACACGAGTGGCTCCCGCACCAGCCCGCGTGACGAAGAATCGCGCCGTGCGGACTCGCGTCGGGAATGCGCGGCGATAACCGTCCGCCCAGCGGGTCCGAAACGCCTCTGCCTCGCCAGCTCGAACGAGCGCGTACACGCTGCCGCCGAATCCCGCACCGAACGAGGACGCCGCGATCGCGCCGAGCTCGCGGGCGCTCCGTGCCAGCGCGATCGTCTCGGGAATCTGGTTGCCAAGTAGCTCTTTTGCGGCGCGCTGAGACTCGTCGACCAGCGTGCCAAGAGCGTCCAGATCGTCGCTCGCGAGGGCGTCGCCAGCCGCGCACACGATTCGCGACTCGGCCGCGAAATGCTCGACGCGAGCGCCAAGCTCTGATCGATCGCGCAGCACATTTCGCAACTGCTCAAAGCCACCTGCCTCCCTCAGCGCCGCCGCGAGAGTTGGTGCCGCGCCGCCAGTGCGATTCCGCCAGGCTTCGAGCGCTTGCGCGGCGAGTGCCGACGCGCGGTTGTACTGCGCTCTGGCGTTTCCTGTCTTCGCCGCGCGTACACCGCTCGTTGCCACGATAAACACCGCTTCGCTGGGCAGCGGAATCGCTCGATCGAATCGGATCGGCGCGAAGGAGTACTGTACGAGTGCGTCCCGATGCGCGCACAGCATGGCGGTATGGTCTTCGCTGCCGCCCTGCGTGCCGACTCCGTGGTCGCCCGCGAGTGCTCCAAAGCGGCCGCCATTCTCGACTGCACCGAGATAGCCGGCGAGATCTTCGGGCCCATGAATCGCACGTCGATACTCCGGTCGTTCGGGCAAGTCGTTGACGTCAGAAAGCGCGAGAAAGGTTCCGACAATCAAGGCGCTGGAGCTCGAGAGGCCGGATGCCGAGGGCAGATCACTGGCGAATGCGAGATCGAGGCCGCGCAGGTCGCCCCCGAAATTCCGGGCGACGCGTCGACACACGGTGAATGGGTAATTGGCCCACTGTCTTCGCTTAACGATCAGATCGGGTGAGAGCTCTGCTGCCGCGCGATCTCCGGTCGTTGCGTCGATGATCGTGACGTGGGCATCGGCTCGCGGCGCCGCCGCGATGGCGAAGCCGCGCTCGACGGCACACAGCAGACTTGGGCCACCGCAGTAATCGGTGTGCTTGCCGAGGAACTCGATGCGCCCCGGCACCCACCAGCTTTTCGCACGCGGGGCTACGGCGCCAAGCGCGCCGCGGGCGCGCGCGAAGAGCAACTCGGATGTCACGTCGGGTCCGTCAGAGGCGCACCGCCGTCCCGCGGAGGCGCTCGGCGACGGCCGGAATATCGCCGCGCTGCGAGAGATCGAGCACGCCGGCGCGCACCGGTATCGCGCGCACTCGAAGTCCGAGATGGTCGATCGCCCATTGCACAGCGTTGGGCAGCTCGAGCTCGCCGCGCGGTGAGAGAGACACGCGACGGCACGCCTCGAGGATCGACGCCGGCAGGAGCCAGACATTCATACTCACCGGGGCGCCGGCCGCGAAGGAGCGTGCTGTACTATCGTCGGGCTTCTCGACGATGCGCCGCAGGTAACCGTCGGCACCGACGTCGAGCAACGCATAACGAGCGATGCGCTCCGGCAGGATGTTGCTCTCGCGCACGAGCGTGTCGCGCTCGAACGCTGGCAGCGCGGGCTCCTGCTGCGTTCTCAACTCGCGCAGCACGTCGATCGGATAGTAGTTGTCCGCGTTCAAAACGACGAATGCTTCGTTGCCGATGAATGCGGATGCCGCGAGAACGGCATCGGCGGTGCCTAACGGCTTCTCCTGGATCGCGAACTGGATGCGGACGCGGTTCGGCGGGTTCTGCGCGTAGTAGTCACGGACGACGCCGTGCTCCGGCCCGACGACGAGGCATACGTCCCGAAACCCGGCGTCGGCGAGTGCGGAGAGGACGTAATCGAGAAAGGGGCGATCGATCGCGATCATCGCCTTGAGACCCCTGTCGGCAACCGCCGCCTGCTCTCGACTGAGCTGGGTCTGGTCGTCGGCGGCCCGCATGCGCGTACCGAGGCCGCGCGCGAGGACCACTGCCTTGACCACAGCAGAGGTCATAGTCGAAGGCATCGCGGCATCCGAATGCTCTCTGGACCACAGCGTCGACAGCAACCTAACGAGACCGACGCCGCTGGCGACGAACAAGACGATCCAGATTGTCGCCGGAGCCCAGCGTCGATACAAGAGACTCCCCGACCCGAAGAGGGCTGCGTACACGAAGGTGCAGCCGAGCACCCATCCGAGCAGGGATTGGGCAAGCGAATCGGGAGAGGGCGGGAGTCCACTGCGGTCGCGAACTGGACGCCAGCCGGGACCGGGTGGACGCACGAGCTCGTAGAAGCGCGCGAGCGTGTCGGGATCGGTGGGTTCGGTGAGATACAGCGTGGCGACCCAGCACACCGTCGTAACGGCAATCGTCACCAACAGGACAGTCGTGGCATCGATCGCGGCGCCGAGCTTCTGGGCGATGAAGAATGCAATCGACACGACGAACGAGCTCGCCATGGCCGCGATCTCACTCCACGCATTGATCCGCCACCAGAACCAACGCAGGAGATAAATGAGGCCCGTCCCGGCACCGATCGACATTATCAAGTTGAAACTCTGCTGCGCCGTCGTGAGGACAAAAGTCACGCCGGCCGCGGCAAGCATGAGTAAACCAGTAACGACACGACCAGCGAAGACATAATGTCGCTCCTCCGCGTCGGGCCGCACGAATCGCCGATAGAAGTCATGAACGATGTACGACGTTCCCCAATTCAGGTGCGTCGACAACGTCGATTCGTACGCGGAGCGCATCCCGGCGATCATCAACCCGAGAAATCCCGTCGGGAGAAACTTGAGCATCGCCGAATAAGCGATGTCGTGACCGATGAGCTGCCGATCGACGTATGGGAAGGCGGAAGCAATGTCGGAGAGATTCGGGAAGACGATCATCGAACTGAGCGCGACGATGATCCACGGCCACGGGCGCAGCGCGTAGTGCATCACATTGAAGAAGAGCGTCCCGGTCAGCGCGTCCCGTTCGCTCTTTGCCGCCAGCATCCGTTGCGCGATGTAGCTGCCGCCGCCGGGCTCGGCGCCAGGATACCAGACGGACCACCATTGTACGGTGAGGGGAATGACGAGCAGCGACACCGTGAGCTTCCAGTCACCGAAGTCGGGAAGCACGTTCAGCGTCCTTTCCGGAATCTTCTGTAGGAGTCCCGCCAGGCCGCCGACGGCGGGCTGCTTCACGGCGAAATAAGCGGCGGCGACCGATGCGGTCATCGCGAAGACGAACTGAATCGTATCGGTAACCATCACGCCCCAGAGACCCGAGGTCGCCGCAAACGCGATGTTGAGGACAGTACCAATCGCCAGCGTCTTCACCATCGACCAACCGAGGACGACATTCGCGATCTTGACGGCGGCGAGGTTCACCGTCGCCATGATGATGAGGTTGAAGAAGAGACCGAGGTACAGCGCGCGAAAGCCGCGAACGAACGACGCCGGTCGTCCCGAGTATCTGATCTCATAGAACTCGAGATCGGTGAGAACGCGCGACCGCCGCCAGAGTCGCGCGTAGAAGAACACCGTCGCCATGCCGGTGAGCAGAAAGGCCCACCACGCCCAGTTGTTCGCGACACCTCCGGTGCGAATGAGGTTCGTCACCAGATTCGGCGTGTCGGTGCTGAACGTCGTCGCGACCATGGATGCGCCGACGAGCCACCAGGGTGCGGCGCGGCCGGAGGTGAAGAATTCGGTGGTGCTGCGACTCGCGCGCCGGAAGAGATAGATCGCCGGCGTGAACGAGATCGCGATCGAGATCAGGACGATCGTCCAGTCCAGCCATGTGGGATGCACGTTACTGAACCGGCTCCATCTCGAATGTCATGATCTCGAATGGCGCGAGCAGGACGTCGTGCTCCTTGCCGGCAGCGAACGCGATCGGGCCGCGGCCGCGGTCGCGCAGCCAGGGACTGCGGGCGACGTATTGCCGTGGCGCGCCATCGGGGAGCTCGAAGGCGCGGCCGACATCGAGCCCGAAGTGCTGCTGCTTGTCACTCGGATTTCGGAGGGTGACGATTCCCTTCCCCGGCGACCACGATCCCCAGCCGTATACCTCCAGCTTCTTCGGATCTCCGCCTAACCAGTGCGAGTCCACCAGCGTCGATGCGTTGCGACGCGACCAGCGCGCTCCCTCGGCGAGCGTATCCCACTGCGCGTCGTTGAGCGTCGGGGTGATGTACATCTCCTGCAGCTGCGTGCCGCTCCCGACATAGGCGTGGATCTCGTCCTCGAAGTCGCGGTGGGGATCGGTGTCGAGCTTCTTCGCATGTCGCGCGTAAACGAGACCATGCAGCATGAGCGAGTTCAGTGGATATAGCGCGCCGCGCCTCACGACGTTCTCGTAGACGTCGCCGTCGCGGTAGGTGATCCACTGTTGCCGATCGGTGCCGACGCCGGCGAAGTCGTGGTCTTCGCCACCGCGCCAGATCGAGTCGGCGTAGCGCAGCCAGAATGGCGACGGGTACGTGCCCGTCGTCAGGTTCACGTACAGCTCCGGCTTCTCGGCCCGCAACTCTTCGATAAGATGGATCGCCGCGTCGAAGTCGCTGTCGAATGCGCTGCCCGGAAAGGCGCGGGACGCGTTGCCGGTACCATCGAACTTGAACTGATTCACGCCGTAATCGCGGATCATGCGGAAGCAGGTCTCGCGAAAGCGCGCGTAATACTTGGGCCCGGACAGCGCGAAGCCGCCCTCGTTCGTCTCGAAACCCTGCTGCTGCGCGAACTGCAGTCGATCCTTTTTCGGATCTCCGTAACCTCCCCATGGTGACATCCACACACCCGGCGCGGCGCCGAACTGCGCCGCCACTGCGCGCACGCGAGCGAAGCCGTCGGGAAATCCGGCGTGGAAGCCCCACAGGGTCTTGGGATCGTCCCAGCCATCGTCGAACATGAAGCTGTCCAGCGTGACGCCGCGCAGCCTGACGAGCTGATTGCCGAACGCCTGGATGACGCCGAGCGCCTCCGACTCGGAGTACTTCGAGAAGTATCCGATGTCGTACCAGGAGTTGTAATGCAGAAAAGTGCGGTAGGGATGGGCGCGCTCTCGCTCCAGATATGTGAGGAAGTCGCGGCGCATCTGCGCTGGCCGGGTCACGCCAATCACCGATGAGACGGTAAAGGGCGACTCGGGTCTGACAGGGAGCTCCCGGGTGAGGACACAGCGCACATGGTCGCCATCGACGCTGCTCTGCGACAGCGGATGCTCGAAGCCGACGTACCAGCGGCCGACTGTGACGGGGCTTCCCTTCACAGTCCCCGTCACGGCGGCGCCGGGGGCTCGCAGATCGACGAGGGCGATCTCACGAATGGGGAGCGGCCCGCCTAGCGCGCGCAGCACGATCTCCTGACGTAGATGACGCGATCCATCCCGCAGCTCGGCGCGCCAGGTCGCCTGAAGACGGTGCTGCGCGTCCTCGAGGGTGACGCTCACGCGACGTCCCCGAAAACGTTCGGCGAGGCGCGACGCGCTGGGCGCTGGTGTGAGTGTTTCCTCAACGGGCGTACCGACGACGCGAAGCGCCGACGAATCGAGTCGCGCGCCGTCGGCGAGCGTGAGGGAGAACGCCTGTGGAGGCACCGGCAGTTTCGTCTTCGCTTCTCGGTCCAGGACCTCGATCGCGCGCAGCGTTCCACCCGCAACGCTCCATGTGCCACGGATCGCCTCGTTCTCGAGCACCACCATGTCAGCCGAAGGAGCTCGGGGGAACACACGCGCGAAGTCGCCCACCACCCCGACCGCGATACCCGACGCAATGGTCGTCTCGAGAAACGCGCGACGCGTCAGGTCATCGGATGAGGACATGCGTTGGGCGTTGGGCGTTGGCCGTTGGTAATGGTCCTACGAAGGTGGCGAGAGAGCGCGATGGCGGCCAGTGCCGCGAAACTTCCACTCCCCTTGACATCTGAGGGTAACGGGCGAATAGTACCCTCATCTCCTGAGGGTAAGTGGCGAGTATGGCGAGTACGTCTACCGCGGCCGCGTCATCCGATCTCGAGCTGCTCCAGGGCACGCTCGACCTCATGATTCTCAAAGCACTATCGTGGGGCCCGATGCACGGCTTCGGCGTCGCGAAGTGGATTCACCAGACGACCGACGAGGTCCTTCAGATCGAGGACAGCGCCCTCTACCCCGCCCTCCACCGCATGGAGCATCGCGGTCTCATCGATGCGGAGTGGGGTCTCACGAGCAACAAGCGGCGCGCGAAGTACTACCGGCTCACGACGAAGGGCCGCCAGCAGCTGCGCGCGCGAGTCTCCACGTGGGATCGCTACGCGCGCGCCGTGACGCAGGTGATTCATGCCACCGTTCAACCCTCGTGAGGTGAGCCCATGGGCCGCAGCGACACCGCCAAATGGCATCGCTATCTGCGATTCTGGCGCGCCAATGTGATCGCCGACGTGGATGACGAGCTGGCATTCCACATCGATGCACGCGTCCAGGAGCTACGCGAGCGCGGAATGAGCCCCGACGCCGCGCGCGCCGAGGCCGTGCTCGAGTTCGGCGACGTTGAGCAGATGAGAAATACGCTGCGTGTGATGGACGAGCGGCATGCCGCCACCGCGCGGCGCATGCACTTTTCCGACGATCTCATTCGAGACGTGCGCGTGGCACTGCGCGGCCTGCGCCGCAGCCCCGGACTCGTCGCCGTCGTGACGCTGACGTTCGCGCTCGGCATCGGTATCACGAGCGCCATCTACAGCGTCGTCGACACGTTTCTCTTCCGGCCATTGCCGGGAAGAAACACCGAGTCGCTCGTCGCGCTTGGCCGAACGGACCGGGCCATTCCGCTGCCGCACGATCTCAACTTCCCCGATTTCGAATTCTTTCGGGCTGACACGGCGACATTCTCGGCGCTCGTCGCGTATACGAGCCGGATCGCCGAGCTGGCGACCGATCACGGGGCCGATCGCATCTTCATCGACGAAGGCACATCGAACTACTTCTCCGTGCTGGGCCTGGACGCGATGCTCGGCCGTACATTCGCGCCCGGCGACGACCAGGGTCTTCTCGCCCATCCGTCCATCGTGCTCAGTTACGATGCGTGGTCGACGCGTTTCGGCAGCGACTCGAGCATCGTCGGGCGAGTGATTCGCATCAACGATCATCCGGTGACAGTGATCGGTGTGCTGCCGCCGCAGTTTCACGGCGTGCGCCCGCTACTCGACATCGACGGCGTTGTTCCATTCCGGCAGATCTGGCCGGTCGACGAAAAGATGTTCCACGATCGTGCCGCCCTCGCGGCGGTCACCGTGTTCGGACGGCTGCGTCCCGGTGTCTCGCTGGCGAGGGCTCAGACCGCCGTCACCACGGGCGCGCGACAACTGGCGCGAGCATATCCGACAACTGACGGGGATGCGAGCGCATTCCTGGTGCCGGAGCTGCGGGCGCGACCGAACATCGGCGTCTCCAGCATGACCGCCGGCATCGTACTGGTGTTCATGGTTCTGGTGTTACTCGTGCTGCTCGTTGCCTGCGCCAACGTCGCGAGCATTCTGCTCGCGCGGGTCGTCGTTCGCGGACGGGAGCTGGCGATCCGCGCGGCGATCGGCGCGAGCCAGTGGAGACTCGTGAGGCAGGTCATGGTGGAGTGCGCACTCCTGGCTATTTGCGGTGGCATCGCGGCAACCGGCGTGGCGTACGTCGCCATTCATAAGGTGGAGTCGATTCACATCGCGACCGATCTGCCGTTGCGGTGGGGCATCGAGTTCGATGCACGGGTGGTGCTTTTCACGATGGCGGCGACGCTCTTTGCGGCGATCGTGGCGGGGCTCGCGCCGGCGACCGCGGCACGCCGGCGAAATCTCGGCGAGCTGCTCAAGAGCAGCGTCGGCAACTCGGCCACGCGAGGGCATCAGCGATTGCGGTCGGCGCTGGTCGTCGCGCAGGTGGCAGTGTCCGTCGTCGTACTGGTTGCCGCCGGCCTTTTCACACGCAGCTCACTCAAGGCGCTGCGGATGGATGTCGGCTTTCGGCGCGACAGTCTATTGCTGCTGTCGACGACGCTTCGGCCGCAAAGCTACGATTCGGCGCGCGGGCGCCAGCTGTATCGCGAGCTGAGACGACGCGTTGCGGAGGTTCAAGGTGTTCGTAACGTGGGCCTCGCCGCCTATCTCCCCTTTGGGTTCGGACGGGACAATCTTGTCGTCTATCCGATTGGGACGAGCGTGCGAGTACCGACTGCGGGCTTCAGTTATTTCACCAACGTCGTGGACGGCGACTATTTCGCGGCGATGGGAATTCCGCTGCGCGAAGGGCGCCTCTTCACCGATCGGGACGACGCGCGCGCTCCTAACGTTGCGGTGGTGAACGAGGCCTTCGCCAAGGCATTGTGGCCCGGTCAGCCGGCGGTGGGGAAGCAATTTCACGTCGGCAGCGACACCGGCCGAATCGTGGAGATCGTCGGCGTCGTGCGGGGGATGCAGGATCTTTTCCCCGGCGAATCCCCGAAGCCGTATATATTCCGGCCGCTCGGTCAGTCGTATCTCTCCGAGATGACGCTGCTGGTGCATACCGCGCGCAATCCCCTGGCGCTCGCCCCTCAGGTCCGCGCGACCGTAACCGCCGTGGACCGGCGCCTTCCCGTTTACGACGTGCGGACGATGAATGAGCACTTGCTCAACGGACAGGCGTTGATCTTCACGCGACTGGGATCCGCGTTCTCGTCGGTATTCGGGATTCTGGCGCTCATTCTCGCCGTCGTCGGCGTCTATGGCGTCGTGTCATATTCAGTCGCGCAGCGAACGCGGGAGATCGGGGTACGGATGGCGCTCGGCGCGCGGCTGAGTGGCATTCTGCGTTTGGTCGTCGGCCAGGGCGTCAAGCTGGTGTGGATAGGTCTCGGCGTAGGCCTGGTGCTGTCGCTGGCGACGTCCGGCGTGCTGTCGTCGATTCTCTATGGGGTCGGGCCGAAAGATCCGCTCGTCATCGTGGGAGTCATCCTCGTACTCACGCTCGGGGCGACGGTAGCGAGCCTGGTGCCAGCGCACCGAGCGACGCGGATCGATCCCATTCGGGCAATACGAGAAGACTGAACGGGGTTGCGGGTTGCGGGTTGCGGGTTGCGGGTTGCGGGCAGAGGGTGCGCGGCGAGAGGCACGGAAGCGCTTCCCTGTCATCCTGAGCGAACCCTCGAACCAGGAGATCCCGCGTTCGGGGGAAAAGCGCAACCCGCAACCCGGCGCAACCCGGCACCCTTTATCAGATTTCACCCTTCTTCGCCGCGTGCGCCAACAGATCGCCGCACCGGAACGCCAGGGCAGCGATCGTCTCGGTTGGCTGGCCGCGGCCCGACGTGACGAAGCTGCTGCCGTCGCACAGGAACAGATTCGGCACGTCGTGCGTGCGGTGATTGCGGTCAACCACCGAGCTGCGTGGATCGTCGCCCATTCGGCAGGTTCCGAGCAGATGCACGCCGATTTCCTGCTCGGCGAGCGGCGCGGCCCACTTCTCCCTCGCGCCGGCAGCGTCCAGTAGCTCGAGCGCGCGGTCGCGGAGAAAGCCCATCATCTTCATGTCCTCCGCGTGATCCTTGTACGTCACGCGCAGCGCCGGAATGCCCCACTTGTCCTTGAGCTGTGGATCGAGCTCGACGCCATTCTGCGGCACGGGGAGCGACGTGCTGTGGCAGAAGACATCGAATCGACGGGAGAAGGTTTGCCTAACGGCGCGCGCGTACGAGGCGCCCCAGCGTCGCGCGTCGGGTGGGACCGCGGTCATCGCGGCGTTGATCGGGCCAAGCGGTCCGAAGCGGCTGTCCAATCCGCCACCGCCGTAGAAGCCTCGTTTAGCGTCTGTCTCGTAGAAATCCCAGAGCACGCGGCTCGGCTGCACGCTCTTCCATTCGTTCAGTTCGTGCTCGAACACGCCTGTCGCGGACGTGTTGCCGTTGAACATGAGATGCTTCCCGACGAGACCACTCGAATTCGCCAGGCCGTGCGGAAACGTGTTGGATTTCGATAACAGTAAGAGGCGCGCTGTTTCGGCTCCGTTGGCGCTGACCACGACCGCTTTTGCACGCTGGATGTGCTCCTTGCCGTCCGCGTCGAAGTAAATCACTCCCGTCGCGCGACCGGCGGCGTTGATTTCGACTTTGCGAACGTACGAATTGGGTCTTACCTCGCAGTTGCCCGTCGCTTCGGCCTCCCGAATGACACTCGACAGTCCGCTCGACTTTGCGCCGTACTCGCAGCCGTAGCCTTCACAGAAGCCGCAGTGCTGGCAGGGAACGCGACCTCGATGCTGACGTGAGATCACCGCCATCGGTGCGGGAAAGGGATGCCAGCCGAGCTTTCGGGCGGCTGACTCGAATAGCACGCCCGACGACTTGATCGGGAGTGGTGGCAGGGGCAACGGCGCGGAGCGTGGCGGCTCCCAGGGATTGAGGCTCGCGTCACCGGAAATCCCGAGTACCTGCTCGGCGCGCGTGTAGTACGGCTCGAGATCGGCGTAGGTGATCGGCCAGTCAGTGAAGCCGGTGCCGGCAATGGGACCGACGATGCTTCGTTCCTTGAAATCGAGCTCGCGGAAGCGCCAGAAGTTCGCCGTGAAATGCACACTGCTGCCGCCGACGCAGCGTCCGTAGATGAGAGGCAGCCCCTTCGAGGCTTTGTCTTTGGGTGTCTTGCGGAAGGTCTGTGGGCTCGTCTCCGGCGAATTCGTGAGCGCGCTGAGCTCGAAATTCCCGAGCTCGTCGTGTCTGAAGTCCTTCTCGGTGAGATACGGTCCCTGCTCGAGCACGACGACGCGGTAGCCGGCGCGCGAGAGCTCCCACGCGACAGATCCGCCGGCGATTCCCGCGCCGACGATGACGAAGTCGACCTCTGATTCTGGTGCATAACGAGCGGGCGCGGCGCTGCCCGCCTGGGCGAACGACGGCGCGACTGGCGACGGCGACGGCGTCGCGGCGACCGCTTCGTGCGCCTGGCCATCGTAATAGCCGAAGGGCGGTTGATATGCGCCGCCGTGGTCCAATCCGATCAACTTGAAGCCGGATTCATCGAAGTTGCCGCCATACTTTGGGTCGGCGAAGCATGCCGTCACCGTGTGCTCCACCATCATGCCGAAGAACGGGGTCTTCTGGATCTCGGTGAGAATTGCGTCCTGCTGCGCCTCGGTGAGGGAAGCGAAACCGGCAGCGCCGGACACGCTCGTCCGCGCCCTAGCGTCGAGCATCTCGATGCCATCGGCGTAGGGCTTGCGCGCTGATTTGAGTAGTTGCTGAAGTGTGAGGTCGATGAATTGCGCGACGTGCATCGCCGAGGCATTCGGCTGTCCGTCGACTGAGGGAAAAATCCGATTCGCGGCCGCTTCGACGACGGCGAGTTGCGCAGCTGTGAAAAAACCAGCCGGCGGTGGAACGTGTGCCGCCTGGCGTGCGATGCCGATGAGAGTCTTCGCACTGGCCCCGGTAAGCAGCGGTACCACGGTCGCCGCCGAGGAGCGAAGCAGAAATTGACGCCGTGAGACGAGATCCTGGTCCATGGCTCGTCGGTGAGGGGGGACGAGTAGGCACAACAGCGCTTCGACGCGCTCGAACTTACCCGTCGCGACGGTCGCGGCTAGTGGCGGTGGACGGTGAACGGTGGACGGTGGACGGTGATCGGCAGCTGTCAGTTCACCGATCACCGGTCACCGATCACCGATGAGTATTGCTCACGAAGGCCAGCTTCTTCGAATCCGGCGACCATGACGGCACGTTGATCGTGCCTTGCCCGCCGTAGACGTACGCAATCACGCGCGACGGGCCGCCGGCGACGGGCATCAATCGCAGCAGCACGTGCTTATAGAACGGGTGATCATCGGCGGCGACATCAGGCGGGAAGGAGATGAACGCGATCCACTTGCCGTCGGGCGAGACGTGCGGAAACCAATTGTTGAATCCGTCGTTCGTGAGCTGCGTCTGGTCGCTGCCATTGGGACGCATGCGCCAGAGTTGCATCCGACCCGAGCGAGCCGAATTGAAGTAGATGTACGCGCCGTCGGGGCTGAACTCCGGCCCGTCGTCGAGACCGGGCGTGCTCGTCAGGCGCATCTCCTCGCCACCCTGCTGCGAGATCTTGTAGATGTCGAAGTCTCCATTTCGCTGGCCGGTATAGACGAGCCATCGCCCGTCCGGCGACCAGCCGTGCAGATACGACGGACCTTTTGTCGTCACGCGCTTCGGCGTTCCACCCGTGACCGGAACCGTATAGACAATCGACGCGCCACTGTCTTCAGCCGCGTGATGACTGATACCGAGCATCCGGCCGTCGAACGACAGGACGTGGTCGTTGTTGTTGCGCGTGGCGAAATCCGTATTGATGACTGTCGGCGTCCGCGTGGCCAGATCGAAGCGGTAGAGCTTCCCCTCCTGTGCGTAGATCAATGCCTTTCCGTCGGGCGTCCAGTTCGGCGCCTGGAACGATCCCTCGTACTGATGCACGATCGTTGCATTGCCGGTCGCGACATCGAGCACTTCGAGATTGCTGCCGAGGTAATCGCGGTAGGCCACGAAGTCGTGCTTCGGCGGGATGGTGACCCGCACGTTGCTGAACGTTGCCCGCTCCACGGCTTTCTCGTTGTGCGCACAGACGAAGAGTCCCGCGTACACCGTATCGGGCAGCGTCACGCCAGTCAGCTCTTCGGTGACCAGTGTGTCACCGAACCGCGCGACGGACATGATATAAACACCATCGCGACGTTCGAGCTGCACGACGGCGTCGGCATTCCGTAAGCTGTCGCTCGATTTCTCCTCTTCCGTCGTCGCACCCTCACTCCGGCGAAACTGGAGCGAGATCAGTCCGTCGCCGTGCAGTGCGGCGGTGACATGCGGTGCGTCAGTCGCCAGCGACGGCCGAATCGTCCACCCGATCTTCCGGTGCGGTTCGCCGCCCTTGCCCACGAACTTCATGCGCGCAGACAGGATGAAGTTGCCGGTCAGGCGTTTCCACACGAAGTGAAAGTCGTCGCGCGCGTTCCACATGTTCGCGCCCGATCCGGTGATGCGATATGTCTGCGGCGCGACATCGTACGACGCCGCGCCGCGTCGCGCAGCTCCGACATCGCCCTGACCATCGAAGATGCCAATCGACTTCGGCGATTGGGCGCGCGCCGCGGACGCGATGAAACCGAAACTCAGTAGGCGCATGAGGCTACGCGTCGAGGGGAAACGCATCGGCTCTGACCTCGCATGGTTACTCGGGGCGTGCGTCCTCCTGCGCGCCCGCGATGATGGCCTGCGCGACGGCGGCCTGCAGCGGTCCGACGTCGGGGAAATAACCACGGGCATCCGTGCCCATGTTCTGTCGGTTCGTGAGCAGCACGATCGATAGCCCGTACTTTGGCACCCCGAGCACATACGTTCCCGTGAATCCCGTGTGACTGAAGCTGCCCTCGGGCAAGGCGTTCGGCGACATCCAGCCGAGGAAATTCTGATACTGGTCGCGCGTGAAGAATCGGTCGACGACAGCGGGCTTCACGTACTGGCGGCCGCCTGCACTCCCATGCGCGAGCAGCAGATCGATGAGCACACGTACCTCGGCCGCGATCGAGAATAGCCCCGCATGTCCGGCTACACCGTTGTTCGCGTACCACGCGTTGCCGTCATCGGTCTCGCCGTTGAGCACATACTGACGCCAGCCGTTCCACGCCGTCGGATCGCCGCGATACCGATACCCGAAGGTGGAATCGTAGACCATGTGGCGCTCGTAGCCGTTGCCCTGCTCCGTCGCCGCAAAATCGGTGAAGCCATGTTGCTTCGGGAGATAGGTCGTCGATCGCAGGCCGAGCGGTCTGTAAAGCGCGTCCGGGACATATCGATCGATCGACTGTCCGGTGACGTGTTCGACGATGTCGCCGAGCAGCATGAAGCCAAGATCGCTGTAGTGTCGTCCCTCGCCGACGCCCCACTGCAGAGGCATCTGACGGATGACGTCGTACGTCTGGCGCTCGTTCGACGCGTGATAGTAGAGCGGCTGCCACTGCACGAGCCCCGCCGAGTGCTGCAGCAGATGCCTAACGGTTATGCTGTCGAGGTGTGGCCCCCGGAAGTCGGGCAGGTAACGATAGACCGGCGCGTCGACGTCAAGGCGTCCCTCGCTCACCAGCTTCATCACCGCCATCGTCGTCGCCATCACTTTCGTGACGGATGCCAGGTCGAACAGGGTGTGACGATGCATCGGCCGGGGATTGGCGAGGCGATGCACCTGAAAGTCGTTGAGCTGGGCCCAGCCAAAGGCGCGCTCGTGGAGCAGCTTGCCATGCTGTCCGACGACGAGCACCGCGCCGGGAATCGTGTGCTCGACCGCGGCGGCGACAATCGAGTCGGCCGTGGCGATTCCGTGGGCGAGGCCCGGCGACGGCACCGAGGATCGCGACGCGATCTGGGCCACGGCGATTGTCGAGAGGGATGCCACCATGGCGCCGGCGACAACGGCGGCCGTTAGGCGATGATTCCGAGACATGATCCTACGTAACCTCAGCGCCGCTTCCAGCGGAAGATCGGAGAAGCCGATTCGCTGTTGGCGCCTGAACTCGGCCGGCGCGCATCGAGTCACGAAGCTGCTCGCTCGATGGCTGAAATAGCACACGCCGGCGTCGCGATCAACGACGAGATCAGCGCGGCTGCGAAAAAGGCTGTCGATCGATTCATTCGTGTCTCGGTGTACGAAGCGATCACAATATTGCTCGCTCCGAGCAAGCCTCGCCAATCTCGGGATTCCGTGTAGCTTCACCCACCAATCCTCACCCGCATCGGATAATGATGAGCCGCCTCCGTCTTCTTCACGTAGCCTTTCTCGCCATTCCTGCGATCGCGAGCGCGCAGCGTGTCGCGCCGCTCGACATTGTTCTCGTCAATGGCCGCGTCATGGACCCGGAGACGAATCTCGACGCCGTTCGCGCGGTGGGCATCAAGGAGGGACGCATCGTTTCCGTTGGCACGGGCGTTCCCGCGGCGCGCGATACGGTGGACGTGAAGGGACTGGTGGTCGCACCAGGTTTCATCGATCTCCACTCGCACGGCCAGGATTCGATCAACTACCAGTTCATGGCGCATGACGGAGTCACGACCGCCCTCGAGCTGGAGATCGGGACCTATCCAGTGGCGCCGTGGTACGCGAAACGCGCTGGCAAATCGCTCATCAACTTCGGCGTCTCCGCGGGGCATCCAGGTGCGCGGCACGCCATGCTCGACCATGATTCGACCACCGAGGGTGTCAGCGTCATTGGCGCGACCGGGGCGTTCGTGCGCTCGCCGATCGATCGCAACCGGATTCCGGAGCTCGAGCGCCGCCTGGACGTCGCGCTCAACGAAGGAGCGTTAGGTATCGGCATGGGCATCAATTACACGCCGGCCGCGACGCGTGAAGAGATCTTCCACACCTTCGGCGTGGCCGCGCGGCATCATGCACCGATCTTCGTCCATTTGCGGTCGGCGGGTCTGATGGAGAGTGCGGGTGGCATCGCCGGTGTGCAGGAGGTCATCGCCGATGCCGCGGCGACTGGCGCACCGCTCCACGTCGTGCACGTCACGAGCATGGGCCTCGCGGCGACACCAGCGCTGCTCGATCTCATCGATGGCGCGCGTGCGCGTGGGTTGGACGTGACGACAGAGGCCTATCCCTACACAGCCGGCGCGACCATGCTGCAGAGCGCGATCTTCGATCCCGGGTTCCAGGAGCGGATGGGCATCGACTACAAGGACATCCTGTGGACCGCCACCGGTGAGCGTCTGACCGCCGAGACGTTCGAGCGCTATCGCAAGCAGGGCGGGCTCGCCGTGATCTTCATGATTCCCGAGAGCGCCGCGGACCAGGCGTACAAGGACTCACCAGTGATGGTCGCGAGCGACGGTGGTTTCGAGTTCGCTAACGGCCAGCCGATCGGCCACCCACGGAGCGCCGGTACACACGCCCGCATCCTCGGTCGATTCGTGCGCGAACGGAAAGTGATCTCGCTGATGGACGCAGTGCGAAAGATGACGCTACTCCCCGCGAAGCGGCTGGAGCGCGTCGATCCGGATATGAAGCACAAGGGGCGCCTGCAGCCGGGGGCCGATGCCGACATCACCGTCTTCGACCCGGCAACGGTCATCGATCGCGCGACATTCGAGAAGCCCGCGCAATACTCCGACGGTATCGTGCATGTGCTCGTGAACGGAACCTTCGTCGTGCGTCGATCGCAACTCGTCCCTGGCGTCTCGCCGGGGAAGCCGGTCCGCGGTCCCGTCACTCGCGCGATCGTGGGGCGTGTGCCTAACGACTAAGCGGTCGGTTCGGGGGCCACGTCGGCCGGCGCGCTCGCGAGTGCCGTGCGCCTCAGCGCGAGCACGGCGAGCGCGAAGCCCATGAAGCCACAGAATAGCGTGCGATCGACGATGTCCCCGGGGCCGTGCAGAGGCACGAACCAGCCGACAAGGCCGCCCAGAATCGTGCCGAGCATCGTGCCGAGGAGCGCGCGGCCGATCGGCACGCGACGCATGAGCAACCAGCCGGCGAGGGGAAACAGTGTCGCGCCTAACGGTGCCCCGAACCAGGCTCCGAACTCCAGTAGTTGCAGATCGAGTGCGTCGCGGAGGCCAAGCTTGAGCAGCACGGCGAGGAAGGCCACGACCGATCCGGCAATCGCCCCGGTTACCGCACCGACGCCAGCCAACACGGCGGTCACGGTGAGAATGCGTCCCAATTTCGCCATCACGGCACCTCCTGTCGCTGCCTAACGGGTAAATAGCAGATGCGTCACGTCTGGCGCGGCGACCGTCTCGGTCAGCTTCAGTCCGCGCAGGTCGTTGCCGACTCCGTCCAGCAGTCGCTCGCCGCTGCCCATCAGAATAGGGACGAGGCTGATCAGCATCTCGTCAACGAGACCGGCCAATAAGTATTCACGCGCGACCTGGGCACCGCCGGCGAGGGCGAGATCCTTGCCGCCGGCGGCGCGCTTCGCCTGCTCCAGGGCCAGCTCGATGCCGCCCGTTATGAAGTGAAACGTCGTGCCACCCTCGAGCGCGAGAGGCGGTCGCGGATGATGGGTGAGCACGAAGACCGAATGATGAAAGGGCGGATTGTCGCCCCACCATCCATTCCAGGGTGCGTCGGTTCGCCAGGGCCCGGGGTGGCCGCCAAACATGTTGCGCCCCATGATCGTCGCGCCGATGTTGGCCGTTGACTCCTCGACCACGCGCGAGCTCGCGTTGTCCTCGCCGCCGGATTGACCATGCATTGTGCGCCAGACGCGCAGCCCAAAGACCCACTCGTGGAGGCGCATGCCGCCGATGCCGAGTGGATTGTCCACGCTCTGCGACGGACCGGCCACGAATCCGTCGAGTGACATCGAGATGCGAAGGCGGAGCTTGGACATCGGCTGCGTGGGTTGCTGTCGGGTGTGGTGCCGGCGGGTCTTCATGAAATTATTGGGCGGCTCCGGCGACTACCATCGTAATGACGCTGCCTGACTCGAGCGCGCGGTACGAGCAGATACTGCAGGACTACCTCCCGGCACTCCGACGCCTTGTCGCGGCCTACGAGAGCGACCTGCACGAACGGGAGGACCTCCTCCAGGACATCGCGTTCGCGATCTGGCGCGCCCTCCCCTCGTTTCGCGGCGACAGCAGCACGCGAACCTTCGTCTATCGCATCGCGCACAACCGGGCGATCTCACATCGGCTGAGCGGATCGCGCCGCGGCCGTGCCGATGGTGCAGGCAGGAACCGAGGAAGCACATGCTGGGGGCAAGAAAGCAATCGGCCATCTTTTTCTCACCAGCTGGTCGGACGCCGCGCGTGCTGGCATCGACGGACTCCTGCACGTCGCGCCGTCGTCGCCTTCGCTCCTACCCCCCGATCAGCGCGCCACGTTTCGGAGAGGGATTCACAACACTCGCTTCATGTTTCAGTGGTTCGAGTATGTGAACTACGCGTCGCCCGAGATCGACTCGCTCGCCACGCTCATGGTGCGACATCACATCGAGCACGACGGCACCCTCGCGACGTTCGAGGCAATGGCCTGGGGCGACAGCGAGCGCATAACGAGTACGCCCGATCTCTCCTACGCCGCGACGTCGCTCGTGAGGAACTGGCGCGAGTTCACGCTCACGCAAGGGTGGACGAAGACCGATTATGACAGCGCGCGTGCGGTCTGGCCGAAGGTCCTCCAGTTCGAGAAGCTTCTGTACGATCGCGGCGTCCTCGTCACCGTCGGTACGGACGCCAACAATCCATGGACCCCGCCGGGTGCGAGCTACGCACGCGAGCTCGAGCTCCTCGTGGCAGCCGGCATACCACCGCTGGAGGTCATCCGCCTCGCGACACACAACGGCGCTGAGGCGTTAGGCATTCTGGACCGCGTCGGGACGATTGCGGAAGGCAAGCGCGCCGATCTGGTGCTGCTCGACGCCGATCCCGTCGCCGACATTGGCAATACCCGTCGCGTCGAGATGGTTTTCGCGAATGGTCACGTCGTTCGCGCCTCGTCTGGCGGACAGGCCGCGCAGTGAGGTGACCGCGTCGTCAGTTGCCGCTACCAATGCGCTGCCGGCGTCTCCGAATGCGCGATCGGAATCCACGCACTTCCCTGCTGTGCGTATACGGTCATGACGTACAAGGGCGACGGTGCCCTCTGCCCCCAGCAAGTGGCCTCGATGGTTGCTTTGTAGGTGACGACCGCACTGCCAGCATAACGAGCGACATGAAGGTCACTCAGGGCGAAGTTCGAGGTCTGGCACCCGAGGACGTAGCGCGTCGTGGTCGAAGGCGACGTGCGCTTCACGCCCGACACGTCTATGTCAACGACATTGCCACCCATGAGCTGCGCGAACGCCGTCGTGTCACGCGTCTTCAAGGCCTCCCACTGTGCACGCTCGCGCTGCGCGAGAAGGGAGTCGACGGCTTGGCCTGCCTCCGACTTTCCCTGTTGACCGGCTTGCTGCGCTCCCAGGCGGCTCGCGCCGCCGATAGCGAATAGAGCCAGTACGATGCTGACTTTAATGAGTGGTTGTGCCATCGAGTCACCTCGAAATTCCTGAAGCGTCACGAGCGACGCTTGTGCGGCCGCTCGACGGCTACGGCTTCAGGAGAGGCCGACGTGTAGCCGACAAAAAATGCCGATAGCATGGTGAGCGCGAACCCACTCCACAGTAGCGGGAGTGCCCAGCGCGGTGATCGGGTCTGAATCGCAAAGACAAACCCTAATACCAAACCAGCGATGCCGATTGCTGCAGTGGCACGAGCGGCGATACTGACCAATGACCCGCTGGGCCGCCACACAAATCGCAGGCGCTTAAAGGCCGGATGAGTGGCGATCCGAAGAACCGCTAAACTCGCGAGGACTACCACGGTGACTGCTTCACGCAGGTGCAGCGCCCTTGAGCCACTCATGCATTCGCTTGGTGTCGAATAAGAGGATGCGTGCGGCTGGCTAATACTGAAGCTCGGCAGTAACCAATCAAGCACCTTTCCCGCGTGACAATTCACCCGGGACCCTCGCCGCCGCCTCGGCCGACGTGATCACCGGATGAACCTCGAAGTCAACCAGGTCGTTCCACGCGCACATCCACTCGTCGAGGAGCGCGCGATCATCGCATTGCATCACCTGATAACAGCGCCGAAGATCCTCAGTCACCCAGCTGCTGACGTACTCGAGCCCTTCGGGTGCCAGCCGTCCACGCTGTCGAAAGCGCTCGTACACGGGACGAGCATCGCCATTCCGGAAATGCTCAACGATCACGAACAGCATCTTGGGCTCCGTTTACTACTCGCGAAAGGGCTTCCACGGTGCTCAGCGCCCACGTCCGGACATTTCGCGCGTATTCGTCGGCGGGCGCGTCGCAGACATCGCGCACCGTGGTTGTCCAACGTGTCGGCCACTGCTTTAGAAGCTGTCGCTCCTCGTCTGACAGAATCGTATCATCATGACGACGTACACGCGTGCTCCCGTCGGCGCGCCGAGCGCGTTGCCGTGCATCGTCGACGCTCGCTCGTCCCGCGAGTACATCGGCCAGCGTTCGACACAGCTCGACGAGAGCGGCTGGCAGGAAGCCCGATGGGTGCTGCAAGTTGTAGGTACCCACCGCGAAGAGGTGCGGCTCACCGCCTGGCGCGCCCGCTATCTGCCACTCGAGCGCAAGGAGATCATGGAGATACTCTTCGCACCGCCGCTCAGTGGCGAGCGCGGCACCGCATTCGGGGCATTTCAGGGCTGTTCGTTCAACTGGTTGCATTGTTCAACGCCATCCCCAAGCTCCTTCGGCCTAAGCTAGCGCCCAGTGCGGCTTTGATTGGGCCTCGTGGGTCGAAGTTTGCCCAGATTGGCACCCACCTGTCGCTAGGGGGTACATTTCCTTGTTGACCTGGCCTGGCCCTGAGCTTATGCTCGCGTTCGGTGACGTCTTCCGACGTCGGACCGTCAGATCGACATCCAAGCTTTCGTAGTTCGTTTACTCCAGTCGCATTTCGTTTGTCACGACATCTTCACGACTCGCCCTATCGCGACGAAGGGCCACAGCAGCAACACCGCTCCAGTTCCACTCCGAGCAGTACGTCGCATCATCATCATCGAGCCGCCCTCACGAGTCCCCGACCTCATCGGGTGCACCAGGAAGTGCTCGATCACGAACGGCCCCGATCTCATCGACGCCGGGGCTCTGGCCGAGGAAAGCAGGGGGCGAAACGCGGTGCATTGCACCGGCCTGTCCAGTTGACCTCGCATCCCACCGGCCGCGTCGCCTATGCGGAAACCCGACGCTGGCTCCTTGGTCGACATGGTCCAGTCTGCGCCTACTGCGGTGAGCGATTCGCCGAATCGACGATGACGCTCGACCACGTGGCGCCCCGGCGAGGCCAGACGGCTTATGATCGGCGCGACAATCTCGTCCTTGCCTGCAAAGTCTGTAACGCAGCGAAGCGAGATCTCGCGCCGATCGCGTTTCTGCTCGCTCGACGCAGCCGTGCAGCAAACCTGCTTCGCTACGGCTCACATTTGAGCCCGATGCTCATCGAGCTGGCCGTATCGCTGGCACCCGAAGAGTCGCCGTATAAGGACTAGTGGTTGGTGGTTGGTGATTGGTGAAATGGAAAGGCCCGCTCACATTGAGCGGGCCTTTCCATCTACCGACCACTGATCACCGACCACCAATCATCGACTACGGTTTCTTCTTCGTCGAATCCTCAGCCGCCTTCTTGTCATCCTGCTTCGTCGGGACGCGATTCTTGATCAACGCGCTCACCCCGCCCTTGCTGTTGTCGTGATCGGGCTTCGCGTCGTTGGGTTGCTTGCTGCTGCTGTTGCCGCTGTTGGCATTAGCGGCGTTGCCGTTCCCGTTACCGTGCCCCTGGCCGTTGTTTCCAGGCTGGGTCTGAGGCTGCCCCTGCTGCTGCGGCTGAGGAGCTGACTGCGGCGGGTTGCCGGCCGAGGGCGCGCTCGACGGCGGCTGCGTCGACGGGGTATTCCTTCCGCCATTGCCATAGCCGTTGCCATTGCCACGCGGGTCCGCGTTTCGGGGATCGCCATGCGCGCGGCGACCGTTGTTTCCCTTGTCGTTTCCGTTGGCCGAGGTGTCCTGGACTGGCGGCTGCGCCGGCTGCGTTTGCGGCGGCTGGGTTTGGGGCGGATTCTGCGGCTGGGTCTGCGGCGGAGTCTGAGGCTGCGTCTGTGGAGGCGTCTGCGGCTGACTCGGCTGGTTGCCCGTCGTCGGAATCTGCGGGCCTGGGCTCTGCGGCTGGGTCCGGGGATATGTCGGCGGCGGGTTCTGGGGCTGGTTGATTGGATGCCCCTGTTGCTCACCGACCTCATTGCCCGCCGGCACGCGGAAGACCGGAGTCCGCTTGCTCGGGTCCATATGACGGGCCATGCGACGGCCGGTGGACGAGAACACCGAATCCGGTAGCGAAGCACCCGGCCGCTCGCCAGTCCTTGGGCCGCCGCGGCGCGCAGGACACCACACCTGCTCGATCATGTCGTCGCGGACCTCGAAGAAATTGCCATCCGGGCAATACACCCGGGCAAGTCGGATCACAACGTTCACACGGGGCGGCATGAGCGACATCGACGTCATCGACTCGCCCCACCATTCGTCGGGCTGGGCGCGTACGAACTCGCGCTCGATCGCTCGAACCACGGTGTTGGGGCTGGACGACCAATAGGATGAGCCAAGCCGGCGCTCCATCGAACGCGAATCGTACAGGTCGTCATCCAATCGCAGCGGCGTGTCCGAGGCCACCGCGAAGACGTACCGCGTGTCGTTCGACGCATAGCGATAGTCGGGATGCATCGTCCAGTACACGTTCACCCAGGTGAGACCGGTGGACTGCACGTTGCGCGGACGGAGCGGCGCCGGGTACACGAGTGAGGCTCCGCGACCGGGCACGATCTCGAAGACCGCGACGTAGGCCTGACGACTCGTTTGGACCAGAATGCGCGCGTCCTCAGTGCGAAGGATGCTGACCTCCAGAGGCGGCGTCGGCGGCGGTGGTGGCACGCGCTGGGGCGCTGGTCCGGGAGGAGGTCCCTGAACGACGTAAGTCGGCCCGCAGGCAGCTGCGCCCAAGGCCAGGAGAACGAGAAGAGAACGATGGAGGCGCATGATGGCGTCCGGTGGAAGGCACTATTAAGACGCCTTGATCCCTCACGCGTTTCTGCTGGTTAGGCGCGCAGTGCACGGAGGCCGAGGCCGATTTGACGATCCCAGCAAACCGTCATCAGATGTGGTGCCTCGGCGCCTCCATGCGCTCCGCCTCCTCCGCGGCCATCCCCTTGTACTTCTACAGAAGCAACGATAACGTGCCCACATGGAGAAGCTCGATCTCCCACAGGGCACGCTCGATCTGCTCATCCTCAAAGCGCTCTCGCTGAAGCCGGAGCATGGCTGGGCGATCTCTGAGCGCATTCATCAGGTCTCGCGGGAAACGCTGCAGATTCCACAGGGGTCGCTTTATCCAGCCCTGCACCGGCTCGAGCGCCGCGGTTGGATCAAGGCGACCTGGGGTGCGTCGGAGAACAACCGGAAGGCGAAGTATTACGAGCTCACCCGCGCCGGGCGGAAGCAGCTCGACAACGAGACGGACGCCTGGCAACGACTGACCGCCGCGGTCGGTCTCGTCCTCGATATGGCCTAACGATCAACTGCTGGACCGCGGATCCAGGCAGCTTCGAAACTCTGCATGGCTGACCTTGCGGGAGCATTGGCGACGGGAGATGATTGCGCAGCCATTCACCCGTCAGCCGAGCCATGTCAGCCATTCGCGCGATCGTTTCTCCTCGAGCAGTCTTTCTCGTCGCCAGCGTACTCACCGCGAGCGCCCATGCACAGCGCCCCCAACCAGCGCAGCTGACTTCCTTCGACCCGGCGACTGCCGCGGAGTTGAGGTGGCGCTACGTCGGCCCCGTCGGCAATCGGGTCTCGTCGGTGGTCGGCGTGCCGGGCGACCCGAATGTCTACTACGCCGGCGCGGCGTCGGGCGGCATCTGGAAGACGGTGGACGCCGGCATTCACTGGTCGCCGATCTTCGACGACCAGGACGTCTCGTCGGTGGGCGCGCTCGCCGTTGCGCCATCGAATCCGAGTGTCGTGTGGGCGGGCACGGGCGAGCCGTGGATTAGAAGTCACATATCAGTCGGCAATGGCGTCTACAAGTCGACCGACGCGGGGCGAACGTGGACCAGAATGGGTCTCGATTCGACGGGTCGCATCGGTCGTATCGTCATCGATCCGAACAACCCCGACGTCGTTTTCATAGCCGCTCAGGGGTACAGCTACGGGCCGCAGGAGGAGCGCGGTGTGTTTCGGACGACCGATGGCGGCAGAACATGGCAGCGTGTGCTGTTCGTGGACCGGAACACCGGCGCGATCGATGTCGTCATGCATCCGACGAACCCGCAGATCCTCTTCGCGGCCACCTGGCAGCTCGAGCTTCACACATGGGGTCGTGAGAGCGGGGGACCGGGAAGCGGCATCTATCAGAGCACCGACGGCGGGACGACGTGGACGCGCCTAACGGGGCATGGCCTGCCGACGCACGAAGTGGGAAAAATCGGGCTCGCCCTCGCGCGGTCGAATCCGAATCGTATCTACGCCCTCATCGAGACAGGAGATGGCAATCCGCTGCACGGCCGCGCGACGGACAATGGAGAGCTCTGGCGTTCCGATGACGGTGGAGTGAACTGGCACGTCGTCAGCTACGACCGCGACCTCGGCTGCCGCCAGCCCTACTACACGCGCACGATGGTGTCCACCGACAATCCCGACGAGCTGTACTTCATGTGCGCGAATTTCAGTCGCTCGCTCGACGGTGGCGTCACCACACGGGCCGGGGGGCGCGGGACGCGAGGCGCGCCGCCGCCAACCAGTGCGCCCGGCGTGCCCGGTGGAGCGGTTACGGCTGCGAATCGCACAGGCGATACGACGGCTGTAGTTCCGCTGTCGGCGCCGGGCGGCGATAACCACGACATGTGGATCGATCCGACGAATGCGAATCGTATGGCCGTGGCCAATGACGGGGGCGTCTCGATCTCGACGACGCGTGGACGCAGCTGGCTGCGGGTACAGCTGCCGATCGCGCAGATCTATCACGTTACGGTCGACAATCGCGTTCCGTACTACGTGTACGGCAACAAACAGGACGGTCCCTCGTATCGCGGGCCGAGCAACAGCCGCACCGGCAATCAGATCGCGCGCAGCGAGTGGCATGGCGTCGAGGGCGGCGAAAGTGGCTGGGCGACGCCGGATCCGGTCGACTCGAATATCGTCTGGTCCACCGGCTCCGGCTCTGGAGCGCGCGGCGGCATCGTCGTCAGGTTCGACGAGCGCCATCGCCAGGGACAGAACGTCGAAGTGTGGCCGCTCAGTACTGGCGGCTATTCCGCGGCCGATGTGAAATACCGTTTCATCTGGGATCCGCCGTTTGTCATTTCACCTCATGATCACAACAAGATCTACACTGGTAGTCAGTACGTGCACATGACGACTGACGGCGGCCGGAGCTGGCGCGTCATTAGCCCCGACCTCACACGCAACGACAAATCGAAGCAGCAGAGCTCGGGCGGTCTCACTCCCGACAACATCGGCGTGGAGTACGCGGACGTCGTGTACGCAATCGCTGAATCGCGCCTCACAGCCGGCTTGATCTGGGTCGGGACCAACGACGGCCTCGTGCAACTGACGCGGAATGGCGGAGCTTCGTGGACGAATGTCACCGCGAACATCCCCGGTATTGTTTCGTGGGGTTCGGTGCGGCACATCGAACCTTCGCGTTTTGACGCGGGCAGCGCGTACATCGTTGTCGACGGCCATCAGGAGAACAACCGCGATCCGTGGGTCTACAAGACCAACGACTATGGCAAGAGCTGGAAGCTGATCGTGAACGGCATCCCCAGGAGCCCACTCAGTTACGCGCACATCATTCGTGAAGATCCCGTCAGGCGCGGGCTTCTCTACCTCGGCACCGAGAACGCGCTGTACGTCTCGTTCGACGATGGGGAACACTGGTCGCCGCTGCAGTCAGGGCTGCCGCACGCGCCGGTGTACGGAATGGTAATTCAGGAACATTTCGACGATCTGGTGATCTCGACGTACGGCCGTGGCATCTGGATTCTCGACGATCTCTCGCCGCTACAGCAGATGACGCCGCAGATTCAACAGTCGAAGGCATACCTCTTCCCGATTCGCCCCGCGTATCGATTCACCGACGTCGCGGGGAACTACTCGATGAACGACGATCCGACCGCCGGCAGCAATCCGACGTATGGCGCGCGGATCAATTACTGGCTCGCGGCGGCGGCGCCGGTGACGATCGACGTCATGGATCCCAAGGGCACCGTGATCCGAACGATCCATGACTCGACGACGCACGCGGGCTTCAATCGCACGAGTTGGGATCTGCGCAACACGGCATCGCGCGGCCCGCGTTTGCGCACCAGGCCGCTGAACGACGCCGAGTTCGAGATGGCGCGCGACGGCACGCGTGACACGCCCGGCTTCGGCACGATCTCCGTATTGATGCCGCCAGGACGCTACACCGTGAAGCTGAGCGCGGCCGGCCAGAGCTTCACTCAACCAGTCGACGTGCTGCGAGATCCCAATCAGGCGGAGACGTTGGCCGACATCAAGGCCTCGAGCGAGGCGCTGCTCGCGCTGCAGAAGGACCACCAATCGGCGGCCGAGATGCTCGGTACGATCGAAAATGTCCGGGCGCAGCTCGAGTCGTTAGGCAGCCAGAGTACGGCGGCGCCGGCCGACATTCACCAGCAGGGCGACACGCTCGAGCACAAGTTCATGGCGGTGGAGAGCCAGCTGCTCGACCTGCGCATGACGGGCCGCGGCCAGGACGAAGTGCGCTACCCGGTGCAGGCCGCGGGTCAGATCAGCTGGCTCGCCGGCGGCATCGGTGCATCCGACTTCGCGCCGACATCGCAGCAGCGCGAGGTCCAGGGAGTTCTCGCCGGCAAAATCCGCGACACGCGCTCGGCACTCGATCGCCTACTGCGCAATGACCTGGCGTCATTCAATGGGATGCTGAAGACCAGGGGATTGAAAACAATCGATGCCGGTGGCCGCGTCGTCTTTTGATCACTCGCCGTGAGAGAACCACAGAGGTCAATAGCAAGTCACTAATTGCCGACCAAGTGTCCTCGCGGCCTAAGGCGCGTCTATTTAGAACCCTGACGAGCGAGCACACATGCTCAACGATGCCAGTCTGCCGCAGGCGTTCCAGGCGATCCGCGACAAGGATGAGAAGATCCTGTGGGCCGGACAACCTGCCCGCGCGCCCTTCCTCGTGTCGGGCATACCCTTCCTGATCATCGGCTGTCTCTGGTTCTCCTTCGACTATTTCGGCTTCATTCGCCACATGGGCGGGAAGAATGGTATCCCACTCGGCTTTGCGATTCCCTTCTTCGCGCTGCATCTGTTTCCATTCTGGGCCAGCCTGCTGAACATGCTGCGGCTGATTCTCGTCGTCGGCAACACGTATTATGCCGTGACGCCAAAGCGGCTGATGATGCGGAGCGGCTTCTGGGGGACCGACTTCACGTCGATCGATTTCGATCAGATCGCGAATCTCGAAGTATCGGTCAATCCCATCGAGAACGCGTCGAGCGTCGGCTCGATTCGTTTCTACGCGAAGGCCCCGACGATGAATGGTCGTGCCATCCTCGGCAGCTTCGTCGGTGTCACGAATCCGTATGAGGTGTTCAAGCTCGTGAAACAGATCCACGACGGAGACGTGCCTAAAGCGGCGTGAGGCGCGATGGGCGAACAGCAGATCCTTCGCTCCGCTCAGGATGACAACGACTAACGCGCCAGGCTCAGTGCCCGACGCTCAACGCTCAACGCTCAACGCTCAACGCCCAACGCTCAACGCTCAACGCTCAACGCTCAACGCCCAACGCTCAACGCTGGAAGTCCACCGACATATTTCGCCCGCGGGCGAATCAGATCTCCGTGCGCGTACTGCTCCATGGCATGTCCGATCCATCCGATGGTACGGCCAATCGCGAACAAGACTAGGCCCGAGCCTGGTGGCAGGGCGAGTACTCGCGTCACGCTCGCCAGTGCGAAATCGAGCGACGGGTGGGCGTCGAGCATCATGCGGCCCGCGTCGGCGACGTCGCGCGCAAAAGAGAGTTCGGCCGACCCGCGGTAATTCTTCTCGAGCAGAGCGAGGACCTCCTGCGCGCGCGGATCGCCATCGGGATAGAGCGGATGGCCGAAGCCGTCGATTGGCGTGCCCTCGCGAAGGCGAGCGCCTAACGCGTCAGCGCCGCGACGCTCGCGACGCATCGACGCAAGCATCGATTCTACGCGCGTCGTCAGGCCGCCATGTCGAACGCCTTCCAGTGCGGATAGTCCAGCGATCACCGCGCCGTAGGGGCTGCCGCCGGCGGATGCCACGCAGCGCGCCGTGAAGGTCGAGACGTTGAGCTCATGATCGGCGCACAGAATGATGGCCGCACGCAACACGTTCCCGGCGCGGCGGTCGAGCTTCCAACCCTGGACGAGGCGCGCTTCCATGGCCTCACCTGATTTCGCGGCGATGCCACTGGCGGCAAGCACCATCAGATCGAGAATGTGCGCTCCGGTCGTGGCGATCGCCGGCGGTCGGAGATCGAATGCGGCGGCATCGCGCGCCGCGGCGGCGCCAAGCATCGTCTGCGCACGAGCGAGAAATGGCAGGCTTCGCGGTGCACGCGGCGGCTTAAAGCGGCTATCCCGGGACAAGGACGCATCGAGCGAAATGTTCCAGATGATCGATGCGACCTGTGCGATCGAGCTGCCGCGCGACAGCTGGACTGCGTCCAGCCCGCGGTAATACAGTCGCCCATTCTCGATGAGCGTGATGCGCGACTCGAGCACCGGGCTGCCGAGGCTCAGTGCATGCGTCGCGATGCCACTCGGGTCACGTCGATCCTCGGCGCGCCGGCGGGTGCGCTCAATGTCGTCACGCGCATACAATCGCTCACGGCTCGCGCCCCCTTTCGCCGTCGAACGAATGAGGCCGCGACTCACGTACGCGTACAACGTTTCGCGCTTGACGCCGAGTCGATGCGCGGCTTCGTCGGCCGACAGCCATGTAGGCTTCATATTGATCGATCAATCAAGATTGACTGAATGATCGCGCGCGGACTACGCTTTTGCCATGGCATCGAATACCGGGTTGGAGGGCGTCGTCGCCGCGCGCACACGCTTGAGCCGCGTCGACGGCGAGCGCGGCGAATTGATCATCGCCGGCTATCCACTCGCCGAGCTGGCGGCCAATGCGACCTTCGAGGAAGTGACCTGGCTTCTCTGGAACGGGCGGCGGCCTTCGGCAGCGGAGTCGGCCAGCTTTCGGCGCGAGCTTGCCGCCAGGCGTTCCTTGTCCCGAGCGACGCTCGCGCTCGTTCGCGAGTGCGCTGTCCAGCACATCGATTCCATGGATGCGTTGCGCATCGCCGCCGGCAGTATCTCGCTCGGCGGCGATGATGCGACGACAATCCTCGCGCAGCTGCCGTCGATCACTGCCGCCTTCTGGCGATTAGTAAACGGTGATGAGCCGATCGCGGCGCGGTCCGACCTGGGGCATGCCGCGAATTATCTCTACATGCTCGATGGCAGGGAGCCAGACGCCGAGCGTGCGCGCGCCCTCGAGACGTATCTCATCACAGTCATCGATCACGGGCTCAATGCGTCCACGTTCACCTGTCGGGTCATCTGCTCTACGGGTTCGGACCTCGTGTCGGCCGTGGTCGGAGCCATCGGCGCACTCAAGGGACCGTTGCACGGCGGCGCGCCCGGTCCGGCGCTAGAGACCGTGTTCGAGATCGGCGACGCCGCGCGCGCGGAAGCGGTGCTTCGAGGAAAGATCGAGGCTGGCGAGCGGCTGATGGGATTCGGCCATCGCGTGTACAAGGTGCGAGATCCACGGGCCGACGTGCTCGGCGCGGCGGCAGAGCGGCTGTTCACACGCGCCGGCGACATGACGCTCTATCGCCTGGCGCGCGAGGTGGAATCGACTGCCTTGCGCCTGCTCGAGGAGTACAAGCCCGGGCGTCGCCTGCAGACGAACGTCGAGTTCTACACGGCGCTGCTCCTCCACGGACTGGGGCTCGACGTACCGTTGTTCACGCCGACCTTTGCCATCGGGCGCGCCGGCGGCTGGCTCGGTCACGCGTTCGAGCAGCGGGCCGCCAACCGGCTCATTCGGCCAGCATCTGAGTATGTTGGGCCGACCGGCTTGCGGTGGGCTCCCGATTCAGAGAGGTCGTCGGCCGCCGCTCCTCGGCGAGCGGCAGCCGGAGCGTGAAGACACTCCCCTTCCCAGGTTCGCTCTCGGCGATGATCGATCCGCCATGGGCTTCGACCACGGCTTTAGCGATCGCTAAACCGAGCCCGACACCGCGGCGATCACCTGAATTGCCCTGCCAGAACTGATCGAAAACGTGCGGTATGCGATCAGCTGGGATGCCGACGCCCGTGTCGCGAACGCGGAGCGCGATGCTGTCATTTCCGGCGGCCGCCTCGAGGGTCACCATGCCGCCGGCAGGGGTGAACTTCAGCGCATTGCCTAACAGGTTACCGAGCACCTGTTGAATGCGGGCGCGGTCCACGCGAACACGGCGCGTTCGGTCGAGCGCTCGGATCTCGAAAGTCAACCCCTGTTCGGCCGCCAACGGCCGATACATCTCCTCGGCCTGGTCGACGATGGCCCCGAGGGTCATCGACTCCAGGTCGAGGCTGAGACGACCGGCCTGAATACGGACCGCGTCGAGCAGGTCGGCAACGAGCCGCCGCATGTGCTTCACGGCGCGCATCGTCACCGCGAGCAGCTCGCGCCGCCGCTCCGGCGTGAGCCCCGGCTCCTCGAGCATTTCCGCCGTCGCCATGATGAGATGAAGCGGATTGCGGAGATCGTGCGCGACGACGCCGAGCACCTGCTCGCGCGTCCGCGCGGTGAGCTCCGCCTCGCGCCGTTTCTCGCGTTCGGCGTCATAGCTGCGGGCGCGCTGCAACGCGGCGGCCGCGGCCTGCGCGAGCAGCAAGGTGAAGGCACGATCCGCGGCGCCGATGGCATTTGGTTCGGAAAAGCTCATGCCTAACGCTCCGACGACGACGTTGCCATACCGCAATGGCGCGATGACGTGCATCTGCCGTTCGCTCACGGCCCCGACACGCTCGTACACGCGCGGATAGCGTTCCCGGAACTCATCGGCGCCGGAGACCCAGATCGGCGTTCGGGTGCGCACCGCCTCAGCCACGGGACCGTCCTCGTTGAGGCCCGTTAGGCGCGCGCGGCGCCGCATCTCCTCGGGATAGCCCGTCGCGCCCAGACGCTCGATGCGGTCACCGTCCACCAGCATGACGAAGGCACGCGTTGCCTCGACGGCCTTCGTGCCCTTCGTGAGAATCACCGACGTCACCTCGTCGAGCGACCCCGCTTCGGCAAGCGCCGTCGCGACCTCGAGAAGCTGTTGCGCCTGTTGTCCCAGCCGTTCGGAGTCGGCGTGGGCCGCGGCGAGATAGTCGTTCGAGGACTGCAGTTCGCGAGTCAGCGACTGGATGTGCTCGAGCTGCTGCTCGAGCTCCGAGTTCATCTCCTCGACTTCCTCGGCGCGGCCTTCGGCGAGCAGCCGCGCCCGCCGCAGCGCCGACGTCGTGCCGCCGATCGTCAGCGCGACGACGAGAAAGACCAAGCTGTCGACGAGCTCCTCCGAGTGCGTGAGCTCGATGGCACCGATCGGTGGAAGAAAGCTGAAGTCGATCGCAACGATCGATAGCACTCCCGTGAGAAGGCCGGGACCGCTTCCACCGAACCACGTCGATAGCGCCACCGCAGCCGCGAAGGGCAGATGACTCGGAATGCCCATTTCGCGCTCGATGAGAAGCGCAACGACCCACGCGAACAGAGTGAAGCCGACCGCGACACCGTAGCGAATCGTCCGCCAGCGCCAGGAACGCAAAGCGCCCTCGCTGCTCGGAGATCGCCGGGCAACGAGGGCCTCTATATAATCACGCGCCTTGGACATATCTGTCCCTGAGTGCAAGAGTCACTCAGCCGGCGTCGGCGTGTGGTTGGACGAAGGTGATCTGCCGTCGTTAAGGCCGTCAGTGCGTCACAGAGGCCTGCACTACACGCCGATAGAGATTGAGGTATTTCGCCGCCGACTGTTCCCAACCGAAGTCTCGCGCCATCGCCTGGCGCATCATGTTCCGCCACCCCTCTGGATCTTTATACTGATCAACGGCGCGAACCGCTGCACGCATGAAGTCGGCAGCTACATACTCGTCGAACAGAAAGCCGGTGACGTTGTCTTCGATCGTGTCAGCCAGCCCGCCGACGCGTCTCGCGATGGGGATCGTGCCATAACGCTGGGCGCGCATCTGCGTGAGACCGCACGGCTCGTACTGTGATGGCATCAGACACATGTCCGCGCCGGCGAGGAGCTTGTGCTCGAGATCTTCTGTAAACCGCAGTTGCACCACGATGCGACTCGGCGCGCGCGCCGCGATGGCCGTGAGCGCGGCCTCGTACCGCGGTTCGCCAGCACCGAGAAAAAGGAACTGGGCGTCGAGCGCGAAGTAGCCGGGGTCGCCGAGAATGAGATCGAGACCTTTCTGCGAGACGAGCCGGGCCGTCATGGCGAAGATCGGCACCCCGGACATCGGCCGTAAACCAGTCTCCTGCTGCAGTGCGACGCGACATCGCTCTTTTCCATCGAGTGCGTCGGCGGCATAGTGACAGGGAATGATGGGATCGCGCGCCGGGTCCCAGCGGCGTTGATCGATGCCGTTGGTGATTCCGACGAATCGATCGCGCAGCGCGCGGAAGACGCCATCGAGGCCGAAGCCGCCGGCCGGTGTGCGAAGCTCGTGCGCATGCGTGGGACTCACGGTCGTGACGGCATCGGCGAAGACGAGACCGCCCTTTAGCAAGTTCACACGTCCGTGCCACTCGAGCTGCCGCCAGTTGTAGAGCGACGACGGCAAGCCGAGGTCGGCCATCGTCTCGGGCGGGAAATGTCCCTGATATCCCGCGTTGTGTACGGTGAGCACGACGCTCACCCATCCGTAGCGCACGTCTCCGGCAAACAGGGTTCGGAGATAGACTGGGGCGAGCGCGGTGTGCCAATCGTGGCAGTGTAAGATCACCGGATCCGAGCCGGCGATGCGCGGAATCGCCGCGAGCGCCGCCATGGCGAAGCATGCATAACGACGCGCGTTGTCCGGATAATCGCTGCCGGGCGGACCGTAGAGATACGGGCGATCGAAGTACTCGTTGCTCTCGATGAAGTAGACCTCCGTTCCGACGCGCGGATCGTCGGGTCGCTTCGCGAGACGCCAGAGGCGCGCCGGCTCGATGCGGCTGCCGATCTGAACGCGGAACGCCGGGCCAACGGGCTCGATCGCCGGCGCGGTTTCTCGCACCATCGCGTACAGCGGCATAACGATGACGGACTGGACGCCGGACGCCAGCTGAAATCGCGCGAGACTCGCCACGGCCTCGCCGAGTCCGCCGCTGCGCGCGAATGGCGCGAGCTCGGCGACGAGATGCACCACGCGCACTGTCCGGCCGTCCGGCAACACGAGCGGCGGCACCGGCGGTTGCGGCGGCGTCGCCCGCACCACAGGCGCCGCGTCAGGGATCGTGGCGCGATCGGGTGCGACTTGAGGCGAAGTCATGGCTGGATCGAGACCAAGGCTGAACGCACCTCACTCAGGGTAAGCATTGCACGCTCCATACGCGAGAGTGATGTGCCGGAATTGCCAGGGCGCCGGCAGACCCACGATTACGCATTTGTCGTGAATCGGACATTGCACCCGACGCGATGCTACCAGAGCCGTGCCGCGCCGCGAACTCCACTCGAGTCGCCGTGCATGGCGCGCACGAACCGGGTTCGCAGATCGAGTGAGGTGGCGCCAGCCGCCAGCACGTAGCGTGGCACGACCTCGCCTACGCGCTCCGGCAGATCGGGAACGTTCGACATGCCGCCGCCGAGCACGATCACATCAGGATCGAGCACGTTGACGAGGGACGCCAGCGAGCGCGCCAAGCGATCGCAGTACAGGCTCAACGACATCGACGCGATGGGATCGCCGGCCGTCGCGAGGCGTACGATCTCCGTTGCGGGAAGCTTCGCACCGCTCCGCTGCTCGTGGTCCTGTTCGAAGCCCGGGCCGGAGACCCACATCTCGATGCAGCCCATGCGGCCGCAGTAGCAATTCGGACCGGGGTATTCGTCGGCGGCAGCCCACGGAAGCGGATTGTGTCCCCACTCTCCCGCCACGAGGTTCACGCCGGGAATGCACTCGCCATTCACGGTGATTCCACCACCGACGCCCGTGCCGATAATGACACCGAAGACGACGGGCGCGCCGGCCGCCGCGCCATCGATCGCTTCGGAGAGCACGAAGCAGTTCGCGTCGTTCGCAAGGCGCACGGGGCGACCCAGTCTCGCCTCGAGATCGCGCCCGAGGGGTTGGCCATTCAGCCAGACCGAGTTGGCGTTTTTCACCAGCCCGGTCTCGGGAACGATGGTGCCCGGTATCCCGACGCCGACCGTTCCTTCGCTCTTCGTGAAGTCTTCGACCTCGGCAACGAGCCCCGCGATGGCCTCGACCATCGGCTCGTACGCACGCGGTGTGGCCAGCCGTCGCCTAACGATCTCCTTGCCTTTGCTGCCGATACCAATCGCTTCGATCTTGGTCCCACCGAGATCGATTCCAATACGAATCTTTTTTGGCATCTGGTGAAATTAGCGGATTCTTTGTCGCTCCCTCACGCTGGTGACTCGTGGTTGGTGGCTGAGCGCTACCAGCCACCAGCCACCAGCCACCAGCGAAGTACCCACTTATCCCAATTGCTTGACGGTTCCACGCCCGGAGCGATATATGAGCGAACCCACCTCGCGCTGATTGCGCCGCTGCACCGCGCGCGAAGATGTCCCGCACTCGCCGCACGTCCCGCCCTCGAGGAAAACATGGTCAAACGCCTTGCCTGGCCCGCGCTCAGCGCGCTGGCGCTGTTTCCAGCCGCACTCCTCGCGCAACAACGCCGACTGGTCGGCAGTGTGCGTGTGGATGGAACCGCCGAACCGATTTCGGGAGCGATCATCTCCGTGATCAACGGCACCGCCGCGACGCAGACCGACGATCAAGGTCGCTTCACACTCGTCGTGCCATCGGCCGCGCAACGACTGCGTGTCCGCGCACTCGGCTACGCCGCGCGCGACCTCGCGGCCCCAACGACGGACACCGTTACCTTCTTCCTGACGCGCGCGGCACTCACGCTCGATCAGGTGGTCGTCACGGGACAGGCCACGGTGATCAGCAAGCGCAACGCGATCACATCCACCTCCAACGTCGATTCGGCAGAATTGAATCGCGTACCTGCTCCCGCGGTGGACGTTGCCCTCGCCGGTAAGATCGCCGGCGCGAACATTCAGACGAACTCCGGGGCCCCGGGTGGCGGAGCGCAGATCCAGATTCGGGGCAGCAACACCGTGATCGGCGCGTCCGATCCGCTCATCGTCGTCGACGGGGTGATCTACAGCAATGCCTCGATTCCCTCTGGTCTCTATACGGTGACCGGGAGTGGCAGCGCGGCCGGCACCGGTCCGACTCAGGACGACGTCGCCAATCGATTGGCCGACCTCAATCCGAATGACATCGTCAACATCGAGGTCCTGAAGAGCGCGGCGGCGTCTTCGATCTATGGCTCGAAGGCGGCGAACGGCGTCGTCATCATCACGACCAATCGGGGCCAGGCGGGAAAGCCGAAAGCCCACATCACCCAGCGGCTCGGATGGTCGAGCCTTTTGCGCGCACCGGGTGAGCGTGTGCTGGATGTCGCGACAGCGGAGCAGATCTATTCGAGCCCTGAAGACGCCACGGTCATCGAGGGACTGGCCGTCAACGGCAAGCTGCCCTTCTACGATCACATGAAGGAGCTCGCGGGCGGCAGGGCACCGGCGTCGGAGACGCAGGTAGACGTTGGCGGTGGCAGCGGCAACACGACGTACTACGTCTCGGGCGATGTGAAGCGCGACAACGGCATCATTCATAACACCTATGCCGAACGACAGGCGCTCCGCCTCAATCTGAATCAGCACTTGAGTGACCGGCTCGATCTCGGAGTCACCAGTGCGTTCGTGCACAGCAACAGCGACCGCGGCTTCATCAACAACGACAACACCGGCGCCGGGATGACGTATGCGCTGGCGTACATACCGAGCTTCGTCCCGCTTCTCGATGCGAACCGGCATTTCCGCGTGCCCGAGTTCACCTATCTCGGCTCCAACCCCCTTCAGACTGCCGCGTTAGGGAAGAATGGCGAGACGGTGAACCGATTCACGGGCGGTGCCACGCTCAATGCCAATGCGTGGTCCAACGACAAGCAGTCGCTGCGCCTCATCGGTGCCGCGGGTGCGGATGTCTTCAGTCAGCGTGACGCGATCATCGCGCCGCCGGAGCTCTACTTCCAGGCGAGCTTGCAGAATCCCGGCGCCTCCACGCTGAGCAATGGGGACGCGCGATACGTGAACTGGAACGCGAACGCGATCCACACCTACACCCCGGGCTCGTTCTTCCAGACAACAACGTCTGCGGGGCTGCAATACGAAGATCGTCAGCTCGAGATCTCGCGCGCGACCGCGCGGGGACTGCTGCCCGGCCAATCGAACATCACGCAAGGCTCGGTCTTCGGCGAGCAACAGGAGAACCTGTCCACGGAGCGCACGATTGCGCTATACGGTCAGGAGCAGGTCATGGCCTTCGACGAGCGCCTGACGATCGAGGCGGGACTTCGCGCCGAGCGTAGCAGCGTCTTCGGCAACACCAGCAAGTTCTATGTTTTCCCCAAGACGGGCGCATCGTACCGTTTCCCCGATCTCCTTGGCCCGGGAAGCGACTTCAAGCTGCGAGCCGCGTATGGCGAGACCGGCAACCAGCCACTCTTCGGTCAGAAGTTTACGACACTCTCAACAACAGTCATCGGTGGCAATGTCGGCACGAACGTCGCCGGCATCTCCGGTGCGCCGGACGTCGAGCCGGAGCGGGTGAAGGAGTTGGAGGGGGGTTTCGATGCTGCGACATGGGGTGGCCGGGCTACGCTGGAGGTGACGGCCTACAAGCGCCGCACGACGAACCTGCTCCTCAACCGCACGCCGGCGCCGTCGAGCGGCTTCACGCAGGTGATCCTCAACGGCGGTCAGTTGAGCAACGAAGGCATCGAAACAGCGCTCGCGGTGCAGGTGATAAAGCGCGGTGAATTTGCATGGCTCTCGCACACGACCTACAGCCATGACCACTCGAACGTCGACAACCTGCCCGTACCTGGCTTTCGACCGCCGACCGCCGGATTCGGACTTGCATTCGGCGAATTCTTCCTACAACCGGGCCGGCCAATCGATCAGATCATTGGCCAGACAGCTCTCAACTCTGACGGCAGCTTCGTGGTCGGCTACATGGGTCACGCCAGTCCGACTTACCAGATGGGCTTCGGGAATGACTTCACCTATCGGTTCGCGACGCTGTCGGTGCTCGTCGAGCTACAGAAGGGTGGCGTCGCGCAGAACCAGACGCTCTCACTGTATGACTGCAATCAGCTGGCCCCCGACCAGGGGACGCCCGAAGGCCAGGCGCGCGCCAACGCCTGCCTGAACACGGGCCTCGCGAATCCCTTCGTGCAGTCCACGGATTTCGTCAGGCTTCGTGAGGTGAAGCTCGCATTCTCGCTGCCACAACGCTACGCGCACGCCTTCGGCTCGAGCGATGTGCAGGCGGTCATCAGCGGCCGCAACCTCTGGCTGCACACGAACTACTTTGGCTACGACCCGGAATCGAGCAACTATGGTCAACAGGCGATCACCCGTAACGTGGACCTCGGTCCCTATCCGCCGTCGCGTCAGTTCCTCTTCTCGCTCGCGGTGGGGTTCTAACATGCTAAACAAACTCCGATTTAGCGCCGCCGCGGCACTGGCGATGATTACGCTGGCCGCCTGCGGCAAATTCGACGTCACCAATCCGAATCAGCCGACGCTCGACGATCTCATCTCGAATCCCACTCGCGCCAAGCTCAGCGCGGCAGCGACGGGACTGTTCTCACGCTCTCGCAGTGAGATCACGAGCCTCATCTGGCGACTCGGCTCCATGGGCCGCGAGGGCATCAACCTCGCCGGCAACAACCAGCCTGATTATCAGGAACCGTACTTCGGTCCACTCTCGCCCAGCGGCTTCGGTGGCGCGCTGTGGCAGAGTCGCTTTGGACTCGTTCGCGATGCGAACACGTATATCGATGCGTTAGGCAGGAGCGGCGATCTGTCCGCTGGCGAGAAGGCCGTGGCGACGGCCACGGCGGAGACGCTCAAGGCGCTCGCCTTCATGTACATCATCGAGACCCGCGGCAAGCTCGGTGCACCGGTCGACGTGGGGCGCGCGATCGACGCCGCACCAGCACCATTCGTGTCGGAGGACAGCGTCTACGGCTACGCCATCGGCCTGCTCGAGGATGCATACACGAAGCTGCAGGCGAACAACAGCGCCGCATTTCCCTTCCCGGTGCCGCCGGGTCTCGCCGACTTCGACACGCCATCGACGTTCACGAAATTCGTGAAAGCGCTCGAGGCGAAGGCCTACGTGCTCCGCGCGACGGCGGGATGCCAGAGCTGTTACGGCAAGGCGCTGACGGCCCTCGGGCTGTCGTTCATCAACGCCACGGACCCGGCCCAGCTGCAAGCCGGGGCCTACTTCGACTTCTCGAAGGCACCTAACGATCAGGCCAACGACCTGTCCGAGCCACTGAGTGGCGTGCGCTATTTCGCCGACAGCCTCATTCTCTATCAGAAAGCAGAAGTCGATTCGACGACGGGTGCCATCGACCAGCGCCTGACGAGCAAGACGGCCGCCGCCACAGCGGAGACGCCACAGTCGATTTCCGGCGTCGACATTACCGGCACCCTCAAATTCACCAACTACTTCACCAACGGCCAACCCGATCCTTCGCACGGGATTCCGATCATCAAGAATGAGGAGCTGATCTTGCTGCGCGCGGAGGCGGAGTACTTCACGGGCGCCGACACGAACGCGGTGAACGATCTCAATTTCGTTCGTGTCAATTCGGGCCATCTCACGCCGCTGAAATCGTTCCCGTCACAGGCCGCGTTTGTGAGTGATTTGCTTTACGAGCGCGAGTTCTCCCTGCTCTGGGAGCAAGGCACGACGTGGATCGACGCCCGGCGATTCAATCAACTCGGCACGATCCCGGTGGGCGTGTCGAATGGCGGCCATGTACCAACCGTCATGCCGATTCCCGCCGCCGAGTGCTCGGCGAGAAGCCTGCCGGGAAACTGTAATCCGCTTGGAGGGTGAGCGGGTTGTGGGTGGAGGGCGGAGGGTGACGATAAAGGGAAAAAGGCCGACGGCGTTTGCCGTCGGCCTTCCTTATTCCAACACTCCACCCTCTTCCCTCTGCCCTCTGCCGACAACATCAACCTTTCTTCGCCGATTTCTTCGCCTTGATCCAGAATGCCACACCGCCGTGGCCGGAGCAGGCGCCGCGCCGCTCCGCGCTCGTGTAGTACTCGCCATCGCTGCAACGGGCGGTCGCGCCCGACGGACCCTTGCCGAACCACTTCGCCACGCCGCCGTGGCTCGAGCAGGCGCCCTGCTGGCTCTCCGCCTTGGACCAGGTGCTGTCGCCGCAACGGGCCGTGGCAGTCTTCGGCATTCGCAGCTCGTTCTTCTCCTTGGCGGCGACCTTCGTGGTGGCTTTTTGTGCCTGAAGCGCGGGTGCCGCAAACAGCGCGGCGCCGAGCCCGACAACGACACCCAGCAAACGAATCGATCTGGTGACGCTCATGTCCGTTCTCCGAGGGGATTCACTGGAATTGACCCCAGTCCACCGCTCGGCGCCACTTTCCGCTACTAACGAGGCTCGGAAGGGGACCGTATTTTCTCCGAGCCCATAACACCCGGAGTAGCCGATGCGACGACATCTTTCGCTCGCCCTCCTCCTCGTATTCGGCGCCGCGGCGACTGGCGGTGCCCAGGAGAAGCGCTCCGACACATTGCTCACCGTCGATCATTACCTCGACTACGAGCAGGTCGGCGACCCACAGATTTCCCCCGACGGCAAACAGATCGTCTACGCCCGTCGCTACGTCAACAAAATCGAGGACCGTTGGGACTCCGCGCTCTGGCTCATGAACGCGGACGGCTCGCACAACCGAATGCTCGGCAAGGGATCGAGCCCGGTGTGGTCGCCTGATGGGGCGCGGCTCGCGTACGTCGCCGAAGGCGAACCGCGTGGATCGCAGATCTTCGTGCGCTACATGGATGCCGAGGGCGCGACGTCGCAGATCACGCACACGGACCAGGGGCCCGCCGACATCCGTTGGTCGCCGGATGGCAAGTGGATTGGCTTTAGCATGTTCGTACCGTCGACGCGTACCTGGAAGATCGACATGCCGGAAGCGCCCAAGGGCGCGCACTGGACGCCGGCGCCAAAGTACGAGACATCGCTCCATTTCAAGCAGGATCGCGTCGGCTTCATGGAGACGGGCAATCGCCATCTCTTCGTCGTCGCCGCGGACGGCGGCACGCCGCGGCAACTGACGAAGGGAAACTGGAGCGTGGGGAGTCGCTTCGACGCGCTCGACGGCGCGGTGGGTTTTGACTGGACGCCCGATTCCCGCACGATCGTCTTCGATGGCCTCGCCGACTCGACGGCCGATCTCAACTACCGCAACTCGAACATCTATGCCGTGGATGTGAACAGTGGCACGATGCGCCGGCTGACAAGCCAGGACGGATCGTGGAGCGGTCCCGTCGTCTCGCCCGACGGACGCAAGATTGCCTATCGTGGCTACACGCAGGTGAAGGACAGCTACCACACGTCCGAGCTCTACGTCATGAACCTCGACGGCTCCAGCGCGCAGAAGGCGAGCGGCGACCTCGATCGCGACGTCGGCAGCGTGACATGGGCGCCGGATGGAGGCGGCATCTACTTCGTCTCCGAGGACCACGGCGCGTCCAATCTGTATCACACGGGTTTGGCTGGTGGCGCGGCCAAGCTCACCACTGGTGAGCAGATGCTCACGAGCTTTGGAATGGCGCCGCGCGGTGGCCCGGGCGTGCTGGGCGTCGCACTCCGATCGACGGCCAAGGAACCGCCGGACGTCGTTCGCATCGCGCTCAAGAGCGGCGCGCGCACCGGCGACGTCACGCAACTCACGCACGTCAACGAGGACATGCTGACTCGCATGAAGCTCGGCGATGTCGAGAAGGTCGTTTTCACGTCCACCAACGGGACGAAGGTCGACGGCTGGATCGTCAAGCCGCCCGGCTTCGATCCGTCACATAAGTATCCACTCATCTTCGAGATTCACGGCGGACCGCACGGCGCGTACAATGGTGCGTTCAACTACCAGTTCCAGAATTTTGCGGCAAACGGCTACGTGGTGTTCTACACGAACCCACGAGGCTCGACGAGCTACGGCAGCGCCTTCGGGAACGCGATCATGCATCGCTATCCGGGCGTCGATTACGAAGATCTCATGGCCGGCGTCGACACGCTGGTGGCGCGTGGGTACGTGGACACTCAGAGCATGTACGTGGGCGGCTGCTCCGGCGGCGGCGTTCTCTCGAGCTGGGTGATCGGTCACACGAACCGGTTCGCCGCGGCCGCGGTGCGTTGCCCGGTGATCGATTGGTTGAGTTTTGCCGGTGAGACAGACATCCCGCTATTCACCTACAACTTCTTCGACAAGCCCTTCTGGGAAGATCCGACGCCATGGCTCAAGCAGTCGTCGCTCATGTATGTCGGTAACGTCACGACGCCCACCGTGGTCATGACGGGCGAGCTCGATCGCCGAACACCGATGCCACAGAGCGAGGAGTATTACGCGGCGCTCAAGATACGCGGTGTGCCGGCGGCGTTGCTGCGCTTCGAGGGCGAGTTCCATGGCACGGGATCGAAGCCATCCAACTTCATGCGTACGCAGCTCTACATGATGAGCTGGTACAAGCAGTGGCATCGCACTCCCACTGGCACGGTGACGACAGCGGAGAGGTGAGCGGCGAACCATGAGCGCCGTGACGTAGTCAACAGGCCGACGCCATGCGTCGGCCTGTTGTGCTTCCACGATTGGCGTGCCATTGGACAAAGGTGCCGTTCGCAGCGACTCCGGGACACCAGTCCGGTCCTTGAGCGTTTACGAAAGTCTCACAGCTGGCCCACCGTCGCACAATCGGGCCCAATCTTGCCCTGCTGGCTACCGGCGCGGCGCGACCGCGAATGCAGGAGGATACAGCATGGCACGAGTGGCTCAGCCTTTCCCCTCTCATAGGCCCTTTCACGCCGATCAGCTCAAGTTCGCCAGCGCTCTCGCGGCACTCGTCGGGTTCTACATGCTGCTGGCGACGTGGATGCAGGATCTCGATATCGGCAATCAGCTCAACGGAATCGTACTCGGGGGAGTCGCAACCATTCTTGCCACGGCGCGCTACTGCCGACTCGCCGGTTCGTGGGCTGGCTGGGGCGTGGCGCTCATCGGCGTCTGGTTCATCCTCTCCCCCTGGCTATATCGCTACGCCGGCGACGCGTGGATGTGGAACTCGATCCTCGTCGGGATGACGATGGTCGTGCTCGGTGCCTGGAGCGCTGCCGCGCCCATGCAGCGCCGCCGAGGCTGATCACGGAAACCGAACGAGCTCATTCTCCACCGGCATCTCGCGGTGCCGCGTGACGCGCCTCGTCCGGTCACATTCTGCCATGATGCTGCGGCATTTGCCGACGATCTCGAGCACGTCGAAGGCATACGGCACGCCCTCGGAGCCTAACGGCGAGCTTGCGTCGCTCACATGGAAGTGGAGGTGCGGCTCGGTCGAGTTACCACTGTTCCCGACGAGCCCAAGCAGCCGACCGCGCTGCACACGCTCACCAGTATGCACCCTGATCGATCGCGGCTGCAGGTGGGCATAGAACGCAAAGTGCCCGACGCCGAGATCGACGATCACGTGATTGCCGCCGACCGTCTCGAGGGTGATCGGCACGGCGCGCGAGTTGATTCCAGGAACATTCTCGGGAATGCCGTCCTTCACTTCCGTCACGATGCCGTCCGCGACAGCGAGTGCGTCGTTGCCGTATGCGTAGTAGCTGCTGTTCTTGAGCGAGTCACCGGTGAAAGTCCGGCCACGATCGTCGACTTTGACCCAATCGATGGCGAAGCGCTGCGCGATGTAATAGCTGCCCTCGAGCGGCACCATCGCGCGACGATGGCCGCTCTCCGCGCTCGGCCCATTCGCGGCGAGCCATACGCCACCCCGGAGGGGCGGCGTGATCACGAGCGCATCGCTCGTCACGGGTATGGCGGGCGTTTCGAGTAACATCGGCGCAGTGGCGGAGTCGGCCATCGCCGTTAGGCGATGACGGATCGCGCGAGGCGGTGCGCCGCTGATCGGCACCCACATGTAGACCACGGCACGCAGCCCGCCGCCGACGTGCGCGAGCTCGATTGGCGGTATCTTGATGCCGACGCGCGCAATCGATCGCCGGAGCACGCTATCCGAGACGACCGCTATCGGGGCGTCGTTGTCCGCATTGACGACCTCTACGCGCTGCAATGTGAACGGCCGCGTCGAGAGATTGGTGATGTGCAGCTCGTATGGTAGAACGGTTTCGCCGCCACCGTGCATTACCGTCGGCGGTTTGGGAACTCGTACCTCGATCGGAGGCGGAAAGGAGACCTGAGCGGCTGCGCGTTGCCTCGCGGTGAGCACCAGCGCAGAGGCGAGCGCGAGCACGGCACCGAAACGTTGTACGAGCATCGGTCGGTCGGTCATTCGTCAGGCTTGTCGAAAGAAAGCGCAGCCAGCATTCTGCGCGCGGATAAGGGCGAAGATGCCATTCGGCATCAGCGTGGCGCCGGGTACGAGGTTCGCGCGGAGGTCAGCCTTCACGTCGTCAACTGGCTTGTTGGCCTTCTTTGCAAGTGTCGACGCGAGAGCCATTGTCGCACGGTTGCAGACGAGGAAGATCGCCCCGCGGGCGACGAGCGGCTCGATCTTTCCGTTGCGCTCCCAGGCCTCCTTGGCGTCAGGGGCAGCGCGCAGGTAGGGATTCCTTTTTGCCGGCACTTTCGTCGCCGGGTCGGTGACCGTGCGCTCCTCGCCGATTGCATAACGATCCCACATCGCGTCGTTGAGCCCCATTGCCGCGGCATAGTGACGCAGCACGACGACGACGCGCATTTCGTCATTGGGATATACCTCGTGGAACGTGTCCATGAGGTCGAGCGCGGTCTCCAGTTCGTCATCCTCGATCTTGGTCGCATCCACGACGGCTTTGTGGGGCGCGGCCGACACGCGCTCCACCCATGTCATGTCCCATCCCGGAGCCGCAACCTGCCGCCGCGTCGGCGCGGCGCCGGCGACAGTCGGAATCGACGCGGCGACCGCGATGAGACCGAGCCGCTCGAGAAACTCTCGCCGCCGCGGCCGCTGCTGATCGTCCTGCATTGCATCCTCCACGCGTGTTCGCGGTGGAAGATGGCGAGGCTGTGACGGCTTCATCAAGGCACAGGAACGTTCTCGTGACCAGAAGCCTTCGTCGAAGGGTCAGGCTGACGAAGAGCCAGAGGTGAGAAGATGCGCCAATCACTCGTCGCGATGCTCCTGATGACGGTGCTGGCCTGCGGCGGCCAGTCGTCCGCATCGACCGGCGTTCCCAGCGACACTGGCTTTGTCGTGAAGGGGAATCCCGAGTCGTCGGCTGGCGCGACGTGGACCTATCGCGGCACGGTCAATGGAACGACCTATGATCTGTCCGGGGTCTTGCTGAAGCCAGTCGGTGCAGGGCCCTTCCCCGCCGTGGTCCTGAGTCACGGGGCCGAGGGGAGCGCTCCGTTTTTTGCTTCGCTCATCGCACCGACGATGGTCCAATGGGGGCTCGTGTGCATCGCGGCGAACTACACGCATTCGACGGGTGTCCCGATCGGCGCACCAGGCGACGCGAGCCAGCCAGGCGCGAGCGCGGCGAACATTCTGCGCGCTCACATGACGTTCGAGCTGCTGGGTAGACTGGGATATGTGGACATGTCGCGGGTGGCGCTGCATGGCCACAGCATGGGCGCATACGTGAACGCGGCGCTTGCGGGGGCGTATCCCACGGACTTTCGCGTCGCCTCTCAGACCGGCGGCGGCGTTCGGCCGCTCGAGATTTTCGCGGGGCCCGCGCCGACAATCGGACAGACGGAAACGATCCGCACACCGTTCCAGCTTCACCATGGTGAGCTCGATACGACCGTTCCGCTCAACTACGACCAACGATTCGACTCGCTGCTCACCGCCGTCAGCGTGGATCACGCGCTCTATACGTACCCAGGGGAGGACCACCTCCAGGTGCGACTCGATCCGACGATGCTCGACCGCGTCCACAGCTGGTACGCGGCTCACGGGATTTTTTGATCACGCGGCGTTAGGCTTTGTACTGCATTCAGCCGCTGACGTCGTGCTCGCGCCTAAGGCGCCATCTCCGTGGCGAGTCGCTGCAGAATCTTCTGGAGATCCGGCTTCTGGTCCAACGCCTCGGCGCAGGGATCGGTCGTCAGGCTTTCCATTCGCGCGACCGCGTTCTTGATGGTGTAGTCTCTCGGATCGAGTCCGTCGACGACTTCCTCCCATCGCAGCGGCATCGACACGGTTGCGCCGGGCAGCGGACGCACACTCAATGGTGCGACGATTGTCTGACCGTGGCGATTCTGCAAGTAATCCAGATAGACCTTGTCGCCGCGCTTCGTGACGTGCCGGACGATCGTGCCGATGGCGCCTAGCTGCTGCAGGGCGACACGCGCAAGCAGCTCGCCCAGCGTCCGCGATTGAGCGTACGTCACCTGTCGGCCCAATGGGATGAGGATATGGAGCCCGGTCTTGCCGGTCGTCTTCACATAATTCGGCAGGCGGATCGTCTCGCAGAGCGTGTGGAGCACCTGAGCCGTGCGAATCACGTCGCGGAATGGCGCTTCCTTCGGATCGAGGTCGATGACGCACCAGTCGGGCAGCTCGAGTGAGCCGACGCGGCTCGCCCAGATATGCAACGGGATCGAGCCGAGGTTCGCGATGTAGACGAGGGAGTCCTCGTCGTCGGCGACGAAGTAGCGAATCTCACGCTGGGTCTCCTCGCTCCAGATGTTGATGGTGCGGAGCCATTCGGGCGCGAACTCCGGCGCGTCCTTCTGATAAAACATCTTCCCGTCGATGCCATCGGGATAGCGCGTCATCACGACTGGTCGGTTTCGCAGGTACGGAAGGATCCAGGGCGCAATCGCGCGATAGTAGTCGATGAGGTCACCCTTGGTGTACTTCTCGTTAGGCCAGTAGACCTTTTTGAGGTTGGAGAAGTTGATCGTCCTCTTGGCCGGGGCTGGTGACGGAACCACAGAGGCCACCGAGGACACCGAGCCAGCCGCCATCTTCTCGGTGTCCTCTGTGGTTTGATTCACACCGATTCCCTCGCGCACAGATCTTCCAATTGGCTCGGCACTTTCGGCGTCAGGCAGCTCACCGCGTGTCGCGTTCCGCACACAATCCCGCGGCGGCTTGTCGGTGCGGAGACGCGTGAACGTCGCGTGTCTCAGCAGGCCATCGGGAGTCCACTCGCGGAAGCGCACTTCGGCGACGTAGAGCGGCTCGACCCACGTGGTCGTTTTGGACTCGGGTACTTCGGCCATTGTGACGCCGTTCACGATCGGGCCAGTGCACGGCGCGGTTTCGCGGACCTCCGGCCCGAGCAGGGCGTCGAGACGCGTGAGCATGTCCTCATCGAACCCCGTACCGACGCGTCCCGCGTAGGCAAGGGTGCCGTCGACGTAGTCCGCGAGCTGGAGCGCCCCGAAGTGACTGCGCGAGCCTCTCGGCGCCGTGAAGCCGACGATCACGAAGTCGCTCGTCGGCTCCGTCTTGATCTTGACCCACTTGTCGGTGCGTCCGGCCCGATATGGCGCATCGGCCTTTTTGGCGATGATGCCCTCGAGCCCGAGCTTCGCGACCTGCTCGAGAAATGCTTCGCCTTCGCGCTCGATGTGGTCGAGCGCGCGAACGGGTCCGAGCTTCGGAACAACCTCCTTGAGAAACTCCTTACGCCTCACGAGCGGCAAGGGCCGCAGATCGAACTCGTCGAGGGCGAGGAGGTCGAACGCGTAATAGGTCGCCGGAAGCTCGACCGCCGCGCGCTTGATGTCCACCGGAACACTCAGGCGGCCGCGCTGCTGCAGGCGCGAGAAGCGCGGGATGCCGTCGCCATCGAGGCAGACGACTTCGCCGTCGAGGACGAAGTTGTCGAGCGGGAGTGCCTTGATCGCGCGCGCGATCTCTGGAAAGACTTCGGTGTAGTCGTTGCCGTTGCGTGTGAGCAGCCTGGCTTCGCCCTTTCGTTTTCCGGCAATGAGGCGATAGCCGTCGAGCTTGAGCTCGAAAATCCAGCCGTCGCGCGTGAATGCTGCGTCCTGCGATTCGGCGAGCATCGGCTTGATGGACCAGGCATTGAGCGGTTGCCGAACGGCTCCCGCCTCCTCGACGGCATGCTCGAGTCGTGTTGCGGGGGAGACGCCGGCCTTGATCTCCTCAACCGTTAGGCCGGAGAGCACCGACTCTTCGGGGAACTGGTCGCCCGGCGACTTCACGTAGGCGTCGCGTTCCTTGATCAGCAGCCAATCCTTCTCACTCTTCTTGATCTTCACGAGCGTCCACTTGCCGTGGAGCTTGTAGCCCTTGAGCTCGAAGAGGAGCTTTCCCTTCTCGAGTCCCTCCCGCCAATCCTCGAGCGGGACCCACTCGCCTCGATCCCAGACAATGACGCCCCCGGCGCCGTAGTTCCCCTTCGGAATGACGCCCTCGAAGTCGCCGTACTCGAGCGGATGGTCCTCGACGCGCACGGCGAGGCGCTTGTCGTTCATGTCGTACGACGGGCCTCTCGGCACAGCCCACGAGCGCAGCACGCCGTCCATCTCGAGTCGAAGGTCGAAGTGGAGTTGCCGCGCGGCGTGCTTGTGCACGACGAATAGTCTCCCGATGACCGGAGAGACGGGACCGAACGGCTCCGTCGTTCGGTCGGGCGAGCGCTTCGCTCGATAGCTGCTGAGCGAGTCACCAGACTCGGCCGGAGCCTTGGCGTCACCTTGATCGGTCACGGTCGTCCGCAGTGGTCGGTGATCGGTGATCGGTGGTCCGTCAGTCGACCGATGACCGAACACCGCATCACAAATATGCTGTCGAAGCAATTCAGGTGGAAAACTCCGCTGCTGGATTATACCTTCGGGTCGTACCCCAACCTGACCGCCTATGCCTGCGCGTTCGATCGCCTCGGCCACGATCTCCTTCGGGCTCGTCTCCGTCCCGGTCAATCTCTATTCGTCATCGGAGTCGAAGTCCAGCGTATCGTTCAACATGCTGCACAAGAAGTGCAATTCACGCCTCAAGCAGCAGTACACCTGTCCGAAGGACAACGAGATCGTCACCCGCGAGGAGACGGTCAAGGGGTATGAGTTTGCTAAAGATCAGTACGTTGTCTTCACTCCCGAGGAGCTCAAGGCGCTCGAGGAGAAGGCGACGGGGATGATCGAGGTCGTCGAATTCGTGCCGCTGGCCAAGGTGGAGCGCGAGTTCCTCGAGAAGGTCTATTATCTCGGGCCGGACAAGGGCGGCGAGCGGGCGTACCGTCTCCTCTCGGAGGCGCTCAAGGAAACGGGGCGCGCGGCGCTCGGGCAATACTCGGCGCGCGGCCAACAGTACCTCGTGCTCTTGCGGCCGCTCAATGGCTGTCTCGTGATGGAGCAGCTGCATTACGCTGACGAGGTCCGCTCCACCAACGAGGTTCCGATCCCGATGGGTGAGATCAAGCCAGCGGAGCTTGCGCTCGCGAAGCAGCTCATCGACCAAACGACGAACGACAACTTCGAGCCGCAGAAGTACAAGGACACGGTGCGTGAGCGCGTGCTGGAGACGATTCAGCGCAAGGTGGAGGGTCAGGATATCACGTCGTCCGACGTCACACCCGACACCGGTGGCAAGATCGTCGACCTCATGGAGGCGCTCAAGGCAAGTCTGGCGCGCACCGAGCCTGACGAGGACATCGCGCCGAAACGCATGGTCTCGTGAGGCTCCTCGCCGGCACGAGCGGCTACGCGTTCAAGGAGTGGAAGGGCGTCTTCTATCCGCCGGAGATCGCTGACGACGGGTGGCTCGGCTATTACGCCGACAAGTTCGCGACGGTCGAGATCAACAACACATTCTACCGGCTGCCAAAGCAGCCGGTTCTGCAGCAGTGGGCAGAGCAGGTGCCGGCGCAGTTCACCTTTGCGATCAAGGCGAGCATGCGCATCACGCACCACGCGCGGCTCAAGCCGGAGTGCGCGAGCGCCCTGGACTTTCTACTGCAGAACACGGCGGTTCTGGGCGATCGGCTCGGCCCGATTCTCTTTCAGCTACCGCCGAACATGGAGAAGGACGTGCCACGACTGCGCGGCTTTCTCGGCCTGCTGCCGCCGCGTCGGCGTTTCACGATCGAATTCCGGCACGTGAGCTGGTTCGACGACACGGTGTTCGATGCGTTACGAGCGCACGATGTGGCACTGTGCGTCGGCGAGCAGGCGGACTTTACCTGCCCGGTACAGGCGACGGCGTCGTGGGGCTATCTCCGCCTGCATCGGCTGGACTACGATGGGGAGTCGTTAGGTAAGTGGGCGTCGTGCGTGGCCGCGCAGGAGTGGTCGGACGCGTACGTGTATTTCAAGCACGATGAGGGTGTGGGCTCGGGGCCGCCCGCGGTCGGTGCGTTCGTGCAAGCTTTCGCCAGCGCTGGCAACGGGATCACTCGTTAGGGGCAGATCAGCTAGCGCCGGACCCATGCTGCCGCGGTCTGGCCGATCTCGGACATGACCTCGGCGTCGGTGCGGCCTGAGGACTTCAGGACATGGAACGAGTGGTCGGCGCCATCGAGCCAGTGCATCTCGAAGTTCCCGCCGAGGCGAGGGAGGAGCTGTTCCATGAGATCGCGCCGGCACAACGAGTCGCGCGTGCCGTTGAGGCAGAGCACTGGCATCGTTATGCCTGGCAGATGCGCATCACGGAGCTGGTCCGGCTTCCCCGCGGGATGGAGCGGATACGCGAGCAGGAGTAGGCCGTCACACTGAATGTGATCCGCGGCGAGCATCGATGCGGCGCGGCCGCCCATCGAGCGACCACCGATGATCAAGCGGCCAGTGTGCTCGACCTCCGACATGACCGCCTCGATTGTCGCGCGCAGCATCGGCATCGGATCGGGCCGACCGCTCTTCTTCTCCGAGTAGGGAAAATTGAAGCGCACAATATCAAAGCCGCATGCGCGCAATTCTTTCGAGACCGCTTGCATGCCCCGATCGTGCATGTTGCCGCCGGCACCGTGAGCGCAGACGAACGTTGCGATCGTGTCGCCAGACGTTGCGGCTTCGTGCAGCGCCGACACTTCGCCTTTGCCTTCGACGCGGATTTTCCAGTTCTTGCTCATCGTGGAACGAGTCCCATTTCGTCGAGAAAGCGATGACCGCCGGTGCGCTGCCCACCGCGCCGCTCGGCGCGGGTGAGCACCAGACGATCGCGCGCCCTCGTCATGCCGACGTAAAGCAACCGCCGCGCCTCTTCTAGCTCGCTCGGCGCGGCCGGACGGAGGGGCGTACCGCCGGGCAGCTCGGTATCCTCGACACCAAGAATGTAGACCCGGGAAAACTCCAGCCCCTTGGTCGAGTGGAGCGTCAGCAGGTTGACGCGCTCGCGGGCGGGTACGATGCCGTCCTTGCTCGAGAGCGCCACGCGCTCGAGCAGCTCGGCGATCTGCTCGCCTAACGCTTCTCCGCCGCAGAGTGCCATGAGACGTCGGAGGCGCGCCATCGCCATTGGATAGCGTTCACTCGCGCTTCGTGCGGCGCGGATGCGCTGCATCGCGTCCTCCCCGCCAAGCCGGTCGATCACTTCGCGCACCGTCGGCAGCGTCGGGTCACCGGCATACTCGCGCTCGTCGCGATAGACCTCGAGGCAGTCGCTGTATCGACCGAGAGCGAACGGACACGTCAGGCGCCGCAGCAGCTGGCCTTCGTCCTCCAGCTCCGTCGCCGTCCACAGCGCCAGCCCAATCCCGAGGTGATCCAGCAGGTGGACCAGCGACGTCTTTCGGGCGCGCACGATCTTCATCTCACCGAGCGCCAGAAAGACACGGGCCAGCGTGCGTGCGTCATCGAGTGCGCGGTGCGAGACTCCCGCGTCGATGCCGAAGCGCGCGGCAAGATCGCCAAGGCGTGCACTGCCCGAATGCAGCTCGCGGGCGAGTGGCAGCGTGTCGTACGTGCAAAGCTCCACGCCGGTGAGGCGGCGCAGCACCGGAAAGTCGAACTGATAGCCGTTGTGGGCGACGACGACGTCGGATCCGCAGAACGCGGCCACGCGTGGCCAGACTTCCTCGAGGTAAGGCGCACGAGCGACGTCGCGCTCGCTGATCCCGTGCGCCTTGGCGGCACCCGGCGAGATAGGGCAGCGCGGCCTGACGAGAAACGAGAGCTCGTCGCGAATCAGGCCATCGCGCACGCGCACCGCCGCAATCTCAACGACTTCAGCGGACGAGACGTCGTTGTCAGTGGTCTCTAAATCGATGGTCGTAAAGTCCCGGAACTCGTTACGGAACGTTCCCATGCGCATGACCTGGGCGGCCTTGAAGAGCGCCAGCGGGAGTCCGAGCGTTGGCGCATCATCGATCGAGAGGCTAACGGCGAGTGGTTGAAACGCAGATCCGTCGCTGTGCTCAGGATGAGAAACGGCTGGCGGGCATTGACAGAGCATGCCCACTTCCGCGAGCATGCTCTTGAGCGCCAGCTCGGCACCTCCAGCGCGAGGCAGCGCGATGGCGCGACGCTCGCGCACAGCAGCACCGAGGATCGAAGCCAGCCTGACGACCTCCTCGTGGTCCGCTGGATCGCTCAGCGAATCGTGATGCTCCTCGAGCGTTGTGCGGTACACGCCGACGCGTTGCGAGAGGATCTCCTCCACGAGCGCTGACACCATAGTGTGTCGCCTGCCCAGCGCGGAGAGGTTGCGAAGCGTATAGAGCGCGCGCTTGATCTTCTTGGCGTCGCCATGCTCGCGGGGCATGGCGTTCGCCACCCGCTGCAGCTGATCGACCACCGTGTGCGACGCGCCTGCCTTGGCGCGCGCGTCGTCGAGGAGGGGGCCGGGCAGCACCACTTCCAGAAAGCTCTCATCGTGTAGATCGTCGCGGAACGCGATCGCGCCTAACGCGGCGATCGCGTATTCGCACACCGGGTCCTCGCCGAGCGCCCTGCCGTGGGCCAGTCGACAGGGCAGCCCAGCGGCGAGAAAGCCCGCCTCGGCGAGGTCGCCGATCTGGTGCCTGCGATAGAGAATCGCATAATCGCCCCACCCCAGCGCGTGCCGCTCCCGATCGCGGCGCACATCCTCGATCACCCATGCAATCTCGGCCTCCTCGTCGGCGAAGCCACGCGCGATGACGTCGAAGGGCGTGTCACGCTCGACGTCGAATTGCTTGCGGCCGAGCAGCGGATCATTGATCTCGATCAATCGTCGTGCGAGGGAGACGATGGCGCGCGGGCAGCGACGGTTCTCCCGCAACTGCACATGGCCACTGACCGCAAAATCGTTCATGAAGCTCACGAACACTCGCGGATCGGCGCCGGCCCATGAGTAGATCGATTGCTCGTCGTCGCCAACGGCGAAGACATGTCGGTGCGCACGGCCGATCTCGCGAATGACTGCGTACTGCACCGGATTGAGATCCTGGAATTCGTCGATGAGGATGCAGTCCCAGCGGGCCTGAATACGCCTGACGACTTGTTCATCTCGCAGCAGCTCGGCGGTCCGGAGCACGAGCATGTCGAAGTCCACGAGGTTGCGGTCGTCGAGAAAGCGTTGATAGCGATCGAAGATGTCGCCGTCACGTGAGTACTGAAACGGCACATCCCGAAAGCGATGGGTAGCGAAGCGAGTCAGCAGGCGCGAGTGCCAGCGCGGCGGCACAGCAAGGCGCTTGAGCGCCACGCGTTGCTGGCGCTCGTCCACGATGCCGAAGCCGCGCTCCAGACCGATACGCGTCCCGAATTCGCGCAAGAGCTCGGCGCAGAAAGCGTGGATGGTGCCAGTTTTCACCGCGGCGGCGGCGAAGCCTAACGAGTTGGCGAGACGCTCGGCGATCTCTCCGGCCGCCTTGTTCGTAAAGGTGAATGCACAGACGCGCTCGGCGCGCAGGCCGAGTGTCTCGATGAGGTAACGAATGCGCTCGACGAGACAGAAGGTCTTCCCTGCTCCGGGGCCGGCCAGCACCAGCAGCGGCTCGGCCGCCGCCTCGATCGCCTCGCGCTGTGACGCCGACGGGATGAGTAAGGGTGCTATGAGCGCCAGGTCCCGCGCTTCACTCGGGATGACAGGGGGTGTTGTCATCGCACCGTAAGGTTCATCGGATCATTTTCGGAGCGCTAAGCGTCTGGAAGATCCTAACCCCATCGAGGTCCGTATGCTACATGCTCGTCAGCACGCGTTGTTCGTATTCGCTGGTCTGCTGCTGCCGGCTGCTCTCGCGGCGCAGAATTTCAAAATCGAGAAGGTCAACATTGGCGGTGAAGGCGGCACCGATTATCTCACGGCCGATCCGGTCACAGGTCGGGTCTACATTTCGCGCGGCACACATATCATGATCGTGGACCAGGCGACCGGCAAAGTCGTCGGCGACATTCCCGACACGCCCCGCACACACGGAATTGCGCTCGCGCAGCGCCATGGCCATGGCTTCACGACGAACGGCGGCGATTCGACATCCACGATGTTCGACCTGCAGTCGATGGCCGTCATCAAGAAAGTGCACGCCGGTATCGATGGACTCGACGGCATCATGTACGATGACGCGTCGGACAAGATCCTCACGATCAATCACAGCCATCCGACTGGAACGGCGGTCGTGATCGATCCGCAGAGCGGCGACGTCGTCGCACGTGTCGAGCTCACTGGAAATGGTCCCGAAGGCGGCGTCAGCGATGGCAAGGGCCGCATCTTCATCAATCTCGAGGACAAGAACGCCATCGACGTCGTCGACACGAAGACGTGGAAGGTGACAACCACGTGGTCGATTGCGCCCTGCGATGGTCCGACGGGAATCGCAATGGACCGCAGCACCAACCGAATCTTCGCGGGTTGCAGCAAGACATCAGTTGTGGTGGACGCCAACACAGGCAAGGTGGTCGCGGAGATCCCAAATGGAAATGGCGTGGATGCGCTGGGCTGGGATCAGTCACAGAAATTGATGTACATCCCCGCGGGCCGCGATGGAAACGTCACGGTTGTGCATGAGGATGCGCCGGATAAGTACACGGTAGTCGCGACGCTGTCGACGTTTCTCGGCGCGAAAACGATCGCGGTCGACGACACGCGACACGTGGCATACGCATTCACGCCGGAATACGGTCCGCCGCCCGCAGGTGCGCCGGCTCCGCAGCCCGGCCGAGGTCGGGGCCCTCGTGGGCCGATCGTCGCCGCGTGGTTCATCAGAGTTACGAGGGACTAGGGCCTAGGGATCAGGGGCCAGGGCGCGGCGATCGCGATCTCAGCGCGTGGGCCCTAATCCCTCGCACCGAGCGTCTGATCCTGAGCCCCTAGCCGCCAAGCCCCTTTCCGCGCCACGTTATATCGTCACTCAACACCGAGCGTCCGATGATTTCGCGACTTGGCAGGCTGGTTTGTCTGATCGGAGCCGCGGCGTGCGCGTCGAGCGGCGGCGCCGCGAGCCGTGGCGGTGGCAATTCGAACCAATGGATGGGCAGCTTCCGACCGGCCGCCTCGGCGGTGAACGCGTCGCTCGCGCCGGCGACCCCGAATCGCGGCACCGGTACGGTAACGGTCACCGTGTTGACCGCATCGCCAGCACGCTCACAAGTCGAGCTCTCGATCAATGCCGGAGCGGGGGCGGTCAATCAGGTGGCATGGGAGATCTTCACTGGCGCCTGCGGCTCGCCGGGGCCGAGTGTCGCCGGGCAGAGCCAATTCCCGCCGATCTCCGTCTCCAGCACCGGCGACGGGCATCTGCGCACCGACATGCCATTCACGCTCGACAAGGCGAGCACGTATCACGTGAACGTCTACTGGACGCCGCGCGCCAACGACATGAACGATGTCATGATGTGCGCGAACCTGCAGCAGAGTTGAGCGTTCACTGACCTTGCCTGGCTGCTGCCTCGAGCTGTTTGATGGCACGGTCAACGGCAGCGCGCGTGTCGGCGTGCGTGAGCGTTTGCTGAACACTCCGCAGCGCCGACACTCCGCGTCCCGCGCCCAGCGTCTGCACGATTGCCGCGAGTGCCCACCGCCGCACGTACGGACGCCGATCGTCGAGATCGGCGAGGAGCAGCTGGAGCGCGTGGTCACTCCCGCGGACGACCATTGCCGCCAGCGCATAGGAGGGAAGCTCCTGATCGCCGATCATCTGCTGCATCGTCGTGACGAATGTCGTGTCGTCCGATCGCACCGCGGCACCGATGGCGGCATTCTGAATGGCGTCCCTGTACGAAGACGTGCGCAGCCCCTCGACGATCGCGGCGCGCGCCCCGGCCGGGTCGAGCCTGGCGAGCCCGCTCAGCGCCGACGCCCGGACCGCGTAGCTGTCATCGCTGCGCCATGCCCCGCGCACCAACGCCAGAGCGTCCGTACCGCCGACTCGCCCGAGTGACTCGACCGCCGCCTGGCGCACCTGGCTCGAGGTGTCGTGCAGCGCTTTGGCCAGTGTCGGCACGACGATACCGGCCGGGAAGGCGCCGAGCGCAGACGCCGCCTGCGAGCGGGTGAGGAAGTAGTCGCTGGACGTTGCTGCCTCGGCCAGCGCCTTCACGGCCGTCTCGTCGGTGACGCGCGCGCCGAGCTGCTGAATGACCCACCACCGGTTCCAGAGATTCCCGTCGCGACGAAGTTGTGTCGCGAACTGTGCCGAGGGCTGGTCGAAGGCGAGCCGTTTGAGGACGCGATTACCATCATCGAACACGATCATCGTCGGCTCGCTCGCCACGCTATCCACGACGATCGTGTCGTCTCGTTGGCGGATCCATTTTGTTCGGACGACGTCGGCACCGGATGTCGTCGCGACACGCGCGGTCACCGGCATGCGGAAGGCCTCGGGGACGACATAGCGCATGCCCGTGCTGTCTGCCTTGAGCGTGTCACGCTGCGTTTGCTTCACGGCGAGCGTCACTCGTTTGGCAGCGGCGTCATACGACGACGTCACCGTGAACTCCGGATAACCGGCGGAATACACCCACTCCGACCAGAACCAGTCGAGGTTCTCTCCGGTCGCGTTCAGGAAAGCCTGTCGCAGGTCGTCGCTCACCGCATTGTCGAAGGAGTGGTCGGTGAGATAGCGATGAATGCCCGCCCAGAAGCGCTCGTCGCCGAGGTAGGCGCGCAGCATCTCGATTACCAGTGCGCCTTTGGGATAAATGTTGTTCGAGCCGAGCGACGCGAGCGGCATACGACGGCGGGTGTCGATCTGCAGGAATTGACGGTACTCGTCGACATAATAGTCCTCGGCCAGGTGGTTCCCGAGCTTCTCTCGCCAGTATTGGCCCGGCATGAATTCGGCGAAGCCTTCGTTCAGCCACATGTTCGCCCAGTTTTCCGTCGTGACGAAGTCGCCGAACCACTGGTGAGCGAGTTCGTGGGGGATGAGAACGTGCTGATACCACGGACGGTCCTGATAGGCTCTGGCATCGGGGAGCCAGTCGACGAGCGTCGTCGCGCTCACGTTCTCCATGCCACCGAAGAAATCGGCGACTGTCGTCTGCGCGTACTTCTGCCACGGATATGGCACGCCCGTCAGGCGCGAGTACACATCGATCATGTCCGGAGTGACATGAAAGAGCCGCCAGGCGAGAGCACTGTCCGCGTGATAGGTGTAATAGTCGACGGGAACGGTCTTCCAGACGTCGTGGATCTTCGCCAGCGGCGCAACGACGAGTGAGACCAGGTACGTGGCGCTCGGTCGGTCCTCGCGCCAGCGGAGCGTTCGCGCTCCGGTCGCGTCTTTTGTGTCGGCGACGAGAGCGCCATTCGAGACGGCCATGAAGCCAGGTGGTACCGTCGCCTCGACTTCCCACGTCATCTTGTCATTCGGGAAGTCGTAGGTCGGGAACCAGTAATGGTTGTCATGATCTTCGCCCATGCTCCAGATCTGCCGCGGCGTGTGGGGCCGCTCGTCGATGAATGTCAGGCCCCGTCCGTTCGCCACCTTCCCGCTGTAATCGATGCTGAACCGGACGGTATCGTGGAACGCCACCGGCCGCGGGAGATACACGACGAGCGTATCGCCGTGCCGGCTCGTGCGAAGCGCCGTACCGCCGAGCGTCGCGACCCTCTTGATACCAAGCAGCGCGCCAGCATCGAGAATGACCGAGTCCGTCGCCGGCCGAAGCGCGATGAGTGTTGTCGAAACGCTGCCAGCGAACGAGAGGGAATCCCAATTGAAATCGCGCACGGCTATGCGCTGGCTCACGAGGTCGTAGTCGTGCGAGCGCGTGTAGCGGTCGTTGGCCATACTCTCGAGGTTGAGATTCTGGGCACGAGCCGCCGTCGTCGAGAGCGCGAGGGTGACACTGAGCGCGCAAAGCTGTAGTAGACGCATACTGGAAAAATGTATCGTGCACGAATGCGACGACACTGTTCGCGTGGCGTCTACGTCGAATGGCGTTGAGCTCGAACTAGCGCGAGCTGGGCGTCAGTGAGCCGGAGTTGCGTCGCAGTCGCGCGAGGGCGTCGCGGGTCGCTCGCATCGTCACGAGATCGGTGTCCCCTTGCGGCCAGCGTGAGAGCACGCGCTCGTACGCGGCGCGTGCATGAGCGACATCGCCCGCCCGCTCGTAGAGCGCGCCCGCATTCGACGGCGCCGCGAGCGCGTACTGCTCCGCCTCCCAGCCATACCAGTGATCCGGACTGGCGACGAGCGATTCGTACAAGCGTGCCGCGCCGGTCAGGTCGCCACCGCGGGCGACGGCATTGGCCAACGACTCCAGGGTGAACGAGCTGGAGTCCGTCGCCGCGGCAAGGCGGATGAGCTGAACCGCGCTATCGGTTCGGCCGCGCGCGAGTGCGAGCTCGCCCGACAGCAGTTGCACGCTCATGCGGTCGTCGGGATTGTCGGCCCGAACGCGTCGCCGCAGTGAATCGAGGACTTCGGCAGCAAGCACCAGCTGCCCATCGCGGGCGAGCGCTTTGCCCAGGTAAAGAAGAAACTTCGGCTCGAAGTACGCGCGTCGAAAGAGCGCGTGGGCCGCGAGAATCTCCGACGATGCCGAATCGCGCCAACCCTTTTCCTGCTCGACGCTGGCGAGAAAGAGCCGATTGCGCGCTTCGGTCAGCTCCCGGTGAGGTGCCTGGCTGCGCAGAATGGCGTCGCGAAAGCGCTCGATCGCCTCCGCATACCGACCCTGGGCCATCGCCAGCAGGCCTAACGAGCGGTGGCCACGTGCCTGCTGGTCGACGTCACCGGAAAGCATCGAATCGTACGCGGCGCGCGCTTCGTCGATGTGACCAGCGAGCACGAGCGCACCGCCAAACTCGTGGTTGATGTTGTCCAGGGTAAGCATGTTCGGCTGCAGCGCGAACGCATGCCGGTAGGCTCGCACCGCCTCGTCGTACCGACCCAGCCCCTTCAATGAGGATGCGAGATTGATGTAATCGGCGGCATTCGTGGAATCGCGCGCGATCTGCTCGCGCAGCGCAGCGACGGCCTCCTTGCTGCGGCCCATGCGCATGTAGTCGTATCCAATGCGTCCCCACATCGCCCGGTCGCCAGGGTACATGGCGAGGAACGCGCGCCGCAGCTCGATCGCCTTCTCACGATTGCCGCGCCAGCTCTCCGCGCTCGCGCGCACGAGGAGTTTCTCGCGGTCCGTGAGCCGATCCAAGAGGCGCAGCGCGTGATCGAAATGGGCGTCGCCATTTGGCCGATCGTTGTTCCAATAGTAGGCGGCGCCAAGCTCGGAGTGGGCAAGCGCGAAATCGGAATCGAGAGCAACGGCGCTCTCGTAGAGGTCGATGGCGGATTTGCGGTTGCCCGCGCGGAAGGCAGCGATGCCGCTCGCATAGAGGCGCAAGGCTTCCAGTGAGCCGGTCGTGGCCTGTGGAAGAGGTAAATCGTGCGCGGCGATGGCCTCCGAGGACTCCCCGATGTCGCGACGAAGCCGGCGGACCAGCTCGTCCACCGCGGCGATCACGTCGGCACGGCGCGGCGCCACACGCGACTCCGCCGCGAGAGCGGTGCCGGTGCTGGCATCGATGAGACGCGCCGTCAACATATAGCTGCTGTCGATGCGATCGATCGTACCGGCGACGACAACTCGTATCCCTTCCCTTTGTGCCACCTCGCGCGCCAGCGGTTCGTCGAGGCGCGCCGCCGGGCCTGTCGCTGGCCGACCCATTCGAGTAAGCGTTTGCTCAACACGGGCGCGCGGGAAGACGTTGACGAAGGCGGACTGCTGGAGACCAGCCGCGAGAGCCGCGTCGAGCGCGCCGTCGAAGATCGCATCGTGGGTGCGGTTCTCGAATTCGGCGGGCAGAATAAAAGCTCGCTCGGGAACACGGAACCGCCGGTAAACGGTCCAGCCCAAGGCTACCGCGAGCACGAACGCGGTGACGATCGCGGCGCCGGCGAGCCAATACGCTCGCTGAGTGCGTTGTCGGAACCATTCAACCGTCAGACGCGACCGTCGCGGGGCAACACCGGGCGAGTCACTCGGCAGCTGGACGATCTCCGGCGCGGCAGTCGGTACAATGGTGACCAACGGTGGGGCGGCAACCGACTCGCCGGCTTTGGCCTTTGACGCCGTCGGCTGGCCTTTTACCTCGGCGGGCTCGCGCCGGAGGCGATCGGCCAGCGCCGCGACCGCGGGATTCGGCTCGGCGTCGAGATCGTCGCGCACGAGAGTGTGATAGATCTCCGCATGGCGTAGCGCGCCCGCCCGGTCACCAGTGGCGGCGAGCTCGGACATCAGCGAGAGCACGACGCGCGTCTTGCGCGGCTCCATCGTCGCGAGGCGCTGCCAGCGCTTCACCGAGGACGTGTGGTCGCCGTGGTTCGCGGCCTCGGTCGCGAGGCTCTCGAGCGCGGACTCGACCTCTCTGGTCAGGCGTGCGCGCTCCTCGTCGGCCCAGCGCTCGAATCCGGGTGCCCCCGAGACGAAGACTCCGTCGAGAAATGGTCCGGCGTAGAGCTCGACGGCGGCAGGCCGGTCCCCGCGCGCGAGCGCCGCCATGAAGTCCTCGACGTCGCTCGTCATCGCGGCGGAATTGATCGTCAACTCCTCACGGCCCAGGACGAGCCCCTCGGCGCCGAGATCGCGCTTGAGGGAGTAGAGCGTCTGGTCGAGGGCGTGACGAGCGCGGTCGCTGTCGCTCTCAGGCCAGAAAAGCGCGAGAAGCTTGTCTCGCGGTGTGCCCCGCGGTCCGCTCGCTGCCAGGACCGCCAGCAAGGCAAGACGGCGCCGAGCAGCGGTCGCGGTGCTCGTCGCGGATCCACCGCTGTCCGCGGCGGACCGCTCGATTGACAATCCTCCGAACGTACGGAGCCTGAGCACGCGCCCGTGTCCCTCGCGAGGGCCGTTTTCACGAGTTCGAACATCGATGACGCTCCTAGCCTATGGCAGCTGGAAGAGGGCCGCAAGACTGGAGCGGGTTGTGGCGTTGAGCGTTGTGGGTTGACCTTGAGCGTTGAGCGCAACCTCTATCCGCAACCCGCAACCCGCAACCCGCAACCCGCAACGCGGCAGCCCTCTACGCTCTCCCCTCTACCCCGCCCGCCGACGCTGGCGCACCCGCACGTTTAGCAAACGCTGTACGCAGCTCTGGACCGGACATGCCGGTGTTGTATACTCTCGTCCCCGGTTCAAACTCCTTGCCGCGGCCCAGGTCGCCGACGATGACCGGATCGAAGCCGGCGTCACGAACGAGGCGGGACGCTACCTCGAGGGCGTCAGGGTGATCGCTGGCGAGCGGAATGCCCACGCGGTCTCCGCTGCGATTTGCTTCGGACGCGAGGGTCTTGTAGTAAACCGTATTGAAGGCCTTCACCCACCGGCTCTGCGGAAAGAGCAGCGCCGCCCATCCTGCGGTGCCGCGCGGGTGACGCATCGCCTCACGCGCAATCTCGACATCGCGCTGCTCGTAGGCGTTTGCCGTGTCGAGCACGGTTTTGTCGGCCAGCTCCGCCCCGATTTCTCTCGCCAGATCCGGCAGAGCCTTGAGTGGGACCGTGAGCAGGACGACGTCGCCGTACTCCGCCGCGTCGCCCGTCGTGCCAGCCGATGCCCGGGGACCAAGTTCGTTCACGAGCGCGTCGAGCTCGTTAGGGTGACGTGACGACAGCAAAACTTCGTGGCTGGCGTCGACCCACAGTCTGGCAACGGTCGAGCCGATCATTCCGGCACCGACGATTCCGATGCGCATGAGCTCCTCCCGTGAGAACGCGATACGTCGCCACGCGTTCGCGGGCGACGCTCACGGGAAATCTGCTAGCCGGGTCAATTGGCGGCGCGGTTCATCTCAGTCCGCCAGGCGCGACCGTCCGCGCGCGATGTACGCCGCGATCAGACCAACCAGAGCCGGAATCAGGGCGGCGGGCCCTTGACCCTGGATGAGAGTCGTAACCACGGCGCCGGTCATGATGATGACGAGCCCCAGTGCGGCAAGCGGTGTTAGGCGCTGCTGAACGCGAAACAGCCCAGGCAGGATCAGGCCGAGTGCACCAGCGGTTTCACAGACGCCGATGAACTTGATGAACGCGCCGGGCAGGTGCGACTGTGCCGCAAGCTCGGCGGCTGGCATCACGAGCTTCATGACACCGGCGAAAAGGAAGATCGCCGCAAGGAGGCTTTGGGCGATCCAGAGGCGCGTCGTCGAGCGAACATCGGTGGTCGGGTGCAGGCTGAGCGAGGTCATGATCGTATCTCCGCGTGTGTTCTCGTCGTTGTCATGTTGCTCCACACACACGTCGAACGGCCTACACAGAAATCGACAGCTGTCCTGGCAGAGGGCGGCGAAGTGGCGGGAGTGGGGTAGCGGATGGAGTTGGAGGGTGAAAAATGAAGAAGGCCGACGGCAACGCCGTCGGCCTCTCTCATTCCAACCCCTGCCCTCGATCCGCTGCCCCTCTGCCAGGCGCTCAGTATTCCCACTCCCTGACAATTTTCCCGTGTCGCACTTCATATATGTCCACGTGCTTCCGCTTGGTCCCATTCAGGAACGCAGTGTAGAAGTCGGTGACCAGCGGGCCATTCAACACGCGCTTCGAGAGGCGAAGCTTCGCGTCCTTCGTACGCTGAAAGACCAGGATCAGGCTGTCACGTACCGCGACGGCCGAGACGATTCGTGGCCCGCTCGAATCGGCCATGTTCTCGTACAGGTACGTCGGTTGGTACTCGGCCTCGACGGCGACGACGTCATGATGGTTGTAGCCGTCGAGGGCGCGTTGAACGACCTTCTGCGGCAGTGTATCGCGATGCGCAAAATGGAATTGCGCGTGGGCCGGCCGAGCGGCCGTCATGGCGAGGAAAATGGCAATCGTGCTGAGGGAGGCGCGCATGCTTATAGCACGATCGGGCAGCCGCTCGGTCACATCGGAAAAAGTGACAGCGCCTCCGAGCGTGCTTCCAATTCGAGCAGTTTGCGCTTCCGCCACAAGCCGCCGCCATAACCCACCAGCTCGCCGGTCGACCCGATTACGCGATGACAGGGAATCAGAATGGCGATGCGATTGTCACCATTCGCGCGCGCGACAGCGCGCACCGCGTTAGGCTGTCCGATCGCAGTGGCGAGCCGGCCGTAGGTTGTCGTCGTGCCGGAAGGAATTCGCTGGAGCTCCGCCCAGACGCGCATCTGGAATGGCGTACCTGGCGCGTGCAGCGGAACCGAGAATTCGCGTCGACGTCCGCGGAAGTATTCGTCGAGTTGCGTGCGGAGAATCGCGAAGACGGGAGAATCACCCGGTTCCAGCTCGCAGTCAACCGCGCGGCGCACGCGGTCGAGCTGCGTGTCGATCATTCGCCGATGAGGAAACTCGAAGAGCACGAGCTGCGAGTCGCTCGCAGCGGCCAGCATCTTCCCGATTGGTGTGTCGATCTCAGTGACACTGACATGCATGCCCAAATCATAGCACACGCCCTGTCAGACGACGTAGCCCATGCGGAACGCGAAAGGGGTGAGGCCGTGCTTCTTTGCCGCGGCGATGACCGCTTCGGAGTACCAGGAAGCAGCGCTGTCGAGGCAGACGATATCGAAGCCGAACGCGGCGATCGCCTCGAAGTCGGGCGGCGTGTCGCCGTAGACGTATGCGACTAAGGGTTCGGAAAACATGGCGGTGGCGGCTCGAGACTGGAGACAAGGGCCTAGGGGATAGAGGCTTAGGGGCAAGGAGCTAGCGAGGTTAGGCGCAGAAATGCTTCCGGGCGGCCCCTCCCATAGCTCTAGCCCATGGTCTCTCTGTTACCGACGCACGAGTTGCGTGAGCGCAATGCGATCCTCGGGCTACGCCTCATCCCAGATGATCCGATACGCTTCCGGCCAGCCAACGGCGCTTGCAGTTTGGTGTTCTCACGTCGACCCAATGCGTCCCCATATGCGGCGCCGAACGAGACGACGCGACTGCTATCGGCGGCTGCAGGGGGAGGGCCGCCGAGCTCCGCGGCGCGTGGCGGGTGACCTGCCGCCTGTGCTCGTTTACCATCTGCTCATCACCGTTGTCTATCGCGCATACGATCTGTGGCACGCGCGGTGACCATGTGAGGAGATATGAGAGGCCAACGGGCGCGCAGCGTACGCCTGCATGGCGCGCAGAATCGCTCACGACGGCGCGTGCCGGCAGCGGCACAGGTTGCTGGGATCGTCGCCGCGCTTCTCGTGAGCGCATGTAACCGGCCGGATCGAGCGGGGCAGTCCGGAATGGCCGCCGACGGCCGTCATCATTACGCGACGTACTCCGCGGATGGCGAGGTCACCGACGAACGTGGCGATGTCGACGTCTATCAGTGGACGCGCGCGAGCATGCTCGCCCCTGCGGCCGTGGAAGCGCGACCACTGGTATATGTACCGAACTCGCGCTCGGCTTCGATATCGGTCATCGATCCGCGGAAGTATGCCGTCATCCGGACGTTCAAGACAGGTGCGGTACCCCAACATATCGTGCCGTCGTACGATCTTCGCCGGCTCTGGATACTCAACAATCTGGCGAGCACCCTCACGCCGATCGATCCAGTCACGGGCGAGGAGGGGCGGCCCGTACCGGTCGACGACCCGTACAACATGTACTACACGCCCGACGGCCGGTTCGCGCTGGTGATCGCCGAGCGCCGCATGCGCATCGATTTTCGCGATGCACAAACGCTCAAGCTCGTGGAATCGGTGCGCACGGCCTGTCGCGGTATCGATCACATGGAGTTCACCCCGGATGGCCGCTATGTGATTGCCACCTGCGAGTTCAATGGCCATCTGCTCAAGATCGATCTCACGTCGCGGAGGGCGGTCGGCTACATCGCCCTCGATCCGGCGCGCGGAGACACGGCATCGATGCCTCAGGACGTGCGCTCGTCGCCGGACGGCCGCGTCTTCTACGTCGCGGACATGAAGCAGGAGGGGGTGCATCTGATCGATCCGGTGAGCTTCCTGCGCATCGGCTTCATTCCGACCGGCAAGGGCGCGCACGGCCTCTATCCGAGCCGCGATGGCCGCCTCCTCTACGTTACGAACCGTGGCTGGAACACGCTCAAAGCGCGCCGCCTCGGTCCGGGCTCGATCAGCGTCATCGACTTCGCCACCCGCCGCGTGGTTGGTAGCTGGCCCGTGCCCGGCGGCGGGAGCCCGGACATGGGCAACGTGACCGCCGACGGCAAGGAGTTGTGGGTGAGCGGCCGCTACGACGAGGAGGTATACGTCTTCGACACGGCGACCGGGCTGCTCAAGTACCGCATTCCGGTCGGCCGGGAGCCACACGGACTGTGCGTGTGGCCACAGCCGGGGCGGTACTCGTTAGGCCACACCGGAATCATGCGCTGAGATCGGGCGCGGATCATAGCCGCGGATCGACGGGCTCGCTCTCCAGCGCCAGTACGCCAAAGACACACTCATGGACGCGACGCAGCGGCTCGCGGCGCGCAAACCGCTCGAGTGCCTCGATGCCGAGCGCGAATTCACGCAACGCCAGTGATCGCTTCACCGAGAGGCCACGAGAGCGCAGGCGCTCGAGATTCGCTGACAGCGTGTATTCGGGCCCGTAAATGATTCGCAGATACTCACGGCCGCGACACTTGACCGCTGGTTGAAGGAGCCCACGTGCGCTGCGGGCCACGAACGTGAGCGGCTTGACCACCATGCCCTCGCCGCCTCGTCCCGTCAGCTCTTCCCACCACCGGATCGCCGACGCCTGACTCTCGGAATCGGTGACATCGACGACGCGGTGATTCGTCGCGAACAGCACTGGCTTTGCAACATCCGTATCGCACAGAGCAGTCGCCATCTGCATGTGCCAGAGATGGTCCTTCTCCACGTGAACCGTGCCTTCGCTCGCAAGAATATGAAAGGGCGCGAGACGGAGATCGAGAACGCCTCGAACAGGCCAGGAGTATCGGCGATACGCGTCGCCGTATTGCAACGCGAGTCTCGCCCGCTCCTCGTAGTGCGCCAGCAGCTCCGCCGGTGCGCCTTCGCGCGCGACGGCAGACGAGAGGGCAGCGATGGCCTCCGGAAGCGCCGCGTTCGCGGCTGCGCTCACAGGCGCATATTGCTGGCGAATCAGCTCGCGAGCCTTGGCGGACCAGGGCATCAACTCACAGTCGAGACAAACCCAATCACTGCGAAGCCGTGCCCACATGTCGCTTGCGTCCATCGCGCGCGCGACGATCGCGAGCAGCTCGCGCTCGATTGCCGGATCGGTGAAGAATCGACGGCCAGTTCGCGTATACACGGCGCCGATGCCCTCGCCGACGACACCGAAGCGACGGCGTGCTCCCTCTTCGTCGCGACAGAGCACCAGGACTGCCCGCGAGCCCATGTGCTTCTCCTCACAGATGACGCTGGGCACGCCATTGTGACGGAAGTACCCAAAGGCCTCCGCCGGATGCTCCAGCAAACCGGGCTCGCGAGTCGTCTCCGATGGAGACATCGTGGGCGGAAGATAGATCAGCCACTTCGGATTGACGGCGAATCGGCTCATGACCTCGAGCGCGGCTATGCCGTTCTCCTCGCGAATGGTGATCGTGCGATGAAGACGGGTGGTGATGATGCGCTTGCCGGTGACGTCCGCGAGATCGAGGACGTCGTCGAGCTGCTGCTGCGCGGTGAGCTCCGCCGCGGCGGCGGGACTGGTTGGTGGAAAGGGACGTGCCGGCTGGGCATACAACTGGTGGGCAGCGACGGAGATCAGCTCGCGCTCCGGATACCGTAGCGCCGTTAGGCGGCCGCCGAAGACGCAGCCGGTGTCGATGTTGATCGTCCCGTTGAGCCACTCGGGCTCGGGCACCGGCGTGTGACCGTAAACGACCATCGCCTTGCCGCGATATTCCGCTGCCCAGTTGTAGCGAATCGGCAACCCGAATTCGTCGGTCTCACCCGTGGTCTCGCCGTACATCGCGAAGTCACGTACCTGACCGGAGCCGCGGCCTTGCATCTCGACTTTCATCCCCGCGTGCGCCACGACGAGCTTTCCGTCGTCGAGTACGTAGTGACTTACGAGATCATCGATGAAATCGGCAACCTGACGCAGAAACTCCGGTGGCTCACTCTCGAGCTGCCGCAGAGAATCCTCGAGGCCATGCGTGATTCGCACGTCGCGGCCGCGCAGCTTGCGCATCAGCTTCACATCGTGGTTGCCGGGAACGGCGAGAGCATGACCAGCCTCCGTCATCCGCATAACGATCCGCAGGACCTCGGGAATGCGGGGGCCGCGATCCACGAGATCGCCCAGAAAGATGGCCCGTCGGCCATCCGGAGGCGTCCACACTCCGCCGCGGTCGACGTAGCCAAGTGTGCCGAGCAGCTCGATGAGCTCGTCGGCGCAGCCATGCACGTCGCCAATGATGTCGAATGGACCGTGCTCGCCGCGTCGATTGTTCCACAGCGGCTCACGGACGATCACGGCGGCGGCGACATCCTCCGGCGACTGCAGCACGTGCATGTGACGGAAACCTTCGCGCTGTAGATGCCGGACGGAGCGCTGCAATTGGCTGCGCTGCTGCCGAATCACATGCGGGCCGAAGGTGCGATCGGGCCGATCCTTATTCCGCTCGTAGCAGAGGCGCTCGGGAAGATCCAGCACGATCGCGACTGGCAGCACGTGGTAACGTCGCGCAAGCTCGACGAGTGGCTTCCGCGATTCGGGCTGCACATTGGTAGCATCGACGACGGTGAGTAACCCACGCTCCAGCCGCTTCGCCGCGATGGAGTGCAACATCTCGAACGCTGCTCCCGTGGCCGATTGATCGTTCTCGTCATTCGATACGAGACCGCGACAGAAATCCGAAGAGATCGTCTCAAAGGGGCCGAAATGCTTCCGGGCAAAGCTCGACTTGCCGCTGCCTGACGCACCGACGAGCACGACGAGCGAGAGCTCCGGAATCCTGATGGTTCTCGTTGCGGCGATCGGCGTCGGTTGTGTTTCTGTCACTTCATCCATCGTTGCGGCGGGTAAAGATTCCCATCTGCGTCGGCGACCCCACGGTCGCGTCATCAGGCCCAACCGGCTCGAAACGAACATCATAGCGATGTGCGTTGGCAACACGGTGTGCCCATTCCTGGAACTCGGCGCGAGTCCATTCGAAGCGATGGTCCGCGTGCCGAAACTCGCCCGCTGGCAAGCTTTCCCAGCGGACATTGTACTCCGCGTTAGGTGTCGTGACGACCACCGTGCCCGGACGCGCGAACTCGAATAGCACACGCTCGAACGCCGAGAGCCGTGGCGGATCGAGATGCTCGATCACCTCGACGACCCCGGCGGCGTCGAAGCCCGTGAGTCGCGCGTCGCGATACGTGAGCGACCCATGGAGCAGCCTGACGCGTTCGCGCTGCCGGGCGGGCATATCATCCAGCCGGAGACGCCGGTTGGCCATCTCCAACACCCGGTGCGACACGTCCATGCCAACGATCTCTTCGAACGCGCCCTCCGCGAGCAACAGCGACAGCAACCGTCCTTCGCCGCAGCCGAGGTCGAGCACACGCTTTCCGCCGGCGGCCTTGAGCACCGCAAGCACCGTCGAGAGGCGCTGTTGATTGAGACTCAGGGTTTGGTCGAGCGTCGGCTCGGGCAGTGCTGCCTCCTCTCCCTCGTCCGACTCCGGCTCCTCTTCCGCGGTGAGACGCGCGATCGCCTCGGCGACGAGACTCTTGCGATGACGCAGATAGCGGCGAGCGATCATCTCGCGCTCCGGATGGGTCTCAAGCCAACCGCTACCAAACCGCAGCAGCTTGTCGATCTCGTCCTCGCCGACCCAGTAGTGTTTGCGGTCGTCGAGCACGGGGACCAGAACGTAGATGTGCGTCAGCAGCTCCTGCAGTCGCTTCATCCCCCGCAGAGTCACGGTGAAATAGGCGCTAGCTCGCTCCGGTTCGCTTGCCTCACCAATCGCGTGCGCGATTACCGTCACCTCATACCCCAGCGGCTCGAACAGACGGCGTAGAAGTACCTCACCGCCGCGGCTGGAGACGACCGCGATGCGCGCTTCCAGAGGAATCGCCGATGCCGCCAACTCCGGACGCTCTTTACTCTGGCCGCCGAGCGCGCTACGAAACACACTAGCGATCGCGACACTGAGAAACGAGCTGGCGACGTAAGGGCGATCGTTCACGTACTGATCGAGTGGACCGCTTTCGGCTTGACCCGAACCGCGGACCAGACCAACAGGATCCACATCGAGCAACAATGCCACCGTGCACTTTGTCGGCGAAGCTTCCGGGTAAAAGACATGCGCGCGGCCAAACGACTCGTTAAATGTCTGAGCCCGCGCCGGATTCTTGTGTAGCAGAAAGCCGAGATCCGTCGCGGGCTCGTGGGTTGTGGTGATGGTCAACAGCATGCGCGGGTGGCCTGAGGGCCAGGGATTAGGGACTAGGGGCTAGGGCCTCAGTAAAGATCTCTGCGCGCGGCCCCAGCCCCTAGCCCCTAGCTCCGAGAAAACTCACTGACGACATGGGGCGTCGCCGTGTCGAAACCGACGACGTCGAGCATGCCGGCATCGTTAGGGTCCGCGATGCTGAACCCGTTCGACGCCATGCCAACCACGATCAGCCGGGCGGCGATACCCATACGCTCCCGGTACTCGCGGAGCGCCTGCGCGGGGTGGATATCGCCCGCCCACGTCTCGTTGTCGGTGTATACCACAAAAACGTCCACCGCCCAACGATGCTTCGTTGCCTCGACCATCGGTAGTGCGCAGTCCGTTCCGCCAAAGGGTATGGCGGCCATCGTGCGCATCACGTCGTCCAACCGCTGGCGCGGAGAGATCGACATCGGCGTGAGGCCGCTGTTCAGGCCAGCCGACGAATGCATCGATCGATACGAGCCATTAGTGAACGCCACAACGTGGCAATTCTGCTCCGTCGCCACCGTCACGAGCGCGAGAGCCGCCGACGCCTCGCGACAAGAAAGAAAGGGCAGCGCGTGCACGCCCGCGTTCATCGAGCCCGAGACATCGAGAGCGACAAGCATACGCTTACCAGCCGGCAACACGCTCGCGAATGCCGCATAGAAAGCGCCATCCAGCGCGTCGATAATCTGACGGACTGGAGCCCACTGGCCGGACCCACGCACACCACGTCCCTGCGCGTACGTCTTGAGCGCGGCGAGCAGCGCCAGTGGATGCAACCGTGCCTTTTGAATCGCCGATGCGCTGCGAAGCCGCGTGACGACGATCTGCACCGCATCGTTGCCCGGAACGAGTAGACCGACCTTCGTCATGACGCCGAGGTTGCGCACCATCGCGCCGAGCGGCATCCGGTCGAGCAACGCATCCCAGACCACAGCGTGCCGAAGGAGATCCGTCGGCACCATCTCCCGTGTCAGCCGATAGATCCGGATGACCCGCGCCGCATCGTTCGGAGTCATGTGTCGCAGCGCCTGCACGGCCTCGACGCGCTCCATGAACTCGACGTCGCTCGATCCCTTCACATCCATCACCCCTTCCCATCCCTTCACCGCGAAGCGAAAGAGCAGATCGTGCGTGACCGAGGGCGGCTCCGGGTGCGCGAGTCGCAGCGCATCACGATGCGACCACCCATCTCGTGCCTGATACTTGAGCAGCTGGTATGCGAGATCCCCCGGCGCCTGCTGCGTGTACCACCGGCTGACCGCCGTGCGGACACCACGCCCCCAGCCGCGGAACGCTGCGAGATACTCGAGCCAGTGGAACAGGTGCGTCCCGGTCCGCGCGACGTTGGGAAGCGCCGTGAGGGCGAGGGCCCTGGTAATGTCGTCGCCGAGGCCCGCGGCCATCGCAAGCACGAAGAGCGCCGGGTCGTTCTTCGTCGCCCGTCCCGACTCACTGACCTCGACCACGCGCCTAACGACGCGCGGTCCGTCCTCGCCGAGGCAGGCAACGACGCTCTGCGCGTTCAGGCGAGTGAGCGGTCGTTCGGCCACGTAGAACGAGCCGTCCTCGCTGCCCAGGACGAGAAAACGATCGAGTTGCGCCCACTTGTCGAGCGCCCAGGCGAATCCGCCGGCGCTGTTCGGCACCTGTCTGGTGCCAGGAATCGGCTCGCTCTGCGGCGTGGTGAGACGCCGGAGGCGAGTCGCGAAATGCTTGGAGAAATTCTGCATATGCACCTCCGGTGAAGGTTGGATGTTGCGTGAACTTCGTCGCGGATGAAGGGTGCCGTGGGATCCGGTTTCATTCCGGAAATCCGTGACAGGGATAACCCACAAGCGGCGACCCGCGGCTGACGGACCGGCTGCGAGTAGAGCGAACGAGCTCCGGATTCGAACCGGACTTTCCCGATAACCTTCGATCGACGGCCCGCCCCAGCGAGGCGGACAAAGGTGGCCGAAGGCGCACTCGTGCCCTCTCGCAGCCGTGAAACAGTCTTACCGGCGGCCGGCGAATGCACGTGACGAGTCGTGGGAGTCGCGTTCCTCGAGCTCGACGCCGTACATCGCCGGACGACGGTAATTCTTGCCGCAATACTGCATGTCATGCCTGTACCATCCCATGTCAAACAGCGAGAGCAGGGCTCGCACGTGCGCGAAGCACCTCTTGAGTAAATGCAAAACGCCCCACCTGCTTGGAGTGCAGGTGGGGCGTTCGCTCGACCCCGACTGGGTGAGGTCCGGCGCTCCTATGGAGCGTGGCCACCTCGTCCCATCCCTGCACTGCGGTACCGCGCCCTGCGATCGCCAATCGCATCGGCGGATAACACGTCCGCCGCCTGGATGCGCTCGCTCCACGACCGCGGGAAATACCCGAGGCCGCGTGGCGTTTCGCTATCGAGTTGCGTGAACGTCATGTGGGAACTGGAGTTGAGTGTGAGGTCCATAAACGCGAAAGTCGCGTCACCGATTGTTCACCCGCCGCTATTTGCAGTGGGGTTGAGCTGGTCACCGCCGATCACTCGGCCGTGAGTACTCGTGAACATCGGGACGCGACTCCCAGGGAAGACGATTTTATGGAGTGCCGTTCGAGCTGTCAAGGGGCTCGCATCGTAATTCAACTGATTCCGACGCGTCCCTTCACCGACTCGATCAGCTTTACCGAGTCGTAGCCGACTCCATTTCTGAAGACCGTTGTCACTTTGCGAATGGTCGATGGATCCGCCGCGAGATCGCCATTCAATACCACCAGATCCGCCGCCTTTCCGCGTTCGATCGAGCCGAACTGCTGATATGTACCCAGAATCTTCGCGCCGTTCGCCGTCATGATCTGCACCGCCTGGGCCGGAGTGAAGCCAGCCTCGATGAACAACTCATAATTGCGCTGGTCCCCGAAGCCCGGCAGGGCACCCCCGAATCCCGTCGGGTCGACCCCCGCGCCTAACGTCCCGCCGGCATCGACGAACGCCTTCTCGAACGCCATCGCGCTCTTGAACATCTCGGCCGTGAATGGCCACTTCGACGAGGTGTCGATCGTGGTGCGCAGCTTCATGTATGCGTCTTTCACCTCGGGCGACATCGCCTCCAGCATGCGCTCGTCCTTCGTCGGCCGGTTCGGGAAGAACATCTCGAAGACGGCCAGCGTGGATGTCATCGGGACTTTCTTATCCACCATCTTCTTGATCGTCGCGCGGCCGGCTTCCCCGGTCGCATTCGCGCCGCCGACCCTAACGAGGCTGTTCGCCGGGCAGAAGTCGGGCTTCTTCTCGGGATCGAAGTCAGTGTTGGTCAGAAAACCGTGCTCGAGATTATCGATGCCAAGATCGACCGCCTCCTGAAAGGAGACCGAGCACAGATGGCCCGTCACCTTGAGCCCGCGCTTGTGCGCTTCGTCGATCGCGGCTTTGAGCTCGGCCCTTCGAATGTCCGTGTACGCCTTGATCCACGTCGCGCCCTCCTGTGCCCAGTAGGCGACGAACCGCCGCGCTGCCTCGGGCGACGTGAGGACGGCCATATCGGAGGAGCCGTTAGCGCCCGCGCCGGTGATGTACGGCGCGGTAAGAACGATGCGCGGCCCCGGGATCTGGCCTGTCTCCACGGCGTGCTTCGTTCCAATGTCCGCGTACGGAGCGACCGATCCGGTGGTACGGATAGTCGTGACGCCGGAGCCCAGATACAGCCGCGGGCCACTGAAGCCTAACGTCGCTTCGCGTCCGCCGGCGGCGGTGTAGAACAGGTGATCGTGCATTCCGACGATGCCGGGAATGACGGTCTGCCCGCTCAGATCGATCGTACGTGCTCCCTGAGGCACCGCGACAGTCGACGTCGCGCCGACGGCGGCGATCTTGCCGTCTCGAATCACGATCGTCTGGCCGGCCCTCGGCGCCGCGCCAGTGCCGTCGATGACCGTCGCGTTGGTGAGTGCAACCACGGGCTCGCTCACCGTGACGAAGTCGCGCGTCGTTTTCGACAGCGCGCTCACCGCCTGCGCCGCTACGGGCGATGCGAGTACCGACAGCGCGAATACTGCGAGGGCTCGTCGCATGAAAGCTCCTGTGGGTATGGACCCCGGTTCACTCCACCGTGAAACCCATCATCATGCCGCTCGAGAGGTGCTCGGCGATGTGACAGTGTAGCATCCAGCGTCCAGGGTTCGATAGATCTACCAGCAGGTCGACCGTCGAACCAGCGGGAATGAGCGCTGTGTCCTTCCAGACGTGATTCTTCGTCGCGACTCCATTCACCGCCAGCACGAGAAAACGCTGCCCGTGCAGGTGGATTGGATGCTGCATTGCGTGCATCGACTTTCGCTCGTTTCCAATCCGGAGCTTGATGACATCGCCGTGATGGAAAGTCCAGTCGATGTCCATGTTCTCCCGGCCCGTATCGACATCGCGCAGAACCCACCGCACCTGATCACCCGTCGACGCCCAATTCATCACCGGCATTGTCCCAACCCATTCCACGGGCGCGAAGTACGTCGAGTCGAGCAGCATGAGTTGACGACTTACGAACGGCAGATCGCGGGTTTCGATCGTCAGGAGCAGCGAATGATCGACCGCTTTCTCGAAGTAGCGTCGAAATGGATCGATGCTCGCGATGGCTGTGCTGTCGTGGCGTAACCGCCCGAACGTCGTGGCAAGATCCGGAACCGCATGCTCGTCCGTAACGTGTACGATGCCTAACGTATCTGTCTCCGAAAAAAAGCGGCCGAAGAGATGGTCGAGTCCCTCGACGCGATTGACGAGCGCGACGTCTCCCGAGCGCTCGAATCGGACGTTGACGACATACCGCTCAGCGGGCGCGATGACGACGCTTCCCACCCACTCCTCGTGCTCGTAGTTGCCGCCATCGCTGCCGACGAGCTTCATCTTCGCGCCAGCAAAGGAGAGGTTGAGCGTGCGCGTGTTCGAGGCGTTGGTGAGAAAGAAGCGACGGACCTCACCACGCCGGACCGTCGTACGCCAACGCGGCTCGCCGTTGACGAGAAACACATTCCCGAAACGGCCCATGAAGGCATGCGTCGTCGCACCTCGACCGAAAGGCACCAGGCTGCTGTCGTCGCCGACGAGCAGGTCGTCGACGATGAGCATGTCCTCACTATTGGCCAGGCTGTAGTAGTCAGCCCTCGGGGAGCGCACGACGATGTTGCCGTAAAGGCCGAGCTCCTGCTGCGTATCCTCGCGAACGTGCGGATGGTACCAGTAGATGCCTGCATCAGGAAAGTGCACTCGGTAGGTGAAATGGCCCCCTGGCGGAACGGCTGACTGCGTCATGTCGGGCACACCGTCGAAGCGGCTGTCGAGCCGAACGCCGTGCCAGTGAATCGACGTCTCCTGGTCGAGCGTGTTCTGCAACTCGACAATGACCGTCGCGTTCTGCGCAACGGCGATCAGCGGTCCGGGATACTGGCCGTTGAAGCCGTACATCGTTAGGCGGTGGCCATTGACGACCCGAGCCACGAGACCAGCGGTGAGCCGAACGGTGTCGCCGGTGGCGAGTCGTAGCAGCCGGTGTGGCCGTGCGAGAGGCGGCGGCTTCTCTCCGGGCGCGACACGCGGCAGATAGGGGGTGACATTCGGCCGCAAGGCCATCTCACCGGGAAGCATCGTCAGCGAAGGGAGCATCGGTACAGACGTCCACCGCAGCGTGTCCGACCGCGTCGCGGCCATCTCGGGATGCATGTGCTCCATGTCGGTCGACGTGTCTGCGCTCTCGCCCTGTGGCGCCACGGCGCCGACCGCCAATCGCACGAGATCCGGCGGCTGCAGGCGAGTGCTCGGCGACTCGCCGCGAAGCACGATGCGTCCATGCGGCTCCCCTGTATTGCCCCTCCCTTCGGCGGTCACGAGGACGACAAACTTGTCGAGGTCGATAATCGGTAGCCGCGTCGCGCCATTGCGCACCTCGCCGAGCCTAACGGCCGGGTACATGACCGGCGGCGCGACCCACGCGACGTAGCGCGTGTAGGGCCCGAGCTGTTTGGGGCTCGGAAGACCGGAGAGGACGATTGTCGGCGCATACTCCGAACGGCCGCTGGGTGTGACGGCAATGGTGAAGGGGCTCACGGGATGGCCGAGCTCGACCTGTCCCTTTACGCCGTCGATCTCCGGACTTGCCACGAGCACCAGACAATACAGATCCCTGCTTGGCGCTAACGTCGCCGGCTGCGCGTCGCACAATGAAGCCTGCGACGCAACGCGAGAGAATGCGATGATCGAGAGGAGCAGTGCCGCGGGGAAAGTGTGCCGCACGGTGTTCGGTGGTTGGTGGGTGATCGATGAAAAGGAAATGTCGGCGCGAAGCGCCGCCAGTCCTTTGCACACACATTTCCGGACGTCAACGCTACAGCATCTGTACATTTTCGTGGTTGCGCGCGAACCCGACCATTTCGCAATCTCGATCATCTGGACGAGGGGACCACATGCCGAAATGGAAGCTTGCGTGCGTAATCGCCGCGATCGCGAGTCTGATCGCCTCGCGCAGCCCGTCACAGCCGCCGCGGCTCGCGTTTCGGGCATCAGCGCGCGACGTATCTTTCGCCACCGTGCAGTTCGACGTCGATGGTGCAACCCCTCTGTCGATGGACGTGTATCGACGGCCGCCGACGCGACATCCACGCGGAGCCCTCGTCTTCTTCAACCGGGGCACCGGCGCCGATCGGCGGTCGCCGCTCTACACCGCGTGGGCGCGTGCCGCTGCTTCACACGATCTGGTTGGCATTGTTCCGGATCTTCGCGACGGCAATCAGGAGCGCGATTTCCTCGCTTTGATCGCGTACTTGACGAGCCATGGCTCCGCACTGGGCATCGATACCACGGCGATTGCCGTGTATGCAGCTTCCGGGAATGTCTGGACGGCGTGGCCTTTGCTCGAGAGCGCCAATGCGACTTCGATCAAAGCGGCCGTGATTTACTATGGTACCGCGCCCATCACGCAATTTCGCCGCGATCTACCGGTGCTCTACGTCCGAGCCGGCCTCGATCGGCCGAGTGTGAACAGTGAGATCACCGCGCTGGCGTCGCGCGCCGTCGCCCAGAACGCTCCGCTGACCCTCGTCAATCATCCAACCGGTTATCATGGCTTCGAGCTGTTCAACGACGACGACGCCACCCGCGTCGTGATCGATCAGACTCTCGAATTCGTTAGGCAGGCAACGTCGCGGCCCTATCGCCTGGCGCTAGCCGCCGGCGGCCGCGAAGCAGCCGCCGCCGGCGCGGTGCAAACGGGCGACTATCACGCGGCATCAGCGATCTATGAAGAGCTGCGCCAAGCGCGACCCCACGACGCGCGGCTCGGCCTCTCGTATGGCGAGTCACTGCTCGGCGATGGCCAGTACCGCCAGGCCTGCTCGCTCTTCGGCACGCTGGACAGAGATGCGCTGGGCAGGCGCGATCTGGGCGTCCCGGCCGCGCGTGCCTGTGCGCTATCGGGCGACGCCGAGGCCGCACTCACATGGCTGCGAAGCATTCCCACGCGCTTCTTGCCGGCCAATCTGGCCACCGATTCAGCGTTTGTTAGTATTCAGCAGCGTGCCGAGTTTCGAGCACTCTTTTCGCCGCCGCCGGGTTGAGTAGGCCAGGTTGCGCAGGCCAGGTTGAGCAGGCTGATATGCGGGCGATCATCGCCAGAGTCGCGCGATGCCTAACGGGAAGCGTCGTGCTCGCCGCGTTCGGATGTATTCCCGTCAAGTGGACCGAGCCCGGATCACCGGCGATCAGCGGTCGAATTCGGAGCGCCGACGGCTCACCGGCGGTGGGCCTGCGCGTCACGATATCGCCTTCGCCGAATGCGGATTGCCGCCATCCGCGCGCCGAGACGATCACCGATGCGAGTGGGCGGTTCACACTTCCCGCCACGGAGCTTGAGCATCGTTTCGTCGTGCTCGTCCCGATCGAGAAGTTCATGCAGTACTACACGCTGTGCGGCGGCGCCGACTCCGCGTCGATGTTTGCGGTGTACGAAGGTTCCATACCGGCACATGTCTCTCCGACGAAGGAGGATGTCGTATCGTGCGTCGCGTGGCCCTGGCGCGCGGAGACCGAGCTGGCTTGCTCGAGCGACGTCGTCGACAAGCGTGGTCGCCGTCACGACCTTCAGCCTTTTCTGGTCGGCGGCTGGTGGAGTGTCGCCGGCGCGCAAGGCTCGTATCGGGTGATCCCCCTCAAAGGACCCGGGGTGCTGCACCCGCGGCTGTTCGTACAGTGGGTACGCGACTCGAGCGTCGTAGAGTCCGTGGAGCTCACATCGCTGACGCACATGAAGGAGCTCGTGAATCCGACTTTGTCGGACGAACATGGGACCTGGTGCGTGATCGCTGACGGCCTCGACGGCTCGGCTTTTCACTCACTGGTCTTCGAGCTCGGGGCGCCAGGACAGGTCAAGCTCGCCACGCCCTAGCGACTACCCGGCCTCTTCCGGTGACGAAGGGGCGTGCGGCTTAAGGACGCGTGGCTTAACGACTTGCTGACTCGTTTGGCGGCCACCGGTTCTTGCGGGAGCGTGGCCCCGCGTCCATAATCGCCGCTCGCCAAAACTGAGGCTCCCATCCTAACGATGTGAGTCAGGCAGCTGTTGCCCATTCAGGCTCGGAGGATCGATGAGGAAGCGACCACGTATTCTATGGCACCTTCTCCCCGTTACCCTGTTGCTCATTGGAGGAAAGGCTTCCGCCCAGAACGGTCGGACGGCGATTACCGGACAGGTGATCGACTCCTCCGCTCAACAGCCCCTCAGTGGGGTCGAAGTAATCATCATCGGGCCAGGCGGCGCGACTTTGCGCGGCGCACGCACCGACGCGGCGGGGCGTTATCTGATTACTAATGCGCCCCCCGGCGAGCAGCGCGTTCGCGCTCGGTTCGTCGGGTATGCTCCGAAGGAAGGTACTGTCACTGTCCGCGACGGCGTGACGTCGACACTCGATTTCGGACTCCAACCGCGCTCTTTACAGCTCGACCAGGTGGTGATCACCGGTACGGGTGGTGCCGTGCAGAAGCGCGCCATCGGCAACGTCGTTGATGTCGTGAAGGCCACCGACGTTCTCGAGGTGGCGCCGGCGCGAACGGTTGATCAGCTCGTCGGGCAGCGGACCGCTGGCGTCATCGTGCTTCCGTCCTCCGGAGCGGTCGGCACTGGCGCGCAGATTCGCGTCCGTGGCGCCAACAGTCTCTCGTTGAGCAACGATCCGATCATTTACATCGACGGCGTCCGCATGAACAGCGACGTCGCCCAGGGACCGGTGCAGCGCGGCGGCGGGGGCGCGAGTCGCATCAATGATATCGATCCCGAAAACATCGAGAGCATCGAGATCATCAAGGGTCCAGCCGCGGCGACGCTGTACGGCACGGAAGCATCGAATGGCGTCGTCCAGATCATCACGAAGCGCGGCCACAGTGGCGCGGCACGCTGGGACTTCTCCACTCGGCAGGGCACGAACTGGATGGCGAATCCGGGCGGCCGCGCGGGATATCTCTATGCCAAGGTCCCGGCGAGCGGCGTCATTCCCTGCAGCGGCTCGACGTGCACGGTGTTCTCGTCGACGTGCAGCGGGGCACCATGCCAGATCGTCGGCTTCGATCTGTACGATTACGACATCGCTCAAGGCCACAAGCCAATCTTTTCGGACGGCCGCAATCAGGGCTACGTCACCAGTCTCAGCGGGGGGACCGACGCGACTCGTTACTACCTCTCCGGTGGGTACGACGACGACGTCGGCATCGTCTCGTGGAATTGGGACAAGAAGTTCAATGGCCGCGCGAACATCGACGTCCAGGCGACCGACAAGCTTCGCATCGATGGAGACCTGAGTTATATCCGCGACCGCGCGCGTCTTCCGCAGGGCGCCATCGACATCGATCCCTTCAGCCAGCTCGTGTGGGGCACGCCGCTCACCGCGAACACTGTCAAGCGCGGGTTCAGCAACTCGCCGCCGGAAGAGTGGTCAACGGTCGAGAGCCACGACGACAACGACCGCACCGTGATCGGACTCACGGCGAACTTCAATCCCTTCTCCTGGTTCTCCAATCGGTTCGTGACGGGACTCGACGTCAACGCGCAGAACGGCTGGCTGCTGTATCCGCGTCAGCCGTTAGGCAGCCAGGACCCGCTCGGCGTCAATGGCACCGGCAACAAGAGCGTGACGCGCACGACGCAGACGAACCTCACGCTCGATTACGCCGGGTCGGCGAAGTACAACTTCCGGGATATGCTGGACTTCACGACATCGGTCGGTCTGCAGCACTACCGCGCCGAGACGAACGCGATCAGCGCAACGGGCACCACCTTCCCGGCGACGCCGATCACGACGATCACCGGTGGCGCGACGCGCAGCAGCACCGAGACCTATCTCGCGAATGCGACCGTCGGCATGTACGTGCAGGAGCAGGCGGCGTGGAAAAATCGTCTCTTCCTCACCGCCGCACTGCGTGGCGACGACAACAGCACCTTCGGCAAGGATTTCAAGGCTGCGTACTATCCGAAGCTCAGCGGCTCATGGGTCGTGAGCGAGGAGCCTTGGTTCCATCCGCCGATCATCGGCGACCTTCGCCTCCGCGCCGCGTTGGGCGCCGCCGGTCAGCAACCCGGTACGTTCGACGCGCAGCGCCTGTACGACCCGAGCGTGGGCTATCTCGACAACCCGGGGCTCGTGCCAGGATCATTCGGCAACCCGCAACTTCGCCCTGAGCGAAGCCGCGAGCTCGAGCTGGGATTCGAGACCTCTCTGCTCAGGGGCCGGGCCGATCTATCGTATACGCACTTCGCACGCAAGATCACCGACGCGATTGTCAGCGTGCCGCTGCCACCGTCGTTAGGATTTCCCGGCAACCAGGTCGTGAATATTGGCCGGGTGGCGGCGTGGGGGGACGAGCTCGCGGCGAGCACGCGCGTCTTCGAGGGGCGCCGCGTGACGTGGGAGATCGGCACCCAGCTCGCGAATAGCGGGAATCGCATCGAGGACATGATTGGCCAGAAGTTCCTTACCGTCGGCGGTGGCGGCCAGGCACAGAATCGCGTCGGTTATTCCATCGGCGATTTCTTCCTCTACAAGGTCCGCTCGGTGACGCTCGATCCGACGGGCAAGGTCCTGTCGGCAATCTGTGACGGCGGCACCGGCAAGGGTGGCGTCGAGCAGGGCGGCCCCGACGTGCCGTGCGTGCCGGGGCAAACACCACGCGTCTACTGGGGACATTCCCAGCCGACCTGGCAGGCGGGCTTCAATACGACCCTCACGCTCTTTCAGAACCTGCGTCTCTATGCGCGCGTCGACGGCAATGGCGGCAATCTGCAGTCGGACACGGAGATCCGCGCACTGCATAACCAGGGGTCGACGCTCGGTGTCATCGAACAGAACGATCCGTTGCTGCAGGAATATCGTGCGATCGAGGCCGACGCGCCCAGCACTTACAAGGCGGGCTTCCTCCGCCTCCGTGAGCTGTCGGCGACGTACAACATCGCGCCGCGTTTCGTGAGCCGCGTCGGCGCGAGCGGCGCGAGCATCAGCCTCGCCGGTCGCAACCTCTCGATGTTGTGGACAGCCCAGCAGGGCTGGAACACGTCGCGCGACGGCGAGGTCTACGTCGACGTCGACGGCCAGCATGTGTGGGACCCGGAGATCCGCGCCATCGGGCAGCTCTCGAACGGGTATCAGACCATTCTCCCGCCGACGGCGAGCTTCACGACGACGCTTCGGCTCACCTTCTGATCAGCGGAGACGAATAGATGTCATATAAATTTGCTCATCGAAGCGATTGTCATCCGGAACCGAGCACGGGAGGGGCGGCTGTTCGCAGTCTTCGACAGCTGGCGTTGCTCGCTCTGACAATCGCCATGACGGTCACGACAGCGTGCAACAGCCTGCTTTCCGTCGACAATCCTGGCCGAGTGCCAGACACGGCGCTCGACGATCCGGGGCTCGCGCCCATCCTCGAGGCGGCGGCCATCGGCACCTTCGAGTGCGGAGTCGTCAACTACGCCGCGACGGCCGGTATGCTCTCCGGCGAGTACTGGTCGGCGAACGGATTCGTGAACAATCACCCATGGGAGTGGCGGGGCGTTGTCCAGATCAAGGGCGAGCCCGGCTCGTGCAATTACTCGCGCACCTCGACGTTCATGGGGTTCTACACGCCACTGCAACAGGCGCGCTTCCAGCTCCAGGACACCTACGCCCGCGTCTCGAAATTCACCGCCACGCAGGTGCCGACGCGCGACAAGATCCTCACCGAGATGCAGGCGTACGCAGGCTATGCCTATCTCCTACTCGGCGAGGGCATGTGCTCGATGACGGTGAACCGTGGGCCGGCAATGAGCAGAGCGCAGACGTTCGCCGTCGCCGACTCGATCTTCACCGCGGCGATCGCGAGCGCGACGGCACTCGGCGATAAAAGTTTGCTCAACATG
>Ga0070713_100000024_pt1 | contig 97482 bp, 83 predicted proteins | sample LARL82metaG_FD_65465 | JGI IMG/M metagenome (GOLD analysis project Ga0070713, IMG submission 65465) | Corn, switchgrass and miscanthus rhizosphere microbial communities from Kellogg Biological Station, Michigan, USA - LAR L8-2 metaG | ecosystem: Host-associated > Plants > Roots > Rhizosphere ... | reverse complement strand
CCGTGGCTTGCGCCGGCGCAAGTACCGAGCAGGTTGTCGCCGCTTCCGCCGGCGAAGAATGGCCCACCCCAGTCGGTGTAATTGCAGGATTGGCCGATGTACTCGCTGGCGATCCAGAGCGTATTGCCGTCGACCGCGACCGAACCGTAGTCGCCCCAGCGCGTACGTGGCGGATTACCCACCTGCGACTTGTAGCTCGTGAAGCCATCGTCTTGGACTGCTCCTGTGCCACCATCAACGACGTTCCACGTGCCGACGCCGGCGATGGCGTCGATCGACGCATATGCGGCGCTGGGATTCAGGGTGTCGCCCGTTGCGGTGAACGCCATGATGCCGCGCCCGCTCTCGGTGACGCCGATGGCGGGATAGGTGAAGTCATAGCCAGCTGCCCCGAGATAGCCATTGCCGAACAGCTTGCCCGAGTTGGGGTTGACGATGAACCACGCGATGCCTGCCCGTTGCGAACCGCCCTCCGGGTTGAGCGCCGTGTCCAGCGCGCCCCACAGTTTGCCATTGGCGTACATCACCTGTTGCATGCGGGTGTCGTTCGAGTCCGGCCTCGAAATGACTTCGTTGTGCGCGGGCTGGCCAGCGAAGAGCAGACGCCAGCAGCCTACGCCTGAGATAGTCACTGTCGTGGTGTCGTTAATGCAGTGACCCTGCGGCACATCGACACCAGGAGCGGTTCCGGATCCCGGCTGCTTTTGCTTCGGTGGGAGCGCATAGAGACCGACGTCGACCAGCTTCGTGCTCAGGCTCAGCGACGGGTTGGCCGTATCGAGCGAGGACGTATTCGTCAGCGTCCAGACGACGATCTGCTTCGAGGTGTAATCACCGCCAAAGCCCGCAACCGGATGGGTGGCTTCATCCGCGGCGTTCGAGCTCATGAAAAACTCGGTGCCGCCGTTATCGGTCTCGAACTGCGTGCCAGGCGACTGTGCAGGCCAGACGGTGAATCCCGGCTGGGTCGCTCCCGCGTCGCTGGGCGCCTTGACCAGTCCAAACGTGTCGAGGTGCTGCAGTGTCACGTTTGCCGCGCCCGCCGCGAGCTGCGCCTTGGAGAGCGCGTAGATCTGGGCACCCGCGAAGCCGTTGCCGAACCACGGATACGCGTTGGTCGTGATGTAGAAGCCGTTGGCGTCGGCCCCGATGTGCGGGTAATCGCCCAGGTAGGGACCCGGGTTCACGCCACCCGAATTCGTGCCGTCATTGGTGACATCTATGTGGTAAATATTCCAGGTGCCCGTCGGGTCCGGCGTTTTGCTCACCGCGATGTCGAGGTGGTTCACGCAGGAGTACACCCCCTGACACGGGCCGGGCACTTGCGATTCGAGCGTCAGCACGACGACGAACCACCTCTGGGTTGCCGCGTCATACAGGCACGACGGATCAGTGATGGATGGGCCTCGAGCGCCCGTCGACCGGTTGATCGCGGGTGCATAGCCATAGAACGAGTTCAGATCGACGGCATGATTCACGTTTCTCGGGAAACCGCTGACGATGTTGGTCGCGGTATTGTCCGGGAGGACCGACTGCCCCGAAGTATTGAAAACGTTGAGCACATCATTGACCGCCTCGAGAACGAAGCCATTGCCCGCGCACAATCCCTGATCGGGCGGCTCAACCGTGAACTGATTGCCACCCCGCGCGTAGCGCTGCTGATACAAGTTCAGCCCTTCGAAGCCGATATTGAACTGCGGGTTCGACTTGGACTTCTTACCGCTGGTTACGGAGGGCCCTTGTCCACTGCCCTTGGAGAGGCTGCGATTGGTGATGACACCCGGATAGGGGCCTGGACCGTCGGGCTCGTCTTCCTGCCCGGCAAATTCGGCGTACGTGACGTCGCCGTCCCCCGAAGGCGTGAAGGCGCCGGTTTGCGGGGATGACGTCCCGCTAAGGGAGATCGCCCGCGTAACGCCTTGCGCGCTAGGCGCCACGCCAACAGCTAATATTCCCAGCACAGCAGACAACACCGCCAATGACAGCGGGCCTGACCAACATCCTGGTTTCATTTGCTACTCCCAGCTTGAGGGTTTATGACGGGGCTGGATTCGGGTGACTCGGAGCGGATGACGCGTCCGAGCCTCCTTTTATCGATACCCAATGCGCGAACGGAGGACACGAAGTTGAAGCTTGAAGATCCTCTTTGGCTTTTCACTGCTTGTTAGCTGCGGCCGAAACCTGTGCAGCCCAGAGGTGAATTTTATTCATGTTGCAAACAACGGGACGAAAACAACATGTGCCGTTTCGATGGCCGACCGATCCTGCCACAGCTTGCGGCGCAATTCAACTGAACACACTTGAGCGCTGAACAGCACAAACGCTCCGTGGTACGCGAAGCTTGCGGAAAGTCAAACGCCTATCGCGAGATGTTCGCAAGAATCGGAAGAAACTACCGAACTCGGTGCTGGAGCTACCCCTGCGCTTCGTTCATTTGGCACCGCCAGGTAGTCCTGTTACAACCGAGCCAGTATGAAAGCTTCGTTCGGAAATTCCCTGCGGAGTCAACAACGTCACGGCGCTCGGAGGTTGCCGCCCTGGACGGCGCTCGCCACGATGGCGGCGATGCTGCTCGCCAGCCTTGTCATCGCCTGCGGCGTCGGCGCCTATCCGATCGCGCCGTCGACCATTGTGCGAATGCTGCTGCAAGGGGTCGGCTTCACCGCGGGTCAGCCGATCCCCGCCGAGCAGCAATCGGTCATCTGGTCGATACGACTGCCGCGTGTGATTCTCGGGGCACTCATCGGTGCCGCCTTGGGCGTCTCGGGTGCGGGGATGCAGGCGCTGTTTCGCAATCCGCTGGCCGATCCTTCGCTTACCGGGATGTCGGGGGGTGCCGCGCTGGCGGCAACCAGCGTCATCGTGCTCGGTGCTTCGGTCGCTCCCGGCCTTGCTCATCTGCTGGGCGCGGCAACGCTGCCGCTTGCGGCGTTTGCCGGTGGGTTCGCGGTAAGCATGGTCGTTTTTCGACTCGCCACGCGTGCTGGACACACATCCATTGCGATGCTGCTCCTCGCAGGCATCGCTCTGAATGCGCTCGCGGAGGCCGCGATCGGATTGTTTACCATCGTCGCGAGCGATACCCAACTGCGTACGCTGACATTCTGGCGACTGGGCAGCGCGGCCGGCGCGACATGGCAGGCCGTCACCGTGGCGGCACCTGCCATCATTTTGGCGTCGGTGATTCTGATTTCACGTGCTCGTGCCTACGACGCGCTCGCGCTCGGCGAGGCCGAAGCGCGACAGCTGGGCGTGCCCGTGGAGCAGCTGAAGCTTCTCACCTTGGCGGGCTGCGCACTCGCAGCGGGCACGGCGGTCGCGATGAGCGGCATGGTGCTGTTCGTCGGTCTGATTGCCCCGCACCTGGTCCGTCTCGCATGTGGCCCGGGACATCGTGTCGTGATGCCCGGTGCGATGCTCATCGGTGCCGTGCTGGTGGTCGGTGCCGACGCCGCAGCGAGAAGCGTGGCGGCGCCCGCGGAGCTGCCGCTGGGTATCCTCACCGCGCTGTTCGGCGTGCCATTCTTCATCGCGCTGCTGCTGCGTCAGCGCGAGGCACGGAGCTTGTGATGCTCGCGGCCAACGGCGTCGGTCTGGCAGTGGACGGCATATCGCTGCTGCAAGCCATCAGCATCAGCGTGCGCCCGGGACGTCTGCTGGCCGTCATGGGACCGAACGGCGCGGGCAAGTCAACGTTATTGCGCGTGCTCTCCGGCGATCTCCCGCCGACGGGGGGTGAAATCACGTACGACAACCTGCCACTCGCGCGTCTGTCTGGTGTCCAGCGGGCGCGTTGCCGCGCCGTCGTCCAGCAACGCAGCTCCATCGCCTATGGATTTTCGGCGCTGCAGACGGTATTGATCGGTCGCTACCCTCACGGCGGTCACGGAACGCTCCGCACCGATCGTGCGATCGCACTCCGTGCGCTCGAGCGTGCGGGCGCCGCCGAGTTTGATTCGCGGTCGGTCGAGACGCTCTCGGGCGGCGAATTCGCGCGCGTGGTATTGGCACGCGCCTTGGCGCAGATCGACGGCGTCGCGGGATCCCGCTATTTGTTGCTCGACGAACCCACAGTGGCGCTCGATCCCGCGCACCAGCATGATGTCATGCGCCTGCTGAGCCGGATGGCGCATGACGAGCATGTCGGCATTTTCGTGATCCTCCACGATTTCAATCTTGCCGCGCGCTACGCGGATGAGATCATGCTCATGCGGGCGGGATCGGTCGTCGCCCAGGGTGCGCCCAATCAAGTGCTCATTCCGGAACTCATCGCACAGGTCTTCGGCGTCGAGGCGGTCGTGCTCGCGCATCCCACCGAGTCGCGACCGGTCATCGTTATCAACGGATGACGCACGGCTGGCTGGGGAAAAGCGTGCGCAGCGCCGAAGGCTGGCAGACGCCGCGCTCGGTGATGATCCCGGTCAGTAAACGCGCGGGCGTCACGTCGAATCCGGGATTGAAGACCACGGTGTCCGCCGGCACCGCGTCGACACCCGCGATGCCCAGAACCTCCTCGGCAGCGCGCTCCTCGATAGGGATGCTCGATCCGTCGGCAAGAGTCCAGTCGATGGTGGGCGAAGGCACCGCCGCGTACATGGGCACGGCGTTGTCACGCGCGGCCAGCGCTTTCTCGTAGGTCCCGATCTTGTTGCATACGTCGCCGTTGGCGGCGACGCGGTCGGCGCCGACGAGAACGATGTCGACTTTGCCCTGCTGCATGAGCGTCGCACCAGCGGCATCGACGATCAGCGTGTGCGCCACGCCGTGCGCACGCAGCTCCCAGGTCGTCAGTCGCGCGCCCTGGAGGCGCGGCCGCGTCTCGCTCACCCACACGTGCACCGCGATGCCCGCAGCGTGCGCAATGTAGATCGGGGAGGTGGCGGTGCCGTGACCGAGCGTCGCCAGCGCGCCGGCGTTGCAATGCGTGAGCACGTTGACCGGTCGCGACAGTGTCGCAAGCGATCGAATCAGGCTTAGGCCATGCTCGCCGATGGCGCGGTTGATCGCCACGTCCTCCGCGGCGATGGCGTCGGCTTCAAACCATGCGGCATCGGCACGTTCGGATGCGGCCACGCCTAGCGCGGCACGTTCGCAACGATCGAGCGCCCAGCGCAGATTGATCGCGGTCGGGCGCGTGGCCAGCAGCAGGGCGCGCGACGCGCGGAGATTCTGCTCCGATGGATCCGCGCGCAGCGCGATGGCGAGGCCGTAAGCCGCGGTCACGCCGATCAGCGGAGCACCGCGCACCTGCATGGATCGAATCGCGTCGGCCGCGTCATGCGCAGTCGCGACGCGCCGCATCTCCAGCGATTGGGGCAGCCGCGTCTGATCGATGATGTCGATCGCACCGATGTCCCGATGCGCCTTCAAGGGCGCAAACTCGGCTGGCGTTGCGAGGGGGTCGCGGTCCATACGTAGCGCTGGTTCGTGCACGGCGCCTACTTCAGCACCTGGACGATGTTGTTGAAATCATCGGTCCAGAGCTTGACCCCTTCGCGGGGCTCGACAGGTATCGCCACCTCGGCAACCTGCGGTCGCTGCAGCGAAGCCGGATCATCGGAGAGCAGGATCCAGTCGCTGACGCTGGTCATCGCATCGTCGGTGTCGTCGTATACCATCGTCGCGTGCAGTCCGTGCGCATCCGCCAGACGCTGCACGACCGGTGCGAGATCCAGGTAGCGGTTGGTGACGTGAAACGCGATAACGCCGCCGGGCTTCATGTGCCTGCGGTAGATCGCCATCGCTTCCGAGGTCAGCAGATGCATCGGGATGGCGTCGCTCGAAAATGCGTCGATCGCGAGCACGTCGAACTGCTGCGAGGGCTCGCGGTCCAGAGTGAGCCTCGCGTCGCCCAGAGCCGTTTCGATGGTCGCATCGCTGCCCTTGAGAAAACTGAAGTCGCGGTTGGCGATCCCGATCACGGCGGGGTTGATGTCGTAGAACCGATACACGTCCCCGCGACTCCCGTAGGTCGCGATGGTGCCCGTCCCCAGGCCGATGACGCCGACCTTGATCGGATGCGCGCTCGGATGCAGCGACTCGAGAAGGCGTCCGATGCCCGACGTCTGCGTGTAATACGTGGTCGGCGTGCGCGCGAATTCCGGCGCGAGGAACTGGGTGCCGTGCAGGATCGTGCCGTGGATCAGCGAGCGATGTCGGCTCGATCCTTCGCCATATTCCTGGATGCGCAGGACACCGTAGAAATTGCGCGTCGCCAGGATGGTGTTGCTGTAGAAGTCCTTGACCTGCCAGACCTCGGTGCCGAGCGTGAAGACCAGCGCGGCAATGGCGAGCGTGACGAGCGCGGGATGCGCGCGGCGCATCTGAAACGCGAGCAGCGCCGCGCACACGACCAGGCCGAAGGCAAGCTCGAAATACGCCGGCAGGACCACCGGCGCCACCAATCCGACCAGCGCCGATCCAAAAGCGCCGCCGGCCGAGATCATGAGATAAAAACGGGTCAGCCACCGCGGTGAGGGCTTCATGAGCGCGAGCTCGCCGTGGCAGAACATGCAGGCGATGAAGAGTCCCGCGCAGAAGACGCCGATCTGCAGCACCAGCTGATGTGCGAGATTGCGGTCGGCGACGCACCATCCCATTCCGCCGAGCGCAAGCGCCACGATCGGCGCGAACAGGCCCCGCCGATACCAACCGCTCCCGTCGAAGCACAAAATGAACGTGAGCAGATAGATCGCGAGCGGGACGACCCAGAGCAGAGGAATCGCCGCGATGTTCTGGCAGATGTGATTCGAGACCGCAAGCAGCAGGAACGAGCCGGTCGCGGCGAGGGTGAACCAAAGCCACTGCGCGCCGTAGGTCGGTGGGCCTTCGAAGTCAGTGGCGTCCGCAACGGGCAGGCCTCGATCAGCGCTCGAGGGAGGGCGCCGGCTGTAAAAGGCGCATCCCGCGCACAGCACCACGAACAACCCGTACGCTGCCGACCACCCGTACGACTGCAGGCGTGTGGCAACCCACGGTTCCAGCCCAAAGGGGTAACCCACCAGCGCCAGCATCGAAGCGAGGTTGGACAATGCGAACAGCCGGTACGGATTCGTGCCGGGAAAACTTCGTGCGAACCATGCCTGGATCAACGGGCTCGTCGTCGACAGCAGCAAATAAGGAAGGCCGACGGTGACCGCGAGCAATGCCAGGATCGTCAGCGACGGATTGTCGCTTCCCTGCGGCTTCCACTGCACCCCGGGCACGATAGGCAACGCCGCGCAACTCAAGAGCAGCAGCGCGACATGCACGCCCACCTGCCAGCGTGGGGATAGCCGACGAACGACGAAGTCCGCGTAGGCGTAGCCAACCAGGAGCGTCGCCTGAAAAAAAACCAGACAGGTGGTCCACACCGCCGCCGAACCGCCGAACCAGGGCAGGATCTGCTTGGCCATCACCGGCTGCACCAGAAACAGCAAAAAGGCGCTGACGAAAATCGTGAGGGCGTAAAGCGGCATGGTCGTGGGAGACGCGCGTCGATCGGCGCGCGGGCAACGCATTGTACGCGAAGGCCTCACGCGTTCGCTGCCGCTGCTCCTGCGGTCCGTCAGTACGAAGGCTTGCGGCGAAAATACTCGGCCCGGTCGATCGACCGGATTTTCACCTCGTGCAGGTCGACGCCTTGAAGCACGCGCAGCGCGATGGTCGCGCCGGCGCTTCTCGACCACACTTTCCGATAGAACTCTTCCTGCGAGCGAACGTTTTGACCGCCGACGCCGAGAATGATGTCCCCGGCGCGCAGACCTGCCTGATCCGCGGGGCCGTCAGGCGAGACGCGTACGACCATGAGGCGGCCGTGCTCCTCGTCGGCAGCAACGCCGAGCCACGGGCGAACGGGACCCGGGCGATGGCCGTCGCGAATGAGCGCGGCGAGGACCGGCTTGAGCAGGTCGATCGGCACGAACATGTTTCCAGGAAGGTGCAGCTCGTCCTCGGTGGCGTCGCGGAGAATGAGCGATCCGATGCCAAGCAGCGCGCCATCGGTGCCGATCAGTGCGGCGCCGCTCCAGTCGAGCGTGGGAGGCGAGGTGAAGATCGCTGAATCGAGCATGTATTCCCAGTTGCCGGTAAATCCCCTGCGGGAGACCACAAAAGCCCGCGTGACGCCGTCGCGCCCGCCGCGATTGACGATGAGCACGGGGCTTGTGGGCGCGAGCGCGTCGGAGTTTCCGAGCACGATGGGATGCACCTCCATGGGCGCGACCGGGCGTACCAGGCCAAGGCCGCTGACCTGGTCGTACGCAACCACATGCGCTGGCAGGGTTCGGCCGTGCACGTCGACTATGCGCACCTCGTCGGCCTCGATCAGGAGATAGCCGATGGTGAGGGTCAGTCCGTCGGGAGCGATGACCACGCCGGTGCCTTCGCGCTCCGCACCCAGCGTCTCCGCACTGCGCGCATCGGGCAACGCGCGCGTCTCGATCCTGACGATCGCCGAAAACAAGGCGTCGGCGTCGGTCGTTTGCGCAGCGGGCGGATCGTCGGCGTGCGCATGCGCGCAAGCGAGCAGCATCAGTGCACATGACAGGCAAGCGCGAAAGATGCGCCGCGCACGAAGCACGCCGTCGAACATTCTCAGCATGACGACTTCCACAACGATCGGCGCTCGATGCACTCGCGTTTGCGCCATGGTCCACTATAGCGCGATGGGCGCGCCGCGGCGACAGGGCCGCTATAATGGCGCGAACAAGCTCGACGTCGGGAGGACATTCCTTGAAGACCAGCGCCGTCGGCGCGGAGGACCTTGCGCGGTCCGTCCTCGCCGTGCCCCCGCTCGCGCGTCACGGCGATCTCACGCTCAATCCGGTCGCGAACACTGCGCTGATGCGCCACCTAGAGGCCGGTGGCGTGTCGACCCTGATGTACGGCGGCAACGCCAACTTCTACAACATCGGCCTGTACGAATACGGCTCCGTGCTCGATTTCCTCGAGCAGACGGCGTCTCCGTCGACCTGGGTGATCCCGTCTGCGGGGCCCGACTTCGGCAAGCTGCTCGACCAGGCGCGTGTGCTGCGCACACGGGCGTTTCCCACCGCGATGGTGCTTCCGCAAACCTTTCCCGCCACTCCCGACGGCTGCGAAAAGGCGATCCGGATGTTTGCGGACAGCTACGGGCGCAAGGTCATCGTCTACATCAAGGCCGAGAATTACCTGACCGCGGCGCACATCACGCGCCTGGTCGATGCCGGCATCGTTGCCGCGATCAAGTACGCAGTCGTGCGTGACGATCCGTCGGACGATCCTCTCTTGCGCGAATTGGTGGACTGCGTCGATGCGAAAATGATCGTCAGCGGCATCGGCGAGCGTCCTGCAGTCGAGCACCTGCGTGTGTTCGGGCTGGCGGCATTTACCTCGGGATCGGTCTGCGTGGCACCGCGCGGCTCGGCACGCATGCTGGCGGCGTTGCGCGAGGGCGACTTCGGCACCGCGGAGGCGATCCGGGCAGCATACCTTCCGCTGGAAAATCTGCGCGACGCGCACTCGCCGATCCGCGTTCTGCACGAAGCGGTGACGCTCGCGGGCATCGCCGACATGGGACCGATGCTGCCCCAGCTCTCCAACATCGGCGCCGCGCACACCGGCGCCATCCGCAGTGCCGCGCAGGCGCTGCTCGCCCACGACAGGACACTGCAATGACCGAATCCACCAAGCCCCGATGCAAGACGCCGGAACAGTTGCGCTCGCACCGCTGGTATGGCTCCAACGACATGCGACAGTTCGGGCACCATTCGCGCACGTCGCAGATGGGCTATTCGCGTGCCGATTACCTCGGCAAGCCGATCATCGCGATCATCAACACCTGGAGCGATATCAACGCCTGTCATGCGCATTTCCGGCAACGCGCCGAGGAGATCAAGCGTGGCGTGCTGCAGGCGGGCGGATTCCCGCTCGAGATGCCGGCCATCGCACTGGCGGAAGTGTTCCAGAAGCCGACGACGATGCTCTATCGCAATCTGCTGGCGCTCGAGACCGAGGAGTTGCTGCGCTCGTATCCGGTCGATGGCGCCGTGCTGATGGGCGGCTGCGACAAGACCACGCCGGCGATGCTCATGGGCGCGATCAGCATGAACCTGCCCACGATCTTCATGCCCGCGGGTCCGATGCTGAGGGGCAATTGGCGCGACAAACCGCTGGGCAGCGGCTCCGACGTTTGGAAATACTGGGCGGAAAAGCGCGCCGGAAACATCACCGACAAGCAATGGCTGGAGATCGAGGATGGCATCGCGCGCTCGCCGGGCCATTGCATGACCATGGGCACCGCGTCGACCATGACCTCTGCCGCCGAAGCCTTGGGCTTCACGCTGCCCGGCGCCGCGTCGATTCCGGCGGCGGACTCACGGCACGGACGCATGGCAGCGGAGACCGGCCGGCGGATCGTCGACATGGTGTGGGCGGACCTGAAGCCACGCGATATCCTTACCGCCGCGAGCGTCGACAATGCGATCACCACGGTGCTGGCACTCGGCGGGTCGACCAACGCCGTCGTGCACATGATCGCCGTCGCTCGCCGCGCCGGCGTGGCCCTCACGCTCGATCGCTTCGATGAGCTCGCGCGCCGCACGCCGCTGATCGCGAACATTCGACCGGCGGGCAAGTACCTGATGGAGGATTTTTTCTACGCTGGAGGGTTGCGCGCGCTGCTGGCGGAAATCTCCGACCTGCTCGTGCTCGACGCGCGCACGGTCAATGGCCATACGCTCGGCGAGAACATCGCCGGCGCCGAAGTGTTCAATCACGAGGTCATCCTGCCGCGCGACAAGGCGCTGGTGGCGAACGGCAGCCTCGCGGTGCTGCGCGGCAATCTCGCGCCCGACGGCGCGGTGATCAAGCCCGCCGCTGCCGAGGCACGGCTGCACAAGCATACCGGCCCCGCGGTGGTGTTCGCCGACTACAACGACATGGCCGCGCGCATCGACGATCCCGCGCTCGCGGTGACCGCGGACTCGGTCCTCGTCCTGCAGAGCGCCGGCCCCCTCGGCGCGCCGGGCATGCCGGAATGGGGCCAGCTGCCGATTCCCAAGAAGCTGCTCGCGCAAGGCGTGCGCGACATGGTGCGCATCTCCGACGCTCGCATGAGCGGAACGAGCTACGGCGCGTGCGTGCTGCACGTGGCGCCGGAATCCTTCATCGGCGGACCGCTGGCGCTGGTGAAGGAAGGCGATCTGATCGAGCTCGACGTCGCGGCACGCAAGATCGAGCTCAAGGTCGATGCGGCCGAGCTGGCAAAGCGCCGCGCCGCGTGGAAAAAACCGGCGCCCAAATACGAGCGCGGCTACGGAGTGCTGTATCAGCAGCACATCACGCAGGCCGACCAGGGGTGCGATTTCGATTTTCTCGAAGGCACCGCACCCACGCCCGAGCCGGAGATCCACTAGCGTGCGCATGCTGGCGTCTCCGGGACTGCTCGATGCCGTCACCGCGATCATGCGCGCCGCCGGCTGCAATGCCGTCGAGGCGCGCACCGTAGCACGCCGCCTGGTCGATTCCAACCTCGTGGGTCACGATTCGCACGGCGTGATCCGCGTCGGCAAGTACCTCGAATGGATGCGCGATGGCTGGGTTAAGGCCAACCAGTCCCCGACCGTCGTCTTCGAGAGCGACACCATCGCGATCATCGATGGCAACCGCGGATTCGGGCAGGTCGTCGGCGAGTATGCAGGCGCGCTGGGGATCGCGAAGGCTGCGAAGTCGGGCATCGCCATGATCGGGCTTCGCAACTGCGGGCACCTCGGACGCGTCGGCGACTGGGCCGAGCTCGCCGCCGCGGCGGGGCAGGTGTCGCTGCATTTTCTCAACACGTCGGGTGCGCAGCGCGTTGCGCCTTTCGGCGGCAGCGACCGGCGGCTGTCGACCAATCCCATCACCGTCGGCGTGCCCATCGCGGGCGGCGATCCGGTGATCCTTGACGTGACGACGTCGATGGTGGCGGAGGGAAAGCTGTTCGTGGCCAGCAACAAGGGCGAGCGGGTGCCCGAGGGATGGATCATCGACAAGCACGGGGCGCCAACCACCGATCCGAGCGAGTTCTACGACGGTGGAGCATTGCTGACTGTCGGTGCGCACAAGGGCTCGGGACTGTCGATTGTGGTCGATCTGCTCGCCGGCGCATTGTCGACGGGCAAAAGCTCCGATCCGGAGGATACGGTGCTTCGCAACAACATGCTGTCGATCTATGTCGCGCCAGCTGTTTACGACACCACGGGCAGCGTCGATCGCGAAGCGGCACGCTTCGTCGAGTGGGTTCGCGCCTCTCCTCCCGCGGATCCTGCCCAGCCGGTCCTGATGCCGGGCGAAGTGGAGCGGCGCACGCGCGCGCAGCGCTTGCGCAACGGCATTCCGGTCGATGACAAGACGTGGGCGGATCTTCTCACCGCGGCGACGTCGGTCGGGCTGTCCGTCGCCGCCGTCAGTGCCAGGCTTCACGCGTGAAAACTTCGGGGGCCAGCATGAACACATTCTTGCGTGGTGTCTTGTTGATGTGCATGGTCGCTGTCGGCGGCGGTGTAGTCGATGTTGCAGCGCAGCCGTGGCCAAGCAAGCCCATCAAATACATCGTCCCCTTCGCACCCGGGGGCACGACCGACCTGTTGGGCAGGACCCTCAGTGAAAAGCTCAGCGTCGCCCTGGGAGAGCCGGTGGTGGTCGAGAACAAACCGGGCGCGGGTGGCGGCATCGGCGCCGATTTCACCGCCAAGTCGGCTCCCGACGGCTACACCATCATGGGCGGCACGATCAGCACGCACGCGATCAACGCGTCGCTCTATTCCAACCTGCCATACGACCCGGTCAGGGATTTCGTCGCGATCACGCTGATCGCCCGGCTTCCCAACTTGCTGGTGATCAATCCCTCGATTCCCGCGAGGAACGTCAGCGAGCTGATCGCGTTAATGAAGGCGAATCCAGGCAAGTACACTTTCGCGTCCAGCGGCAACGGAACGTCGCAACATCTCTCGGGCGAGCTGTTCAAGTCGATGGCCGGCGTTGACATGCAGCACATTCCCTATAAGGGGAGCCCGCCGGCGCTGCAGGATGTCGTCGGCGGTCAGGTATCGATGACCTTCGACAACATCACCACCGCGCTGCCGCTGGCCAAGGCGGGAAAGCTGCGCGCACTGGCGGTGACTACCGCGACTCGCTCGTCGGCCGCGCCGGACGTCCCGACGCTGGCCGAATCGGGCTTGCCCGGATTCGAGGTGGGCTCCTGGCAGGGCGTGTTCGCGCCGGCCGCCACACCGCCGGAGATCGTCCGGCGGCTCAACACCGAGATCGTCAAGATCATCAACATGCCCGATGTGCGCGAGAAGTTGACATCGCTTGGCGCCGAGCCGGTGGGCGACACGCCCGAACAATTCAGCGCATACGTGAAAGCCGAGGTCGTCAAATGGTCAGATGTGGTCAAGAGGTCGGGCGCAAAGATCGATTGATGGGTGCCATCGCGCGAACGGTTTGTTCGAGCGGAGATACGGTGGCATCGCGAAACGCGTTCGTACCCTGGGTCTGGCGCGTTCTTGCGGGTGCTGCGGTGGCGCTCGGTTGCGTGGCGACGTTCGGCGCGCACGCTGCGGACCCTTATCCGAGTCGACCGATTCGCATCGTGGCGCCGAGCACGCCGGGCGACGCGCCTGACGTCATCGCGCGGCTGCTTGCCGAGCGCATGTCGGCGGCGATGGGCACGCAGGTGTTCGTCGAGAACCATCCCGGCGCGGGTGGTGTGGTGGGTTCGGACATCGTCGCCAAGGCCCCTGCCGACGGCTACACGCTCATCATCGGCAACGCCGGGTCGCACGGCATCAACGCCGCGGTGTACGCGAAGCTGCCCTACGACATCCAGCGCGACTTCGTCGCCGTGTCGCAGGTCGCGATCTCGCCCAACATCATGGTGGTCAACCCGGGCATTCCCGCGAACGACGTCCAGCAGTTCGTCGCGTATGCGAAAGCGCGCCCCGGGCAGCTGAGCTACGCTTCCGGCGGCAATGGCAGCAGCGCGCACATGTCGATGGAGCTGTTCAAGTCGATGACCGGCGTCGACCTGGTACACATCCCCTACAAAGGCTCTTCGCCTGCGCTCACCGATGTGGTCTCCGGCCAGGTCGCGGTGATGTTCGTCAATCTCCCGCCGGCGGTTCCGCTGGTGAAGGCGGGAAAGCTGCGCGCGCTGGCGGTGACCACGCGGACGCGCTCGCCGCTGCTGCCTGAGGTCCCGACCGTGAGCGAATCGGGGGTTCCCGGATACGAAACCGTTGCCTGGTTCGGCATCCTCGCGCCCGCCGCCACCCCCAAGGAGATCGTGGCGCGGCTTTCCAGCGAGATTGCCCGCATCGCGCGCTCTCCCGAAATGCGCGAGCGGCTGCTCGCGCTCGGCGCTGAGCCGGTCGGTAGCACTCCCGAAGAATTCGCCGCCGTGATTGCGCGCGACATCGCCAAGTGGACGCCGCTCGCGAAGACGGTCGGCATCAAGGTCGATTGATCTGCGTAACGGGCGCTAGCCATGTCGACGGTTTCGGCGCTGGAAGCGGTTTGCGTCAATGTCTCGCCCAAGACCAACTGGACGTTCATCCGGGTGGATGCGGACACTGGCGAGCGCGGCTGGGGCGAGTGCTCGCTCAACCGCTGGGAGGCGCTGCTCATCGCGGGGGCGGGTATGTTACGCGACGACATCGTGGGCAAGACCGTCGAGCAGGCATTCGGCGCGCTCGACGCGATCGCGCATTCGCCGGGCGGCATGGTGATTCACGCGGTCAAGAGCGCCGTCGAGCAGGCGCTTTGCGACATCCAGGCGCAGCGCGAGGAACTTCCCGTGCATGCATGGCTGGGACGCACGCACCGGCGTAGCGTCGCGGCCTACGCCAATATCAACCGCGGTATCACCGTGCGCAATCCGGAAGGGTTCGCCGGCGCGGCGCTCGCCGCTCTCGCGATGGGCTACCGCAGCATCAAGATCGCGCCGTTCGACGGAGTGATTTCACAGGATGCGCGGTCGACGCCGATCGACGAGCGCATCCGTCTTGGCATCGAGCGCATTCGTGCCGTGCGCGCAGCGATTGGACCGGATGTTCCTCTTATGGTCGATTGCCACTGGCGTTTCGATCCTGAGCGGGCGGCTGCTTTGCTGCTTGCGCTTCGCGACGTGCGTCCGCACTGGATCGAGTGTCCGATCTCCGAGCATCCCTCTCTTTTCGCCGACATCGCAAGGCTTCGCGCGATCGCCAACGGGCACGGCATCGCGCTCGCCGGGGGCGAGGGTATTTTCGTCATCGAGCAGGCGCGCGCGATGTGCACCACGAAGCTCTACGACGTGCTCATGCCCGACATCAAGTATGCCGGTGGCTATCGCGGCATGCTCGCGATCGCCGAGCTCTGCTCCGAACATGGCGTGCAATTTTCACCGCACAACCCTACGGGGCCAATCGCCCACCTCGCCAGCGTCCATCTATGTGCGGCCTCTCCGACGCTGTTGTGGCTCGAGCATCAGTGCGCGGAAACGCCGCTTTTCGATGCGCTGGCGGGCGGATGCGTCGCACCGCTGGTGGAAGGAGCCTTTGTCGTTCCCGATGCGCCGGGATTGGGGGCGATGCTCGACGAGGATCTTGCATCGTCGCTTTCATGGCGCCGCCTGCCCGCCAGCGTGGTCCTGGACGAGCGTTTGGGCTGACGTTGGTCAGCGCATACGCGTTGGCGCGGTGACGGGCCGGGTGACGTCGGGCTGCGCGACTCTGGTAAAATCGAAAACTTGGCCAAGTAGCTCAGTTGGTAGAGCAGCGGACTGAAAATCCGTGTGTCGGTGGTTCAATTCCGCCCTTGGCCACCAGTCATGTAGATCCGGTTCAACAGGTTGCTGGCAAGCCTGTCGTTGGCGTTCCCATTTCGGCTTGCTTGGCGGGACACTCGCCCCACGAGTCCTCCCCTACTTCGTCTGAGAAGCGTGCGCAGCGTGGGCGCGCATGCGTTTGGCGGGCCGCCCTTGGGCAAATGTAAATATTTGTAACTGCCGGGAAGCTTTCGCCGAGCCCGGGTGTACCGTACAGCAATCGGCGATTTCACCTCTTCGTAGCGCTCGAGGTCCGCCGATCCAGGAATCGTCTGATCCCGGTCCGACTATCGCAGTCGGGCGTCACCGATGATTGTCCTAGCACGGAGGAGTAACCATGGGCCTGAACTGGATGCGAGCAGGTGTCCTATTGTTGAGCGGAATGATGGCAGCGGCCATCACGCCGGTTTTCGCGGCCGACGGGCTGGCCATCACCACGCTGTCTTCACGACCGGATATGGTCAGCGGTGGCAACGCACTGGTGCGGGTCGACGCCCCCGGCCAGTTTCCGCTGAATCACATCGTCATCAAGCTGAACGGGCAAGATGTGACCTCCATGTTTCGTGCCGATCTAGCGGCGCGCACCTATACCGGCTTGGTGACGGGCCTGAAACTCGGGGCCAACGCCTTGGAGGTGTTTACCAACCCGACCGGCAACGGGCAGGCAGCCCAGCAAGCGACGCTGGTCAATTACTCGATCAATGGTCCGATCTTTTCGGGACCGCGCCAAGAACCGTTCATCTGTCAGACGCAGAGCTTCAAGCTTCCAGACGGCTCGACGCTGACGCCTGTGCAGATCAGCACCGATGACTGCGCCGCGTCAACCAACGTTCAATACATTTACAGGTCGACCGCGGGGGGGGCTTTGAAGCCAATGCCCAACACAACCTCGCTTCCGTCGGACGTCGCGATGACGACGACCGACAAAGGTGTGACGATGCCCTTCGTGGTGCGCGTCGAAACCGGGACCATGGATCGCGGCATCTATCAGAACGCAATATTGCACGATCCGACGACCGAACCACCGCCCACCCCATTCACACCGCCCAAGGGCTGGAACCAACGCTTGCAAGGACTGCACGGCGTTGGTTGCCCCGGAGGCTGGTATATCCAAGGCTCAGTTATGGGCGAAAACATTCTGGATCCGACGCTGCTCGGACGAGGGTTCGGAATGTTCATCAACACGCTCAACTACGCTGCGCAAAGCTGTAACGCGCTTCTCGCCAGTGAAGTGACGGCGATGGGCAAAGAGCATTTCATCAAGACCTTCGGCGTTCCGTATTACACGGTGAGCCGCGGGTGTTCGGGGGGGTCTTACACGAGCGAGCAGGTCGCCGATGCGCTTCCCGGGATCTTTGACGGCATCCTCATCGACTGTACGTTCCCCGATCCGTTCACGATCGCCCTTTCGGGACAAGACGGACATCTCTTGACGCATTACTTCGCTGTCACCGATCCGACGGGTTTTACACCTGCGCAACAGGCGATGGTGTCGGGATACGCGAACACCACAACGCTGCTGGCAGCGGCAAATCAGTCGCAGCGGACCGATCCGGTACCGGGCCGCGTCGATGTTCCTGGTTACCAGTCGGCTGTGTGGAGTTCGGCGGTTCCAGTGAGCTTGCGCTACGACCCGGTGACAAACAAAACCGGTGCGCGGCCGACGGTCTATGACGAGAACGCCAATGTCTTTGGCAAGGATTCGGCGACCGGCTTCGCTTTGCGTGCATTCGACAATGTGGGCGTGCAATATGGACTTGCCGCTCTCAACAGCGGGGCCATCAACTCAACACAGTTCCTGAACCTGAATGAGAAGATCGGCGGCTACGATCAGGACGAGAACTACATTCCGCAACGGACCGTTGGCGACATCGGTGCGATCAAGCGCGCCTATCAGGCCGGGCTGAGTCTGGGGGGCGGCGGTGGACTTTCCGATATCCCCATATTCGACTTCACGGGAATTTACAGCGAGACAACGACCAACTACCACTTGCAATGGGAGCACTTTGCGGCTCGCGAAAGGGTGCGGGAAGCCAACGGCAACTCGGCTAACCACGTGATGTGGCGTGCCATCCCGGCGACCGTTGCGCTGGATGCGCCGGCACGCGTGGTGTTCGACCAGTGGATGGAAGCATATAAGGCCGACACGTCGAATCTGTCGCAGCGGGAAAAGGTGATCAAGGACAAGCCCGCTGCGGCGGTCGATGGCTGCTTCACCAACGCCAGCACCTTCGTGGCCGAACCACAGACCTTCAGCAGCCAGCCCACTACGACGTGTAACAAACTCATGCCGTCGTTCGCATTCCCGCGCTATGTTGCAGGGGGACCGCTTTCGGCGAGCAAGCTCAAATGCCAGCTGAAGCCCATCGATCCAAGCGATTATGCCGTGCACTTCAGTGATGCGGAAATGGCGCGCTTGCAGGCGATCTTTCCAACGGGCGTCTGCGATTGGTCCCAGCCAGGCGTAAATCACGTCGGCGTTCTGCCCTGGCCGACGAGTCCTGCGACCGGCGTCATCAACCTGACGCAATGCGTGAACCCGATCGACGGCGGTGCCAATGGCTTCTGCCTGCCACCCGTCGCGGTCAGCATCACGCCGGAATCGATCAATCTGCGCTCCGGCAACGGTCTCGTAACCGCCTTCATTACGCTGGCGCCAGGCTTCGACCTAACGCAGTGGACCGTCAGCAACGTGACACTGAATGGCGTACCGGCGGTGTCTGGCGCACTGTCTTCGGACGGGGGGACTTACGTCGCCACGTTTAACAAGGGTCAACTATCAGGGTTGAGTGCAGGCGACTCGGTGGTCATCAGCGTGGCCGGCACGCTACAGAGAAACGGCAACCAGGGTCAATTCGTGGCTACCGATTCGGTCAAAGTCATGAACTAAAATCACCGCGGCGCGAGGGGCCGGTCTTTTCCGGCCTTTCGCGCTTTCGCGGCTGCTACGCGGAACTATGCGCCGCCCGGGACGATTCACTTCGGTCGGTGACGAATGGTCCGATGTACTTGGAAATCCGAAAATACATATTCTAGGAGGGTACAGTGAAGCGCAACTACACACGTATTAACTTGATCGCTGTCGGACTGCTCGCGTTCGCTTCGAATGCGATCGCGGGTGATCCGGGCGACCCGCGGCTCACTGCAGCCTCGCCGGAAGCTGCTTGCAACTCGCTGACCATGGCAGCGACTGGCGGACCGACGATAAAGGACAGCAAGACGCTGCTCGTTCGATGGATGGGGTTTACGAACTACGAGTTGGTTTACGGAGACCATGTGATCCTGCTCGACCAGTGGTACGACCGGGCGGGAACGCAATACAAGGATCTCGGATTCTTGCCGTCCGACGTCACCCGCGCTGATTTGATGCTGGTCGGACATGGCCACTACGACCACATGGCTGACACGGCACAGGTCGGGAACCAAACCCATGCGCCGATTATTGCCGCGCCCATCACCATTACGAAGTTGTTGACGCAGCCTATCAATCCTTCGCAACTGATTTCGGTCACCGGGACCACCGGTGAAGTGATGAACTTCCCCAACCTCGGAATCACCATTCAGCCGATTCTGGCTAAGCACGGGCAACCTCCCGCATTTACCGGGGCATTCGGCACCGCCTATAAGGCAGGCGCGCCCGTACCGACGCCAAGCGAGGCCTCGTCGCTGGCCACGATACTCGCGCGTGGCTCGTCCGATCCGAACATCATCACACAGGGCACGATCGCGTATGTGTTCACGTTTGACGACGGATTCAAGCTGGCGTGGCGCGATTCCGGCGGCATCATGACCGATTATGAAAAGCAGGCGCTGGCGAATATCGGCCCGGTAGATGTGCTGCTCGGTGCCGTCGCGGCTAACGTTATCGCCGAATCGCAGGCGAAGATCCTGCTGCCGATGCTCGAAACGTATCGACCGGCGGTGTACATTCCGGGGCATCATGAGGAGGAGGTCGGCGGAAAGGTCGATCGCGCCACTGAGCCCCTCTTTCAATACGCGAAGAACGAGTTTCCGGGAATGATCACGATATCGAAGGAATTCAAGGAGCCCATCTGCTTCGATACGCAGAAGAACGTCGCCCACGGCTATCCATCGCACAACGGCTTTACCGGGGGCCGGGGATCGAACACGAACCTGAACGACTGGAACGCACCCGGATTCTTCTAAGCCTCTCAATAGGGGCCGTGCGTCACGCGACCCGCGGCCCTTTTCTACTCCTTTGTCCAAGACTGTGTTCGCTGGGTGTATGGCGGCAATCCTTTGTTGGACTGCGAACGCGCACGCGGCACCGCCGCACAAGTGGGACTACATCACCGAGAGCAAGGACGGACTGGTAACCTTCTACGGAGATCACCAGAACGTCACGATGAATGGAGCAATACGCCGAGCTTGGTTGCTCTATGACTACAAGGAAGCGCAGCTGGATCCGGATACGTTAATTGCAAATCGATCGACGATCGCAGTCACGCTCGTCGATTGCCGGAACCGCAAGCTGGCCGGCATCGAAGGGACCGATTACGCCAATGCCATGGGTGGCGGGAAGATCGTTTCACGATCGCGGCAGCTGCCGGGTACGCAAGCGGAATACGTCCCGGCGAAGCCGGGCACCCCGGATGACGATGTGTTGAACTATGTATGTAGTACTGCGCCTGGAGCGCATGCGCAAAAATTGCGGCGAGCTAAGACCCCAGAAGGTGCGTCCGCCCAATGAGTGCGTTGCGAGCGTAGATCGAGTCGATCGTCCAGGTTCCGATTTCTGACCGCAGCATCGTCGGATTGGTCGCCCAGCCGACGCGCGCGCTTAGCGGGCAACTCGTCGATCTCAATCTTCGGCTTCGCAGGCAGACCATCCAGATCGCATAGCTTCCCAACTGGCCCACCGGTCGCCATTCTGTGGTTGGCCATGCACAAGCGGTATCATCCGGCTGCGCATCGCATACAAACCTTCAGTCGGTTCGCACTGTGTCGGCGTGCACCATAGAGGGAAGCCAAGATGTTACAACGCGCCAAATTCTTCAGCGACGGTGAAACGGTATTGGACGTCGGATGCGGGGCGGGATACCTTGCCGAATACTTGGCCAAGCAGAAAAACTGCAGTGTCGTCGGTGTCGAGCAAGATCCTCGACTGGCGGAGATAGCCAGACGGGTGTGCACGCAAGTTCACGAAGTCAACCTGGAAGACGAGGGCCTCAGCAAAATTCCAGGCAAATTTACGGCCATCTTTTTCGGAGATGTCATCGAGCACGTTCGCAACGCGCCCGAGTTGCTACGCCAGGCATCCGGGTTACTCGAGATCGGCGGAAGAGTAATCGTCTCCACGCCGAATTTTGTGCATGTCAAGAACCGCGCCCGCGTGTTGTTCGGGCGTTTCGAATATAGGGAGGCCGGTCTGCTCGACCGAACGCACGTGCACTTCTATACCAAACGAACCCTTTTCGAACTGCTGGATGAGACAGGCTATCGTGTAGTAAAGACCGATTTTACGACCGGAGTCATGAATCTGGCCTCGTTCCGAAACCGCGCACTGCACGTTCTGGCCAGAGCCTACCCGAACCTCTTCGCCTATCAATTCATTGTCGCAGCGGTACGTCGATGAAGCGCAGTGTCGCAAGTTCAAAGATTCGCCGGCTCACTGCGGCCCATTTTCCAATGCAGCGCCAGAGTCAACAGTAGCGCGAGAACCAAGCCTGTCAGTATGCCACCAGCAGCATGTGCCAGAAGGGATGGCCCGGCACGCGGAGGCCGTTCCGGCGGAGCGCGCAGTAAAGTGTATCCAATGACGTAGCGACCGCGAAACACGCTTAATTCCGCTTCGATAGTTGACTGCGCCTCGCGGATCGCATCGGCATCGGCCACTCCGCGCGGCGAATCCGATCGTGCAATCGATTCCAGCTGAGCCATGTAGTTGCGACCCGAAAATGTCGCTGCATTCAATTTTCCCGCTTCGTCGAAGACAGATCTCATCCAGGTCAGTTGCCGGATCTTGCGTTCCGATTCGCTTATTGAATCGCGAATGCCGATTGCTTCGGATGACGCGCCGACCAACTGGGTGACTGGTGTAAGGTAGCGCGCTCCTCCATCGGCGATGGAGACAACCTGTCGTGAATCTCCTCGGCTAGCCTGAGGATAGGTTGCGTTCAGTTTCTGCAGTTCCCCGATCTTTGTCTCCACCCGTGCGAGCGAGGCTCGATCCGCCACTATTTTTGCCTCGAGGCGTTCGCTGGATGTCGCCAGGGCGCCGCGCTGGGCCGTCACGTACTCCACCAGCGCACTTTTCAAAGCCCCATCGGCAAACGCATCCGCAAACAGGATCGCCATCCTGTTGGCCATGGTTCGGTCGGAGGATTCGGCGCGAGTCTGGACTGCAACAATCTGCTGCCCGGCGCTCGGCGGCGGCGCAACGGAGGTTTCCCTGAGGTCCGAACGAGAGATCGTATAAATCGGTATGAAGTGGTCGGCGAAAAATGGATCGCGCGCAGCGTCGCGGGCGGCTACTACGCGAACGTCGTCCCCCTGAAAAATTCGGCCCGCGATGTCTGAGATGACGGCAGGATCGCTTGCCGCTTCGATGACGCGCTTGAATTCTGCAAGTGTGAGATCGGGCGTGCGAAGTGTAGCGCGGGCAATGTAGCTTACCGTCAGCCAGACGAAAACGGCATAAGCCAGTGCAAAAGCGGTTGTCAGAACGGCGACCTGAAGCCAATGCGCGGTTACGATCGACCACGGCCTTGACAATGAAACGATTGCTTCGTCGCTAGGCATTGCAAGACTTCAGATTTTGGCAATCGCGGCGCGGCCGGATCGGCATTCGACTTACCTTCGCTCCGTGGAACTGGGTATGACGACGGTCTTGCACTAAAATAATACGTTTATGCATGCAACTATGAACCGCCTCCTGATTCTCGCTCCAGGCTTGAATGGCGGCGGCGCCGAGCGTCAGCTGATGCTCGTTGCTACCGGGCTGATGAACCGTGGCTGGGAGGTGCACATCCTGACGATGGCTTCAGGTGGAAGGTACTGGGCAGAACTTGCGGAATCCGGACGCATAAAACTGCAGAGCCTGAATCGCCGTGGTCGCTGGGACTTTTCCATTATATCGGAGTGCGTGCGATATGTCCGGAGGCACCAGATCGGCATTGTCCAGGGGTGGATGCAGCCATGCAATACGTTTGCGGCGTTGTGCGGTCGCATCACTGGGCGTCATGTCGTTCTCGGCGTCAGGACGATATCCCGCGCGGTGTACGGGATCGGCCCAAGGGTCTACTTGCGGTCGGAGCCCGTGTTGGCCAAGTGGGCGCGGGCAACGGTAGTCTGCAATTCGAGGACCGGCGTCACGGAGTGGCTGGATTGGGGAATGCCAGCCGAGCGTCTCCACCATATTCCAAATGGCTTGCTTCTGCCGCAGCGGCCACTGGCGCCACCCTTTGCGGCATCGGGGCCGATGCGCATCGGCATGCTGGCGCGGCTGGACCCCGTCAAAGGCCACGACATCGTGCTGCGTGCGTTGGGGGTCTTGAAGGATCGAGGGCTGGACTTTCGCTTCATTAATTGGGGAGAGGGCGATCCTGCTGCGATCGAACGGCTGCGGGCGAGCGCGGGTGAACTGCGAATCGCCGACCGGACGGAGTTTCGCACTGCGTGCGACAGTCCATGGGATGCCCTTGAATCGATGGACGTGTTCGTATCCGCCTCGCTGGCAGAGGGGATGTCTAACTCGATCATGGAGGCGATGGCCGCCGGCCGCGTCGTGGTGGCGACAGACGTGGGTGACACTTCGTTGATCCTGGGACCATCCGCGAGCCCCAGCGGGTTTCTATTTGCTCCGACTGCATATGCGCTTGCGGAGGCAATATCCGCTGTCGCGTCGGAGCGCGATCGCGCGTCGCAGTTCGCGGCGCGCGCAGAACGAAAAGCCGCAAGCGAATTCGGCGTTTCGCCGATGGTGGATTCGTACGAGTCCGTCTACGCCAAGCTGGCATCGTCGAATTCGTCGAGGGGTTAGAGTTGGCCGTTCCCTGCACCAGGAGCATCGTCTGGATCAAGGAAGAAGGTTTAGGCACGCCGCCGCCGGTAAGCCTCCTCGCCGGCCGCGGCTGGTCCGCGCGTGTGCTCGGTTTCGGTTATGACCATTTGCGTCGGTTCCGCATAGGACGATGGATTCGCCTGGGCGTCGCCATCGGACACGTGGTTGCCGTTGCGCTGGGATGGAGACGAGCTACCTTGGTCGTAGGAACGCATTACGCCGGTTTGTGCGCTGCGCTAGTGCGCTCGGTGTGGCCTCCGGCGCGGTTCGCGGTGGTGGTCCATTCAGTGTATGCTGTTCCGCAACCGCTTGATCGCGGGGTTTTGAAGTGGTTTGTCCGAGCGGGGCTGCGTAACTGCGATGCGGTGATCGTCAATAGCACCGACATAGGGCGACAAATCCTTGCCGCGAAACTCGTTGGGTCGCCAAGCAGCATTTTTCTTCTGCCGGATGGTCCCCCCGAGATTGCGTCACCGGCAAATCGCGATGCGAAGTACGCGTTCTCCGGCGGCAGCAGCGCGCGTGATTGGGACGGGCTGGTCGCTATCGTGCGAGCGACGAGCGGCGAAGTTGATTGGGTCGTCGCGTGCCCTGCGTCCGTCGGCAGACGGTTCGTCGATATTCCGCACGTGCGTATTCTCACCGATATCCCGGTGGCCGACTTCGATAAGTTGATCGCCGGAGCGTCCATCGTTGTTGCCGTATTGCTTCAGGACAAGATCGCTGGCGTGACGCTGATTCGTTCGGCACAAGTCGCCGGCGCCGTGGTCATCGCGTGCGGATCCGCGTACCTGCGCGAATATATAGAGTCCGAAGTGGACGGTGTGCTTGCCAGCGATATCGAGGATGCCGTGCAATGGGTCTTGGCCACCTGGCGCGACGAATCCTGCGCCGCGCGCCTCCGACACGGAGCGCGTGCCCGATCTGAACTCGATCGGCGCAAGTGGCTCGAGGCCAATGTCAGGCTCGCCGACTTTCTCGAGCGTATCGACAAATCCCGCGATTCATCGGAATCGCGGACGAGTTGACTCGGGAGCGACACGAAGTGTGCGGAATAATCGGTTACTCGGGTCCAACCTCGCGATTGCGGGAACTTTCCGGAGCGCTGGAGCTTGGACTGCAAAGCCTGTCCCATCGCGGGCCGGATGACTACGGGACATGGGAAGACGTTCGCGACGATGAAGTGCTGGGACTCGGCCACCGTCGACTTTCGATCATAGATTTAAGTCCGTCCGGACACCAGCCGATGGTTTCGGCCAGCGGACGCTACTGCACAGTATTCAATGGCGAAATCTATAATTTCAAGGAGATCCGGACCGAGCTCGCAGCGCAAGGCGTTCAGTTCAAGAGCACGAGCGACACGGAAGTCGTGCTGGAGGCGTATGCGCTCTGGGGAACCGCAGCGATAGGGCGCTTCATCGGAATGTTCGCTCTCGCGATATGGGACCGCATCGAACAACGCCTTTTGTTGGTTCGAGACAGGGCGGGCGTCAAGCCACTCTATTTCTTTCTCCATGATGGAATTTTCGGTTTTGCGTCGGAGCTGCGCGGTTTGCAGCCATTTCGATCCTGGCCGCGCGAACTCGACGGTGGCGCGCTCGGCGAGTTCTTTCAATTCGGGTATATCGCCGGCAATCGCACGATCTTCACAGCGGTGCGCATCGTCGAGCCGGGCACCTGGGCTACCTATTCGCGCTCGGAAGGCTTGCGTACGGGCCGATATTGGGACCTCGAGACGGCCGCGTCTACGGTCGACGTGCCGCGCGACGAGCGCGCCGCCAAGGAGCACCTGAGCGAGCTGTTGGAAAGCGCATGTGCGTATCGCCTGGTATCTGACGTGCCGGTCGGAGTGTTCCTTTCCGGCGGCATCGACTCGTCGCTGGTGACGGCCATCATCGCAAGCCGGCTGGGCGCCGACACACGAACTTATACGATCGGCTTCGCTGAGCCCGCCTACGACGAGTCGCAATGGGCGAAGGCAGTCGCGGCGCACCTGGGAACGCACCATAGGTCCGAACGCTTGACGATGGATGAAGCGGAGCGGGCAGTCGAATGCTGGGGCGACCTTTTCGACGAACCGTTCGGCGACACGTCGGCCATCCCGACGATCCTGGTCGCGCGGCTGGCACGCACCGAAGTCAAGGTTGCGCTTTCCGCCGACGGCGGCGACGAATTGTTCGGCGGCTATGTCAACTATGCGACGATCCCGAACAAGATCCGCGCGCTTGAACGAGTTCCCGCGCCATTGCGCAGATTCGCAGGACATGCAATGAACAGCCGCGGTGGCGCTGCACTTGCGGAGAGTATTCTCGGAATGCGCTCCCGTGGAAATTTCGACAAGTCGGAAGATCGGGTGCGCAAGCTTGCAGAGGCGCTATTGGGGGGAGACGGCACCAGGGTGTTTGAACTCGCGATTTCCCACACCACGCCAAACCAGGTGCGACATCTGCTCGGAACCCGAGCGGTGCTGCGACCAGGCTTGGATTCGACTTCACCGTCGCTCGAAGAAGCGATGATGCGCTGGGATTTTCACCACTATCTCCCCGGCGACATTCTGGTCAAGGTCGATCGCATGACCATGCGGGTCGGACTCGAAGGGAGAGAGCCATTGCTCGATCATCGATTGGCAGAGTTCGCCTTCGCCTGCCCGCTTCGATTCCGGATGGGACCGCTGGGCGCGAAACATTTGCTGCGCAGCGTACTCTACGATCTGGTGCCGCGGCATTTGATCGACCGACCCAAGCAGGGTTTCGGGATTCCGCTGGCGTCCTGGATGCGCACCGGCCGCCTTAACGCTTACGTCCGCGACCTCTTGAGCGGCGACTCCTTATGGGGTTCCGGGTTGGTCGATCCGGTTGCGTTGAAACGTGCCGTCGACGGATTCCTTTCCGGGGCGCGCGTCGATCCGCATCGAATCTGGTTGTTCGTCGCCTTCGAATTCTGGCGCAGGAAATGGCTTCAGGGACACGGCGCCTGAAGGTGTTGCATGTCTCGAACATGTGGCCAGCGCCCTGCATGCCGCATTTCGGTGTGTTCGTCGAGGCACAGGTCGACAGTCTTCGACGGCGTGGAATCATTTGCGAGGTCGTGCATGCTCGCCGGGACTACGCAGGCCTGAGACGCCGGACGCGGTTGGCGCTGCGCGCAGGCGCATTCGACCTGGTGCATGCACACTTCGGCTACACCGCCGCAGTCGTGGCCGACGTCTGCGCCCGTTTCCGGACGCCCTTGCTGGTGAGCTACTGCGGAGGTGATATCAATGGCGAGGAGGGTCGTCTCGCGCGAAGAACGAAGTCGTGGGTAGGCTCCGTCGCAAGCCGCTTGGCCGGCTTCGCGGCTTCCGCGATCGTCGTCAAGACAGCGGCGATGCTAGAGCACCTGCCGCGACCGCTTCGGAAACGGACCGAAATCATTCCCAACGGTGTCGATCTGAATTGCTTCGTTCGAGCGAGTCGCGACGACGCGCGAGCGCGTCTCGGTTGGGACGATGGAGCTGTTGTCTTGTTCGGGGGTCGCCGCCTCGATCCTACGAAGAACTACAGTCTTGCCGAGGCTGCGGTGCAGGAGCTTACAGCGCGAGGCATCGCGGTAAAGCTGATTCCCCTGGAAGGCGTGCCGCACGATGAAGTCCCGCTATGGCTGTGTGCAGCCGATGTAGTCCTGTTGACGTCACTACGCGAAGGGTCTCCGAATATCGTCAAGGAGGCCATGGCGTGCGACTCGCCGGTTGTCGGAGTGCCGGTGGGAGACGTCGCGTGGCTGCTCGAAGGCGTGGCGAATTCGCGGCTTTGTTCTTACGAGGTGAAGTCGGTGGCCGACGGCATTGCCGAAGTACTCGCAGCGAACCCGCGCGGTGGACGTGAAAGGATCACGGCTCTAGGACTCGATGCCGAATCGGTGGCAGGCAAGTTGGAAGCGTTGTATCTGAAGATTCTGAAACGGCCGTCGCCATGATCGGTCGCTTTTGGCATCGCGCTCCATGGGGGATGGCCGTCATCGCGGCCGCGCTGGCGCTGTTCGATGTGCAATTCAGTGTCGCCGGAAGGATGGTTACGCTTGCTGCAATGGTGATCGCGTTGGCGGGCGTGCTTGCGGCGCCTTTGGCCGACGCAATGCTCATAGGAATCGCCGCGTCATTGTTTCCTGGCGATGCTGCGCTGTTCGGCGTGACGCTTGCGTTATTGTACCGGGTGATAAGAATCGGGGGCCTGCGTTTCAGCGGCTCGCTCCGATCGCTGCTGCTTTTTGGATTCTTCATCTCCGCGACAGCCTCGGCCGTGTTCGGCCTGATAACCATCGGGGCTCGCCCTTTGCAGTGGTTCGTCTGGATGGTGACGTTGGGCGCGCCATTGCTTCTGCTTGGCGCCGCTTGTCCACGCCTTCCGGATCAGATCGCTCCTCTTCTCTCGCGCTTTCTGTTATTCGTGCTGTGGTTGCAAGTCCCGATCTGCATCGTCCAACTCATTCGCCATGGCGAGCCGGAACCCGGTGATTGGTTCGCCGGCACATGGGGTAACGCGAATCTGGTTGGGCTATGGGGAGCAGCCACACTGTCGGTGTGCGTCGTGCGTCTGTTGACCCGAACGGCTGCCTTGGATGGAAGGCGAGCCTGGATGATGGGGTGCGCTAACGTCGTGGCCTCGACCTTCCTGGTTTGGGGTGCCAGCGCGAAACTGTATTCCGCATGCATTTTCGGCGCCGCCGGTCTCGTGATCGTGATGCTTATGGTCGTGGGTACGGACTTATCCCGACTCCGAACCGTGCGTCGATCGAGCATGGCGATTCTTGTGATCTTGTTGACGGGCGTGCTGGCGCAATCGTGGGTGCGGGACAACTTCGAAGGGCTCGTCTCTAATTGGGAGAATTCCGAAAAGAGGATACTGCTTACGCGCGTGTTCTTCGAACTCGGACAACGCTATAATTCCATTCTTGGTGTGGGGCCGGGGATGTTGGGGTCGCGGGCCGCGAGTGCCGCGTCGGCTGACATCCTTTATAAGGAGACCGAAGGCCCGTTCGCAAGGTTGTTGGGGCCTGCTCCGGAGCCCGAACGTTGGGCCATGTATGGATTGTGGGACGCGGAGGTGGCGCAGGAAATTACCAACAAGAGTGCAATCTTGACGATGCCTTTTTCCGGGTGGGCGTCGCTGCGCGCCGAACTCGGATGGCCTGCGGTGGTTGTGCTGGCCTTCTATTTTGTTTCGCTCGCCCGGCAAATGGCGATCATTGCCGCTCGGCACCCTGGTGCACGCGGCATCGGGATTGCCGCTGCGGTAGGGTGTGTTGCTCTGGTACCGATGCTGTTCTTCGACAACATACTGGAGCAACCGCACTTCATCGGGCCACTTGCAATCCTCGTGATCGCATCACGCGGGGTTGCCGCTGACCTTGATAGGAGAGCGAAGGCTTCGGCGGTCGTTCGGGCGACGGAGCTCGAAACGCCTGCGGACCACCTGCATCCGCATGCGTTGCGAGCGTGAAGACGCCTGTGAACGTACTGGGCGTATCGGACACACACAATGCATCGGCGGCGCTGATAAGCGATCGCGTCGGGCTAGTCGCGTTGCAGGAAGAGAGACCGACGCGGGAAAAGAATCATTCCGGGTTTCCGTATAAGAGCATTGAATTCGTGCTCCAGCACAATGGATTGCAACCATCCGACGTCGATGTCGTGGCATTGGCGGGAGTACATCAACCCCCCGATCGCGATCGGCAGGGCATTCTCGCAGAGTTCGAGCGAACAGCCACGCACGCCTCTCGACTGAAAGGATCGCTTCGCAGAACGCCGGTGTTCGCGCTTCACCGGGAGGTTCGGCGACGTGAACGTCTGTCGAAAGTTCTCGGCATGGGGTTTCGATCTGAAGCGATTCGGTTTGTCGACCATCATACGTGTCATGCAGCTTCCGCCTATTTCGGTCGAAGGGAGTTCGCTGACCCGGTGCTCGTGATTACCTGCGACGGTGCTGGGGACGGTCTGTGCTCAACGGTAAGCCTTGGCGCCGAAGGGAAGCTGCACCGGCGCTTCGCTGTGCCCTGGTCGGAGTCGTTCGGCATTCTGTATGCGCACGTGACATTCCTTCAGGGGATGGTGCCGCTCGAGCACGAATACAAGATGATGGGCATGGCTCCATACGCAAAGGGTGGTCCTGCGACACAGGTCGCCGACCGACTGAGCGCGTTGTTCGAGTGGGCGGGCGACGGCAGTCCAGTGTGGCATCGCCGTAATGGCGTGCGGCATATGTACTACGTTCAGCCGACGCTCGACGAAATCTTTCGTCGAGAACGCTTCGATTCGATCATGGCGGGCACCCAACTCTTTACCGAGCGGATGCTTTGCGAACTCGTGCGACGCGCGGTGCGCGCGACAGGGGTTCGCCGCGTTGCCGTGTCGGGGGGCGTGTTCATGAATGTGAAGGCGAACAAGGAGATCCTCGCGCTGGACGAGGTCGACGAGTTGTTCGTGTTTCCTTCCTGCGGCGATGAAACCAATGCGATTGGCGCGTGTTACCTCGAATATGCCAGCTCGCGCAGCGTGGACAATCTTCCGAGCATCGGTGCATTTTTCCTTGGCCCATCGTGGTCCGGCGCTGAGGTTGACGCGGCGTGCACGAGGGCGGTGGCGCTCGGCATGACCGTTACGCGGACAACGGGCATCGAGCATGAAATTGCGAAGCTCCTTGCGCAGGGAGAGGTGGTCGCCAGGTTCTGGGGGCGCGAGGAGTTCGGTGCTCGCTCGCTTGGCAACCGCGCGATTCTGGCAAACCCGGTGCGACGGGGCGTCATTCAGGAAATTAACGAGGCGGTGAAGAATCGTGACTTCTGGATGCCCTTCGCCGCATCCGTGCTCGACGAGTCCGCGCCACTGTACTTCGTCAATCCGAAGCGCGCCGCGAGCCCATACATGATCTTGTCCTTCGATACGACGCAAAAAGGACAAGACGACTTGGTGAACGGCATACACCCGTACGATAAGACCTGCCGGCCCCAGATCGTGAGCCGAGAAGCGAATCCCGATTACTGGAAACTGATCGACGAGTTCCGTCAGCTCACCGGCATCGGCGGGGTGGTCAATACCTCGCTCAATCTCCATGGGGATCCATTGGTGCATACGCCGCTTGACGCTATTGCGGTGCTGGAGAGGTCCGAGCTTCGGCACCTGGCGTTGAACGAGTTTCTTGTCCAGAAGGCTGATCCAGACCGATGAGCCGCACTCGCATCGCGGGGGTCGAGATTGATCGCCTGACGCCGCGTGATGCGGTCGAGCGGATTATCGCGCTGGCGCATACGCGCGGCCGGCACATTGTGGTGACCCCCAATCTCGACCATATGATCCGTCTGCAGAGCGACAAGGGGTTTCGAGGCGCGTATGCCGCGGCGACCCTCGTGCTGACGGATGGAATGCCTTTGGTCTGGGTAAGCCGCATCGGAAAGACACCTCTTCCAGGGCGTGTTGCAGGTGCTGATCTGGTCCAGCCGGTCCTCACTGAGGCCGAGCGCAAAGGCTGCTCCGTCTTCTTTCTCGGTCCGATGCCGAAGACGCTCAAACTTGCCCTGAAGCGTTGCGCGCTCGAGTTTCCGGGCTTGCGAATTGCTGGAATGCATGCCCCTCCCCTGGGTTTCGAGCACGACCCAGGCGAGGATGCGGCGTGCGTTGCTGCAATACGCGAGGCACGGCCGGACATTGTCTTTCTGGCACTAGGAACGCCAAAACAGGAGCTCTGGATCGCGAGACATCGCGGCGACCTCGATTACGGAGTTGCCCTTTGCGTTGGAGCAGGTATCGATTTTTTTGCAGGTGTGCAGCAGCGATGCCCGAAATTTCTCGCACGGATCGGGGCAGAATGGATATGGCGCCTGCTGCGCGAACCGAAGCGCCTTGGACGTCGTTACGCCCAATGTCTGTTGTTCGTGCCCGAACTGGTGTGGGAGCAGATTAGGGATGCTCGGCGAAGCAAAGCCAACACCTAGTGCGTCGCCTGTTGCGTCGATACCGGGCCCTGGTCGTCCTCGACCCACCGGCGTAACGCGAGGCTTCAGCAGCCTGTTGAGCGGCACGGTCATGGCGATCGACATGCTTGCCGTGGCGGCGCTTCTTTACTATTTCACGGTCGAGCGGACCGGCGGCTTCGCGTCGCCCTATGTGACGCTCGCTGCAACGACGGCGGTCTTGATGCCGATCGTCTACCGGGCGAACGATGTTTCGCATCGCATGCGACTCGGCGGATGGCTCCTCGAGTCGAGTGTCCTCTTGCGCGCCTGGGTGATCACGCTGATGTTCCTGGTAACGCTTTCCTTTCTCACCAAGAGCACCGAAACGTTCTCGCGCGAGGCGCTGTTGAAATGGGTCGTGGCGGGCTACTTCGCGCAGGTCGCGATTCATGGCGCCATCCGTTTTGCGTTGAGCCGCCTTCGATCGCAGGGACTGAATGTCCGCTACGCGATTGTGGTCGGAAGGAGTCCGGGCCTGGGTGATTTTGTCGAGCTGATGCAACGCAACGGGTGGATCGGGATTGAAGTTGTCGGGACCATCGACTTCAACGAATTGGAGAAGCAACACCCCGACGATGCACACGTTACGAATGCGTTGTCGCAACGCGCCTGGAATGCTCTTGACGAGTTGCTGGCATCGCGCGCGGTGGATACGATCTACTTCACGCTGCCTGCCAACGAAGTGTGGAGACTCGAGGCCTTGGCCGAGAGGCTCGCGGGTGAAGCGATCGAGATCAACTGGGTTCCCGATCTGTCCTCGCTGGTCTTGTTGAATTCAAGCGTGCGCGAGCTCGAAGGACAGCCGATCATCTGTCTTTCCGACTCCCCTCTTGCCGGCGGGCGTGCGTTTCTCAAGCGGTTGGAAGACGTCGTGCTCGGCACTCTGTTTCTGATCGCGGCGATTCCGCTAATCCTGGTCATCGCCGGGGCGATTCTGACGATCGATGGCCGGCCCATATTCTTTCGGCAGAGACGAGGCGGCTTGTACGGCCGGCCCATCGAGGTCTGGAAATTCCGAACGATGCATGCACACGACGAGCCCGCAGGCAGCGTCCGCCAGGCGGTGCGCGGCGACCCGCGGATCACCAGGTTGGGCGCGTTCTTGCGGCGTTCGAATCTCGACGAGATTCCTCAGTTGGTGCATGTGATTACGGGGCGTATGTCGTTGGTTGGACCCCGACCGCATGCTCTCGAGCACGACGAGCAATATGGCGAATTGGTCGACCGGTACCTTCTGCGCTACAAGATCAAGCCCGGCATCACGGGTTGGGCTCAAGTCAACGGGTGGCGCGGCGAGACCGATCTCGTCGATAAAATGGAAATGCGGGTCGCTTACGACCTCTACTACATACGCCATTGGTCCATCGCCCTCGATGTTCGCGTGATCTGGATGACGATCACGCGTGTCTTCCTGGACGACCGGGCGTACTGATCGCGCGCAACTGATGGCGGTCCTCTCGAATTCGAGCAAGGAAGAGTCGCGCAGCCGATCACTGCGGCGAGGTGTCGCGTTTGCGATTCTGCCCGTAACAGTGGTCGTCCTCATCTTTCTCGTGGCAGGCATCGCGCAGGAGATGGGTTGGCTCGACTCGCGAATGGATGGACGAGGCCGTCTTGGCGTTGATTCAGACGCTCCCGTGGCCAGTGTTGGCCGCGGTGCGCTTGGAAAGGACGGCTACCTCCTGGAAGTTGCTGCCAATGGCAATATTGCCGTTGCGACATGGACGAAGGTGCCAACCGGGCTGGCTAACCTTCCTCTCATCCGATGCGATTGCGTTCCGCGACGCCCGGATGCCAAGCTGAACGTGCTTTGGCGCCGTGCCGATCGCCCGGACAAGACGTTCAGCGCGCCGATCGAGCACGAGCTCGGCGAGACTCAGCTGCTCGATCTCTCCCGCAACCCCGATTGGACCGGGGAGATCATTGGAGTTGCCGTAGCGTTCGCTGGCTATCCTGGAGACGTTATCCTGATCCATGGTGTCGATGCTCAGGAAGATACGGTGGGGAATCGCCTGGCCATCGAAATCGGCAACTGGGCATCGTTCAGAAAGTGGGATGGACAATCGATCAATCTGGCCATAATCGGCGCGCGCGACCGAATCATTTCGCCTGTTCTGCTTGTCGCGGTAGCGATCGCGCTAGGTGTGCTTGCATTGTGGCGTGCTCGGCCGCCACGGTCCGTTGCTACCCTCGCAATCGTCACCGTCGTCACAATAGGCTGGGCCGGCTTGGACGCACGCTGGCAGCTGGATCTGCTTGCGAAGCATCGCGCCACAGCAGAGGAGTTTGGCAGCGGACCCATCGAAGAACGCTGGCGAAGGGGTCCGGACGGCGACATCTACATGCTTGCGGAATCCGTAAAGCGCGGATTTCGCGATCCGAATCAGCGCATCTTTGTTTTTGGCGATGATCCGTACTCGCGAGGGCGCGCAGCATATCATCTGCTGCCGTTGCTCGTTCACTATGATGCCGTTTCCGGTGCCCTGCCCGGCGCGCAATTCATTCGGCCCGGCGACCTTATCTTCCTGACGTGGTCGCGGCAGGCAAGGTACGACGAGAAGTCCCAGCGGCTGATCTGGAGTGGTGGTGCCTCGCGGGAGACGCAAGCATTGCACGTGAAGCCACTCGGGTATGTCCACGGCAACGTGGTATTCAGAGTGATCGCATGAGAGCGATTGAATTGCTGGTGCCGCAGTTGCTCGCGCTGGTCGGCGGTACGCTCGCCGTGCGATTCGCGTTTACCTTTGGGCGGCGAAGCTGGTTGTGTGCGCTCGGTTACGGATACGTTGTCGGCCAGATTTTCGGTGCCGTGGGACTGTATGTTTCTGGAGCCCTGGGCTTTGGCGTGCGGTTCGTGCCGGCGGCCGCAATTCAGGTCGCTCTGTGCGTGCTTCTCGCCGTGGTGCTACGACACTCGCTTCGCGGGGACAGGGGTGTTGCGCACGCTGTTCCCCCGTTGAAATCGGGAGGTGTGGGACGGTGGCTGGTCATCGTGATTGCAGCAGTCTTGGTGCTTCGCTTCGCAGGACTCGGCTTGGAGGCGACGGCACAACCTCTCTACCCTTGGGATGCATGGCAGCAATGGGGAACCAAGGCTCGCGTGTGGTTCGAGACCGGCGAATTGAAGCGATTCGTGAGTCCTGATGAATGGCTACAAATTTCCAGCAGCACCCACGATGCGGTTTACACCGATGCAAATCCTGACTATCCGCCCTTGGTGCCGCTGATCCAGGTATGGTCACTGGGCCCCACACATACCTGGGATGATTCCGCGATCGGACTGACGTGGGCCATGCTTCTCGCCGCTCTGGGTGTGGCCATGGCCGGACAATTGTTTCGTACGGTGGGGTACTGGCCGCTTGCCCTAGGCGCAACCTACATGGCCCTGTCCTTGCCGATCCTCGATACGCATGCGGCGCTGGCGGGCTATGGCGATCTACCGCTATCGGTGATTTTCTGCCTGGCGTTCATGGCGGCAGCGTCGTGGATCCGCTTCCGGCGCAAAGGGGATGCCGCAATGGCCATTCTCTTGCTGGCTTTCCTGCCATTCTTCAAGCGGCCTGGGATCGCTTGGGCGCTTACGTTTCTTCCCTTCTTGATGTTTGCGGTGGTTCATCGTCCGTTGCGTCCGCTGTTGCGCGGAGTGCTCGCGCTTGCTTTCGCGGGCGCAGCAGTCATCATCGTCGTGCATATGGTCCGAGCGCACCCTGCTGATCTCGGTGATTCAGTCGAAAGTCTCACGGCGAATCTGTTTACCTGGGAGAACTGGCATCTGTTGTGGTATGTGGCGATTTTTCTCCTGCTGCTTCACCGCCGTCGGCGCTGGTCAAATGAATTGAGCACTGCGGGCACGACGCTAGCTCTCGGCGTTGCATTTCTCGGGGCCGCCTTGTGGGGCACGGGTCTAAGCGCGTCCATCGTCGATGCAACCACTCTTAATCGAGCGCTGTTGCCGCTCGGGCCCGCGACGTGTTTCTTTTTGACGTTGCTCGTACAGCGCGATATCCTGCGAGTCGCGCGGTCGACGGCGAGCCGGAACGCTTGGCGGAAGACGCGCGCACGCGTCAATGGAACAGCGCCTTGAGCGTTCGGGCGGTCGTCATCGGTGCCGTCCATTTCGGCGCGGGGGCAGGCATAGCCAAACTTTTGGGCATCCTGCGCGATGCCTACATCGCGCGCGTGTTCGGGTTGGGCGATCAGGTCGATGCCTATTTGCTGGCGCAGACGTTGGCCATGCTTCCTCTGAGTGTTATCTTTCTTTCCCTGCAACCCGTGCTGACGACCGCGATTGCGCGACGGGCTCAAGCGGAAAAGGTTTTCATCCCGCAGGATCTCGCGAAAATCATCGCAATGGGATTCGTTGCACTTGGGGTAGCTGTGCTCGCGATCTGGTTCGGGCTGCCGCGATTTCTGGTCGCTTTGGCGGGGCGGTCGAGCGTCGCGCTGATCGCCGAGACGCAGGCCGCTTACGGCTGGCTCGCCGCAGGTGCGTTTTGCAGCGCGGTCTCGACACTTGGCTATGCTGCCCTGCACGCTCGAGGCAAGATGCTTAACAGCGGCTTGCTCCCCGCATTGGTTCCTTTGGTTATGGTTGTGCTGCTCGCCGTTCTTTTGCCCGGGACCAGCGCTGGCAACTTGGGTTGCGCACTGTTTCTCGGCTATGTTGCGGAAATGGGTGTCGTGATACTCACGGTAAAGAACATGGGTGGATTGCGCGTCGTTCCGGCGGAAGCGCACGGCGTTGGCGCAAAACTCTCCCGGCAGGTTTACCCGGTAATGCTTGGAATGCTTATGGGCGGCGCCTGCCCGCTCATCGAACAATCTTTTGCCGTGAGCTTGGGTGCTGGGGCGGTCAGCGCATTGGGCTTTGCTTCACGAGTTCCAGCCGCGCTCGGCGGTCTCGCGTCTTCTGCGTTGTCTGCTGCGTTCCTGCCGATAGTCGCAGGGCAGCTCGGCGCCGGCCATGTTGCGGCTGCGCGACGCACGTTCCGACTGACTGCGGCGACCATGTTCCTGCTGGCGACGATCGTCGCGTTGCTGCTCTGGGCCGGGTCGGATTTGATCGTCCGATTACTCTTTCTAGGCGGTAAGTTCCGGCCCGAGGATTCTCAGCGCGTCAGTCTGCTGCAGGGCATACTCGCGTTTGGAATTCCAGGTGCGATGATCGCGGCAATCGCGGGTCGCGTGCTGATCGCCCTTTCGATTCGTCTGATGCATCTGCTGGTGCCACTCGTCACTGTCGGTGCGATATTTGGGCTCAACTCCGTACTCGTTCCGCTTTACTCTGTTGAGGGGATCACCCTCTCGAACGTTGTTGCCGCGAACCTCGCTGCAGCGATCACACTTATTGGAGCCGGAATCTACCTCCGCAGGGTTAGTCCTGCATCTGTGAATGTTGCCGCTCTTTCGTAGTATGGGTCACGCCATAAAAGTCAGGCCGCTTCCGGGTTGCCTGACCAATCTGTTGCTGTCGATTCGCTGGAATGCAGCTGTGTCCCCGCGCGCTCGCATTTCGCGGGCTTGGCTTCTGCGGCTAGGGCGCGGCGCTCAGCTGGGAGCGTGCACAGTCGAATGTAGCGGAAAGGGTGTTGAGATAGGCGCGGGGGCTTACGTGCACGACAGTGTTCTGATCGATTGCCAGCTGGGCTCGATAGACATCGGCGCAGGTACCGTCATCAACAGTTTTTCCGCGCTCTACGGCGCCGGCGGCATTCGCATCGGCGCCGGGTGCCTGGTCGCGACTTCAACCATCATCGTCGCCTCAGATCATCGAACAGATGCACCCGATATCCCCATCACGCAGCAAGGTTCGGTCACAGCAGGAATTGCTATCGGTGATGATGTATGGCTCTCTGCCGGCGTCCGGGTTCTGGACGGCGTCGCGATAGGGCGGGGGGCGGTTATAGGCGCCAACGCGGTCGTCAACCGAGCCATTCCGCCGTTCGCGGTCGCTGTCGGAATCCCCGCGCGCGTCATCAAGATGCGCCCGGGATTCGACAAGCAGAATGGCTAGGTAGTGGAAGCGAAGGATCCGCTGGCCAAGGTCCCGCATCGATATTGGGACGACATGTGGCTGACCGACGCACTCCCCACGCCGCTCGACTTCTCCTCCAGTACCCGCGTCAAACCGGTTTCGCGGCACATTCGAGATTTTGTCATACCGCACATTGAACGTCTCGGGCACGCTCCGGCGGTGGTGGAAGTTGGTTGTGGCGGCTCCGTCTGGCTGCCGTATTTTCGCGAGGTGCTCGGCTGGCGTGCCGCGGGCGTCGACTACTCCCCGCGTGGGTGCGCGCTGGCGAGGCGGGTCCTAGATCGTGCTGGCGTCGATGTGCCCGTTCATTGCTGCGATTTGTTCGCGCCCTTGCCGGAGCTGATCGAGGCTTTCGACGCGGTAGTGAGTTTTGGCGTGGTTGAGCATTTCGTCCCAACCAGCCGCGTTCTCGCAGCTTTGGCGCGATTCATCCGGCCAGGCGGCGTGGTGGTCACGGTGGTACCTAACATGGTGGGGTGGCTAGGCGCGCTGCAAAAACACCTGGATCGTGCAATTTACGAGCAGCATGTTCCACTCACCCCGGCGTTGCTTGCGCACGCGCATGCAGACGCGGGACTCGAGGTGTTCGAAAGCCGCTATGTTTCGACCGTGGATTTTTACGTAGGAATCGAGGGGCGTAAAGAAGTGGCACCGCTGGCCGCGCGTGTCGCGTTCAAAACGATGCGATGCTTGTCGAAGGTACTCTGGCTCGCGGAGAACCTGTCTTTTCCGGTGCCGTCGACCGCGCGTTTGTCCCCTTACGTGGGATGCGTGGCACGCAGGCCGAGTTGAGCGAGTTGAGAATGACATTACATGGATATCCGCATACGGTATGCGATATTCGGTCGCTACGCTTGATGCTGGCTGCGCTGCTGACGGTAGCGTTTGTTGCGTGCTCCAATCCGGCGCCAGCGCCTGACGCAGCGGATCTTGAACGTCGCGTGCAAGCGTGGTGGTCCGCGCGTGAGCGCGGCGATGTCGCAGGCATGTACGAGATGTTCGAACCTTCGTATCGCGCGACCACACCGATAAGCGAGTTCAGGGTCCAAGCAGATCGATTGAGACGCGTTGCCATCGAGAGTCCTCGGATTGTATCGGTTTCACTGGTCCCCAACTCCAATCGGGCCGTCGTTACTCTCGTTGCCCAAACGCTGCTTCCAAAGGCAGGGCTCGTCGATATCGATATTCGTGATGAGTGGGCGCTGGAAGACGGGAAATGGTGGCGCATCTACATAGCTCCGCGTACGCCGTTCGAATAGCGCCGCTATAGAATGCATCGTTTGGCCGAGTATCCTGCCGCCAGCGACCGGATGGTTTCGTTGGATGGTTTTGCTGCGCCACGATCCGAAAGCTGCAATTCGCCGTGAAGATTCGACATCTCGAGTTGTTGGTTGATCCGATCAACGGTCGCCCGCTGCAGATTTTTCGATCCGACCAACGGAAGGATGATGCGATCATCGAGGGTGAGCTTGGCGAACCGGTAAGCGGAGCGACGTATCCGATCGCTGGAGGAATTCCGCGTTTTGTGCCGGCAGAAGGCTATGCGGCGAATTTCGGCCTTCAATGGAATCGCCACGCTGCTACCCAGCACGACGACCGCAGTGGGCTCGGCATTTCGGAGAAGCGCTTCCGCGATGTGACGAAGTGGGGCTCGCAGCTGCCCGATTGGCGGATTCTCGAGGCTGGGTGCGGCAGCGGGCGGTTTACCTCGCACGCGCTTGCGACGGGGGCCACAGTGGTCAGCTTCGACGTGTCGCGCGCGGTCGACGCCGCGGCGGCCCAATTAGGAACTCATGACAATCTTTTGCTGATCCAGGCTGACATCTACGCCTTGCCGCTGCGGCGGCATTCCTTCGATGGCGTCTACTGCTTTGGGGTGCTCCAGCATACTCCACGTCCGAGGGAATCGTTCCTTGCGCTGTGCGAAATGCTCGCTCCGAGTGGCAGGATGGCCACCGACGTCTATCCCAAGACCCTTGGTCGCTATTGGCTGAACACCAAGTACTGGGTGCGACCGCTCATTCGTCGCGTGCGCCCGGAGAAGCTCTACCAGTTGACACGCGGCTACGTGGAGCGAATGTGGCCACTGGCACGAACGGTGCGCAAGATTCCGCGCGTCGGACCGACACTCGTTTGGCGAATGCTGGTCGCCGATTATTCTCGCGAATTTCCGAATGCAAGCGACGAGCAGCTCAAGGAGTGGGCAGTGTTGGACACGTTCGACATGTTGTCGCCCGCATACGACTATCCGCAGACTGCACGGGAATTCCGCTCGTGGCACCAGGAGGCAGGGCTCAGTGACATCGAGATCGTATGGGGGCATAACGGGTGGGAGGGACGGGGAAGGCTCCCTTAGGATCGGCGGCAGTGAATATGCAGTGCGCGATCGGTCCATCCCGCTTCACGAATTTATGCGTCTCGATGTACGCGTTAATGGGAGGCCACTTGCAGGACTTCGAAAACGCTATAACTAGATCGAGTTACGGAGTCCAATAATGGGGCCGCGTATGAATCTCGAAGAGCTTGAGAGCCATTTTCGATTCGGCGACAACTGGCGGAGCTACGCACGCACCATTACACAGGGGCATATCGACCGCGCGGTTGCCGGTTTGCGCGAGCTCGTTGCAGATGACTGCGAGGACAGGACCTTTCTTGACATCGGATGCGGTAGCGGCATTCACAGCCTTGCTGCGAGCATTCTCGGTGCCAAGGTCACGGCCATCGATATTGACCCGGCTTCAGTCGAAGCCACGCGGTCGGTACTGACCGCGCATGGTTTTCCGGAAGTAGTCCCAAGACAGGCCAGTGTCTTCGACCTTAACCCGGCGACGTTCGGACAACTTGACATCGTCTACTCGTGGGGAGTCCTGCACCACACAGGAGACATGTGGCGAGCAGTTTCAAAGGCAGCCGATCTGGTTCGCCCCGGTGGAAGATTGGTTCTGGCACTTTACGACAAGACGCCATGTTGTGGTTTTTGGCGGGCGGAGAAGGCCTGGTACACCAATGCGTCCGAGGCTCGCCAACGGCAGGCCCGCGCTTTTTATGTGATGCTGTTCCGACTCAAATGCCTGCTTACCGGTCAGTCCTTCTCCAAATCAGTCGCGAGTTATGAGTCGAATCGCGGCATGGACTATTACCACGACCTTCACGACTGGATGGGCGGCTACCCCTATCAATCCGCGCGACCCTTGGAAGTGAGAGAGTTCTTGCAGGCTCGCGGGTTCAGGCAAACGGTGTTCCTACCGAGCGGTGTTCGCATCGGCATGTTCGGTTCTGGCTGTTCGCAGTACACCTTTGTGCGCGATGCACCAGCGAGCTGAGCTCGGTCAGGGCGACACGAGATTTTACTGTTCGACGATACTGCGAACGATACGTACTGGACAGCATTCGAGAGACGAGGATGCCTTGACAGCTTCGGCGAAGCCGGATACGTTCGCGTGCATAAATATCGACAACCAAGGGAGGCGGCATGCAAGTTTTCCATCGTGGGCTCATCGTATCGATCGGTTTGCTCGTACTCGCACCTGTCGAGCTTCTCGCGCAGAACATTTCAGCGGCCACCGCTTCGCGGCTGACGATCGGCCAGCAGGCGGTCATTCAACAACTCGCCGACAACACGTCGCAGGGGTGGTTCAGTATTCAGCCCCGCGCCGGCCGCTCATACTGCGCGAGCGTTACCTTCAGCTCTCAGTCGCGTTTCCTCTCGGGCATGACTCAGGGCGATCCTGTCGTCGATGTCTTCCTAGGCGACGGCACGACTCTGGTATCCCACAATGATGACATCGCGACGGAACCCGATGCCGAGCTCCAATCTCGCGCGTGCTTCATCTGGCCGGCCGCTGCTGCTGGGTCCGGGTTCGTCAAGGCTACTCAATTAAGCACCACCAGCAATACTTACGATGTGCGCATCATCGAGACGACGATGTTCTGCCCCTGGTTCTTCATCTCGGGGGACTACAACGCCTTCACCCTCATCCGGAACACGACGGACCAAGCGGTCAATTTTACGATCAACTGGAGAAACGCCGCTGGCACGATCGTCGGAACGAGCGGCGGGTCCCTGGCGGGCAATGCTAATGTAGCTATTAACGCGCGCTCCTTCGTCAATCCGGCGACGGCACCCAACGGGTCCGTCGAGATCGTCCATGACGGATCCGAGGACGCCCTCAAGGCGAGCACGACGACGCTTTCGGCCACCACAGGACTCGGCTTCGACGCGCTCTTCGAACAGCGCCGCTCACAGTAACAGGCGGGCATGCGATACCTCTACCTCGCCGTCTGCTTGGGTGTTGTTGTTCTCGTAGTCGCGGTCGCGAGGGATGAGCCCGAGGCAAAGAAGCGCGGAGAGGTTGTGCCGGTTGCGCCCGCCTCGCCGGTGGACGTGCCCCGAGTAGTTCTGGCTGCGCCCACCTCGCCGGCGGACGCGCCCCGAGTAGTTCTTGAATCACAGAAGCTGGGCCAGAGTGCGCCGGCTGCGCCGGCACCTTCATCGGATGCGCCGGGCGTCGATCTCGAAGCGATAAAGCGGGGATTGGCGCCAGTTGCTGCACCTGCATCTCCCGCGGATGCTCCGCGCGTTGATCTCGAAGAGCTCAAGCGACTCGGCCGAGGATCCGTCGCGAGCGGGGACTCTAGGAATATCGAACAAGAAACGGAACACCTTTCCCAACTGGCGGTCGAGGCGATTCCCCTGAAGAGCGGCGGCTCAGGCCCGAGGATCCTTCCATTTCCGGACGCGGACGGGCACCCGATTCCGATCGGCGGGTCGCCCTGATTTTTGTGTTTCCCGACGCCTTTCGCGTGCCGCTCATGTCCGGTCAGCGAGCGAACGCGGCCCGTCGGGAGATCCGCTGGAAGCAGCGCGCCAGGGTAATATCGACAAAAATCGACAAAAAGACAGGCCGACCGAAGACCGGTCGGCCTGTCTCGTAAACGAAGATCGTGTGCGTAACCTTAGGCGTTAAGCCGGCGGGTCATGAATCCGAGCAAACCCAACGCAAGTCCGAGCAACGCAAGCATTCCTGGCTCGGGCACTGACACTGCTTGAGCCGCCACTGGCCCGTCCTTCAGGTCTGAGATGCACTTGTCTGCGGTGCAGCTTGCAATGGCCGCCCAACCTCCCGCAAGAGTATATGTGTTTCCGGTGAGCATATCCCACGCCATATAGTAAGGGCCGGTGTCACCGGCGTTCCCAGAGTCCATGTCGCCGACGCCGTAGATGTCTGCCGAGGTGAGTCCCTTGACCACCGATGACGTGTCCAAGGCATCGCCATTTATGAATCCAGCCTGCACAGGTCCTATGCAGACGGCACCAGCGAAAATTGTGGCAGCAACGAAAAGGTGTTTGGGTCGCATCATGCTTCCATTGTGTCCATCTTAGTAAGCATACCGCATGCCTATTTCTATAAATTTATTCTATTCAGTATTTTAGGTGGTATTCTTTATTAAGCACGACGAGTCGATGACGTCAGTGTAAATTTTTTCGACACTTAGAATAGATCTTTGAAGCCGATATCCTTGCCAGCGCTAAAGTACGCCCGTGGTTACTACCTGTAGGCTGACGAAAAGCTATTCTTGTAGGAGAGAGTCCTAAAAATCGGCCCTGAGTCGGCGTGGCACCCCGTTCGGACTCACCCGATGCAAAATTTATCGACAGTAGCGGGGTCGGCCTACGACGGCTGGTGCCCATATTATTTTGTAGGCGACAATCAAGTCGCTCCGTGAGCAGCGCCGACCAGCTCTGAATAGCGACAAGGCGAAGAGCCCCTGCGTGGCCGCTAATTTCCCCAGGCCTCGACTTCGGTGAGGCGTGAGTAGCTGTAGAGGCCGTTGGTGATGTTGATGCGAATGCGGTCGGTAGTAAATCCCAGGAAGGCAACGCTGCATTTCACAAGATTGTTGCCGCTGACCGTGGCCAGGGTAACCCAGGCCGAGCCATTCCAGCCGTCGACGGTAAAGTCCGTGACACCGAAGGTGGAGAAAGTCTGTGTATCGGAGGGTTCGACCGGGTTGGTGAAGTTATCCTGCACCGAATAGACGACCACGCGATTGATCGTCTTCTGACCGTTGAATACGATCTGGACCCAATCCGGGAAAGCGTTGGCAGTGCCGTCGATCCATCCGCCGCCGTTGCCCCAGTTGGTGCCTGCGCGCTCATTGTTATTGATCGAGGATGCCGGGAAACTCGCGCTCGGACTATAGGTGCTCGATGCCGACGCCACCGCGCCCGTGCTGGCAAGAGCGACGTTGGTTCCGGGAGGTCCCGCATCGACACCCCAGGCTTCGACTTCGGTGAGACGGGAGTAGCTGTTGAGTCCGTTGGTAATGTTGATGCGAATGCGGTCGGTGGTAAATGCGGAGAAGTTCACGGTGCGCTTGACCAGGGTGTTGCCGCTGACCGTGGCCAGGGTCACCCAGGCCGACCCATTCCAGCCTGCAACGGTGAAGTCGGTGACACCGAAGATGGAAAAGGTCTGGGTATCGGTGGGTTCGATCGGATTGGTAAAGTTATCCTGGACCGAATAGACAACCACGCGATTGATCGTCTTCTGGCCGTTGAATACGATCTGGACCCAATCCGGGAAAGCATTGGGGGTGCCGTCAATCCATCCGCCGCCGTTGCCCCAGTTGGTGCCGGCGCGCTCATTGTTATTGATTGAGGATGCGGAGAAGCTCGCGCTCGGACTGTAAGTGCTCGATGCCGACGCCACCGCGCCTGCGCTCGCGAGCGCTACGTTACTGCCACTGCTCGACGAGTTGACGACTTGAGAGAGTACGGTGCTGCTCGAAGCGTTATTGCCGGCATCGCCAGCATAGGCGGCGACAATGCTGTGTGTTCCAACGGTGAGGCTGCTGGTGGTGCACGTCGCAACCTTTGAATTGGCAGAACCTACGGGCATCGCGACGGCGCTGCAGCCGGAGATCGCACTGCCGCCATCGGTAAAGGCTACGCTGCCTGTCGGCGCGGATCCGGCGACAGTAGCCGTGAAGGTCACGCCGGTTCCAGCAAACGATGGGCTACCCGAGCTCGACAGCGTCGTGCTGCTGGCTGTCTTCACCACTTGCGACCAGGTCGCGCTGGTGGAACCGTTGTTGCTGGCATCGCCGGCATAGGTGGCGACGATGCTATGTGTCCCTGCACTCAGGCTGCTGATACTGCACGTCGCCGTTTTGGAACTGGCCGAACCTGCGGGGAGCGCCAGCGCTCCGCAGCCGGAGATGGTGGTGCCGTCGGCAGTGAATGCCACATTGCCCGTCGGCGCACTGCCATTCACTGTTGCCGTGAAGCTCACGTTGGCGCCCACCAGTGATGGGCTGCCCGAACTTGTGAGCGTCGTGCTGGCGTTGGTCTTGCCGCCCATGGCTACCGAGAACGTCAATAGGCCGGAGGGTCCTGGGGTGGCGCTGATCACGTTGATGGTCACGCCGTAGACGCTGTCCACGTAGGTCTGGCCGGCCAGCAGGGCGGCATCGTCAAAGCCGCCTCCGGAGGTAGGCGTCATGTCGAGTATTTCGGTGTCGTCGCTGCCGCTGGAGAACTCAAACGGCGAGGACACGCGAATCTGCGCCCCCAGGTTGGGCAAGGATGAGAGCGGACTGTCGAAGCCGATGGGCTGACGATACTCGACCCAATAGGTACGCGATGTGGAAGTGGTGGGAATCTTGACCGCATAGGTCGACTGACTTCCGGTCTCTAGCGGCGACAGCTGATAGGTCTGCGTTCCCGAGGTGTGAACCTTGACCGACGTCGACGGGATCCAGTTCAGCACCGCCTTTTGCTTGGTGTTGAAATGCATCTGGCGAATGTTGCCCATCACGTCGAAGGGATCGCCATATTCTGAAGCACCGCAGCTGCCGCCGAGCACTTGCGCGCCGCAGCCGACGGATCCGGCGTGCCACAGTCCAAAGTTGTGGCCGAGTTCGTGGCCGTAGACCCACAAAGCGTTGTAGTTGGCGCTATAAGCGAGGCCGTATCCAACGTACGCCAGTCCGGCCCACCCGCAACCTGAGCCGCCCGGCAGCACCACATACACGAATTTCGCGCTGGTGATGGAAGTGTCGTAACCCGCCGCGGAGGCCGCTGCGGTCGCGAGGTTACTCATTGTGGTGTAGTCGCAGCCTGCCGGAGTCGGTGAAGTGGATTGGAACCAGCCGTTGGCGTCGGTCCTGCCCGCGCAGCCGGCGAGCACTGTGGTGGTGCACGCCACCGTGATGTTGAGCAATTGCTGCCCGTAGGAAACCTCCTGGTAGTACGGCGCCACGCGGGTTTGAAATTCCGTGTCGATCGCCGCGCCGTTGAAACTGTCGGCCGGCGAATCGCTGAATCGGATCGGTATCACCAGCACCGTATTGGTCTTCGGCGCGGGGGCGACGTCGTTCAGCGCAGCCGGGGCCGGAGCCAGAATGGTGATGCTGCTCGTGTCCAGGGATGTCCCGTCGGTGGCGGTGGTCCCATCGACAGTGATCAGCATCCCGATTTGCAGCGAGTCGGGAATCGCGGCGACATTCAATTGCGTGGGTGTGCCCAGCGCGTCACGGACCGCAAGGCCATACTCGCCGCGCCCCTCGTTAAAAAAGTCCTTGTGGTACACGGCCAGCGTGCCAGTGATGGTTTTCTGTTTCTGGCCGAGTGTGGTCCTACGGGCCGAGGTCTGCGCCTGATCGACGACGCTGAAAAAAGCGACAGTGAGTACGTTGTCCCCGAGAGTCCCTGTGACAGTGATGCGCGCCCCTTCGGCGAGCATTTCGAGGCCAGTGCCGGCGAGTGCGTACGACATCCCTTGGTCCAGCTTGAGGCCGAAATAGTGCAACGTGACCCCAGTCACCTGATTCTGGACCGTCAGCTCGCTCACCGTGCCAGTGGCCATGACCGGGGTCGTATTGGCGATGACGGGTTGCGTGGATTCGGGTGGGTGGCTAACCGCAGGCAAGTTGACGAAGGCGGTCAGCAAAAGCGCGCTTGCCAGGCGCAGAAGCGTAAGATTGTCATGGAGAAACATGGGCTTCGCTTTCTTGGAGTGTTGTGAGCCGACGCAAGGCGTCATAAAGTGACGCCGTGCGACTATGCTACCAGCATATCTGCATCGACCTAAGCGGTTTGTCGCCCCTGTGTGCCCTAGGGAGCAAGAAGCAGGCAACGGGTGACAAGCGGACAACAAAGCTGCGCAGGCGGACAAATCTGTTCCGTACAGATTTTCCCGACGGCCCGCCACGCCACCATTCGACCGTAGCCCATCTGTAGCACTTCGAAGCGTGACCGCTAACAACACACCCATTTACACCGCCGACCAGGCGCTGAGCCGTTTGAAGGAAGGCAATGCGCGCTTCGTCCGGGGCCAGGCGCGATTCCCGACGGTGCAGAAGGAAGTCCTAGCTGATCTTGCCAAGGGGCAGCAGCCCTATGCCACCATTCTGGGGTGCAGCGACAGCCGGGTACCACCGGAGCTCGTGTTCGATGCCGGATTCGGCGAGCTTTTTGTCATCAGGGTAGCCGGAAATGTACTAGGTCCATCGATCGTGGGGACGTTGCAGTACGCCGGAGAACACCTTCATACCCCGTTGTTCGTTGTTTTGGGTCACGAGGGTTGCGGGGCGGTGACGGCTGCGATCGCGTCCAAATTTCACGGCGCTCACCAACGAAGCCGCATAGCTTTGCTGCTGGAGAACATTGTTCCCGCCTTGGGCGAGCTTGACCCGACGCTTGATCCCGAAGTGATGCTCACCGCGGCCGTGGAAGCCAACGTGCGTTGGACCATTCGGGCGCTGCTCGCAACGCCGGAAGGGAGTGCCCGCATTGCGCAGGGCGAGGTCAAGTTGGTGGGCGCGATATATGACCTCGCCACGGGCCGCGTTCGATTCCTTCGCTAGCCCGAGATGTGAAACTCTTTCAGCGTGTCGATATGCAGGCAACGGTGGGGCCGCACTGCCGCCAAACCTGCCTGTGGGAGTCACTCCGTAATCGCACCAAGCTGCTCGGTACGATACCGCACATGACACGCGCGCATTGGTCTAGACTGACGAATGGGTTCCAATGCGCCACGCGCTCCCGGGACCGCACGCTCAGCGTTGCCAAGAACGATTGTGGGGCAGCCGCGTCCGCCCGGGGCGCCCAGTCCCCGCCAAAACCATCTGCTCGATGCGCTGCCTGCGGCCGACTACGCTCGCATAGCACCGCAACTGGAGCTGGTTGCGATGCGGCTGGGCGACGTACTCTACGAGCCGGGCACCAAGCTGCGGTATGTGTACTTCCCGACCACGTCCATCGTTTCGCTGCTCTACGTGATGGAAAACGGTGCGTCGGCGGAGATCGCCATGGTCGGCAACGAGGGCATAGTCGGCGTCTCGCTGTTCATGGGCGGTGACACTACGCCCAGCCGTGCCCTCGTGCAGAGCGAAGGCTACGCGTTCCGCCTCAAGTCCCAGCTGCTCAAGTCCGAATTCGCCCGCTTCGGCCCCACGATGCAGCAGCTGCTGCGCTACACCCAGTCGCTGATTACACAGATGGCGCAGACCGCCGTATGCAATCGCCATCACAGCGTAGACCAGCAGCTTTGCCGATGGCTGCTCCTGAGCCTCGACCGGCTGCAATCGAACGAGCTGTCGATGACGCAGGAGCTGATCGCCAACATGCTCGGGGTGCGGCGCGAGGGCGTGACCGAGGCGGCTGGGAAGTTGCAGGCAGCGGGATTGATCAGCTATCGCAGGGGCAAGATCACGGTGCTCGACCGCAGCGGTCTTGAGGGCCGCACATGCGAATGCTACCGGGTCGTCAAGGCCGAACTGGACCGCCTGCTGCCATACCGGGCTGGAACCTAGCGCGATGTGGCCAGCCGGCCTGAGGTTCCGTCAGGCTATGTACGCTACCGAGCAGACTCGTCGATCGGCGGAGATTAGGCTGAGTCGTCGGCGTACTCTCGCCGACGATCGATCATGGCCATCGCGCTGCTTCCACTTCCGAAGACCCCCGGCACCAACCGCCTGCTGGCGTTGTTGCCGCCGGGCGATTTGCGCCGCATTGTCGCGGTAAGCGACATCGTCGATCTCAAGTTCGCAGAGGTTCTCTACAATCCCGGCCAGCGCCTGGATTACGTCTACTTTCCGACCGACGGCTTCGTTTCGCTGATCATGCAACTGGACCACGGTGCGCTGGAGGTCGGTCTGGTGGGCAGCGAAGGCATGTTCGGACTTCCGCTGGCCCTCGGCGTGGACAGCTCGCCGGTGCGGGCAGTGGTGCAGGGCTCGGGCTCCGCGATGCGCATGACCGGCGGCTCGTTTCTCCGGCAGCTCGGGAAGATCCCGTCGCTGCGCCGGCAGATGGAGCGTTACGTCTTCGTCCACATCAGTCAGCTTGCCCAGGCTTCGGCGTGCACGCGCTTTCATGTCGTCGAAGCTCGCCTCGCCCGCTGGCTGCTCATGACGCAGGACCGGGCTCACGCGGACACCTTCCATATCACGCACGAATTTCTGGCGATGATGCTGGGGGTGCGGCGCGTGGGGGTAACCAAGGCAGCCACAGCGCTGCAAAAGCGCAAGCTGATCCATTATCGCCGCGGCGACATCACCGTCCTCGACCGTCGCGGCCTCACTGCCGCCGCTTGCGAATGCTACAACTCGGACCGGGCGATCTACGAGCGCATGTTCGCCTGATCGTCAGCACCTCCGCGATCCGCGTGTTGCGCTCAGCGGTGCTTGAAGTACTGCACGTCGCGCTCGTGCTGCTTGGCCGCCGCGAGCGACTTGAAGGTCCCGAGATTCTTTCGACGTCCCGTTCGCGCATCCTTCTTCACCGAATACAGCCGGTATTCGCCCGTCTTGAGTTTCCTGATCACGTTTGCCTCCATCAAGCTCCATAGCGACGCTCAGGCGCACAACGAGTAATTGTTGCCGCTCGCGTTGGGCGCATGGCAAGAGTTACAACGCGCGCACTCTCACACGCCGCGCTTCCCCCACGTTGCATTGCAGAAATTGTGCCTCCGCCAGAGGCATGCAACTTGCGTCGCTGACAGCCTGCACGTAGCCAGGAGCACAGCCATGCCCGAACGCAAGACCATCGAACGTGCCCGAGGCGATCGCCGCCAAGGCAAGTCGCCGAGTACCCAGGCGGGAGAATTCGTGCGCGAGGAAATGGACCATATCCGGGAGGGTAAGCACGGCGCACGCTCGGCCAAGCAGGCAATCGCAATCGGACTGTCGAAGGCGCGACGTGCCGGCGTAGTGTTGCAGGCCCCAGCGGGAACGGCCGCGGCGAAGACGCGAGCCACCGCAAAACGCGACCTTGCAGCCGGTGCGGCATCCAGGCACAAAGTCTCGCGCAAGCGCTCGCTCGCCATCACTGCCGCGCTCGAGCGCGAAGGCGATGCAGCGGCGTCGCACCGGGCGCTCGCCGCGCACGCAACCAAGTCGGCACGGCAACGCGGCAGCGCAGAGCGCTCGGCTGCCGCGCGCAAAGCCGCGAAGACGCGGGCGAAGTCCAAGCGGGCAACCGTCGCCACCCGGTCCACCAAATCGCGGACGCACAGTGCATGACCGCTCGGTGTCGCGATTGCCGGGGGCGGCGCAGCCGCGGGCCACGCGCCAGCGTTGATTGCCTGAGCGCTCCGAGCCGTACGGCTTTATTCCCGGCCGCGCTCGACCGGACGCTCCGTCTTGCGCCGCAGGATCTCGCTGCGCAACTGACCGAACTGCGCGCGTGTTTCGGCGGCGATCATCGACGGGCCGATCACCGGAGGAACCCAGATCTTGGGAATAAACTCGCCGTGGTTCGTAATTCGCAGCGAGGACCCCTGTCCAGCGAGACGCGTGGTGAATTCGGATGTCTCGAGGTCACCGCTGATCAGGCGCGAGTGAATCTCGCGTGGTGGAGTAAGCACGATCTCGCGGACGTTCTCGAAACGAAAGGTGAGCAGTCCACGGGTCGCTTCCCCCTTTTGCAGGATCGTGAGGGTGTCCCCGTCCCGAGTCAGGACTCTGCTCTCACGCAGATTCGACACGAAGCCGGCCATGTGATCGTAATCGGTCATCACCGACCATGCCTGCTCGATGCTCGCTTCGACCCGCATCGACACGTCGACGACGACCACGCGGCCACGCTGCTCGACCTGGACTGCGATATCCGAATCATCGGCGTGCGACGGCGCCGCCGCGAATGCAAGCATCACGGCACCAAGCAACGGCGACAGGCAGAAACCGCGAGCGTGCATCGTGGTCAGACCTCCATGCGCCGCCCAGGTTCAGCGATGGAGATCGCATGAGGCAGTGCGGGCGCATGCTTCATTCTTTGCGCGCACGACAGTACCTCGTTGTGCTCATCGCTGCGCTGCTCGGCGCGTGCGCGACGATCCCCGGCGCGGACTATCCGCGGCAACCCTCGGCAGCATATACCAAGCCCGAGACCACTCGTCTCGGCCGTGACCTCCAGCCGGTGCTGAGCAGACATCCCGATGTTTCCGGATTTTGCCTGCTGGTGCAGGGTACCGACGGCCTGCGCATGCGCCTCGACCTCGCCAATACGGCTGAGCGAACGCTGGACCTGCAGTATTTCATCATCCAGAACGACACCACGGGCAAGCTCCTGATCCAGTCGATCCTGCGCGCGGCGGATCGCAACGTTCGCGTGCGAATGCTCGTCGACGACGCCGACGATCTCCAGCGCGACCGGCAGATCGCGGCGCTGGCGGCGCATCCCCAAATCGAGATTCGCGTGTTCAACCCGTTCTATACGCGTGGCATGCTCGACGTGATGCGCTATGCCGAGTTCGTCGTCTCCGGACAGCGCGTGAACTATCGGATGCACAACAAGACCTTCGTCGCCGACAACGCGGCAGCGGTGCTCGGTGGACGCAACATCGGCGACGAGTACTTCCAGGCGAGCGAGCGCACCGAATTCGGTGACTTCGACGTGCTTGCGGTCGGTCCGCTGGTGCGCGAAATCTCGGCCAGCTTCGATGACTACTGGAACAGCGGGCTCGCGATTCCGATCCAGGCGCTGCTCGCAATCAAGCCGTCGTCCGACGCGCTGCAGCGATATCGCGACGAAATCGGGGAAAATCGCGCGCAGCTTGGCGAATCGCCGTACGCGCGTGAGCTTGCGAAGGCCAAGTCGCTTAAGGGCACGATCGCCGACAGTCGCGCGCTGGTCTGGGCGCACGCTGCGCTGCTCTACGACAGTCCCGACAAGAGCAAGGTCGAGTCCGGGGAGGAAGATGGTTCGCTGCTGCGGCGGCGGCTTGGTGAAGCAGTGCGTGGCGTGAAGTCGGAGCTGCTCATCGTTTCGCCTTATCTGGTTCCCGGCGATGGCGGCATGCGCCTGCTGGAAGGGCTGCGCGATCGCGGTGTGCGTGTTCGCATACTGACCAACTCGCTGGCCTCCACCGACATGCCGATCGTGCATGCGGGATACCGGCATTATCGAACGCGGCTGCTCGAAGACGGCGTGGAACTCTACGAAGTCCGCCCGAGTCTGGGCAACCCAGGAGGTGGAGGCAGCAGCCTCAAGTCGCCAAGCTCGGGTCAATTTGCTTTGCACGCAAAAGTGTTCGTGCTCGATCGGACGCGTATTTTCGTCGGCTCGATGAACTTCGATCGCCGGTCGCTAAAGTTGAATACCGAAGTCGGGCTGCTCATCGATAGCCCCGAGCTCGCCAGGCAGGTGGTCTCCCGATTCGATGCCATCGCGCAGCCCGCCAACTGCTACGTTCCGACGCTGGCGACGGCGAGCGACGTGTCCGGCGCACGCAGCGTGATGTGGCGTACCGAAGAGAATGGTGAGTCCGTCGAGATCGCCGCCGAACCGTCCGGTGATCTGCTGCGCGGGCTCAAAGTCGATTTGATGACGCTGATGCCGATCGACGATCTGCTGTGATCGGCGGACCGAATACCATGACCCGCGCAGAGCGGAACAGGGATCCAAGTCCGATAAACGAAAAAAAGCCGGGCATTTGGCCCGGCTTTTTGGTCTGACGAAGCTGCTGTCAGACGGCTTGAATGTTCGATGCCTGCTTGCCCTTGGGACCCGTCGTGACTTCGAACGAGACCTTCTGTCCTTCCTTCAGGGACTTGAAACCCGGCATGTTGATCGCCGAGAAATGCGCGAAGAGATCTTCGCCGCCGCCATCGGGAGTAATGAAGCCAAAACCCTTGGCGTCGTTGAACCACTTCACAGTGCCTGTTGCCATGTTAGCCAATCCTCAAATCAAAAAATAATCGGGTCGAACCCGGCCGATGTTTCGATCTCAAGGACAGGAAAGTACGGCTTTTCGGCGACAGCGAAGCAGCCGGACAGGTCGCGCTTTAGTACTTGAAACAAAACACGCACGGCACTATACCCCCTTCCGGGGGTGGGGTCAAACCGCTGGTCGGGGCCCGAAAAGGGTGGCAGCTTCAGCCGGAAAGCTCCGCCCGGACGATCGCGGCTCCAGTGCCCAACGCTTCGAGCTTGGCACGGGCCACCGCGCGCGGAAGCGGCACCATGCCGCAGTTGGTGCAGGGCTGCAGGTGCTCGGGATCAACGTGCTTCAACGCCTCGCGCAGCGTGGCGGCCACCTCGTCAGGGGTCTCGACCTGCTCGCTCGCCACGTCGATCGCCCCGACCAGCACGTCCTTGCCGCGCAGCAGGCCGATAAGCTCGAGCGGAACGTGCGAGTGGGCGCATTCCAGCGAGACCTGGTTGATGCTGGACCGGGCGAGCAGCGGAAAGGTCTGCTCGTATTGGCGCCACTCGGCTCCCAGCGTCTTTTTCCATTCGTTGTTGGCCTTGATGCCGTAGCCATAACAAATGTGCACCGCGGTCTTGCAGGCAAGACCCGCCGCCGCCCGCTCGAGCGCCGCAATGCCCCAGTCGCGGACCTCGTCGAAATAGACGTTGAAGGCGGGTTCGTCAAACTGGATCACATCGACGCCGGCGGCTTCGAGCGCGCGCGCCTCTTCATTGAGTATGCCCGCAAAGGCCCAGGCGAGCTTCTCGCGGCTGCGGTAATGGGAGTCGTAGAGCGTGTCGACCATGGTCATGGGTCCCGGCAGCGTGTATTTCACACGGCGCGCGGTTTGCGCGCGCAGGAAGCGCGCATCGTCGACGAAGACCGGTCCCCGCCGCGCGACCTCGCCGACGACCATGGGGACATCGGCGTCGTAGCGGTTGCGGATACGCACGGTTTTCCTGTGCTCGAAATCGACACCCTCCAGGCTTTCGATGAAGGTGGTCACGAAATGACGGCGCGTCTGCTCGCCGTCGGTGAGGATGTCGATTCCGGCGCGCTCCTGGTCGCGCACCACCAGCCGCACCGCGTCGCGCTTGGCCTCCGCGAGCTTCTCGCCTTCGAGCAGCCACGGCGCCCACAGCTGGTTGGGCGGGGAGAGCCACGAGGGCTTGGGCAGGCTTCCGGCGAGGGTGGCGGGCAACAGGTGCATCGCAAACTCCGGGTAGTGAGGTTGCCTGAGACGGTGGGCCGCGGCGGTCGCGGCGAAGCGGCATTATAGCGACGCCGCTTTAAGGCGACGCACCCCTTGACCCTAGGTGCGTCGCCAAGTAAGTTGGCGGACCTTTGCGCTCTGCCTGTCGAACCCCGTCGATGGTGAGACAGGTGCCCCACGCTCCCGTTTCGAACCCAGGCCGCGCGTTCATGCCCCGCGTTCTCTATACCGACCAGGACTATCCCGACGTCGACATCGAGCGCGGCGTGCTCGCCGCCACCGGCATCGAGCTGGTGGTCGCCAATCACAAGACAGAGGATGAGATCATTGCCGCCGGCCGCGATTTCGACGCCTTCCTGATCCAGTACGCGCCGATCAGTGAGCGGGTGATCGCCGCGCTGCCGCGGCTCGGGCTGGTCAGCCGCATTGGTGCCGGCTTCGACACCATCGACACGGCGGCCTGCGCCAAGCATGGCGTCTGGGTCGCCAATTCGCCCGATTACGGTGTGGGCGAGGTCGCCACGCATGCGCTGGCGATGGCACTCGCGCTGGTTCGCAACATCGTCGGCTACCACCGCGACATCGTCGCCGGGCAGTGGCACTACCTTTCCTCCGGCGCGGTACGCCGTGCCAGCGACATGACGCTGGGCATCGTCGGGCTGGGGCGTATCGGCAAGCGCATGGCGCACGTGTCGCGCAATGTCTTCAAGCGTGTAATCGCCTGCGATCCGTATCTGATCGACGGCGATTTCCCGGCGTACGTCGAACGTGCCGACTTGGAGTCGCTGTTCGCGCAAAGCGACGTTGTCAGCCTGCACACGCCGCTCAACGACGAAACACGCGCCATGATCGGCGCAGATGTGCTCGGCCACATGCGGCGCGGTTCGTACCTGGTCAACACCTCGCGCGGTGCGGTCGTCGATATCGGCGATTTGCTTAGCGCACTCGATAGTGGAATACTTGCCGGCGCCGGTCTGGACGTGCTTCCCGTCGAGCCGGTTGAAGACCGTCGCCTGCTCGCGCATCCCAACGTCGTCCTGACGCCGCACGCCGCTTTTTTCAGCGAGCAGTCGGCGATCGAATTGCGGCGCAAGGCGGCGCAGAATATCGCGACATGGGTGAAGACGGGACGGCCGGATTACGTGGTCGTCGCCGGCACCCGGCGCTGCGCCTGAAGCGGCGCAAGGGGCGTTCAGCAGCCGCCGAAGAGCGGTCATCGAAGGAGGGGTATGGCGGCAGTCAGCATTCGGGCTGTGCAGAAGTATTTCGGCTCGACGCATGTCATCCGCGGCGTCGACATCGACATCGCCGACGGTGAATTTTGCGTGCTCGTCGGTCCGTCCGGTTGCGGCAAATCGACGCTGCTGCGGATGCTGGCCGGACTCGAGGAAATCACTCATGGCGAGATAAGCATCGGCACGCGGGTTGTCAATCGCGTTCCGCCGAAGGAACGCGACATCGCGATGGTGTTCCAGAATTACGCGCTGTATCCGCACATGACCGTACGCGACAACATGTCGTTCGCGCTGATGCTCGCGAAGCAATCCAGGGACGAGATCGAAAAGCGGGTTAAAAAGGCTGCGGACATCCTCGGCCTCGCCCAGCTGCTCGATCGCTATCCGCGGCAGCTCTCGGGCGGGCAGCGCCAGCGCGTGGCGATGGGACGCGCCATCGTGCGCGACCCGCAGGTGTTCCTGTTCGACGAGCCGCTGTCGAATCTCGACGCCAAATTGCGCGTGCAGATGCGCACCGAGATCAAGGAGCTGCATCAGCGCCTGAAAACGACTTCGATCTACGTCACGCACGACCAGATCGAAGCGATGACCATGGCCGACAAGATCGTAGTCATGAAGGACGGCGTCGTCGAACAGACCGGTGATCCGCTGACGCTCTACGATCGGCCGAATAACACCTTCGTCGCGGGATTCATCGGCTCGCCCGCGATGAACATGGTGCCGGGGACGATCCGCGCCAACGGTGGTCCTGCCAGCGTCGAATTCGCTGGCGGTGTGCACCTGCCGATGCCGACCAATGCCGTCGGCGCGGATGGCCAAAGCGTGCTCTATGGAATGCGTCCCGAGCATTGCCTGCTCGCGGAGGGCAGCGGGCCGTCGGGTGAGGCCACGGCGCTTCCGGCCGATGTCGTCGTCGTCGAGCCGACCGGCGCCGACACTCAGCTGTATTGCCGCTTCAACGGGCAGGAGCTCACCACGCTCGTTCGCGATCGCGTGAGCTGCCAGGCCGGTGACCGCATCGGACTCAGGCCGGACCTCGCCCGCGCGCATCTGTTCGATGCGGCGAGCGGGACGCGGCTCGTCAGGTCGAGCACACCAGCCGCTTGAGCGGCGACTCGAGTTTCGTCATTCACTCAACGGAGGACTTGCATGAGCGATTTCAAACGTCGTGACTTTCTGAAGACCGCCGCGGGCGTCGCTGCGGGCACTGCGCTGGGAAGCGGCGGGCTGATTCTCCCCGCCGATGTCGCCGCGCAAAACTACAAGGCGGCGCCGGAAAAGGGCGCCAAGCTGCGCGTGCTGCGCTGGAAGCGCTTCGTGCAAGGTGACGAGGACGTCTGGGCGGCGAACACCAAGAAGTTCACCGAGGCGACGGGCATCGAAGTGCGCGTCGACGCCGAGGGCTGGGAAGACGTTCGACCGAAGGCTGCGGTGGCCGCCAACGTCGGCAGCGGTCCCGACATTATCATCAGTACCATGGAAGACGCGCACCAGTATCCGGAGAAGCTGGTGGACGTGAGCGATCTCGCCAACTATCTTGGCGCGAAGTACGGCGGCTGGTACGACTCGGCGAAGGCGTACGGAATGGACGGCAAGAAATGGGTGGCGATCATGATGGGCGCCGCCGGCAACGCGATGGTCTATCGCGAGAGCGCCCTCAAGGCAGCCGGCTTCGATACCTTTCCGAACGACATGCCGGGGTTTCTGAAGCTTTGCCAGGCACTCAAGGCGAAAGGTACCCCGGCGGGCTATGCGCTGGGCAACGCCACCGGTGATTCGAGCTGGACGTACTGGCTGCTGTGGGCGCACGGCGGCAAGATGGTGAACAACAAGAACGAGGTTGTCATCAACAGCCCCGAGACCATCGCCGCGCTCGAATATGGCAAGCAACTCTACGAGACCTTCATCCCGGGCACGCTGTCCTGGCTCGATCCCAACAACAACAAGGCGTTCCTCGACGGACAACTGTTCCTTACCGCCAACGGGATTTCCATCTATTACGCCGCGAAGACGTCGCCGGATCCGAAATTGCAGGAAATGGCGAAGGACATCCAACATGCGGCCTTTCCCGTCGGGATTTCCGGCAAGCGCACCGTGCTCAATCTCGTATTTCCGATGATGATCTTCAAGTATTCGAAATACCCGAATGCCGCCAAGGAATACCTGCGCTTCATGATGGAGAAGGAGCAGTACGTTCCATGGCAGGAAGCGTCGATCGGCTATGTGTGCCAGCCGCTCGCGGCGTACGAGAAGAGCGCGTTCTGGACCGCCGATCCGAAGAACACGCCGTATCGCGACTGCATGAAGGACATGACGCCGAACGGATACGACGGCACGATGGGATATGCGTCGGCCGCTGCGACCGCGGACTTCATCATCCCGAACATGGTGGCGGAGGCGGTGTCGGGATCGAAGTCGCCGAAAGAAGCCGCGGCGCGCGCGCAGGCGCGGGCCGAGCGGTACTACAAGGTCTGATACAGCGTCGTACGGCCTGAAGTAATCTCAGTGCGCGTCGAGGGGCGGTTGCGCCCCTCGACGCGCACGCTTCTTCAGTCGAGTCGGTTCACGGAGTCCCTTCATCGCAAGCCACAGCACCGCGCTGTCTCGCGCGCTCGACAATCGCACCGTCCTCGGGCTGCTGTTCATGCTGCCGGCGGCGGCCCTGTTGCTGCTGTTCCTGACCTACCCGCTCGGGCTGGGCACGTACCTCGGGTTCACCGATCAGAAGATCGGCCGACCCGGCTCGTGGATCGGCCTGGAAAACTATGAGTTCCTGTGGGGTGACGCGGTCACGCGCCTGGCACTGTTCAACACGCTTTTCTACACGACCGTCGCCAGCGTCATCAAATTCGGGCTCGGGCTTTACCTCGCGCTGCTGCTCAACAAGCACATTCCCTTCAAGCCTTTTTTCCGCGCGGTTGTGCTGCTGCCATTCATCGTGCCCACCGCGCTGTCGGCGATCGCGTTCTGGTGGATCTACGATTCGCAGTTCTCGATCATTAGCTGGGCACTCATGCGGATGGGCCTCATCACGCACTACATCGATTTTCTCGGCGATCCATGGAATGCTCGATTCTCGGTCATCGCTGCCAACATCTGGCGCGGTGTGCCGTTCGTGGCGATCACGCTTCTTGCCGGCTTGCAGACGATATCGCCGTCGTATTACGAGGCGGCGAGCCTGGACGGCGCGTCGCCGTGGCAGCAGTTCCGTTACATCACGATGCCTTTGCTGACGCCGATCATAGCGGTGGTGATGACTTTTTCGGTGCTGATGACGTTCACCGATTTCCAGCTCATCTATGTGATCACACGGGGAGGGCCGCTCAATTCGACGCATCTGATGGCGACGTTGTCGTTCCAGCGCGCCATATCGGGCGGCAACCTGGGGGAGGGTGCGGCGATCGCGACCGCGATGATCCCGTTCCTGCTGGCAGCGATCATGATCAGCTACTTCGGACTCCAGCGTCGCGCGTGGCAGCAGGGAGGTTCCGACAAATGACCAGTGTCGCCGCGACGCGGGAGGTGGTGGATTCGCAGGGCACGAACTACCTGGTGTCGCTGCCGCGGCGGATATTCACCATCTACCTCCCGCTGTTCGTGTTTCTGTTCGTGCTGCTTTTTCCCTTCTACTGGATGGCGATCACCGCGGTGAAGCCCGATGCCGAGCTGCTTTCGCGCGAAGGCAACCCATTCTGGGTGGTCAAGCCGACGCTGGCGCACATCAAGAAGCTGCTCTTCGACACGGCGTACCCCGATTGGCTGTGGAACACGATCGTGGTCTCGGTGGCGTCCACCGTCATCTCGATTTTCTGCAGCGTGCTCGCGGCGTACGCGATCGAGCGCCTGCGCTTTCGCGGCTCGCGCTATGTGGGCATGAGCATTTTTCTCGCGTACCTGGTGCCGCCGTCGATCCTGTTCATCCCATTGGCCGCGATGGTCTACAAGCTCAACCTGTTCGACACTCGCTTCGCGCTGATTCTCACCTATCCGACCTTCCTTATCCCCTTCGGCACCTGGCTGCTGATGGGCTACTTCAAATCGATCCCGCTCGAACTCGAGGAATGCGCGCTGATCGATGGCGCGAGCCGTCTGCAAATCCTCGTCAAGATCATCCTGCCGCTGGCGGTGCCGGGCCTGATCTCGGTCGGCATCTTCGCGTTCACGCTGTCGTGGAACGAGTTCATCTACGCGCTGACGTTCGTTTCATCGTCCGAGGTCAAGACCGTGCCCGTCGGCGTGGTCACCGAGCTGGTCGAGGGCGACGTCTACCACTGGGGGTCGCTGATGGCGGGCGCGCTCTTCGGATCACTCCCGGTGGCGATTCTCTACTCATTCTTCGTCGAGTATTACGTGTCGGGTCTTACCGGCGCGGTCAAGGAATGAGCGCACCGCCGCGGCTGGGCTTGAATCGGGACCCGGTGACCCCAACTCCGCTACAATAGTCGGGCATTCACTCATTCACGAGGCACGCACCATGAGCATCCAGGACACGATCCGCGAGCAGGTCACCACCCATCCCGTCGTGCTATACATGAAGGGCACGCCGCAGTTCCCGCAATGCGGGTTTTCCAGCGCGGCGGTGCAGATGCTGAAGCAATCCGGAGCCGAGACCTTCTTCTCGGTGAACGTCCTCGCCGACGCCGATATCCGCCAGGGCATCAAGGACTACGCCAACTGGCCGACCATCCCGCAGCTCTACGTCAACGGGGAGTTCGTCGGCGGGGCGGACATCATGCGCGAGATGTACGAGTCGGGGGAGTTGCAGCAGTTGCTGGCGAAGCAAGCTGCCTGAAAGTATCATCCAACTGAGTAAAAGGGCCGCGATCGCGGCCCTTTTGCTTTGGCCTCGCTGCGACCATTAGTCCTTATTCCGGCAGTACTCCTACGCGATTGGAACGCACCATAGGTCGCCTCGATCGAACCCGGGGCCGTGAACACGAGTGCGTACAGGAAAGGTTAACTCACTGACATACAACGGAGTATTGCGACAGTATCCACGAATCGGCTATTCGGTTACGCGAGTCGCCTGTGGACGACAGCCGCCTTGGCACCCTTTTTGCGGTTAGGGATTCGCAAATTGAATTTGGGTGCCGATCACATGCTGCATCGCGTGCTTGGCGCAATCTTAAGAGCACCAGATCAGGGAGTTCAAATGAAGTCGGTAAAGTTCAAAGTAGTCTTTGCTGGCGCCGCGTTGGTCGGCCTGATGACGTCCGGCAGCGCGCTCGCAGCTGACAATGTAACCGTGACCGTGAATGCGACGATCGTCGGTGTGTGCAAGTTTTTCCCGGTGGCGCCCATCATCAACATCACGAACACTGGAACCGGCAGCAACATCGATCCGAGTTCCGCGACCAGCGCGGTCGGTAGCACGGCAATCGTGTATCGCTGCTCGAATGGGACGGCGCCAACGTTCACAGTGCCCGCCACCGCGACGGTGACTTGCGGAGCGTGCACCGGGACGCCGACCATGGCGCCTACGATCACTTCGTCGAACACCGGCGCCGGAACGGGCCTCGGTTCGGGCAAGGATCAGACGCTGACCGTCACCGGGACGATAGCGCAGGCGGCCTTTCAAAACTCCCTCGCCGGCGCCTATACTGGAACGATGAGCGTGACAGTCGCGCCTTGACCAGATCGTAGTCTATGGTTCGGATGGAGGCCGCGCTAAGCGGCCTTCTTCTTGATAATCCTCGATGGTGCGCGCAAATGTCATTGGCGATTCATAAAGCGGAAACGTTCGCGGGTTGCGACTCGCCGTGAGCAACGCCGTCGCGGCTGTTGCGCGGATAGCAGTGCGATGGTCGTTCCTCGTCGGCTTGCTCGTCCTGACCGCGAACGCTGGCGCGCAGGTGTGCACATTCACCACGTCACCGGGTGCGCTGGTGTTCGCCCCGCTTGATCCCTCTGTGGCGACGACGCAGACCGCACAGGTCGCTGCGACTGTGCGCTGCACCGCCGGCGGGTCGCCGACGTGGCAGTTCTCCGGCGCCAACGGAAGTGCGCCGCTTCGCATGAAACATGCGACGCAGAATTTTTTCATCCCTTACACCATGCAATCATTGTTCATTTCGCCAGGAGGAGGGAATCAGCGCTATACCCTTATCGCAACGGTCCTGGGTCAGGATTACGAGAATGCCCTGGTCGGTTCTTATCAGGACGTCGTTACCGTGACGATCGTCCCTTAAATGCGCAGGAACACATTCATGTCTTCTCTGCAATGGCCTTCGCTCGCAATCCTGCTCATTCTCTACGCGTGGCCGCCGCTGCTGCAGGCGGGCGAGTTCACGATCAATCCGGTCATGGTGAGCCTCGATCGGAGCGTTCGCTCGGGCGAGCTGCTGGTACGCAACGACGATACCGCTCCACTGCGCATGCAAGTCGACGCCATGACCTGGCGCCAGGACGCTGAAGGCAAGGATCAGTACGAGCCAGCGGATGGATTGATCTACTTTCCGCGGGCGATGGAGCTCGCGCCAGGAGAGTCGCGCATCGTACGCGTTGGCGTCAAGGCATCGCCAGTGGCGCAGGAAGAGAGCTATCGTGTTTTCATCGAGGAGCTGCCGCCCGCGGAACCCGGCACGCAAGCGCAAGGGGCGTCGCTGCGGGTGTTCCTGCGCGTCGGAGTCGCCGTGTTCGTGGCTCCTGCCAAGGTCAGCAAAGCTGGAGAGATCACGTCGCTCGGCGTGCGCGGAGGCGCCGCGGAATGGTCGGTTACCAACACAGGCAACGTGCATTTCCGCACCGACCAGGTGACGCTTGCGGGTGTCGCCAGGGATGGAAGCGTCCTGTTCACGCATGAGTTTCCGGAGCGATATTTCCTGCCGGGCGTGATGAAGAAACTCAAATTCGACATTCCACACGGCACGTGCGCTCGGCTGGCGACGCTGGAAGCTTCGGTCGTGGGGGACGGCCTTGACCTGAGGCGCAAGCTCGATGTCGATGCGGGCTCCTGCTCCTAGGCTGCGCCGGTTCGCATTCGCTGTCGGAATCGTCTTTGCGCTTCACCCGGGGCCAGGCGCGCCGGCGGCAACGGCCGCTCGCGATGCCGAGGTCGTGGAACCTGCCGTAGTCGCAGCTAACCGTATCACCAGCCGCGAGTCGCCGGCTCGGGCGCCTTTCACGCCGCTCATCGCGCGCGTGTACGTCAACACGGTCAATAAAGGCGACGTCGCGATCTTGCGCGATGCCGACGACCTCGTCCTCGTGCCGGCCGCGCAGCTCGCGCAATGGGGATTGACGTTTCCGCGCGCAAACTCGGTGACTGTCGATGGCGAGCGATATCTGGTGGTCTCCACCATCGACGGACTCGACGCTCGCTTCGACGAGAAGCAGGTGACGCTGGAGCTTCGCGTTGCTGCCAAAGAGCTTCCGGGCACGACGCTCGATCTCGGGCCGCAGCATCGCGGAGAGGTCACTTATCCTGCGGACGCCAGTGCATTCCTCAACTATGGCTTGAACGCCAACGGCGATGACAGCTTCGGCCAGCGCCGCTACCAGTTCGCCACTGAGCTCGGTGCGCGCTGGGGCAGCTGGCTGTTCTACAACACGACCAACGAGCAATGGGGCGAGGCAACGTCGAGCGGCTTCACGCGCCTGCTGACGAACGCGCAATACGATGATCGAGTGAACCTGCGCCGCCTGACGCTGGGCGACTTCTTCACGCCGACATTCGACCTCGCCGCCTCGGTTCCGCTCGGCGGAGTGAGCTTCACCAAGATGTACTCGATGGACCCCTACTTCATCCAGTATCCCACGGCAGCGTTTCAGACGGAGGTCGCATTCCCTTCGACCGTTCAGGTCCGCGTCGACGGCAACCTCATCGCTCAGCGCCAGGTTGCGCCGGGGCCGGTCGACATCACCAATATCGCCGGTGTCACCGGCGCGCAGAATGTCTCGGTGGTCATCCGCGATCCGTTTGGTCGCGAACAGGTATTGCAACGCCCTTTCTTTTTCGCGACGAACGTCGGACTAGCGGAAGGCCTGCAGGAATACAGCTACAACCTCGGCTTTCTCCGTCGAAACTACGGCGTCGACAGCAACGATTATGGACCGCTCGCCGCGTCGGCATTTCACCGCTACGCCTTCACCGATCAGTTGACGCTGGGTTTGCGCGGTCAAGCGACGGACAGTCTGTACAACATTGGCCCCTTCGGTACGTACCAATCGCCGCTGGGCATCGTCGGCGGAGGTGTTTCGGTCGGCGGCCAGGACGGGCACTCCGCTGTCGCCGCCGCGGCCGCGTATTCCTATACCGGCGGAAATTTCAGCCTCAACCTCGGAGCCCAATACCTCGCACGCGAATATGCGCAATTGTCCGATCTCAACGCGGGATTCCATGCACGTACGAACCAGTACGCGTCGGGGTCCGTTTACATGGCGGCGCTGGGGAGCCTCACCGCAACGTATACGGCGTCGACCAGCTATGATGGACCCCAGAGCAAGGTTTGGAATGTCGCCTATACGCGATCGATGCTCGACAGCAAGGGCCTGCTCGCGATCAACTACATTCAATCGATCCAACCCCGAACGAGCGGCAGCTGGCTTCTGTCGTTCCGTTATTTCTTCGATACGTTGACGTCGGTCGCCGTGGCTGTGGGCGGTGTGGGTGGCCGGGGGACGCAAGCGCTGTCCATGGAAAGGTCCATCCCGCAAGGCGAAGGGATCGGCTATGCTTTCACGGGAGGCCACGTCGGTGGTGGCGGGACAGATGGCGCGTTCGGGCGGGCGTTCGTGCAGGTGAACGCCGCGCACGCGACCTTCGGTGCCGACTATTCACGTGCGAGCACGCCGGAAGCGGGGCCCGGCTTGAGCCAATTATTCTTCGCCGGCAGCGTCGGTTACGTCGGTGGGAGTGTGTTTGCGTCCCGTCCCGTGGACGACAGTTTCGCCGTCGTCCGTGTGGCAGGACTTCGCGACGTGCCGGTGTATGCCAACGGCTGGCTCGCAGGAAGGACCGACGCGGCGGGGGAAGTCGTTGCGACGAACATCACTTCCTATTACGACAATTTCATCACGTTCGGCACCGGCGAGCTGCCTCTGGATTATGTCTTTCTCAAGTCGACGCGCGTGATCTCACCGCCGAGCCGCAGTGGCACGCTGGTCGCTTTCGAGGTCAAGAAGAATCGGTCTATCTACGGAGCACTCGTGCGGTTGCGCGGAAACGTGGCGTCGCCGCTCGAGTTCCGGGAGCTCACCGTCACGCACGGCGCGCAGGTGACGCGCAGCTTTACCGGACGGCGCGGGGAGTTCTATCTCGAGGGCATCGAGCCCGGAAGCTATGAGCTGCGTCCCGATGGGGAGATCGATTGCGTGGCAAGCATCACCGTGCCGGAAGCCGCGGAGTCGATGCTCGACGTCGGTACGCTGTCGTGCTCGGCGGCCGCGCACTGAACCGCGGTCGCTAAGTCCGCGCCCGCTGCACCCGTTTCACTTCGGGAATCCGATGCAGCGCACGCATCACGTCGGCGAGATGCTTGCGGTCGCGCACCTGGACGTTGAAGAACATGTTGAACACCGAGCCCTCGTCGGAGCGCTCCATCGAAACGTACTCGATGTTGGCTCCGGCATCTGCGATGGCCGTGGCGAGCTTGGCGAGCAGCCCGCGCTGATCGGTCACCAGCAGGCGCATTCCGGCCTCGAACACGCCTTCGACGTCGGGAGCCCATTCGACATCGACGATCTGGTCGGTGTCGACGCGGCTCTTGCGCAGCGTTGGGCAGTCGCGCGTGTGCACCATAAGACCCTGTCCGCGCCGGAACTGGCCGACGATCGCATCGCCGGGGATCGGGCGGCAGCACTTGCCATACTGAATTGCGACGCCCTCGACGCCGCGAAGCTGCAGCGTGCCGGCTTTGGCCGGATGCTGCGCGGACTCCTCTAAGCCTTTGCTCGCGCGGGTGAGGGCCTGCGCAACCACGAACGAAAGGCGTTTGCCCAGCCCGATGTCGGCGAGAATTTCGAGTTGGCCCTTCGCACCATACTCGCGAGACAGCGCTTCCCATCGTTCCCAGGTAATCGCTTCGGGCGGGACCTTGAGCGACGCGAGCGCCTGCTCGAGCATGCGCTCGCCCAGCGCGGCGGATTCCCGCTGCTGCAGCGATTTCAGGAAATGCCGGATGCGCGAGCGCGCCTTTCCGGTGGCGACGAAATTGAGCCACGATGGATTCGGGCGGGCAGTGGGCGAGGTCATGATCTCGACCTGGTCGCCGTTCTTGAGCTCGGTGCGCAGCGGCATCAGCTCGTAGTTGATGCGAGCTGCGGTGCAGTGGTGGCCGATGTCGGTATGCACCGCGTACGCGAAATCGACTGCGGTCGCGCCTGTGGGCAGCGCCATGATCTTGCCCTTGGGGGTGAATACATAGATCGCGTCAGGGAACAGGTCGCCCTTGATGTGCTCGAGGAACTCCTTCGAATCGCGCGACTCCGAGCCGATCTCGAGCAGGCTTTGCAGCCAGCGGTGAGTCTGCTGCTGCGCTTCGGCGATGTCGAGCTGGTCGCCGCTCTTGTACAGCCAGTGCGCGGCGACGCCGGCCTCGGCGACTCGATGCATGTCCTGCGTGCGGATCTGTGCTTCCAGCGGTGTGCCGAACGGACCGAACAGCGTGGTGTGCAGCGACTGGTAACCGTTCGCCTTCGGGATCGCGATGTAGTCCTTGAACTTACCCGGGATCGGCTTGTAAAGGCTGTGCAGGACTCCGAGCGCGGCATAGCTGGCGGTCACATCCTTCACCAGCACGCGCACGCCATAGATGTCGAAGACCTGCGAGAACGTGTAGTGCTTCTCGCGCATCTTCTTGTACACGCTGTAAACGGTCTTTTCGCGGCCGCTCACCGTAGCCGCGATGCCTGCCTGCTTGAGGCCCTCGCGGATCGACTGCAGGATGCGGTTCATCACCTCGCGGCGATTGCCGCGCGCCGCCTTGATCTGCTTGGCGAGCACGCGATAGCGCATCGGATACAGGTTCTTGAACGAAAGCTCCTGCAGCTCGAGATAGAGCGCATTCAGGCCCAGGCGGTTGGCGATGGGTGCGTAGATATCCAGGGTCTCGCGGGCGATGCGCTCGCGATGCGTGGGCGCCATCGCGTCGAGCGTGCGCATGTTGTGCAGGCGATCGGCGAGCTTGATCAGGATGACGCGCACGTCCTGCGCCATCGCCAGCAGCATCTTGCGAAAGCTCTCAGCTTGCGCGTCCTCGCGCGACTGGAACTCGATCTGGTCGAGCTTGGAGACGCCGTCGACCATGTCGGCGACGGGCTTGCCGAATGAGGTTTCGATCTCTGTCTTGGTGACGCTGGTGTCCTCCATCACGTCATGGAGCAATGCCGCGGCGAGGCCCTGCGCGTCGAGCCGCCACTGCGACAGGATGCTGGCGACCGCCAGCGGGTGCGTGATGTAGGGCTCGCCGGACTTGCGGAACTGGCCTTGGTGCGCGCTTTCGGAGAACGCGAAGGCGCGCTCTACCAGCGCAACGTCACGAGGCGGAAGATAGTGACCAAGGTGTCGGGTGAATTCGGCGATTTCCGACATGCTGTGTCACGTCAGGACGATCTAGCGCGTGCTCAAGGGACTTAACTCTGCGGCTTGAGCAACATTTCGATGCCGATCTTGCCGGCGGCCATTTCACGGAGCGCGATCACCGTAGGCTTGTCTCGGTCGCCCTCGACCAGCGCTGCCGACCCTGCGCTGATCTGTCGTGCACGGTTGGTCGCGGCGAGGGTGAGCTCGAAGCGATTTGGGATGCGGGCGAGACAATCTTCGATCGTGATGCGAGCCATGGTGTGTTCCTTCAGGTCAATTGTTGGATCAGCTGGCGAAAGCGTGTGCGCTGTTGGCTGCCGCGCAGGCGCGCCGACCTCACGATAGCGGCGACATCATCGACCGCCGTGGCAAAGTCCTGATTAATAATAACATAATCGAAGTCCTCGCAGTGGCGTATCTCGTCCCTCGCGACGTCGAGGCGCCGCGCGATGGTGGCGTCGTCGTCCTGCCCGCGGGTGACCAGCCGCTGCTGCAGCGATGCCAGCGAGGGCGGCAGGATGAAGACGTGCACCGAATCGGGTACCAGCTCGCGGACCTGCGCGGCGCCCTGCCAGTCGATTTCGAGCAGCACGTCGCGTCCGGCGGCGACCTCCGACTTGAGCCAGGTCAGCGATGTGGCGTACCAGTTGCCATGCACGAACGCATGCTCGAGGAATTCGCCTCCCACCTTCAGCGAGTCGAACGTCGCGAAGTCGATGAAGTGGTAGTCGACGCCGTCGCGCTCGCCAAGTCGCGGCTTGCGTGTCGTATAGGAAACCGAAAGACGGATCGCTGGCTCGCGCTCAAGCAGCGCGCGCGTCAGCGAGGTCTTGCCCGCACCCGACGGCGCGGCGATGACGAAAAGGTTGCCGATCGACTGGCTGGGTGACGTCGCCAGGATCGGCGCAGGCTCCTGGCTATTCAATGTTCTGCACCTGCTCGCGCATCTGCTCGATCATGACCTTGAGCTCGAGCGCGGCGTGCGAAAGCTCGGCATCGACCGATTTCGACCCCAGCGTGTTGGCTTCGCGGTTGAGCTCCTGCATCAGGAAGTCCAGACGCTTGCCGCTCGACCCGCCCGCGCCGAGCACGCGACGTACCTCGACGACGTGCGTCACCAGCCTCGACACTTCTTCGGCCACGTCGATCTTAGTCGCGAACAGCGCCAACTCCTGCTTGAGGCGCTCGTTGTCGGGATCGAGGCCAGCATCGCGCAGGCGCGCTCCGAGCTTCTCGACGTAGGCGTCGTGAATCGCGGGTACGCGCGGCGCGATCCTCGCGAGCTGTGTCTCGATCCCCTGGCAGCGCTCCTCGATCATGGCTCGCAGCTTGTGGCCTTCACGCGCGCGCGACGCGGCAAGCTCCGAGAGTGCGCGCCGCACGAGTTGCATCGCATGCGCCGCCAGGCTTTCCGGGTCGACCGAGGGCTCGGTGAGCACCCCCGGCCAGCGCAGGATCTCGATGGTCGACAGCGGCGAGCTGCCGGGGGCGTGACGCTGCACGTCGGCGGCGGCGTCGCGTAGTTGCGCGACGCGCTCGGCGTTCACTGCGAGCGCGGTCGCCCCGGCCATGGCACGGGTGAGCGCAATGCGGCAATCGATCTTGCCGCGCTTGAGCTCGGCGGCCAGGGCTTCGCGGACCGCCGTCTCGAGCGCGCGCAGCTCGTCGGCAAGTCTGAGCTGGATGTCCAGGTAGCGATGGTTGACCGAGCGCAGCTCGACCGACAGCGTGCAGCCAGGCAAATCGGCGCCCACCGCGGCAAAGCCGGTCATGCTCAGAATCATGGGGCGAGGCTCGAACGCTGCGAACAGACCGTGGACGACGAAAACGCCAATGGCTGAGTGGGGAAAGTCAATGAAATCTTTACTTTATGCGCAGGGTTGCAGAGAATGTAGAGGTTATCAATCCTACGCGCAAGTACAGGCGGAGCGCGCAATGTCGCTGCCGCCGGCCCCCATGGGCGTCACCAATCAAGCCCTCGCCTCCGGTTATCAGCTGCTGAATTACCGAATCGATCGCCAGATCAGCCGCGGCGGATTTTCGATCGTCTATCGCGCATTCGACGAGGGCGGCGCTCCGGTGGCGATCAAGGAATATCTGCCGTCGTCGCTGGTGCTGCGCACCGAAGGCGACATCGTTCGCGCGAGCTCGGCGGAGAACCTGACCTCGTTCCGATATGGGATGAAGTGCTTCTTCGAGGAAGGGCGGGCGCTGGCCAAGATCAATCACCCGAATGTCGTGCGCGTGCTCAATTTTTTCCGCGCCAACGAGACGGTGTACATGGTGATGCGCTACGAGCGCGGTCGCACGCTGCAGCAGCAGATCCAGCTGCGCCAGGATCAGATGTCGGAGCGGCTTGTGCGGCACGTGTTCATGCACCTGCTCAATGGCCTGCGCGAAGTGCATACGCACAAGCTGCTGCATCTGGATATCAAGCCAGCCAACGTCTATCTGCGCACCGACGGCTCGCCGGTGCTGCTCGACTTTGGCGCCGCGCGCCAGACGCTGACCTCGGCCCGTCCCAAGCTTGCGCCGATGTACACCCCCGGGTTTGCCGCGCCGGAGCAGTATCGCGATCCCGACCGCCTCGGGCCGTGGACCGACGTCTACGGAATCGGCGCTAGCATCTTCGCCTGTCTGGCTGCTTTCGCGCCGCAGGCCGCCGATGCGCGCGTTACCGAGGACCATCTCGTGTCGGCCAAGAAGATCTGGGCGGGCGCGTATTCCGACAATCTTCTCGAGGTGATCGACTGGTGCCTGCGATTGGATCCGCTGGAGCGTCCGCAAAGCGTGTTCGCGCTGCAAAAGGCGATCCGTGAAATTCCGCCGAGAAAGCGCAAGCTTACCTTCATCGATTCCCTGAAAAAGAAACTGTTCACCGAGGTAATGTAGGTCCCGCGTGCGCTTCACCATCTTCCAGGAAAGCCGCAAGAGCCAGCGCAAGGTCAACCAGGACCGGCTGGCATACACCTACAGTCGAGATACGCTGCTGCTGGTCATCGCCGATGGCATGGGCGGTCATGCCGGCGGCGAGATCGCGGCGCAGATCGCCGTTCGCCTGTTCATTGAACGATTCCAGCAGGAGGCCAAGCCCACGCTCAAGGCGCCGCTCAAGTTCCTGCAGGACACCATGCTGCGCGCGCATTCGGCGCTCGGCTCCTACGCGAACCAGTTCTCGATGCTCGAGACGCCGCGCACCACCTGCGTCGCCTGCATCGTGCAGCAGAACTACGCGTATTGGGCGCACGTTGGCGATTCACGGCTGTATCTGTTTCGCCAGGGCGGCCTGATCGGGCAGACCAAGGACCATTCGAAAGTGCAGTATCTGCTCGATCAGGGGCTGATCGGTTCGCATGAGGTCCTTGATCACCCCGACCGCAACAAAATATTCAGCTGCCTGGGAGGGCTGGTCGACCCGGTGATCGACCTTTCGCGGCGCACGCCCTTGCGCAACGGCGACCTGCTGGTGCTTTGCACCGACGGGCTGTGGAGTGTTTATCCCCAGGAGGAGATCGCGCGCGCGCTCACCGGCACGCCAATTCTCAAGTCGGCGCCGGCGCTCATGCGCGAGGCCGAGGCGCGCGGCGGCCCCGACGGCGACAACCTGTCGCTGGTGGTCGTGCGCTGGGGACCGGAGACGCTCACCGACGATCCGACCACGACCATTACCGAGACGCTCGGACTGGGCGAGTTCCAAACCGAGATCGACCGCACGCTGACGCTGACCGATCGCAAGGGGGTGCAGCGCGATCTCACCGATGACGAGATCGAACGCGCCATCGAGGAAATCCAGGCGACGATCAAACGCTATCGCCGTTAGAGACCATGCGCCAGCTCATCCTCGATACCGAAACGACGGGACTCGACGCCCGGCTCGGCCATCGCGTCATCGAGATCGGCATCGTAGAGCTGGTTGACCGCCGGCCGACCGGACGCCATTTGCACGTGTACGTAAATCCTGAGCGCGAGATCGACGCCGGCGCAACCGATGTTCACGGATACACGTGGGAAATGCTGCGCGAAAAGCCGTGCTTCCGCGACATCGCGGCGGAATTCATCGATTTCGCTCGCGGTGCGCAATGGATCATCCACAACGCCCCGTTCGACATCGGCTTCCTCGACGAAGAGCTTAAGCGCGCCGAATTGCCGCCGTCGAGCGAGCTGTGCGTGGGGGTGATCGACACGCTGGCGCTTGCCCGCGACCAGTATCCTGGAAAGCGCAACAGCCTCGACGCGCTGTGCGAGCGCATGGGCGTCGCGCACGCGCAACGGACGCTGCATGGCGCGCTGCTCGACGCCCAGCTGCTCTCCGAGGTTTATCTCGCGATGACGCGCGGCCAGGAGTCCCTGACCATCGATGTCGGACCGGTTTCGATCGCCGCGTCGATGGCTGGCGCCACGGTCGCGCACATCGCCATCCGCATAATCCGTCCGAGCGACGACGAGCTCGCGGCGCATCACGCGTATCTCGCCGACCTGGACCGCGCATCGAAAGGCGCCTGCGTCTGGCTTGGCTTGGCCGAGCAGGCGGTTTCCGCATGAACGAAGACACCGGTCACACCGCTGCAACAAACGCCGCACAGACTGGCGCCGTGACGCCGACGCGTCCGCACTCCCCGGTCTCGACGCCGCCGATCATGCCCGACGATTCCCCCAAGCCGCGCGAAGCGCCGGCGATCAATCGCGAGCTGTCGCTGCTCGCTTTCAATCGCCGAGTGCTGGCGCTTGCGGAGGATACCGCGGTCCCGCTGCTCGAGCGGCTGCGCTTCCTGTGCATCGTGAGCAGCAATCTCGACGAGTTCTTCGAGATCCGGGTCGCCGGGCTGCGCGAGCAGATGCGCATGAAAGCACCGCCCCCGGGAACGACCCTGCACGAGCTGCGCTCGAATTTCGGTCGGATCAGCGAGGAAACTCAAGCGCTGGTCGCCGACATGTACCGAACGCTCAACGCGCAGATCCTGCCAGAGCTGGCCGGAGTGGATATCCGGCTCTTGCGCGACGTCGACCGCAACGCCGAGCAGCGGGCGTGGGTCGCCGACTATTTCCGGCGCGAGGTCAAGCCGCTGCTCACCCCGATCGGGCTCGATCCCGCGCACCCCTTTCCGCAGGTCGTGAACAAGACGCTCAATTTCATCGTCGAGCTCTCCGGCCGCGACGCGTTCGGACGCGAGACATCGATCGCCATCGTGAAGGCGCCGCGGCTGCTGCCGCGCGTGATCGAGCTGCCTCGCGAGGTGGCGCCGGAAAACACCTTCGTACTGCTCTCGTCGGTCATTCACGCGCATCTGAACGAGCTGTTCGCCGGACGCGAGGTGATCAACTATTCGCAGTTCCGGGTCACGCGCGATGCCGACCTCTGGTTCGACGAGGAGGAGGTCAAGAACCTGCGCCAGGCGCTCGAAGGAGAGCTCCCGCAGCGTCAGTTCGGGCTCGCAGTGCGGCTCGAAGTCGCCGCGCGCTGTCCGCCGCATCTGGCCGAGCTCCTGCTGCAGCAATTCGAGCTGCAGGACTATGATCTGTACCGCTGCGACGGGCCCGTCAACCTCGCTCGCCTGTCCGCGATGGTCGACGAGGCTGACCTCGACCAGTACAAGTACGCGCTCTTCGTCCAAGGGCTTCCCGACCGGCTTAGGGATCAGCCCGATCTCCTGGCGGTGCTGCGTCAGCACGATGTGCTGTTGCACCACCCGTACCAGGCGTTCGAGCCCGTCGTCGAGTTCATCCGCAAGGCGGTCGACGATCCGGACGTGGTCGCGATCAAGCAAACGGTATATCGCACCGGAGTGAATTCGGTGTTGATGGAAGCGCTGATCGAGGCGGCGCGGCGCGGAAAGGAAGTCACGGTCGTGGTCGAGTTGCTCGCTCGCTTTGACGAGGAGGCGAACATCAACTGGGCGGAGCGTCTGGAGCAGGCCGGCGCGCAGGTCGTATATGGCGTGTTCGGCCTGAAAACGCACGCCAAGCTGGCGCTGCTCTGGCGTCGCGAACGCGATGCCGCGGGCAAGACTTTTCTCCAGCCCTACGCACACCTGGGGACCGGAAACTATCATCCACGCACCGCGCGCATGTACACCGATTTCGGCCTGCTCACCAGCAATGCGGACGTCTGCGCGGACGTCAGCGAGGTGTTTCTGCACATCACAAGCCTTGCGAAAGCGAACAAGCTCAAGCATCTGTGGCTTGCGCCGTTCACGATGCATCGCCACCTGCTCGACGCCATACGCCGCGAGGCGCGCCACGCGCGCGAGGGTAAGACGGCGCGAATCATCGCCAAGATGAATGCGTTGCTCGAGGACGCGGTGATCAAGGCGCTCTATGCTGCTTCTGAGGCGGGCGTACAGATCGACCTCGTCGTGCGCGGCGCCTGCGCGTTGCGCCCCGGCGTCGCGGGAGTGTCAGACAACATCCGCGTACGATCGATCCTGGGTCGATTTCTCGAGCATCACCGCGTGTGGTATTTCGAGAATAACGGCAGCGAGGACGTCTACCTGGCGAGCGCCGACTGGATGGGACGCAATCTTTTTCGGCGCGTCGAGGTCGCCTTTCCGGTGCTCGATCGCGAGCTCAAGACTCGTGTCATCGAAGAAGCGCTCAAGCCGTACCTATCCGACAACTGGGATGCGTGGGACTTGGGTGCGGACGGCAGCTATCGTCGCCAGAAACCCAAGGGCCGCGGGCATCCGATTTCGGCGCAGCAGGCCCTGCTCGACCGGCTGGCGGACCACTCGCCGCCGCGCACCTGAAGCGAGGCGAACATGGACCTGATTCTCTGGCGTCATGCAGAGGCCGAACCCGGCGAGCCCGACCTCGGACGACGACTCACATCCAAGGGTCACAAGCAGGCCGAACGAATGGCGGCATGGCTCGAGGCGCGACTGCCCGACAGCTGCCGCGTCCTGGCGAGCCCCGCCGACCGCGCGCAGCAGACCGCGCTCGCGCTCAAGCGCAAGTTCAAGGTCGTCCCTGAAATTGCCCCGGGCGCCAGCGTGGCGGCGCTGCTGGCCGCAGCGTCGTGGCCGGATGCGCGCGAGCCGGTTCTAATCGTCGGACACCAGCCAACCCTCGGTGAGGTCGCCGCGTTCCTGCTTTCGGGCGAGGACGTTTCGTGGAGCGTTCGCAAGGGCGCCGTCTGGTGGCTCACCAATCGCGTGCGCGATCAAGGCAACGCGGTCGTTCTCAAGGTCGTCATCGGACCTGACTTCGTCTGATTGACAGGATCACGGCTACACATGTCCGCAGCGAAGAACAAGCGTCCCTATGTCGTTCGCCTTTCGCCTACTCATGGGCGCGGCGCATTCGCCACGCGCACCATTCGCAAGGGCGCGCGCATCGTCGAGTATCGCGGTACGCGATCGACGTACGACGAGGCCTGCGAGCGGCCCGACAGCGATCCTTCGGATCCATTTCACACGCTGCTGTTCGAACTGAGCGATGGCACGGTCATCGATGCCGGGCGCAAGGGCAACGCGGCGCGTTTCATCAACCACAGCTGTTCGCCCAATTGCGAGCCGCTCGAGCACGCGAAATATCGCGTCTTTATCCACGCCAAGCGCACCATCCGGCCCGGCGAAGAGCTCTGCTACGACTACCAGCTCGTATTTCATGGCCGCCTCAGCAAGCGTGCGCGCAAGGCGATGCAGTGCCGATGCGGGTCGCCGCGGTGTCGCGGCTCGATGCTCGAGCCCGAGGGCGCGAAGTCAATGCGCTGAAGTCGCGGTTCGACTGTCCTGCCTCGATGCCGTGCGCTGGCGGCTTGTCGCCGCTACCGGCGCTGGCTCTAGACGGTGCGCCAGCGATAGCCTAGCGCCTCCCATTGCGCGCGCTCGCGCTCGAGTAGATGCGCCGTGAGCGGATGTGCTTTGAGCCAGCGCGCGGCGACGCCGAACTCGATGCGCGCCGCGATCCTGAAGCGGATGCGCGGCAGTGCGATCGGGGCGCGCGCATGGTGAAACAGCACCGCCATGCGCAACGCGAGAATCTGCGCGCGCACGTCGGGATCGTCCAGGTAAGGCTGCAGCTTCTCGACGCCGCCGCGGCATCCGAAGACCAGAAGCGCCAGCCGGCTCTGCTCGCCCGCCGAGAATCCGGGCATGTCCGCGTGCTGCAGGATGTACGCGCCGTGCTTGTGAAAACCCAGATGCGACACCGACATCCCGGTTTCGTGAAGCAACGCCGCCCACTCGAGCAGCTGCGACTGCTCGCGGCTCGCCCCCTTGACTGCGTTGCGGTAGAGCGAAAGCGCAAGTGTCGCGACGCGCGTGGCGTGAGCTCGCTCGATGCGATAGCGCTCGACGAATCGTCCGACCGTGACCTTGCGCACGTCCTCGTCGATAGTGCGACCGAGAAGGTCGTAGAGCACGCCCAGGCGCAGCGCACCGCCGACGGGATCGATGCGCCGCACGCGCAGCTCGGCCACAGCGGCGCTCATGATCGCAAGCCCGCCCGCAAGGACGGGGACGCGTTCGGCCTTGACCGCGTGCAGCTGCAATCTCGACGCGTGGCCTGCGACGATGAGGCGCTTGCGCAGGCGGTCGAGACCGGCGGGCGTGATGCCACCGGCGGAGAACCCGTTCTGCTCGAGAATCTCGGCGAGCGCCGCGGCGGTTCCCGAGGACGCGTATGCGTCGCGCCAGTGCGTCGGACCGAATTCGCCGGCGATCGCCTCCACCTCGACCCGGGCCGCGGTCTCCGCGTCGTCCATCGACGCTGCGTTGACCTTCCCATTCGGGAAAAATCGTTGCGTCAGGCCCACGCACCCGATCTTGAGCGATTCCAGCCGCTCGGGCTCCAGACCGCGCCCGATGATGAACTCGGTCGAGCCACCCCCGATGTCGATGACCAGTCGCGGCGCCGTCGACGGTGGCAGCACGTGCGCGACCCCCAGGTAGATGAGCCGCGCCTCCTCGTGGCCGCCGATCACGTCGATGGGCACGCCGAGCGCGCGTTCCGCCTGGCGCAGGAATTCGCGCGCGTTCTTCGCGACGCGAAACGTGTTGGTTCCCACCGCGCGCACCGCGGAAGGATGCACGCCTGAGAGGCGCTCGCGAAACCGAGCCAGGCATTGCAGCGCCGCGTCGATCGCCGTTGCGGTGAGATGACCCTCGTCGTCGAGGCCGGCGCCGAAGCGAAGCGTCTCCCGCCATGTGTCCTGGCGGTAGATCTGGCCGCCTTCGACGCGGCCGATCTCGAGGCGGAAGCTGTTCGAGCCGAGGTCGACGACAGCGAGAGTGGATGCGTTCACGGTGCATGGGTGGCGGATCGGTGCGGCGAAGAGCCTAGCAGAAACATGCGCGCGGTGCGCGCAGCGCGCTTTGGCACGCTCTGCGTTTCTGCTACCCTCGCCGCTTTCACCTCGTGCGCCGACGCATGCCCGTCGACTACCTTCAGAAGATCCTCACCGCGAAGGTGTACGACGTCGCGATCGAGTCACCGCTCGACCTGGCGCCTGCCCTGTCCGCTCGCATCGGCTGCCGCGTGCTGCTCAAGCGCGAGGACCAGCAGAGCGTGTTCTCGTTCAAGCTGCGCGGCGCGTACAACAAGATGGCGCACCTTTCGTCGGCCGAACGCGCGCGCGGCGTGGTGGCGGCATCGGCGGGCAATCATGCGCAAGGTGTGGCGCTCGCTGCACAGCGTCTCGCCTGCAAGGCGACCATCGTCATGCCGGTGACGACGCCCTCGATCAAGATCACGGCGGTCGAGGCCCGCGGCGCCCGCGTCGTGCTGCACGGCGACTCGTACAGCGACGCCTACGAGCACGCGCTGGCGCTGCAGAAAAAAAGCGGCGCGACCTTCGTACATCCATACGACGATCCCGACGTGATCGCTGGGCAGGGCACCATCGCGGTCGAGATACTGCATCAGTGGCAGGGTCCCATCGATGCCGTTTTCGTCGCGATCGGCGGTGGCGGCCTCATCTCGGGCATCGCGTCGTACGTCAAGCGCGTGCGTCCGGACATCAAGGTCATCGGCGTGCAGCCGGTCGATTCGGACGCCATGGCGCGATCGCTTGCGGCGGGAAGGCGGGTGAGGCTCGACCACGTTGGACTGTTCGCCGACGGCGTCGCGGTGAAGCAGGTCGGCAAGGAGACGTTTCGGATCTGCCACGAGCTCGTCGACGAAATCGTCCTTGTCGACACCGACGCGACCTGCGCCGCCCTCAAGGACGTCTTCGAAGACACGCGCGCGGTGCTCGAGCCAGCGGGCGCGTTGTCGGTAGCGGGCCTGAAGGCATGGCAGGAGCGCCACCGGGTGAAGGACCGCACCTTCGTCGCCATCGCCTCCGGCGCGAACATGAACTTTGACCGGCTGCGCTTCGTCGCCGAGCGCGCGGAACTCGGCGAGCGGCGCGAGGCGATATTCGCCGTCACCATTCCCGAGCGTCCCGGCAGCTTTCGAGAATTCTGCGCGTTGCTCGGCAAGCGCAACGTCACCGAGTTCAACTATCGGTACGCGGACGCCAAGTCGGCGCACATCTTCGTCGGGGTCGAGGTGGCCGGCCGCCAGGAAACGGCGGAATTGCTGCGTGCCATGCATAAGCGGCGGATCGAGGCCTACGACCTGTCCGACAATGAGATGGCCAAGTTGCACGTGCGCCACCTCGTGGGCGGGCATGCGCCCGATGCCGAGCACGAGATCCTGTACCGCTTCGAATTTCCGGAGCGCCCGGGCGCGCTCATGCGCTTTCTGGACAGCATGAGCCGCGGCTGGAACATCAGCCTGTTCCATTACCGCAACCACGGTGCCGATTACGGGCGCGTGCTGGTCGGCATGCAGGTCCCGCCGTCGGACAAAAGCGAGTTCGCCGCGTTCCTGCGCCGGCTGGGCTACCACTGCGTCGAAGAGACCGCAAACCCCGCCTATCGCATGTTCCTGGGGCGTTGACCGCCCAGGAACGGCACTTTTGGCCGCAATCGCAGTGCCAAGTGTTGCAAATCGCTCAAAAGGCACAAGTTCGGGGCTTCTGGCAAGGATTATGCTCTGGTCATTTGCTTGCAACCGTGGCAAACTTTGACGAGGGCACTATGGAATTCAGCGAGGGCGTTTCAGTTTCGGGCGAAAGCACAGGGAGCATCGGGTTGCCGGATCCAAGCACCTTGTCGGGCGTCAAAGTCATGGTGATCGACGACAGCAACACGATTCGTCGAAGCGCCGAGATTTTTCTGCTCCAGGCAGGCTGCACCGTCATTCTCGCCGAGGACGGATTCGATGCGCTGGCCAAGATCACCGACCATCAGCCGGATCTGATTTTCGTTGACATCATGATGCCGCGGCTGGACGGTTATCAGACCTGCGCGCTGATCAAGAAAAATACGCGATTCCACACGACGCCGGTCGTGATGCTGTCGTCGAAGGATGGCTTGTTCGACCGCGCGCGCGGTCGCATGGTAGGTTCCGACCAGTACCTGACCAAGCCGTTCACCAAGGAAAGTCTGCTCAAGGCAGTTGGAACGCATGTGAAGGTCGCGGCGCACTGATGACGCGTTGTCGGGGCCGGGACGCCGGGGGGCCGACGGGAAGGCTGGGAGAGGATGACCATCAAGCGGGTACTTATCGTCGACGACTCGCCGACCGAGCGCCATGTCCTGAACGACATGCTCACCAAGGCCGGCTATGAGGTCGTCGCCAGCGACAACGGCGAAGACGCCATTCTCAAGGCGAAGACGACCAAGCCGGACTTGATCCTGATGGACGTGGTCATGCCCGGTCTTAATGGATTCCAGGCTACGCGTGCGATCAGCCGCGATCCGCAGACGCGCTCGGTACCGATCATCCTGTGTACGTCGAAGAGCCAGGAAACCGACAAGATCTGGGGCATGCGCCAGGGCGCGCGCGATTACATCGTCAAGCCGGTGCGCCGCGAGGAACTCCTCGCGAAGATCACCGCGCTGGGCTGACCCGCCGCCATGGCCCGTGCCGCCAAGCTCGACCTGCGCGCGTTCCAGCAGGAGCTCGCCACCCGCCTGGCAGCCAAGACCTCGGCGCAGGTCGAGCAGTCGCGGCTCGGTCTCGAATGTGCCGGCGGGCAATGGCTGATCCGGCTTGCGGACGCGGGCGAAGTCATCGCAGTGCCGTCGTTCGCTTCGGTGCCGATGACGCGGCGGTGGTATCTGGGGATCGCCAATATCCGCGGCAATCTCTACGGGTGCATCGACTTCGCCGGCTTCCTCGGCCACGAGGAGACCACGGCCTCGAGCACATCGCGCATGATTCTCTTCGGACCGCGAGTGGGCGAGCTGCGCGCCGGTCTGGTGGTTCATCGCGTGCTCGGACTGCGCAATCTCGCCGAACTCAAGGCTGCGGATGCGTCCGACGGCGCGCCGTCGTGGTATGGCTCCCGCTGGACCGATCCCCGCGGCGCGCTATGGCAGGAAATCGACCTTGCGCGGCTGGCGCAGGATTCGGCGTTCCTGCAGGTGGGCCTCTAGCATGAACAGCCAAGGGCAAACCCGGTGATTCGATCAATACATGTGTGGCGACCCGTTTTCGGGAGGGAGCAAAGATGGCACTCAGTTTGAAAGGCCTGTTTGGCGCAGGGGGTGCCTCGGGGCAGGTGCTGGACGACCTCGAGGACCCAACAACGCAGGTCAAGATGAGCGGATCGTCGAAGGGCTACGATCCGCTCGCCGCCGTGTCGATCATGGACCAGCTGCGTCCGGGATCAGCCGAGGGGAAGCAACCGACGCGCCTGTGGATGATCGGACATCTGCCGATCGTGCGCCAATTCCAGATCTTGGGACTGTTGCTGATAACCTTCATCCTGCTCGCGCTGCTAATGCTGTTCCTGAACACGCGGATCACCTCGCAGGTGTCGGCAAGCGTCACCACCGCCACCGAAATGCAGATGCTGTCGCAGCGACTCGCGCGCGCGACCTCCCTGGCCGTCCAGGGCAACGCCGGCGCCTTCGGCGACGTGAAGGACTCGCGCGACCGCTTCCGCACTGACCTGGACGCGCTGTCCAAGGGCGGATCGGTCAAGGGCATGAGCATCGAAGCGTCGTCCAACGAAGCAATCCAGACCGCGCTCGGGCAGGTTGCCGGCCGCTGGGAGCGTGTCGAGAAGAACGCCACGACGGTGATCGACAACCAGGCGCCGCTGGTCTCGCTGTCGAAAGGCATCGAAAGCATCAACCAGGGCAACAACGCGCTGCTCGAGCTCGCGCAGCAGGCGGCGGCGCAGGTCGCGCAGGGGGGAGGCACTCTTCGCGAGGTCGACTTCACCAACCAGCTCGCGATCCTCTCGCAGCGCATCGGCAAGAATGCGAACTCGCTAGTCTCGTCCGATGAGATCGACCCGGAGGTCGCGTTCCTGCTCGGCAAGGACACCGGCTCCTTCCGCGACATACTCAACGGGCTGATCAAGGGCAGCGACGCGCTTCGCCTTGCCCCGGTTCACGCCGAAGACGCGCGCGCGACGTTCCTCGAGATGCAGAAGCGCTTCGTCGGTTATGAGGCCGGGGTCAACGCGATCCTGCAGAACATGCAGCGCCTGGTCGGCGCCAAGCAGGCCGCGCGCGGGGTCAACCAGGAATCCGAACCTCTGCTTGCCGACGTCACCAAGCTCACCTCGGAATACGACAACCAGAATGCCGCGCGCAACTTCACGTTCTGGGCGGCGATGACCTTCGCTTTTTTCGCGCTGCTCTGGCTGATTGCGCTGGGCAAGGTGTTCCTCGACGACGCACGGGTACGCGCGTTCGACAGCGAACAGGAGAACAAGCGCAACCAGGAGGCGATTCTCAGGTTGCTGAACGAGATGGGCAACCTCGCCGATGGCGACCTCACCGTGCAGGCGTCGGTCACCGAGGACGTGACCGGCGCGATCGCCGATTCGATCAACTTCACCATCGAGGAATTGCGCACGCTGGTGCGCGGCATCAACTCCGCGACCGACCAGGTGGCGAAGGCGACCACCGACGCGCAGGCGATCTCGAACCGGCTCTACGAGGCTTCGCAGCGCCAGAACAAGGAGATCCAGCAGGCCTCGGCCTCGGTGCTGCAGATGGCCCAATCGATCAACGAGGTCTCGCAGACGGCGTCGCAGTCGGCGCGCGTGGCGCAGCAGTCGCTGGCGGCCGCCGAAAAAGGCGGGCAGGCGGTGCACAACCAGATCGCCGGCATGAACGAGATCCGCTCGCAGATACAGGACACCGCCAAGCGCATCAAGCGCCTCGGCGAGTCCTCGCTCGAGATCGGCGAGATCGTCGAACTGATCTCCGACATTACCGAGCAGACCAACGTGCTTGCGCTCAACGCCGCCATCCAGGCGGCCTCCGCCGGCGAAGCGGGCCGTGGCTTCACCGTGGTCGCCGAGGAAGTACAGCGCCTTGCGGAACGATCCGGCGAGGCGACCAAGCAGATCGAGGCCATCGTGAAGACCATTCAGGCGGATACGCAGGACGCGGTCGCCGCGATGGAAAAGAGCACGGTCGGCGTGGTGGAAGGGACCAAGCTGTCGGACGCGGCGGGACAGGCGCTCGACGAGATCCGCAAGGTGTCGCGCGAGCTCGCCGAGCTCATCGGCGGCATTTCTGCGCAGACGCAAAAACAATCGGCGTCGGTTTCTGACGTGACTCGCGGCATGCAGGGCATCCTGAAGATCACCGAAGAGACAACCGAGGGCACCAAGCAGACCAACGTGTCGATCGGCCAGCTCTCCAAGCTCGCCGCCGAATTGCGCAGCTCGGTCGCTGGCTTCAAGGTATGACGCACGCCGCGCAGGTCTGATTCTTGCTGTTCAGCGAAGTCAGGACCTGGAGGACGTTCATTTCGTGGCTAACGACACCGCACCCGACTTCGATCTCGGCCCGCTGACCTGGGTGCAGGGGGAGATCGACCAAGCGCTGGCGCGCGGCCTCGAGGCACTCGCCACGTTCAAGGCCGCACCTCGCGACACGACTGCGCTCAAGCACGCGCGCTCGCACGTTCACCAGGCCGCCGGTGCGATCCAAATGGTGGGCCTCGACGCGGTAACGGCATACACCGACGAGATCGAGCGTCATCTGGTGCGCATGGAAGAAGCTTCCCCGCGCGACGTCGAGAACGGTTGCGATCTCGTCGACCGGGCGTGCCGCAAGCTGCGCATCTTCCTCGACGAGCTCGTCGGCGGCGCAAGTCCTGTACCTCTCAAGTTGTTTCCCGAATACGAGCTCCTGCAGCAGGCGCGCGGCATCAAGGCCGCCGCGCCGACCGACCTGTTCTACCCGGACCTGTCGCCGCGCGCGCCACGCATCGCGACCGCCAAGTCGGTAACCTCGCAGAAGCTGCCGTCGTTCATGGTCAAGCAGCGCCGCCTCTACCAGCGCGGTCTGCTGGCGTGGCTGCGCGGCGACGATGAAAGCGCGCGCGTCATGCGCGACGCGGTCCAGGGCATCGAGGACGTGCAGACGCATTCATCGCAACGCTCCTTCTGGTGGACCGTCGGGGCGCTGCTCGAAAGCATCGTCGAGAGGGGCCTCGAAACCAGCTTCGGCGTGAAGCAGCTGTGCGGGCGTGTCGACCTGCAGATCCGCCGGTTTGTCGAAGGCTCGGCCAAGGTTTCCGACCGGATGCGCCGCGAGGTGCTCTATTACGTCGCGATCAGCGCGCCCGCGGGCCCCCAGGTTCAGGCCGTGCAGCGCGCCTTCCGCTTGCAGGGACTCATCCCGACGGCGGACGTGCTGTCGTCCGATGTCGTGCGCATGCAGCCGCTTTTGCGCGAGACACGTGATCTGATCACCACCGCCAAGGACCTGTGGCTCAAGCTCACCAGCGGGCGTGCCGAGAACCTGCCCAAGCTGCGCCAGGCGCTGTCGCAGCTTCGCGACAAGACTACCGCCATCGCCGATCCCTCGCTTTCGCGGCTGGCCGCTGCGCTGGCCGGCCGCCTCGACAAGCTGGGCGGCAGTAGCGTGTCCGAGTCGCTGGCCATGGAATACGCCACCGGACTGCTGCTCGCCGATTCGGCGCTCGAGAATTTCGCGGCCATGTCGCCCGAATTCCCGAAGCAGGTCGATGCCATGCTGGCGCGACTGGAAGCCGCGGCGCAAAACCACCCGGTACCCAGCACTGCCACCGCACCGATCCTCGATGAGATGGCGCGGCGCGCGCAGGAGCGCCTGGTGCTCGCGCAGGTCGCGCGCGAAATCCAGACCAACCTGCGCCACATGGAGCAGGTGCTCGACGCATTCTTCCGAGATCACGCCAAGCGCGCGGACCTCGCTTCGCTCGCGCATGACAGCAAGCAGATCGCCGGCGCGCTGAAAATGCTCGGGCTCGATCGGGCCGAGCAGCTGCTCTCGATGTGCCAGGCGCAGATCGACGAATACGCGAAGCCCGACACACCGGTCGCCGATGAGGATCTCGAATTGCTCGCCGAGTCGCTGTCGGGTCTCGGCTTTTTCATCGAGGCGGTCGAGCAGCAGAGGCCCGACCGCGATCGCCTGATCGAGCCGATGCTAGCGCGGCGACTGGGCACGCACGCCGATGCGGCCGCCGCGCCCGACACCGTTGAGGACGCGGTTGCCGACCTCGAAGCCGGTCTTCCGGCAACGCTCGAAGCTTTCAGGCGCGCTCCGGGCGACCGCGCCGCCCGCGAGCGCCTCGAGGCCGAGCTGACGACGCTGCGCGACGATGCCGAGCTGATCGCCGACAGCGCCCTCGCCGCCAAGGCGGACACGGCGCTCGAGGAACTCGCCCGGTCGCGCGAAGGCGATACCGCGGCGCTGCAGGAAGTCGTCGGAGCCATCGCAGTCGAGCACGCTGCCGCACCGGCACCGGCACCGTCGGAAGAGACCCTGCGGCTGCTGGAGACCGATGCCTCCGATCTGGACGCCGAGCTGCTCGACATCTATCTCACCGAGGCGGGCGAAGTGCTCGATACTGTCGCTCAGAACAGCGCGCGGCTCAAGCAGCAGCCGGACGACCGCGAGGCATTGCGTGTGGTTCGCCGCGGATTCCATACGCTCAAGGGCAGCGGTCGCATGGTCGGCCTCAATGAGCTTGGCGAGATCGCATTCGAAGTCGAAAAAGCGCACAACCGCCTGCTCGAGGACGATTTTCCCGTCACGCCGGCGGTGCAGGAGCTCGTCGACGTCGCGCACACTTCGTTTCGTGTCTGGGTGGACACGCTACGCCGTCGCAAACGCGTGACGCCGGACGCCCGCGCGTTGCGCGCGGCGCTCGCCAAAGTCTACGCGGAGCTTCCCGGCGGGCCGGAGCCGTCTGGACCCGACGCCGGGCCGACGCCACCGGGGCCTTCGGCGCCTGTGCCCTCGCCACCCAGTGCGCCGCGTGAACCTTCGACCCATTCGGAATTGACGGCGGCGGCGGCGGCTCCGAAGCACGCGGTCGCACTCGTCGCCAGCATCGATAGCGCGGCCCTTTCTGCCGCGCAGCCTCTGCCGATGATCGAAATCCTCGAGCTCGACGAGACACCGTCGCTGGAGTTCGACGAGGCCGCCAACGACGCGCCTCAGATGGTCGACAATCTCGGCGAGGTTATCGAATTCGCGCCGCGCGCGGCGATGACCGCTGAAGATCGCGCGTCACAGCGCGCGCCGCCTCCCGACGCCGAGGAAACGAGCGTCGGGGGGGTGACGCTTTCCACCGCGCTTTATCGCATTCTCTGCGACGAGGCCCAGCAGCATCTCGCCACGCTCCACGCCGAGCTTCACGCCCTCCAGTTCGACAGCACCGCTACTCCGTCACAGGCGATGGTTCGCGCCAGCCACACGCTGTGCGGAATTCATCGCACCGGCGGGTTCCCGCTGGTGGCGTCGACGTCCAAGGTGCTCGAGCAGTGTCTGCTCGCGCTGCAGGAAAGAGGCCCGCCGCTGCCGGGTGCCGCGCTGCCGGCGCTGGCGCGCGCGATCGCCGGACTTTCGACGCTGGTCGGGCGCGTTCGCGCGCGCGAAGCGTTCCTCGCGGTGGACGAGACGGAGGCTGCCGAGATCGTCGCCGAACTCGATGCGCTGCGTCAGCAGGTCGCGCCCGAGCCGATGCTCGATGACAGCGAGACCGTCGCGGCGCGCATCGCTGACGCCGACGAAGCGATTGCAGAAGAAGCGCCGGCGGCACCGCGGCTGGTAGCGACGTCTGACCCAGCGCATATCGTCGCCGAAGCGCAGGACGAGATCGCCGGCGGCTCCAAGGACGCATCCGTGCTACGCGTCGCGGCGATGTCCGAAATACCGGCCACTTCCGCTCCCGTCGCGGCCATCCCGGTATCTGCCGCCGAGGCGCCTGTTCAACCCGCGGCAGCGCCTCCCTTGCACGGCCCGGCGGCCCTGGCAGCGGTCGACGAGTCATTGCGCGACGTGAGCGACGATGTCGACAAGCAGGTCCTTCCGATATTTCTCGAGGAAGCCGCCGAGCTGTTCCCGCAAGCCGGAGAGCAGTTGCGGGCGTGGCGCAAGAGGCCCGCGGACATCGCGCCAGTGCGCGCCCTGAGGCGAATACTGCACACTTTCAAGGGCAGCGCGCGGATGGCGGGCGCGATGCGCCTGGGCGAGCTCACCCACTTGATGGAAAGCCGCCTGCCCGAAGGCGAGGCGATAGCTCGTCCGGGGCCGGCGTTGCTGGACGCTCTCGACACCGATCTCGATCGCGTCGCCTTCGTGCTCGATCGCCTGCACCAAGGCGAGGTGAACAGCGTGCTGCCGTGGCTGCAGACGGAGACCACGCCGACGGCCGAGGTCGAGCCAGCCACGAGCGCGGCAAAGGGCGCGATCGCTACGCTGCCCACCGTGGTTACCGCACATGCGGCTCCAGACAGCACACCTGCCGCGCCCGAAGCCGAGGGCGCACGTGCGCAGCTTCGCGTTCGTGCCGATCTGATCGACCGCCTAGTCAATGAAGCGGGTGAGGTCGCGATCGCGCGTGCGCGCGTCGAAGGCGAGCTGCGATCGCTCAAGGCGAATCTGCTCGAGCTCACCGGAAGCGTGATACGACTACGCGCGCAGGTGCGCGAAATAGAGATCCAGGCCGACTCGCAGATCCAGTCGCGGATGTCGATGGTCAACGAGGCAGCGGAAGGATTCGATCCGCTTGAATTCGACCGGTTCACGCGGTTCCAGGAGCTCACGCGCGGCATTGCCGAAGGCGTCAACGACGTGTCAACCGTGCAGCAATCGTTGCTCAAGAACATCGACGAGGCCGACGCCGCGTTGCTCGCGCAGGCTCGCCTGTCGCGCGATGTCCAGCAGCAGCTGTTTTCAATCCGCACCGTTCCGTTCGCGAGCCTCTCCGAGCGGCTCTACCGCATCATGCGCCAGACCGCGAAGGAGCTCGACAAGCGCGCCAACCTGGAAATCCGGGGAACGCAGGTCGAGCTCGACCGCTCGGTGCTCGAAAAGCTGGTCGGGCCTCTCGAGCATCTGCTGCGCAATGCGCTCGATCACGGCCTGGAAACGCGCGACATGCGCCAGCGTGCCGGCAAGGCCGAGACCGGCGAGATCACGCTCAATGTGCGCCAGCAGGGCAACGAAATCGCGATCGAGATCGCAGACGACGGTGCTGGGCTCGACCTTTCTCGCATTGCGGCGAAGGCGCGCGCGCTCGGGGTGATCCCGGAGGAAGGCGAGCCCACCGAGGCGCGGCTGATCGAATGCATCTTCGCCCCCGGATTCTCGACGGCGGCCAAGGTCACTCAGGTATCGGGCCGCGGCGTCGGCATGGACGTGGTGCGCTCCGAAGTCGCCGCCCTCGGTGGCCGGGTCGACGTCGCCACAGTCGCGGGTAAGGGAACATCATTCACGATGTACCTGCCGCTGACGCTGGCGGTCGCACAGACCGTGCTGGTGCGCGCGGGTGGGCGCCTGTGGGCGTTGCCGGCGCCGATGGTCGAGCAGGTGCAGCAGATCAAGGACAAGGACCTGATTAACCTTTACCTGTCGCGTGAAGTTGTGTGGCAGGGTAGAAAATACCCCTTCTTCTACCTGCCGCGCCTGCTTGGCAATCCCGGGCACAATCCCGAGAGCACGCGCTACAACTCGGTGCTGCTGCTCAAGAGCGGGCAAAGCCTCACCGCGGTTCATGTCGACGAGATGATCGGCAACCAGGAAGTCGTGGTAAAGAACATCGGCCCTCAGCTCGCGCGGGTGTCGGGCATCGCCGGCGCCACTGTGCTCGGAAACGGCGAGGTCGTGCTCATTATCAACCCGGTGCAGCTCGCGCAGCGCGTGGACGTCGCCGCCGAGGCGCCCATGGTCGTGAAGACCCCTCAGGCAGCGCGGGCAGCGCAGGTAGCCGCCGAGGCCGCGGGGCCTCCGCTGGTCATGATCGTCGACGACTCGCTCACCGTGCGCAAGATCACCGGGCGCCTGATGACGCGCGAAGGCTTCGACATCGTCACCGCGAAGGACGGCCTCGACGCCCTGCAGCTGGTCGCCGAGCGCATTCCCGACGTGATCCTGCTCGACATCGAGATGCCGCGCATGGACGGTTTCGAGTTCGCCAAGAACCTCAAGGCCGACCCCAAGCTTGCGCACATACCAATAATCATGATCACCTCGCGAACCGCCGAAAAGCACCGCAATCGCGCAAGCGAGCTCGGGGTGGACGTCTACCTGGGGAAGCCCTACCAGGAGGAAGAACTGCTGGGACATCTGCGCGAGCTGCTGGAAGTCCACGCGTAGGCTGCGTCCCCGCATCACCCGCGCGGTGCACCACGCGCGCAAGGTAGAATCTCCTTCATAAGACTGGAGGAGTCCCATGACGCAATTCGCCACCAAGGACATTCGCACGTTGGCGCTGGTCGGCCACGGTGCGGCAGGCAAGACGAGCCTGGCTGAAGCGCTGCTGCACAAGGCGGGCGCGCTCCAGGCCGCCGGCAGCGTCGATCGCGGCACCGCGGTCAGTGATTTCGATCCCCTCGAGAAGACATGGCGCCACTCATTGCGCGCGTCGGTGCTGCATCTCGAGACCGCGGGCACGCGCGTGCACATGATCGACACGCCGGGATTCCCTGATTTCATCGGGCAGGCCATCGGCGCGCTCGACGCGGTGGAGACCGCCGGCGTAGTCGTGAGTGCATCTGCCGGCATCGAAATGATCACCTCCCGGATGATGGATTGGGCGGCACGGCGCAAGCTGTGCCGTCTGGTGATCATCAACAAGATCGACGCCGAGAACTGCGACCTGCCCGGGCTGCTGCACGCGATCCAGGCCGCCTTTGGCAAGGAATGCCTTCCCATCAACCTGCCCGCCGATTCCGGGAAGCGCGTCGTCGACTGCTTTTTCAACCCATCGGGCGACGCCGATTTCTCGAGCGTGTCCGACGCGCATCGCGCACTGGTTGACCAGGTCGTCGAAGTCGACGAGGAGCTGATGTCGCTTTATCTCGAACAGGGAGAGATATCACCCGACCAGCTTCATGCGCCGTTCGAAAAGGCGCTGCGCGACGGGCACCTGGTACCGGTGTGCTTCGTTTCCGCGCGCACTGGCGCAGGCGTCGCGGAGCTGCTCGACATCCTGGTCAGGCTCGCCCCCAATCCCGCAGAAGGCAACCCGCCAATGTTCACCAAGGGCGAGGGTGAGCAGACGGTCGAGTTCCATTCGGAGCCCGACCCTGCCAAACACGTGCTCGCGCATGTCTTCAAGGTCGTGATCGATCCTTTCATCGGCAAGCTGGGCGTGTTTCGCGTTCACCAGGGCACCGTCACGCGTGACACGCAACTCTTCGTCGGCGATGGACGCAAACCCTTCAAGGTGTCGCACCTGCTCATGCTGCAGGGCGGCAAGCAGGTCGAGATCGGCCGTGCCGTGCCGGGTGATATCGCCGCGGTGGCCAAGGTCGACGAAATCGGATTCGACTGCGTGCTGCACGATTCGCATGACGAAGATCACATCCACATGAAGCCGCTGGAATTTCCGACGCCAATGCATGGATTCGCGATCGCGCCCAAGAAGCGCGGCGACGAACAGCGCATCTCCGACGTCCTGCACAAGATGATCGCGGAGGATCCGACGCTATCGGTCGAGCACGACGCCAGCCTCAACGAGACGGTGCTGCGGGGATTGGGGGAGCTGCACCTGCGATCGGTGTTCGAGCGCATGGCAAGCCAGTTCAAGGTCGAGATCGAGACGCGTCCGCCGCGAGTTCCGTACCGCGAGACGATCATGGGCAAGGCGGAAGGACATCATCGCCACAAGAAGCAGACCGGCGGCGCCGGCCAGTTCGGCGAAGTGTTCCTGCGCATCGAACCGCTGCCGCGCGGGGCGGGATTCGAGTTCAAGGACGCGGTGAAAGGAGGCACGATTCCCAACCAGTTCATCCCCGCGGTTCAAAAAGGCATCGAGCAGGTGCTTCAGCAGGGCCCGGTGGCCGGATTTCCACTGCAGGACATCCGCGTCACCGTGTACGACGGGAAGCATCATCCCGTCGACTCCAAGGAGGTCGCCTTCGTCACCGCGGGGCGCAAGGCGTTTCTGGATGCGATCGAAAAAGCGAAGCCGATCGTACTCGAGCCGGTGGTCAGTCTCGAGGTGCTGTGTCCGGAAGCGTGCATGGGCGACATCGCGGGCGACCTTTCCGGCCGCCGCGGCCAAGTCACGGGCACGCGGTCGCTGCAAGCGGGCACGCTCACGATCAACGGCATCGCGCCGTTGTCCGAGCTAGATGGCTACGCTGCCCGGCTCAAGGCGATGACCGCAGGCCACGCGGCGTGGACCATGGCGCTGTCGCACTACGACCCGGCGCCATCGACGCTGCAGCAGCAGCTGGCGACCGAATACGCAAAGCACCGTAAGCACGAGGAGGAGTAGCGGCGCGAGGCGCCCAGTCCGCTGCGCCAGGCGCAGCGTGAATGCAAGGCAAGCGTCGGTGTCTCCGGGTAGGTGGGTGATGCCGGTGTGAACGGCAGCCGCGCCGGTCCGGCGTTAAGCGTCAGGCGTTGCGCGCGGATTTGAAAAGCGCCAGCGCCTGCGTGCGAGCGACGGCGTGATCAACGATCGGCGCCGGACAGTCGCGGCCGATGACGACGTCGCGCGCGCGCTGCACCTGTGCGCCGAGCTGCCAGGGCGCGTGGATCTCGTCGTCGTGCAGGGCCGCGAGCTCGGGGACGTAACGGCGAATGAACGCGCCCTTGGCATCGAAGCGCTCCGACTGAGTCACCGGGTTGAAGATGCGAAAGTACGGCTGCGCGTCGCATCCGGTCGATGCCGCCCACTGCCAGCCTCCATTGTTGGACGCGAGGTCGAAGTCATTGAGCTTTTCGGCGAAGTAGCGCTCTCCCCAGCGCCAGTCGACGAGCAGATCCTTGACCAGGAAGCTCGCCACGATCATGCGCAGGCGATTGTGCATGTAGCCTGTCTGATTGAGCTGGCGCATCGCCGCGTCGACGATCGGATACCCCGTGGTACCTGCGCTCCAGCGCGCGAACTGATCGCGGTCGTTGCGAAACGGCAGCGCGTCGTACTCGGGACGAAATGCGGAGTCGACAACGCGAGGGTGATGCCAGAGGATCTGCGCGTAGAATTCGCGCCAGATGAGCTCGGAGAGCCAGGTCGCGGCGCCGTCGCCGCCGGGCTGCAGCGACCTGGCATGCGCATAGGCCGCGAGCTGGCGTATCGAGACCGTGCCAAAGCGCAGGTCCACCGACAGGTACGACGGTCCCTTCACCGAGGGATAGTCGCGCGCCTCGCGATAATCGTCGATGCGGTCGCGAAAATCGGCGAAGCGGAGGGCGCCGCCGCGCATTCCGGGTGTGATGCCCAGCGCCCGCAGGTTGGTACGCGCGAAGCCCAGCGCTTCCAGCGTCGGCAGCGTCAGATCGAAGCCGGACGGCGGGGTCGCCAACGAGCGTGCGTGCGCATCGACGGGGTGCGTCGCGAGGTGGCTAGGCTGCAGCGCCTGCAGCCACGCGCGCTTGTACGGTGTGAATACCGAGAACGGTGTTCCTGACCGGGCGAGCACTTCGTCGCGCTCGAAGACGACCTGGTCCTTGAAGGTGCGCAACGCGACGCCCTGTGCGGCCAGCGCTTGCGCCACTGCCGCGTCGCGAGCGATGGCTTGCGGTTCGTAGTCGTGATTGGCGTACACGGCATCGACACCGACCAGCCTGGCTAGCTCGGGAATCACGTCGCGCGCGAAACCGTGCCGCACCATCAGCCCCCCGCCGGCGGCGCGCAGCGCCGCATCGAGGTCCGACACGCTCTCAAGGATGAATTCGACGCGGCGGTCGGCGCGATCGTCGAGCGGATCGAGGATCTCGCGATCGAAAACGAAGGCACAATACGCCGCGCTCGAATCGCGCAGCGCGGCGTGCAGCGCCGCGTGGTCGAAGTCGCGCAGGTCGCGACGAAACCAGACCAGCGTGCGCGAAAGAGGCTTCATTCCCGGAAGGAGGCCCGCGCCGGCAAAGGCTTCGGCGCCGCGCGAAAAGAGCGTAGACTTTTTCGCCCAGCCCGCGGACCGCGGGAAATCGACAAAGGAGTGGCCATGCAGGGACAAGCAGCCAAAGCCGCATTCTGGACGATGGCGGCGCTTTGCGGAGCGGTTGCATCGACGGCGGTATCGGCGGCGGAGGACCCGACGCCATCGCTGTTCATCAACGGCGCTGATCTCAAATGGGGACCCGCTCCACCCGCGCTACCCAAGGGCGCCAGGGTCGCGGTGCTCTACGGCGATCCTTTCAAAAGTGGCGTCTTCGTCATCCGCCTGATGGTGCCTGCGGGTTACAAGATCCCGCCGCACTGGCACACGCAAGCCGAGAACCTTACGGTGATCTCGGGGGTCCTCAACCTGGGCGAGGGTGACGAGATGGCCAAGGGGCCCGGCCCTCATGCACACGCGCTCAAGGCCAGCGGTTATCACTACCTGCCGGCCAAGGCGCACCACTACGCCTACGCCACGGTGCCGACCGTCGTTCAGATCCACGGAGAAGGGCCTTTCGACATCAATTACATCAACGAAAAAGAAGACCCGCAAAAAGCCGCCAGTAAATAATTCGTGTGCGGGCGGCGCGACGTTGCGCGTTGTATCTGTCGCCGCCCGCGTTTACAATGGCGCTCACGCACGCATGCGCGCGTGTTGCGTAGGCGGCGAGCAGAGGCCGTTTAATGGGCGATTCCCGGGTCAGCCTGACCCATCACTTCCTTATCGCCATGCCCAGCATGGCCGATCCTCACTTTGCCCACACCCTGATCTACGTCTGCGAGCACAACGAGAAGGGTGCGCTCGGTATTGTCATCAACAAGCCCATCGACATGACGCTGTCGGCGCTGTTCGAGCAGATCAACGTTCCGCTCGGCGATTCCGAGCTGCGCGCCGCGCCGGTGCATTACGGCGGTCCGGTACAGATCGACCGCGGCTTCGTGTTGCATCGTCCGCTGGGCAGCTGGCAATCGACGCTCGCGATCAGTGACGACCTCGGCCTGACCACCTCCAAGGACATCCTCGAAGCTGTCGGCAGTGGCGAAGGCCCCGATGACGTTCTCGTGTCGCTCGGCTATGCGGGGTGGACAGCCGACCAGCTCGAGCAGGAAATTGGGCAGAACGCGTGGCTCACCGTTGCGGCCGATCCCGACGTCCTGTTCGCGCAACCCGCAGAGACGCGCCTGCCGGCGGCAATGAAGCTGCTCGGCATCGACTTCTCACGACTGTCCGGCGCTGTCGGGCACGCGTGAGGCGTGGCGACGACGCAGCACGCTCCCGCGCACGCCGCGGGATCCATTCTCGCGTTCGATTTCGGTACCCGGCGCATCGGTGTCGCCGTGGGTGAGCACTCCACCGGACTCGCGCACCCACTGACGACCATCGCTGCGGAGCGAAAGGATGCACGCTTCGCCGCCATCGCGAAGTTGATCGACGAATGGCGCCCGTCATTGCTGGTGGTCGGCATCCCGGTACACGCCGATGGCAGCGAGCACGCGCTGACTTCAATCGCACGCCGCTTCGCGCGCCAGCTCGAGGGCCGCTACGGGCTTCCAGTCGCTCTGGCCGACGAACGCTATACGACGCGGTCGGCCTCGACGGCACTGAGCGCCGCCGACGTGCCGGCGAAGGACCAGCGCGGCGCGCGCGACCAGGTCGCGGCACAGCTCATCCTGCAGACCTATCTGGAACAGCAGCGTGAACGCGCCCGGACTGCCTGACGCCGAGGGCGTGCTCTCGACGCTGGTCGAGCGTATGAGCGTCGAAGTGGACGCCGATGCGCTTCTGGTCGGGATCTACTCCGGCGGTGCGTGGCTGGCCGAGAGGCTCGGTGCCGCGCTGCCGGGCGAGCATCCGGTAGGCTTCATCGACGTTTCCTTCTACCGCGACGATTACGCGACAAAGGGACTGCGCGCCAAGGTAGCAAGCACCGCGCTGCCATTCGACATCGCCGGGCGCCGCCTCGTCCTGGTGGACGATGTGCTCTATACGGGACGCTCGGTGCGCGCCGCGATCAACGAGCTTTTCGATTACGGTCGTCCGGCGTCGATCGAACTCGCCGTCCTTATCGACCGCGGTGGACGCGAGCTGCCCATCGAGGCGACCTGGGTCGGTGCGCGCGTCGCTGTCGCGCGCGACCTGTCGATCGTGCTCGATCGCGGGGTCGACGGTCGTCTCGCGCTTTCGGTCGAGCCCGCGGGGGGCGCGCGTGCATAGCCCGCAGCTCAACGCCGCGGGCGAGCTCACGCACTTGCTGACGCTGGAGGGTCTGCCAGCCGACGTCATCGTGCGCATTCTCGACACAGCGATTCCCTTTGTCTCGATCGCCGAGCGCGACGTCAAGAAGGTCCCGCTCCTGCGCGGCAAGGCGGTGTTCAACCTGTTCTTCGAGAACAGCACACGTACGCGCACGACCTTCGAGATCGCGGCCAAGCGTCTGTCGGCCGACGTGATCAACCTCAACATCGGCGTGTCATCCACCAGCAAGGGCGAGACCCTGCTCGACACCATCGACAACCTGGTGGCGATGAACGCCGACATGTTCGTGGTGCGCCATGCGCAAAGCGGCGCGCCTCACCTGATCGCGCAGCACCTGTCGGCAGCGAGACGCGATCACATCCACGTAGTCAACGCGGGCGACGGCCGGCACCAGCACCCGACGCAGGGGCTGCTCGACCTGTTCACGATCCGTCACTACAAGAAGGATTTCCGCGGCCTCACTGTCGCCATGGTCGGCGACGTGCTGCATTCACGCGTCGCACGCTCGCTCATCCACGGACTGACGACGCTGGGAACCCCTGAGGTCCGCGTCATCGCGCCCAAGACACTGCTGCCCACCTCGATCGCAAGCCTCGGGGTTCACGTGCACTACGACATGGCCGAAGGGCTGCGCGGCGCCGACGTGGTGGTGATGCTCAGGCTGCAGAACGAGCGCATGGGCGGTGCGATGCTGCCTTCCGCGGGCGAGTTCTTCAAGCACTATGGACTGACGGCGGAAAAGCTCGCGCTCGCGAAGCCCGATGCGATCGTCATGCATCCGGGGCCGATGAATCGCGGCGTCGAGATCGAATCGACCGTTGCCGACGGCGTGCACTCGGTGATCCTTCCGCAAGTGACGTTCGGAATCGCCGTGCGCATGGCGGTGATGAGCATGCTGGCGGGCGCCTGATGATGCTGACGACGGCTGATTTCGCCGATGACAACGTGCATGCGTCCGCTGACGCAGGGATGCTCGCGTGAAGCTCGAGATCGTCAACGGGCGCGTCATCGATCCGAAGCACGGCGTCGATCGCGTGACGCCGCTCTACGTCGCCGCGGGCAAGGTCGCGGCATTGGGCACGCCGCCGCCGGACTGGCGCGCGAGCCGTGTGATCGATGCCAAAGGGTTGATCGTCTGCCCGGGGCTGGTCGACGCCTCGGCGCGCCTGCGCGAGCCCGGCTTCGAGCACAAGGCGACGCTGGAATCGGAGATGCAGGCCGCCGTCGCAGGCGGGGTCACAAGTCTGGCCTGCCCGCCCGATACCGACCCCCCGCTCGACGAGCCCGGGCTCGTGGAAATGCTCAAGCACCGCGCGCGCTCGCTGCATCGCGCGCATGTCTATCCGGTCGGTGCGCTCACTGTCGGGCTCAAGGGCATGGCGATCACCGAGATGGGCGAGCTCTCCGAAGCTGGTTGCATCGCCTTCTCGCAGGCCGACGCCGAAATCGCTGATACGCAGGTGCTGCTTCGCGCATTGCAATACGCTGCGACCTTCGGCTACGCGGTGTGGCTTCGCCCGCAGGATCCATATCTGTCGCGTGGCGGCGTCGCTCACGACGGCGAGGTGGCCACCCGCCTCGGCCTTCAGGCGATTCCATCGTGCGCCGAGACCATCGCGCTCGACACCCTTTTCGAGCTTGCGCGAAGCACCGGTGCGCGCCTGCACCTCGCACGCATTTCCACGCACGACGGCGTGCAGCGCATTCGCGAGGCCAAGCGCTCCGGCCTGGCGCTCAGCTGTGACGTGGCCATCCATCACCTGCATCTGTGCGACACCGACATCGGATGGTTCAACGCGAGTTGTCATGTCATTCCTCCGCTGCGCGGACATCGCGACCGCGAGGCGCTGCGCGCGGGCGTGGCCGACGGCACCATCGACCTCGTCTGCTCGGATCACGCACCGGTCGACGACGATGCCAAGCAGCTTCCCTTCGCCGAAAGCGAGGCGGGAGCCACCGGTCTCGAGCTCCTGCTGCCGCTCACGCTCAAGTGGGCGCGGGAAGCTCGCGTCGGACTCCCGCAGGCGCTGGCCTGCGTCACCTCGCGTCCCGCGCAGGTGCTGGGCATCGACGCCGGTCATCTTGCCGTCGACGCGCCTGCCGATGTGTGCGTATTCGATCCCGAGGCGTGGTGGACGGTGGACCGGCGCTCGCTCCACAGCCAGGGCAAGAACACGCCGTTCCTCGGAGTGGAGCTCGCCGGCAAGGTACGCTTCACCGTCGTGGCCGGTCAGTTGGTGCACGAATCCTGACTCCTGAGGACTGCGGGTGGGGAGCGATTTGTAAGGGACGTTAGCCGTGGGTGAGGGCGGCTCGGCACCCGCCGTATTTCGGGCGCTCGACTTGTTCATCGCGCGAATCGCCGGGGTCTAGCAGCTGCTGTCGTCCGTGATCGCGCCACCGTTCTGACGAACCGCCGCTACCGAGGGACGCGTCCCAAAAGGTAGAACTCGTCGTTCGGGCGCATCGAGATCAGGTCCGCCATGCGATTGGACAGCGCGAAAAAAGCGGCGATCGCACCGATGTCCCAGATGTCTTCGTCGCCGAATCCATGAGCGCGCAGCGCGGCATAGTCGGCATCGACGAGCTCCGGCGAGCGCGTCGCGACCTTCAGCGCGAATTCGAGCATCGCTTTCTGCCGCTCGCTGATATCGGCCTTGCGATAGTTGACCGCAACCTGGTCGGCGACGCGCGGATCCTTGGCGTAGACGCGCAGGATGGCCCCGTGCGCGATGATGCAGTAAGGACACCGGTTGGCGCCCGAGGTCGCGACCACGATCATCTCGCGCTCGGCCTTGGTGAGACCGGATTCGCGCAGCATCAGCGCGTCGTGGTAGGCAAAGAAGGCGCGAAATTCGTCGGGCCGGTGCGCGAGCGTCAGGAAAACGTTGGGGATGAAGCCCGCCTTGTCCTGCACCTCGAGCATTCGCGCCCTGATGTCATCGGGAAGGTCCTCGAGCTTGGGAACGGGGTAACGGCTGATGGCCGGTTTCATGATCGCGGTGACCATCAGCGTATGACGTTGTCGGCGCGCAACAACAACGCCGGCGGAATCGTGATGCCCACGGCGCTGGCGGCCTTTAGGTTAATGACCAACTCGAACTTGGTCGGACGCTCGATGGGCAGATCGGGAGGCTTGGCGCCCCTGAGGATTTTGTCGACGTAGAGTGCGGGACGCCCGACGAAATCGGCTTTCAACGCATTCGCCATCAGACCACCGGCCTCGACGTTTTCCCGGTAGCTGTACATCGCGGGCAGCCGCGTCCTGGGCGCGAGCTCGGCGACCCTCGCCTGATTCACCATGAACGTCGAGCCTCCGATAACGAACAGTGCGTCGGCATGTTCGCGTCCCATCGAAGCAAAGGCCATGCACAGCCCGGTCGATAACCGTCGCGAGCCGTCAGTCCTTCGGCGGAACGTAGCCCTGCGCGACGTCGGCGCCACCGCCGAAAAAGTGACGCTCCATCTGCTCGGCGAGATACTTGCGCGCGCGCGGATCGGCGAGGCTCAGACGATTCTCGTTGACCAGCATGGTCTGGTGCTTGAGCCATTGCGCCCATGCTTCCTTGGAAACATTCTCGTAGATGCGCTTGCCCAGCTCGCCGGGATACGGCGGGAAGTCGAGCCCTTCGGCATCCTTGCCAAGCTTGATGCAGTGAACGGTGCGTGCCATTGCAGTCCTTGCCAATCGGTTCGGGGAGAAATATAAGACCTCGCTGCGGCGATCAGGTCAGCGACTTTTCGTAGACCAGCGAGCGACGCTGCCAATTGTATAGGTCGCGCTTCTGTTGCGGGAGCCGGCTGGGGTCGCTCTCGACGTAGCCGCGCTCGATGAACCAACCCGAGGTCCGGGTGGT